>ENA-ORVG01000001-ORVG01000001.1-human-gut-metagenome-genome-assembly--contig:-NODE-1-length-459814-cov-22.124933_pt1 | contig 459814 bp, 412 predicted proteins | sample MGYA00242091_ERZ509233 | MGnify/ENA primary metagenome ERZ509233 (study PRJEB26280, sample SAMEA2338840) | human gut metagenome | biome: human gut; feature: human-associated habitat; material: faeces... | reverse complement strand
GAGCGCCACCTTGCCAAGGTGGAGGTAGCGGGTTCGAGCCCCGTCATCCGCTCCATTAAATCAGTACAGTTGATGTACTGATTTTTTTATTTTACAGAATTTTTTGACAAACAAGGGGCTGTTTTTTAACAGCCCCTTTGATTGTTGTGTAGTTAATTATAGTGTTCCGAATAATGATGTGCCTTGTCAAGAAGCATATCCTTAACCTTCATCAGCCTTGTACGACTGCTGCGGTCATTTTCTTCAAGTTTCATCGAAATATACTTGATTGTTTCCTGATATCTCGGAATCATAACATGCTCAAGCGAATTAACACGGCGGCGTGTCTTTTCAATTTCTGCCGACATAAGCTCACAGCTTTTTTCAATTTCAGCAAGCCTTATCAGGTCGGGCAAAAGCTCGTTGAGCGACATAACCGCATCATCAAGTTCAAACGAAGTAAACGCAAAACCGTAGGGAAAAATATCGCTCTCGTTGCTTGTTCGTGTGCTTGATGAAAACTGCGGAATATCAACGCTCATAACATTTTTGGAAGAAAGCTCAAGGTCAATTCTCTGCTTCGGTGACATCAATGAGGCGTCCAGAGCCTCTTTTGACATAACCGCACTTGCGTTCACAAAGTGGTTGTTGCACTCTGCAAGCTCTCTTTCAATCTTCTCACGAAGCTCCTTGTTTTCTCTTACAAGGTCAAGAAATCGGCGCATCAGTTCGTCACGCTTGTCTTTTAACATTTTATGACCACGGGTAGCTGTTGCAAGCTGTTTTCTCAGCTTTGTCAACTGCATACGGGTGGGATTAACATTCATAACTGCCATTAGCAAACACCTTCAATGCGATTATTCTTTACCGTAAAACTCATCAAGCATATCGTCCTTAATTCGTTTAAGTTCACTTCTGGGAAGAATATGCAAAAGCTTCCAGCCGATGTCAAGTGTTTCTTCAATTGAACGGTTTGCATCATAACCCTGTGAAACATACTCACGCTCAAATGCCTCAGCAAATTCAGCGTACTTTTTATCCATATCGGTAAGAGCCGCCTCACCGAGAATTATCATAAGTTCTCTTGCGTCTTTACCTCTTGCATAAGCGGCAAAAAGCTGGTTCATGGTTGCGGCGTGGTCTTTACGGGTTCTGTCGGGACCGATACCCTTGTCTTTAAGTCTTGAAAGTGACGGAAGAACATCAATCGGCGGAGTAATTCCCTTTCTGTAAAGCTCACGGGATAGGATAATCTGACCTTCTGTAATGTAGCCTGTAAGGTCAGGAATCGGGTGAGTCTTGTCATCTTCGGGCATTGTAAGAATCGGAATAAGAGTGATTGAACCCTCTTTGCCTTTAAGTCTGCCGGCTCTTTCATACAATGTTGCAAGGTCTGTGTACATATAACCCGGATAGCCTCGTCTGCCCGGAACTTCTTTTCTTGCGGCAGAAACCTCACGAAGTGCGTCGGCATAGTTTGTGATGTCGGTCATAATAACGAGAACGTGCATTCCTCTGTCAAATGCAAGATATTCAGCCGCCGTGAGTGCCATTTTAGGAGTTGCAATACGCTCAATGGCAGGATCGTTTGCAAGGTTTACAAACATTACGGTTCTGTCAATAGCGCCTGTTTCTTTAAACGACTGAACAAAGTAGTCGGATTCTTCAAATGTAATACCCATTGCGGCAAATACAACGGCAAACTGCTCGTCCTTGCCTCTTACAGCCGCCTGTCTTGCAATCTGAGCGGCAAGCTGGGCATGGGGCAGACCGGATGCTGAGAAGATAGGCAGCTTCTGTCCTCTTACAAGTGTGTTAAGTCCGTCAATTGCTGAAATACCTGTCTGAATAAATTCCTGCGGATAGTTTCTTGCGGCAGGGTTCATAGGTGTTCCGTTGATGTCAAGTCTTTTTTCGGGAATAAGAGCAGGACCGCCGTCAATCGGATTTCCAAGACCGTCAAATACTCGTGAAAGCATATCGGGAGATACGGGAAGTTCCATTGAACGACCTAAAAATCTTACCTTTGAATTTGCAAGGTTAATGCCTGCGGCTGATTCAAAAAGCTGAACAAGTGCGTTTGAGCCGTCAACCTCAAGAACCTTGCAACGGCGTGTTTCACCGTTCGGAAGTTCAATTTCGCCGAGTTCGTCATATGTTACGCCCTCAACATCACTTACCATCATAAGAGGACCTGCAACCTCTCGTATTGTGCGGTATTCCTTTGGCATCAGTCCTCACTCCTTTCAAGTACATCCTTAATTTCAGAATCAAGCAGAGCCTTGATTGACTCAAACTCGTCCCGAACCTTATCCTCGGGTACATATTTATATCTTCCTATGCGTTCACGAACAGGAAGATTGACAAGCATTTCAATGTCTGCACCGTTTGCAAGAGCCTCTTTTGCTTTGTCATAGTAAGCAAGAATTGCTCGCATCATAAGCACCTGTTTGCCGAGAGATGTGTATGTGTCTGTCGGGTCAAATGCGTTTTGGTGCAGATAGTCCTCACGGATTGAACGGGAGGTTTCAAGCTTAAGTCTGTCGGGTGCGGAAAGTGCGTCCATACCGACAAGGTTTACAATTTCCTGAAGCTCGCTTTCTTCCTGTAATAATGTCATAAGTTTGCCACGAAGCTCCATAAAGTCGGGAGCGGCATTCTTTGAGAACCAATCTGCAAGTCGGTCTGTATAAAGCGAATAACTTGTCAGCCAGTTAATTGCAGGGAAGTGCCGTTTGTAAGCAAGATTTGCGTCAAGTCCCCAGAATACCTTAACGATTCTGAGTGTTGCCTGTGATACAGGCTCTGAAATATCACCGCCCGGAGGTGATACAGCACCGATAACCGAGAGTGCGCCTTCCGTGTCATCACTGCCGTTTACGATAACACGGCCTGCTCTTTCATAGAACTGTGCAAGTCGGCTGCCGAGGTATGCGGGATAACCCTCTTCACCCGGCATTTCTTCAAGACGGCCGGACATTTCACGGAGAGCCTCTGCCCAGCGGGATGTTGAGTCAGCCATAAGTGCAACCGTGTAACCCATATCACGGAAATACTCGGCAATAGTAATGCCTGTGTAGATAGATGCCTCACGGGCGGCAACAGGCATATCGGATGTGTTTGCAATAAGCACGGTTCTCTCCATAAGAGAGTTGCCTGTGCGTGGATCTTTAAGTTCGGGGAACTCGTTAAGAACATCGGTCATCTCGTTGCCACGCTCACCGCAACCGATATATACGATAATATCGGCAGCCGCCCACTTTGCAAGCTGATGCTGAACAACAGTTTTGCCCGAACCGAACGGTCCCGGAACTGCGGCTACACCGCCCTTTGCAAGCGGAAAGAGTGTGTCAATAGGTCTTTGACCTGTGGTAAGAAGAATGTCGGGGGAGAGCTTTCTTTTGTACGGTCTGCCCACACGAACAGGCCATTTTGTACACATATTAATCTCAACATTGCCCTTGTCTGTTTTGAGAACGGCAACCGTTTCGTCAATTGTAAAATCGCCCTCGCTGATGCTCTCAACAACACCGCCTGTTTTGTTCGGAACAAGAATCTTGTGAAGAACAGCGTGTGTTTCCTGAACAGTACCGAGTGTGTCGCCTGCCGCAACTGTGTCGCCCTTTTTAACAAGGGGAGTAAAGTGCCACTTCTTTTTGTGATCAAGTGACGGAACATCAACACCTCTTTTGAGGTTTGTGCCGGCAACCTTCATAATCTCGTTAAGCGGTCGCTGAATACCGTCATAAATTGAACCGATAAGTCCCGGACCGAGTTCAACGGAAAGCGGAGCACCTGTGGATTCAACAATCTCACCGGGTCCGAGTCCCGAAGTTTCTTCATATACCTGAATTGATGCCCTGTCACCGTGCATCTCAATTATTTCACCGATAAGTCGCTGACTGCTTACACGCACAACATCGAACATATCGGCATCACGCATACCCTCGGCAATTACCAGAGGGCCTGCTACCTTAGTTATAATTCCAGATTTCAAATTCTTACACCTCAATCATTGAAGATAATGTCCGAACCGACTGCCTTTTCAACGAATGACGACAGTCTTTTTATGCCGATTCCCGTATTGCCTTTTACACCGGGGATAGGAATAACGGCAGGAATGAGCCTTTCTTCATATCTTTTTCGCTCTTTTTCAACAAGTCCGAACATTTCCTCGGTAATAAAAATTACCGCATAGTTGTCACCGTCAGCAATCTTTCTGAAAAGATGCGGTGCGTTTTCGTTGTCATCACACGGATAAATGTCCATGCCGATTGCCGCAAAGCCCTTTATGCTTTCGCTGTCGCCGATAACGGCAATATTTTTAGCCATAAACTTCACGCAACCTTTCTTTTACGGTTTCATAATTTGTCTTGGTGCGGATTCCGCTTGCAATAATGTGAATAACTTTTTTCTCTGTTTCACTTGCAATCAGATAACCCGTAATCGGGTCTGCACCGTCACCGCTTCTTTTGCATTTTTCTTTTGCAAGGCTCATAAGCCTGTTGTCAACAAATTTTTCAAATGCCGACGGAGAAGCCTTGTACTCTTCAACAGCCTTGTTACAGCCGTATGCCGAGATTTTTGACAGCACATCAAGCGTTGGCTCAAGTCCCTTTACGCTTGCCTCAATAACCCTTGAACGGGGGAAGTCCTGCACATCACAGATTGCAATTTCAAGAAAATCCCTGTCACAATCGGCTTTTGCACCTCTTATGGCTGTCTTTACATTATTATAAAATACTGTAGCTTTAAAATATTCGGACATAAATTCGCTGTCGGATTTTTCGGATGTTTTCAGAATAAGCTCCATAAAAGCTCTGTCAAGAACCGCATCGCTGAGTCTTGCGTCACCTGTGTGTGCAAGAATTTCATATGCCTTGTCACAAGGAGCGGAAAGTTCTTCGCCCAAAAGTGAAAACTTTCTGTTCTCAACTGCCTGTTTAAGCGTTTCTTCAGAGAAAGTACACGGCTTTACCAAAAGCTGTGAATACGGTCTGTTTGAAAGCGTTCCTTTTAAAACAGCTTTAAGGTTGTGAAGGTCGTTAAGATAGAAGAACGGTTTGAATATTGCAAAATCGGGTGCGGTTCTTTTAAGATATTCCCACACATTTTCGCTGTGTGATTTCAATATATCTTCAATGTCATCGCCCTCACCGTAACCCTTGTCCGAGAGGTATCTGCAAAGCTCATGCACATTTTCACAACCGAGCATATGCTCAATGTCGCTGTTTGTAAACAGATTTTTTTCTTTAGCACGGACGGAGCCGATGGAAAATTCATAAGATAATGCCATCATATTCCTCCCTATGCCTTAAAAAGTTCCTGATTTATAAAATCCTCGATAGCGTCACGCTTTTCGGACAATATTGCCGAGAAGTCCATGTTTTCTTCAATGTCACCGCATTTAAGAATAAATCCGCTTTCAATGTCACACGGCGTTTTTGAAAGCTCTGCTTTTACACCGCATTTTTCAAGCCTTGCAAGAAAATCCTTCGGAAGTCGGTTCATATCCTTTTCATTCAAAAGCACAACACCGCTCATTCCGTTTAACTTTTTTGCAAATGTGTAAATCAGTTCAAAGTAATCTTCATCGGGAAGATTTTTCATTTTATTAAGAATTTCACTGTATGTCTTGTCAATTTCCTCACGCCTTCTCTTTAGGAAAGCGTTGCGTGTTTCAAGGTCGCAACGGCTCTTTGAAGCCGCCTGCATCTGCTTGACCTTTGACTGTGCCCTGTCGGCAATTTCGGCAGAAATCTTGTCGGCATCAAGCTTTGCCTGTGCCATAATCTGTGCGCATTTTTCATCGGTTTCAGCACCTATTTTGCTGATTCTTTCGTCACAGTCAAGACTTATGCGATTTAAAATTTTATCACCGCTGCTCAAAGTGATTCCACCTTTCTTTCGTAATTTTCGTTAGTCGGTTATCAGATGTTAAGGTTTGGAACTGTGATAACAACGAGAAGTGAAACGATGAATGAAAGGAGAGCGTAAATTTCAACGAGAGTTACGGAAACCATAGCCTTTGAGAAGTTTGAATCGTCCTTTGCGCTTAGTGCAATACCCGAAACGGCTGCCTTGCCCTGTGCAAAACCTGAAATCATACCGCCGATACCGATAGCAAGCGATGCTGCAAAGTATGCAAGTCCCTGTCCGATTGTCGGAGCTGTGCCACCGAGAACGCCGCCGCTTACGAGAATAAGGAAGCCTACGATAAATCCGTAAAGTCCCTGAGTACCCGGGAGAAGTGTGAGAACGAGCATTTTACCGAATTTTGATGAGTCCTCGGAAAGAACTCCCATAGCTGCCTGTGCGGCAGAGCCTACACCTCGAGCAGAACCTACGCCTGCAAGTGCTGTTGCTATTGATGCGCCTAAAAGTGCGAAAAATATTCCATTCATTTTGATTTGTCCTCCTGAATTTTAATATATTTACTGTTGAGCTTGAACGGCTTAAACTGTTTGCCGCCGCCCTCATAGAATTTTCCGAACATTTCAACATACTGAAGTCGCATTGTGTGAACATATGAACCGAGTGCGTTGAGTCCGATGTTGATTGCGTGTCCGATGATGAACACGATAATGAGTAAGATAATTCCAAACCAGCTCTTTCCGAACATGGTTGAAAGCATATTGAACACCTGAGCCATAACTCCGGTTGTAAGACCGAGAGCAAGAAGTCTTGAGTAGCTCAGAAGGTCACTGATGTAACCTGTGATGTCATAGAGAGAGGCAAGTCCGCCGATGACTTTGCCGAATCCCTTTTTGTTTCTGCCCTGTGTGAGAACAAGACCGATTGCGCAGAAAATCGCAATGCCTGCTCCGACATAGACGAGTGTCTGACCGAATGCCATACCTGCCGCCAAAACGGCAAATCCGATAAGCATAAGCATCCAAAGTCCCGTGTCAAAGAACGCTCCGCCGTAATCCTTCTGCCTGAGGCAAACATAGAATTTGCAGCCCATACCGACAAGAATGTGTACAAGACCGAATGCTATTGAAATAATCATCAGCATAAGTGCGTCCTTTTGCGGGTCAATTGTCGGCCACGGGAAGATTTGTTCCATCGTAATGTCTGCACCCGTAAAGTAGTTGTAAAGGGTTGCGGGGGCATCTCCGAAGAAGCTTGCAAAAACAAGTCCCCAGAAAAATGTTGAAACACCGCAATATTGGAACAGCTTCAAGGTGTTTCGCATTTCCTTGTCAGGCTTGAACAGCTTTATTGCAAGTCCTGTTCCTATTACCATTAACAGTCCGTAGCCTGCGTCCGAGAACATCATTCCAAAGAAAAAGTAGAAGAAGAATGCAAGCAACGGTGTTGGATCAATATCGTCATGCGACGGGGGAGAGTACATATTTACAATGCTCTCTGCCGGTGCTGCAAAGCGACTGTTCTTTAGTTTTACAGGAGCTTTTTCCTCGTCAACATCGCCGAATTCAACATAGCATACAGAAACTCTTTCACAAAGCCTTTCAAGCTTTTCACAGTCCTCCTCGGGAATGTAACCCGAAATAACAAAAACATTCCGTGAATGCTGAAGTTCACCGATTACGCTGTATTTATCGGCTCTGATTCTGAAATAATCCTGTGTATCTTTAATATCTTTTCGTCTGTCTGCAAAGGAAATGATTTCCTTTTTTGCATTTTCCGTGTCGTCTTCAAGCTTGTGACTTCTTTCAACAAGCTTTTTTGATTCCGCCAAAGGGGTAAGACTTGAGTTCGTAACAGGTTTTGCAAAACCGATATCACGCAGAGCATTTTCCGCAAGCTCCTTTTGGGCAATCGGTGCAAAAAGTACAATGCAGGTAAGCACTTCGTTTGCAAACTGAATTTCAAAATCAAATTCAAGCTTCGGAGAAGCCTCGGCAAGTGCCTCTGAAAGCGATACCTCGTTGTACTCCTTTTGAATTGAGCCTATGAAAACAGCCGTTGTTTTTGTGTCCTTTGCATTAAGCGGAATGTCAAGATTCTTCCACGGCTCAAGCTGTGCAAGAGCGGTTTTTATGCGAATCCGTTCCGCCGCATTATCGGCAATCTGTTTGTTAAGCTCACAAATTCTGTTGCACACATCAATAACTTCGCCTGCATTTGATGCTATAACTCCGATTTCATCGGGATCAATCTCCCGCCGTCCGCAAAATGCGGAAAGCATACTTTTCTTTTCGGGAGAGTTGCTGTCGAGAATTTTCAGAGCGTTTTCACTGAGAGTAACATTCCGCTCGAAAATCTGAATTTGTGAGGTCATATCAATCTTGCCGAAACCTTTTCTGCAGGTTTCGGTCTTTTCAATCTGAACCAAACCCGAATCCTGCAAATGTTCAAGAAGTCGCTTTCTGTCCTGTCTTAGGGCAATAATCCGAACCGACTTCATTTTAAGTTTTGCCAATTTCTATCACCACGCTTCTTTCATTGCAACCGTTTTAAAGGGAGAGCCTTTGTATAGCCCCGTCAATAACACGCTTGCGGTTTTTGTCTGCAGTCTGAGAGAGAATGTCGCACTCAAGATTTGCCTTTTCAGAGGCTTTCTCAAGCTCTTTTTTGCCCTCTTTCGCAGTCTTTTCAAAAAGCATATCGGCATCCTTCTGTGCCTTTTCCTTTGCCGAAAGCACAACCTGTTTAGCATCTGCCTTTGTCTGTTCAACCTTTTCTGCTGATTCTGCTCGTGCATTTGCCTCACGCTGTCTGCAATCCTCTTCGGCATTGTAAATGGCGTCCAGCATATCTTTTGCCATTGTTATCCTCCTTTGTTAAAAAATTGCATAAAAATATTTTTGAAGAATACACTATTTTGTTTATTCTATTCCTAAATTGTAGCACAATTATTTTAAAAAAGCAATCAACATACATTAAAGTTTGCCCAGTTTTTTATCATTTTCTTCCCTGTGACCGCATTTGCGAGTGGTTTTACAGCATTAATTTGCGATAAAAGAAAAAACACCGCATAATACGGTGTTTAAAAGTTTTAAAAATTATTTTTTATATACCGCTGATTGCGGCTTGTCGGTTTATCGGGAACAGTCATCTGAATCAGATTCATTTCGAGTGCAGGATTAAGATAATTTTTTCTGAAAGTTTCCCTTGATTTTAAATTTAGCTTATCTAAAAGTTCCGCAGTATTATAGGAAACATCAAATTCCATAACATCAAGCAACTTTTTTACATAATCATTCATCTGCCTAATATCGGATTTGGTTTGTGAAATAATTTCGGTAAGAATTTCGTCAATCATTTCAAGCATAAATTCTATGAAAATATTTGAGTTACCCTCAACATGGCATTTTGAAATTGACTTGTAATATCTGTCCTGATATTTTTGAATTTGACTTTCAATAGGAATGTATTGAAAAATGGGTTTCCATTTTGTCAAAATTGCAGTCTGCCAAAGTCTTGCCATGCGACCGTTTCCGTCAGAAAACGGATGAATAAAAACAAATTCATAATGAAAAACAGATGACAAAATCAGTGGGTGAACATTATTCTTTTCACTGTTCATCCATTTAAACAAATCATCTGTCAATGACGGCACAAAATGTGCAGGCGGAGCCATAAAAATGCATTTGTCGCCGTCAAACACACCTTCTTCACCGTTTCTGAATTTTCCCGATTCATTGACAAGAGCATATGTCATTATGCCGTGGTATTTTTTTAGCTCTGTTACAGAATAAGGATTAATATTGTTAAGGTTGTCATAGGCATCGTATGCGTTTTTTACTTCTTGAATTTCTCTTTGCGGACCTAAAACAATGTGACCGTTGATTACATCACGCACTTCTGAAATTGAAAGCGAGTTAGCCTCAATGGCAAGCGAAGAATAGATGGACTTGATTCTATTGTTTTTTCTTAACTGAGGTTTTGATTCAAAATCATTATAATTGCTGATTTTACCTATCTTCTCAGAAATTGATGATACAAATCCGAGCATTTTATTTGATATTGAAAACGGCGGTGTGTAGTCTGACATATTAACCATTCCTTGCACTTATTCTGTCTTTAATTATACCAAATTCAATTGAATTTATCAATAACTTGCTTATTATCTTGCTTACTGACTTGCTTATTATCTTGCGTGTTGTGGGTAAAACAGCGATATTTTAGTCTGTAAAACAGAAGAAAGCCGTCCCGAAAAAATTCGGAGCGGCTTTCAAAGCTACGGTTATTCGGCAGGCGTACAACTCTCCTGCATCTCTCGGGATTCCCCTGTCAGTACCATCGGCGTGTGGATTGTACGAAATCTTCCACCTCGAATAACCTGTTCTTATCGTACGAACATTATAACATATTTATTCTGATTTGTAAAGAATTTTCTTGTTTTTCAAGATTCTATTCCACTCACGGTCATCAATTTTCATAAATGTTATAATTGAATTTTTGTAACTCGGTGTGTCATTAGATGTAGCCAACCTCACTACAGTTTTGAATTTTTTATTATCAATTTGTATCTCTTTTAAAATAAGGGCGGTAAAAGGTTTATTAGCTTCAATAATATAATCAGGTTGTTCTACAATTTTTTCAAAATACTTGTTAAAAAGTTCATAGTCGTTTGGATGACGATTTTTAATATGATCAATTTGTTTGTCTGTAATTATAACTTCATCTGTTGTAATATCTTTAGTTATGCAATTGTAAATTTCAATATCAATTTTCCCTACTAAGTACACGCATATAACCGCCAATCCTTTTTATATATTGATTATAACATATTTTGCTAATTTTTCAATAAAGAAATATAACAAAAATCAAGGTTGAAATCCGATGCGAAAAGTTGTATTATGTGAGGGTAATAACAAGATGGTAATATGCATGGAGGATTGTTTATTTATGAAAGAAATCAAGACAAATGTAATGAGAATTTTAGACAAAGAAAAGGTTGAATATACTCACCACGAATATCCCCACGGCAAGGATGCCGTTGACGGAGTAACGGTTGCAACGCTTATGAATCAGAATCCCGATTATGTTTTCAAAACTCTTGTAACAAAGGGCATGGGCAGAGATTATTATGTTTTCGTAGTTCCTGTTGACCATGAGCTTGACCTTAAAAAATGTGCAAAGAGCGTAGGTGAAAAGTCGGTTGAAATGATTCCCGTAAAGGACATTACAAAGGTCACGGGTTATGTGCGTGGAGGCTGTTCACCTCTCGGAATGAAAAAGCAGTTCAAGACAACCTTCCACATTACAGCAGAGTCAATTCCGAAAATCATTGTCAGTGCAGGAAAAATCGGATATCAAATTGACCTGAAGCCTGAGGATTTAATTCGTCTTACAAACGGTCAATGCGCAGATATTATAAAGGACTGACCTGATATTCAAAAAACAACACCCCCGATTTTACCAAACGGTTTAGTCGGGGGTGTATTTTATTAATATGATTTATTCGTCAATAAATTCAAGGTCTTCGTCATTTACTTTTTTGAGTTCTTTTTTATTGAACAAATCGTAAATAACGGGAACGATGTAGAGCGTCATAAATGTTGCGTAGAGCAAACCGCCGATGCAGACAATTGCGATAGGCTGCATCATTTCTGCACCTGTGCCTATGCCGAGAGCCATAACAACAAGACCGAGAACGGTTGTGAGTGCGGTTATGAGGATAGGACGCATACGGGTTTTGCCTGCCTCAACAATTGACTCAATTCTCTCCTTGCCGTCAATACGGAGTTTGTTGATGTAGTCAACAAGAACGATACCGTTGTTTACAATGATACCGCAGAGCATTACAAAACCGACAAGCGATACAACGCTTATGTCAAATCCTGTGATTAAAAGTGCGAGGAAGCCGCCCGTGAATGCAAGCGGAATTGTAAACATAATAATGAACGGTGATTTAAGGCTCTGGAACTGTGCAACCATAATGAGGTAGATGAGAATAATGCCGAGCAGGAGCATAAGCATAAGCTGTGAAACTGCCTCCATTGTCATTTTGTCTGTACCTGCATAGTCGATTGAACAGCTTTTCGGGAGCTTGTAATCGTTCATTGCGGATTTTACATTGTTTGAAACAGATGTAAGTGTGTAGCCGTCCTTGACTTCGGCGCTGATTGTAAGATAACGCTTTTGATTTTCACGGCTGATTTTATCCATAGTTTCCGACTTTGAAATATCAGAAACAGAGGAGAGTTTAACGGTCCTTTCGTTACCGCTTGAATCCTTGTAGGTAATGTCAATGTCACGGAGATTTTTCGGAGTAACGGTTTCGCTGTCGTCCTTTACAACCACAACATTCATATCATTGCCGTCATCATTCGTAAGAGTGGCAGCGGTTTTTTCTGTTGAAATTGCAGTGGCAACCTGCTGATAAATCTGTGCAACGGTAAGTCCCTTTTCAGCGGCTTTTGACTTGTCAACAGTAACCTTGATTTCGGGAGAAACAGCACCGATGCCGTTGTCAACCGATGCAACGCCTTTAACCTTTTCAAGTGTCTTGCCGATATCCTCGGCAGTGCTTTTGAGTGTGTCAAGGTCGTCACCGTAGAGCGTAATCTGAACGGAACCGTCACCCATAAGGCTTGACATTGAACTTGAAGTGCCGCCGCTTACGGCAGCCTCACCGTCAAGGCTTTCAAGATCCTTTTCAATCTTCTTTGAAATCTCACCGCTCTGTTTTGTAAAATCATCCTTGAGAACGGAATATGCCATAAGTGAGCCGGCATCATTTGACGATGAACCGCCTGTAAGTCCCATAAGGCTTGACGAGTTGCCCGCCATAACGCCTACGGTTTCAAACTGGTCATATTTTGAAAGCAAATCGTTGAGCTTTTCGCCCTCTTTAACTGTTTCTTCAAAGGTTGCGTTATCGTCAAGCTTCAATGATACCTGAATCTGTGTACTGCTCATATCGGGCATAAAGCTGAAACCTCTCATCAGACAAAGACCTGCACTTGTAAAGAGAAGTGCAACTGCAACGAGAATTGCAGGAACTTTGTGCTTTAATACGAAACGAAGTGAGCGTTCATATGCCTTCTTGATTTTTCCGTCCTTCGGAGCGGAATTAGGTTTCATCTTGCGGAGCATTCTCTGTCCCATGGCGGGAACAAGCGTCAGCGCAACAATAAGGCTTGCAAGAAGTGAATATGTAACCGTGAGTGCAAGGTCAACAAACAGCTGACGGGTGATGCCTTCAACAAATACAATCGGCAGGAACACGCATACTGTGGTGAGAGTTGACGCCGTAATTGCGCCGGCAACCTGTCTTGCACCGTTAAGTGCCGCCTTAATCGGCGAAACGCCCATACTTCTCAGTCGGTAGATATTTTCGATAACAACAACCGAGTTGTCAACAAGCATACCGACTCCTATCGCAAGTCCTGACAGCGAAATCATATTGAGTGTTACACCGCTGAAATACATGAGGACAATTGCAAACACAACGCTTATCGGAATTGAGCAAGCAACAATGAGCGTCGGTTTGATATCTCTGAGAAATAGGAAAAGTATGATAATTGCGAGAACCGCACCCATAAGAAGGTTCTGTAATACATTGTTGATTACAAGATTAATGTAGTCACCTTCATTGTAAAGGTTTGTAAAGTGAAGTCCGTCAACCTCTTTTGAAAGCGAATCAAGCTTTGCGTTAATGTTTTCGCAAACGGTAGAAGACGCTGTGTTACTTGACTTTGAAAAGCTCAATACAATACCCGGATTGCCGTTGATTCTTGCAAAGGTTTCGTCGGAATTATCGGCAACAAAAACATCTGCAACATCTTCAAGATGAATAACTCCTATTCCGTCAATTCCTGTGTCAAAAAGCACAAGCGACTTCATCTCTTTTTCATCATTCACCTTGTCGCCGACACGAACCATGAATTTATTGTTATCGTCATCGGTAACATAACCTGCCGGCATTGAAAAGTTTTGTGCCGTTAGAATTGAAGAAATGGTATCAAGTGTGACCGTGTTGCTCACATCAGCCTTGCTTTTTGCCTCTTTCTTTTTATCTGCAAGTTCTTTTTCGGATGTTTCAATTTGCTTTTCTGCACTTGAAAGCTGTGTAAGTGCGCTGTTGAGTTCACTCTGTTTTGAAGTGAGAGTTGACATGGCAGAGGACATTTTGAAGTCTGCACTTGACTGCTGTTGTGAAATGAGGGCAAGAGCGGAATCAACCAAAACCGATTTATCGTCAAGTCCCGAAATTGCGTTATCAAGCTGTGCAATACCCGAGTTGATTTGTGAGATTTTCTCCGACATTTCACTTAATGCAGAATTGATTGCATCTCCCGAAGTTCCGAGCTTCTTAAGTGAAATTTCAACATTTTGAATTGCCTCTGCACTTTTGTTAATGGAATTCTGAACTGTCTGCATTGTTTTTGCAATATCGGGAGCTTTGATTCCGTAAGGCTCAAGCACCTTGTTAAGCTCGTCAATCTGCTGTTGAAGTGCCTTGTATTCCTCGCTGTCGGGCAGTGCATCATTCATTTTTCGAACAATTTCCTGATACTGTTCGTTGAATTTTGAAAGCTGTTCAAGCTTTTGCGTAAGCTGTGACTGCTCGGAAGTCAGCTCATCATAGGTAGTTTTCAGTTCAAGCAAACCCTGATAAGCGGTTTCGAGCAAAGTTTTTGTTGAAGTGAGGCTTGCCTTTCGGTCAAGCAACTGCATCTTTGCCGACAAAAGCTGTGTTTTACCGCTTTCAGCCTTGTTCTGTGCATCGGCAAGCTGTTTTGAAACAGCCTCCTGCTGTGAGTTGATTTGCTCAATTGAAGATGAAACTGTACCCTGACCGTCCTTGGCTTTGCCGATATTATCCTGCAATTCCTTTTTAGCCTTGGCAATTTTGTCCTCCGCATCACCGAATTGATTATCGAGTGCAGCGGAAATCTTCTTATTAAGCTTGTCAAGCTTATCCTGTGAAAGTACGACATTTTCCTGTTCCGTAACAATGCCCTTGTCAGAAACAGAGGCAACACCGTCAATGCCTTCAAGTTCATTCAAAAGTTCGTTTGTGACATAATCCGAAAGCTCTGTCTGCGACTTGCCTTCAAAGTCAACCGCCGTCATTGCAACGGGGAGAATGTTCGGATTGATTTTGATGAGGTACGGTGTTCCGACTCCGTCAGGCCAATTGCCCTTGATTGTGTCAAGGCTTGAACGCATATCAACAGTTGCGCTGTCCATATTTGTGCCGTCCTCAAATTCAATCATCAAAAGTGAATAGTTGTCCGATGAGGTAGAGGTGATCTCCTTAACACCGTCAATTGCCGACATCGACTGTTCAAGAGGCTTTGAAACCGTTGTTTCAACCGCCTCGGGCGTCTGACCTGCGTAGGTGGTCATGATAACGGCATAGGGAAAGTCCATATTCGGTAAAAGGTCGGGCGTCATCTTGAAAAATGACACTATACCGAGAACCAGAACAAGTACAACCGCAACCAATACCGTCATCGGTTTTTTTACGCTGATTTTAGATAACATTGATTACTCCTTTGTTTGTGCTTTTTATCTATGAGTATATTTCATATCAAATGCAATTTCTACCAACTTAGGTTTACATTTTCTGTTGAAATCGGCCGCAACCGGTTGCATGAATATTAAACTTAATCTGCAATTGCACCTGTTTTGATAATTTCAAGTTTTCTGTGATACTCCCTGTGAACCTCGTCAAAAGGTTTTCCTATTACAAAAACATTGAACACGGCATTCTTCAGCACCTGAGTGAGAATCTGTGAAAGACACTTCACATCTTCATCTGAAGTATATTTAAGGTTACTTCTGTCAAAATTGTTTGTAACGCTGACAAGCTCTGCAACGCCCTTGAAACGGTTGATAAAATATTCCGAAACAAGACTGTCATTTGCCTTTATATTTTTGATGAGATTCTTCATAATGATACTTTGTTTTGCATCCTTTGAACATTCGCATAGAATTTCAAAAAGCAAATCATAAGTTACAAATATGTCGCCGTGAGTGCGAGAGATAACCTCTGTGGCTTTTTCAAGCGAAAAGTTGATAAATGAGCGTGTCATAACCTCCACAAGGTCAACCTTATCGTCAAAGTACTGATAAAAACTGCCTCTTGAAATGTTTGCGTTCTTTATAATATTGTTTATGCTGACTCTCTCTCCCGACGAACCGGCAAATTCATTGAATATTGCGTCCGTGATTCTCTGACGCTTTTCTTCGGGAAGATTATAAAAGGTGTTTTTAATCATAAAAAATCCTCCAAAATAAATGTGACAGGCAGTCATATGACAACCTGTCACAATTTTAACATCGTTTATTTATTGTGTCAATTAAATGTGTTTTAGATTTTGCACATATACGATCAAAAATCTTTGTGCATATTAACAACAAAATTAAGCTTTGCCTTTAAATTTTTCAAAAAGTCCTTTACATCCGCTGTAAATATCGTTGTATGCCTGCTCAAAATCACCGCTGTACCACGGATCCGATACATCACGATTCATACCTGCAAAGCTCATCATCTTGCAAACCTTTCCGTCTTTGTCATCGCCGAAAATTCGCATAGTGTTTCTGATATTATTAGAGTCCATGCAGATGAAATAATCGTACTTGTCATAGTCGGATTTTTTGAGCTGAACAGCCCTCTTGCCGTCACAACCGATTCCGTGTTTTGCAAGCTCACGCTTAGCCGGCGGATAAACAGGATTTCCAATCCCGTTCCATATCTCCTCCGTACTCGTAGCAGATGATTTAATCACAAACCTGTCAGCAATCTCGCCCATCTTAACCATGTCCCTAAATATAAACTCCGCCATAGGCGACCGACAAATATTCCCATGGCACACAAACATTATTTTAATCATAACAAAATTCCTCCCGATTTGCCGTAATATGCCGCTATAAATTTTGCAATATCTATATTTGAATATGTTATTTTGTGTGTTGCTGTATTTTTACTATTCATCTATATGTTTCCCTCAAAATGATTTTGAATTGTCGCTATAATATGCAATTTTACCTGTTAACCGAAAATTTCTTCGGGAGTGTGTCCCAGCAGAACATGAAGTCTGGCACTTGTGTACATGACTTTTTGACACAAATATTCAAGCTTTCGGTGGCTGAATGCGATATCATCACGGTTGTAGATTCCGCTTCCCAGGATTACTTCGTATACAGATTCTTCGGAATTGTCGGGTTGAGTTGCAAAACAAATCATAATATCGTTCGCATAATCGTCTGCGTCCTCTTTTGAAAGTCCTGTTTCATTTCTTAAAAACGAACGCATTTCAAGAAAATCGGGAGTCTTTTTAAAATAACAGTCATCTTCATATCTGAGAAATTGCTCTTTGTCAAGAACGCAAAATTTCTTTCCGATTTGACGATATTTTAGCATTTCGTATTTATCAAGACTATCGTCATCAAATTCAAAAAAGCAAAGATATTCTGCAAGAATTTCCTGTTCAAGAGCAGGGGTTTCTGAGCCGTCATCGTAAATATCGTCCTGATTAAATACACAAAAATACCTGCCCTTAAAATTCATATTTTCAACAAATGACAAAAAATCTTCCTCGCTCACAGGCTCGTTTTGGCTGTTGTAAATTTTAAGAAGTTTGCCGATTTCGATAACTCCGTAAAGATTTGCCGCAGCCGCAAAATATCTATATAAAAGGTCTTGTGTTTCCTTTGAAAGTGTGCATTCTGAAATTTTTATGTGTCTACCTCAAATTATATCGTACTCTGACTTATATTGTCAGTTTATCATAATTAATCCCACATTTCAACAAGTCTGTGAACAATTTCAGATACTTGCCAGATTATTAACTTCTGAAAGACAGTTGCAGAGTGGTTTAGCACTGTGTATGTAGAAGCTTTCAGGTTGCCGTGCAGAGGATCGCTGTGCAGTGAATACAGCGGATTATATAGTGCCTTTTCACCTGAAATAAGCCATAGATTTCTCGCTCTGCTTTGCGGTGTTTTATAATATTTTGTGACAAATTTTGCATAAAATAACCAAAATAGACTATATTTGATTATCACTTTATTGAAAATAAATCATATCTATGGCAAAAATCTTGCGTAATTATACCTATAATTTGTTAAAAAGCACTTTTTTTCAATTGTTTTTTCCATATTCTCCTCTTTTATTGCTTATTGATGCTTTCTGTGGTATAATTCTATAGATGTATTGCGTAAGTTAGTTTTGGGTTGAGGGGTATTAAATATGAAAGACAGAAAAATGTCGTTTTATAACAGAATTGTGAAAAGAATGCTTGATATTATCTGTTCACTTGCAGCGATAGTGTGTCTGTCAGTACTTTACCTTCCGATATGTGCCATAATAAAATGCACGAGCGAAGGTCCTGTTTTTTTTAGGCAGAAAAGAATAGGAAAAAACAAAAAATATTTCAATATTCTGAAATTCCGCACAATGAGAATTGATACTCCCAAGGATTGTCCTACACATCTTCTTAAAAATCCTGAACAGTATATAACTAAGGTGGGTGCGTTTTTAAGAAAGACAAGTCTTGACGAATTGCCTCAGATTTTTAATATTTTTAAGGGCGATATGTCGGTTATCGGTCCAAGACCTGCACTTTGGAATCAGGATGATTTGATTTCTGAAAGAGATGAGTACGGTATAAATGATTTAAAACCCGGCTTGACGGGTTGGGCGCAGATTAACGGCAGAGATGAGCTTCCTATCCCTGAAAAAGTTCAGATGGATAAGATTTATTGTGATAATGTCAGTTTTGTCTTTGATGTAAAATGTCTTTTTATGACAGTTGTAAGTGTGTTTAAGCATGATGGTGTAGTTGAGGGCGGAACAGGAGCAATTGCAGATGAAGAATAATCGTAAAAAAGTTATGATTCTTACTAATCATTCTTATATGCTGTATCGTTTCAGAAAAGAATTGATTGAAGAACTTATGAAAAATTATGATGTTGTTCTTAGTATGCCTTTTGTAGGACATCATGAGGATTTCATCAATATGGGATTGCGTTGTATTGAAACTAAGATGGAGCGCAGAGGGGTTAATCCGATTCACGATTTTTCACTTATGAAATTTTATAAAAAAATATTACAGGAAGAAAACCCTGATTTGGTAATTACATACTCTATCAAACCAAATGTTTACGGTGGATTGATGTGTGAAAAGTTAAATATTCCGTTTTATGCGAATGTTCAGGGATTAGGAACGGCATTTCAAAAGCCCGGACTTGCTCAGTTTGCGACAGTTCTTTATAAAACAGCCTTTAAAAAGGTAAAAACGGTATTTTTTGAAAACCAGGTTAATGCAGATGAATTTGTTGACAGAAAGATTATTTCTGTTGACAAAGAAACTATTTTGAACGGCGCAGGAATCAATCTTGAAATTTATGAGTACAAGCCTTACCCAAAAAGTGATCCGCCGCATTTTTTGTATCTTGGCAGAATCATGAAGGAAAAGGGCATGGATGAATTGTTTTCTGCGGCTGAGAAACTTCACGATGACGGCTATAAATTTGTACTTGACCTTGTAGGCTTTTTTGAAGATGAATACAAGGAAAGAGTTGAGTTACTTGAAAGTAAGGGCGTTGTAAAATTCCACGGATTTCAGGAAGAACCAAGACCTTACTATGCGACCGCCGATTGTGTTGTAATGCCGAGCTATCACGAGGGTATGAGTAATGTAAATCTCGAAGCTTCGGCAACAGGCAGACCTGTCATTACCACCGATATTCCAGGCTGCAGAGAGTCGGTGGTAAATGAATATACAGGCTGGCTTTGTGAACCTAAAAGCGTTGACAGCCTTTATGAAAAAATGAAAGCTTTTCTTGAAACAGATATTTCAAAACGAGAAGTTATGGGTAAATACGCCCGACAAAAAATGGTTGACGAATTTGATAAAAAAATTATTGTAAACGATACAATAAAGGCTTTAGGCTTGTAATAAATATAGATTTTTCAGGTGTGATTTAATGATAATTTACTGGTCCATGATACTTTGGACTTTTTTGATATATATTTTGTATGATATCACTCATAAAGAAGAGATAGCGCTTACCGATTATAATTTACAACAGGGAATACAAAGAAGAGTTCCGTGGGTGTATGCATTTTTAGTTTTCGGTTATTTCATATTTTGGGCATCAATGAGGCACTATGTTGCCGATACAACCGCATATGTTGCAGCTTTTAATAACTATTCAACAAACTTTTCGGAAGAGTTTTCAAAATTGAATTGGGATCCATGGTCTTCCGAGGGCAAGGGAGTTCTCTTTAATGCATACAGCATTTTCTTTAAGTGTTTTATCTCAGATAATTACACGCTTTGGCTGAGTTCAATTGCGATTTTCTGCGGTGTGTGTGTAATGATAACATTGAGAAAATATTGCATGAATGCAGATTTCTTTTTGGCTTCGTTTTTGTTTTTGGCATTCCTGTGTTATTCGGGTTATATGCTCAATGGAATGAGGCAGTTTATTTGTGTTGCCGTGTCATTTTTGTGCTGTGATTTTATTATTACCGGCAAGTTCTTTAAATTCTTGACTATGGTAGCAATTTTGATATTTATCCATTCCACGGCAATTTTCTTAATACCGATTTACTTTATTGCCAGGTTAAAACCTTGGAGCAAGTCGGTTTGGCTTTTTATTTTTGCAATGGTATTGATTACTGTTTTTGCCGAGCCGTTTTTTGGCAAGGTTGATGAATTTGCTCAAGGCACATCTTATGAAAATGATATAAATACATATTTTGAAGAAGATGACGGCGTTAATCCGTTGAGAGTTTTATTCTATGCTGTTCCACCCGTTGCGGCTTTTGCTTATCGGGAAAAGTTAAGCAAATATTACGAAAAAATGCCGGTGCTTTCTTTGTGCGTAAACTTATCTGTGTTTACGGCATCAGTTTATCTTGTAGGTATGGTTACCAGCGGTATCTTTATCGGTAGGCTTCCGATTTACAGTGAATTATACGATTTAATTTTGATTCCTGTTTTGTTAAGGATATGCTTTAATGAAAATAATAGGAAATATGTCTATTTGGGATATGTTGCAGTTTTATTGCTTTATTATTATTTAACAGGACCGACATATTACCATAGCGATTACTTTGGTGGATTTTAATTATTTGATTTAGGGGTTAATAATTTGAATGTTTTAAGAATATTACATATTGTAACATACATGGGGCGTGGCGGTCTTGAAACTATGATTATGAATTATTACAGAAACATAGACCGTACTAAAATTCAATTTGATTTTCTTGTACATCGTCAGGAAAAGGCTGATTATGATGATGAGATATTATCTTTAGGCGGACATATTTATCATATGCCTATGCTGAATCCCTTTTCTAAGGCTTATTTTAATGCGCTTGATGACTTCTTTGATAATCATAAGTACGATATTGTGCATTCACATTTGGATTGCATGAGTGCATATCCTTTGGAAATTGCACAAAAACATGGCGTTAAGGTGAGAATTGCACATTCGCATAATAAAAGCCAAGACAAAAATTTAAAGTATCCCATTAAGATTCTTTCAAAACATTTAATTCCTAAGTACGCTACGCATCTTTTTTCTTGCGGTAAAGAGGCAGGAGATTGGATGTTTGGTGGAAATGCATATACTGTCTTAAATAATGCAATTGACGCTGAAAAATATCGGTATGACTGTCAAATAAGAAATCAAGTGCGTGACGAACTGAAAATCAGTAAATCTGATTTTGTAATCGGACATGTCGGAAGATTTAATCCTCAAAAGAATCATCCGTTTTTGATTGATGTTTTTAAGAGTGTACATGATAAAAACAGAAATTCCAAACTGCTTCTTGTAGGAACAGGTAACGGACAGAGTAATATAAGAGAAAAAGTTGATGATCTTGGTTTATCAGATTCCGTGTTTTTTTTAGGAAACAGAGGAGATGTGAATAGAATACTACAGGCAATGGATGTCTTTTTGTTTCCGTCTTTGTACGAAGGATTAGGTATTGCAGCACTTGAAGCGCAGGCTGCAGGATTGCCGTGTATCATTTCTGACAGTGTTCCGTCTGAATGCAGAGTTACAGACCTTGCTGAGTCGTTAGATTTGAACTTGCCGATTGATGAGTGGGCGGATGTTGTCTTAGAAAAACAAAGTACGATTAGAAAAAACACGATTGATGATATAAAAAAATCAGGTTTTGATGTTAAACAGAATGTTGTAAAGCTTGAAGAATTTTATTTAAATTCGGTTGAGGAATAATAGTTATGCAGACTTTAACAGTGTTTACACCTGCTTATAATAGGGCACATACAATAGGGCGTACTTATAAATCTTTGTGTTCCCAAAAATGCAAAGATTTCGTGTGGCTTATAGTTGATGACGGTTCAACTGATAATACGGCTGAATTAGTAAAAGACTGGATGTCCAAAGATAACGGCTTTGAAATTCAGTACATATATAAAGAAAACGGCGGTATGCATACCGCACACAATGTTGCGTATAGAAATATACATACCAAACTCAATACTTGTATAGATTCTGATGACGCTTTATCTGAGAACGCTGTTGAAAAAATTATAAACAAATGGAATCAGGTTAAAAGCAGGGGTTATGCAGGTATTATTGCACTCGACGCCAATATGAATACGGGAAAGGTTATAGGAAAAGGCTTTCCTAAGGATATGACAGAAACCACATTGTCGGGTTATTATGCGTCAGGTGGCTCAGGGGATAAGAAGCTTATTTATCGTACCGATATTATTAATTCAGTCCCTGAGTATCCGGTATTTGATAATGAAAAATATCTTGCACTTGCATATAAATATAAGTTGATAGATCAGAAGTATAAACTTGCTGTTTTAAATGAAGTAGTGTGCGATGTAGAATACCAGGAAGACGGTAATTCGCACATTATGTATAAGCAGTACATGAAATGCCCAAAGAGCTTTGCCTTCTGGAGAAAGATATGTATGCAATATCCTGATTCTAATAAAAGATTATTGGTAGATTGTGTACATTATGTTGCCGACAGTATAATAGCAAAAAATAAACATTATATCAAAGAGTCACCCAGAAAAATGCTTACAGTTTTGGCTACACCACCGGGATTATTATTGTCGTTATTTTTTCGTATGAAAATGGATAGTTTAATGGAAGTGAAGTAGATTATTATGACAAAAGTTTTATTTCTTATACCTAATCTTGCACACGGTGGGGCTGAAAAAGTTTTGGTTAATCTCGCCAATAATATGGATAAAACAAAATTTGATGTAACAGTTCAAACTTTGTTTGATGTAGGCGTTAATCGACAGTATCTTAACTCTGATGTAAAATATATCGGCGGTTTCAAGAGAATGCCTCGTGGCAATACATATGTGATGAAACTTTTTTCTCCTGAAAAACTGTATAAACATTTTATCAGAGACAACTATGACATAATCGTTTCTTACCTTGAAGGTCCTACCGCACGAATTGTAAGCGGTTGCACTAACCTAAATACAAAGCTTGTCAGCTGGATTCACATAGAACAGCATACAAAAGAGCTTGCTTCCAAGAGCTTTAGAAGCTGTAAAGAAGCATTAGATTGCTATTCAAAGTTTGACAGGACTGTTTGTGTATCTGATACTGTAAAAGATGATTTTGAATCAATTTTTGATACTAAGAAACCTGTTGAAGTTCTATATAATACAAATGAATCAGAAAAAATAAAAAAACTTTCCGATGAGAAAGTTGATGATGTTGATTTTAGCAAGGACACAATTAATATTATCTCAGTTGCAAAGATTGTACCTTCAAAGGGTTATGACAGGCTAATGAAGATACATAAAAAGCTTATTGAAAAAAATATAAAAAATCATATCTATATTTTCGGAATAGGCGAAGAAAAGGAAAAATACGAAAAGTATTTGATAGAAAATAATCTTACCGATACTTTTACATTTTTAGGTTACAGGGATAATCCGTATAAATATGTTAAAAAAGCAGATTTGTATGTTTGTTCTTCGAGAAGAGAGGGCTTCAGTACAGCTGTTACAGAAGCATTGATTGTCGGAACTCCTGTTGTTAGCACAAATTGTAGTGGTGCGTACGAATTATTAGGTAAAAACAACGAGTACGGTATCGTAACAGAAAATAATGAAGATGCACTTTATGAGGGCATCAAAAAAATGCTGACAACGCCTGATTTGCTTGAAGCTTATGCCGCAAAAGCAAAAGAGCGTGGTAAAGCTTTTAGTACCGAAAAAACAGTAAAAGCTGTTGAAGAAATGTTATTAAGTATTTAAGGAATCAATAAACATGATATATGGTTTTTATTTCAGATTTTATGGAAAATTTCACAATAGTGTATTTAGCAGTGCTTTAGCAGAACTTGCATATATGCTGTATTGTTGTGTGTTTTTTCTTAAAAAACTCAGGCATAAAAGAGTCAGCGTGGATGTAAACATTGACGATGCAAGAAATATAGTGAATGGCATTCATATGCGATTAGATAGTCATCCCGTGTATGAAAATAAACCTATTGACGACAATATTGATTTGTCAATTGTAGTTCCTGTTTACAATTATGTAGATATAATTGAATCCAATATTGATTCGATTCTCAACCAAAAAACCGAATACAATTATCAGTTGATAATTGTAGATGATGGTTCGACTGACGGCGCCGCTGATGTTTTGAAAAAATATGCTGATAATCCAAACGTTAAGCTGATTTTCCAGAAAAATGCCGGTATTGGTGCTGCAAGAAATACGGGTATAAATAACGCTGACGGAAAATATCTTATGTTTGTTGATTGCGATGATATTGTTCATGACGATATTGTTGAAACTCTTATGAATAAGGCATACAGTGAAAATTATGATATGGTAATGTGTGCCCATAATTTATCAAAAGAACGCAACGGTGCTATTTATGAGATCGTTCCGAATGTCTATCCAAAATATAACCTTATTGGTTATAAAAACGGCGATGAAATAATGAATCTGGCAGGTTTGCCCTGGTGTAAGGTGTATAAGAGGGAAATTTGGAATAATGTTAGATTTTTCCCGGGATATTGGTACGAAGATACGATTATTCAGTTTTTAATCTTCATGCAGTGTAAAAACTATGCTTATATTCCAAAGATAGAATATGAGTACAAGTGGTATGAGAAAAATTTTTCTCATACACAAGGCAATTCTGCAAATCCAAAGTCAATTGATACATACTGGTTGTTGATAGAGATATTAGAACAATACAAGAAGAATAATATGCCTGTGGATGACAGATTATACACTTTGGTTTTGCGACACATTAGTACATATTACTATGGTTCTGTTAAAAATTTGGACGGCAAAGTTGTTGAGGCTTTATTTGTTTTGGCAAAAGACCTTTATTCAGAGTACAAGCCTAATCACAAAGTCAAACTTCCGTTTATGCTAAGACAGGTTGAAAAGTCATTTGATAATAATGACATAGAACTTTGGAAATTAGCAAGTTGTTATCAGTAAGGAAAATTATGAGTCAGACTATTTCTGTCGTTATACCGGCATATAATGCCAAAAGTACAATTGAAAGATGTGTAAAAAGTGTTTTGAATCAGAGTTATGAAAATCTCGAAGTGATTGTAGTAAATGACGGTTCTTCCGATTCAACAGAAACAATATGTGAGAAAATGGCAAGCTATGATTCAAGATTAAAGGTAATTACCATAAAAAACGGTGGTGTATCTCATGCAAGAAATATTGGCATTGATAACGCAAAGGGTGATTATATAACATTTGTAGATTCCGATGATTACATTGATAAAGAGATGTATAAAAACCTTATGGATTTGTTCGATACGAATGTAGATATTGTGCATTGCAGTTATAAAAATGTTGATGAATCAGGAAATATTTTGTCTGTTGTCGGTTCTAAAAGTAAGCAGATAAAAATGAATCATGACGAAGGTATGGAATGCCTGCTTGCCGGAAAATACTTTGCAGGTGGTTTGTGGAATAAAATATACCGAGCAAAATTGTTTAGTAATGTCAGATTAAAAGAAGATATTAAATTTAATGAAGATGTTCTGGCAAACTATTACCTTTTTGATAATGCAAATAATACTGTATATTCTGATGAACCGTTTTACAATTATGTTGCTTGCGATGATAGTTCAACCCATTCTGCTAATGCGTTGATTTCTCGCAAACAAGGGTATGAAGTTGCAAGGATTATGTTACAGAAATCTATGAATAAACCATACTGTGAATTTGCTAAAATCAGGTATTTGGGAAATTTGCTTAGTCTATATGGTACATATAGAACTTCTTTAAATAAAGTTGAAAAATCAGAGTATGAAAATTTGTTTTCAGAAATAAAGACTTTTAAAGATGAGGGATATTATCAAGGAAAAAGAGATAAAGTTTTAATTTTCATGTACAGATATATGCCACATTTCTATTTGATAACATACAAAATATACGATAAAATAAGAGTAAAAAAGTTAGATCCGGAGCAGTAATATGAACCCGCTGATAAGTGTAATAGTTCCGATTTATAATGTTGAAAAATACCTTGCAAGATGTGTTGATAGTATTGTAAATCAGACATATAAAAATCTTGAAATAATCCTTGTTGATGACGGTTCACCTGACCGTTGTCCTCAGATGTGTGATGATTATGCCGAAAAAGACAGCCGAATTAAGGTTGTTCATAAAAAAAACGGAGGACTTTCCGATGCCAGAAATGCAGGAATGGCTGTTGCTACAGGAGAGTATATCAGCTTTATTGACAGCGATGATTGGATAGACTTAGAAACTTATGATTTAGTTTTAGAAAAAATGTTAGCAACTAATTCTCAAATAGGTGCTTTTAATTTAAAATCAGTTTCTAATAGTAATTTTAAAACAGAATATAATGAAAATTACATTGTTATTGATTCGCAAAAAGCTATTGAAAATACAATAGATAATGTAAATGTCAGAACAGTTGTGTGGAATAAGTTGTATCATCGCTCGGTTCTTGAAAATTTATCTTTTCGAGTAGGAAAACTCAACGAGGATGAATTTTTTACTTTCTATGCTCTGTCAAATGCTCAACATATTGTATATCTTTTTAGACAATTATACTTTTATTATCAACGACCGAATAGCATAATGGGGACATACTCATTAAAAAGATTGGATATGTTAGATGGTGTAAAAGAAAGAATGGAGTTTGTTGAAAAGAAATATCCTGAAATTTATACCAAAGCGAAATTATCATTTTGTCAATGTTGTATTTATCAATACCAGATGCTTTTAAGAAATAAAGATGTGGATTTACAATTAATTGGCAGAAAGAAGGTAAAAAAATATAGAACTTCATTGAAGTTGAGTAACCATGAGATTAAAAATTGTCGTTTGATTGATAAATTATCGTTAGTTATTTCAAACAATAGTATCGGCTTTGAATTAATATGCAGAGTTAGAAATGTATTTAATTTTGGACTTTGAGAGTAAATGGGAGAGTTTGATATGATACCAAAAGTTATTCACTATTGTTGGTTTGGAGGTAATTCAAAACCTGAACTTGTGCAAAAATGTATAGAAAGTTGGAAACAATATTGTCCTGAATATAAGATAGTTGAATGGAATGAAAGCAATTTTGATGTTAATTGTATTGATTATGTTAAGTGTGCATACCAAGATAAAAAGTGGGCTTTTGTTTCTGATTATGCTAGATTATGGATTATTTATAACAATGGTGGTATATATTTAGACACGGATGTTTTACTAAAGAATAATTTAGATGATTTACTGTCTTATGATTGTTGGTTAGTTTCGGATGATGTTAGATATATAAATACAGGCTTAGGATTTGGTGCGGTTAAGAATCATTATATAATTGAGAAATTAATGAACGCATATTCAAATTATGAATATCCATCAGGTACAAATGTTTCAAGGGATACAAAAGTATTAGAAAACCTGCTCCCTAATTGGCGTAAATCTGATACTAATCAAATTTTTGACGGAATTTTGATTATCGGTTTAAAGGATTATGGAAAATGGGCGAAGCATTTGTATATGTACACATGGGCTGATAGTAAAACCCATCAAAAGAGAATTGAAGAAATAACAAATCAAGATAAATTGCAATTTAAAAATAGGGTTGTTTGGAAGATAAAATGTATAGCGAGAACTCCGAAATTAATATCTTATATGGATCGTAATAAAGGAAAAAGAATTGAGAAAATATATACTTTTTTAGCCTATGTTTTTTTAGATAACGGGGCAATGTATTTCTTAAAAAGAATGTTAAAAAAGATATTTTAGATTAATGTAAATTTATGGTGATTTTGTGAAGATTATATCAGTTATAAATAATAGAGTAGTAAATCCATTTAAAGTACTGTTTAGGGAGATTAGGCATGGGCATGTAAAACTTGCTTTTATGCGTTTTTTTGCTTCGCTTTTTAACGGTACCGTAATAGCTCGTAATTTATTGGGTAATGTTGATCAATATATATTGAATTATTTAGAGAAAGAATATAGTTATGTTCTTGAAAAATATAATGATTACAATGTGGGGACAATGTATATTGATGATGCTCCTGTATGGGTATGTTGGTTGCAGGGATATGAACAAGCTCCTGTTATAGTAAAAAAATGTATTGATAGTATAAAAAAATCGACCACAAGAAGAATAAATATCATTTCATTAGATAATATGAATCAGTATTATCAATTACCTGAATACATAATTGATAAGCATAAGAAAGGCTATATTAGTAATACTGAACTTGCAGATATATTAAGAGTTTCACTTTTATCAGATTTTGGTGGAATATGGATTGATGCTACAATTTTTATTCCTAATCATTTGCCGGATGATGTTCTTAAATATAATTTTTTTTCTTGTAAAAGAAAGTCCTCAAAACACTCCGGATATGTTTCGGAATATTTATGGACTACATTTTTATTAGCATCGCATAAAAACTGTGTCATAACAACAGCTGTTAAGGACTTATTTTACGAATATTGGAAAACAAATGATTATCTGATAGATTATTTGTTGTTGGATTATTTTATAAGATTGGTTTACAATAACTTACCAGAGGCAAGATCTTTGATTGATAACTTACCATACAATAACGAAAAGATTGAAGAACTGCAAGCCCGTATGAATTTAGCTTTTAATCAAAAGGAATATGACAAATTGATAAATGAATCGAATACTAATTTCTTTAAGCTCTCTTGGCGTATTCCATTTGATAATGAAGATAAAAACGGAAATATGACTTATTTTGGGCATTTTATAAACAGAACATAATAAAGATAGTAGGTGGTAAAGTGCCGATAGTTAGCATCATAGTGCCTGTCTACAAAGTTGAAAATGTTTTGCATTATTGTATTGACAGCATTTTAAATCAAACATATAAAGATTTTGAGCTTATCCTTGTTGATGACGGTTCGCCTGACAACAGCGGAAAAATTTGTGATGAATATGCCAAAAAAGATAATCGAATAACAGTTATACATAAAGAAAACGGTGGTGTGTCTTCGGCAAGAAACTGTGGTATTGATGCTGCAAAGGGTAAATATGTATGCTTTGTTGACAGTGATGATTATGTTAATAAAAACTATTTGGAAATTTTAATCAAAACTAAATCTGAACATTCTGAATTTGATAATATATGGTGCTATTTTCAAACAGTAACCGATTATGATAGTACGGGTGGAAATCTAATTGTTGATGACAATAAAAATATATACTCTGTAAAAGATATTATGACTCTGCATGAAAAATGGCTTGATGCAGGACCGGTATGTAAATTGTATGATAGAAAAATAATTTTAGAAAACGGATTGACATTTGACTCAAACCTATCACTTGGGGAGGATTTGATATTTAATTTTCAATACCTTGACTGTACAAATGGTAAAATTTTTGTGATTCCGAAAAAGCTGTATAGTTATGTTCAGGTAAGTGACTGCAGTTTATCACAGAAATACTACCCTAATATGTTTGAAATATATAAAACAATCAATAGTACTATGCACCGTTTTATTGTTAAATGGAACTGTAGTGAGGAACAAGTAAAGAAGTATTTTAATGCCTGTTTTTATAAATATGAAGTTGTATTAAAAAATACTTTTAGCGAGAAAAATAAGGCTTCTAAAAAAGATAAAATCAGATATAATAACTCTATTATGAAAAGCAAGGAATTTGTGCAGTCCTTAAACAATTTAGATTGCTATATCAATCCGGCTTATAAAATTGCATATCGAACGAAGAACTGTAAGCTTGTTTTATTATTAGATAAAATGTTAAATAAATTAAATCGCAGATTGTAAAATGAAGATGAAACAATAAAAAAAGAATATCCATAGAAACGATTTCGTAGTAGAATTAAGTTACCACAACAAAAATCCGAAAGGAAACCGTCACTATGGATACACTCAATTTTACACCAACACACAAGAAAGGTCAACACTTAACAAGAGAAGAACGATACTATATATCAGTCAGGCTTAATATAGACCATTGGTCGATTTACAAAATTGCTAAAGAACTTCATCGTCCGTACAACACAATCAATAAAGAGGTACAGTGTGGAACTGTGTATTTGTATAACGGCAAAGTCAAAAGGTATAAGCCTGATATAGCTGAACAGAAATACAAAGACAATAGAGTAAACAGTAAAAGAAATTACCGTTGCCTTGAATGTGTTGAATTTTTCAATTATGTAGTCGAAATGTTTACCGAAAAAGGTTGGTCATTAGATGCCAGTGTCGGATATGCCAAAGAAAACAATCTGTTTTCTTCTGATGAAATAGTATGTACCAAAACTCTTTACAACCACGTGGATTTAGGATTACTGCCAGTCAAAAGCATAGATTTACCGGAAAAGCTTAAGCGAAACACCAAATCTTCGAACGCACGAAAAAACAGGAGAATACTGGGTAAAAGCATTGAAGAACGTCCTGAAACAGTAAATTCAAGAGAAGAATTCGGTCACTGGGAAATAGACAGTGTACTTGGCAAAAAGAAAGATACAGAACCGGCTATAATGACAATAGTCGAAAGACAAACACGAATGTCATTGTGGATAAAGGTGAAGGATCACTCTTCGTTGACTATTGATGAAGCCTTACAGAATTTAATGAATCAATTTGGGAATAAGAAGTTAGAAGTATTTAAAAGTATCACAGGCGACAATGGTTCTGAGTTTTCCAATCTATCTAAAATAGAGAATAACGGAACATCTGTGTACTTTACCCATCCATACACATCATGTGAAAAAGGAACTAATGAATGTCATAATAAAATGTTAAGACGATTTATTCCTAAAGGAAAGAGCATGAGTGATTATAAGACGGAAGACATACTGTTTTTTTCAGATGTAATCAATGGACTGCCAAGAAAAATTCTTAACTATCACACGCCTGAGGAGCTGTTTGAAACTCAGTTAGATAGAATATACGCTACTTAAATATTTGATACAACATTCCTTACTGTGGTGACTTACAAATATCTACTCCAATGAACATGATATTCTCAAAAAATTGTTTCAACTTGCTATTGCAATTTGCAAATTAAAAAATAAAACAATAGCAGAATAAACTCTGCGATTTTAGTTGGATTGTGTGTATGTTTTATTGATGACTAAAAAGAGGGAGAAAATATGAAGAAAAAAGTAAATCAACTTAGAATTGGTGTATTATTAAGTTATGTTAATTTAGGATTAGGAAACTTGATTCCGATATTTTACACACCTATAATGCTTTCTCTTCTTGGACAGAGTGAGTATGGATTGTATAAATTAGCTAGTAGTTTTACAAGCTATTTGACTTTGATTTCTTTTGGCCTTGGTTCAGCAATTACAAGATATTTAATTAAGTCAAGAGAACAAGAAGGCAAAGAAGCCGAGCAGAGAATACTTGGTTTATTTACAAGAATCTTTCAAGTAATCTCAATAGCAGCTTTTGTTGTAGGAACTGCACTTGTTTTTTCTATAGATATATTTTATTCTGCATCACTTTCGAGTGATGAATTGTCAAGAATGAAAATTCTTGTGTTTTTAATAGTATGTAATACTGCATTAAGTTTTTTGATGACACCGCAGGTTTCTGTTGTTACTGCTCATGAAAAATTTGTTTTTTTGCAATCAATGAATATAGCCTCTACATGTGTAATGCCAATCATAAATCTTGTTGTGTTGTTCTTTGGCTTTGCATCTATAGGAATGACTGTATCAAGTTTGGTAGTAAATATAATAATCAGGCTTTGCTATTATATTTACATGAGAAAAGTATTGAATCTTAAGGCAGACTATAAGAAACCACCTAAGCATCTGCTGAAAGAAATTCTTCTCTTTTCATTTTGGATATTTCTTGCCAATGTAGTTAATCAGTTATATAATGCAACTGACGCTGTTATGATTGGTGCTGTACCGGCTTTGGCAACAATTGGTGTTGCTGTTTATAATGTAGGCGGTGTATTTAACGGTATAGTGTTTTCTGCCGCACAGGGAATATCGTCATTATTGACACCAAAAGTTAATAAAATGGTATTTAATAATGCAAGTAATGAAGAACTGACATCTTTAGCAATAAAGACGGGTAGACTCCAGTGTTACATAGTGTCTTTAATTGTGTGTGGTTTTATCGCACTTGGACAACCGTTTATTAACTGGTATGCCGGTTCAGAGTATGCTGATGCCTACTGGGTTGCAATATTAATGATGGTTCCAAATATGATTCCTTTGGTTCAGAGTGTATGTTTGTCAACTATAATAGCCAAAAATAAACATAGATTTAGATCACTTGTATATCTTGGTATTGCAATTTCAAATGTTGTCGGAACATGGTTTTTGATGCAGATTATGGGTGTAGTAGGAGCTGCATTGATGACAGGTATAGCACTTATTATAGGACAGGGATTTGTTATGAACTGGTACTACTGGAAAAAGATTAAATTAAACATTCCGAGATTTTGGAAAGAAGTATCGAAGATATATATAATACCTGTCATTATGACTGCTATAGTTTTGACTTCTGCTCAATTTATCAATTTCTATAATCCTTATTTTTTGATTGCAGGAATAATTTTATATACAATTATATACTGTATTTTGTCATGGTTCTTGGTAATGAATGATTATGAAAAAGACATTTTTAGAGCACCTGTCAGAAAAATATTTAGTTTAATCAGAAAAAAGAAGGCTTGATTTATGCATCCTATAAAGTCAATAATTGCTCGTAATCAGACGAGAATTTATAACAATTTTGATAAATCATCTTATGGAAAAAAGTTAAAACAATTCAAAGATATACACAAAGGTGAAATCTGTTTTATTATCGGTAACGGTCCATCTCTTAAAATTGAGGATCTCACTAAATTGAATAAATTAAATATTCCAACCTTTGCGTTTAACAGAGTATTTTGTGCATTTGATGAAACTCCGTGGCGTCCAACATACTATATTTCTCAAGATGAAAATGTTACTTATGGTATGGAAGAAAAATTTAAAAAACTTGATTTACCATATCGATTTCATCCAATAAGATGGAAGTGGTATAAGAACATTAATATTCCGGGAGCATATTATTTCAAAACAGTAGATAGTGAGACAAAATATTTTGGGTTTTCTGAAGATATATCTGCTTTAGTGAACGACTCTCCGACCGTTGCATATACCGGTTTTCAAATTGCGTATTATATGGGTTTTAGAAAAATGTATATGATTGGATTTGATCAGACATATAGAGCCATAAAAGATGAGAACGGAAATATTGTCACAAACGATAAGGTTAAGAGTGATTATTTCAGTGATAAATATAGAAATGATGAAACTGATAATCTGATTATTCCAGCTGTGTTTGAAATGAACAGAGCGTTTCTCTCTGTTGATTATCATATAAAAAACGGTGATATTGATATGGAAGTTTACAATGCAACTCGAGGCGGTGCACTTGAGGTTTTTCCGAGGGTTAATTTAGATGAAATTTTCAAAGAATTAGAGGTAAAAAAAAATGAAAACAGTAGCTGTTGTACCGGTTAAAATGAATAATGAAAGGCTTCCCGGAAAAAACACAAAATGTTTTGACAATGGGGAACCACTAATTAAATATGTGTTGAGTTCACTTTCTAAAGTCAAGAATATAGATGAAATTTATGTATTTTGCAGTAATGAAGCAATATGTGAGTATCTCCCGAAGAATGTTAAATACTTGAAGAGAGAAGAGTGGCTTGATTTGTCCTCTACAAGCATAACAGATGTACTTACATCATTTGCAGATAATGTAGATGCGGATATTTATGTGTTATCGCATGCAACTGCACCCTTTATTTCATCGGAGAGTATTGAAAAAGGCATTGCAGCAGTTCAATCAGGGGAATATGATTCATCTCTGTCTGTATCAAAAATTCAGGAATTCTTGTGGAAAGACAATAAGCCATTTAACTACAACCTTGAACGAATTCCTCGCACGCAAGACCTTGATGTTATGTATTCCGAAACAAGTGGTTTCTTTATTTATACAAAAGATTTAATGGTAAAGGAACATCGCAGGGTTGGACATAAGCCTTATCTTGTTGAGGTGTCAAAAATTGAGGCTTGTGATATAGATGAACCTGAGGATTTCGAGATAGCTAACGCTATTTATAATTCAATTATTAAAAACAGGGAATAGTTATGGGTAATATAAAAGTATTGGATTGCACACTTCGTGACGGTGGTTATGTAAACAATTGGAATTTCGGTAAATTAAGCATTGACAATATTATAACTCAGTTACTTTCATCTAAAGTTGATGTTATTGAGTGCGGATTTTTAAGCCAGACAAAAGAAACTGACGAAAATAAGTCGATTTTTCGCAACATAGATGATGTCACTTTTGAATGTACAAGTAAAGAAGAAAACACATTGATGGTACTTATGATGAATTATGGGGAGTATAATATTGATGATTTACCGCCATATGACGGCGGTCTCATCAGCGGCATAAGATTTGCTTTTCATAAAAAAGATATGGTACAGGCCATTAAAATCTGTAAACAAATCAAGGCAAAGGGATATGTGACATTTGTACAACCAATGGTTACTCTTACATACTCAGATGATGAAATAGAGCAATTGGTTGATTTAGTCAACGATTTTCTTCCGGAGTCTGTTTATATGGTGGATTCTTTTGGTACAATGACTAAGCAGGAACTTGTTAAAATGTACGATATTTTTGACAAGAATCTTTCAGAGAAAATATCCATTGGTTTTCACAGCCATAACAATATGCAGCTTTCATTTTCAAATGCCCAGATTCTTATGGAACTTGATACGGATAGGACTATATATATTGATTCTTCTGTTTACGGAATGGGCAGGGGAGCAGGAAACCTTTGTACAGAATTGATTACTAAGTATCTTAATGACAATTACTCACATAATTACAACTTATTACCTATATTGGAAATAATTGATGAACACTTGATGAGTGTATTTATTAAAAGCCCATGGGGGTATTCAGTTCCGTTTTATATTGCATCCATAAATAATTGTCATCCAAATTATGCTTCTTATCTTTTAGACAAACAAACTATTAGTGTTAGAGATATATATAATATTTTGGCTTCTATGGATGATAGTAAAAGAACTTTTTATGACAGAGAGTATATTGAAAAATTGTATGTGTCATATCAAGAAAATGTTGTTGATGATAATGATGCAAAAAAAGAACTGATAGAATTGCTTTTAAACAGAAAAATACTTATTTTGGCACCCGGAAAGTCTTTATTAACCGAAAAGGATAAAATCAAGCAGTATTGGAAAAACGAAAATCCGATTGTAATATCTGTTAATTTTATTACAGATATTATACCTGTTGATATTGCTTTTGTCGGAAATTTAAAAAGATTTACAAGTATCGCTCAGCTTATTGATGATAATAAAAATCTGAAAAAGGTTATCGTTACATCTAACATTAAATTTAAAAATGTTGAAAAAACATTGACTGTCAATTACGGTGATTATATCACCGACGACCCGATAATTACCGATAATTCGGGTATTATGCTGTTAAATCTTATGCAGAAGCTTGGGGTAAAAGATGTTGCACTTGCAGGCTTTGACGGTTTCACGGTTAACAGAATGGACAACTATTATAACGATAGTTTGGTAAACAGTGCATCTCTTGACGAGTTGTTATCCAGAAGTAACGCAATTGCAAATCATTTGCAATCTTTAAAACAAGTTATGAATATTGATTTTATTACTGATTCAATGTACAGAGAATAGGTGAATTATATGTCGAGAATAGTTACCTTTGGAGAAATTATGCTAAGATTGGCACCTGAGGGTTATGAAAGAATTTTGCAGTCGAATAAATTTAACGCTACGTTTGCAGGTGCTGAGGCGAATGTTGCGGTTGGTCTTGCAAATTTGGGTGAAAATGTTAGATTTATATCAAAAATTCCGAATAATCCAATTGGACAGGCTTGTATAAATTCTATGAGACAGTATGGTGTTGACACAACAGGTATTGTCCGTGGAGGCGACAGATTAGGTCTTTTTTATCTTGAAAAAGGTGCTTCTCAAAGACCATCACAGGTTATTTATGACAGAGCAAATTCTGCAATACAATTAGCAAGCAAAAGTGATTTTAATTGGGATGATATCTTCAAAAATGCTGAGTGGTTTCATTTTACAGGTATTACACCTGCACTTGGTGAAGAAATTGCAGAGATATGCGAAATAGCCTGTAAAAAAGCAAAAGAAAAAGGTATTAGAATAAGCTGTGATTTAAACTACAGAAATAAGCTTTGGACAAAAGAAAAAGCGAAAGAAACAATGACCATACTTTGTAAATATGTTGATGTTTGTATTGCAAACGAAGAAGATGCAAATGATGTTTTTGGAATATCAGCTGCTAAAAGTGATGCCAATTCCGGTAGGATTGATATTGACGGTTATAAAGATGTAGCAAAACAGCTTTGCAATATGTTTTCGTTTAAATATGTAGCTTTTACACTCAGAAAATCTGTTAATGCAAACTATAATGAGTGGTCAGGTATGTTATTTGACGGAAATGAATATTTCCTTTCAGATAATTATAAAATACAGATTGTTGACAGAGTAGGCGGAGGAGATTCATTTGCCGCTTCTTTGATTTATGGTTTGATTAACAATTTTGACAATCAAAAAGCAATTGATTTTGCAGTTGCTGCAAGTTGCCTTAAACATTCAATAGAGGGCGACTATAATCTTATAACCGTTGAAGAAGTAAATCGCCTTATGAACGGCGATAAATCCGGAAGAGTTAAAAGATAATCTAAAATATATGTTAGGGGATTTTTTAGTGGACAATAATGAAACAATGGTATCAATTCTGTGCACGGCATATAATCACGAAAAATACATAAAACAATGCCTTGATGGTTTTATAATGCAGAAAACCAATTTCAAGTTTGAAGTAATTGTGCATGACGATGCCTCAACGGATAATACGGCAAACATTATTCGTGAATATGAGAATAAATATCCGGATATAATTAAGCCGATTTATCAAAAAGAGAATCAGTATTCAAAAGGAGTCAGTCTTAGTAAAATTATGTGTGCTAAATGTAGGGGGAAATATGTGGCATTCTGTGAAGGTGATGATTTTTGGACTGATGAATTAAAATTACAAAAACAGGTTGATGCTCTGGAAAACAATACGGAATGTAAGTGCTGTGTGTGTACGGTTCGAGATGTTGATGAAGATGGTACTTCTCTGAATTTAACACATCCGAGTGTTCCTTTTGAAAGTTCTGCCATTGATATAGAAGGCTTTTTAAAACTTGCAATTTCCGAGTATGCTTTTCAGACATCTTCATATATGTTTTTAAAAGAAGATTACTCTGAATACATTATTAATCCTCCACAGTTCAGAAAGGTATCTCCTGTTGGCGACTGGCCAATGATTTTGTATTTTTGTACAAAGGGAAATATTTATTACATTAACGATGAAATGTCTTGCTATCGTAGAAATGCTGTTGGCAGTTATACGACCACTATGGGTGTGGCTATTGTAGAGAAAAGGAAAAAATATAATCAAGGACTTATTGATATGATAAATGCTTTTGATAAGTACACAGATTATAAATATCATAATTATTGTGAACAGTTTGCTGAAAGATTTGTTAAATATTATTATGATTGTCTTAAGGATGAAAGAAATTTTAAAGAAATAGTTAATAAAAAGTACAGAAAATTTTTTAAAGAAGAGAGTTCTAAAGATAGGCTTTACATTAAGTTAAAAGTATACTTGCCTTTCGTTGCAAACTTATATGATAAGATGAGAAAATAGATTAGAGGTTAGCTTTAATTATGAAAACTGTAATGGTAATACCGGGTGCATATGCACAAATTCCGTTAATTAAAAATCTTAAATTACAGGGATATAAGGTAGTTTGTGTGAATCCCTATGAAAATTCGCCTGCATTTGAATATGCAGATTATTCAGAACAATTTGATATAATGGATGTTGAAAATTGCATAAGTGTTGCCAAAAAATACTATGTTTGTGCAGTTTTGTCTGATGAGTGTGATATTGCGATGCCATCAGTTGCCGCAATAAGCGAGGCTTTGTCGCTTCCGTCAATTGGTTCAAACTTAGCAAGGCTCTATACGAATAAGGAAATGATGCGTGAATTCAGTCAGAAAAACGGTTTTCCATACACCGCCTATAAGCAGTGTAATACGCTTGAAGAAGCCAAAGAGTTCTTTAGTTCGTTAGGTTCACACAAGATGATTATCAAGCCGCTGGATAGTAACAGCAGCAGGGGTGTTTATACCGTTACAGATGAGAAAGAAATTGATGATTACTTTAATGAGTCGTTATCTTTTTCTCGTTCAATTAAGGCAGTATTATGTGAAGAGTATATTGAGGGAACAGAGTTTACAGTTGATGGTATTGTGATTAATGGAAAGCACTATTCTCTTGCAGTTTCTAAGAAAAAGCATTATCCGCATAATCTTAATATTGCTTGTGAACTTTATTTTTCAAATTATGACGATAGTTTTGATTACGATAAATTGAAGAAACAAAATGACTTGTATGTTGAAAAAACGGGTTTACCATTTGGGTTTACACACGCGGAGTACAAATTCAACGGAAAAGATTTTGTTATGATTGAAATCGGTGCAAGAGGTGGTGGAAACTTTATTTCATCACATATAGTACCGGCAATGACAGGATTTGATAATTATAAAATTTTAACTGAGCAAACATTGGGAACAAAAACGGACTTTTCATTTAATCCCGATAATCACTCAAAAAAATGTGCTGTTCTTGAGTTTTTTGACATTGATTCAGCAGATAATGGCAAAGAAATCAAAGCTGTGGTTGGTGTTGAATTGTTAAAAAATGACACGAGAATCTTATTATATGAATTTAATTTTGAAATCGGTGATAGATTATATAAAGCTGCAAATGACAGTAAACGAGTTGGTTTTTACATTGCCTGTGCAGACACACGTGAAGAACTTGACTCTTTGATGAAAAAAATCGCAAATGAAGTAAAATTTGTTTTTTAACGGAGGATAAGGTTATGCCGGCGAGTATTTGTGATAAAGTTATTGATTATCTTGTAAGAAACCGTGTTAGCACAACAGAAGTTGCCGATGCACTTGGAAAAACAGGCGTTGTACCTGATCTTATGCCTATTAACAGGGGATACTATAAAGCAGGAAAAATTAAGTGGGTGTATGCCTATGATGAAAGTAACTGGCCCGTCCATGAACAAATACAGGAGCTTGAAGAAGACAATATTGTTTTTGTTGACACATTTAATTGTGGAAACAGAGCAATTTTCGGGGAATTGGTAAGTAAATATATTTTGCTTTACAGACAGAGCAGAGCTATTGTTATCAATGGTAATATGAGAGATGCAGCGGCACTAATTAGGGAAAACTGGCCAATATGGTGCAAAGGTCTAAATCCGGTAGGTTGTTTTAACAGAAAGCCGGATAAACCTTTTAATGAAGAACAAAGACAGAAAAATTATGAGAAATATGATGGCGCTATTGCGGTTTGTGATGATTGCGGAGTTGTCATTATTCCAAAAGACAGGATAAATGAAGAATTCTATCAAGCATTGGTTAAGATTGAAAATCAGGAGGATATTTGGTTTGATCGTCTTGATCATTACAAGGAAAATACATTTGATATTGTGTGTATGAAGAATTATTTAAAAGACGAAAATTACAGGAAATGATAAGGAGTACAATTGATATGGATTTTACTGTTGAACAAATGATGAAAGATGGCTTTACAATAAAAATGGCTAATTTCTATCATGAGTTAATGAAAAAAGAACGCAATTCAGGTCTGTGGTCTGATGAATTTATTGACTGGGCTCATAATAACGGCTTTTTGGCTGAGAGTGCAGTTGCATACAACCTTACGGAAGAAAACAAAGATGACTATCTTTCGGATTATGACTACCTAAAAATTTGGCCGTTGAATTCTTGGGAGCGTATATGGATAAACGACAAATTGACCCTTAAATATATGCTATTTGGCACGCAGTTGGACAAGTATATGCCCGAGTATTATTATTACACAGATTCGTCAAGGGGACTGATTCCACTTGTAGATAATGAGGATAAGGGCAACGGACTTGCTGACTTTGTTGATTGCTTAAAAAAGCATAGATATTTTGCTTGTAAACCTTGTAACGGGTCAGGCTCGCAGGGCTTTTTTAAATTAAGCTATACTGGCTCTGAATTTTTCATTAATGAAAAGAAAGTTAACGAAAAAGGAATCGAAGAATTCTTGGTGGAGCACCCAAATTTTGTATTCACAGAGTATTTATATCCGAGTGAAAATATGTCGAAAATAAATCCCCTTGTACATACTTTAAGGATTGTTGTAGCTAATGAAAATAATGATTCACCTTTTATAGTAGGTGGTTATCTCAGATTTGCAAATAAAACTACGGGTGCTGCAAATCATATGACCGGAATGGAAGATTCTAATTTTGATATTGACGTTGAGGTTGACTGGAAAACCGGAAGATTTTTTAATCCTAAAGCAGTCGGATTAAAAAAAGTTTATCCTTTGGAAATACATCCAGATAACGGGGTACGAATAGAAGGTGTTATTGATAACTGGGATGAAATAATCAATTTTATTTACAGCTTTTCAAAAAAATATAATCTTTGTGAGTATTTAGAATTTGATTTATGCGTTTCAACTAATGGAGTGAAATTAATGGAAATTAATTCCCATCCAGGTATAAAACATATGCAGATAATAAAGCCTTTGATGGCAGATAAGATCACCGAAACATATTTCAGTGGTAAAAAAGATCGTATTGCAGAACTTGATGAAAGTCAGTTGGCATTAAGGCACAAAACATGGAGATGAAAAAATGAAAAAAATATTAGTACTTGGTGCAAACTGAGGTGTCGTGAGGTATCTGATTGATTATTTTAACGAAAACGGTAGTGAGAATTTTGAAATTTCGGTACGGGAAGACACGATTTTAACTTTGGCTGTAGCAAACCGAATTTTACATATTTAAAGTTAGATATTTGCACAAAGAAGATTTTCGCAAATTGCAATTAAAATTGAGAATTACGATGAGTTACTTTCAAAAGTAATCGGTATAGCAAAAAGATTTAATAATATTGAGTACATGGGTTTTGATATAGGTGTAACCGATAAAGGTTTTAAATGTATGGAAATTAACTCACATCCCGGAATTGACTATGTGCAGATGTATCGACCGCTTTTTGCTGATCTGTTTACAGAAAAATATTTTAAATCCAAAATTGATAAAATAAATAGTCTGTCTGATGTGGAGAAATTGGAAAGAAATGGTATTTTAAGGTAAAATTGCAATGATATATTCTTTTGAAGTAATAAATGGTATTGCACAAGTGCATAACTTGATTTTAAAATTTTCTGATGATATATTTAACCAAAATTTAAATAACGAAACATTTTTACGAGATGTTTCTAAAAAATATTCTGATTGTGCTACAGTTGTTGCAATAAAAAACGAAACAGAAACAATGGGATATGCCGCATATTATAAAAATGATATTGTTAATAAAAAGGCATTTTTATCTATGATTATTGTAGGTCGTAAATTTCAAGGCTCTGGTTTTGGTCAAAAATTACTTGATTATGTTATTCATGATTCCAGAAAAAGCGGCATGCAAATATTATCTTTAGAGGTTAACAAAAGCAATTGTACTGCTTTGAAATTTTATGGTAAAAATGGTTTCGTAAATGAATATGAAAATGACAGTAGCTTTTTTATGTTGTTAACTTTATAAGTACCCATAAATTTGGAGATTATTATGAACAATAAAATCTTAGTAACCCGTTCCTCAATGCCTGATTTTGAGGAATACATAGAAGAAATAAAAGACATCTGGGATTCACATTGGCTTACCAATATGGGACCAAAGCACAAGAAACTTCAAGCACAACTCAAGGATTATCTTGGTGTTGAAAATATTGACTTATTTACAAACGGTCATATGGCACTTGAACTTTCTTTGCAGGCTATGAAATTGCAGGGAGAGGTAATAACAACTCCGTTTACCTTTGCATCAACTACGCACTCAATAGTACGTAACGGCTTGACACCCGTTTTTTGCGACATAAATCCTGATGATTATACAATTGATGTTACAAAGATTGAAAGCCTTATAACCGATAAAACCTGTGCTATTATGCCGGTTCATGTCTATGGTAATGTTTGCAATATTGAAGAAATTCAGAAAATTGCAGATAAATACGGTTTGAAGGTTATTTACGATGCCGCACATACTTTTGGTGTGAGATACAAAGGCAAGGGAATAGGCGGTTTTGGCAATGTTTCCTGCTTTAGTTTTCATGCAACAAAGGTGTTCAATACCATTGAGGGCGGTGCGGCTTGTTTCAAAGATCCCGAATTTGGTCTTGATTTGTACAGACTTAAAAATTTTGGAATTAGAGGTCCTGAAGTAGTGGATGCCGTTGGTGCGAATGCTAAAATGAATGAGTTTTCTGCCGCAATGGGCATTTGTAATTTAAAACATATTGAAGAAGAAATCGGAAAACGAAGGAAAGTTGTTGAAAGATATAGGGCGAATCTTGAAAATATTGACGGTATTAAGCTTTCACCCATACAAAAAGATGTTGTTCCGAACTACGCATATTTTCCCGTTGTATTCGATGAAAAAGTTTTTGGTGCAACAAGAAATGAAGTGTTTGAAAAGCTTGCAGAAAATGATATTTGCGCAAGAAAGTATTTTTATCCATTAACAAATACTTTTGAATGTTTTAACGGTAAATTTGATGTTAGCAAAACACCTGTTTCATTGCACATAAGCAACAGAGTTCTGACTTTGCCGTTGTATGCAGATTTACCGCTTGATGATGTTGACAGAATTTGCAATATTATAATTGCTTGTAAGAAATAATATTACGGATGGTGATTCTATGAAAGGTATAATTTTAGCCGGTGGGTCGGGGACTCGACTTTACCCATTGACAAAGGTAACATCTAAACAACTGTTGCCAATATATGATAAGCCGATGATTTATTATCCCATGTCGGTGCTTATGAATGCGGGAATCCGTGATATTCTTATCATATCGACTCCGCAGGATACACCGAGATTTGAAGATTTGCTTGGTGACGGTCATCAGTTTGGCGTTAATCTTACATATGCCGTTCAGCCGAGTCCTGACGGACTTGCTCAGGCATTTATAATCGGAGCTGATTTTATCGGTGATGACGATGTCGCAATGGTACTCGGCGATAATATTTTTGCCGGTCACGGTCTTAACGAGAGATTAAAGTCTGCCGTTGAAAATGCAAAAAAAGGCAATGGCGCTACTGTTTTCGGGTATTATGTTGATGACCCCGAAAGATTTGGCATTGTTGAATTTGACAAGAACGGCAAGGCTGTTTCTATTGAAGAAAAGCCTGAAAAGCCGAAGTCAAATTACTGTGTAACGGGCTTGTACTTCTATGATAACAGGGTTGTTGAGTATGCGAAAAACCTAACTCCTTCCGCAAGAGGCGAGCTTGAAATAACCGACCTCAACAGAATTTATCTTGAAAATAATGCCTTAAATGTTGAACTTCTCGGACAAGGCTTCACTTGGCTTGACACAGGTACCCATGAGAGCCTTGTTGATGCAACTAATTTTGTAAAGACTATCGAAACTCATCAGCACAGAAAAATAGCCTGTCTTGAAGAAATTGCCTACCTCAACGGTTGGATTTCCAAGGAAGATGTGATGAAGGTTTACGAGGAAGTTAAGAAAAATCAGTACGGTCAATACCTTCTTGATGTGCTTAACGGCAAATATCTTGACGCTTAATGAGGGGAATTTATTATGACAATAATTGTTACAGGCGGAGCGGGCTTTATCGGCTCAAACTTCGTTTTTCATATGCTCAAAAAATATCCCGATTACAGAATCGTATGTCTTGATTGCCTTACATATGCCGGCAATCTCTCAACGCTTGCTCCTGTTATGGATAATCCGAATTTCCGTTTTGTGAAAGAAAGCATTACAGACAGAGAGGCTGTTTACAAGCTTTTTGAGGAAGAACATCCCGATATGGTTGTAAACTTTGCCGCAGAGAGCCATGTTGACCGTTCAATTGAAAATCCGGAAGTTTTTCTTGATACAAATATCAAGGGTACTGCTGTGCTTATGGACGCTTGCAGAAAGTACGGAATCAAGCGTTATCATCAGGTTTCCACCGATGAGGTTTACGGCGATTTGCCGCTTGATAGACCAGACCTTTTTTTTACAGAGGAAACTCCGATTCACACAAGCAGTCCGTATTCATCATCAAAAGCCGGTGCAGACCTTCTTGTGCTTGCTTATTACAGAACATACGGCTTGCCCGTAACAATAAGCCGTTGTTCAAACAACTACGGTCCTTATCATTTCCCTGAAAAACTCATTCCACTTATGATTGCAAATGCTCTTGCGGACAAGCCGCTTCCTGTTTACGGTGAGGGTTTGAATGTTCGTGACTGGCTTTATGTTGAGGATCATTGCAAAGCGATTGACCTTATTATCCACAACGGCAGAGTGGGTGAGGTTTATAATGTAGGCGGTCATAATGAAAAAAGGAATATAGATATTGTTAAGATTATCTGCAAGGAGCTTAACAAGCCTGAAAGCCTTATAACTTATGTAACAGACAGAAAAGGTCACGATATGCGTTATGCAATTGATCCGACTAAGATTCATAATGAACTCGGTTGGTTGCCTGAAACAAAGTTTGAGGACGGCATTAAAAAGACAATTCAGTGGTATCTCGATAATCGTGAATGGTGGGAAACAATCATTAGCGGTGAATATCAGAACTACTACGAAAAAATGTATGGTAACAGATAATTAAGAGGATAATTTTATGAAGGTGCTTGTAACAGGCGTAGCAGGTCAGCTTGGACACGATGTAATGAATGAACTTGCAAAGCGTGGATATGACGGAATCGGAACTGATATTGCCGACAGTTATTCGGGCGTGCAGGATAATACTGCCGTTGTCGGAATGTCGTATGTTCAGCTTGATATTACCGATGCCGAATCTGTTGAAAAAACAATTAAAGAGATAAAGCCTGATGTTGTGGTTCATTGTGCCGCATGGACTGCTGTTGATGCGGCAGAAGATGATGAGAACAGGGACAAAGTTTTTGCTGTCAATGTTGAGGGTACAAAGAATATTGCCCATGCCTGCAAAGAGATTGATGCGAAAATGGTATATACTTCAACCGATTATGTATTTGACGGACAGGGAACAGAGCCTTGGAAACCTGATTGCAAAGAATATGCTCCGCTCAATATTTACGGACAGTCAAAGCTTGATGGTGAACTTGCGGTAAGTGAGATTCTCGACAAATATTTTATTGTCAGGATAGCCTGGGTGTTCGGCACAAACGGAAACAACTTTATCAAAACTATGCTCAAAGTAGGCAACAAGTTTGATACACTAAGAGTTGTTAATGACCAAATCGGCACACCGACATATACCTATGACCTTGCAAGACTTCTCGTTGATATGATTGAAACCGATAAATACGGTTACTACCATGCAACAAATGAGGGCGGATATATCAGTTGGTACGATTTTGCCTGTGAAATTTTCAGACAGGCAGGATATTTAACAAATGTAAATCCCGTAACAACCGAGGAATATGGCATTTCAAAGGCTAAACGACCGTTCAATTCAAGACTTGATAAGACAAAACTTGTTGAAAACGGCTTTACACCTCTGCCCGATTGGCAGAATGCTTTGAAAAGATATTTGGATGAAATATAATTTTAGTTATGGAGATAATAATATGGGACAGATAAAGGTTACAAAAGCGCCTATTGAAGGACTTTATGTTATTGAACCGACAGTTCACGGCGACAATCGTGGATATTTTATGGAAACATACAATCAGAATGATATGCATGAGGCAGGACTTGATATGGTGTTTGTACAGGACAATCAAAGTATGAGTACCAAAGGTGTTCTGAGAGGACTGCATTTTCAAAAGCAGTATCCGCAGGGTAAGCTTGTGCGTGTAATCAAGGGAAGTGTGTTTGATGTTGCCGTTGACCTCAGAAAAGACAGCAAGACATACGGCAAGTGGTACGGTGTTGAACTTACCGAAGAAAATAAAAAGCAGTTCTACATTTCAGAGGGCTTTGCACACGGCTTCCTTGTTTTGAGTGATGTAGCGGAGTTCTGCTATAAGGTTACTGATTTTTATCATCCGGGCGATGAAGGCGGACTTGCTTGGAATGATCCCGAAATCGGCATAGAATGGCCAAAACTTGAAGGCGAGTACAAAGGCAATGCCGATTCAGGTGGCTACACAGTTGACGGCACACCGCTTAATCTTTCCGATAAAGATAAAAAGTGGTTGGGTTTGAAAGATACTTTTAAGTTTTAAATACAAAAATCCCCATAGATTTCATTGCGAAGTCTATGGGGAGTCTTTTTGTGAATTATTGGTTACTTCTTCTTTTTCAATTCATTTTTTAAGCATTTTTTATCGAATGAGGGGTTGAAGGCGTAGAAGTTCTTTTCGTTGAGTTTATCGGTCAAGAGGCGGAGGTTTTCGCCGAAGCGTTGGTAGTGGACAACCTCACGGGCACGCAGAAAGCGAATCGGATCTTTTACATCGTAGTCATCGCAGAATCTGAGGATGTTATCGTAGGTTGTTCGGGCTTTTTGCTCAGCCGCCATACTTTCGTGCAGGTCGGTTATCGGATCGCCTTTAACCTGCATTGATGCAGCTGTATAGGGAAAACCTGCTGCCGCCTGTGGGAAAATTCCGGTTGTGTGGTCAACAAAATAGTCACCGAATCCCTGTTCCTTGATTTCATCCTCGGTGAGGTCTTTCGTCAGCTGATATACTATTGCACCGATCATTTCAAGATGATTAAGTTCCTCTGTGCCTATGTCGGTGAGAGTGCCCTTGAGTTCTGGTAAGGGCATTGCAAATCGTTGACTCAGATATCGTAATGACGCACCCAACTCACCGTCCGGACCGCCGTATGGCAGATTGTTACTTATTTTGACTGAGAAATATGTTGAGGTGGGAGGCTTTGCGGTCAAAGATTATTCTTTTTGTAATTATGGATAGTAAGTCGTTTTGCATTTTTAAGGGATAATTTTCTTTAATTGAGAAAGCATCATTAATTAAATTGTTCTTTATGAGAATATTGATTGCTTTAACTACAATTTTTTCAATCTTTTCAATTCTTACGCTGTGCGATGAATGGCAGTTGCCGTGAATGTAGGCGGAGCATTGGAGAAAATTATTTTTAATCGGAACGAGGGTTGAGTTGCAGTTTGAACACTTGACAAGATTTTGAATAAGGTGTCTGATTTCGGTTTGTTTATGGGAATGTTCTTTGCTTATTATTCTTTGCAAGAATAATATTCGCCTTGTTTGTTCAAAAATTACTTCATCAACAATCGGTTCGTGAATGCCGTTTGAAATTATCAAATTTTCGTTATAGAAATCTCTGCCTGTTTTGCAGATTGGATTCCACCTGATTTTGCCGATATAAACGGGATTTTGCAAAATGTATTCAACGGCACGGCAATCCCAATTATTGCCTTTGGAAGTTTTAATTTTTGCTGAGTTCAAGTTGTCACAAATCATATTTATATCTTTATTATTCAAAAAATCGGCAAAAATTTTACTGACAATTCGGGCTTTTTCAGCGTCAACCACAAGCCTTCCGTCTGTCACTTTATAGCCAAAGGGTGCAATGCTGACGATGCCGCCACGCTCGGCTTTTTCGGTCATTCCTCGTCTTACCTCACCCGAAAGCCGAATCGAATAGTATTCGTCCGACCATTCGATAATGCGTTCAATCAGCTTTCCGAAGGGACCGTCATCAACGGGTTCGGACACGCTGATGACTTCAATACCGTTTTTTCTCAACAGCGATTTATAGAAAATGCTTTCCTCCTGATTGCGGGCGAATCGTGAAAATTTCCAGACAAGTACGGCTGAAAACAGGGGAGGCTTTTGTTTTGCAAGGCTTATCATTCGGTTGAATTCAGGCCGCTTGTCGGCATATCTTCCCGAAATTCCGTTGTCACGAAAAATGAAATCCTCATCAATCAGATAGCCTTTTTCATCTGCAAATTTTCTGATGATTTTCAGCTGACTTGACGGTGAAAGCTCAGTTTGATTTTCGGTTGACACCCTTATGTATGCCGCCGCAAAGTGATTTTTATTGTGATTTCCCGACAAATTAATCACCTCTTTAAAGAATAATTCTTTTATGCAATAATATGCCTGCGATTGGAATAAAATTCTTCGGCAAATTTCTCGAAAACACTTTACTTTGCTAACGCACTAATGTATAATATACAGAGATTGTTTTGCAAGGCGCTTTGCAGAACATAGGTAGAGAGTATATCAGATTACGGAGGAATAATTATGAAAAAGAAAAAGTTACTTTCATTACTTCTTGCAGGTGCAATGTCAGCGTCAATTTTTGTAGGTTGCGGTTCTTCTGCAACAGACTGGGATTATATCTCAAACAAGGGAGAGCTTGTTATCGGTGTTACATATTTTGAGCCGATGAACTACCTTGATGCAGACGGCAAGCTTACAGGTTTTGAAACTGAGTTTGCAGAGGCAGTTTGCGAGAAAATGGGCGTTACTCCAAAGTTCCAGAAAATTGACTGGGATTCAAAAGAGGTTGAGCTTAACTCAAAGACAATCGACTGCATCTGGAACGGCCTTACAATTGATGACGACAGAAAGACAACAATGGATATTTCAACTCCTTATATGGAAAACAAGCAGGTTATGGTTGCAAAATCTGATGTTGCAGACAAAATCAAATCAGCAGATGACCTCAAGGATAAGACTGTAGTTGCAGAGAAGAAGTCAGCAGGTGAAACTGTTGCTCAGACAGACGAGTTCTTCTCAAGTGCAAAGTATGTTTCTGTTGACGCACAGGCTAAGGCTCTTCTCGAGGTTAAGTCAGGCACAGCAGATGTTGCGGTTATCGACTATGTAATGTCAATCGGTACACTCAAGAGCGGTTCTGACTACGCTGACCTCAAGGTTGTTGACGGCAAGGACTTTTCGCCTGAGCAGTACGGTATTGCACTTCGTAAGGACAGCCCCGAAACACTCAAAAAGCTTAACGATGCTATTCAGGCAGTTGCCGATGACGGCACACTTGATAAGATTGCAGAGAAGTACAGCCTTCAGGATCTTCTTCTTGTAAAAAAGAAATAATTTAATTAAAATAAGCTTGTACATACAGGGCGGACTATGTTCGCCCGTTGTGCTTTTTATTGATTATAAATTTACAGGTTCAAATTTGTAAGCCTTTTGATATATTCAAAACTGAAAATACTTGGATAGAGTGGTATATAAAATGGATCAATTTTTTAATGTAAGCGGTCAGTTGCTTGAGGGATTCGGCGAAAACTGTATAATTTTCATTGTAACCCTGCTTGCGGCAATTCCGCTCGGACTTATTATCTCAATGGGTTCAATGTCAAAATTCAAGCCGTTAAAATGGCTGACAAAAACATTTGTGTGGATAATCAGAGGTACTCCGCTGATGCTCCAGCTTTTCGTAGTGTTCTATGTTCCGCCGCTTGTGTCAAACGGCAGTGTGACATTTGCACGAATGAACGCCGCACTTATCGCATTTATAATCAATTATGCCGCATATTTTTCTGAAATCTTCCGTGGCGGTATCGAGTCTGTTCCAAAGGGACAGTACGAGGCAGGTCAGGTGCTTGGCATGACAAAGGGTCAGATTTTCTTTAAGGTTGTGCTTTTGCAGGTTGTAAAGAAAATTACTGCACCCATGGGCAACGAAATTATCACTCTTGTAAAGGATACCTCGCTTTCAAGCGTTATCGCAATTCCGGAAATTCTTATGAGAGCAAAGGACTTCTCAATGCAGGGACTCATCTGGCCGCTTTTCTATTCGGCAGTATTCTTCCTCGCATTCTGCGGAATTCTTACCTTGCTTTTCTCATTTATCGAGAAAAAGCTTGATTACTACAAGGGTTAAGGGGGAAAGGTTATGTCTTTGTTAAATGTTGAAAACATCCGTAAAAGCTACGGCAAAACAGAGGTTTTGAAAGATATCAGCTTTTCTCTTAAAAAGGGCGAGGTGCTTGCGATTATCGGTTCATCGGGTTCGGGCAAGACTACGCTGTTAAGGTGTCTTAATTTTCTTGAAACTCCGGGCAACGGCAAGATTTCCGTCAATGACAAGGTGCTTTTTGACAGCAATGACAGCTCTGCAAAGAGCGACAGCGAAATCAGAAAAAGACGGCTTCACTTCGGACTTGTGTTCCAGTCATTTAACCTGTTTCCGCAGTATACGGTTATCGAAAATATTATGCTTGCTCCAAAGCTTGCCGCAAAAGAGCAGATAAAGCAGACAGGCGAATATATGGGCGCAAAAAGCTATAAAGAGGCTCTTGAAATTATCAAGAGCAATGCAAAGTCTTTGCTTGAAAGGGTAGGCCTTTCCGAAAAGAGCGAGTCATATCCCTGTAACCTCAGTGGCGGTCAGCAACAGCGTGTTGCAATTGCAAGAGCGCTTGCACTCAATCCCGATGTTCTCTGCTTCGACGAGCCTACCTCCGCACTTGATCCCGAACTCACGGGTGAGGTGCTTAATGTTATTCGCAGTCTTAAAACCTCCGACAGCACAATGATTGTTGTAACTCACGAGATTGAGTTTGCAAGAGATGTTGCCGACAAGATCATTTTTATGGCTGACGGTGTAATTGCCGAAGAAGGCACTCCCGAACAGGTAATCAACAATCCGCAAAATCCAAGAACCCAGGCATTTTTGTCAAGGTTCAACTGATAACTGAATATTAGGTGAGGAAAGCACTCGAAAGGGTGCTTTTTTACATATTTTTACAAATAACCTTGAAAAGTTTATGCCATTGTGCTATAATAATCGTGTCATTCACTGACAAAGGCACAAAGCCTGAAAAAATGAGAAATCCCGATAGGGAAAACGGAGGAAAAACAAATGAAAAGAATTTTCACAATCAGCGTTGCGGCTGTTATGGCACTCCTTATGGTGCTTTCACTTACAGCTTGCGGTAATTCAACACTCGGCTATTACAAGCTTACAAGTGCAGAAGCAAGCGGTATGAGCTTTGACAGCAGTACTCTTGCCGCTGTCGGTATGGACAAAGGCTACATTCTTCTTAAAGAAGACGGCAAGGCTAAGCTTTCTGCAGCCGGTCAGGAGCAGGAGCTCACATACGATGACAAGAACTTTACAGCAGGAAGCGAGAGCATTCCATACACACTCAAAGACGGTGTTATTACAATGGAAAAAGATGGTACAAAGCTCGTTTTCACATTTGACGCTAACTTCAAGCCCGAATCTTCTAATTCAGAGTCATCAAAGTAATAAAACTTAACGGTGCAAAAATTTCGGCAGTCCAAATCGGACTGCCGTTTTTGTATATCCAACCCAAAAAACAAGGGTAGCGGAATTTCGCTGCCCTTAATTTTATAAGATTTTATCAGTCTGAAAGACACTCGTCAAGCGCATCAACAATTGCGTGCCTGTCCATATGCTGACCGATGAATACAAGCTTGATTTCTCTGTCGCCGTATTTTTCGTCCCACTTTTCAGCCATATCCGGATACTCTGCAAGATAGAGCTTCTGCTGTTTCTTTGGGAATGCGGCAAGCCACTTGCCCTGTTCCGTAGCAGTAATCTGAACGCCTGCCTGCTCGAATACATAAACATCTTCTCTCTTGTCATCAAACCAGAGAACACCCTTTGCACGGACTACGCTCTTTGGCCAGTTCTCAACAAACTGCTGGAGCTTGTCCTGATTGAAAGGACGAATGCGGTGGTAAACAAATGAACCGATGCCGTACTCTTCTTCGCCGTCCTCATGATCGTGGTCGTGGTGACAGCAATGACCGTGTTCGTGGTCGCAATGAGAGTGGTCAAGACCGTCCTCATCATGGTCATGATCGTGATGCTCATGTTCGTCATGGTCTTCATCGTGGTGGTGATGGTGGTGATGATGACCGTGACGGTCTGTATCCTCGTCATCTTCATCCTTATCATAAATCTGAGCCCAACCTGCGGATGCGGCTGTTTCTTCAAAATTAAAGCACTTTGTATCGAGAATATCCTTAACTTCAACCTTGCCGAACTGTGATTCAATAATTCGTGCCTTTGGCTGAAGCGTCTTAATCATAGCCTTAACTCTCTTGAGCTGTTCCTCTGTTACCTTGTCAACCTTGTTGAGGATGATTGTTGAACAGAACTCAATCTGCTGGATAAGAAGACTTTCAACATCCTCTTCGTCAACATCTTCCTTGAGAAGATCATCGCCGCAGCCGAATTCCGTTGCCATACGGAGTGCGTCAACAACTGTAACAATGTTGTCAAGACGGACAAGCTCGGGAATATTGTTTTCCTTATCGCCCTCAAGAACCGAGATTGACTGTGCAATCGGAAGGGGTTCGCAAATACCGCTTGCCTCAATGAGAATGTAGTCAAACTTGCCTGACTTTACAAGGTCTGTAATCTGGTTGATAAGGTCAACGCTCAAAGTACAGCAGATACAGCCGTTTGTAAGCGGAACAAGGTTTGTATCTTTCTGAGTAACAACGCCTGCCTTTTGAATAAGCTCTGCGTCAATGTTTACTTCACCGATATCGTTTACGATAACGGCACACTTGTAGCCCTCCTGATTGCCGAGGACATGGTTGATAAGAGTAGTTTTGCCTGCACCGAGATAACCTGTAAGAAGCGTTACGGGAACAGGAAGCTTAATGTTAGCCATATATTTCATTTCCTTTCGTTGAATTGTGCTTATTAATGCGGATCACCGCTGTCCTTAAATATAACACTTTGCAAAATTATTGTCAATACAAAGTACGGAGTGCGGTCAATCCGAATAGCTGATTATTGCTGTACATTTTGTGTTTTTTGTATAATCACCTTTTATTTATTTCGGTTTTATGTTACAATAGTCAAAAGTAATTTTACGGAGATAGATTATGATTGTACTTGCATCTGCTTCACCACGAAGAAAAGAGCTTTTAAGTTTTATAACAACCGATTTTAAAATTGTTCCCGCAGACATTGACGAAACGGTTGAGAACAATGTTCCGCTTGAAAAGCGTCCCGAATATCTTGCCGTCAAAAAGGCATTGCATATTTCAAAAAACGGCTATGAAAAAAATATTGTAATCGGTTGTGACACGGGAGTTTTTGTTGACGGCAAAATGCTCGGCAAACCTAAGAACAGGGAGGATGCCGAGAATATGTTAAAACTGCTTTCGGGCAGACAGCACAAGGTTATCACGGGTTGTTGTACCGTCAAAAACGGTGTTGCAAAATCATTTTCCAATGTAACGCTTGTTGAATTTTTTGAACTTTCCGATTTGGAAATAGAGGAGTACATTGCAACGGGCGAGCCTTTTGACAAGGCAGGTGCATACGGAATACAGGGCAAAGGTTCTCTGCTTGTAAAGAAGATTGACGGCGACTATTTTAATGTTGTCGGACTTCCCGTAAGTGAATTAAACAGGATTTTGAAAAAGGAGTATTCATATGAATGATAATATAAATAAAACAGTCAATGAAATTCTCGAAAGCTATTCAAAGCATGAACAGACTTGCAGACTTTCGGAGGATAACATTATCAACAAATCTGTGCTTATTCAGGTGCTTGAAGAAATCCGCAAGCTGTTGTTTCCGGGCTACTTTGACAAGAACAGAGTAAGAGAAGAATACATCGGCTATATTGTAGGCGACAGAATAGAATTTATTCAGTACAACCTTAAAAAGCAGATTGCAAAGGCTTTAAAGGGTTGCGAAAAGTGCAACGACCTTTCATATGATGAGGTTATGGAAAAGTCAGAAAAGCTGGTTTATGAGTTTCTTTCAAAGATTCCGTCAATCCGTGATTATCTTGCAACAGATGTTGTTGCAGCCTTTAACGGCGATCCTGCCGCATACAGTACGGATGAAATCATTCTTTGCTATCCCGGATTTTTTGCAATCACGGTTTACAGAGTGGCACATGAATTGTGGAAACTTAAAATCCCGATGATTCCGAGAGTGCTTTCGGAGTACGCACACGGACTTACGGGAATTGATATTCACCCCGGTGCGACAATCGGCAAGTATTTCTTTATCGACCACGGCACAGGCATTGTAATCGGTGAAACTACCGAGATAGGCGAGAATGTAAAAATCTATCAGGGTGTAACCCTCGGTGCGTTGTCAACAAGAAAAGGTCAGCAGCTTAAAGGCGTTAAAAGACATCCTACTATCCGTGATAATGTTACAATCTATTCGGGTACAACTATCCTCGGCGGTGAAACCGTAATCGGCAAGGGTGCAACAATCGGCGGTAACGCCTTTATCGTGAACTCAATTACTGAGGGTATGAAAGTAAGCATTAAAAACCCCGAACTCCAGTTCAGTCCCGACCTTTCGGAAAACAATCAGGACAAGTATTGGTATTGGATGATTTAAGCTGACGCTTTAATGGAAAATTGAAAATTTAAAATGGAAAATTTTGGTCGGGAAAAAAGTTTTGCATAGAACAAACTTCACATTCCCGACCGTATTCGTATTGATTTGTATTGCAAATTATTATATAAACAAAATTCCATAAAAGAACAAAACCTGTATGGGCGGATATCATCCACCCGCACGGCGAGCCGCCGTACCCAACTCGTGTAGATAGTTTGTAATGCAAAAAAACACATTATACCCGAGCGTAACATTGTAATTGTTTTCACAATTCAGTAGGGGCGTTCATTGGACGCCCGCATTGATGAATATTTTTGTTTAATCACATATTTTTTGATGTGATTAAAATTGTGTATCCAAATGTAGCGACGAACCGTGTTCGTCAATCGTATCGTGTGTAAACACGATGCGAATAAATATACATAGTTTCAAAATAACCGAACTTTTAAAAGATACTTTAACAGAAAAACATAACCTTACTTTAAACTAATTATGAACAAATATCTTAAAGAAACGAAAATGTTGGATTATTCAAATCCTAACATACAGCAGTTAATTGAAAACAGAAAATGGCTTGAACTGCAGGAATTTGACAGGCTGAAATCAATTTATAATTTTGTGCGAGATGAAATACTGTTCGGCTACAACATTGACGATAACATTCCTGCCTCAAAAGTTTTGAAAGACGGTTTTGGGCAATGCAACACAAAGGGTACTTTGCTTATGGCTTTGCTCAGAGCCTGCAACATTCCTTGTCGGGTACACGGATTTACGATTGACAAAAAACTTCAAAAGGGTGCAATGACGGGAATTGTCTATAAAAATGCTCCGCAAAATGTGTTTCACAGTTGGGTTGAAGTGTATTTTGAAGATAAGTGGTACGAACTCGAAGCGTTTATTCTCGATAAAAAGTATCTGAACAATTTGCAGAAAATTAACAGCAGTTGCTCAGGTGCATTTTGCGGTTACGGTGTTGCCGTTAAAGATTTCAAAAATCCTGTCATAGATTTTGACCGAAATAACACCTATATTCAAAGCGAGGGTATTAATCAAGATTTCGGTGCTTATGATTCTCCCGACGATTTGCTCAAAGAACATCATCAGCAAATGTCACCAGTAAAGGCTTTTTTATATAAAAATCTCGGCAGACATTTAATGAACCGCAATGTCAGAAAAATTAGAAATTTTTAATTGAAAATTGAAAAAGGTGAACTAAAATGTTAAGACTAAGACCGTACAAAAGCTGTGATTCAAAACACATAGCCGATTGGATTAAAAATGAGGAAACTTTTGTAAAATGGGGCGGAGAAAGATTTGGTTCGTACCCGATTAATGCAAAAATTATTGATGATAAATATAGACTTAATAACGGCGATTGCGTTGAAGAGGACAATTTTTACCCTATGACCGCATTTGACGACAGCGGTGTTGTCGGACATTTTATAATGCGATACATAAACGGCAACAATAAGATACTTCGTTTCGGCTGGGTAATTGTTGACGATACGCAAAGGGGAAAGGGTTACGGCAAGCAAATGCTTGAACTCGGACTCAAATATGCCTTTGAAATTTCGGGTGTGGAAAAGGTCACAATCGGCGTATTTGAAAACAATATCCCTGCGTACAAATGCTACAAATCAATCGGTTTCAATGAAATTGCTACCGACTGCTACGAAACCGAAACCGTAAACGGCGAAGAGAGTAAAATAATCGAGCTCGAAATCACAAAAACCGATTATATAAACCACAACAAAAGGAAGTGACAATATGCCCGACTTTACAGTACGGTACGCTAAGAAATTAGAACTTGAGCGTGTGAATGAAATTCGTTATCAGGTCAACAGGGTTCATTCAAACGGCAGACCTGATATATTCCGAGATGATTTCTGCGATGAGATGAAAAACATAGTATACAAAGTTTTTGACGGCGAAAATTCCGATGTTATCGTTGCCGTGAACGGTGACACAATCTGCGGATTTGCAACCGTTGAATACATAGTCAAGGAAAAATCTCCGTACGGTTTGCAGAGAAAATTCTACCGGATTGCAGAATTCGGAGTTGATGAAAACTTCCGCAGAATGGGTGTTGCAACCAAGCTGATAAGCTTCTGCAAACAAGAGGCTAAGAACAGGGACTTTGACAGGCTGGAACTTGATGTGTGGGAATTCAACGAGGGTGCAATAAAATTTTACGATTCCGTAGGATTCAAAACCTACAGAGAATACAAGGAAATGAATATTTAAACCGAAAAAATCCGTATGAAGATTGCTCCATACGGATTTTATTTTGTGTATCAAATTTTATTTATCGCCATTTAAAGGTGACGAGTCCGTAAACATAGATAAATGCGATAGCTGTAGGAACTACATATTTGAAAATCGGTTTCATCCACGAACGCACTTTCATACCGATGCCCATGTTGGCTTCTTTAATGAAGTTATCCCAACCCCAGCCGAACTTGTTGCAACAGAACAGAGCAAGCACAAGAGAACCGAGAGGAAGAACATTTGTGGAAACAATGAAGTCCCAAAAATCAAGCCATGTTGTACCCTCTGCAAACGGCTGAAAATGAAGAACGCTGAATCCGAGAGCCGTTGTGAGTGCAAGCACAAACACTACAATTCCGCAAATAAGACTGCCTTTTATTCTTGACCAGCCTGTCAAATCACGAATCATTGCAAGAATATTTTCGCAAACACCCAAAACGGTTGACATTGCCGCAAACACCATAAACAGGAAGAAGAGCGAACCCCATATTCTTCCGCCGGGCATATTGTTGAACACGGTTGCCATTGTGTCAAACAAAAGGTTCGGACCTGAATTAACTTCAAGGTTGTAAGTAAAGCAGGCAGGGAAGATGATTATGCCTGCAAGCAGAGCTACGAGTGTGTCAAGAGAGATAACATTGATTGCCTCGCCCATAAGTGAATGGTCTTTGCCGATATAACTTCCGAAAATAGCCATACCGCCCATACCTGTTGACAACGAGAAAAATGCCTGATTCATCGCACCCACAACAACATCACCATTGATTTTTGAAAAGTCGGGTTTGAGGTAAAATGTCATACCCTCACCCGAACCGCTCAAAAACAGACTGTGGATTGCAAGCACAATCATAAGTGCAAGCAAAGCAATCATCATATATTTTGTTATCCTCTCAAGTCCGCCCTGAATGTTGAACGAGAGTATAACAAAGGCGATAACAACCGTTATCATCATAAAAATAACATTGACTGACGGATTTGCAATCATTGTGGTAAATCCGAGGTCACGGTTGTTACCCGTCAGAAAATTTACGAAGTAGTAAATTATCCAACCGCAAACAACTGTGTAAAAAGCCATAATTGCAAGGTTGCCCACAAGGCAGGCCCAACCGAAACCGCCCCATTTTTGCTTTGGCTTTTCAAGTTTGCGGTACATTTTAATCGGACTTGTCTGTGCCGCTCTGCCCACCGAAAATTCCATTATCAAACACGGAATTCCCAAAACAATAAGACAGATGATGTACACAAGCATAAAACTTCCGCCACCGTATTGTCCGCACATCCACGGAAACTTCCACACATTTCCGCAACCGATTGCACAGCCTGCCGAAAGCATTATAAAGCCGAGTCGGCTTCCTAATTTTTCACGATTCACAACACAAGTCCTCCTGCCGAATTTATTTTATCTACACAATATTTTTTCGTCATAAATACTGCTCATTTGTTTATTTTGCAATACAAAGAGTAGTATAGCAAATAAAATACCATTTGTAAAATTGATAAAACTGTGCTATAATAACGAAGATATCGTTCGTATAAAAGAGGATTTAGTTATGGATACCAATGTGCTTAAAACCTTTGTAGCTGTGTGCGAATATTCGGGATTTTCTGCTGCAGCGGAAAAGCTCGGCTATACCCAGTCAACCGTTTCATCACAGATAAAACAGTTGGAAAGCGAGCTTAACACGGTGCTTTTTGACCGCTTTTACCACAGAATCAGCCTGACTTCCGACGGCATAACGGTTCTGCAACACGCAAGAGAAATTCTTGAATCTCACGAAAAGATGCTTGAAGATTTGCGTACCCCCGAAACAATTGAGGGCAACATTCGCCTTGCAATGTCAAGTTCTGTCTGCAACCGATTTTTTAAAGATGATTTTCTTGAGTTCAGAAAGCATTTTCCTAATATTCACCTTGTCGTTGTCGAAAGCGGTACAGAGCAGATGTTTGATATGTTACGCAAAAATGAGGTTGATTTGATTTTTACGCTTGACAGCCACATTTATGATTCGGAATTTATAATTTGTGCAGAGCATGAGGAAAAGATTCACTTCTTTGTATCAGTTGACAATCCACTTTTGAATAAAGAAAATATTTCGCTAAAAGAATTATGCACCGAGGATTTTGTACTGACCGAAAGTAATATGAGCTACAGAAAATTGCTCAACAATGAACTTGCCGCACAATCGCTTGAAATTCACCCTGTTTTGGAAATAGGAAACCCTCTGCAAATTTGTTCTCTAATCAAAAACAGCAAAATGATCTCGTTCTTGCCTGATTTCATCACGGAGGATTACTACAATTCGGGAGAGATAAAACATCTTCCCGTCAACGATTGTGATGTTTCGGTGTGGACGCAGTTGCTTGTCCACAAAAACAAGTGGAAATCTCCTGCGCTTAATGCGTTTATTGATTTTTATCGGGATGTTATACGAAAATAAAAAGTATCACATTTTGCCCTACGCACCGCCGTATTGCGTTATGATAATCTTGGCAAGCTTTGCGTTCGGCTTTTTGATATTGACGGGGTACTGTAACTTTTTTTCATAGACAAACATCAGCAATCCTCCTCGTTTTCCCACGGCCACGGTCCCTTTATCCAGCTCCACATATTGGTGCTTGTCATACTCTTTTTCAAAGGACCGAATTTTTCTTCATATTCTTCAACAAGCGGTTTCAATTTTTCTTTGAAACCGTTCATTTTTTGTATCATTGCCGTATCGTGCGGATGAGTGTCAAGATAAATCTGAAGGTCAAGTGCGGCAAATTCGTAGGTTGAAATTTTCTTTAAAAGAATTTCTCTTTCAGTCAAGTCCCTCACCGCATTTCTTTCCGTAGAATGGTTTGTTGAGAACGGGGAACATTGTACCCGACTCAAGCCCCTGCAACGGGCTGTAAGTTGGGGAGTCGAACTGCTGAAAGGGAACATATGCCATAGCCTCGCTCGTTCTCTTTGGCAGACTCGGTATTCCGTACTGCTGAGAAATAATTTCTTTAATATCCAATTTAATTCTCCTTTTTGTTCAAACTTATGAACATTGCTGTTCATTCTCATAATATGTCCGTTTCATACTTGTGTTTACATAATAAAAAAACAGAGCCGACAGCAATGCCGTCAGCCCTGATACAGAGGTTTTACCGTGAATATCCGATTAAATGTTAATTAACCTTTTTGGCAGAATTTGAAGTAACCTTTGCAATGATTGCAAAAACTACGCAAAGCACAATTCCGATTGCCGAAACGATGCCTACAAGAGTGAAGTTTGTGTTTGAAATGAGTGAAAAATCAAGCACACCGCTGTCGGGATTCTGAAGTGACGCAAAAACTGCAACAGCGTCAACAATTACGGCAACCATAAGTGAAAGAATTGAAATTGATGCCGAAACGGTTTCTGCAAGGTTCTTTTCAATTTTCTTTGCAACGCTGATTTTTTCACTTCTGAAGTTAAGACAGCCGAAAAGCCAGAATACAGCCGCCGCATTGATTATTGTTTCGGGAATCATATATGTAGCGTTGTAGCTGAGTGAATAGAGAAGTCCGTCGGTTGAGGGGATTGAAACACCTGCCCATACGGTACAGCCCGAAATTACATGACAGATATATCTCAAAGCACAAACTCCTACCGTGCCTGTTACGGCAGCGGCAGACGGATTGCTGACCTTGTTTCTGAGAAAGCCTGCAAGACCGATAACCGTGAATGCAATTACATAGTCGAAGAGAATGATTGTTACGGCTGCCAAGAATGAAGTTGCGTATGAAAGGTTTGAAGCTCCCTGAATAAGCTGAATAATGCTGAATACAAATCCCGAAAGCAATCCCCATTTTACACCGTGACGATATGAGATAATTACAATCGGAACAATGCTGAATGCGGTAACACTGCCGCCGTAGGGAAGTTCAAGGATTTTTACAAAGCTTAAAACTGCCGCAAGTGCAATCATAATTGCACATTCGCACATAACAAGTGCATTTTTCTTATTGTTCGTTTTCATTAAAACTACTCCTTAAAATAAAATTCTCTCGGAGAAAAAACACAACAAAAAAGGAGTATGCCAAAAAGACATACTCCAAGTGCGTACACTTCAAGCTTGATATGTCCCTTCGTTGGCATTATCCAAATCAGGTTGACGGTCGAAATCGAATTTCCTCTCAGCCGGTAACAGCTCCCGTTTTGTATGTGATTATTCTCACTCTGATTACGAATATTACACATCTTTAGGTTGTGCAATATCTACACTATTATTATAAACTGTATTTAACAATTTGTAAAGTCTTTTGTGTGCAATGTTACAGATAATCGCATATTAATTGACAAACACTTTGCTTTTGTGATAATATGTATCCTGTGATTTTGCGTTTTATTGCCGAATGGCAGTAAATTTTGCAACAATTGATAAACTAATTGAAGAAGGTTTTTTAATGGACAGCAGATTTAATTCACCGGCTGAAATTGCGTCGCTGGTGTCAAAATCAGGTGTAACAAAATCAATGCTTTCTCTGCCGAAAATGATTTTGCTCGGACTTATGGCAGGCGCATTTATCGCATTCGGCGGTGCGGTAAGCGATGTTGCAATGCACGGAGTTGCCGATGTGGGGCTTGCAAGAGTGGTTGCAGGCGTAATCTTCCCTGTAGGACTTATGCTTGTTGTGTTTACGGGAAGTGAACTCTTTACAGGTAACTGCCTTATGATTATTCCGACGCTTGAAAAGAAAATCAAGCCTGTTTCAATGATAAAGAATCTTGCTACGGTTTATATTTCAAATTTTGTCGGTGCAATGATTATTGATTTGCTGATATTTTTTTCGGGACAGCTCAATTATTCAAACGGCGGACTCGGTGCTTTTACAATCAAGGTTGCACTTGCCAAAACAACAATAAATCCTGCAACAGCGGTTGTCAGCGGCATACTTTGTAACATTCTCGTGTGCCTTGCAATCGTTATGGCAACAGGCGCAACAGATGCAATAGGTAAGATTTTCGGTGTATTTTTCCCGATTTGCGCATTTGTAGTCTGCGGATTTGAACACTGCGTTGCAAATATGTTCTATATTCCGACAGGTGTTATGGCGGCAATGAATCCCGAATATGTTGCAAAAGCTCAGGAGCTTTACGGTATTACGGCACAGCAATGTCAGAATCTTGCAAATCTTTCGGGCTGTGAATCTCTGCTGTTCGTTACAATCGGCAACATAATCGGCGGTATGGTCTTTGTAGGACTTCCGCTCTATTTTGCCTATATTCGCAAAAAGAAAAGTGCTTAAAATATATAAACATAAATAATTCAAGAGAGCAGTCGTTTTGACTGCTCGTTTTCTTTTTAGTGCAAATTATTTAAAAGTATGTTATAATAAGCCTTACAAAACAAAAACGGAGGATATAATGGATTATTCACAGATTCTTTCACAGCAGTTTAATATTAAAGAGGAGTATGCCAAGAACATCATCGCATTGCTTGATGACGGCAACACTATTCCTTTTATTGCACGATACAGAAAGGAAATGCACGGTTCAATGGATGACCAGTTGATTCGTGAATTTGCCGAAAAGCTTGAATATTTAAGAGGACTTGACAAGCGCAGAGATGAAATCCGTTCACTCATTGACGCACAGGAAAAACTCACGGATGAAATCAACCTTGCACTTGACAAGGCTGCCACACTAAGCGAACTTGAGGATATTTACCGCCCGTACCGTCCAAAGAGAAAGACAAGGGCGTCAATTGCAAAGGAAAAGGGACTTGAACCGCTTGCTAACGATATTTTAAAGCAGGAAAAAGGTTTTGATCCGTCAAAGTCGGCAGTTGATTATATTGATGAAGAAAAGGGAGTTACCTCCGTTGAAGATGCAATTCAGGGTGCAATGGATATCATTGCAGAACTTGTATCGGATAATGCGGAAATCCGTAAGAGAATAAGAAATCTTACAAACGCAAACGGTGTGCTTGTGTCTGTTGCAACAGATGAAGAAAAGGACAGCGTTTACAAAAATTATTATGACTACAAAGAGCCTGTTAAAAAGATTGCAGGTCACAGAGTACTTGCCGTGAATCGTGGTGAAAAAGAGGGATTTCTCAAAGTCAGCGTTGAAACCGACAGCGAAAAACCGCTTAATTCAATTTTCAGAGCAATGATTACAGACAAAAATCAGCTTTGTTCAGACATTATCCGTGAGGCTTGCACAGACGCTTATCAGCGACTTATTTATCCCTCAATTGAGCGTGAGGTCAGAAACGACCTTACTGATACCGCCGCTGAAAATGCTATGAAGGTTTTTGCCGTAAACCTCAAGCAGCTGCTTATGCAGCCGCCTGTAAAGGGCAAAACCGTGCTTGCACTTGATCCGGGATATCGCACAGGCTGTAAGACTGCCGTTGTTGACAGCACAGGCAAGGTGCTTGATACAACCGTAATTTATCCTACACATTCAGACAAAAAAATTCAGGAATCAAAGCAGACCTTGCTCCGCCTCATCAAAAAGCATCATGTTGATATTATTTCAGTCGGCAACGGTACTGCAAGCAAGGAAACCGAGATGTTCACAGCCGAAACAATCAAAGAGGCTGACCACCCCGTTTATTATATGGTAGTCAGCGAGGCAGGTGCGTCGGTTTATTCGGCATCAAAGCTTGCCGCAACAGAACTTCCCGACCTTGACCTCACACTCAGAAGTGCCGTGTCAATTGCAAGACGACTTCAGGATCCTCTTGCAGAGCTTGTAAAGATTGAGCCTAAGGCAATCGGTGTCGGTCAGTATCAGCACGATATGCCGCAGAAAAAACTCGGTGAAACACTTGACGGTGTTGTAGAGGACTGCGTAAACTCGGTTGGTGCAGACCTTAATACGGCATCGCCTGCACTTTTGTCGAGAGTGTCGGGACTTAACGCAACCGTGTGCAAGAATATTGTTGCTTACCGTGAAGAAAACGGTGCGTTCTCATCAAGAGCAGAACTCAAGAAAGTCCCGAAACTCGGACCTAAAGCGTTTGAGCAGTGTGCAGGATTTTTGCGTGTTCCCGAAAGCAGAAATCCGCTTGATAACACAGGCGTTCACCCCGAAAGCTACAAGAGTGCAAAAGAACTTTTAGGACTTCTTGAATATTCTGACAAAGAAATAAAATCAGGCAACTTCTCCGATATTCAGCAGAGAGTAAAGGCAAAGGGAACAAAGTCACTTGCCGATGTTCTCGGAATCGGACTTCCAACCCTTGACGATATTGTAAAGGAACTTTCCAAACCGGGCAGAGATCCCCGTGACGAACTGCCTGCACCAATGCTCAGAAGTGATATTCTCGACATCAAGGATTTGAAAGAGGGAATGGAACTTAAAGGCACGGTCAGAAATGTAATTGACTTCGGCGCATTTGTCGATATCGGCGTTCATCAGGACGGACTTGTTCATATTTCGCAGATTTGCGATAAGTACATCAAGCACCCGAGCGAAGTTCTCAAAGTCGGTGATGTTGTAAATGTAAAGGTTCTTTCAGTTGATCCCGAAAAGAACAGAATTTCCCTCACAATGAAATTTTAATGCGAATAAAGCAAAAAGACACTTCTATTGTTCCGCAAATCACCTTTGCATTATTCCGCAACTGTTGATATTGTTCCGCAAAAGGAGAATTTTAAATGCGTAAACTGGCTGTATATGTACACGGAAAGGGTGGTAATGCTACAGAATCGGAGCATTACAAACCTTTGCTACCTGAATATGATGTTATAGGCTTTGACTATAAATCAGAAATACCGTGGGATGCAAAACAGGAATTTACAAATCTGTTCGATAATTATTGCAAAAATTATGATTATATAGTTCTGATTGCGAATAGCATAGGTGCATTTTATTCTATGAATGCCTTTTCAGATAAACAGATTGACAAAGCTATGTTTATTTCGCCTGTTGTAGATATGGAAAACCTCATTACCAATATGATGAAATGGGCGAATGTAACAGAGAATGAACTTCGTGATAAGAAAACAATCTCTACTGAATTTGGTGAAACTTTATCTTGGGAATATCTTTGCTATGTTCGTGAACACCAAATTTCTTGGAATGTTCCCACCTCAATTTTGTACGGTGAAAATGATAACCTTACATCGTTTGAAACAATCAACAAATTTGCAAAGAAGATAAATGCTGACCTTACTGTTATGAATGGCGGTGAACATTGGTTTCATACAGCTGAACAGGTGAAATTCTTGGATAATTGGCTAACAAAGTTCATTTGATGATATTTTATAATAACGAGGTGTGCTTATGAAAAAGGCAGTTGTAATAATTTGTACTATTGTTATTTTTGCGTTTTCGTTGATTGGGTGCGGTGATAAAGATACGGTCGCCTATAATCTGAAACTCAATGTTTCAAGCGGTGAAGTTGCGGAATCGTTTGACACGCACGGTGGATTTAACGGTGACGGAGCAACTTTTGCCAAAATTAAATTTTCAGATGACAGTGCTTTAGCACAAATCGAAAATAATAATGTATGGACGCCGTTGCCGTCCGATGAAACGGTTCAGGCTTTGTTATACGGCGATTACAGCGGATTTGTGTGCGATGAAAACGGCAATTCACTCATACCCGAAATAAAGAACGGCTATTCAATGTTGATTGACAAACAAGATAAAAGCCTTACGAATATGCTTGAAAGAGCGTCGCTTAATTTTGTATTGGGAGTTTATGACACCGACACAAACACGCTTTATTACTATGAGTTAGACACATAATTTCAGCGGTCAAAAAGGTGGGGAGAATATGCTTATAAAAATCGGTGATTTTGAATTTACCGAGGTATGGGATTGGTCGGAAAAAGTGTATCGCCTTATTGAAAGCAGTTGAGTAAAAACAAAGGCTGACGATTTCTCGTCAGCCTTTTGTGTGTAATATTCGGTAATTATTCAGCCTTTTATTGCATATGATTTTCAAGGTGATTTTTCAATGCGGCAAAGGTTTCGTCGCTGATAATGTGTTCCATTTTGCAGGCATCTGCGGCGGCAGTTTCGGGATTAACTCCGAGCATAACAAAGAGCTTTGAAAGAACGGTGTGTCTTTCATATGTTTTTTCTGCAATTTCCCTGCCGAGGTCGGTAAGAATAAGCGAGCCGTCATCGCCGACTTTGAGATAACCGCCCTCTTTGAGAAGACCAACGGCACGGCTGACGCTCGGCTTTGAATATCCCATTTCTTCACATACATCAATTGATCTTATATAATTGCTCTTTTTTGAAAGAACATATATTGTTTCAAGGTACATTTCACCTGATTCTTTTAATTGCATAGTCTGCACTCCTTTACATTGTCTAATCATATCATGATATGAACAAAAAATCAATAAAATTAATTGTGCTTTCAATAATTATGAAAAAACGATTTACCGAAATCAACAAAAATAATATCCGAATTACAGATGTGAAATATTCAATTTGCCAAAATTCAAAATAAAATAAATTTTTTTCGCAAGCCTATTGACATATTTCGAGTTTTATAGTACCATATAATCGGTTAGCGAGAGCTAACCTTTGATCAACAAATATTGTTAGTATCTGCTAACTTAAAGGAGATTGATTTTATGATGCCTTTGATGTTTGCTAACACAGGTGAAACCAATATTATAAAGAAAGTCGGAGGTTCTCCCGAGGTTAAAAAGCACCTTGAAAATCTCGGTTTTGTTGCCGGCGGAGATGTTACCGTTATTTCGTCACTCGGCGGAAATGTTATTGTTAACGTAAAGGAAACACGAGTTGCAATCAGCGAAGAAATGGCTCGTAAAATTATGATTTGATTCTATGTAACAAACACACGGCGGAGTTGTTCCGAGAGGTGTTTTTATACGGCTTTATGCTCAATTTTAGATGGAGGAAACTGTTATGAAAACTTTAAAACAGGCAAAAGTAGGTGAAACCGTAAAGGTTGTTAAGCTTCACGGTGAAGGTGCTGTCAAACGCAGAATTATGGATATGGGCATCACAAAGGGTGTTGAAATTTACATCAGAAAAGTTGCTCCGCTCGGAGATCCGATTGAAATTACTGTCAGAAATTATGAACTTTCGCTCAGAAAAGCCGATGCTGAAATGATTGAAGTTGAGTAATTTATACTTATAAATCCTACGGGAGAAATCCCGTATTTTTATAAATTACGGTTAGCTTTTGCTAATCTAAGAGAGGATAACTGATATATGGAAATTAAAATTGCTCTTGCAGGTAACCCTAACTGCGGTAAAACAACTTTGTTTAACGCACTCACGGGTTCCAATCAGTTTGTCGGTAACTGGCCCGGCGTAACTGTTGAGAAAAAAGAGGGTAAGCTCAAAAAGCACAAGGATGTTACAATCATGGACTTGCCCGGTATCTATTCACTTTCACCTTATACTCTTGAAGAGGTTGTTGCCCGTAACTATCTTGTCGGTGAACGCCCCGATGCGATTCTCAACCTTATTGACGGTACTAACCTTGAAAGAAACCTTTACCTCACAACACAGCTTACAGAACTCGGTATCCCTGTTGTTGTGGCAATCAATATGATTGACCTCGTTAAGAAGAACGGCGATTCAATCAACATTGATGAGCTTTCAAGACAGCTTGGTTGTAAGGTTGTTGAAATTTCGGCTCTTAAAGGCACAGGCATTATGGAAGCTGCCGAGGAAGCAATCAAAGCCGCAGGCTCAACAAAGACAATCCCCATGCACAGCTTTAACGGTGTTGTTGAACACGCAATCGCTCATATTGAAGAGGCTGCGGTTCACAATATGCCAGAGGAACAGCAGCGTTGGTACGCTATCAAGATTTTTGAGCGTGACGACAAGGTTCTTGCAAAGCTTGACATTCCGCAGAATGTTATTGACCACATTGAAAAAGATATTCAGGCGGCTGAAAAAGAGCTTGATGATGACGCAGAGAGTATCATCACTAATGAGAGATACATCTACATTGCCTCAATCATCAAGAGCTGTTATAAGAAGAAAAACAAGGGCAAGCTTACAACATCGGACAAGATTGATAAGGTTGTAACCAACCGTTGGCTCGGTCTTCCGATTTTTGCGGTTATTATGTTCCTTGTTTACTACATCTCAATGCAGACAGTAGGTACTGCCGCAACGGACTGGGCAAATGACGGTCTTTTCGGTGACGGCTGGCACCTTTTCGGTATCGGCTCATCACAGGCTGCCGAGGCTGAAGAAACCTACGGTGATTCAGATGCAATTATCGAGGCATTCAATGCTCAGTACGGTAATGACGACATTGCCGAAGCTGTTGACCTTGAATCTGAAAATTATTCCGAAGATGCCGCTAAGGCTGCTCTTGCAGAACTCGTAAATCTCACACCTTCAGATGCAAGTGTTACATATTCTGTTCAGGATGAAGAAACTCTTGAAATTACAGAAACTCCCGACACTAAGAAATCTGATCTTGAAGAGGCTGTTTCAAACTACCTCAACACAGATTATAAAGAGGGTTACGGCGCTCCCGATGTCGCAACATACGGAATCTGGGTTCCCGGTATTCCTGTCCTTATCGGCAACGGACTTGATGCAATCAACTGTGCAGACTGGCTCAACGGTCTTATCCTTGACGGTATCGTAGCCGGCGTAGGTGCGGTTCTCGGCTTTGTTCCGCAGATGCTTGTACTCTTCATTCTCCTTGCTTTCCTCGAAAGCTGCGGTTATATGGCTCGTATCGCATTCGTACTTGACCGTATCTTCCGTAAGTTCGGTCTTTCGGGTAAGTCGTTTATCCCAATGCTTGTTGGCACAGGCTGCGGTGTTCCGGGTATCATGGCATCCCGTACAATCGAGAATGAGCGTGACCGCCGTATGACTATTATGACAACAACATTCATTCCCTGCGGTGCTAAACAGCCGTTTATCGCTATGATTGCAGGTGCTATCTTCGGTGGTTCACCGTGGATTGCAACATCGGCTTACTTCATCGGTATGGCTGCAATCGTAGTTTCAGGCATTATGCTTAAAAAGACAAAGATGTTCTCAGGCGATCCCGCTCCGTTTGTAATGGAGCTTCCGGCTTATCATCTTCCGACAGTAGGCAACCTTCTCCGTTCAATGTGGGAGCGTGGTTGGTCATTCATCAAGAAAGCCGGCACAATCATTCTCCTTTCTACAATCCTTGTTTGGTTCACAACATACTTCGGATTTGTTGACGGTACATTCCGTATGCTCGGTGAGGACGAAATCGGAAACTCAATTCTTGCCGCAATCGGTAACGGTCTTGCATGGATTTTTGCACCGCTCGGCTGGGGCAACTGGCAGGCAACCGTTGCATCCATCACAGGTCTTGTTGCTAAGGAAAACATCGTTGGTACAATGGGTATCCTTTATCCGGGCGGATGGACAGAAATCGGTGCCGCATTCACAGGACTCAGCGGTTTCTCGTTCCTTCTCTTCAACCTTCTCTGTGCTCCCTGCTTTGCCGCTATGGGTGCTATCAAGAGAGAGATGAACAACATCAAGTGGTTCTGGTTCGCAGTCGGTTATCAGTGTGTATTTGCTTATGTAATTGCATTTATGGTATTCCAGTTCGGTTCAATCTTTGCAGGCGGTCTTAATGTAATCGGTCTTATCTTTGCCGTTGCAGTATTTGCATTTATGATTTATATGCTCGTAAGACCTTACAAAGAGGCTACAACTCTTAAAGTTAAGCCGGCTAAGAAGTAATAAATTTATTGATTAACAATGGGAGGAATAAATATGTTGGAATGGTTAGCGGCTAATATCGGCACAATCATTGTTGCATTAATTGTTATTGCCGTGATTGCTTTTGTGGTTGCCCGTATGGTAAAAGACAAAAAAGAGGGCAAATCCTCCTGCGGTGCAAACTGTGCGCACTGTGCGTGTCACGGTGACTGCCATAATCATAAGTAAATGTTTTGTAGGGGGTACAGCTAAAAAGCTGTACCCCTTCTTGTTTGTTATTGAAATTATGAATTTGGTGTTGAAGAAATTATATGAGTAATGTGTATTCGGTACGATTCTGAATCGTAAAAAATAATGAGAGGTGATACGAAATGTATCTTGAAATCAAAAATATTCACAAATTCTTCGGCACAGGTGAGAACAGGACAGAGGTTCTCAAAGGCATAAACTGCAATATTGAAAAGGGCAGTATCTGTGTTTTGCTCGGTCCGTCAGGTTCGGGCAAATCAACACTTCTTAACATTATCGGCGGTATTGAAACTGCCGAGGAGGGCAGTATCTCAATCAACGGCGATACAATTGAAAATATGAACGAAAAACAGCTTTCACTCTACAGAAGAAAGCACCTCGGTTATGTTTTTCAGTCCTACAACCTCATTCCAAACCTTACTGTAAGGGAAAACATTGAAGTCGGTGCATATCTCAGTGACAATCCCCTAAATGTTGACGATTTGATGAAAACGCTCGGACTTTATGAACACAGAAACAAAATCCCAAATCAGCTTTCGGGCGGTCAACAGCAGAGAACATCAATCGGCAGAGCAATCGTGAAAAATCCTGACTTGCTCTTGTGTGATGAACCCACCGGTGCTCTTGACTACAAAACTTCAAAAGAAATTCTCAAGCTGATTGAAGATGTAAATAAAAAGTACGGTAACACCGTTGTACTTGTAACTCACAATGATGCTATTAAAAATATGGCAGACAGAGTTATAAAACTCCGTGACGGTCAGATAAGGCACGATATTGTCAATATGGAAAAAACTCCGGCACAAGAGCTTGACTGGTAGGAGGTGCTTTATGAGAAATCCTCTTACAAAACGAATACCCAGAGAAATAAAAGACGATTTGGGAAAATACATTGCACTTTTCCTCTTTCTGATTTTAAGCATAGGTTTTATTTCAGGCTTTCTTGTCGCAGGCGACAGCATGAAATCCGCCTTTGATAATTCTTTTGAAAAGTACAATGTTGAGGACGGTCACTTTTGTCTTGCCGCAGAAATTGACGACAAAACAAAAGAAAATGTTGAAAACCTCGGAGTTAAGCTTTACAAGAATTTTTATAAGAACGAAGAAATCAAGAACGGCAATACTTTCAGATTATTCAAAAATCGTACAGATTTTAATGAGATTGCTGTTTTTGAGGGTAATCTTCCCGAAAATAACGGCGAAATTGCAATTGACAGACTTTATGCGGCTAATAACGATATCAAGATAGGTGACAAGATAAAGGTTGCCGACAAGGATATGACAGTTTCCGCAACGGTCGCATTTTCGGATTATACATCGCTTTTCAAGAACAACACCGATATGATGTTTGATGCGAAGAAGTTTTCGGTTGCTGTTGTTACAGATTCCGATTTTAACAAAATTGCCGATGACAACTACACTTACTGCTATTCGTGGATTGACAATGACAAAAATCTTTCCGACAGCAAGAAAAATGACCTCGGTGATGATGTGAAAGAAGAACTTGTCAAAACAGGAATGCTCACAGATTTTGTAAAGCGTGCCGACAATCAGGCTATTATGTTCAGCGGTGACGATATCGGCAGTGACAAAACTATGATGCTTACATTGCTTTATGTTCTTATCATTGTATTCGGCTTTATTTTTGCAATTACAAGCCGTGATACCATTGAGCAGGAGGCGTCCGTAATCGGAACTTTGAGAGCCTCCGGTTACACAAGGGGAGAGCTTACAAGACATTACCTTGTTGTTCCCACACTTGTAACTTTCACGGCGGCTGTAATAGGCAATATTCTCGGTTATACGGCTATGAAAAATGTTGTGATGAATATGTATTATCACAGCTACAGTCTGCCGCCTTATCAGACCTTGTGGAACGGTGATGCGTTCATACTCACAACGGTGATTCCGTGTATCATAATTACACTTATCAACCTGTTTGTAATTGCAAAGGCATTGAGATTGCCTCCGCTCCAATTTCTCAGACATGACTTCCATATGAAGAAAAAGAAAAAGGCGGCAAAGCTTCCGAATTTCAGATTTCTTACCCGTTTCCGTCTGAGAATTATTCTCCAGAACATTCCGTCATACATAATTATGGTGTTCGGAATTATGTTTGCAGGTCTGCTGTTATTCTTTGGACTTGCACTCAATCCGTTGCTTTCAAACTACAAAACAGAAGTTGTAAACAATATGATTTGCGATTATCAGTATGTTCTGAAAGCTCCTGTTGAAACAAGTAATGACGCTGCCGAAAAATTCTGTATGACAACGCTTTATGAGTCAAATGACGAAGAAATTTCAGCTTACGGAATTGAGGATGATTCGGAGTATCTTTCAAAGGTTAATATTCCTAAAAAGAAAAACGAAGTTGTCGCATCACAGGGATATCTTGAGAAATACAGCCTTAAAGTTGGCGACAGGGTTACTTTAAAGGATAAATACGGTGAGAATAAATACACATTCAAAATTGTTGGCAGTTACTACTATCCTGCATCGCTTTGTGTGTTTATGACAAACGATAACTTTAACGATGTTTTCAATAAGGATGACGGATATTTTACAGGCTATTTCAGCAACGAAAAACTTAAAGATATTGACGACAAGTACATTGCAACAACAATCACTCAGAAAGACCTTACAACCGTAACGGATCAGCTTGACGATTCAATGGGTATGTCGTTCACACTTCTTGTAGGTTTTTCGGTTCTGATTTACATTATCCTTATGTATCTGCTTTCAAAGCTTGTTATTGAAAAGAATGAGCAGAATATTTCAATGCTGAAAATTCTCGGCTATTCAAACAGAGAGGCGAGCAAGCTGTATAACCGTGCAACAACGGTTGTGACAATAGGTGCAATCCTTGTGAGTGTTCCGTTGATATACTATGTTTTTGCAGGCTTGTACCATTACTTTATGTTTGAAATGAAGGGTTGGTTGCCGTATGTTGTACCATGGTATGTATTTGTTGAAATGGCAGTAATCGGCATTATCTGCTATGCAATTATATACTTTATTCTTCAAAAGAAGATTAATAAAATCAAACTCTCACAGGCTTTAAAGAGTGACGATTAAAATTAAAAAATAAAAGGAGAGATAAATATGGAGTATGTTTTTTACGGGTTGCTTGCCGTGGCATTCATTGCGTTTGTGGTTCTCGTAATCAGAAGTTACAAGAAAAAGCTTGCAAGCGGATGTTGCGGAGCAAGTGACGAAAGCGTTAAGAAAAACAAGGTTGCCGATAAGGATAAGTCGCATTATCCCTATGAAAAAACTCTTGTTGTTGACGGAATGGTCTGTAAAAACTGTTCCGCAAGAGTAGAAAACGCACTCAATTCAATTGACGGTGTGTGGGCGGAAGCCGATGTTTCTTCCGGCAGGGTTACGGTCAGAATGAAAAGAGAAATTGAGGATAAAGTCCTCAAAAAGACAGTTAACGATATAGGTGCATACACCGTTATGAAGGCGGAATAAGGTTTTAGGAGCTTATGGCAGTATTGCAGAAAATTGACAATCCATACGGTATGATACAGACTGTTGAACACTGCGAATCGTTCAGCATATACCGTTCACAGGACAGCACGGGTGATTGCGAGGTCACCGTGTATCCTGTGTTTTCAGGCATTGAGCTTGTGTATTACGATGTACATATGCAAAGTTGTGACATTAATCTTGCAAAGGGAAGAGAAATGCTCATCATCACGCATTGTCAGGAGGGCAGAATTGAGTTTGAATACAAAAACGGCGAATATCTTTACCTTGCGTCGGGTGATTTGTCGATACAGAAGAATACGGAAAACATCCGACACAGATATTGTCCGCTGAGCCACTACCACGGTGTATCGGTTGCAATTGATATGACCCGTGTGCCAAGGTGTTTTTCGTGTATTCTTGACGATGTTTTTGTCAGCCCCGAAGAGCTTGAAATGAAATTCTGTTCCGAAAAGCCGTACTCAATTATGCGTGAAAATATCAGCATTGAGCATATTTTTTCGGAACTCTATTCCGTTCCCGAAAATATCCGAAAGGGTTATCACAAGGTTAAGGTGCTTGAACTTCTTTTGTTTTTGAGCGGTCTTGAATACAAGGGTGAGAGTGAGGAAAGACGATATTTTTCACGCTCACAGGTTACCGCCGCAAAAGAGGCAAAAAAATATCTGCTTGCTCACCTTGACGAGCATATAACAATTACGGAGCTTGCCGATATGCTCGGCATCTCTTCAACTTCTCTTAAAATTTGCTTTAAGGGTGTCTACGGCGACACGATTAACGGCTACATAACGAACTGTAAAATGCAAAAGGCCGCCTCTCTTTTGAAAAACACCGACAAAAGTGTTCTTGAAATTGCAGGAATTGTCGGCTACAACAACGGCAGTAAGTTTGCGGGTGCTTTCAGAAGGGTGATGAACAAATCGCCGAACGAGTACAGAAAATCGCCCGTCTGAACAGAGCCTTATATGTCCGTAAAGAGCAGTAAAAAGACTTTGTAAAGTGCTATAATAACATTGTCGAAAAGATACGCCTATATTCTTTTCTGACAGACTGCGGAAATATCCGCAGAGTATTTGATGATTACTTTGCCGGGTAATTATTCATAATATCTCTTCTCCTTTCAGGGACAGCGTTTGCTGTCCCTAAATCTTTGCTGAAATTGTCTGTCCGTTTGGAGCGTAGAAAACCTTTTAAGAGCCGATAACAACATCGATTGATGGTATATTTTAACTGTAAGATAAAGACAACAAACAAGTCTTGCTTATGGAATTAAGTTAGCAAAAGCTAACTACAAAACATTTATCGGATAATCACTGTGGTGTATTTATTCAATTCTATTCAAATCATTCATTCAATTATTTAGAGGAAAAGATGTCAGAAGATTTAATTATCAAGCATTGTTCCCCAACGCTTGCAGGAATAAAAACGGCTAACCTTTTTAACTGTCCGTACTCATCACGGCTTGAGTGCGAATGTGATGTGAGAAAGCTGAATAAAATGTTCTGCAAAAAGGGAATAAAAGTTCTGCCACTGAAGTTCAGCAACGGAAAGGCTTTAATCTATATTTTTCGCCCGTCCAAGCTTGCTGTTGATTTGTCCGATGAATATGCGTGCAAGCTGCTTGAGTCGCAGGGGTATCATTCACACGATGCCGCACGCTGTATAAGGGAGCTTCGCCACCGACTTAAAGACTCAACCGAGTTCCCGCACGAAATCGGACTGTTCCTCGGTTATCCTCCCGAAGATGTCCGTGGCTTTATTCTTCATAAAGGAAATTGCTGTAAATATTCAGGTTGCTGGAAGGTTTACGGTAATGAAGAAAAAGCAGCCAAAGAGTTCGCCAAATTCAAAAAATGTTCTGACATCTATTACTCTAAGTGGTTACAGGGCACACCTATTCAGAAACTGACGGTTGCGTGTAACTGACTTAAAGTGTAATCAAGTACAAAAACTGAAAGGTGAGTATATAATATGAGTAAAGTAGCAGTAGTATTCTGGAGCGGTACAGGTAACACAGAGCAGATGGCGGAAGCCGTTGCCGAGGGTGCAAAGTCCGCAGGCGCAGAAGTTACTCTTGCAAATGTAAACGATTTTGATTCTTCATCGGTTGCCGATTTTGACGGCATTGCATTTGGTTGTCCTGCAATGGGTGCGGAGGTTCTTGAGGACAGCGAGTTTGAGCCTGTTTTCAATGAATGTGAAAGTGCATTAAACGGCAAAAGCATTGCCCTCTTCGGTTCATACGGCTGGGGTGACGGCGAATGGATGAGAAACTGGGAGGACACCTGTAAGGGTGACGGTGCAAACCTTATTTGCGAAAGCGTTATCTGTAACGATGCTCCCGATGACGACGCCCTTGAGGCTTGCAAAAAGCTTGGCGCATCACTTGCTTAACTTAGGCTGTAAGTATTCAATTAGTTAATACCAATTTCATAATTTCATAGAAACGCCTGTTTACGCTTGTAAGCAGGTGTTTTTATTTGTTCGTTATTAATATTTTATATTCTGTTTGCGAATTATGAATAAGACTTAAAAAAATCCTGTAAAAATTCCCTTTGTTTATTCTAAAAATACTTGATTTTAAAGCCTTGTTGTATTAAAATAAGCAGTGGATACATATAGAAAAGGAAGTAATTGGTATGCTTACATTAGACAAAATCTATCACGCATCATATGTTTTGAAGGATGTTATCAGACAGACTAATATCGTTCAGGCAAGGGGTATTTGTGATGATTGTGATGTTTATCTCAAACCCGAAAATCTTCAGATTACAGGTTCATTCAAGGTAAGAGGTTCAGGCTACAAGATTTCTCAGCTTACCGAAGAAGAAAAGGCAAGAGGTGTTATTGCCTGTTCTGCAGGCAACCACGCTCAGGGTGTTGCACTTGCTGCTACAAAGTACGGTATCAAGTCGCTTATCTGTCTGCCTGACGGTGCACCTATTTCAAAGGTTGAGGCTACTAAGAACTACGGAGCCGAGGTTTGTATGGTTCCGGGTGTTTATGATGACGCTTATAACGAGGCTTTAAGACTTCGTGATGAAAAGAACTATACATTTATCCACCCGTTTGACGATGAAAATGTAATTGCAGGTCAGGGTACAATCGGTATCGAAATTATGAATGAAATGCCCGATGTTGACGCTGTTGTATGTGCAATCGGCGGCGGCGGACTTATTTCGGGTGTTGCCTGTGCAATCAAGAGCCTTAATCCTAACATTAAGGTTTACGGTGTTCAGGCAGAGGGCGCTCCTTCAATGGTTGAGTCAATCAAGAACGGCGAGCCTGTTCATCTTGACAGCGTTTCTACAATTGCCGACGGTATTCAGGTTAAAGAACCGGGTGAGCATACATTTGAATATGTTAAGAAGTATGTTGACGATATCGTAACAGTAAGCGATGACGAAATTTCATCTGCAATTCTCAAGCTTATTGAGTCGCAGAAGATGATTGCCGAGGGCGCAGGCGCAGCTCCTTTGGCTGCTGTAATGTTCAACAAGCTCCCCGTTAAGGGCAAGAAGGTTGTTTGCGTTGTATCAGGCGGTAACATTGATGTTACAATCCTTTCAAGAGTTATCAAGCGTGGACTTCTCATGACAGGCAGACAGCAGACTTTCTGTGTTGAACTTCAGGATAAGCCGGGTCAGCTCGTTGCCGTTTCAAATATCATTGCCGAAAAGGGCGCAAATGTAATTTCTATCCACCACGAAAGAGGCGGAGAGGGTACGGATGTAAACGGTTGTTACCTCCGTGTTGTTCTTGAAACAAGAGATTTTGCTCAGATTAAAGAAATTCGTGATGCACTTGTTGACGCAGGCTTTAAGCTTGTTTAATCAGTAATTTTTAATATATTGACAGGAGGTCATTATAATGGAAAAGGTTTATACTAAAAATGCTCCCGATGCTATCGGTCCGTATTCACAGGCTGTAAAGGTAAACGGTCTTGTTTTTACATCCGGTCAGATTGCAATTAACCCTGCAACAGGCAATGTTGAGGCTGCAACAATTGAGGCTCAGACAGAACAGGTTTGCACAAACCTTAAAAATGTTCTTGAGGCATCAGGCAGTTCACTTGAAAAGGCTGTTAAGACAGTTTGTTTCTTAAAAAATATGGAAGATTTCGGTGCTTTCAATGAGGTTTACGGCAAGTATTTCACATCAAAGCCGGCAAGAAGCTGTGTTGCAGTAAAACAGCTTCCAAAGGATGTCCTTGTTGAAGTTGAGGTTATTGCAGAAGTTTAATTCTGGCTAAGAATTAAAAAATATCCGTATAAAAATTACAATCCCGATTAACCGTAAAAAAGTTAATCGGGATTTTTGTGTTTATATTTGAAATATATGTTGTTATGAGAATGTAGGGGCAGATAGTTTTTAATGCCCACAAAACATATCAAGCCCGAGCGTAGCATTGTAATTGTTTGTACAATTTATCAACAATATTTTTTAAAATAAAAAAATCGGGAACAAGAATTTGCGTTTGTACACAAACCTTATTCCCGATTTTATCGAACAATTTAATTCTATTAGCCGACAGCCTTTAAAAGCTCGTCAACCTTATTTGTCTTTTCCCATTCAACACCGAGTTCTTCTCTGCCCATATGACCGTAAGCGGCAAGTGGGAGATACTTTGTTTCCGTGAGCTTGAGCTGTCTGATGATAGACTGCGGACGGCAGTCAAATACCTTTTCAACAGCGTTTGCCAGTTCTTCGTTTGAATATTTTGATGTGCCGAATGTGTCAACCATAATTGAAACAGGCTTTGCAACACCGATTGCATATGCAAGCTGAATTTCGCACTTCTTGGCAAGCTTAGCGGCAACAATGTTCTTTGCAATATATCTTGAGTAGTAAGCGGCACTGCGGTCAACCTTTGTCGGGTCCTTACCGCTGAATGCACCGCCGCCGTGACGAGAAAATCCGCCGTAGGTATCAACAATAATCTTTCTGCCTGTAAGACCTGAGTCGCCGACCGGACCGCCGATTACAAATCTGCCTGTCGGGTTTACGAAAATCTTTGTGTTATCGTTCATAAGCTCAGCAGGGATAATCGGTTTGATAACATACTCGATAAGGTCTTTTCTAATCTGCTCAAGTGTAACATCTTCATCATGCTGTGTTGAAATTACAACCGTGTCAATGCCGACAATCTTGTCATCGTCATATTCAACAGTGACCTGAGTCTTGCCGTCGGGACGGAGATATGAAAGAGTGCCGTCTTTTCTTACCTTTGTAAGCTGTTTTGCAAGCTTGTGGGCAAGAGAAATTGGCATCGGCATAAGTTCGGGTGTTTCATCACACGCATAACCGAACATCATGCCCTGATCACCTGCACCGATCTGATTGTCGGTATCGCTTTCGCCGTCTTTAAGCTCAAGACTTTCATTTACGCCCATTGCAATGTCGGGTGACTGTGCGTCAATTGATGTGAGAACCGCACAGGTGCTGCCGTCAAAACCGCACTTCGGATCGTTGTAGCCAATGTTGTTTACAACCTTTCTTGCAACATCTGCGATGTCAACATAGCAATCGGTTGAAATTTCACCCATAACATGAATCATGCCTGTTGTAGCCGTAACCTCACAGGCAACATGGGCGTTTTTATCCTGAGAGAGGATTTCGTCAAGAACTGCGTCGGAAATCTGGTCACACACTTTGTCGGGATGACCTTCCGTTACAGACTCGGATGTAAATAAATGTTTAGCCATTTAGAAAACTCCTTCCAAAAAAATAAGCACCGTTCATCCGAAAGGTGCCGTGTTTACTCATCTTTCGGTAAATACCGCAGGATTTGGCACCTTGCATACGCAGGTTGCCGGACTTCACAGGGCCTGTCCCCTCAGTCACTCTTGATAAGATCATTCTTATTCAATTCTATAAATAGATTATACAGTATCTTTCGACAAATTTCAAGATTAATTTGCAATTTAAAAAAGGTAAAAATAGTAAATATTTCAGCCGTTTGGATTGAAAATTTTAACTTATAGTGCTAAAATTAACCCGAGGTGACTGAAAATGAGTATTACCGTGAGAGAATACGGGGAAAATGATATTAATGGTATGATTTCCGTATGGAATGAAGTTGTAAGGGACGGAGTTGCCTTTCCGCAGACTGAAGAACTTGATTTTGAAAGCGGAAAAAAGTTTTTTGCAGAGCAAACTTGTTGTCCCGTTGCAACCGATGAAAACGGCGAGGTTCTCGGAATGTATATTCTTCATCCGAATAATGTCGGCAGATGCGGTCATATTTGTAATGCGAGCTATGCGGTTTCCTCATCGTCGAGGGGAAAAGGTGTCGGCAGAAAGCTTGTGTCGGATTGCCTTGAGCGTGCTAAAAAATACGGCTTCAAAATTTTGCAGTTCAATGCTGTTGTGAGAGCCAACAAACCTGCAAGAAAACTTTATGAAAGCCTTGGCTTTGTAAAACTCGGAGTTATTCCGAAAGGCTTTTTGATGAAAGACGGTCACTATGAGGATATCTGTCCTTATTATAAAGAACTTTAAAATTTCAATTTAATCAGGAGGACACGAGATATGATTATTGATTTCAAGAATATGGAAGAACAAATTTTGCCGAATTTTAAAGGCGGCGAAAAGGCATATGCCGTAAAGAAATTCACGGATGACAGAAATATGATTATGCACGGTCGCCTTGAAAGCGGTGCGTCAATCGGACTTCACACTCACGAGGGCAACTGCGAAATGTTCTACATCCTTGAGGGAACAGGCAAGGTGCTTATGGACGGCGAGTATGAAAGGGTTGAGGCAGGCGTGTGCCACTATTGCCCGAAAGGTCATACACACAGCCTTATTAATGACAGCGACTCCGACCTTGTATTCTTTGCTGTTGTTGCAGAGCAGAAGTAATTTTATTTTCGGTTTTTCGGTTTATGTTTTCCGATTATTCTCTGTTGTATCTTAAATCCCTATGCAAAAACTAAAACAGGGGTGATTATGGTGGACAGAACTGCTGAAATACTCGGAGAAAAATGGGATTTGCCGCTTGGCTTTACAATGGCACTCGGTGAAAATCCCGACGCAATGTTTGTCTTTTCAAGTATGCCGAAAAAGTACCGTGAAAGCTGCATTGACAGAGCGAGAAACGCAAATTCCCGTTCCGAAATGCAGAGAATAGTATCTGATATAGCGCAAAAATCTTTTAATGATTTTATAGGTTAACAAAAAAAGCAACGAAGCAAAAACTTCGTTGCTTTTAAATTGCTGTCTGTTATTCGTTTGCACTTTTATAAAAATCTCTAAAATTGAAAGTTGAAAATTAAAATTTTGTTCGGGCAACAGATTTACAAGATGCAAAATTTCTGTTGCCCGATTGTTTATGTAAGTAATCGCTATACATTAGCAATAAAGAGAGCCGACCATTAGTTGATAACTGAATTAGCATAGAAATTATAAAATAGATTACACTATTATAATTGTGCAAATATTACATAATACAGATGAAATATTTTGAAAATTATTGCATCGTGTAATTCTTAGTGGTATAATTAGTAGTATAATCCAAGTGAAAATTTGTGAAATTATTAATATGGAGGTTTAGTTGTGGCTAAAAGTTTAATTATTGTTTCAGGTGAAAATGAGAAAGTTTACGCTGAACTTTTGCTTTCTCTTGTAACTCTCATTGATGATGACAAAGAAAACGGTAAAGTAGTGGGAATAAAAGACGGAAGTGTTAATGCAACAATTTGGTCTGAAAAAATTTATGAAGATAATAATCCTCAAATGACTTCTTCAACCAAAATAGTTTTTTTAGGTAAAAGTAAATCAACAGAATTTATATTGCCAAATATTAAGTTTAATGAGGAACTAAAAAAATACGGAATTTTTATGGGCTGCACGGGTAATAAGTATGTTATTTATACAGATGCAAACATTTTGATTAATAACAAAACATTATATGATGAATTTTTTGACTTGTATAAAAATTTAGTAGATAAGTTTGATGATACTGTTGCCGATTCTTCTGTTGTAAAGAAAGCTAGACATACAGATGACTTAGGAACAGCTATCGGAAAAGGTGTAGAAAATGTTGTAGGTCTTGTAGGTAATTTATTTAATATCTTTTCCGGCGAACATAAGGAAATTGAATTGAAAGGTACAGATGCGTTCGATATTGGAGCAAAAATTGAAGCCGGAAAAGCTATTCCTGACCAAATGTTCCGCTTTATAATATTAAGTTTGTATTTAAATGATTTATATAAATTTATGGAGAATTAACGATGAGTAATGACTTTTTGCGTGGGTTTCAGCGTGTTATTGATATCGGTACTGTTGGTATATCAACACTTCCATCACAAGAATGGATTAATAGCGTTGAAAAAGCAATTGAAAATTTCAAATCTTCGGTAATAGACAGAGCTTCTTTAAGAAATATATCCACGGACATGCTACAAGGTTTTACTGCAGAAACTTTTCATGCGGAAACATTCAATATAAATGCTGTTATAAATGACTCGCAATCAAGAGCATTTGTGCCTGACTCTAATAAATTCGGTTCACCTGATATATTGCTTCGTAATCCAAAGTCGAAGTCGCTTATTGCAATCAGTTTAAAATATTATAGCAATGAAGACAAAACACTAAAGGCTTTATCAGAAACTCCCTATGAAAGATATTCAAAACTTAAACTCAGAGCAGAAAGTAAAGGTACTGTTTATAAACCATTAAACAAGTTTTCAAAAGAAAATGGCAGAAATATTAGTAGAAAAAATATAAATAAATCTATTTATTACGGTCAGAATAAGCTTGTTCCGTCTGAGCAATTGGAGAAAATACAATCTTCTTTAGATAATAAGATAAAAACCGCTAAAATGAATGGAGATGTTATAAGTTTAGAAAAGTATAAAGAAGTGAAAAAGACTGTCCAAGACATAATAAGTGACGGTAACGGATGTGAGTCTGTTCCGCTTACAAGAGAAAATTCACAAAAGCTTGCTGAGGCTGCCAGAAATGGAACTATTGATGATAAGCTGTTAAAAGAATTAGGTGTTGATAAATCGCAACTAATCGGTGATAAACATATAGCAAAGAAAGCTCTGTCAGCAGGAATAAATGCAGCGGTTTTAATGCTTGTTTTGAATGTTGCTCCGAAGATTATTGGTGTGTTAAGTACACTCATACAAAACGGAGAAATTGATGTTGAAACACTTCGTAGCGACGGGATCGACGCTGTTACATCTACAGCAAAATCTTACATTGAAGGTGCTTTAACATCCGGTGTTTATTTGTGTTGTAAGTTAGAGAAATTTGGAGAAACATTAAAAAATGTGGATGCAAATGTCGTAGGATCGGTTGTTGTTTTAACGATGTCCTTAATTCTTGATTCTATAAAACTTGCTTTAGGTGATATTACAAAGATTGAATTTGTAGAAAATGCTACAAGAAATTCGTTAGTATTAGGTTTGTCACTTGCCGGAGGAGCTATTGCTACCGCACTTTTTCCTGAATTAGCATTCATTGCATCGCTACTTGGAAGTTTGATTGGGTCTGCTGTAGGAGTCTTGATTTATAAATGTTTAGACCGTTGCTTTATGGCTTTAATTGTTGAGTCAGGTTGTACGTTCTTTGGATTGGTTGAACAGAATTATGAATTGCCTGAAAATGTTCTGAAACAAATCGGAGTTGAACCTTTTGAGTATGACAAATTTGAGTTTGATAAATTTCAATTTGATAGTTTCGAACCTGATACAGTTACAATTGATAAAATTGAGTATGAAAGAATTGGCATTAAGGTTCTCCGCAGGGGCGTTATAGAGGTTGGTAAAATAGGATATATGTAGTAAATAAGTCATCCTTTGTATGGGTGACTTATTTTATTGCCTCACAAACTGTACCTATAAAAATTCTGAAAATTGTACATACAAATAGTGACAGTGGTGTTGTATAATGACAACATCACAAGATAAATGTTGAACTGTTCAGAAATTTTAAGGCGTGGTATGATGACAAAAAAAGCTGTATTAATCAATGATCTCTCAGGGCTTGGTAAGTGTTCGCTGACGGCGGCAATCTCTGTTTTGTCCGTAATGGGCATTCAGGCGTGTCCTATGCCGACAGCCGTTTTGACAAGTCAGACGGGATTTGAAAGCTTTTACTGCAACGATTGCACTGATAAGCTTGATTATTACACAAGTGAATGGAAAAAACTCGGCTTTCAGCCTGACGGAATCTATACGGGTTTCCTCTCAAGTGAAAAGCAGGTGGACAAAATTCTTTCATTTATAGACAGCTTTGAAACCGACAACACGCTTGTACTTGTGGATCCGGTTCTCGGTGACGGCGGAAGAACCTACAGTCTTTATACCGAAACTCTCGGCAAAAAGATGAAAAAACTCGTTTCTGTTGCCGATGTAATCACCCCGAACCTTACCGAATGTTGTATTCTGTGTGATACCGACTATTCAGAACTGATTGAAAATGCCGATTCTCCCGATTTTCTCGATACGGTTGCAGAGCTTGCCAAAAAGCTTTTGAAACTCTACAAGGTGAAAACCGTGATTGTTACAGGCATTGAGCATAAAATTTCCGATGAGGTTACAAAGATTAACAATCTTATTGCAGCCGATGATGAGGTGTTTTGTGTCAGCTGTGAAAAGACGGGCGGAAGTTATTCGGGTACAGGCGACTTGTTTGCCTCGGTTGTCTTTTCGGGACTGCTCCGTGGTGACAGCCTGAAAGATACCGTAAATCTGGCGGTAAAATTCATACAGACCTCTCTTTGTGAAACCGTTAAACTCGGTATTCACCGCAACGAGGGTATTGAATTTGAAAAACATTTAAAAATGCTTTTGTGAGGAAATTACTATGACTGCTAAAACTGTTTCAAAAACCGATTCAAAATTTAATGTAAAGCTGATTGCAATTACGGCAATGTGTGCGGCTCTTATTACCGTTACAACTGCTTTTATCAAGATTCCGTCACCGCTTGGATACTCTCATGCAGGCGACTCTATGATTTATCTCGCCGCAAGTATTCTTCCCGGACCTTTCGGAATTATCGCATCATCAATCGGCGGCGCTCTTGCCGACCTCATTTCGGGTTATCCGCATTGGGCAATCCCAACAGCTATTATCAAGGCTGTCAACGCAGTTCCGTTTGTGCTTTGCAGAATGGCGATGAAGAAGCGTGGCAAAGATGAAAAAATCATCAGTCCGTCATCACTTCTTATGCTCATTCCAACAACAATCGTTACAATCGGCGGTTACTTTATTGCAAACGGTCTTATGTATGACTTTGGTGCCGCAATTGCGGAACTTCCCACTTGCTGGTTGCAGCCAGGTGTAGGAGCATTAATCTACATTGTTGTAGGCATCGGTCTTGATAAAATCAATTTCAAGAAAAAACTCTCGCTTTAATGTGAGTTTCAATAAGGAGAAGAAAACATAATGGCAGATATTCTTTATGTGTACAAAACATCTATCTATGCTAATCTGACGAACAAATGCCCTTGCAGATGCACATTCTGTATCCGCAACAATACCGATTCGGTCGGCAGTGCAGATACACTCTGGCACAAGCATGATCCGAGTATGGAGGATATTAAAAAGGCTGTTGATGATTTTGATTTCACAGGTTACAAGGAGCTTGTATTCTGTGGCTACGGCGAACCGACTTCGGCTCTTGATAATATGCTTGAAACCGCAAAATATGTAAGGGAAAAGCACCCCGACATCAAACTCAGACTCAACACAAACGGTCTTTCTGACAGAATCAACAACAAGCCCACAGCTGAGTTGATTTCAAAGTATATTGATTCTGTTTCAATCAGTCTCAATACCTGTTCATCGGAAAAGTATGACGAAGTTTGCCGTCCTGTTTTTGAGCATGCGTATGAGTCAATGCTCAAATTTGCAGAGGATGCAAAGAAATATTTTGAACATACGCAGTTTTCAATCGTAGATACAATCCCCGAGGAGGACATCAAGGCTTGTCAGAAAATTGCCGATGACAGGGGAATTTATCTCAAAATCAGAAAATATTCCGCTTAATCGTTAATTTTAATTTTTCATTTCATTTTATATTTCAGAAGTAAAGCCGACTTGTTGTTATGACAGGTCGGTTTTATTTTTATTCGGTATGTCATTGGCAACTGTCCTATAGGACAATTTCACTTTCAATTGATTCTATTCTTAAAGCTGTATATCCACCGCCTTGACGGAGGTAATTTTAATTGCTATAATTTATACAAATGGGGTGGTGCTTTGAAAAAGACAAAACTGTTGAAAATTGTCCTCAAACGGACGGGTGCAATCAAGCTTTTGTGCAGTTATGTTATCGTATTTTTTGCGGTGAGTGTTGCAATATGGATTTTTGAACCGAACATAACTCGGCTTTTTGACAGCATATGGTACTGTTTCAGCGTTGCCACAACAATAGGTCTCGGAGATGTGCTTGCAACAACGCTTGTCGGCAGAGTGCTTTCAATCTTTCTTTCGATATGTTCAATTCTCATCATTGCAGTAGTTCCGGGCGTAATCACAAGCTACTATGTCGAAAGTACAAAACTTCGTGCTGATGAAAGCAGTGCAAAGTTTCTTGATGATCTTGAGCGCCTTCCCGAACTTTCAAAAGAAGAGCTTGTCGAGCTTTCCGAAAAGGTGAAAAAGTTTAATCGTAAAAAGTAAATTTAATAAATGCGGACATAAAAAATCCCGACAGTATCAAAAACATACTGTCGGGATTTTGCTTTTAAAGAAATATATTAACTTATTTTATGAATCCCTGAACAATCAAAATCAGTACAAGAACAGGGAGTACATACTTGAAATACGGCTTTAAAGCCTTTGAAAATTTAATGCCTTTACCGGTGTTACACTCATCAAGGTAGTTGTCAAATCCCCAACCGAATTTTGTAACGCAGAAGAGGAGATACACAAGCGAACCTACAGGAAGAAGGATATTGCTTACGAGAAAATCTTCCATACCGAGAACATTCTGACCGAAAATTTGGAAACCGCTCCAAATGTTGAAACCGAACACACACGGCAAACTTGCGATAAGAATGATGATTGTGTTGATAAGAACAGACTTCTTTCTGCTGATGCCGAACATATCAATCCAGAACGAAATGATGTTTTCAAACACGGCAATGATTGTTGAGAAGCACGCAAAAGTCATAAACAGGAAGAACAGAGTACCCCAAATTCTTCCGCCGGCCATATTTACGAACACATTCGGAAGTGTTACGAAAATCAGAGCAGGGCCTTGGTCGGGCTGAACACCGTATGAAAAACAAGCGGGGAAGATGATAAGACCTGCCATAATCGCAACAAATGTGTCAAGTGCGCAAATTTTGATTGACTCACTCGGCAGAGTGTGGTCTTTTGACATATAACTGCCGAAAATTTCCATTGCCGCAATGCCAAGGCTGAGTGTGAAGAATGCCTGATTCATAGCGGATGAAATAACATTGCCAAGTCCGATTTCATTCACCTTGTCCAAATCGGGAATAAGGTAGAAGCTGAGTCCCTCGCCTACACCCGAAAGGAATAAGCTGTTGCCTGCGAGTACAAGAATGAGTATGAGCAACGCAATCATCATAACTTTGCTGACTTTTTCAATGCCCTTTTGAATACCTCTGCTGCAAACAAGGAATCCGAGGATGGTGATAATCGCCATCCAAATTACCATTTCAAGCGGATTTGACTGCAATTCGTTGAATACTCCGCCAACTTGCTCCGAGGTCATTCCGCTTTCAAATGAACCCGTCGCAAATTTGTAGAAGTAGCTCGTCATCCAACCCGAAACCGTGGTGTAGTACATCATCAAAAGGTAGCATCCGAGCATACAGAACCAGCCGTGAATGTGCCACTTGCTCTTTGGCTTTTCAAGTTTTTTGTAGCCGAGAACAGCACTTTTTCTGCTCGCTCTTCCGACTGCAAGTTCCATTGTCAAAACAGGAACTCCCATAAGAACGAGGAAGATTAGGTACAAAAGTACAAATAGTCCGCCGCCGTTCTGTCCTGCAACATACGGAAATCGCCACACATTGCCGATTCCGATAGCGCAACCCGCACTTACAAGGATAAACCCAAGTCGGGATTTAAAATTTTCTCTTTCCATAAACGAATTCTCTCCTATAAAAACAGACTTTTTAATTATACAAAAAATTCACACATTTGTCAAGATGCTCTGTTTTTAATAAATGAAGAATTTTCGCAAAAAAACCGCATAAATAAGCCGTTTTTTAGAGCAGAGGGTAGATAATGGGACAGTGGTTTATGGTATAATATTATTAAAGAAAAGGAAAGGAAAAACCTAATTAAAAGGGAATAACAATAATTGTTACTAAGTTAATGAAAGCTGGAAATTATTATGTTAATGAATTGTAAAAGAAAGATCCACGAAAAGCTTGTGTTTGAAAACGCACCGCAAAATCCCGAAGCAATCAAGGGTATCCGTGCATACCTTTTGGCGCTGCTTTTCTATGCAACGATGTCGAAGAGATGTGAAAATGCTGACTTTGATTTGCATATTGATATTGAGTGCGATGAAACGCTTTTTGAAACCGAAGACGAAAGTGCGGGCGAGATAATCCAGAAGCTCGGTAATCACGGCGGATTCACAATTGACATCACCTGCAGCGGAAAATTTGTGAATATCGGCAACTGTTCCGATGAGGAATTTATCACGGTGGCGTGTTTTCCTGATAGAGTTCCAAGCATTTTTGATTGCCTTGAAAATTCTGGCGAAAAGGACTTCAAGTACGGAAAAATAGCTTATTTTGACGGCATTGATTTGTGGTTATCCCAGTACATTGACGATAAAACCTGTATGGACAATGTTTTTGATTTTGGCGACATTGTTGAGAAAAAGGACTTCGCAATTTCAAATTTGTGGAATAGTGAAATGTTTCTTGTTATCGCATTTGATTTTGAAAAGTATCACGATGAAGCTGAGGAAATCAAGAATATAATCGAAAGATATATTTATGTTGATGATGAAAAAGCATTTAAAAAGTGCCGCAAAAAGTGGGATGAGGAAATGATAATCGGAATTGACGGTGTGCAGTGGATTCCCGAAAATGTGGGAGAAATCGTTGCATTTACCGATGAAATCAACGAAGTGCTTGCTCGCCTTGACAGGGATGAAGATGTAGAAATTGAATCGTATGGACTTTTCTGCAATATGGACGAGTTCTTCTCGGCGCAGATTTATGCAGACAATGAGGAACATTGCTTTAAAGTTGTTGCGGTTCAGTCCGTAGTATGAAAAAAGGGAGGGATTTCTCCTTCCCGATAAAAAGTTTGATTATTCTATTATGATGTTTTCAACGCCGTGACTGAGGATTACATTGATAAGCTCGTTTCTTGAATAATTTGTTTCTGCGGCAGAGCCAAGTGACAGTGTTAATAGTTCAACTGAACCTGTGACAAACACAACAGACAGTAATGTTCAAAATGTGACTGTAAATAATTCTGCTAATTCAGATAGTAGTACAAATGTTGAATATTCTCAGAATTTTGTTCAGGTTAATCCGAAAAAGAAACCTGCTCCAATAAAAATAGTGATACCTGTAGTGATATTATGTGTTTTGGCGGCTGTTTTGATTGCACCATTGATTGACGCAAATCCTGTTGTTTCTAACAGGTTGGTTGGAAAATGTAAGAACAGCAACGAAACAACATATGTATTTAATGAAAATGGTATTCAGTACTACTACAACTTACATACCTTGGTAATAAATGCATTTTCAGACGATTTTAAAGACGCTACTTTTGATAGAATTCATCTTTCAGAAAGTGATTTGCAGTAAACAAAAACGAGGAAGGCATAAAACCTTCCTCGTAATTTTTTTGCTATTTTGTTAAGTCGAAAAGTGAAAATTCAAAAATTAAAACTCAATTGCGTCTGTGAAATCGTCATCTGTATCATCTTCAGATTCGTCAAAATATTCGGCATCGTCAGAATCGCTTTCGTCTTCGGGAATGTCAATCATATCGAACTCGTCATATGTAACAGCCTTGTTGAGCTTGAAAAAGTTTGTCTGGCAGAAGTAGCGGCAGACACGGATGTAGTTGAGAAATTCGGGAGTTTCATTCTCATAGTCCTCGGCAGAAACACCCTCTTTGATGATAAGCAGCATCTCGACAATCTGCGAGTTACTGATAAAGAAGTTGTTATGCTCTTCAAAAATTATAAAAATGTCGTCATCATCGAGGTCATATTTTTCGCAGGCATAAAGCGCCTCGCTCTTTGAATTTCTCACAACCCTGTAAATCTCAAAATCAATCATATCAGGCTCATCGCAATCAATATTGCCCATAACGCAGAGTTCAAGAAAAGTCTTGCTCATAACAGCCTTGTCGGTTAGTTCAAGGTCAAAGTGCTTTTCAAGAGAAATGATAAGCTCCTCCTGTGACTTTATACCCGGTGTGATGAGTGGCTTGTATCGTTTGATGAGTTTGTTTTTATAAAATTCCGAATTTTCATACTTTAATGAAAGATTAGCGGCAATGTTGTCAAATATATTCATCGTTATCTCCTTAAAAACAAGTGGTTTTTATGTTTACAAGTAAATTATAATCGAATTTAAGGATAAAATCAATATGCTTTTTGAATATAATGCCCAAACAGATTTATAAATTCGCAGTTTTCATTTATAATCTTAATGTAGAATGACAAACTTGTAGGGGCGGATATCATCCGCCAGCCTTGATGCTATCATATGTTTTTCTGAATGTTTTGATATGATAAAAATTGTGTATTCGTAATATTGAAGTAAAATATATGATAAGCAGAAAACGGTAAGGAGGAGAGTTATGAGCTTGTTTGATAAAATGAAAAAACATCAGTCCCCTGAAAAACCGAATGACGGCGAATTTAAAAGCGATGTAAACACGATTCTGCACGGTACAAGCGTTCAGAACAGAAAAGAAATGTGCGAGCTTGAATATATGAAGGCAAGACGGCTTTTGAAAAATCCGACCGTTGAAACCGTTGCCCGTGCTAAAAATATAATGAATACCCTTGCAACCGATTTCGATTATCTTCCTGCCGTATTGTGGATGGCTGAATTTTCTGTAAACGGTGTCAAAAATCCCGAACAGGCGGCTATGTGGTACAAAAAAGCCGCAGACCTTGGCAGTGCGAATGGAGCGTCCAAAATTGCAGATATTCTTATGGACGGCAGAGGTGTTACCCGCAATCCGAAACTTGCAATGGAGTACTATAAAATTGCCGCCGATAATGGCATAGCGTCAGCATCATTCGCATTGGGTGAATATTATGCAAAAACAGGCAATAGGGAAGAAGCCGTAAAAGCCTATGAAAAAGCCGTCAAAGGCGGATATAAAGATGCCGAAAAAAAGCTTGCCAAATTGAAGAAAAAGTTTTGATTGGTAAGATTTTAATTTAGTCAAATAATATATAAATGAAGCAAAGTAGTTGTCATTTTGTAGGGAAGAACCGTGTTCTCCCATTGCAATTAAATTGTAAGCTTTATAAAAATGTTCTGATTTGATTGATGTTGTGTTTAAATTTGAACGCATGAACGCAGTAATATGTGCAAAAAGAAAAGGTACTCATTTTCGAGTACCTTTTAGTATGGAGCGGATGATTACTTTGTGGTACAGAAGTTGCCAATCTCGTCTTTGTCTAAAGCGTTTAGGCTTAACTTGGATCAACGCTACGCCCTAAAAACAGTTCGCTGAACTGTTTTCTAAACGGGCTTTCGATTCCCATCTGATTGATTTATTTCTTCAATATGCAAAAAGAAAAGGTACTCAGTATTGAGTACCTTTTAGTATGGAGCGGATGATGGGAATCGAACCCACACGATCAGCTTGGAAGGCTGAAGTTCTACCACTAAACTACATCCGCTTATCTGTAACATTGTTATTATATCACGCAGTTTGGTATATGTCAAGAATTTTTTTTGTTGTGAAATATACAGGGGCATTCGATGAACACCCCTGATGAATTTAAATAACATATTATCTCACAAATTCGAACTTGTTTCAAATCGTTTTCGCAATTGTTTTAACGCTTTGGTTTCGATGCGGCTGACATAGGAACGGGATATGCCTAACATTTTGGCAACACTTTTTTGAGTCATGGCTTCCTTGCCGTCAAGACCGTACCTCAGTACAATAATCTTTTGCTCACGCTCGTTAAGTTCCTCTTTTATGAACTGACCGAGCTTTTTTGAATTAAGCTTCAAATCAAGATTGTCGATTATATTATCGTCAACCGACATAATATCAAGAAGGGTGAGAGGATTGCCGTCCTTGTCGGTATCAATTGTTTCGTTTAAAGAAATATCCTGTGCACTTTTCTTTGCATTTCTGAAATGCATAAGAATTTCGTTTTCAATGCATCTGCTCGCATAAGAACTTAATTTTATGTTTTTGTTCATGTCAAATGTGTTGATTGCCTTTATCAGACCGATTGTGCCGATTGATACAAGGTCATCCTGTTCGCTTTGTGTTCCGTAATATTTCTTTATTATGTGTGCGACAAGTCGCAAATTGTGTTCAACGAGCATATTTCTTGCCGCAATATCGCCGTTTGCACTTTTTTCAAGACATTCACGCTCTTGCTTTTCTGTTAAAGGTTTCGGAAACGAACCGCCTCCGCAAACATGAAGAATGAAAAAACATATATATTGTCCTAAAAATCCGAGTAACTCAATCATAACAGCACCCCTTAAACTAAAATTTATCGTTATATAATTTTATTCGTGAAATGTTCAATAATTGCCTGTACCTGATTTTCCTCAAAAAACTTCACAAAACATTCAAAAGCTTGATTTTTGCAATGAATTTGTATATTATACCACTTGAAATTTTGGCAAGAATAAACTACAATTTAACTATGTCGTGTTTCGACAAAATATTTTAGGGGGGCTTTCTTTTGGAAAAGATTTTCAAACTGAAAGAAAACGGCACTAATGTCAAAACCGAGATTATTGCCGGCATTACAACATTCCTTGCAATGGCTTACATACTCGCTGTAAACCCGAGTATTCTTTCTGCCGCAGGAATGGATCCGAATGCAATCTTTGCAGCAACAGCTGTATCGGCTGCTTTCGCAACACTCATCATGGCATTTTATGCCAACTATCCTGTAGTTCTTGCTTCCGGTATGGGACTGAATGCATATTTTGCATACACAGTTGTTCCGCAGCTTGCAGAGCAGGGTATCACAAATCCATGGCAGGTAGCTTTGACAGCTATCCTTGTTGAGGGTATTATTTTCATTATCCTCTCAATCTTCAAATTCCGTGAAACACTTGTAAACAAGGTTCCTCAGAACCTCAAGTACGGTATTTCGGCAGGTATCGGTCTTTTTATCACGATTGTAGGTCTTAAGGGCGCAGGCGTTATCACAACAGACGCTTACTATGACGGCAAAGCTGTTCAGTCATCAACTCTCGTTAAGCTCGGTGATGTTGGTTCTGCTCCGGTGGTTCTTGCACTTGTCGGTATCCTCATTGTTGCTACACTCTGGCACTACAGAGTTAAAGGCTCAATCCTTATCGGTATCCTTGCAACATGGGTTCTCGGCATTATCGCTCAGCTTTGCGGTTGGTATCAGGGTGCATCGCTCATTCCTGATTTTGCAAACTACTCTGTATTCGGACCTATCCAGAATATGGCAACAGAAACTTTCTTCAAGTTTGATTTCGGTTATGTGGCACAGCATGCGCTTAACTTTGCCGTTATCGTATTTGCATTCCTCTTTGTTGACCTCTTCGATACAGTAGGTACACTTATCGGTGTTGCTCAGGAGGGTAATCTCCTCAATGAAAAGGGCGAACTTCCCCGTGTAGGTCGTGCTCTTATGTCTGACGCACTCGGTACATGTCTTGGTGCTTGTCTCGGTACATCAACAGTAACATCTTATGTTGAGTCAACAACAGGTGTTGCAGAGGGCGGCAGAACAGGTCTTACAGCTCTTACTTCTGCAATTCTCTTTATCCTTGCTATTCCGCTTTATCCGATTTTCCTTGCTATTCCTTCATTTGCAACAGCTCCTGCACTCGTATTTGTAGGTCTTCTTATGATTAAGAATGTTACAAAGATGGATTTTGACTCAGACATTGCCGATACAGTCGGCGGTTTCGTAGCAATCATCTTTATGCCGTTTGCATATTCAATAGCAACAGGTATCATGTTCGGTATCCTTACTTGGGTTATTCTCAAGATTGTTACAGGCAAAATCAAAGAAATTCATCCGATTATGTGGGTTGCGTTTGCTTTGTTTGCAGTAAGAATTGTAACAATGATTTGCGGTGTATCGTCGTAACTTCATATATAAACTCTGCGGGGGCGTTTTTCGCTCCCGCTTTTTGTGTTTTCTTACAAGTTAAATAGGTTATTGTTGTGCAACAGGCTCATTGACATATACAGCCGTTTATGATATGCTTTAATCATATTATTAATATATGAATAGGGTGGTTAATTTGAAAATTTCAACAAAGGGCAGGTATGCGCTCCGACTTATGGTTGACCTTGCTCAGTGTAAACAAGGGGAAAATGTAGCCCTAAAGGAGGTTGCCGCCCGTCAGGGAATATCGCTTAAATACCTTGAACAGATTATTACCGTACTTACAAAGGCAGGTTATGTGCTCAGCGCAAGAGGTTCAAACGGAGGATATCGTCTTGCTCATGAACCCGAATATTATACTGTCGGTATGATTTTAAGACTCACCGAGGGCAGTCTTGCACCCGTGGCTTGCCTTGAGGGTAATGAAAATACCTGTGATCGTCGTGAACAATGTTCAACGCTTTTTGTGTGGGAGAAACTCCAGAAGGCTATTGACGATGTTGTTGACAACATTACTCTTGCCGACATTATTGCAAATTCGGCAGATAACTATGTAATTTAATATAATCCGAAAGCATCCTTTACGGGTGCTTTTGTTGTTTACACAGCAATTTAGTAGGTAATGCGGTGTTTTGCCGTTTGTAAATGATGCTTTTGAATATTAGTTTTAAAAAATCAGAAAAAATTTCAAATTGACTGCTTAACGGTTGAAATTTAAAAAACGGCTTGAATATCGGCTTTTTCGACCTTTTCAATAATCAAAACCCAGCAAACCTACTAAACCAATAGGAAAGATAAGAAAAAATTTCAAAAAACTATTGACAAATAAAAAATCTGTGGTATGATATAGACAATCCAATTAAAACCCACCAATCAAATAGGAAATATGGGAAAGGTGATCCAAATGAAAAATCTCAGATTCAAACGATGTTGCAGTAATGCACGAATGTGATACGGGACACATCAAATCCGCAACATAACTTCTGAAATTAAAATTAAAATGAAATGAGGACATTAAAATGAGTAAATTAAGCGAAAGAAATCTTAAATTTGAAACAAAACAGCTTCACATCGGTCAGGAAACAGCAGACCCTGTAACAGACGCAAGAGCAGTTCCGATTTACGCAACTACTTCTTATGTATTCCACAACAGTCAGCACGCTGCAGACCGCTTTGCACTCAAAGATGCAGGTAACATCTACGGCAGACTTACAAACCCGACAGAGGATGTTTTTGAAAAGAGAATCGCAGCTCTTGAGGGCGGCACAGCAGCTCTTGCAGTTGCATCAGGTGCAGCGGCAGTTTCATATGCACTTCAGGCTCTTGCAAAAGCAGGCGACAACATCGTAGCCGCAAAGACAATCTACGGCGGCACATACAACTGGCTTGAGCATACATTCTCAGAGTACGGTGTAACAACAAAGTTCGTTGATCCTGATGAAGAAAACGCATTTGAAAATGCAATTGACGAAAACACAAAGGCTGTTTTCATTGAATCACTCGGTAACCCCAATTCAAATATTATTGATATTGAAGAAGTAGCAAACATTGCTCATTCACACAAGATTCCGCTTGTAATCGACAGCACATTCGCTACACCTTATCTTCTCAGACCGTTTGAGTACGGCGCAGATATCGTTGTTCATTCGGCAACAAAGTTTATCGGCGGTCACGGTACGGCTCTCGGCGGTGTAATCGTTGAAAGCGGTAAGTTTGACTGGGCTGCATCAGGCAAGTTCCCACAGTTCTCAGAGCCTAACGCATCATATCACGGTGCAGTATTTACAGAGGCTGCTCCGGGCGCTGCTCTTGTAACTTATGTTCGTGCCATTCTCCTCAGAGATACAGGCGCTACACTTTCACCGTTCCACGCATTTATGTTCCTCCAGGGACTTGAAACACTTTCACTTCGTGTTGAACGCCATGTTGAAAATGCACTCAAGGTTGTTGACTTCCTCTCTAAGAACCCGAAGGTAGAAAATGTTAATCATCCTTCACTTCCTGACAGCAAGTACAACGCACTTTACAAGAAATACTTCCCGAAGGGTGCAGGCTCAATCTTCACATTTGAAATCAAGGGTGATGCTGAAACGGCAAAGAAATTCATCGACCATCTCGAAGTATTCTCACTTCTTGCAAATGTTGCAGATGTTAAATCTCTTGCAATTCACCCTGCATCAACAACTCATTCACAGCTCAGCGAGGCAGAGCTTGCAGAACAGGGCATTAAGCCAAACACTATCAGACTTTCAATCGGCACAGAGAATATCGACGATATTATCTATGACCTTCAGGAAGCATTTGATTCACTTGATGACTGATTTTAATTTGTTAAATTTTGAAAGGACTTGATTTTTGTGAGCAAAATATATACAAGTGTAACAGAACTTATCGGCAGAACACCGCTTATCGAACTCGTTAATATAGAAAAGAAATATGACCTCAAGGCAAAGGTTGTTGCAAAGCTTGAACTCTTTAACCCTGCCGGCAGTGTTAAGGACAGAGTGGCAAAAGCTATGGTTGAGGACGCTGAAAAGAGCGGTAAACTCAAAAAGGGTTCAACAATCATTGAACCGACATCAGGTAACACAGGCATCGGTCTTGCATCTGTAGCTACTGCAAAGGGCTACAAGACAATCCTCACAATGCCCGAAACAATGAGCGTTGAGAGAAGAAACCTCCTCAAGGCATACGGTGCTGAAATCGTTCTTACTGACGGTACAAAGGGTATGAGCGGTGCAATTGCAAAGGCTAAAGAGCTTGAAAAGGAAATTGACGGCGGCATTATCCTCGGTCAGTTTGAGAATCCTGCTAACCCTAAGGCTCATTTTGATACAACGGGTCCGGAAATCTGGGAAGATACTGACGGCAATGTTGATTTCTTCGTTGCAGGTGTCGGCACAGGCGGTACACTCAGCGGCGTGGGTAACTTCCTCAAGTCAAAGAAGGCTGATGTAAAGGTTGTTGCAGTTGAGCCGCAGACTTCTCCCGTACTTTCGGAGGGGCACGGCGGTCCTCATAAGATTCAGGGTATCGGTGCTGGCTTTGTTCCCGATACTCTCGATACAAAGGTATATGACGAAATTCTTCCGATTGCTAACGAAGCCGCTTTCTCAAATGCAAATGATATTGCAAAGACAGAAGGTATCCTCGTAGGTATCTCATCAGGCGCCGCTCTTGCAGCCGCAATTGAGCTTGCCAAGCGTGAAGAAAATGCAGGTAAGACAATCGTTGCATTGTTCCCTGACACAGGTGAGCGTTACCTTTCAACAGGCGTATTTAACAGCTAATAAGTAATTGGATTACTTCCCGATATTGACAAAGGACAGCCACACAGACTGTCCTTTGTCTTTTTTTATTGCAACCGTTAATTCGATATGGTACAATTGTTTTGTAGGTGAGTTTATGAAAGTTAAAATTTGCGGAATTACATCCGCCGAAGACATTAAGATAGTAAATGCCTGCAAACCAGATTTTGCGGGATTTGTAATGTTCTTTCCAAAGAGTAAGCGGAATATTTCTCCCAAAACCGCCAAGAGCCTGATTGAAACGCTTGATAAAAATGTTTTGTCGGTTGCAGTAACTGTTTCTCCGACTCTTGAACAGGTGAAAACTGCATACGACTGCGGTTTTGATTACATTCAGATTCACGGTGAGGTTGGAGGAGATGTGCTTTCAAATCCGTATCTAAAGGTAATTCGTGCCTTTAATGTGAGCGACCTTGAAAAGTTTGACGAATACAGAATGAACCCGAACATTGTAGGCTATGTTTTTGACGCACACGAACCCGGCAGCGGAAAAACCTTTGACTGGACAATGCTTGAAAATCTGCCTCGTGATGATAAATTGTTTATGCTTGCAGGTGGTCTGAATCCCGAAACTGTTGCAAAAGCCGTAAAAGCCGTTAAGCCTGACGGAGTTGATGTAAGTTCGGGTGTTGAAAATTCAAACGGCAACGGTAAAGATTTTGAAAAAGTGAAGAAATTTATTATATCGGCTCGAAGTGAAAATTAATAAAACAGTAAAAAAATGTTGACAAACCGTGATTTTATGTTATAATAAATCTGTTATGTTGTGTACATAACAATCCTTGCGGTGAAAACCGCCATAATGTCCAGAAGGAGGTGCAATATTAATGGCAGTAACAGCTAATTACGAAACAGTAATGATCATTTCAATGAAGAAGGGCGAAGAAGGTATCCAGGCCATCGTTGAAAAGTTCAAGGCTCTCATTGAGAAGCATGCCACTTTGAAGAATGTTGACGAATGGGGCAAGAGAAAGCTTGCTTACCTTATCAACAAAGAGAGCGAAGGCTATTATGTTCTTTTCGATTTTGAAAGTGAAGCTGAGTTCCCTGCAGAGCTCGACCGTATCTACAAGATCACAGAAGGCGTAATGCGTTCAATGATAATCAAGAAGGAAGTCGAATAATCAATTTGTAGGGGTTAACCCGAACACGAAAGGAAAAGTATGTTAAACAGAGTAATCTTAATGGGCAGAATTACAGCTGACCCTGAATTAAAAACAACAAACACAGGCGTAAGCGTTACAAGCTTCAGCATTGCAGTTGATCGCAACTATGTAAAGCAGGGCGAGGAGCGTAAAGCCGACTTCTTTAACATTGTATGTTGGAGAAGTACAGCGGAATTTGTATGCCGTTACTTTGGAAAGGGTTCTCTCATTGCTGTTGAAGGACAGCTCCAGAGCCGTCAGTTCCAGGCTAAGGACGGTTCAAACCGTTACGTTGTTGAGGTTGTAGCAGACAATGTTTCATTCACAGGCGAACGCCGTGACAACAATGCAGGCGGCTACAATCAGTCCTATGGCGGCAATCAGTCATACGGTGCTCCGTCTTACGGCGGAAACCAGGCTTATCATCAGGAACCTGCTCAGCAGGCACCTGCGTCTTATCAGAGCGGTTCAAACTCTGATTTTCAGGATATGCCGTTGGACGATGATTTACCATTTTAACTTCAACTTAATTTAAATAATTCTCATTGAAAGGAGAACTTCATTATGGCAGACAGACCAATGAACCGTGGCAGAAAAGCTCGCAAGAAGGTTTGCGGCTTCTGTGTTGACAAGGTTGAGAATATCGATTACAAGGATATTGCTCGTCTTCGTCGTTATATGTCAGAAAGAGGAAAGATTCTTCCTCGCCGTGTAACAGGTACTTGCGCAAGACATCAGCGTGAGCTTACAGTTGCTATCAAGCGTGCTCGTCACCTTGCTTTGCTTCCTTACACAGCTGACTAATTTAATAACAGCTTTTAACACCGTACATTTTGTACGGTGTTTTTTTATGTTATTGAAGCACATTTTATAATGACAGCATGTTGACAATAACCGAAAATAAGCATATACTATGCTTGAAAGGAGATGTTTTTATGGCAACAACCAATCTTAATATCAGAACAGATAAAGAAGTAAAAGATAAGGCAGAAGAAATTTTCAGCGAACTCGGTCTTAACATGACAACTGCAGTAAACATTTTTTTAAGAACTGCCATTCGCGAACACGGCATTCCTTTTGAGTTGAAACTTGATATACCAAATGATATCACAGCTGCCGCTATAGAAGAAGGCAGAAAAATTATGTCTGACCCAAACACTCCGAGATATTCAAGCATGGATGCACTTAGAGAGGCTTTGGAAGTATGAAATACGATGTTCAGTTTACCTCTCAATTCAAGAAAGATTTAAAACTTGCGAAAAAACAACATAAAAATCTCGATAAACTTTTTAGCGTAATCAATACATTGGCAAACGGTGAAACTCTAAATGCCAAATATAAAGACCATGACCTTATGGGAAATTATAAAGGGACTCGTGAGTGTCATATTGAGCCTGATTGGTTGCTTGTTTATGAGATTAAAGATGATGTGCTTGTTTTAATGCTCTACAGACTCGGAACTCATTCGGAATTATTTTAATATTATCCTATAAAAGCAGGGTGCGTAATGCATTCTGCTTTTTTCTGTAATTTACCTATTGACAAATACCCTTATGGGGTATACAATCATAACTGTAAGATACCTATAGGGGGTATATTAAAAGGGCTTTGAATAATATATCCTATTTTGAAATTATGAGGTTGATATTATGGAGAATAATAAGTGTGAACATTGTGCAAAACACAAGCACCGTACCGAAAAAGAATACAAGTCGCTTGTAAACCGACTTAATCGTATTGAAGGTCAGATACGTGGGATAAAGGGTATGCTTGAAAAAGACGCCTACTGTCCCGATATTCTGGTACAGGTTGCCGCCGCCAATGCGGCACTCAACGCTTTTAACAAAGAGTTGCTTGCTGATCATATCCGCACCTGTGTTGCAGATGACATAAGGGCAGGTAACGATGAAACAATTGACGAGCTTGTCGGTGTTTTGCAAAAGCTTATGAAGTAGGAGAAACTATGACTCAATACAATGTAACGGGTATGAGCTGTGCCGCCTGTGTTGCCCGTGTTGAAAAGGCGGTATCAAAGATTGACGGAGTAAATTCCTGTTCCGTCAGTCTGCTTACAAATTCAATGAATGTTGACGGTTCAGCTGATTCGTCTGCAATTATAAAAGCCGTGCAGAATGCCGGCTATGGTGCGTCTTTGAAAGGCAAAGAGAAAAAATCGCCCGATCCAGAGGATTCTCTCAAAGATACCGAAACACCCAAAATCAGAAAAAGACTTATCGCATCGCTCATTGTCCTTGCAGTGTTGATGTATTTTTCAATGGGACATATGATGTGGGGATGGCCTTTGCCGTCATTTTTTGACAACAACCATATTGCAATGGGACTTGTTCAGCTGATTTTGTCAGGCATAGTGATGGTGATTAATCAGAAATTTTTTGTCAGCGGATTCAAGGGGATTATCCGCCTTGCTCCCAATATGGACACGCTTGTTGCACTTGGTTCGGGCACAGCCTTTGTTTACAGCACAATTGCGTTGTTTATGATGACCGATGCACAGGTGAGAGGTGACTCGGCGGCGGTTATGTCGTATATGCACGAGTTCTATTTTGAATCAGCCGCAATGATTTTGGCACTCATCACAGTCGGTAAAATGCTTGAGGCTCACTCAAAGGGCAAAACTACCGACGCTCTCAAAGGCTTGATGAAACTTGCACCAAAGACTGCTACGGTTGTAGTTGACGGTGTTGAAAAGACTGTTCCGATAGAGCAGGTGAAAAAAGGCGATATATTCGCAGTTCGTCCGGGTGAGGGTATTCCTGTTGACGGAGTTGTTATTGACGGAGAAAGTGCCGTCAATGAATCCGCTCTGACGGGTGAAAGCGTTCCTGTTGACAAGATTGTCGGCGATACGGTTTCAGCCGCAACAATCAATCAGTCGGGATATCTCCGCTGTGAGGCTACGAGAATCGGTGAGGACACAACGCTGTCACAGATTATTAAAATGGTCAGCGATGCGTCTGCCACCAAAGCGCCTATCGCAAAAATTGCCGACAGGGTATCGGGTGTGTTTGTTCCTGCGGTAATCACAATTGCCGTGATTACTGCAATCGTGTGGCTGTTGCTCGGTCAAAGTGTAGGATTTTCGCTTGCAAGAGCCATTTCCGTTCTTGTAATCAGCTGTCCGTGTGCATTGGGACTTGCAACCCCTGTTGCGATTATGGTAGGCAACGGTGTCGGTGCAAAGAACGGAATACTCTATAAAACCGCAGTTTCACTTGAAACGGCAGGCAGAATTGACACGGTTGTTCTTGACAAAACAGGCACGGTTACTAAGGGTGAACCCGCCGTTACCGATATTGTTACAGTCGAAAATATTTCGGAAACCGAGCTTTTGAAAACAGCCGTTGCTCTTGAAAAATCAAGCGAACATCCGCTTGCAAAGGCAATTGTCGTTTATGCAAATGACAGGCATATTATCGGCGATGCAGTGACTGAGTTCAATGCCGTAACGGGTAATGGACTTACCGCAAAAATCGGCTCTGAAAGCGTTTACGGTGGCAATTACAGATATATTTCACAGTTTGCTGAAATTTCATCAGACGAAAAAGCAAAGGCTGAACAGCTTGCAGAAGAGGGCAAAACTCCGCTGTATTTCTGTAAAGGAAATAAGCTTCTCGGTATTATTGCTGTTGCAGACATAATAAAAGAGGACGGCAAACAGGCTGTTAATGAACTCAAAAATATGGGTGTGCGTGTTGTAATGCTTACGGGCGATAACGAAAAAACCGCAAAAGCCGTTGCAAAAAACGCAGACATTGATGAAGTTGTTGCAGGAGTTCTTCCTGACGGTAAGGAAAAGAATGTAAAAGAGCTGAAAAAATACGGCAAGGTTGCAATGGTCGGTGACGGCATTAACGATGCGCCTGCCCTCACAAGCGCAGACTTGGGTATTGCAATCGGAGCGGGAACTGATGTTGCAATTGATGCGGCAGATGTTGTACTCGTAAAGAGCCGCCTTGCAGATGTTCCTGCAACAATCAGACTCGGCAGAGCAACACTCCGTAACATTCACGAAAATCTTTTCTGGGCATTTATTTACAATGTAATCGGTATTCCGCTTGCCATGGGTGCATTTATCAATCTTTTCGGCTGGCAGTTAAATCCGATGTTTGGTGCGGCGGCAATGAGCCTTTCAAGCTTTTGTGTTGTAACAAATGCATTAAGGCTTAATTTTGTTAAGGTTCACAGCTCAAAGCATGACAGAAAAATAAAACATAAAAATAAAAAGGAGAATAAAACCATGGAAAAAACAATGAAAATCGAAGGTATGATGTGTCCGCATTGCGAGGCAACAGTAAAGAAAACTCTTGAGGCAATTGACGGTGTTGAATCGGCAGAAGTAAGCCACGAGAAAGGCTCAGCCGTTCTTACAATGTCAAAAAATGTTGAAGATTCCGTTCTTAAAAGAGCAGTAGAGGACGCAGGATACAAAGTAAATTGAAAATTTAAAATGTAAAATTGAAAATTAAGGTCGGGAAGAGAGTGTGTAAAATGAAATGCTCTGTTTCCCGACCTTTGTTTTATTGTATGTAAAATTGTGCAAAATAATGACAGCGTAATTACAATTGCTTGACATTGTAATTTGTATGTGGTATTATACATATACAGATATAAAGGAGTTGATTTTATGGCAACAACAAATCTGAATGTCAGAGTTGATGAAAATCTTAAAAAAACAGCTGACACATTGCTTAACGAACTTGGTTTGAATATGTCAACAGCAATCAATATCTATCTCAAACAAATTGTCAGGGAGAACGGCATACCGTTTGAAATCAAACTTGATAAGCCAAATGCAGAAACCTTGCAGGCTATGCAGGATGTCAGAGAGGGCAAAAATCTTCACGGTCCTTTTAATTCTTTAAGCGAGCTTATGGAGGACTTGAATGCTGACGATTAAGTATCATACCCTGTTTAAAAAGGATTTTAAAAGAATAAAAAAGCGTGGCGATTTATTCTGAACTTAATATTTTAAATTAAGGCACTTTGTAGAAATGCAGAGTGCTTTTTATGTATAATAAAATTTCAAAGTTTTGTAATCATTTGTATGGAAACATCCACTATACACTTTTCATGTAACGGTAAAAAGTTTGTGATAAGACTGGTTTTATAAATGCAACAAAGATGTTGTTCTACATAAGAAAAAACGGAGTAACCAAAACCGATTACTCCGTAAATTCAATGTTAAATTACATTTTGTTTGCAAGGGCTCTTTCAAGCCAAATGTCTGCAATATCCATAGCAAGGAACAATCCCTTTTTCTCGCTTGACTTAACAAGCTGTTTTCTCGGTGAAAGATAAGGGTCTGTAGCCATTAGCTGAACTGTTACCTTATCGGCAATCTCAGTTCCGTTGACATCCTTTTTGCTTTTGATTTGCATTCTTATAACATACGGTTCTTCCATACTGCCGTAGTAAATCTCGTCATTGCAACGAACGAGCGGTCTGCCCTTGTAAGTCGAAAATTTCTTTTCGGTCTTTTTGGTATCTGCCACAAGGCATCATCCTTTCTTAAACATTAAGATACGATTTTACCAGTGCTTCAAGTAGGTCGTCACGGTCGATCTTGCTGATGATGTTGCGAGCGTTATTATATGTTGTAATATAGGTCGGATCCTCGCTTAAAATATATCCCACAATCTGATTAATAGGGTTATATCCTTTTTGGCGGAGGGCATCATAAACGATTGTAAGCCCTGCTTTTATCTGGTCATCTTTTTCCTCACCAAGAGAAAAAATCATTGTTTTATCCAACATACTGAAACACCTCCTATTCTGCTACTATACCATATTTCAAAGTAAATTTCAAGCACTTTTTAATAAATATGCCTAATTTATGTTATTTCAATGTCAAAAACATTGCTTTGTGTGATAAAACAGCAGTAATATTTTTTAATTTTATCTTATGCTTGTCAGATTATGTCACAAAAAGGGGACGGAAAACCGCCCCCATAATTTTTAGCCTCTGAGTTTTACTCCGTTTTCAGAAAGATTTGAAATTATCTTGTCCATAATTTTCTGAACCTCGGCTGATGAAAGTGTTCTTTCATTTGATGAGAACTCAAAGCGGATTGTTACGCTGTGAACTGTATCTGTGTCATATGTGTCAACAATCTTTGTGCTTTTGAGAATCTCTCCGCCTTCGTTTTTCCAACACTCTGCAAGGTGTGAGAAGAACATTCCCTGAGGAACTTCAACGCTGATGTCGTAGTCCATCGGCGGGAACTTTGACGGTTCGTCATAAACAATCGGAGCGGCCTCTGTGTTTGCATAAGCGTTCACATCAATCTCTGCAAATACGATTGCGGCTTTTTTGTCAATCTTCTTGTTTACTGTCGGATGAACAATGCCGATTGTACCGATGTTTCTGCCGTCAAGGCATACCGAATAGAGGTTTACGGGGTGTTCGTAGCTGTGAGTCGGTTCAGCCTTTTCAAATGTGAGAGCCTTGTGCTTGATTTCATCTGTTACAACTGCGAGAATGTCACGGAGTTCAAAATAGATGTCCTTAACATTTCTTGTCTTGCTGTAAAGTGTGATTGCAAGCTTTTTGTTTTCAATGCAAAGACCGTTTTCATCAAGACCGTTTACAACTCTGCCGATTTCAAAAATACCAAAATCGTTTGAGAATGAAAGGTTTGATTTAATCTGACAAAGCTGTGTGGGAACAATTGAATTTCTTAATGTTTCAATATTCGGGTTAGTTGCGTTTGCAAGCTTAACATTATCCTCAACAGGAATGTCAATTGCCTTGAGTTCATCGTTGTATGCCCATACATATGAGTGAAGTTCGTGGAGATTGTACCTCTTAACAAGCATATCCTTGATTTTGTTTTCCGTAGTTTTAACAACGCTTGCTCTTACAGGGTAGAGGGGAGAGCGTGTTGTGTGAATTTCAAAGTTGTCATAGCCGTAAATACGGGTGATTTCTTCAATGATGTCAGCCTTGATTGTAACATCCTTTGTTGCTCTCCAGCTTGGAACCGTTACGCTGAAGTTATCGTTGTTGAGCTCAACCTTAAAGCCGAGGCTTTCGAGTGTTGCAACAATTCTGTCGTTGCTGATTTCAATGCCTGTGTAGCGGTCAACAAAGTTTTTGTCAAAGTCAAGAACAACTGTGTCATACCTGAATGCGTACTCGTCTGTGAGCGAAGAAACAACCTTGATGTCGCTGTCATACTTTTTGAGAAGATATACAAATCTTGCAATTGCAGTAACAGTCATTTCAGGATCAAGACATTTTTCATATCTCATTGATGCGTCTGTTCTGTGAGCAAGTCTTACTGTTGACTTTCTTACGGAAACTGCGTTGAATGTTGCAGATTCAAGTGTGAGGGTAGTTGTATCGTCAACAATTTCCGAATCAAGACCGCCCATGATGCCTGCAATTGCTACAGGAGTGTTGCCGTTGCAAATCATAAGTGTGTTTTCGTCAATGTTTCTTTCAACACCGTCAAGTGTTTTAAAAGTGAAAGGCTTGTCAAAACGCTTGATTCTGATTTTTTCAACCTTTCTTGAATCGAAAGCGTGCATCGGCTGTCCCATTTCAAGCATAAGGTAGTTTGTAAGGTCGGCAAGATAGTTTATTGCTCTCATACCGCAGTAGAAAAGACGGATTCTCATATTTACCGGGCTAACATTGCGGTTGATATTCTCAATCTGTAAGCAGCTGTATCTCTGACAGAGAGTGTCCTCAATCTTCATATCAATCTTTTTAAGACCGTCATACGCCTTTAAATCGTCAAGGTCAAAAGGTTTAAGCTCTCTGCCTGCAAGTGCGGCAAATTCTCTTGCGATTCCGTAGTGTCCCCAAAGGTCGGGACGGTTTGTAAGCGACTTGTTATCAACCTCGAAAACAATATCGTCAATTTCGTAAATATCCTTAAGGTCTGTGCCGTTTTTAACATCGTCTGTAATTTCCATGATGCCGGAGTTGTCATCGCTGATACCGATTTCAGCCTCACTGCAGCACATACCGTTTGATGTAAAGCCGGCAAGAGCTCTTGGTGTAATCGTGATTTCGCCGATTTTAGCGCCAACCTTTGCAAAAGCGGTTTTAAGACCGACTCTTACATTCGGAGCACCGCAGACAACATCAATAAGTTCATCTTCACCTGCATCAATTTTGAGGAGATGAAGTTTCTTTGAATCGGGATGATTTTCAACCGACTTAATTTCACCTACAACAATACCGCTGATTTCACTGCCCTTGCGGAGAATATCGTTTTCAACCTCGGCTGTGGAAAGAGAAAATTTGCGGATAAGTTCAATTTTATCAAGACCGCTCAAATCAACAAAGTCCTGAATCCAGTTCATAGATAAAAACATTTTGTATCTCCTCTCTTATTCGTCATCAGTAAACTGTGAAAGTGCTTTAAGACTGCCGCTGTTAAGGTCACGGATATCCTTGATTCCGTACTTCATCATTGCAAGTCTTGTAAGACCGAGACCAAACGCAAAGCCTGTGTATTTTTCGGGATCAATTCCGCCCTCACGCAGAACATTGGGATGAATCATACCGCAGGGGCATAGCTCAAGCCAACCGCTGTGCTTACATGACGGACAACCCTCGCCGCCGCAGATAAGACAGCTGATGTCGAGCTCAAAACCCGGTTCAACGAATGGGAAAAAGCCGGGGCGAAGTCTTACCTTGATATCCTTTTTGAATACCTCGGAAAGCATTGTTTTCATAAAGTAGATAAGGTTTGAAATTGAAATGTCCTTGTCAACCATAACGCCTTCCATCTGGAAAAATGTGTTTTCGTGACAAGCGTCAGTAGCCTCGTTTCTGAAGCATCTGCCGGGGAAGATGGCTTTTATAGGTGTGCCGTTTTCAATAAGTCCCTTGCCGTACTTTTTAAGAATTGCGTTCTGTGCGGCTGATGTGTGTGACTTTAAAAGCTGACCATTGTCAAGGTAGTAAGTGTCCTGCATATCTCTTGCGGGGTGGTGCTTCGGAATGTTAAGAGCCTCAAAGCATTCGTAGTCGGTTACGATTTCGGAGTAGTCCTCAATGTTAAATCCCATTGATGAGAAAATCTTTTCGCATTCTCTCTGAACAAGGGTGATTGGGTGATAAGAACCCCTTGCAAGTGCAACAGGCGATGTAATGTCAAACTGCGGCATCAAGGCGATTTCACGCTGAATTTCCTTTTCTTTAAGTTCCGCAAGTCTTTCTTCAATAAGCTGTGCGGCTTGTGCTTTAAGCTTGTTTACCTCAGCACCGAAAGTTTTTCTTTCCTCGTTGGGAAGGTCTTTCATACCCTTTAAAAGAGCCGTGATGCTGCCCTTTTTGCCAAGATAAGAAACTCTGATTTTATCAAGGTCGGTCAAATCTTGTGTTTCGCCGAGTCTTGACTTGATTTCGTCTTTTAAACTTAATAATTTCTCGTTCATAAATTACCTCCGTAAAAATAATAAAGCCCTGCGTAAAATCAATTACGCAGGGACGAAATAATCCGTGGTACCACCCTGATTTTTGCATCAAAGCAAACACTCCCGAAAGCAGACACTTTCACAACCTGTAACGGAGTCAGCCGTTGAGATCTACTGAGAATTTCAACCTCACCACTCGGAAGGGAACTTCACACCTGCAACACCGTTGTATGCTTTCAGCCTCGGCACACATTCTCTTTGACGGTATCACGCAAACGCTACTTTCTTCGTCATCATGTTATCTTTTTCTATGATAACACCAAAACATTTTTTTTGCAAGAGTTTTTGTATCTTTTGTTGAAAAAAACAACAGCCTGTGATATCATATGAAATATCAATCATAAAGGAGAAAATACATTGAATAATTTTAACGAACAGGTTGTAAGACGGGTTAACAAACCTAAAAATCTGATTATAAAAATTGTTTCGGTGCTTTTGCTTATTTTAGTGCCGACAACATTGTTTTTACTTGCTTTTGCAACAATTGCATATCTTATCTATGTGGCTTTTTTCGTGTTTATAGGCGGAATTTATGTTGTTTGGTATGTGTTCAGTATTCAGAAGGTCGATTTTGAATATTCGGTTTCGGGCAATGAGCTTGAAATTGCAAAGGTTGTTGCATTGCGCAAAAGAAAAACCATGTGCAAGGTTCAGATTAACGAGATTGAAAGACTTGAAAAAGACGATACCGAAATCAAGAAGATGAGATTTCTCAAAACTTTTATTGCCGCAAGAGATATTGACTCCAAGGACGAAAACTATTTCGCTGTTTTCAACAGTCCTGCATACGGCAGATGTCTTCTCGTTTTTACTCCGAACGAGGATATTCTCAACGGTATGAAACCGCACCTCAACAAGAATATTGTGGTTCAGTTATTCTATAAAAGAAAAATGAGTTGATTGTATGACAGTAACAGATGTAAATGTTGTAAAAAGTGCAATTTTTGAACGCCCCGATGATGCAAACAAGGGAACTCTGGGTTCATTGCTCTGCGTTTGCGGCAGCTACGGAATGGCAGGGGCGGCGGTTATGTCGGCAAAGGGTGCGTTAAGAACGGGCATAGGTCTTGCAAAATGTGCCTTGCCGAGAAGTATTTACCCGATTGTTGCCCAAACGATTCTTGAGAGCGTTTACTATCCTCTCAGCGAAAATGCAGACGGCAGAATCTCAAAGGTAAATGTTCCGTTTTTAGTCAGCGAATCGTGCAAATCCTCTGCAACTCTTGTCGGTTGCGGACTCGGTGTGTGCGACGATACATTAAAAATTGTATTTTCTTTAATAGAAAATTCCACAACACCGCTTGTGCTTGACGCAGACGCACTCAATTGTGTTGCAAAACAACCTGAAATTCTTTTAAGGAAAAAAGCCCCGATTATAATTACTCCTCACCCGGGCGAAATGTCAAGACTTACAGGTCTTGCAACTCCGCTTGTAAATGCGGAAAGGGAGAGAGTTGCCCTCGATTTTGCACAAAAGTACGGTGTTGTAACCGTTCTCAAAGGAGCAGGAACGGTAATTGCCTCTCCAAACGGCAAGGTGCTTGTGAACCCGACAGGCAATTCGGGAATGGCAACAGGCGGCAGCGGTGATGTGCTTGCAGGAATGACCACATCAATTCTTGCACAGGGCGCAAGTCCGTTCTCATCAGCCGCAGCGGCAGTATATCTCCACGGTCTTGCAGGCGACATTGCCGCCGAAAAATACGGCAAAATCTCAATGCTCCCCACAGACCTGATAAATTGTATCCCACTTGCATATAACTCTGTTTAAGGAGGCGAATAAAAATGATGCCAACAAGAGCGGAAGCTGAAAAAATATTAGAAGAAGCCGGACAATGTAATTTTGGTCCTTGGGTAAATCACAGCCGCATTACAGCAAAATGCGCTGAAAAGATTGCGGAATTATGTGAGGATTTGGATTTGGAAAAGGCATACATATTAGGGTTACTCCATGATATTGGCAGAAAGTTCGGTGTTAGGCATTTAGGTCATGTTTCTGACGGATATAAATATATGATGTCATTGGGATATGATGAGGTCGCAAAAATTTGCCTGACACATTCATTTAATAATTCAACTATACAGGAATACATTGGTAAATTCGATGTTTCTGACGAAGAACTTGAATTGATAGAAACTGCTCTTGCTAAAGTGAATATGGATGATTATGACAAACTAATTCAATTATGCGATGCGTTGGCAGGCAGTGACGGTGTGTTGAATATTGAAGATCGTATGAGAGATGTAGAGCAAAGATATGGTTATTACCCACAAGAAAAATGGAATTCAAACATAAGATTAAAAAATTATTTTGAGAAAAAAACAGGAAATAATATATACAAAACAGTTAATCAATCGTAAGTTGAATTGTTCTTTATAAGAATAAAAAAGCGTTACTCATTTTGATTTGGTTTTGCAACTAAATCAATTGACGAACGAGGTTCGCCACTACAGTTTATAAATGACATTCGTTATATATAAACATTTCTATCAAACATATAAATTTATCATGACGGGCGGATAATATCCGCCCCTACGGCTTTGTATTAAGAAGAAACTTTTATCTTGTGATAAATAAAAGGTGAAATATGAAAATATTAGTGATTAATTGCAGCCCTGTGAGAAATGGAGCTACAGCAGAAATTGTAAATACAGTTAAACAGTATGTTGAAAATGGGAATACAGTAAAGAGCGTATGTATAGATGATTTTGAAATAAAGATGTGCAGAGGTTGCCGTAAATGCCACAAAACTGCTGAATGTTTTCAAAAAGATGATGTTACAAAATTGATGGAAACATATGATTGGGCAGACAAAATTGTTTCGGTTTCACCGTCTTATTGGGCTGATATTCCGGGTCAGTTCAAGGTGTTTATAGATAGGTGTACTCCTTGGTGCAATACGCATGAGCCACACGCAAAATTATCAAGTGGTAAAAAGGGGTACACAATTGCGTTAAGAACCGGTCCGAGTATGCCTGAGTGCGAAAGAATTATCAGCAGTATAGAACATTTTTACGGACATTTGGGAATTGAGCCTTGCGGGAAATTAGGATTGTGCGGAGTTGAATATAAAGAAGATTTAGAAAACAGATTGGAAGAAATAAAAGACTTCTGCAATTTAATTAAAGAACAGTAAGTATTTCAATTATAAATTTCAAACCACACACTTATTTGTACAATGTATTAAAAAATTCACAGGACATATAATGTATCGGGAGGTGTCTTATGGCACGGAAAATCTTGATTGCATTATGTGTCCTTTTTGTTATGCCTGTTTTTGTCATTACGGGGTGTGATGAAGTGCAGGAAAATCTTTCTCCGAAATCCTCGTTTATTGCCGATTTCAGCTGTGAATACAGGAAAATGAACATCACGGGAAAGCTGTCGGCAAGCGGCAAAAAGCTCATCAATATTTCGCTTGATTCTCCGAACACGGTCAGCGGTTTGTCGGTTACATATAAGGGTTCTGATCTTGAAATTTCAAGGGAGAATATGATTTGCTCCGCCGATGAAGCGTACATTCCCGAAAGCAGTTTCCCGAATATTACAAAAGAAATTTTATACGGAATTGCAGACGGCAGGGCGGTTTTTGAGGGGAAGTGCGAAGATGTGTGTACATACAGACTTGATTCAGCGTTCGGCAAAGCCGTTGTCAGCACAAATTCAAATGGCTGTATAAGCAAAATCAGCGTTGACGGCGAAGATTACGAAATGGTGCTTTCCGATGTGAAAGATGCAAACGGCTGAACCGATTCACAAATTTTACGCTCAAAAATATTATGTAATAGCTGTATAAAAGCTTTTGGAAAGGCAAAAATACAAGTAAACAATTATTTGGAGCGTGAAAGCCTTGAATATACGAAGAGGAGATATCTATTATGCCGACCTGAGTCCCGTTGTAGGCTCTGAGCAGGGCGGAATCAGACCGGTGCTTATTGTTCAGAATAATGTCGGCAACCGATTCAGTCCGACTGTAATCGCCGCCGCAATTACAAGTCAGCAGTCAAAGGCGAATTTGCCTACCCACATTCCATTGCACGCCGACAGCTCGGGACTCGCCAAAGACAGCGTTGTTTTGCTTGAACAGGTACGAACAATCGACAAAAAACGGCTCAAAGAAAAAATGGGTACTGTTGATGAAAATTCTATGAACGAAATAAATAACGCAATATCAATCTCGTTCGGTCTTAACGCATAATTCCGCATTACATACGGATAATGCTATAAAAGAAAATAAACAGACAACAAAACGGTCGGTTCAGCTTGAGAAAAACTCCAAGCCAACCGACCGTTGTTTGTTGTGTTACTTTACTTTCATACTACATTATAAGCATACATGTAGCACGAAAGTAAACTTATTATCCTGAAAAGCAGTTAAAAATCACCTTTTCCCTGCATATACATTTTTTATGTTTCTTTCGGAATATTGAATTAGGTTGAATAGTGACGGGGCGTCTTTTTCAAAACATACCGAAATGACATCAGGAGAGAGGGTGAGGGTAAGCTTATCGTTTTCAATAAGTTCGTTGATGAGTTCAAGGTCAAGAATCATTGATGCGTCCGTGAGATTTCTGTAGCGGTTCTTATCAAGCGAAAACATAGTTTGCGAGTTATTTTTTTCGGAATTATAAATCGTGCGGAAAATTACATATTCGGCGCTCATAAGGTAGTTGCTGACTGCGTTTGTAAGGTGCTTGTTGCCGATTTTTGCAAGCAAATCGTAGATTACCGAGGTGGTGTTCATCAAAAGACTGCGGTTTATTTTGTTGATCATACTGCCTTTTTCGGTATTGATGACAACCTCTTTTTCGGCAGCCTCAAAAGGATCGGCTGTGAAATTTCTCTGTACGGTTCTGCCGAGAAGATAATCGGTTGAAACACCGTAGTATTCGGCTGTTTTTACGAGAAAATCAAGACCGCATTCACGGATTCCCTTTTCATAATGTGACAAAAGTGCCTGCGAAATTCCCATATCGCCTGCAACCTGTTTTTGACTCAAACCTCTTTCTTTACGAAGAAATGTTATAATTCTCGGAAAATCTTTGTTCAAGACTTGACACCTCATTTTTAAAGATAGTATAATTAACTTGATTGTCAGAAAAAGCAAAGCAGAATTTGCTCTGATAATATCTAGTGCATTGAAAGCATTTACAGCAATATACTTTCTATACAGACAGTATAATACAAAATTTACTTTTTGTAAATAATTAAGTGCCGATTTTCTGAAAGTCGGTTTATGGGAGAAGTTATGAAATCATACATAATTCATTTTATAAGACACGGTTCGATTGATGATACACTTGCGGGGAAATATATCGGAACAACAGACGCTCCGCTTTCCGACAGGGGCAGAATGGATTTGAGAAAACTCGATTATGAGTACAAATATCCGGGTACGCAGGTTGTGTTCACAAGTCCGTTAAAGCGTTGTACCGAAACCGCAAAAATTCTTTATCCCGAACAAAATCCGCTTGTTATCGACAACCTTTCTGAATGTAATTTCGGTGAATGGGAGGGTAAAACTGCCGATGAGCTGAAAAACGATTCCGATTTTAAAAAGTGGCTCGCAGGCGATTCTTCCGTAAAACCTCCGAGGGGGGAGAGCAATGCCGATTTTACACGCAGAGTATGCAAAATGTTTGAAAGCATTGTTGAGGGACTTATGAAAACAGGCACAACCGAAAGTGTAATTGTCACTCACGGCGGTGTTATTATGACCTTGCTTGCAGTCTACGGACTTCCGCAGGCAAAACCGTTTGAATGGACAATGGACAACGGTTTCGGCTACTCACTCAGAGTTACTCCCGTACTTTGGCAGAGGGACAAAGTCTGTGAAGTTTTTCAGACGATTCCGCTTCCGTCGGAGAATGACTGATTTTTTGAAACTTTGGCAGAATTGTAGCACAGTTTACAATCTTTTGCCGTATATTGTGGGATAATATCCATTGATAAACAATTGATTAAGGAGATATAAAAATGGCAGATTATAAAATTACTCTTTTAAAGGGCGACGGTATCGGTCCTGAAATCGTAAACCAGGCTGTAAAGGTTCTTGATTGTGCCGCTGAAAAATTTGGTTTTGGTGTTACATATGACGAGGCACTTCTCGGCGGTTGTGCTATTGACGCAACAGGCGTTCCGCTTCCCGATGAAACAGTTGCAAAGTGTAAGGCGTCTGACAGCGTGCTTCTCGGTGCGGTAGGCGGTCCTAAGTGGGATTCACAGCCGGGTAACAACCGTCCCGAGGCAGGACTTCTCGGTATCAGAGGCGCACTCGGACTTTTCGCAAATCTTCGTCCGTCGGTTATTTTCGGACCGCTCAAGAGTGCATCACCTATCAAGGATGAAATCATCGGCGGCAACCTCGATGTTATGATTGTTCGTGAGCTTACAGGCGGTATCTACTTTGGCGAAAGAGGCAGAAAAGAAGTTAACGGTCAGCCTGCGGCTTGGGATACGGAAATGTACACAATCGGTGAGGTTGAGAGAATTGCAAGAGTTGCTTTTGACCTTGCCATGAAGAGAAATAAAAAGCTCACAAGCGTTGATAAGGCTAATGTTCTTGAGTCTTCAAGACTTTGGAGAGAAACAGTTAAGAGAGTTGCCGAGGATTATCCCGAGGTTGAGCTTAACCATATGTATGTTGACAACTGCGCTATGCAGCTTGTAAGAAATCCACGTCAGTTTGATGTTATTCTCACATCAAATATCTTCGGTGATATTCTTTCTGACGAGGCATCAATGATTGCCGGCTCAATCGGTATGCTCGCATCTGCAAGCCTTTCGGGCAGCAAGCTCGGTCTTTATGAGCCTATCCACGGTTCTGCTCCTGACATTGCAGGTCAGAATATCGCAAATCCGCTTGCTACAATTCTTTCTGTTGCAATGATGCTCCGTTATTCACTTGATCAGAGCGAGGCGGCAGACGCAATTGAGGCAGCTGTTGCAAAGGTTCTTGAAACCTACCGTACGCCCGATATCTATGAAGAGGGTTTCACAAAGGTTGGCTGTGATGAAATGGGCGACCGTGTTTGTGAGGCACTTTAATTGGTGAACGGTATGCAGCTTTTCGATATGCACTCTCATATTCTTCCGGGTATAGATGACGGTGCAAAAACGGTTGAGGACAGTCTGGAGTTGCTCTCCTGTCTTAAAAATCAGGGAGTAACGAATGTTTGTCTTACACCTCATTTTTATACAAATGAAATCAGCCTTGAAGATTTTATTGCCGAGAGGGCGGAAAAGTTTGAAAAATTCAAGCCGCACATTCCGAACGGTATGAATATCGTTCTCGGAACAGAGGTTTATGTTACAAAGTATCTTTTCAACAATGAAAATATCAAAGGTATAAACTACGGAAATTCAAACTATATTCTCACTGAGTTTCCGTATAATGCAACATTTTCGGACAATTCGTATGAAATGCTCGACAGGCTTATGAGCGAACAGGGACTTATTCCCGTAATTCCTCATGTTGAGCGTTACAGCTTTCTTGTTGACAATCCTGATGTGATTGAAGATTTAAAACGGCTCGGTGTTGTTATTCAGACAAATATTTCAAATTACACAAAGAAAGCTCCAATGATGAAACGCCGCAGAATGTTAAAGCTTGTAGGTGCAGGACTTATCGACATTATCGGTACGGACGCACATTCACTCAATCATAATACACCTGAGCTTTATTCCGACGCAATCGAATGTATTGCCAAAAAATGCGGTCAGCAGGCGGTTGACAGATTGATGAAAAACAGCGAAAAAATCTTTAATGCCGCAATCGGCTGATATATTGCAAAATAATAATCACACAAATAAAAAACGATTGATTTCCTTTCGGATTTCAATCGTTTTTTTGTGCAACTGATTCTACGGTATAATCGGGAGCAAAAAAAATGCCCGACTTTTACGCAGTCGGGCAGATGTATGATTTTAAGTTAATCAGCCTTCACAGCCACAGCTGTCACATTCGGGAACATTGCCCACGATTGGCTCGGGATCAACGCCTCTTCTTTTGTAGTAGTCCGAAACGGCTGCCTTGATTGCCTGTTCTGCAAGAACAGAGCAGTGAACCTTGACAGGCGGAAGTCCGTCAAGAGCCTCCATAACCGCCTTGTTTGTGAGCTTGAGAGCGTCATTGATTGACTTGCCCTTGATAAGCTCTGTTGCCATACTGCTTGTTGCAATAGCCGCACCGCAACCGAATGTTTTAAATTTTACATCTGTGATGATATCGTTATCAACCTTAATGTACATTTTCATAATATCGCCGCATTTTGAGTTACCGACCTCGCCGATGCCGTCTGCGTTTTCAATTTCGCCTACATTTCTCGGATTAGCGAAATGATCCATTACTTTTTCCGAATAAGCCATTTTAATCCTCCTGAATATATTGTTGCCGAATATCTATTCAATTTTATACGAATTTTAACGGGTTGTCAATCAACCCTGAGCTTCCTGCTTTTTAATCTTTTCCCAAAGAGGTGACATACTTCTGAGGTACGAAACAATTTCGGGAACGATTTCAAGAATATAATCAATATCTTCCTCTGTATTGTCGTCAGAGAATGAAAGACGCATACTGCCGTGAGCAATTTCATGGGGAAGACCGATTGCAAGAAGTACATGACTCGGATCAAGACTGCCCGATGTACAAGCAGAACCCGATGATGCCGAGACACCCTTGAGGTCAAGTCTTAAAAGAAGGCTTTCACCCTCAATACCCTCAAAGCACATATTGACATTGCCGGGGAGTCTGTGAACTCTGTCACCGTTGATTCTTGAACGCTCAATCTTTAAAAGACCATCAATAAGTCTGTCACGCATCTTTTCAAGCTTTGCGTTTCTTTCGTCCATACCATCAACTGCAAGCTGAAGTGCGGCATCAAGACCGACAATACCTGCAACATTTTCGGTACCGGCACGCTTGTTTCTCTCCTGAGCACCGCCGTAGATGAGGTTTTCAATTCTTACGCCTTTTCTGATGTAGAGAAGACCGCAGCCCTTCGGTCCGTGGAGCTTGTGTGCTGTCATTGAAAGAAGGTCAATGTTTTCTTTCTGAACATCAATCTTCACATAACCTGCCGCCTGAACTGCGTCTGTATGGAAAAGAACGCCGTGCTTTCTGCAAATTGCACCGATTTCTGAAATCGGCTGAATTGTACCGATTTCGTTGTTTGCATACATAATCGAAACTATAGCCGTGTCCTCACGAATTGCATTTTCAACATCCTCGGGATGAACGATACCGTTTTCGTAAACATCAAGATAAGTAACCTCAAAGCCTTCCTTTTCAAGAGCCTCACATGTGTGAAGAATAGCGTGATGCTCAAACTTTGAAGTAATGATGTGCTTTTTGCCCTTTGCCTTGAGAGCGTGACAAACACCCTTGAGCGCCCAGTTGTCGGATTCACTTCCGCCTGAGGTAAAGTAAATTTCATTCGGGTTAGCCGCACCGAGATTCTTTGCAATGTTTTCTCTTGCAGTTTCTACGGCAGCCCTTGCCTTTGCACCGATTGTATAAATGCTTGACGGGTTTCCGTAAACCTCGGTGAGGTATGGCATCATTTTTTCAAGCACCTTCGGCGAAAGTGCTGTAGTAGCCGAGTTGTCGGCATAAACATATCTCATTTTATATCCACCTTTATATAAGTTTATTGTTATGCAAATTGTTTTGCGGCTGCAACGGCAAGTCGGTCGCAACGCTCGTTTTCGGGATGACCTGCGTGTCCTTTTACCCACACAATTTCAACCTCGTGAGTATCATACAGGGTAAGAAGCCTGTCCCAAAGTTCGGGGTTCAAAGCCTTTTCTTTTTTATTACGCATCCAGTTGTTTGCTTTCCACTTTTTAGCCCAACCGAGTTTTAGTGCGTTGCAAACATACTGCGAGTCGCTGTAAAGCGTTACCTTGCACGGCTCCTTGAGCATGGCGAGTGCATTGATAACAGCCGAAAGCTCCATACGGTTGTTGGTTGTGTTTGCCTCACCGCCTGAAATTTCCTTTTCGTGACCGTTATATCTTAAAACAGCACCCCAACCGCCGGGACCGGGATTTCCGCTGCAAGCACCGTCTGTAAAAATTTCAACTTGTTTCAAAAATAATTCTCCTTTAATTCAGAGTGTACTAATTATTCAAAATATTAAAATCCGCACTATAGATTATAATACGCTGAAACGACAATTGCAACCCATTATTTGATATAATTCTGATAACTTTGGTAGGTGTTTGAACAAATTTTGAAATTTATACATAATATTGCAATTAAAAAATCGCTTACGGGTTTTATTTTACGGAAATTTCAAATTTTTATGCATAAAATTGCCTTTGTTATGCGGATTGCAAGCCTTGGATTTTGTGTTTGTTATGAAAATTTCTTGACATTGCAGTAGGATATGCGGTAAAATAAAATGAAAAACTATGATAGGGTAGCTATGTGTTGCCATAATTACGGGAATAAAATTCGTATATTTTGCGGATATTATTATAAATACAGACGTTCACCGTTATCAGAACGGAGAATTTATTTTATAAATAAATTAAGACCTCACGGGCGCTCAGAGGTCTTTGATATATTTATTTTTCTTTTATTCAGTACATATTTCAGAAAACGGAGGTAGATTTGTGAGTACAGAAAAGAGGAATGAAAACTTTATGCTTAAACAGTCAAGGTACTCAAAAGGCAAAAAGAATGTGAAGCAATACTCTAAAAATAATGCTTCAAAAAAGAGTGGTTCGGGTAAAAATTCCTACAACGCTTACTATAAGAAAAATGATGACGGATTTCAGCCGAAATCGAACGGAAAGTCAAATTACGGCAAAAAGAAATATCCGTCAAAGTCAAAGGGTTATCCAAAAAAGAATGCTCAGAAGCCGTCAATTAAGATTGCATTTCTCGGCGGTCTTAACGAAATAGGCAAGAACATCACCCTTGTTGAATGTGAAAACGATATAATCATCATCGACTGCGGTATGGCATTTCCTGACGGGGATATGCTCGGCGTTGACCTTGTAATTCCGGATTTCACATATATTGAACAGAATGCCGACAGAGTTAAGGGTATTATTCTTACACACGGACATGAGGATCACATCGGCGGTTTGCCTTTTCTTCTTTCAAAGGTGAATGTTCCGATTTACGGTACACCGCTTACGCTCGGTCTTGTAGGCAACAAGCTCAAGGAGCATAGTCTTTACAATCAATCTCAGCTTAATGTAATAAATGCAGGTCAGTCAATAAAGCTCGGTTGTATGAAGATTGACTTCATTCATGTAAACCATTCGATTCCCGATGCTGTTGCTTTTGCAATTCACACTCCGGGCGGTACTATTGTTCACACGGGCGACTTCAAGATTGACTGCACACCTATCACGGGTGATATGATTGACCTTTCAAGCTTTGCAAGAGTGGGCGACGAAGGTGTTCTTGCACTTCTTTCGGAGAGTACAAATGCAGAAAGACCCGGATACACCCCTACGGAAAGAACTGTATCCGACAGCCTTGACAATCTTTTCAAGAGTGCGGAAAATTACAGAATTATAATTGCAACTTTTGCATCAAATGTAAACCGTGTTCAGCAGATTATTGACTGTGCAGAAAAGTACGGAAGAAAGGTTGCTTTTTCGGGCAGAAGTATGGTCAACTATATGGATGTTGCACAAAAGCTCGGGTATCTTCATCTTCCCGAAAATATTCTTATCGATATTGATATGCTCGACAAGTATATGCCGCAGCAGGTTGTTCTTGTTACAACAGGCAGTCAGGGCGAGCCGATGAGCGCGCTTTCAAGAATGGCATATTCAGACCACCGCAAGGTAATGGTCGGTGAGGGCGATTTCATCATAATTTCAGCCAATCCGATTCCCGGTAATGAGAAAACAGTCGGCAATGTTGTTGACGAACTTCTTAAAAAGGGTTGTAAGGTAATTTATGAGTCAATGTATGAAGTTCATGTTTCAGGTCATGCCTGTCAGGAGGAACTCAAAATCATGCAGAAGCTTGTAAAGCCAAAGTATTTTATCCCTGTTCACGGCGAACAGAAACACCTCAGAAAACATGCCGACCTTGCAATGTTTCTCGGTATGGAACGCAAGAACATTTATATCGGTGATGTCGGAAGTGTTCTTGAAATCAACGAGGATTATATGAAAGAGCTTCCGCCTGTTCAGGCAGGCAAGGTGTTCGTTGACGGTCTCGGCGTTGGTGATGTCGGAAGTATCGTTCTTCGTGACAGAAAGCACCTCGGACAGGACGGACTTATCATTATTGTTGCTTCTCTTGATGTTTATGACGGTCATGTTATCAGCGGTCCCGATATTGTTTCAAGAGGATTTGTATATGTTCGTGAGAGCGAAAGACTTCTTGAAGAGGTCAAGCAGACCGCTCTTGCAATTCTTGAGGATTGTGCAGAGAATAATGTTCACGAATGGGGCATTATTAAGAACAGAATCAAGGATGATGTTTCAAAACTTATCGGTCAGCGTACAAGGAGAGCTCCGATGATTCTTCCTATTCTTCAGGAGGTTTAAGTTTTATTCGCTGATTTATTTTTTGCTATTTTGTTATTAACAGAGGTTTGACATGAGAAAAAGAAATTGGACGCTTACACCGTGGTTCATAATTTTTTCGGTGATAATGTTTGCCATGGCTGTTGTCAGCTATGACTATTCGCCTGTTGTGTTCTATATCGAACTCGGTGTGTCTGTTCTTTCCTTAGCCGTTGTGCTTATAACTTCATTGCGATTTACAAGCTATGTAAAAAGTACGGTAAAAAATATAGTCGGAAGCATAAAGGGTATTAACGAAGAGTACCTTGAAAAATTCAGTTGCCCTGTTGCCGTTATAGGCAGACAGGGTGACATTGTATGGTGCAATTCACGATTCCGCAAGGCTATGTGCGGCGGAAAGGGCGCAGAGGGCGATAATATCAAAGCCTACCTTTCGGGAAAAGAAATTGACTGTCTGAAAAAGGGTGAGGGCTGTGATGTTGCCATTGACGGCAGAGAATACACGGTTTATTGCCGTTCTACAGGCGAGGGCGCTGTCTGTGAATTTATCGAAAACACCTATTACAAGCAGATTACAAGGGAATATCTTGCTTCCAAGCCGTGCGTTGCGATTGCCGTTTTTGATAATGCAGAGGACTTTTCCGATAACTCGGACGAGTCGTTTTCCGAGGCAATGCTCGATATTGAAGTTTGCCTGCAAAAGTGGGCTGAGCAGTATTCGGCTCTTTACAAAAAAATCGGCAACAACCGTTATATGATAATTTTCAGAGATGCCGATGTTGAAAAAATGGCAGCCGATAAGTTTCCGATTCTTAAAACTATCCGAGGAATTACGATAAACAACCACAGTGCGTCAATCTCGGTAGGTCTTTGCCGAGGTTATAATAACATCAAAGAGAGCGAGCTCAACGCAAGGAAAGCCCTTGAAATGGCACTGGGCAGAGGCGGCGATCAGGTTGCTGTCATTAAAAAAGACAATACATACGAGTTCTTCGGCGGAAAGGTTGCCGCAGCGGAAAAAGCAAGCAAGGTGCGTATGAGAGTTATTGCAAACGCAATCAGCCGTGTTGTTGCCGACTGCGACAAGGTCTTTATTATGGGACACAAGTTTTCCGACCTTGACTGCGTAGGTGCGGCAATCGGACTTCAATGCATAATGGAGAAAACTTTCAAGCGTTATTCAAAGGTTGTCATTAACCGAGAAACCTCAATGGCAAAACAGCTCATTGAATATACTGATGAAAAACTCGACACTGATATATTCATTTCTCCGGAAGCCGCTCTTTCGGGACTTACCCAGAAGTCGCTTCTTATCATAGTTGATACGCACCTAAAGCGTTCTCTTGAAAGTACGGAACTCTACGAAAAATGTAAAAAGGTTATCATTATCGACCACCACAGAAAGGCGGTTGATTACATAAACAACGCTCTTGTGTTCTGTCACGAACCCTCGGCGTCTTCAACCTGTGAAATGTGCAGTGAAATAATCAGCTGTCTTGATGATTCTCCGCTCACATATGTTCAGGCAGACGCAATGCTTGCAGGCATTACACTTGACACAAAGAATTTTGCCGTTAAAACAGGCGTGCGCACATTTGAGGCGGCGGCTTATCTGAGAAAAAGAGGTGCAAACACACTCACCGTAAAGGGTATGTTTTCCGATAATATCGAAACCTACCGTGAAAAGGTTGACATTGTGTGCAAGGCTCATGTTTACCGTGGCTGTGCAATTTCGATTGCGCCGAGCGGTGACGGCGATATAAGGCTTGCGTCGGCTCAGGCGGCTGATGAAATGCTCAACCTCAAAGGTGTTGACGCATCCTTCGTTCTTTTTGAAGACAACAGTCAAATTAACATTTCAGCAAGAAGCTACGGTAATGTTAATGTTCAGATTATAATGGAAAAGCTTGGCGGCGGCGGTCATCAGACCATGGCGGCGACACAGCTTAAAAACACTACAAAAGAGCTTGCTTATCAACAGTTGCTGTCTGAAATTGACAACACACTTGATGATGAGGAAAACTCGTAAGAAAGGTTGATTGGTTATGAAAGTAATTTTAATGCAGGATGTAAAATCACTCGGCAAAAAAGGCGAGCTTGTTGAAGCGTCTGACGGTTATGCAAGAAACTTTCTCCTTCCGAGAAAGCTTGCAAAAGAGGCAAACGCTCAGGCTATGAATGAATATAAGAATGCCGAGAATTCCAAAAATTATAAAATTGCAACCCAAAAGGCTCAGGCAGAACATGACAAAAAGACTCTTGAGGGCAAAACCTTCAAGATGACTGCAAAAGCAGGACAGGGCGGCAGACTTTTCGGCAGCGTAACTTCAAAGCAGGTTGCCGAGGAAATCAAAAAGCAGTACAATATTGATGTTGACAAGCGCAAGGTTGTTCTTGACTGCGACATTAAGGAATTCGGTACATATCACGCAGAGGTAAAGCTCTTTACAGGCGTTTCTGCAAAGATTGATGTTCAGGTATCCGAGGCATAATAAACAGGAGTAAAAATGGCTGATTTAAATTTTGCGGGCAGTTATGACGGACTTCATCTGCCGTACAGCCCCGAAGCGGAACAAGCGGTTTTAGGTGCAATCATTCTTGAAAGCGACACCTTTGACAAGGTTGTTGATACTCTGAAAAGCCCCGATTATTTCTATGTTTCTTTGCACAAGCTGATTTTTGCACAAATGCAGGAGATGATCGGACTCGGCCTTAGCATCGACTTTGTCACTCTGCTTGAAAAATTAAAACAGAATAAGGCTTTTGACGAGACAACGGGAAAAACCTATCTTATGGATCTTGTCAACAATTGTCCGTCAATTTCCAATGCCGAGGAGTATGCGAAGATTATTGCGGAAAAGTACAATGTTCGCAGACTTATTACGGCGTCCCGAGAAATTATTGATGACGCAACTGCAGGCAACGAGGATCCTTCGGTTCTGATTGATTCGGCAGAACAGAAGATTTTTGACATCAGACAGGGCAATGAAAAGCATGGTCTTGAGCGTATCAACTCGGTAATTTTACAGACTTTTGACCGACTTGACGCACTCAACAGCGAAACCGACAACAGTATGAAACCTATCCCAACGGGCATAGGCGACCTTGACCGAATGATTACGGGACTTAACCGTTCCGACCTTATCATTCTTGCCGCCCGACCGGGTATGGGTAAAACGAGTTTCGCACTCAATATTGCACGAAATGTTGCGTGTAAGTCTAAAAAGACCGTTGCGTTTTTCTCGCTTGAAATGTCAAAGGAACAGCTTGCAAGCCGTCTGCTTTCAAGTGAGGCGCTTATCGGTGGTACAAAACTGAGAACAGGTCAGCTTACCGAGGAGGAGTGGTCAAGACTTATCCCCGCAAGCGATATTCTCAGCAAAACCGACCTCTATCTTGACGATACTCCGGGTATTACAATTCCTGAGATGAAGTCAAGACTTCGCCGACTTCACAACCTTGACCTCGTTGTAATCGACTATCTTCAGCTTATGTCGAGTGGCAGAAAGATTGACAGCCGTGTAAATGAAATTTCGGAAATCACACGAAATCTGAAAATTCTTGCAAAGGAAATGAATGTTCCCGTAATCACCCTGTCACAGCTTTCCCGTGCCGCAGAAAAGCGTGATGACCACAGACCGCAGATTGCAGACCTGAGAGATTCGGGTTCTATCGAGCAGGATGCCGATATCGTATTGTTCCTTTATCGTGAGGGCTACTATGACAAAGAGGGCGGAGAGGATTCTGCCGCACCGACAGCCGATATGAATTCGGGTGAGTGTATCGTAGCAAAGAACCGTCACGGTGAAACTAATATTGTAAAACTGCATTGGCAGGGTGAGTTCATGCGCTTTACGGGAACGGACAACCGAGATGCTTAACCGTGTTACAGCAACCGTTGAAAAATACGGCTTGCTTGAAAAAGGTGACAGCGTAATCGTTGCACTTTCGGGCGGAGCTGATTCCACGGCTTTGTTAAGCATTTTTGTTTCTTTGAAAGAAAAATACAATCTTTCGATTTATGCCGCTCATATCAACCACAATATCCGTGGTGATGAGGCAAAGCGTGATGAAAATTTCTGCAAAATTCTTTGTGAGAAATTTAACACGGAACTTTTCATAAAAAGCATTGATGTTCCCACACTTGCCAAACAGCAGAAAATCAGCGAAGAGCTTTGCGGAAGAAATGTCCGCTACGCTTTCTTTGAAGAGCTTTCGCAAAAACTTTGTGCAAAGATTGCAACCGCTCACACGGCATCCGACAATGCCGAAACGCTGATATTCAATATTGCAAGGGGGGCATCTTTGGTAGGCTTGTCGGCAATTCCTCCAAAACGGGGGAACATAATCAGACCGCTGATTGAACTTTCGAGAGGTGACATTGAAAGCTATTGCGAGGAAAACAACCTTGAATATGTTACCGACAGTACGAATCTTGCTGATGATTACACACGAAATTACATTAGGCATAACATTATTCCGTGTCTTAAAAAGCTGAATCCTTCTTTTGAACGGACGGCTTTAGGCTTGAGTGAAAATGCCGGAGAGGCGGCTGCTTTCATCAAGAAATGTGCCGAAAAAGCCGTGCATGACTGCAAAAGTAATTTTGGCTACGACTGCAAAAAGTTGTTGAGCCTTGATTCTGCCGTTCTGAAGGAAATGTTGTTTATTCTGTTGAAGAATAATTGCAACATTTCTCCCGAAAGAAAAACAATTTTACTATTGTGTGAAATAATCAGAAACGGAGGAAGCGTTGAACTGTCAAAACAATGCACAGCCGTTTCAAAACAGGGAATACTTCGCTTTGTATGTCCTAAAAACTCCCCTGATTTTAATGAAATTCCGTTAAAGAATAATATGACCTTTTCTTATGACGGAAAAATATACACGGTAAATGAAATTACCGAAAAAGTAACAAATCAAAATAACCTCGTTTCCAAAAAGCGGCTTGGCGAAAATCCTGTTTTTCGCACACGCAGAGCAGGCGACAGGTTTACATATCCGGACCGCATGGTCACAAAACCGCTCCGCAAGGTTTTTAACGAACAGAAAATCCCGTCCGAAATGAGGGACAGGCTGTTACTGATTGCGGTATCCAACACCGTTTTGTGGTGTGAAAAGCTTGGTGTTTCATTGCAGGGAAAGGCAGATGACACCGAAAAAACCGAAAAATTACTCATAAATATAGACAAAGAGGGTTAATTATGCATAAGGATATTGAAAAAATTCTGTATTCGGAAAAAGATATTGAAAATATTGTGAACACTATTGCAAAACAGATTGAAAAAGATTATAATGACAAAGATTTTATAATGGTCGGTCTGCTCAAGGGCAGCGTTGCCTTTATGGTTGACCTTATGAGAAAGGTTAATCTTGATTTTTCAATCGACTTTATCGTTGCTTCAAGCTACGGCAGCGGTACTGTAAGCTCAGGCAGAGTTAATATTCAGAAGGATATTTCTCAGTCTGTTGAGGGCAAGGATATTCTCATTGTTGAGGATATTATCGACTCAGGCAATACTCTTGACTTTATCACAAAATATCTCAAAGCCAAGAAGGCAAAATCAGTAAAGCTCTGTACACTTTTTAACAAGCCGGACAGACGGGTTGCCGATATCCATATTGACTACGCAGGTGCGGTAATTCCTGATGAATTTATCGTCGGCTACGGTCTTGACTATGACGAAAAGTACAGAAATCTTCCTTATGTAGGCGTATTAAAGCCGTCAGTTTATTCGTGATTTTAATGCGAAAATAAGCCGCAAATTTTCGTGGCATTACATATTTCCACCTCGGAAAAATAATACTATACAGAGGAGTGACAGCATTGGACAATAAAAAGAAAGTGCGCAATCTGCTGCTTTATCTCGGAATTCCCATTCTGATAATCATTATAACAGCGGCTGTGCTGAGCACAAATAAGTCAACTTCACCGAAAACCTCGGAGCTTGAGCAGTATTTTGTTCAGGATATGGTTGACAGCTTTAACATTGACTACGGTTCAGGTCAGATTGAAATTACCCTTAAAGAGGGTATGAGTCCTATCAAATCAACCGATTCCGACTCTCAATCTGCAACAACTGCTACTCAGCCCGCAACTGAACAGCAGGAAACCCGTTCGAACAGCAAAAAATCAAAGATTGTTGTAAAAGGACAGCTTGCCGACATTCAGCGTTTCCTTGATGACATCAAGCCGTACTACAATCCGGCGTCAACTGATGAAATTCCGCATAACCTTACCCGTGCAACGGATAATTCCATACTTATGGAAATGATTCCGACACTAATCATTATGATTATTCTCATCGTTGCCTGGGTGCTCATTATGAAGAAAATGGGCGGCGGAGGTCTTGGCGGCAAGGAAATGAGCTTTGGCAAAGCCAAGATTAAGAATACAAACGATGAAAAGCGCAAGACAACATTTGATGATGTTGCAGGTGCCGATGAAGAAAAGGAAGAGCTTGCAGAGGTTGTTGAGTTCCTCAAGGCTCCTGAAAAGTATAACAAACTCGGCGCAAGAATACCAAAGGGCGTTCTCCTTGTAGGCCCTCCCGGTACAGGTAAAACATTGCTTGCAAGAGCTGTTGCAGGTGAGGCAGGTGTGCCGTTCTTCTCAATTTCAGGTTCAGACTTTGTTGAGATGTTTGTCGGTGTCGGTGCGTCCCGTGTTCGTGACCTCTTTGATCAGGCAAAGAAAAACTCGCCTTGTATCATCTTTATTGATGAGATTGACGCCGTAGGTCGCCAGAGAGGCGCAGGTCTTGGCGGCGGCAACGATGAGCGTGAGCAGACTCTTAACCAGTTGCTTGTTGAAATGGACGGTTTCGGTGCTAACGAGGGTGTAATCCTTATTGCTGCAACTAACAGACCCGATGTTCTCGATCCGGCTCTTATGCGTCCGGGCAGATTTGACCGTCAGGTTGTTGTAAGCTATCCCGATGTAAACGGCCGTGAGGCTATCCTCAGGGTTCATGCAAGAAAGAAACCTCTTGCACCCGATGTAAATCTCAAGACTATTGCTAAAACAACAGCCGGATTTACAGGTGCAGACCTTGAAAATCTTCTTAATGAGGCCGCACTTCTTGCCGCAAGAAAAGATAAAAAAGCCATTACTATGGACGAAATCAAGGAGGCAACAGTCAAGGTTGTTGTCGGTGCAGAGAAAAAGAGCAAAGTAATGAGTGAGAAAGAGAAAAAGCTCACAGCCTATCATGAGGCAGGTCACGCAATCCTCTTTGATAAGCTCGAAACTCAGGACCCTGTTCACGAGATTTCAATTATCCCGACAGGTATGGCAGGCGGTTACACAATGCCGCTCCCGAGTGAGGACAAGTCATACAACTCACGCAGAGGTATGTATGAGGATATCGTTGTAAGTCTTGGCGGTCGAGTTGCCGAAGAACTTATTATGGATGACATCTCAACAGGTGCGTCAAACGATATTGAAAAGGCTACAAAAACAGCCCGTGCAATGGTTACAAAGTACGGTATGACTAAGGAACTCGGTTGTGTATGCTACGGCACAGACAACAATTCCGTATTCCTCGGCAGAGATATGGGCAGCAGAACTCAGGATTATTCCGAGGCTACCGCAGCTAAAATCGATCAGCTTGTTCTTGATATGGTCAACAAGGCATATGGCGACGCTACTAAGATTCTCAGCGATAATATGGATAAGCTCCACGATATTGCAAAATATCTTATCAAGCATGAGAAGATGGGCAGCGAGGACTTTACTGCCGTAATGAACGGCACATATAAAGAACCCGAAGAAGTTGAGCAGGAAACTGCCGACAAAGAACCCTCAGCCGAAACAAAGGTTGACGAGTCCACAGAAGGTTAATATCAAATAAACATAGCCTCTCGCAATGAGAGGCTATGCGTGTATATGAATCAATATTTAAACGAATGTATGAAGTTGTGTCAGGTGTTTGACACAGTAAAGGGTAGATGAAATGGCACAGGATAAAATTATTGTGAGAGGTGCAAAAGAGCATAACCTCAAAAATGTAAATGTTGAAATTCCCCGTAACAAACTTGTCGTAATTACAGGACTTTCGGGTTCGGGCAAAAGCTCGCTTGCGTTTGACACAATCTATGCCGAGGGACAAAGAAGATATGTTGAAAGCCTTTCTTCCTATGCAAGAATGTTTCTCGGTCAGATGGACAAGCCTAATGTTGAAAGCATAGAGGGACTTTCGCCTGCAATATCAATCGATCAGAAAACTACTTCAAAGAATCCCCGTTCAACGGTCGGTACGGTTACGGAAATTTACGATTATCTCCGCCTTTTGTACGCAAGAATAGGTGTTCCGCATTGTACGGTTTGCGGAAGGGAAATCCGTCAGCAAACAGTTGACCAGATTGTTGACAAGATTATGACCTATGAAACGGGTACGAAAATTCAGGTTATGGCTCCCGTTGTAAGAGGCAGAAAGGGCGAACACGCAAAGGTTCTTGACAGTGCCGGAAAATCGGGTTATGTCCGTGCAAGAGTTGACGGGATCATCTATGATTTGTCGGAAAATATTCCGATTGAGAAAAATAAAAAGCATAATATAGAAATCATTGTTGACCGTCTTGTAATCAAGCCTGAAATAGCATCAAGACTTTCAGACAGCATCGAAACAGCGTCAAAGCTTGGCGGCGGTCTTGTTATGGTGAACTTCAACGGCGATGAGGATGTGACTTTTTCACAAAAATATGCCTGCCCCGAACACGGTGTGAGCATTGACGAGCTTTCACCGAGAATGTTTTCATTCAACAATCCGTTCGGTGCGTGCCCAAAGTGTACGGGACTCGGCGTGTTCCTCAAAATTGATGAGAACAAAATTATTCCCGATATGTCAAAGAGTATTCGTGACGGCGGTATCAAGGGCAGCGGTTGGGCAATGGAAGGCAGTACAATTGCCGCAATGTATATGGAGGCTTTAGCGAAAAAGTACAATTTTTCGCTTGATGAACCGCTTGAAAATCTCCCGAAGGAAACTATCGACAAAATCCTCTACGGCACAGGTGATGATGAGCTGACAATCAATAAAAAATCGGTTTACGGCGGAGGTACTTATCAGCATAAATTTGAGGGTATAATCAACAACCTTGAACGCCGTTATCATGACACAAGCAGTAACTGGATTAAGGATGAAATCCGTTCGTATATGGCAGAAATTCCGTGTGACCTTTGTCACGGTGACAGACTTTCAGCCGAAAGCCTTGCAGTAACAGTCGGCGGACTTAACATTGCCGATTTCTGCAAAATGTCGGTTATTGACGCACTCGAATTTGTAGGTCAGCTCAAGCTTACGGAAAAAGAGCAGATTATCGGTGCTGAAATTATAAAAGAAATTAACGAAAGGCTTAACTTCCTCAAGAGCGTAGGACTCGGCTACCTTACTCTTTCAAGAAGCTCTGGAACACTCAGCGGCGGTGAAAGTCAGCGAATCCGCCTTGCAACGCAAATCGGCAGTTCGCTTATGGGTGTGCTGTATATTCTTGACGAGCCGAGTATCGGACTTCATCAGCGTGATAATGAAAAACTTCTTGCAACCTTAAAGCGACTTCGTGACCTCGGAAATACTGTTATCGTTGTTGAACACGATGAGGACACTATGTATGCCGCAGATTGCATTGTGGATGTAGGACCCGGGGCAGGTATTCACGGCGGTGAAATTGTCTGTGTAGGTGATGTTGAAAAGATTAAGCAATGTCCGAATTCAATCACAGGCAAGTATCTTTCGGGCGAACGCAAAGTTCCCGTTCCCGAAAAGCGCAGAAAAGGCAACGGACTTTTCCTTGAAGTCAGAGGAGCGGCTGAAAATAACCTTAAAAATATCAATGTTAAAATTCCGCTCGGTGAATTTGTCTGCGTAACAGGTGTTTCGGGTTCGGGCAAAAGCTCACTTGTAAACGAAATTCTCTACAAAGCCCTTGCCCGTGATCTTAATCGAGCAAAGACGATTCCCGGCAAGCACAAGGAAATCAGGGGTATGGAAAATCTTGACAAGGTAATTGCCATTGACCAAAGCCCTATCGGCAGAACTCCCCGTTCAAATCCTGCAACATACACAGGTGTGTTTACGGATATCAGAATGCTTTATGCCGCTACAACCGATGCGAAAATGCGTGGTTTTACACCAAGCAGATTTTCATTCAATGTAAAGGGCGGCAGATGTGAGGCTTGTCAGGGTGACGGTATTATCAAGATTGAAATGCACTTTTTGTCAGATGTCTATGTTCCGTGTGAGGTCTGCAAGGGCAAGAGATATAACCGTGAAACCCTCGAAGTAAAGTACAAGGGCAAGTCAATCAATGATGTTCTTGAAATGTCCGTTGAGGAGGGAATGGAGTTCTTCTCAAATATCCCGAAGATTTACAGAAAGCTGAAAACCCTGTATGAAGTGGGTCTTGGTTATATAAAGCTCGGTCAGCCTGCAACAACGCTTTCGGGCGGTGAGGCTCAGCGTGTAAAGCTTGCAACAGAGCTTTCAAAACGCAGTACGGGCAAGACAATTTATATTCTTGACGAGCCGACAACGGGTTTGCACATTGCCGATGTACACAGACTTGTTGATGTTCTTCAGCTTCTTGTTGACGGCGGAAACACGGTTGTTGTAATTGAACACAACCTTGACCTTATCAAGACAGCCGATTATCTTATCGACCTCGGTCCCGAGGGCGGTGACGGCGGCGGTACAATCGTTGCCAAAGGCACTCCAGAACAGGTTGCAAAGGTTGAAAAATCATTTACGGGACAGTATCTTAAACCGTTGCTATAATTCTTATAAAGAAAAAATAATCGTTTTAAAAAATAAATATAAAGAAATTTCGGAGAAATTGCATTGTTTAGTGCAATTTCTCCTTTTTTTGAGCCTGTAAGTGGGAGGTGATTTTTTTGACAGACCAAATTCTTATAGCGTTGATTTCATTTGCAGGAACTCTTGCCGGCTCACTTGCAGGCATTTTTACAGCGTCAAGATTATCAAATTATCGCATTGAACAGCTCGAAAAAAAGGTTGACAAGCATAATAATCTTGTTGAGCGTGTATATCTTATTGAGCAGCACGAGGCAGTTAATGACAACAAAATCAAAACAGCGGAACACAGAATAGCGGATTTGGAAAACGAACAAAACAAGGAAAGGAAAATATAATATAATGAGTAAAATAAAAATATGCTTAAAAAAACCGTGTTTAAAAAGAGCGTTCAGAACATTTATTCAGACTGCTCTCGGTTATGTTATCACCAATGTAACGCTCGCTTTGGGCGGTCTTGATTTTAACGACGGTGATGTTGTAAAGAACGCTCTCATCGGCCTTGCTGTTGCGGCTGTTGCGGCAGGTGCATCGGCAGTAATGAATTTAAAAGAGGGAGAAGATAAAGACAATGAGTAAAAAAATATATCTCAGTCCGTCAAACCAAAACGGCAACACCTATGCAACGGGCGGTACGAATGAAATGGCTCAGTGCGACAAAATTGCCGCCGCAGCAGCCAAAGCACTCAGGCGTTGCGGATTCGATGTTATGGTTGCAAAGTCGGGAACGCTTATGCAGACACGCTGTCCCGAATCGGATAAGTTTGGAGCAGACATTCATATGCCGATCCACACTAATGCGTTTAACGGCAAATATACGGGCGGTACAAGAGTGTTTTGCCTGAACTCAAACGGCAGAAAGGCTGCCGAGGCGGTCAAGTCTGCCCTCGGAGCAATTTCACCGGGCAAGGACGATTCAGTCAGCTACAAAACCGACCTCTACGAAATCAATGTGCCGAAGGCTTTGTCGGTATATGTTGAGTGTGAGTTTCACGACACCGTGACAGGCTCGGATTGGATACGCAAGAATACAGTTGCAATCGGAGAGGCAATCTGCAAGGGCATGTGCAATTATTTTGATGTGAAATACAAAACTGACTCTGCAGGCTCAGACAGTTCAAAAGCGGGTTCGGATAAAGCTTTCAGGCGTTATATCGTGAGAATAACCTCGTCAAACGGCGTGAATATCCGTAAAGGTCCGGGTACAAATTACGATGTGAACGGTGCTGTTCCAAAGGGCGGAGCGTACACGATAGTCGATGAAAAGTCGGGTGCAGGTGCAGCCAAGTGGGGCAAACTCAAAAGCGGTGCCGGCTGGATAGCACTTGATTATACCGAAAAAATAAGATAAAGCAAAAAAAGGAGTCGTGATTTTTCACGGCTCCGATTTTTATGCAGAAATTATGTAATTATGAATTTTTTCCAAACGCAAAAAAGACCGTCAAATGACGATCCTTTTCGCGATTGTGTGTTTTATGAAAATGAATGTTTCAATAAAGAAGCAAACATTTTTGCCGAATATTTAATGAACAAATAAGATTAAAGTTTTGAACTTTATCTTTGTTCATTGTCTTATATTATACCGATTTTTAGGGGTAAATTCAAGGTGAGAGGGTGCAATTCTAATATTCATACAGTCGAAAAGACAAACTGTACAAAAAATCAAGAAGATGTTTGTGCAGTATTTTTTTAGAATCTTAAATTACCCGACAAAAACGATGATTTTAATAATTGGCTCTATACAAAATAAACAAAAAGTAAATCAATAAGAAATATTGTTTTTACTGTTAAACACCATTTTTAATTGGATTAATCTTTTTCCTGCGGATATTTGCCATAAAAATAAGTGCAACGATAAAGGCTACAGCTTCGCCGATCGGGAATGCAATCCAGATTATTGAAGATGCAAAATCAAAGCATGAAAAGATGTATGCAAGGGGCAGAGGAACAACAATAAGTCGTACAAGCGAAAGTATCAGTGAATGCACACCGTTGCCGAGTGCCTGAAAAATTCCCTGATACGCAATGTTAGCACCGACAAATATAAATCCGGGTGTGATAATTCTAATTGCAAGCATTGCAAGTTCGGTTGTCGATTCTGTAAGCGAGAATATTCCGAGTATCTGTTTTGCAAAAATTTGAAGAATTATAATTCCTGCACAAAGAATTGATACCGTGTAAATAAGTCCGTATTTAATGCTGTCGTTTACTCGCTTTTTATCCTGTTTGCCGTAGTTGAACGCTATAATCGGAATCATCGCATTGTTCATGCCGAATGCGGCAAAAAATACAAACTGCTGAATTTTGTAGTAGATACCGTAAGCCGTAACCGCATCCGTTGAAACTCTTACAAAAATAACATTAATGCTGTATGTCAAAATCGACATAAGCGCCTGCATAATAATTGCGGGGATACCAACCTGATAAATCTGCCTGATAATCCTGCCTTCGGGTTTCATATACTTTAATGATGTGTTGAAATGCTTTGAATTGCATCTGAAATAGAAATATGCGTCAATAAAGAATGAAATGAACTGACCTATAACCGTTGCGATAGCAGCACCGTCAATACCGAGCTTCGGGCAACCGCACCAACCGAAAATCATAATCGGATCAAGTATCATGTTCACAACCGCACCGACAATCTGCGCAACTGTTGTCTGCATTGTATATCCCGTTGCCTGTAACAGCTTTTCAAAAATCATGTACATACTAACGCCCAGTGAACTGTAGGTGCAGATTTTCAGATACGAAACAGCCATTGATGTGATAATCGGATCGCTTGTTTGTGAGGCTATGTATGCGTCAACTCCGAAAATTCCGAAAAGCACAAATACAACACAGGTGCAAAGTGCAAGAAAAATTGAGTTGCCCGAAATTTTACTGCACTTTTCTTTATTACCCTCACCAAGACTTCTTGACAAAATCGAGTTGATGCCGACCCCCGTACCGACTCCGACCGCAACCATAAGCATCTGAACAGGAAATGCCAGCGTGAGTGCATTTACCGCATAATCACCGAGTGCGGGTATATTCGGATCTTTCATACAGCTTACAAAGTAGCTGTCAACGATATTGTACACAGCCTGTACAACCATTGAAATTATCATCGGAACACCCATAGTAAGCAAAAGCCTGCTTATTTTTTCTGTTCCCATTTTATTCATTTTTTGCGTTTTTTCCATTATATAACCTCCGATGTTTTTAACACAAAAAATGTGCAGCATTGAAAATCCGGACTTATGCCATTCAATGCTGCACGATTACACTTATTATACACTTTTTATTATGCTTTTGTAATTGATTTACACACCAAAATTTTGGTAAAAACGCAAAATCTTTTTGTTGATTATCCGAATTATATGTCATAAACAAAGAAATTTTGAAAAAACAGAGCATAGTCCGTACAAAGGGACAGTGAATGTATGTCACTTATAATATCGAACAAATGTTCTTGAATTTGTTCGATATGTTCTGTATAATGGAATTAGAAGGTTGAAAGCCCCGCCGACCTTCTAAATGAATAAAATCAAGGAAAGGATATCGGTATGGTTAATTATTTTGAATGGTCAATGGAATATAAAAATACTGCCGACAGCATTCAGGATGTTATCGACAGACTCAAAGCAGAAAAAAGAGGCAAATCGGAAATCAACAAAAAAGAACTTGATTTGAAAATTGCAAAATACAAGATTTATTATAATGAATGCATTCACATTTCAAATCATCTTATGGATAGATATTACGGAGTATGATAAAATGAAAAGAGAATTTATACATATTACAGACAACAACAAACACAGATTAATGTCGGATTCGGGATTTTGGCACGGCAGTACAAATAAAAACTCCCGTGATAAGATGAAGAAAATTCTTTCAATGGCTGTTCTGAACGAGCTTACCGAAAGACAGAGAATCTGTATTGTAGATTACTATCTCAACGGCAAAAAGGAAAAGGAGATTGCAAAAGAGCTGGGAGTCAACTCGTCAACGGTTTCCCGTCACATTATGAAGGCAAGGGATAAACTCAGACATATTGCGTCTTATTATGTAAATTAATCGTCAGCAATTTCAAAATCGGGAAGATACCACAGCAATGCTTCTTCGGCACTGCAGCCGTTTTTGCAAAGATAATCAATTCCCGAAAGACTCACTCCGACACATTCGGCATTTGCGTCAAAATCGGTTTGGTAACAATCCCACGGAGATGCAACGCTGTGAATATACTTGTAATTTTCGTTTTTGTATGTAGTACCGTTTGAAGTTTCGGAATAGGGAACAAACAACGCTTCGCTGTTTTTGCGGAGCGTTTTGTTTTTTGCACTCTCAGCGGCTTTTTTTATTTCACCGTAAACATCCTTTATACTTCCCGATGCGTTTTCTTCATACAGAAAATCGTTTGCCTTGAAAGAATCGGGATTAGCTTTGTAATTTGTGTTCATAAGAATTGCAATTGCCTTTAGTGTTTCGGCAGAGTAGCTGTCTTTATACAATCCTGCCGTCAACGCACAGAGAATTTCACCCGAATCTTTTGGCTTTTCGGGGGTGTCGGATGTTGAAACTGTCGGTTTTGCAAAAGACCGTTCAGAACATTTTGAAACTGCAATGGGGAGGCTTGCAGTGAGAATCAGCAGAAGGACAACTGCAATTAATTTTTCCTTCATTACCATGCTCCTTTATTTCGCACAAAAAAATAAATAATACTATTGTATTTTGTGACTTATTTTTTCTTGACATAACGGTTATGTTGGCTTAAAATAATATATGATTGATTCGAAATAATAATTACTTACAATTCATTTTGTATTTGTTTTTGCTGTTTGATTTTTCGGCGGCATATCAATAATCGTGTAACAAAGTCGTTTTTTAAAATTGTCTTGTTACGGTACAGAAACGGAGATTTTTATGAAAACCAAATATTCAGTTATACCATTTATTCCGGCTGTAATAGCTGCTATAGGTCTTAAAATTATGAGTATGTTCGCAGTTGACGGCAACGGATTGTTGTTCGGCATGAACAAGTCGGGCATTAACTATTTCATAATTGAAATCATACTCGGGCTTTTTGCGGTTTGTGTTTTAATTAACCTTTTTGACAGAAAGACGGCTCCCGTATATCCCGTTAAAAAGAATTTTGTTTCGGGTGCGTTTGCAGTAATTTCGGGTATTGCGATTGTCGGTTCGTCATTTTTGGCTTTGATTAACGCAACTCCGGGTAACACGGATAATTATCTTTTGAGCATCATTGCGGCTCTGTTCTCGATTCCTGCGGCTATTGCTATGATTATGATCGGCAAGGTGCATTTTTCAGGCAAATCAATCGTATCAAATGTGTCGATGTTCTTTGTTTTCCCGGCACTTTGGGGATGCAGTGAACTCGTTTCGGAATTTCTCGCCGCAACAAAGGTTTCAATCTCAGCAAGCGATATGACGCCGCTCTTCTGTTACATTTTCATCACACTTTACCTTTTCTCAAGTTCAATGGTTGTTTCAAGGGTAAAGGGCAGAAACCCTGTTAAAGCCTGCTTTATTTACGGTATGCCCGCTGCCGCTGTTTCACTTTCATACGGTGTCGGTGCTGTTTTGACATCATCCGTTGAAAACACAGGCATCAGTGCTCTTGTGAACGGAGTTATGTTTATTGTTCTCGGCATTTATATTGTTTCGTTTTCTGTTGAAATGTTCGCAGGCTGCCTTACAAAGGCGGAGGTTGAGATTATCGAAAGCCTTCCCGAAGATGATGATACATACGAAAACAGCTATATCAGCTCAGGCGGTTACGATGACCTTGTTGTTTCCGATAAAAAGGAAGATGATGTTTCTGCAAGCGATGACAGCTACGAGACAGTTGCACAGGGACTTTCCGATTTTGTGATGGGCTACGATGAGGAAAAATATGACGATGCAACAATCAAAAACGAAAATATAAATGACGGTCTTGTTCTCGGCTACGGCGATGAAAATCAGACTCAGCTTGCAGAAGAAATTGCCACCGAGCCTTTAAAAGAGGAAACTGCAAAGCCTGTTGAAGAAGCTCCTGCAGAGCCTGAAATTCCCGAAAAACCCGTGTACGCAAAGCGTCTTGATGTTTCAGAGGAAAAAACCGAGCCTGTAAAGGCAGAAGCTCCTGTTAAAGCCCCTGTTGAAGACACAGAGGTTTCAGATGACAGAATGAGCGAAATCGACAGACTTCTCAAGGAACTTGAAGATAAAAAATAATTAAGAACATCGAATTAGGTGTTGACATTCAGGTTTTAGAGTGGTACTATACAAATGAAAAGAAAATTGATTTTTGATGAGGACACGATTTGCAGTCCTGCTTTTTCCAGAGAGCGAAATTATTTGCTGTGATATTTCGCAAAAAGCATTGCAAGTTACCACCTTTAAGACTGTGCAGGAAATGGCACGGCGTTTGGTTGCGTTAAAACCGTCAAGAGGGCTTTCAGCCGAACTTGGGTGGAACCACGATTTATTCGTCCCAATATTCCGTTTTTGGAATATTGGGATTTTTTGTTTTCATCACATATTAAAAAGGAGAATGGTTATGATTAATGTTGAATTAAAAGGCGGAGCAGTCAAGGAATTTGAAAACGGTACAACTCCTGCCGAAATTGCAAAATCAATCGGTGCAGGCTTGTACAAGTCTGTTTGCTGTGCAAAGGTTGACGGCGACCTTTGTGACCTCAGAACACCGCTTGAAAAAGATTGTAAGGTTGAACTTCTCACATTTGATAATGTTGACGGTCAGAAAACTTTCTGGCACACAGCCTCTCATGTTCTTGCTCAGGCAGTAAAAAGACTTTATCCGAATGCAAAGTGTGCAATCGGTCCTGCCGTTGACAACGGTTTTTACTATGATTTTGATGTTGAAAAGCCTTTCTCACCCGAAGACCTTGAAAAAATCAAGGCAGAGATGAAGAAAATCGTAAAATCAGGTCTTGAGCTTGAAAGAGTTGAGCTTTCTCCGGAGGAGGCTGAAAAGAAACTTGAAGAGATGAACGAGCCTTACAAGGTTGAACTTGTTAAGGAACATTCCGACAAGGGCGAGCATATCACATTTTACAAACAGGGTGAGTTTATCGACCTCTGCGCAGGTCCTCACCTCATGAGTGTTGCACCGATCAAGGCTATTGAACTCACTGCCTGCACAGGCGCTTACTGGAGAGGCGACGCAAACAACGCACAGCTTTGCCGTGTTTACGGTGTAGCTTTCCCCAAGGCATCAATGCTTGAAGAACACCTCAAAAAGCTTGAAGAAGCAAAGCTTCGTGACCACAACAAGCTCGGTCGTGAACTTGAATACTTTACAACTGTTGACTATGTCGGTCAGGGACTTCCTATTCTTCTTCCAAAGGGTGCAAGAGTTGTTCAGCTTTTACAGAGATGGGTTGAAGATGTTGAGCAGTCAAAGGGCTGTCTTCTTACAAAAACTCCTCTTCTTGCAAAGAGAGATCTTTATAAGATTTCAGGTCACTGGGATCATTATCTTGACGGTATGTTTGTACTCGGCGATCCGCATGATGAAGAAAAGGAATGCTTCGCACTTCGTCCTATGACTTGCCCGTTCCAGTATCAGGTTTATCTTAACAAACAGCGTTCATATCGTGACCTTCCGATGCGTCTTACGGAAACATCAACACTTTTCCGTAACGAGGCAAGCGGTGAGATGCACGGTCTTATCCGTGTTCGTCAGTTCACAATTTCAGAAGGACACTACATTCTCCGTCCCGATCAGCTTGAACAGGAATTCAAGGGTTGTCTTGAGCTTGCTAAATATTTCCTTGACACGGTAGGACTTCTTGAAAACTGTACTTTCAGATTCTCACAGTGGGATCCTGAAAACAAGAATAATAAGTATGAGGGTACAAAGGAACAGTGGGAAGAGTCACAGGCTGTTATGAAAACTATTCTCGATGACCTTGATGTTGACTATGAGATTGGTATTGACGAGGCCGCATTCTACGGTCCGAAGCTTGATATTCAGTACAAGAATGTATTCGGTAAGGAAGACACGATTGTTACAATCCAGATTGATATGCTCCTTGCCGAAAAATTCGGTATGTACTACATCGACAAGGACGGTCAGAAGAAGCTTCCGTATATTATTCACAGAACTTCACTCGGTTGCTTTGAAAGAACTCTTGCATATATGATTGAAAGATTTGCCGGTGTAATGCCGCTTTGGCTTGCTCCCGAGCAGATCAGACTTCTTCCGATAAAAGAGGGTAATGTTGAGTATGCACAGGGTATTGCAGACAGACTTACTTCACTCGGTATGAGAGTTACTGTTGACAGCAGAGATGAAAACATCGGTCCAAAGATTAAGGCTGCAAGACTTGAAAGAATTCCGTATATTCTTGTAATCGGCGACAACGAGATGAATTCATCAACAGTTACGGTTCGTTCAAGAAAAAGAGGAGAAATCCCGAATATGTCTGTTGACGAATTTGTTGCTCTTGTTAAGAACGAAGTAGATACAAAAGAAAAATAATTCTGAAATTTTTTCGGGGGGATGCTGATGTCCGGAGGATTCACTCCGTTTGATAAAAACAGCTACAGAGAATCAAAACGCAGACGAAAACAGGCGCTTATTGAGGAGAGAACGGGAAGAATTCTTCCCGTATCAAATCCTCGGCGAAGGTACATTGCGTTAGCTTGTGTCGGTGTGATTCTTGTCGCAGCTATTGCGTTCGGAATTTTTTCAATACTTAAAAGTAATCAGAAAAGTAATCCCGAAACTCCCGAACAGATTCAGGCAGAAAGCGAAATGCTGCTGACGGTTGTTGACAGCGCAAATCCGCTTGATAAGGATTATGTGCCCGATCTTGAAACCGTGAACGGATTCAGAGTGAACAGGGACGCACTGAATCCGCTTGAGAATCTTTTGAAAGCGTCAAAAGAAAACGGCACCGAGCTTAAAATCAAAACTGCATATGTGAGTTATGACGAGCAGGAAGAAAGGTTTCAATCCGAACTTCAAAAGATGTTGCAATCATCAAAATATACAACTGTCAGAGCAGAGGCGGAGGTCTTAAAAACCACGCCTCACGGCGGACAGTCGGAGGCACAGACGGGATTGCTTGTTGAATTTGATTTTTCAAATTCGGGTTCAAAGGCATTTCTTGAGCGAAACTGCGTTGAATACGGATTTGTTCAGAGATATACCGAAAGCAAAACCTCAGTAACACGAATGAATCCGTCAGACTCGCTGTACAGATATGTGGGGATTGAAAATGCAAAGCGTATGCGTTCCTACGGAATGTGCCTTGAAGAGTACAAAAGCTATCTTCAAAAACAGGCAATCCCAAAATAAAATAAATATTTTTTAAAAACGCTTGCATTTTGCAATATTATGTTGTATAATTAATCCGTTAATTGTGTAATGTCAGGTAGGTGAAAACAATGAAAGAGAATATCCATCCTAAGTATGAGAAAACAACAATTACTTGTGCTTGCGGTAATGTTATTGAAACAGGTTCAACAAAGAAGGACATCCGTGTTGAAATTTGTTCAAAATGCCACCCATTCTTTACAGGAAAGCAGAAATTAGTTGATACCGGCGGACGCGTTGACAGATTCAAGAAGCGTTTCGGTATGGATAAATAATTTATTATGTAATTGTTTAGGCGGCACATTGTGCCGCCTTGTTTACTTTACGGAAACTTTGCATAATCGTGTGCAGAGCGTCTGTATAATTGAGGTATTATTATGGCAAAGGATTACAAAACCGTTTTAAGTAACGCAAAAGACGAATTTGTTGAAAAGCGTTCACGCTTTATCGGCTATTGCAAGCCTGTAACCTGTGAGCAGGAGGCTGTTGATTTTATCAACGAAAAACGCAGTGAACATTGGAACGCAACTCACAATGTCTATGCCTATTCTCTGCGTGAGGGCAACATAAAGCGTTACAGCGATGACGGTGAACCGTCGGGTACAGCCGGTATGCCTTGCCTTGATGTAATTGTAAAAAATGAAATTTATGATGTATGTGTTGTTGTTACCCGCTACTTCGGCGGTGTTTTGCTTGGCACTGGCGGACTTGTGAGAGCATATTCTCACGGTGCAAAAATTGCCCTTGATGCCGCAAAAATCGTTATGATGCAGAACTGTCTTGTCTGTACTGCTCGTTGTACATACAACCGGTACGGCAAGGTTTCGGCACTTGTAACTGATAACGGCGGTGCTGTTGACGATACTGTCTATGAAGGCGATGTGCTGATTAAATTCCATATTAAACCCGATTTACTGCCACAGCTTAACAAAAAGCTTGCAGATGCAACTGCCGGTGAGGTTCAGGCGGTTTTTGATGAGGAAAAATATTATGCCGTTGAGTTATAAAGTTTTCTTTATGACAAAACTTTTTATGCTTTCGACCTCAAAAGCTAAAAAATGAAATACTTTTCAAAATAATTTCAAATATTTAAAGGAATATTCAAAAAAATTTCGTAAAAAGCTAATAGGTAAGCGAGAGGAGGAGTTTTATGGCTTTCCCTGAAAGTTTCTTGCAGGATTTAAAAATGCGAAACGATATCACGGATGTTGTTTCGGGTTATGTCAATCTCAAAAGACGGGGAAGAAATATGGTCGGTCTTTGTCCGTTCCACGGCGAAAAAACTCCCTCTTTTAATGTATATACCGAAAACGGTTCGTTCTATTGTTTTGGTTGCGGAGTAGGCGGAGATGTCATCTCTTTTATTATGAAAATTGAAAATCTTGACTATGTCGATGCCGTGAAGTATCTTGCACAGCGGGCAGGACTTGAAATGCCCGAAAACAGCTATGATGACAGCATGAGCCGTCTTAGAAACAGAGTGTTTGAAGCTAACCGTGAGGCGGCAAGGTTTTATTATGCCGCTTTGTGTTCTCCGCAGGGCAGAAAAGGTCTTGATTATTTTCATTCAAGAGCCTTATCCGACAGAACAATCCGTCATTTCGGACTCGGTTATGCCGATGATAACTGGTCGTCACTATGCAATCATCTCAAATCAAAAGGCTTTAATGACAGCGAACTTGTTGCCGCAAATCTTGCGGTTCGGCACAGAAACGGCAACGGAATCTATGACAGATTCACAGACCGTGTTATGTTTCCGATTATTGATCTGAGAGGAAATGTTATTGCATTCGGCGGAAGAATTATGTCCGATGCAAAGCCTAAATATCTCAACACCTCCGATACCCCCGTATTTAAAAAGAGTGCAAACCTGTTTTCACTAAACAACGCAAAAAATTCGGGCAAGAGAACTCTGATTCTTTGCGAGGGCTATATGGATGTCATCGCTGTGAATCAGGCAGGTTTTACAAATGCCGTCGCAACCCTGGGAACGGCTCTTACAGGTGAACAGGCTGTTTTGATGAAACGGTATGCCGATGAGGTGATTATCTGTTACGATGCCGATGAGGCAGGTCAAAAGGCTACCGCAAGGGCAATTCCTATACTCAGAAATTCGGGACTTAATGTTAAGGTTCTTACAATTCCAAGCGGTAAGGATCCCGATGAATTTATCAAATCAAAGGGTAATGACGGTCCTGCCGCATTCAAAGCGTTGCTTGACAAATGCGGAAACGATGTTGAATACCGACTGCAAAAGCTAAAAAATGCACACAATATTCAGCTGACGGAGGGCAAGGTTGCTTTTCTTGAGGAGGCGGCAAAGCTGATTGCAACTATCAGCAGTCCGATTGAACGGGATGTCTATTCTTCAAAGGTTGCATCCGAACTCGGAGTTGACAAAAATGCATTCAAACAGCAGGTGTCAAGGGTGTCACGCAGAGGTGAAAGGGCTGAAGAAAAGAAACAGGCTCGTCAAATTCAGCTTGAACTCAGCCGAAGAAATGACAAAATCAATCCCGAACATTTTCAAAGGCCACGCAGTTCAAGTGCCGAAGAAGCTCTTTTGGTTTATCTTTTAAACAATCCCGATGCATATGAGGAGATTTCTGCAAGGGTAAAGCCCGAACAATTTCAGAATACTCTGATGCGGAGGTTTTTTGAATATTTCAGCGCTCGCATTGAGAGGGGAGAAGATCCCCTTACGAATACGGCGGCAGATTTTACACAGGATGAAAATTCAAAGCTTTATCAGCTGATGTCACAGGCAATTCCGGGGGCGTCAACCGCTGAGGCAATGAATGAATACATAAATGTTATCAACGAGGAAAGCTCAAAGCTCAATTCCGGCGATTTAGCCGATGTTTCAAATGAGGAGCTTATGGCATATCTTGATAAAATAAGGAAAAAGAAGCAGTAAACGCAGGAAAGGAAAATGAGTATGGCAGCTACACCCGATAAGAAAACAGTCGTAAGAGAACTTATGGAACTCGGTAAGCAGAAAGGTCAGCTTACAAACCAGGACATTCTTGATGCAATCGGTGAAATTGACTTTGATCCCGAACAGCTTGAAAAGCTTTATGATTCACTTGCACAGCTTGGCATTGAAATCGTAGAGGATTCGGGCGATATTAAAATTGACGATATCGACCTCGGCTTTGATGAAGGCAAAGACGGCGACTCACACGCTCAGATTGCAGAAACAGGCAGCGTTTCGGTCGACGATCCCGTAAAGGTATATCTTAAAGAAATCGGACGGGTTCCGCTACTTTCTTCCGATGAAGAAATCAACCTCGCAATCAGAATCGCTGACGGTGATGTTGCCGCAAAACAGCGTCTTTCTGAGGCAAACCTTCGTCTTGTTGTTTCAATTGCAAAGCGTTATCTCGGCAGAGGTATGCAGTTTCTTGACCTTATTCAGGAAGGCAATCTCGGTCTTATCAAGGCTGTAGAAAAGTTTGACTATACAAAGGGCTTTAAATTTTCAACATATGCAACATGGTGGATCAGACAGGCCATTACCCGTGCAATTGCCGATCAGGCTCGTACAATCCGTATTCCTGTTCATATGGTTGAAACTATCAACAAGGTAAAAAAGGTTCAGAGCCAGCTCCTTCACCAGAACGGTCATGAGCCGTCTGCCGATGAAATTGCCGCAGAAATTGATATGCCTGTTGACAAGGTTCGTGAAATTATGCGTGTTGCTCAGGAGCCTGTTTCACTTGAAACTCCTATAGGCGAGGAGGAAGACAGCCATCTCGGTGACTTTATCCCCGATAACGATGCTCCCGCACCTGCCGATGCCGCATCACACACAATGCTCCGTGAACAGCTTTCGGATGTTCTTTCAACCCTCACTCCCCGTGAAGCTAAGGTTCTCAAACTCCGTTTCGGTCTTGAGGACGGCAGAAGCAGAACTCTTGAAGAAGTCGGCAAGGAGTTTAATGTAACCCGTGAGCGTATCCGTCAGATTGAGGCAAAGGCTCTCCGTAAGCTCCGTCATCCCTCAAGAAGCAGAAAGCTCAAGGACTATCTTGACTATTAATCAGACTTTATGATTACTTTTGATGAATGCGGCGCAATGCTTGACGAAATTACAGATTCCATGCCTTATGAATTATACAGAGATTTAAACGGTGGGATTTCACTTCTTCCGCAGTTAAAGGTTCATCCAAAAGCACTTAACAATGATTTGTTCATTTTGGGTGAGTACATATGCAATTCTCTCGGCAATGCAATTGTGTTTTACTACGGTTCAATCAACAGGGTTTACGGCTCACTTGATAATGAGGAATACCGAAAAAAGCTTGTTGAAATACTTCATCACGAGGTTCGCCATCATAACGAGTATCTTGCAGGTTGCGATGATCTCGGAATTTTTGACAGAAATCAGATTGACGATTATCTTAGAAAACACAGGAAATAATCAAATGAAATTTTAAGAGGACAGCTTTCCAAAACAGAAAGCTGTCCTCCTTTGTTATCTTACCTTTATAATCTGCCCCGGATAAATTACATTCGGATTTGAAAGTCCGTTAAGCCGTGAGAGATTTTCAACGGTTGTTCCGTGCATTTGTGCAATTATCCACAGCGAATCGCCCGGACGGGCAACATGATACTGCGTTTCCGCACTGCCGGCGGGAACCGTAAGAACCTGACCTACAAAAATAGCGTCAGGAGTTTGAATGTTGTTGTATTTTAATATGTCATTCACCGTTGTCTGAAAGAACTGCGCAATGCCAAAAAGCGTATTGCCGGGACGAACGGTGTACTGAACCATTTCCATATCTGTCCTCCTTGCTTTTCATAGTAACAATATATGCCTGTGACAAAAATGCGTTACTCCTGCATAAAATAAACCGTGTACGGAAAAATAACAATGCAGACAAAACACAGCGTTCCTCAGATTAAAAATATCTGAAAACGGTTTATGTTTTAAAATTTCAATACGAGAGGGCATATAAATGGAAATAAAAATAGATACGATAATCGGAAGAGAAATAATTGATTCAAGAGGAAACCCTACGGTTGAGGCGGAGGTCGGACTTTCCGACGGAACCTTTGCAAAAGCGTCTGTCCCTTCGGGTGCGTCAACTGGAGAATTTGAGGCGGTTGAACTTCGTGACGGTGAAAAACGCTATCTCGGCAAAGGTGTGCAGAGAGCCGTTGAAAATATCAACAGCATAATTTCACCTAATCTTTGTTGCGACTCACCTTTTGACCAGTGTGCAATCGACAGCAAAATGATTGAACTTGACGGCACGGAAAATAAGGAATTGCTCGGTGCAAATGCTATTCTTGCCGTATCGCTTGCCTGTGCAAAGGCGGCGGCAAAGAATCTCAGATTGCCGTTATTCCGTTATATCGGCGGAACATATTCGGTCAGAATGCCTGTTCCAATGATGAACATTCTCAACGGCGGCGCTCATGCGTCAAACAATATCGACATTCAGGAATTTATGATTATGCCTGTCGGTGCAAGGTGTTTTTCCGAGGGAATGATGCAGTGCTGTGAAATCTACCATACACTCGGCAAAATTCTAAAAGAGAATAATATGTCAACAGGTGTAGGCGATGAGGGCGGTTATGCACCGAGCCTGAAAAGTGATGAGGATGCAATTGAGTATATAATTAAGGCGATTGAAAAAACAGGTTATACTACCGATGAAATTAAAATTGCGCTCGATGCCGCATCTTCCGAATGGTATTCCGATGGAAAATATATTCTTCCAAAGAGAGGCGATTCGCTTTCAAGCGATGAACTTATTAATTATTTTGACAAGCTCTGTTCTGATTATCCGATTATCTCGCTTGAAGATCCGCTTTCCGAACACGACTGGGACGGTTGGCAGAATATTACTTCAAAAATCGGCAACAAAGTTCAGCTTGTCGGCGATGATTTGTTTGTTACAAATACAAAAAGACTTAAAAAAGGCATAGAGCTTGGAGCAGGCAACGCAATTTTGATTAAAATTAATCAGATAGGAACGCTGACGGAAACGCTTGATGCAATTGACACGGCTCACAAGGCAGGTTATCGCACGATTATTTCACACAGAAGCGGCGAAACGGAGGACACAACCATTGCGGATATTGCCGTTGCGGTTAATTCGGGACAGATAAAAACAGGTGCTCCGTGCAGAACCGACAGAGTTGCAAAATATAACAGACTTCTTCGGATTGAGAGCGCAATTGTCAACACTTCAACCTACGGCTTGTGATTCTGTCATCCCCGACTGCGGTCGGGGATTTTTTTCTATTGATAACAAAATTCAATAATTTAGTAAATTTAACTGTCGAATTGTATTTTTTTGACAGATTTTTCTTTGCTTAATATAAATTTAAAAATAAACTTTTAGAAAATCAGCATATTGCACATATTTGTCAAAGAAAATTCTACAACAATAAAGCCTTTATCAATTGCTATATTCTTAATCGGAATTAAAATATATTGCCTTATATGATAAAATTAACTAATGAAATGCTAACATTGGAATTCGTATGGACTATTGTAAAACAGTGCTGATTGTAACCTTTGTTTTGCTCATATCCGAATAAGTCAGGAGGCATTTTTGATTGTTTCTAAAAAGATTATTGGCAGGAGTAATGACAGCTATGATGATTACAGGAATGTGTGCGGCTGATGTTTCGGCAGCGGAAAAGAAAACTGTAACAGATTATCAGGCATATGCTGCAAATCTGGATAAGTCGGCATATTCAGGTAATGATTTGGGGGCTTCTTACTCAAAAAAGGCAACTACCTTCAAGGTATGGTCGCCTAATGCGGCGTCTGTTCGTGTGAATATTTTTGAACACGGCAGTGATAATGAGGGAGATGCAGGTTCTATAATGTCAAGAGCCATGTCGCTTGACAAAACAACGGGCGTGTGGTCTGTTACAATTAACGGTGACCTGCTTAACAAATATTATACCTACTCGGTAACACACGGAAAAACTACCAAGGAAACAGCCGATGTCTATGCAAAGGCGTGCGGTGTGAACGGTCAACGCTCAATGGTTGTCGATTTAAGCACAACCAATCCCGATGGTTGGGAAAATGATAAGCATGTGCTTGTACAGAATCAGACTGATGCGTCGGTCTGGGAAATCTCTGTAGCAGACTTTTCATCATCCGAATCAAGCGGCGTGAGTGAGGCTAACCGTGGCAAGTACCTTGCTTTTACCGAAGAGGGTACAACAGTCAACGGTGTTCAGGGTGCGTCATCAACCTGCGTTGACTATCTGAAAAAGCTCGGCGTTAAGTATGTGCAGATTATGCCGTTCTATGATTTCGGTTCTGTTGACGAGAGCAAGAACATTATGGACCAGTACAACTGGGGCTATGATCCCGTCAACTACAACTGCCCCGAGGGTTCTTATTCAACAAATCCTAAAAAGGGTGAAGTGAGAATCAAGGAATGTAAGCAGATGATTCAGGCACTTCATAATGCCGGAATCGGTGTAATTATGGATGTTGTCTATAACCACACCTACACCTCTGATTCTTGGCTTCAGAGAACAGTTCCGAATTATTACTACAGAATGAACAATGACGGAACTTTCTCAAACGGTTCGGGCTGTTCAAACGATACAGCAAGCGAACATCTTATGTTCAGAAAGTATATGATTGATTCCGTTACATATTGGGCAAGCGAATATCACATTGACGGTTTTCGCTTTGACCTTATGGGACTTCATGATGTAACAACTATGAATTCAATTCGTACCGCACTTGACAATCTTTATGCAGACGGCAGCGGCAGTCAGATTCTTATGTACGGTGAGGCGTGGGATATGGCAACCAATTGTGACGAAGGCACAGTATTGGCAAGTCAGAAAAATCTCAAGCAGTTGAGCGACCGCATCGGTGCGTTTGATGATACAATCCGTGATGCAATCAAGGGCAGTACAGGCGGTACGGACGGTGCTTTTGTTCAGGAAGGTTCACGCAGAGCCAACCTGAAAACGGGCATAGCAGGTCAGAGTGACACAACAACAGGCTGGGCAAATGTTCCGTCACAATGTGTAACATATGCGTCATGTCACGATAACCTTTGTCTTTACGATAAGCTTGTCGGCTCGGTTTACGGTGCCGACGGTAAATATCGCAAAAGATATGAAGATCTTGTTGCAATGAACAAGCTTTCTGCGGCAATTGTTATTACTTCACAGGGTATTCCGTTCTCACTCGGCGGTGAGGAGTTTTGTCGCAGTAAAGACGGTGATGAAAACAGCTATGCGTCAAGCAGAAAAGAAAATATGCTTGACTGGGAAAATGTCGATCTCTATTCAGATGTAATTGAATATTACAGAGGTCTTTATAAAATCCGTGACGCTTTTGCGGCATTCTCGGATTCTACTGCTGCAACAGCCAACAGCCTTACATATCTTTCCGATGTTCCAAAGGGTGTTATGGGCTACACAATAAATAACACCGAGAGCGGAAAATGGAGTCAGATGTGCGTAATCTTCAACGGCTCCGATTCTGCACAGAATGTTACCGCAAAAGGCGACTGGGTTGTTCTTGCAGATAACAAGACAGCAGGACTTCGCAACATAAAGAATGTTACAAACAGCGTAAAGGTTGAAGCTCATTCAGCCGTTATTATGGTTGACACAAAGAGCTATGATTCTGCGGGAATTATGGATGATGAGGGCGCTGTTGTCATTGATTATTATGACAACAAAACCGAAAAACTCATCAAGTCACAGACGCTCACAGGCGAGCTCGGCACAAGCTATGATTTGACAAATCTTGCGTCAACTCTTAATTATGATGTTAAGAAAACCGACGGTGAAATCAAAGGTGTGTTCACGGATCAGGTAGGTCATGCAAAGGTTTATGTTGAAGAATATGACGGCGAGATGTCAACGGTTACCGTAAAGTTTGTTGACGAAACAAATAATACGGAAATTGAAGATTCTTTTCTTGTAAAAAACAGAAAGGGCGAGCAGTATTATACTCCCGACCTTCCGTCAATTAAAAATTACAAGCTTGTTCTTGATGACCTCCCGACAAACGGTGCAGGCAAGCTTGATTCTGCAAGCAAGACCGTTACATACAAATATACCCGTGTAACTGATGATGAGGATAAGACTGTTTGCAGAGTCAATGCCATTTATATGGACGATTCGGGAAAAATTCTTGATACAAAGACAATCACAGGTGTTGAAGGACAGGCTTATTCACTCTCTCAAAATACATATGAGGAAAAAGATCTTGTAAGCGTTCCCGAAAAGGCAAACGGAACATTTAAATCGGGCGAAATCAATGTAGTGTTCAGCTACTCGTCAAACCCCGATCCGCTCAAGCAGATGCTTCCGTTTGTGTATGTCGGCACCGGTCTTATAATTGCTCTGTGTGCGGCATCGGTTATTTATTCTTCAAACAAGCGTAAAAAACGCATTATGGCAGAGCTTGATATTGAAGAAGATTAATTAAAGGTAGTTATTTCCGTTTGCTAACGGAATAGATTATAAGAATTAATAAGGAGGAATATTATCTATGAGAACTACGAAGAAAATTGTTTCTGCAGTTCTTGCAGCGTGCATGCTTGCCTCAACAGCGGTTGTATCAAGCTTTGCCGCAACAGCCGATGACAGTTCGGCAGTTTCAAGCGACTACGCAAGAGACAATTCTTACACAAAGGCTGCTGAAGATATTGACGCTCAGTATGCTTATTCCGGCAATGATCTTGGTGTTACTTACACAAAAGATGCTACAACATTCAAGGTTTGGTCACCGACAGCAACCGGTGTTAAGCTCAATATCTTTACAAAAGGTTCGGATGACGAACAGGGTGCATCTAAAGTTGCCAGCTACACACTTGAAAAAATGCTCGTTGACGGTGAGTGGAACGGCGTTTGGACGATTACACTCGTCGGCGAATGGAAGGATTATTATTACACATACTCAGTCACAACAACAGACACAACACACATCGGTTCAGATGCAACAAAGACTTATGAAACACAGGATGTATACTCAACGGCAACAGGCGTAAACGGCAAGCGCTCAATGATTGTTGATCTTGACGAGACAGATCCTGAGGGCTGGTCAAACGATAACCATGTTCTTCTTGACAAATCAACAAAGTCATCAGTATGGGAACTCCATATCAAAGACTTTTCTTATGACAAGGCTTCGGGCGTAAGCGATGCTAACAGAGGCAAGTACCTTGCTTTCACAGAATCAGGCACAACTCTTAACGGCGAGGGCAAGGTTTCAACCTGTATTGATTACCTCAAGGAACTTGGTGTAACAACAGTACAGCTTAACCCGTTCTATGACTTCCAGTCAGTAAATGAGGCAGGCGATGATTCTCAGTTTAACTGGGGTTATGATCCGGTAAACTACAATGTTCCGGATGGCTCGTATTCTTCAAATCCGTATGACGGTAAAGTAAGAATCAAAGAGTGCAAGGAAATGATCAAGGCTCTCCATGACGCCGGCATTTCCGTTGTAATGGATGTTGTTTACAACCATACTTATTCAACTGATTCATGCTTCCAGTACACAGTTCCTAACTACTACTACAGAATGAAAACAACAGGCGCATTCTCAAACGGTTCGGGTTGCGGCAACGAAGGTGCAACAGAGCGTGCAATGTACAGACAGTATGTTATTGATTCACTCAAGTATTGGGTAAACGAATACCATGTTGACGGCTTCCGTTTTGACCTTATGGGTCTTATGGATGTTGAAACAATGAATATGGCAAGAGAAGCGCTTGACCAAATTGACCCACGAATCACAATGTGGGGTGAAGGCTGGGCAGGCGGTGACTCCTACCACCCGACTAACACTTGCTCAGGCACAAAATTTTATCCTGCAACACAGGCTAATGCGTCAAGACTCAGCGACAGAATAGCCATCTTCAATGACGGCATCCGTGACGGTATAAAGGGAAGTGCAATGGACATCAGCGATGTTGGTTTTATACAGGGCTCAAAGTCATCCGCAAAGGGTGTAAGCTACGGCGTTCGTGCCAACAGCTCAGGTACATACAAGTGGAAGGCTCAGGCTCCTTCACAGTGCGTAACCTATGATGCGTGTCACGATAACGCAACACTTTACGATCAGATTATTGCGTCAACAGGTCTGGCAGACTACGGAGAGAGAAATTCCGAGGCTGTTAAGATGAACAGGCTTGCAAGTGCAATTATCTACACATCACAGGGTATTTCATTCACACTTGCCGGTGAAGAAATGGCTCGTTCAAAAGACGGTGACACAAACAGCTACAAGTCGGCAGCTGACCTTAATATGATTAAATGGCAGAATGTTGTTGACTATGCCGATGTAGTTTCTTACTACAAGGGTATGATGCAGATTAAGTCAGCATTCTCGCCTCTCACAGCTATGGATAATTCATATGCTGACAAATACACATTCACAAAAAAGGTTTCTGCTTCAACAAATCAGATTTCATTCACAATTCAGAACGATGTTGAGGGTGAATGGAACAAGATGGCTGTTATTTATAACAATGCAACCACAGCTGCAGATGTAACTCTTTCGGATACATCCGTAACAGATTGGGTTGTTATCGCTAACGGTGAAACAGCAGGTCTTGACTCACTCGGCGAGGTGACAGGCTCAACATTCACAGTACCTGCTCGTTCGGCTATCGTAGCTGTTGACAAGGCAGGCTATGAGTCAGCAGGCATCCATTCTTCAAAAGGTAAGGTAAAAGTAAACTATGTTTACGAAGCAACAGGCGAAAAGCTTGAAGATTCTGTAATCCTTCAGGGTTCTGTAGGCTCAGGTTATGTAACAGTTCCGAGTGCAGTTGTTCCCGATACATACATTGTAAGCCGTATTGGCGGAAATGCAGAAGGCAAATATACTTCCGATATGCAGGAGGTTACATACTACTACACAGACTACATTCCTGAATCACTCAAGAACGCTGACTTCAACGGTGACGGTGAAGTTAATGTAATTGACGCTACACTTCTTCAGAAGTATATTGTAAAGCTTGAAACTCCTACAGTTGATGAATCGGTTCTTGACCTAAACTATGACGGTACTTTCAACGTTGAAGATTCAACAATGATAATGAAGTATGTTGTTGGAATTCCTGTATCTTCCGGTAAAGTAACAGTAAACTACTACTACACAGACGCTGACGGAAAACAGCAGAAGCTCACTGATTCAATCGTATTCGCAGGCAGAGCAGGCAGCACATATAAGTCAACTGCATTCAAGGTTGTTGGCTACGCTGTTGATCCTGACAGAATGCCGGAAAATCAGTCGGGCTTAATTCCTTACGGTGAGGCTGAGGTAAACTACTACTACATCGCATCAAGCCTTGACATCAAACTTCATGTAAAGCACAACGGTTCAGATACATGGACACCATACCTCTGGATATGGGGTTCAGACCTCAAGGGCAAAGACTCAGGCAACTTTATGTCAGAGTGGCCGGGTGATCCTATGACTGAAGGTGAAAACGGTTGGTTTGATTACAGCTTCACATATAAGGGAGCAGGTACATACAATGTAATTGTATCCGATAACGCTACTAACCAAACAATTGACTACAAGGGCTTTGTAGATAATGAAATGTGGATTGTAATTGATGACTCTGCTGTTATGGGCGGTACATACCTTACATTCTACACAGATAACCCTGACACTAACCCCAACGCTCCAATCGCTGAGCAGGTTACACTCGGTTAATCTTAAATCACAAACACAAATTGCAAAAGAGGGCTGACCTTAAACGGTCAGCCCTTTTAATCGCTAAAAAAGGTTATTATTGCTTTGTAACGGAAAACTCCCCGACAGCTTATAAAACTGTCGGGGAGTCATTGGTTTATCAGTTGTTGTTCATTCTGTAGCAGAGAGTCATAAGACTGTCGCTGAGATGAACATTCTCTACCATAGTATCATTATAACGAGCATTTATATCATAGTGGCTGAAATTCCAGTAATTCTTGATTCCGTGTGAATATAGCTTATCGAGAACATTTTCAACACAAACACGGGGAATGCACAAAAACGCTGTGTCAATATGATTTTTATTACAAAAATCGTCGAGTTCACTTTCGTTTTTAACTGTAATTCCGTTGAGCTTTGAACCGACTTTTTGTTCGTTGCTGTCAAAACAAGCGATAAGCTCAAAACCGAGTTTTTCAAAATTCATATGCATTGCAACGGCCTTACCAAGATTACCCGCACCGATAAGAATGGCCTTGTAATCGTTGTTAAGTCCCAGAATGTTCTTAATTTCCTCTTTCAGCTGACTTACGCTGTAACCGTAACCCTGCTGACCGAATCCGCCGAAGCAGTTAAGATCCTGTCTTACCTGTGAGGCGGTCACATTCATAATTTGTGCAAGCTTAGTTGAAGAAATTTTGTCAATGTTCTGGTCATTCAGTTCTGATAAAAAGCGGTAATATCTTGGCAAACGCCTGATAACCGACATTGAAATACTGTCATTCTTAGACATTACTCACTATGCTCCTTTAACTTTAAAATCAGAGAGATGCTGCAAGGCGCTCGTCAATAGCCTTGAGAAATTCTTCTGTGTTTACTTTCTTTTTGTTCTCAAGTGTCGAGATAGCGTAGAGATCGCCTGTCATAACGCCGTCCTCAATTGTCTTGATTGTTGCTGCCTCAAGCTTGTCTGCAAACTTCATAAGATCGTCAAGACCGTCAAGCTCGCCTCTTTTGCGGAGAGCACCTGTCCATGCAAACAATGTTGCAACAGAGTTTGTGGAAGTTTCTTCGCCCTTGAGATACTTGTAGTAGTGGCGCTGAACTGTGCCGTGAGCAGCCTCGTATTCATAGATGCCGTCGGGAGAAACAAGCACGCTTGTCATCATTGCGAGCGAACCGAATGCAGTTGCAATCATATCACTCATAACATCACCGTCATAGTTCTTACAAGCCCACATATAACCGCCTTCACTTCTGATAACTCTTGCAACAGCGTCATCAATAAGTGTGTAGAAATATGTAATACCTGCGTTCTCAAACTTCTCTTTGTACTCATTCTCAAAGATTTCACTGAAGATGTCCTTGAATCTGTGGTCATAAATCTTGCTGATTGTATCCTTTGTAGCAAACCAAACATCAAGCTTCTGATCAAGTGCATAGTTAAAGCATGAACGGGCAAATGATGAGATACTCTTGTCAATGTTGTGCATACCCTGAATAATACCGTCAGTCTTGAAGTCAAAGATTGTGCTTCTTTCCTCGGTACCGTCAGGTTTTGTAACGCAAAGCTCTGCCTTGCTTCCTGCCTCAACCTTCATCTCTGTGTTCTTATAAACATCACCGTATGCGTGACGGGCAATGCAGATTGGCTTTTTCCATGTAGGAATGTAGGGAACAATGCCCTTAACAAGAATCGGGCTTCTGAATACCGTACCGTCAAGGATAGCACGAATCGTACCGTTAGGTGATTTCCACATACTCTTGAGGTTGTACTCTGTCATTCTTGCGGCATTAGGTGTGATTGTGGCACACTTAACGGCAACACCGTATTTCTTTGTTGCGTTGGCACTGTCAACTGTAACCTGATCGTCTGTCTCGTTTCTGTGTTCAAGACCGAGGTCATAATATTCTGTTTTGAGGTCAACATAAGGTGTGATGAGAATATCTTTAATCTGTTTCCAGATGACTCTTGTCATCTCGTCGCCGTCCATCTCAACGAGAGGAGTGACCATTTTAATTTTTTCCATATCAGCTGTTCTCCTTTGTGTAGTCAAGCAGACCGCCTGCAATGATAATGTTTCTTGTTCTGTCTGAAAGCTCACAGTCAGCAACAATTGTGTCGCCTGTTGTCTTGTTTACAACAGTAACCTGCTTGCCGTTTGCAATTTCGTCCTTAACATTCGGGAGTTCAAGCATATCGCCAAGCTTGATTTTATCATAATCTTCTGTGTTTACAAATGTAAGCGGAAGAATTCCTGCATTGATAAGGTTGCTCTTGTGAATTCTTGCAAAGCTCTTTACGAGTACAGCCTTAACACCGAGGAAAAGGGGAGCGAGAGCCGCATGCTCACGGGATGAACCCTGACCGTAGTTTTCACCGCCGACAATAATGCTCTTGCCGAGTGTCTTTGCACGGGTTGGGAATTCCTTGTCGCATACTGTAAAGCAATGCTCTGAAATTTTCGGAATATTTGAACGGAGCGGAAGAATCTTTGCGCCTGCAGGCATAATATGGTCGGTTGTAATGTTGTCGCCGACCTTGAGTGAACACGATGCTTCGATAGAATCTGTGAGCGGATGAGTTTCGGGATAGCTCTTGATGTTAGGACCACGGAGAATTTCTACGCTGTCCATTTCCTCAACAGGAGCGGGATCAATAACCATATTGTCATTGATGAGGAATTGTTCGGGCATTTCAATCTCAGCAGCCGCACCAAGACATCTCGGGTCTGTAAATACGCCGTTGATTGCTGAAACTGCTGCAGTTTCGGGAGATACAAGATAAATCTGACCGTCTGCCGTTCCGCTTCTGCCTTCAAAGTTACGGTTGAATGTTCTGAGTGAGATACCGCCGCTGTTAGGTGACTGTCCCATACCGATACACGGACCGCAGGCACTTTCAAGAATTCTTGCACCTGCTGCAATCATATCACCGAGAGCACCGTTGAGAGCGAGCATATTGAATACCTGCTTTGAACCCGGAGCAATTGCGAGCGATACATTGTCTGCAACCTTTTTGCCCTTGAGAATGTGAGCAACTCTCATAAGGTCAAGGTAGCTTGAGTTTGTACATGAACCGATACAAACCTGATCAATCTTCTTGCCCTCAAGCTCTTTGATTGGCTTAACATTGTCAGGTGAATGCGGACAAGCTGCAAGCGGTTCAAGCTCTGAAAGGTTGATTTCGATAACCTCATCATAAACTGCATCGTCATCAGCTTTGAGTTCTGTATAATCTTCCTCACGACCCTGAGCCTTGAGGAACTTTCTTGTTGTTTCATCAGATGGGAATACAGAAGTTGTAGCACCAAGCTCTGCACCCATATTTGTGATTGTTGCTCTTTCGGGAACCGTAAGTGTGGCAACACCTTCTCCACCGTACTCAACAATCTTGCCGACGCCGCCCTTAACGCTCATAACACGAAGAACTGCGAGAATAATATCTTTTGCAGAAACCCACGGACTGAGTTTGCCTGTAAGATTAACTCTTACCATTTTCGGCATAGTAATATAGTATGCGCCGCCGCCCATGGCAACAGCAACATCAAGACCGCCTGCACCGATTGCGAGCATACCGATACCGCCACCCGTCGGAGTGTGGCTGTCAGAACCGATTAAAGTCTTTCCCGGTTTACCGAATCTTTCAAGGTGAACCTGGTGACAAATGCCGTTGCCGGGTCTTGAAAAATAGATACCGTGCTTTTTACAAACAGTCTGAATGAATCTGTGGTCATCGGCGTTCTCAAAACCTGTCTGAAGTGTGTTGTGATCAATGTAAGCAACGCTTTTTTCTGTTTTTACTCTCGGAATGCCCATAGCCTCATATTCGATATAAGCCATAGTGCCTGTTGCATCCTGAGTAAGAGTCTGGTCGATTTTAAGACCGATATCACTGCCAACGGTCATTTCTCCGCAGACAAGATGATTCTTGATGATTTTCTGCGCAATCGTGTAGCCCATAATATTACCTCCTAAAAATTAATGCCTATCATAATTCAGGTCCTGCGAAAAAAATGCAAAACACTATGTTAATTATATAACAATCTTGAGATATTGTAAAGAAAAAATCACACGAAATGAGCAAAAATCGTTATTTTTTCACTAAAAAATATTTTTTGCGGTTTTCTATCGGAAAAATGTTCAAAAAGTGTCGGATATTAGCATAAAAGGTGATGAAAAATATAAATTGAATTTTAGCTTTTATAGTGTTATAATGCTTGATGTATGCAATAAGATTTAAGTGATTTTAGCAAAACGAGGTATTTTTATGGATGTAAGAGAGAATTTAAGAAATATTGCAATTATCGCCCATGTTGACCACGGCAAAACTACTCTGGTTGACCAGCTTTTGAAGCAGAGCGGTGTTTTCAGAGCAAATGAAAATGTAGAAGAAAGAGTAATGGACTCTAATGACCTTGAGCGTGAAAGAGGTATCACAATCCTTTCAAAGCCGACAGCCGTAATGTACAACGGCATCAAGATTAACATTGTTGACACCCCCGGTCATGCCGATTTCGGCGGTGAGGTTGAGCGTATTCTCCAGATGGTTGACGGTGTTGTATTGCTTGTTGACGCATTTGAGGGTTGTATGCCGCAGACAAGATTTGTTCTTAAAAAGGCACTCGGCCTCGGCAAAAAGCCGCTTGTTGTTCTTAACAAAATCGACCGTCCCGGTGCAAGACCCGAGGAGGTTGTTGACGAGGTTCTCGACCTCTTTATCGAACTCGGCGCCGACGAAGATCAGCTTGAATTCCCTGTAATTTATGCGTCTGCCCGTGACGGCTATGCATCAGAGGATTATCATGAACCCGGTACGGATATGAAACCTCTCTTTGATGCAATTGTAAAAGAAATCCCTGCTCCTCAGGGTGATATGAACGGAGGACTCCAGCTCCTTATTTCAAACATTGACTCCGATAAGTTTGTCGGCAGAATCGGTGTAGGCCGTGTTGAAAGAGGTACTGCAAAGAACGGACAGGCTGCCGTTCTCTGTCACACAGACGGTACAACTCAGAATGTAAGAATTGCAAAGCTCTATCAGTTTGAAGGACTTAAAAGAGTTGAATGTGACACTGCAACACTTGGTGACATCGTTTGCGTAAGCGGTGTTCAGGATATCAATATCGGTGAAACAATCTGTTCAAACGATTGCGTTGAGCCGCTCCCATTCGTAAAGATTGACGAGCCCACAGTTTCAATGAACTTTATCGTAAACAACTCACCGTTTGCAGGCAGAGAGGGTAAGTATGTAACCTCCCGTAACCTTCGTGACAGACTTTTCAAGGAAATTGAAACGAATGTTGCACTTCGTGTTGAAGAAACAGACAGCGCCGATACATTCAAGGTATCGGGCAGAGGTGAACTCCACCTTTCAATCCTTATCGAAACAATGCGCCGTCAGAATTATGAATTTCAGGTTTCCCGTCCGCAGGTTATTACAAAGATGATTGACGGCAAGCTTCATGAGCCTATGGAGTTTCTTATCATTGAAGTTCCCGACACATATGTCGGTCCTGTAATGGAAAAGCTCGGTTCAAGAAAAGGTGAGCTTATCAATATGGGTACCCGTGAAGGCGGTGTTACTCACATTGAATTCAGAATCCCGTCAAGAGGTCTTATGGGTTATCGCCCCGAATTTCTTACAGATACAAACGGTAACGGTATTATGAACCATGTATTTGACGGTTATGAGCCATACAAGGGTGAAATCGTAACCCGCCATCAGGGTTCACTTATCGCTTTTGAAACAGGCGAAACTGTAACCTACGGTCTTTATGCCGCTCAGGAAAGAGGCAGACTCTTTATCGGACCCGGTGTTCCTGTTTACGAGGGTATGATTGTAGGTGCAAGTCCTAAGTCTGAGGATATCACAGTTAATGTCTGCAAGAAAAAGCACATCACAAACACCCGTGCGTCGGGTTCTGATGATGCCCTCAAGCTTACACCTCCGACAATTATGTCGCTTGAACAGTGCCTTGAATTCATTGCTGATGATGAGCTTGTTGAGGTTACTCCCGAAAATATCCGTATGCGTAAGCGTATTCTTTCAAAAGAACAGCGTATGAAACAGGCATTCCGTAAGAAATAATTAAAATAATGAGTTATGTAATTCTTGACCTTGAATGGAACGGTTCATACAGCAAGGTTCTGCACAAATTTGTCAATGAAATAATTGAAATCGGTGCGGTTAAGCTTGATGATGAACTGAATGTATGTGACACCTTTACAATGCTTGTTGCTCCGAAAATCGGCAAAAAGCTATGCAGTAAGGTAAAACAGCTTACTAAAATAACAAATGAAGAGTTGAAGGACGATGGCGTCAGCTTTATCAAAGCAATCAGCCTGTTCTCGGATTTTCTGGGTGACGGTGTGCTTATGACATGGAGCGACTCCGACCTTCATGCTCTTATAGAAAACTACAGCTACTACACGGGCAGAACCAGACTTCCGTTTCTCTCACGCTATTGCAATCTGCAAAGCTATTGTGAAGATTGTCTTGATTTGCACGATTCATCCTGTCAGCTGGGACTCGGTGCCTGTGCCGAAATGGCAGGTGTTGATTTTTCGGAAGATGATCAGCACAGGGCTCTTGCCGATGTGTACCTGACATTGGAATGTATGAAGGCTTTTTACGGTAAGCATCCGTTAAAGCCGTACATTAAGGATGCTGTTTGTGACGAATTCTATGACAGACTGCTGTTCAAAAATCATTTTGTTACAGATATCAACAGCCCTGATGTTGACAAAAGCGTTATGTTTTTCGATTGTGAAGATTGCGGAAAACCGCTTGTTCAGCTTTCAAAGTGGCGACTTCACAACAAAAGCTTTACCGCCGAATTTTCGTGCAAATATTGCAGAAAGAAGTTCAACGGCAGAGTATCCTTTAAAAAGAAGTTTGACGAAGTTTCGGTAAAGAAAAAGCTTAACGAAAGGGTTGAAAAGAAGCCTGAAACAAAAGAACAGGTCAACACCGTTTCGGCAAACTGAGTGCCTTTTGTATATGGAGTTATTTCTATGATTATAAAATTCTTTGATAAACTTCATTATAAACTTTCTTTATCCGAAGAACACATAAATGATATAATTAAAAGTAATTCTAAGTATGGTGCTGACATTAAGAGAGAGGATTACTCCTATGATGTAAAATTTACGGATAAGGGTTTTAAAATGAAGTTTGTACCGGCTAAAAATTACGGTGGAATTTATAGCCTGAGTCCGATTTTTATAGGAAATATTGAGGAGAAAATTGGATATTCTGATTTAACTGTCAGAATGATTCCAAGTCCGATGATGGTTGTTGCTTTCATAATCTTTTCGTTTCTCTTCTTTATCGGTTGTAATCTTATTTTGACAGGAACGCTTAATCCTCGTTTTAAAGGTGTAGGCTTTGTAATTATATTCTTTTGTGTGTTCATGCAACTTACTAATAGGTTCTTCAATAATATGAAAAGTATTGTTGACGGATTATTTAGTAAATATCAGATTAAGGATAACTGATATTTAAAATTGTTATTATCTTAAACATTATATAGGGCAGAGCGTTTTGTTCTGCCCTTTTTTCGTGAATACAGATGATTGTGTCGTACTCCTCACAACGCACACCGAATTTTCACATACTATTTTCTTGCTTTCAACATTAATTCAGCCGTATTTCATATACTTTTCACTTTGGGGCTTTATTATATCTACAACATCAAAAAACAACACCGACATTCGATGAAGTCTTTTGAAAATATAACTTTTAATCGGAGGTACAGTTATGAACGATAACTTTGAAAACAATAAAAACGGTTATGACGGTTATTCGTCAGATAATAATACTGCTGACAACAACTATCAGGATATTCATTCATCATCAGATTCACAGTCTGCATCAACTGCAGAAAACACAGAAAGCTCTTATGAATGGAACACAAATTCAACATCAAGTGTAAATTCGGGTGAGTACCGCCATTCGTATATAAACGGTAACAACGAGAATGCGTCACACAACCCTAACCGTTATGAAAGCGCTTATTCTTCAAACACAGCATCGGGTACATCTTCACAGAACTACTCATCGGATTCATACGGTTCACAGTATTCTTCGAACCCATATTCTTCACAGCAGACTAACAACTATTCATACGGCAATCCGTCACAGAATCCATACGGCTCACAGCCGGGTTCACCGTATGCAAATCAACAGTATTCCGCACCAAAGGCTAAGAAAGTAAAAGTTAAAAAGCCTAAAAAGCCGAAGAAACCCGCATCAAAGGGTTTTGTAGCCGCAATGCTTGCAGCTGCAATCATTCTCGGCGGCGGTGCAGGATTCGGCGGCAGTATGCTTGCATCATCACTTAACAACAACTCATCTTCAAGTGTAAACATCAAACAGGCATCCGCAAACAGCACATCAACCACAAGCAATGCCGCTCTTAGCGGAACAACTTCCCAAATTGTTAAGAAAACAGCCGACAGCGTAGTTGAAATTGCTACCGAAAGCGTTGTAACAGGCGGATTTGCTCAGCAGTATGTTCAGCAGGGTGCAGGTTCAGGTGTTATCATTTCCGAGGACGGTTACATCATCACAAACTACCATGTAATCGAAGGTGCGGAGAATATCACGGTAACACTCCGTGACGGTGCAACTTCATACAAGGCTAAGATAATCGGCAGTGATGAGGACAACGATATCGCACTTCTTAAAGTAGATGCAACAGGTCTTTCAGCCGCGACAATGGGCAACAGCTCAGATCTTGCAGTAGGCGACTATGTTGTTGCAATCGGTAATCCGCTCGGACAGCTCGGCGGTACAGTAACAGACGGTATTATCAGCGCACTTGCCCGTCAGGTAACGGTTGAGGGTAAGAGTATGACGCTTCTCCAGCACAACGCTCAGATCAGCCCCGGTAACTCAGGCGGCGGACTCTTTAACTCAAACGGTGAGCTTATCGGTATTGTAAACGCAAAGGACAGTGCAACAGAGGTTGAAGGTATTGCATTTGCTATTCCGATTAACAATGTTCTTGATATAATTGACGATCTCAAAACATACGGTTATGTAAAGGGCAAGGTTGACCTCGGTATGGAGCTTACAGATATCACATCCGACGATTCCGCATTCTACTACGGACTCAGCAACACAGGCTGTTATGTTCTTTCGGTAACAAGCGGTTCTAATGCAGAAAAAGCAGGATTTATGAGAGGCGATATGATTACCGCAGTAAACGGTACAAGTGTTTCTTCAAAATCAGACATTGAAACAGCCCTCAAGGATTCAAAGGTGGGAGACACAGTAACTTTTACCGTTACAAGAAGAGGTAAGACTGCAAATCTCAAGCTCACTCTTGCCGAATATTCACCGAGCGGCAGTTCTTCAACAGGCAATTCAAAAACACAGAATAAGTCGTCACAATCACAGGGCAAAAGTTCAGATAACAGTGACAGCGACTCAATCTGGAACTATATGTTCGGTCAATAACAGCCAACAAGCTTTTTAGCTTTTTATATAAATATTCATACAGCCAAAGCTGTAGACAAAAAACTCTCTCTTAACGAACAAAGCTCCGTAACCGCACGGAGCTTTGTTCATTTTTGCTTAATATTCAATAAAAGAAAAAAGAACCGTGCCATAAAAGCGCGGTTCTTTTGTTTGTTTAAAAATCTTATTTATTTTCTTCCATATATTTAAGCTGTTTGTAAATCATGTTGGCACACATATACACATTACCGCCGCCCATCGTGAGAATGAGATCGCCCTCTTTTGCGTTCTTGCAAACATAGTCGGTAATTTCTTCAAATGTGTCAAGACATACAGAACCCGGAACTTTTGCACCGAGGTCAGTAGAATAGATGTTATATGTGTTTGTTTCACGAACAGGGAGAATAGCCGAAATAATTGCCTGATCCGGAATTTTAAGAGCCTCCGCAAAATCGTCAAGGAGCATAGCTGTTCTTGAAAATGTATGCGGCTGGAATATTGCCCAAACCTTGTTAAAGCCCATTTTCATTGCGGCATTGAGTGTTGCGGTAAGTTCTGTGGGATGATGAGCAAAGTCATCGGCAACAGTAATTCCGTCAGGTGTGCCGAGAATTTCAAATCTTCTGTGAACACCGCCGAACTTGTGAAGATTCTCGGAAATTTCCTTCGGAGTAGCGCCAAGATAATGTGCAGTAGCCGCAGCGGCAAGTGCATTATAAATGTTGTGCTTTCCGGGAACGATAAGCTTAATCTGTGTGAGCTTCTCACCCTTGAAGTAAAGGTCAAACTGCTCGTGAACACCCTTGTCTGCGCTGATGTTTTCAGCTCTGTAATCGCAGTTTTCGCCAAAACCGTAGGTGATTTTCTCAATCTCAACATCCTTTACGGCATCAAGAGTGTTTTCGTCGTCACCGTTGATAACAAGCAAGCCTGTTGTCTGATGAGCAAATTTGTTGAATGACTTCTTTATGTTGTCAAGATTCTTGAAGTAGTCAAGATGATCTGCGTCAATATTAAGAATAATCGAAATAAACGGATTGAGCTGTAAGAATGTGTCAACATACTCACAGGCCTCACAAACGATTATATCGCTGTGACCGACATAGCTGTTACCGCCGATGAACGGAAGTTTTCCTCCGATAATAGCTGACGGATCAAAACCGCTGCCGATAAGCACCTGTGAAAGCATAGCTGTTGTAGTTGTTTTGCCGTGTGTACCCGAAACCGCAATACTTCTTCTGTATCTTCTTGTAACAATACCGAGCATTACGCTTCTTTCAATACACGGAATACCGAGTTCCTTTGCTGCCTGTCTTTCGGGGTTAGTTTCCTTAACAGCCGCTGAGTAAACAACAAGCTCTGCACCCTTGATATTTTCTGCGGCGTGTCCCATAAATACGGGAATGCCGTAACCCTTAATTCTGTCAAGAGTTTCACCCTCGTTCATATCCGAACCCGAAAGTTCGTAACCCTCGTGGTGAAGAATCTCAGCCAGCGGACACATTCCGCTACCACCTATACCGATAAAATGTATTCTTTTTATGTTATCCATAAGACTGTCGTAATTCACAATAGTCCACTCCATTCCTGATAAGTATATTTGTCTGTCAGAAAAATCATTCCGCTTTGCCTGTATTTAAGTCGGAACACAGGTTGATTTGCATTCAAAGAGCAATGCCGTGACAGAACTGCAATACTCATATTATAAGACGAATGGACAAAAAAATAAATACCTAATTTGATATTTGTGCAATTTTTGTGTATTGTACGGATACTGTGTTTTAATTGTTGCCAAATTGTAGAGTAAATGCTAAAATAAAGGGGAATAGGATTATAACTAAAAATACACATAAAATGGCAGAGTGATAAAATGACTTTAAAAAAGAACGATATTGTAAACCTTACAATAACTTCGGCAACTGCCGAGGGCAGCGGAGTCGGAAGAACAGATGACGGCATTGCCGTTTTTGTACAGGGTTCTGCAATCGGTGACGAACTCAATGTGCGTATATTAAAGGTTAAGAAAACCTACGCTTTCGGCAAAATCGAAGAAATTCTTGTTCCGTCCAAGGCGAGAATTACTCCCGACTGCGAAAACTTTATGAAGTGCGGCGGTTGCACATGGCGACATATTTCTTATGAAGAAGAATGCAAAATAAAACAGCAAAGAGTTGAGGATGCGGTAACACGCATCGGCGGTCTTGATAATGTTGTTTTCAAGCCGATTATTTCGTCGGATAATATCACAAGATACCGCAACAAGGCACAGTATCCTGTCGGTCTTGACCGTGACGGAAATGTTGTGACGGGCTTTTATTCATTCCACAGCCACCGCATAATCAATTGCACCGACTGTATTTTACAGCCCGAAATTTTTGCAAGGGTAATTGAAATCACAAAAGATTTTATCGCAAAAACTAACACGGAAATTTATGATGAAACAACAGGCAAGGGCAGACTTCGCCACATTTATATCAGAATTGGCGAGGTTTCGGGCGAGCTTATGGTGTGCTATGTTGTCAACGCAAACGGTCTTAAACAGGAAGATTTACTCGTGAAAATGCTCAAATCCGAACTTCCGCAGTTAAAAAGTGTGATTATTAATTCTAACAGAGAAAAAACCAATGTTGTTCTTGGCAGAAAAAACAGAACAATCTATGGAAGTGACCATATTACCGACACACTTTGCGGATTGCAGTTTAAGATTTCACCGTTTTCGTTCTGGCAGATCAACAGAAAACAGGCTGAAAAGCTGTACGGCAAAGCAAAAGAATATGCAAATCTTAAATCTGACGAAATTCTGCTTGATTTATACTGCGGAACGGGTACAATAGGTCTTACAATGGCTGATTCCTGTAAACAGCTTATCGGTGCGGAGATTGTTGAAGATGCCGTGAAGGATGCAAATGAAAATGCAAAAGCAAACGGCATTGAAAATGCACGATTCATCTGCGGAGATGCCTCAGATGCCGCATTTCAGCTTGAAAAAGAGGGCTTAAAACCCGACTGCGTAATTCTTGACCCACCGAGAAAAGGCTGCGGTGAAGAGCTTGTAAAGACAATTTCAAGAATGTCGCCGAGCCGTGTAGTCTATGTATCCTGTGACCCCGCAACCCTCGCAAGAGATTTAAAATTCTTCACAGAAAACGGCTACACCCCCAAAGAAATCACCCCCTGCGATATGTTCTCCGGAACCTACCATGTAGAGAGCGTGGCATTGATTGAAAGAAACTAACAATAGAAAAGGAATTAAAATGCAAAATATTCTTAAAATTAAACGAACAAAGACGGCTTTGGTATTTAATCTTGCGATTATCGCTTGTGAGATTGCCGCAATAATTATCGTGTTTTTCAAATTAGGCTGCTATCCGCTTGTATATTACACTGAGGACAGCAACCTGTTTGCACTTGTTGCCTGTGCGGTTATGGCAGGCTTTCAGGTGCGATATCTCAAAAGCGGAAAAGAAATTCCGCACTCGGTTCAAATGTTCAAATATATGGCGGCGGCTCTGCTTTCGGTAACATTTGTCGTAGTTCTTGCTGTACTTTCTCCGATGCGTGGAGAGGGCATAAACGGTTGGCTCTATATGCTTTTTAACAAAGACTTCACCTTTTTACATACTTTGTGTCCGATTCTTACAATTTTATCGTTTGTGCTTTTTGAAAAAGAACCTCACCTTAACACAAAATCAGCTTTCACGGCTACAATCCCTACATTAATATATGCGATTCTGCTTATTATACTTAATATAGTCGGTGCAGTTGACGGTCCATACCCGTTTTTGCGTGTGATGAATCAACCGTTGTATATGTCATTTGTTTGGTTCATCGTTATAGTAGGCGGTGCATTTTTCCTTGCACTTCTGCTTCAAAAACTTAATTCAACAGGAAGAAAAAGAAAATAATAGATAATAAGACAGTAAACAGATGAAAATTTCAGATTGGAGTGATTTTTATGAAATACCACAAGTTGGTGGAGAATGCTAAAAAGCCAAACGGCTTTTGGGGCAAAATGATGATTAAGGCTATGAATAAAGGTCATTCAAGCCTCACCTCATGGGGACTTGAACATATGAATATCGAACGCACCGCAACTGTACTTGACATAGGTTGCGGCGGCGGAAAAACCGTTGACCGACTTTGCTCAATTGTTGCCAACGGCAAGGTTTACGGAATCGACTATTCCGAACTCTCGGTAAAATCCTCCGAAAAACTCAATTCAAAAAATATACTCTGCAACAAAGCGAAAATTCTTCAGGCATCAGTATCCGATATGCCTTTTGATGACAATACATTCGATAATATCACGGCAGTTGAAACCTACTACTTCTGGCCTGATAAGGAAAATGATGTAAAAGAAGTTTTTCGTGTTCTCAAACAGGGCGGAACGGTTATGCTGCTTTTTGAAATGCTCAGAACAGACGATGATCCGTTCAAGTGGGAAAAGGTTGAAAATATGCTGAATATCAAGTCGGTAACTCCGCAGGAAATCAGAGCCGTACTTGAATCGGCAGGCTTTGAAAACATAAACACATACACTAAGGAAGGTACAACATGGCTTTGTGCCATAGCACAAAAACCGAAGGATGATGAAAACTAATGAAGGCTTTGATTACAGGCGCAAGTTCGGGCATAGGAAAAGAAATTGCCCGATATCTTGCAGAACTCGGTTATGACCTTATTCTTGTATCACGCTCAACAGATAAGCTTAACAAGCTGAAAGAGGAACTTTCAAATGTGAATGTCAGGGTAATTACGCTTGATTTTTCACGAGAAAGTGACAGCATGGATTTGTATGAGCATATTAAGAATGAAAATGAACAGATTGATTTTCTTGTCAACAACGCAGGCTTTGGAGCATACGGAAAATTTTTGGATGTTCCGCTTGAAAGAGAGCTTGAACTCATTCACACAAATGTTTCAACGGTTCACATTCTCACAAAGCTTTTTCTTAAAGATATGGCGGAGAGAAACAGCGGATATATTCTCAATGTAGGTTCTGCCGCAGGATTTCTTGCAGGACCGACATTTGCAAGCTACTATGCATCAAAGAATTATGTTGTCCGTCTTACTCAGGCGATTCATGAGGAAATGCGTAGGGATAATAAAAATGTCAAGGTTTCCGTACTTTGCCCGGGTCCCGTAAAAACCAACTTCAATAATGTTGCGGATGTAAAATTCTGCATAAGAGGACTTGACCCGAAGTTTGTCGCAAGGTATGCCGTTGACATGACCATGAAGGGCAAAATGATTATCACACCCGGCTTTGAAATGAAAGCGGTGTCGTTTTTCAGACATTTTGCACCCGAAAAACTTCTCACAAGAATTTCTTATAATGTGCAGATGAAGAAAAACGGTATAAAATAATTATCATATAGAAATAGGGGAGGTGACACATTGAGGATAAAATTCGTTGACAAGGCGATAAAACTTTACAAAAGAATAACAGGCAGATTTGAACCGATAACAAGCAAATGCGTTCACGATAATATTTTTGCAATTGCCGGACAGTCGGCATTCTTTATTATATTATCGGCTGTGCCGCTCTCAATGTTCTTTGTGTCACTTTTGCAGAACCTGCACATTCCGATTGATTTTGTTTATCACGGACTCAGCAGTGTGTTTTCGTCAAAAATTGCCGATGATTTAACATACTTTCTGACCTCTGCCTATGAAAGTGCTGTGGGAATTTCCCTTGTAACGCTTGTAGTCACTCTGTGGTCGGCGGCACAGGGAATCCACGCAATCACAAACGGTCTTAACAGAATTTATGACGCTTACGAAAACAGAAACTGGTTCTTTTTAAGAATAAGGGCGATGTTCTACACAATTGCATTGTTTGTAATTGTGCTTGCGTCACTTGTACTTATTGTCCTCGGTTCAACAATTAACGATTTCCTTTCACCGCATTTAAAATCGTTGCCGGACATAATCGGAATAATCTATCATCTCAGATATATACTTATCTTTTTGTTTCTGACGGTATTGTTTGCGCTGATTTACAGGAACTTTCCGAACATCTCACGCAGCGAGCATAAGGAATACGGCTTTAAGTCACAGTTGCCCGGTGCGTTTCTCTGCACGGTTTCGTGGTATGTGCTTTCGTTCGGTATTTCGGTTTATGTGTCGGATTTCAACGGATTCTCCGTGTACGGAGGTCTTACAAGAATTGCCGTTATTATGATCTGGTTTTATTTTCTTATGGTTTGTCTTATGGTTTGTGCGGAAATCAATTATGTCTATCATGACAGGATAAAAGCGTTTACCGTTGCAAAATTTAAAAGAAAGGTAAAAACCAAAGGTTCAGAGCTTAATCAAATAAGAAAAGAAAGAAAAAATAATAAGTCAAATAAAAGTAAATAAATCAAAATAAAACACTTCCGTTCGGTGATACTACCAATGGAGGTGTTTTTTGTGAAAAGAAAATTTTCTAAAAAGGTGATTTCAATATTGCTCGTATTTGCAATGCTAATCGGCGGAGCGTGCTTTTCATGCACAAGTGCAGCGGCGTTTGACCTTGGCTATATCAGCGAGGACGGAATGAAGCTTGGTTACAGTATAATCAAGGGCTATTCCAAAATGTCGATGAAAAAAGGTCAGTACAAGGACGGGAAAATTGCCGTTTACTGCGGACTTGATGTGAATAATCTATATGTTATGGGTTCGCTCGGTTGGTTCTATATGACAAACGGTGTTGATCTCGACCGTGCAATGACGGATAACGATTACGCAATGGAGATGATTGCAAAGCTTGACTCACACCTTCAAGGTGCAGGCATAACAAATGACAGGGCAAAAGAAAAGAAAGCCGAGATTTTAAAGGATGCAAAGTATGTTTATCAATGCTTTGACACATTGGGACTTTACATTGTTGATGTTGAGAAAAACAGAGCCGATGAACTCATGAACGACAGCGGTATTGATTTTGTGCTTGACGGCGGTTGCGTTCCCAAAAATATGAAAGACCTCAACATTGACGGAAAAACAGATGAAAAGGACGCTGAGCTTATTCAGAAGTATCTTATCAAAGACCTGACCTTTGACGATTATGACGAAAATCAGTATGCTCTTTTTGTTTGCGATATCAACGGTGATAAAACCCCCGATATCCGTGATGCGACAGAAATTCTAAAAAAGTGACAATTGTCATAATTTGTGCAAAGTGAATATGATTTTAACTGCGACAGCTGTAATTTTAGCTGTCGCTTTTGATTTGTGACAGCAATGTGAAACTTTGAATAATTATTTGTAATTTCTCTTGACATTCAAAATGAAGGTGCTATAATTACTGATACAAATTGTTTTGTATCGAACTATTCTATATAGAACATAATCTCATAAGTGTGATTTCGGAGGTGAAATAATGTGTGATGACAAAAGCGTAAAAAGCTGTAAGTGCAATAAACGCTTTAATGATTCAATCGGTCACGAAATCAAGGTGCTTAATCAGGTTTTGCAGAGAAAGTTAATCTATTCCGCCAAGGATAAGGGTGTGGATAAGCTGACTCTTATGCACGGCTGGATTATTGCATATCTCTATGATCATCGTGATGAAGATGTTTATCAAAAAGATATTGAAAACGCATTTTCAATTGCCCGTTCAACCGTTACAAGTATTCTTAAACTTATGGAAAAGAAAAATTACATAACGAGGGAGAGCGTTGAAAGTGATGCAAGGCTCAAAAAACTTGTCTTGACCGAAACAGGTATTGAACTTCATTACAAAATCGAAAATATGATAACCAAAAACGAAACTTTGCTTGACAGTCTGCTGACAAAAGAAGAAAAGAAACAATTTCTTTTTCTTATAAATAAAATTCTCAGCGGACTTGAAAATGCAAATTAAAACGGAAGGAGATAAGTATGATAAAAACTTTGGCAAAAAATATCAAAGGTTTCGTCAAAGAATCCGTTCTGACTCCGTTCTTTATGATACTCGAAGTAATTGTTGAAACAATTATTCCGTTTCTTATGTCATCAATGATTGACGACGGTATCAACAAGGGCGATATGCAGCACATATTCATAACGGGCGGTTATATGGGTGCACTTGCACTCACGGGCTTGTTTGCAGGTATGATGGGCGGTATCTACGGTGCAAAAGCTTCGGCAGGCTTTGCAAGAAACCTCAGACGCTCAATGTTTGCAAATATCCAGTCATTCTCGTTTGCCAACATTGACCGTTACTCAACCGCAGGACTTGTTACCCGTATGACAACGGATGTAACAAATCTTCAGAATGCATATCAGATGCTTTTAAGAATGTGTTTCAGAGCGCCTGTATCGCTCATCTGTGCAATGGCAATGACATTCATCATCAATGCAAGGCTTGCCTGTATTTATCTCATTGCAACAATTTTACTTTCTGTTGTTCTTGCCTTTATTATGAAGGCAACATACAAGTATTTCAGTCAGGTTTTTGAAAAGTACGATGAACTCAACGCAAGCGTTCAGGAAAATGTAACTTCAATCAGAGTTGTAAAGGCTTTTGTTCGTGAAAAACACGAAGTTGGCAAGTTCCGCAAGGCAGCCGACAATGTTTACAGACTCTTTGTTAAGGCTGAAAATGCCATGGTAACAGTATCACCGATTATGATGGTTACTTCATACGCATCAATCATCCTTGTAAGCTGGTTTGGCGCAAATATGATCGTAAGCAGTGAGCTTACAACAGGTGAACTTACAAGTATGCTCACATATTGTATGAACATTCTTATGAATCTTCTTATGGTGGCAATGGTGTTTGTAATGCTCACAATGAGCCTTGCAAGCGGCAAGCGTGTTGCAGGTGTGCTTAATGAAAAATCAACGCTTGCAAATCCCGAAAACCCTGTTTACGAGGTTAAGGACGGAAGCATTGAGTTTGACAATGTTTCATTCTCATACAACACAAAAGCCGAAAAACCGATTCTCAACGATATCAACCTAAAAATCAAATCAGGCGAAACAATCGGTATTATCGGCGGTACGGGTTCTTCAAAAACAAGCCTTGTAAACCTTATTGCAAGACTTTATGATGTAACCGAAGGTTCTGTTAAGGTCGGTGGAAAAGATGTTCGTGACTATGATATCGAAACTCTGCGTGACAAGGTTTCGGTTGTGCTCCAGTCGAATGTTCTTTTCAGCGGTACAATCCTTGACAACCTCAGATGGGGCAACGAAAATGCTACAGAGGAAGAATGCGTCAATGCCTGCAAGCTGGCGTGTGCAGATGCGTTTATCGAAAGCTTCCCCGATAAGTACAACACAAAAATCGAACAGGGCGGTACTAATGTTTCGGGCGGTCAGAAACAGCGTCTTTGCATTGCAAGAGCTTTGCTGAAAAATCCGAAAATTCTTATTCTTGATGATTCGACAAGTGCAGTTGATACCGCAACAGACGCAAGTATCCGCAAGGCATTCAGCGAGAATATCCCCGATACTACAAAGCTGATTATTTCACAGCGTGTATCAAGCGTTTCACACGCAGACAAGATTATTGTAATGGATGACGGTGAGATAAGCGCAGTGGGTACTCACGAAGAACTTATCAAAAACAGTCCGATTTACAATGAAATTTATGTTGCCCAGACAAGCGGCAACGGTGATTTTGATGCGAAAGGAGAGCTGTAATTATGCCGGGACCAATGGGAAGAAGAAACCGAGGACCTGCACAAAAGGTTGAAAATTCAGGTCAGGTTCTTAAAAGACTATTCGGTATTATCTTCAAAAAATATAAATTTCAGATGATTATTGTTTTCGTCTGCATCCTCATCAGCGTACTTGCAAATGTTCAGGGTTCATTGTTTATACAGAATCTTATTGACGATTACATCACTCCGATGATTCAGAGCGGCAGCCGTGACTTCGGACCGATGCTCGGAGCAATTTTAAGAGTTGCAATTTTCTATGCAATCGGTGCGGCGTCGGCGTTTATCTACGCAAAAATTATGGTTTATGTAACACAGGGTACAATGCGTGATTTGCGTTGTCAGATATTTGAACATATGGAAAGCCTTCCGATAAAATACTTTGACACACACTCTCACGGCGATATTATGAGTGTTTACACAAACGATATTGACACCCTCCGTCAGATGATCAGCCAGAGTATTCCTCAGCTTTTCAACAGCGGAATTACAATCATTGCCGTTCTTGTCAGTATGTTTACACTCAGTATTCCTCTTACAATTCTTACACTTATAATGGTTGGTGTAATGCTTTTTGTAACAAAACAGCTTGCGTCACGAAGCGGAAGGTTTTTTGCAAAACAGCAGGCAGACCTCGGTGCGACTAACGGTTACATTGAGGAGATGATGAACGGTCAGAAGGTTGTAAAAGTATTTAACCATGAAAAAAAGAGCATTGAAGAATTCAATGAGCTTAATGACAGGCTTTTCAACAGTTCATACAACGCAAACAAGTTTGCAAATATCCTTATGCCGATTAACGCACAAATCGGTAACATCAGCTATGTACTTTGTGCAATCGTAGGTTGTATCTTTGCTCTCAACAACTTCCTCGGATTTACAATCGGTAAACTCGTAAGCTTCCTCACATTCAACAAGAGCTTTACCCAGCCTATCAATCAGGTCAGCCAGCAGTTTAACTCAATTGTTATGGCGCTTGCAGGTGCAGACCGTATCTTTAAACTTCTTGACGAAGAGCCTGAGGTTGATGACGGATATGTAACACTTGTTAATGTACGCAAAGAGGGCGACAGGCTTGTTGAAACTGAGGAAAAAACAGGTATGTGGGCTTGGAAGCATACTCACAGCATAACAGGCGAAACAGAGTATCGTGAACTCAAGGGTGCGCTTGTTATGGACGATGTTGACTTCGGTTATACAGATGATAAAATCGTTCTTCACAATATTGATTTGTACGCAGAACCCGGTCAGAAGATTGCGTTTGTCGGTTCAACAGGTGCAGGCAAAACAACAATCACAAACCTTATTAACCGATTCTATGATATTCAGGACGGTAAAATCCGTTATGACGGAATCAATATCAACAAAATCAAAAAAGGCGACCTTCGCCGTTCACTCGGTATAGTTTTACAGGATACACACCTGTTCACGGATACCGTAATGGAAAATATCCGTTACGGCAGACTTGACGCAACAGACGAAGAGGTTATCGCAGCGGCAAAGCTTGCCAACGCAGACAGCTTTATCAGAAAACTTCCTGACGGCTACAACACCCTGCTCAAAGGTGACGGCGGCAATCTCAGTCAGGGACAGCGCCAGATGCTTGCGATTGCAAGAGCCGCTGTTGCAGATCCGCCCGCACTTATCCTTGATGAGGCTACAAGTTCAATTGATACCCGTACCGAAAAGATGGTTCAGGACAGCATGGATAAGCTTATGCACGGCAGAACAACCTTTGTTATTGCCCACAGACTTTCTACAATCAAGAATTCAGACTGTATTATGGTTCTTGAAAAGGGCAGAATCATCGAGCGTGGTTCACACGAACGGCTTCTTGAACAAAAGGGCAGATACTATCAGCTTTATACAGGCAAAACCGCATAATGATAATCGAAAGGGGAGAGTTGCAAAGGCTCCCCTTTTTCTGTTCTTGAAATATTGACTTGTTTATTGTACAATAATATTCGGAATTGTGAGGTGTTAAAAATCAAAGCTAATTCAAAGCTAATATTAAAACTTACTGCATTGCTAACAGTAATTTGTCTTGCACTTTGTTCGTGTTCAATCAATATCAATGTGAACGGTTCCGATTCGGAAAGCAAAACAACTGTTTCAGAAATCGGAACATTATCGGTTCATTACCTTGATGTCGGACAGGGTGACAGCATATTTATTGAACTGCCGAATCAAAAGTGTATGCTGATTGATGCAGGCGAAAATATGTACGGCAAAAGTATTACCGAATATATCAATAATCTCGGATACACAAATATTGATTATCTCGTTGCAACCCACCCTCATGCCGACCATATCGGTTCAATGGCTTATGTTGTAAAGCATAATAATATCGGCGAAATCTATATGCCTAAGGTTACAACCACAACCAAGACCTATGAGAATCTGCTCACGGCAATTGCAGACAAGGGACTTAAAGTCAAGTCAGCCAAAGCGGGTATGAATATTATTGATGGCAACGATTTCAGCATAAATATTCTTGCTCCCGTAACAATTGACGATGATAATCTGAACAATTGCTCGATAATTCTAAAAATAACTTATAAAAGCGACAGCTTTCTGTTCCTCGGAGATGCCGAAAAGAAAGAGCTTGAAACCGTTACGGCAGATATGAGTGCAGAAGTTCTTAAAGTAGGTCATCACGGAAGCAGAACTTCAACAACAAAAGCGTTGCTTGAAAAGGTAAATCCAAAATATGCGGTTATTTCACTCGGCAAGGATAACAGCTACGGACATCCGCACAAAAGCACATTAAAGTTGCTTGATGAATTCGGAGTTGAAACATACAGAACCGATGAAAACGGAACAGTTGTCATTTCAACCGAGGGTTCAGGTGTGACAATCAAAACGGGACAAACTTCAATGAAAAGGGATGAATAAGCTTGAAAAAATTTATTGTTGACAGAATAGAAGGCGACAAGGCTGTTCTTGAGTGTGAAAACGGCGATATGGTGAATCTTGAACTTAAAGCTCTGCCGAAAAATATCAAAGAAGGCGATGTAATCAACTTTCAGGAAAACAGCTATTTTCTGAACAGCGATGAAACAAAAGCCAGAAAAGAAAAAATTAAAAATCTGATGAATTCGCTTTTTGAAGATTAAAAATTATGCAAAAACAAAAATGCTCTGTACCAAATCAAACGGTACAGAGCATTTTTATTTGTGATTGTGTAATCAATGTGTGTTGTCTGCTGTAAGTGACCTTCTGAAAATATGTCTGAAAATGAATCTGACAATCGGGCCTGCAAAAAACAACTGCCAGCAAAGTGCCATAGGGAAGTTGAATGCGGTAGTTTCAAGCCATACCGAAATAATCTCAACACCCGCATTTTTGAAAATAAGAGTGGCAGCAAGGCTCATAAGAGGACACATAAAGATAACCGAAATTGCAGAAATTGCGAGTACAAGGAAGAAAGGATTATCCTTTGCAGGGTTTACAATCTTAAAAGCAAGCTTTTTGGCAATGTGACCGATAATGAAAAAGTCAAGAATGAATGCAATCGGTCCCATAAAAGAAAGTTCTTTGAAGGCGGAAAGAAAAATTTCGTTTTTCATTCCGCCGATATTAAGAGCTGTGTTGTAGCAAATCATGGCATAAACCATAAAGAACACCATGATAATCGTAAAAATAACTTCCTGAAATTTAGTTTTTGGCATAAAAAATCTCCTTTATAAAAATGATAACTTAGTAAACATATAAGTGTTGTTCGTTATCATTTCCTTAAGGAGAAATGTGCGTTTCCAATTAAACCATTATATATTTCGGAAATTATACTATAATTTTTTTTATTTTGTCAACTTCAAAAAAATTTTCATTGCAATTACTCTGTTTAATACATTTTGTGACACTTTTATTACAATTCAGATTCATTTCTCGGTGGATTTTTACTTTGAAATTTGGTATAATACATATGATTGTGATGAAAATTATACTTAAAACTTGCGGTTCTGTTCAGAAAGGGCATTTTTACTATGGGTGCATCAATTTATATTGCGGATGATGAAAAGAACATTCGTGACCTTATTACAAAGTTTCTTGAGTGTGACGGTTACAGCGTTACCGCATTTGAAACCGGTGACGAGCTTATGGAGGAATTCCTTAAAAAACCGTGTGAACTTGTGATTCTTGATATAATGATGCCCGGAACAGACGGCTTGACAATATGCCGTCAGCTCAGAACGATAACGGATGTTCCTATAATTATGCTGACCGCAAAAGATTCCGAATATGACTATGTAAGGGGAATAACCCTCGGGGGCGATGATTACCTGACAAAGCCGTTCAGACTTACAACCCTTTTAATGAGAGTAAAATCCCTTTTAAGAAGAATGGATATGAACACCAAAAAGGTGACAGGTCAGGAGCTTTCTGATATTAAAATCGGCAATCTTAGATTTTCGGCGCAGGAAAACTGCCTTTATTGCAAAGGCAAGCCTGTTTCTTTGAGCAAAACAGAACTTAAAATGCTTACATATATGTTAAAAGAACCGAAAAAGGCATTTTCAAGAGAAGAAATTCTTGAAGGTGTGTGGGGATTCGATACCGAAGTTGAAACCCGTGTAACAGATGAAACCTTGCGAAGAATACGCAGAAAGTTAAGCCTTGCAGGCAGTAATGTCAGCATAGGCACGATATGGGGCTTTGGTTACAGAATAAGCATTGCGGAGGATAAAAAGTGAAGCACATAAAATTCCGTATTTTGATTATTGTATGGTTGTCAATGATTTTACTTTTTTTCGCATTTGCAGGAATTTTAAATATAGTTTTGCCGTCCCACTTCGTAAGTGAGGCAGAGAACGCTCTTGAATACGAAATGGATTATCAGCATTATATTTCTAACAGCAACGATGAGAGTGAAGATGATTCTTCGGATTATTATGAAGAAGATTCTAATGAAGAATCAACTCTTCAAAAAAAGTTTGAAAGCGGTTATCAGGATTCGTATTTCACCTCGGATATTTACTATATTGATGTAACAGACGCTCTTAATGACAAAAACACCTCCGAGGGCAACAGCCTTGTCGGCTCAAATTCAACTTCATTAAAAAGTACATACGAACTCACCGAATGGGTTAAGAATCATAATATATCCGAAGAACAAATATATACACTTCAAACAGATAACGGCTATTATGTATTTACCGTTTATGAAGAACCGCAGAATTATGATTATTGGGACGATGCAGAATCCGATGAAAACGATTCGCCTGTGTATTTAATGTACATAAATATCGACCATATCGTAAAATATACCCGTTCGCTTAACTGGCTTATTTCAGCAATTTTTCTTTGCGCAATTGTTGTAATGAGCATAATCGGTTACAGACTCGGTGTTAAAATCGAGGAGTCACAGAAAACTCAGCGCAGATTCTTTCAGAATTCTTCTCACGAACTCAAAACCCCTCTCATGGCAATTCAAGGCTATGCCGAGGGCATTGAAATGGATGTTGTAGATCCGCAAAATGCCGCAGACATAATTATGCAGGAAACCGAGAGAATGACAGGTCTTGTTGAGGAAATTCTTTCAATTTCAAAAATCGATTCACGACATTTTAAGCTTGACCTTGTAAAGCTTGACATAAAAGAGGTTCTTTACGATTGTTTTCGGTCACTTGATGCTGTTCAGCAGATGAACGGCATAAGCATTGTGCCTGAATTTCCCGATGAAGAAATCTATGTGAAATGTGATGAAGATCAAATGGCAAGGGCATTCCGAAATATCATAATAAACGGTTTGAAATATTCAAAAAAGAAAATTACTGTTGCCTGCGAAACCAATCAGAAATATGTTTATATCCGATTCAAGGATGACGGTAACGGTATAAACCGTGATGATATTGAACATATCTTCGACAGATTCTACAAAGGCAGTGACGGCGGAACGGGCATCGGTTTGTCGCTTGCAAATGAGATTATACATCTTCACAATGGCAGCGTAACAGCGTATAACTACCTTGACGGTGCCGTATTTGAAGTGAAACTGCCTATTATTGACTGATTATTTGTGCAAATTGCTGAAAATACAAATAATCGCTTACTTGTGACATTTTTGTGATGCTTTTTGACGAATTTTGTGGTATTATATTAGTGCGTTTGCAATGTATAATATTTGGTTAATGAATTTATAATTTGATAATTAATATACAGATATATAATGAGGTGTAGCTATGAACAGCAGTGTGCTGGCTTATCTTGAAAACTCAGCCGAATACTTTCCCGAAAAATGTGCGGTAACTGACGAAAAGGTTTCCTATTCATATTCCGAGCTTGTAAAACTCAGCTCATCTGTCGGAACCGCCCTTTCTGAACTTATCGTATCGGGAGATGCAGTAGGCATATATATGGAAAAATGCGCCGATGCGGTAGCGGCATTTTTTGCAACCGTGTACGCAGGCGGATTTTATTCTGTTCTCAACACGGAGCTTCCGCAGAACAGACTTCAGACCACAGTTTCCGTACTCAATCCAAAGGTGATTGTAACTTCTGAAAGCTTGCTTGAAACAGCGAAAGAATATTTCTCTGAAAGAAAAATTGTGACCTTTGAAGATTTGGCAAAATCGGAGCCTGATTATGCAAAGCTTGGCGAAATCCGTAGCCATAAAATTGACACAGATCCGCTTTATATTAATTTCACTTCCGGTTCAACGGGCACTCCAAAGGGAATTGTTGTGTGTCACAGAAGTGTAATTGACTTTATTGACCATTTTACCGAAATATTCGGCATTGATAATAACGATGTAATAGCAAATCAAGCACCGTTTGATTTTGATGTGTCCGTCAAGGATATCTATTCAGCTGTTAAAACAGGCGCAACTCTTGTTGTTGTGCCGAGGAGAATGTTCTCCGCTCCTGCCGAACTCATTGATTTCATATGTGACCGCAGGATTACTGTTATGATATGGGCTGTTTCGGCTCTCTGCCTTATCAGCACATTCCATGCGCTTGACTACAGAACTCCCGAAACCGTTAATAAGATTCTTTTCAGCGGTGAGGTTATGCCGCTCAAGGCGCTTAAAAATTTCCGTTCACATCTTCCAAATGCAAAGTATGTCAACCTTTACGGACCGACGGAAATCACCTGTAACTGCACATACCATATTCTCGACAACAATTGCGACTATGCAGACGGTATTCCGATAGGCAAACCGTTCCCCAATGAAGATGTTATTCTTCTTGATGAGAATAATAACAGAATTTCAGAGGTTGGCAAAGTCGGTGAAATCTGCGTGAGAGGCACTGCTCTTGCACTCGGTTACTACTCAAATCCCGAACAGAATGCAAAGGCTTTTGTTCAGAATCCGCTTAATCCGTACTATCCCGAATTAATTTACAGGACAGGCGACCTAGCAAGATACAACGAAAATGGTGAACTTGTTTTCAGCGGAAGAAAGGATTTCCAGATTAAATATATGGGACATCGCATAGAGCTTGAGGAAATCGAGCGTGAGATGTCAGCCGTTGACGGTGTTGAGCAATGCTGTTGTATTTTTGATGAGAAAAAATCAAGGCTCAAGGGCTTTTTCGTAGGCTCAATTGAAAAGGACGAGCTTGCCGCATCAATGTCAAGGGATTTGCCTGCGTTTATGGTTCCGGGCGTTATCCGCAGGGTTGATGAAATGCCGCTGACAAAGAACGGCAAAATTGACCGTAAAAAGCTTGCTGAAATTGCAGGGGGCAGAAGAAAATGAACGAAATATTAAAGCAGAACAAAACTGCATTCTATGTTTTTGATGTAAAAACTCTCAAAGACAGAGTGGCATATCTCAGAAAAATGCTTCCCGAAGATGTTGCAATCTGCTATGCAATCAAGGCGAACACATTTATTACGGCAGAACTTGAAAATGATGTTGACCGCTTTGAAATCTGCTCACCGGGTGAGGCTGAAATCTGCGATTTACTTGATATTCCCGACAAAATGATGGTGATTTCGGGTGTGTACAAAACTCCCGAAGTTATGGAAAATATGGTTGCAAACGGAAAATGCGACAGAATATTCACCGTAGAGTCACTTACACAGTTTAATCTTTTCAAAGAATTGTCCGAAAAATATAGAAAGAAAATTTCTTTGCTTTTAAGACTTACAAACGGAAGTCAGTTCGGAATTAATTCCGATGAAATCGAAGAAATTATTTCAAAAAGAAACGAATTTGAATATCTAGACATACTCGGTATTCAGTTCTTTTCAGGAACACAGAAAACTTCTCTTAAAAAACTCAAGAGAGAAATTGACAAACTTGACAATCTTCTTATTCTTCTCAAAGAGAAATATGATTATACCGCAGAAGAGCTTGAATACGGCACAGGATTCCCTGCAGCTTATTTCAAGGAAGATACCATAAATGAGGACGAGCTTATCGGCGGATTTGCACAGCTTTTGAATGAGATGACTTCAAAGCCGAAAATCACGCTTGAGCTCGGACGAAGCATTGCCGCAATCTGCGGTAAATACTACACGCATATCGTTGATAAAAAGTGCAACAAAGGGGAGAACTACCTCCTTGTTGACGGCGGAATGAACCATATTGTGTACTACGGTCAGCATATGGCAATGAAACAGCCGTACCTTTCGGTTTGCGGAAAAGAAACCGAGCCGTGTACCGAATCATGGAATATCTGCGGTTCACTTTGTTCAATGAATGATATAATCGCAAAACAGATTTCTTTGCCTGATATTGAAATCGGTGATATAATTTGTTTTGAAAACACAGGCGCTTATTGTATGACAGAGGGAATTTCTTTGTTTTTAAGTCGTGATATTCCCTCGGTTTACATAAAAAAGGAGGACGGAACATATCTTTGCGTCCGTGATTCCTTTGAAACATTTAATTTAAACAAACCCAATTACAGAAAGGAAACGAATTAAAATGGATGAACTTATTGAGATTTTAGAGGACATTAAACCGGATGTAGATTACGAAGGCTGCGAAAACCTTATTGACGGTCACTATCTTGACTCTCTTTCAATCATTTCTCTTATTGCTGAGATTGAGGATGCTTTTGATGTGACAGTTCCTGCAGTGGAAGTTGTTCCTGCAAACTTTAATTCAGTAAAGGCAATGTGGAGTATGATTGAAAGACTCCAAGAGGAGGAATAAGATGGATCTTCCATCATTACTGATGGCGGGCAGTCTTGACACGTTGACCTCATATTTTTCGGTAGCGTTTCTTGTCATTTTTCTGCCTGTTTCAGTTGTTGTGTATGCCGTAATTCCGCAAAGAGCAAGAAAGTATTTTCTGCTTATTGCAAGTTTTGCTTTCTTTTGGCTGATAAGCGGTCAGTTGATTGCCTATTTATGCCTGATAATAATGGGCGTCCATTATTTCGGCTTGTGGCTTGACAGGATTCAAACGCAAAAAAGTGCGGCGCTAAAGGCTGTGCCTAAGGAGGAGAAAAAGGCTCTTAAAAAGGTTTATCTCCACCGCAGTCGCAGAGTTCTGTTGTTTGCCGCCGTACTTATGATAGGCGGTCTGCTTGTAATCAAATACTCACCGTTTTTTACAACAAATGTAAATTCGCTGTTATTGCTTTTGAATATTCCGATTCAGTTTGATATTCCGAGTTATATAATGCCGATTGGTATTTCATTCTTTACTTTGCAGGCTGTATCGTACCTCTTTGATGTTTACAGAGGACTTATTAAAGCAGATGACAACATATTAAGACTTGCGTTGTTTATGTCTTTCTTTCCACAGATTGTAGAAGGTCCTATCTGCCGTTACGGTCAGACAGCCAATCAGCTGTGGAATGTAAAGCAAATTGAGTTTGAAAACTTAAAACTCGGTGCAGTCCGTATTCTTTTCGGTCTTATGAAAAAACTCGTAATCGCTGACAGACTTAATCCTATGATTAAGCAGATTTTCAGCCATTACGATGACTATCAGGGCGGAATAATCGCTCTCGGAGCAATTGCCTATACAATTCAGCTCTATTGCGATTTCTCCGGTACAATGGACGCCGTAATGGGTGTTGCTCAGATTTTCGGCGTTACAATGCCCGAAAACTTTCAAAGACCTTTCTTCTCAAAATCAATTTCAGAATTTTGGAAAAGGTGGCATATTACACTCGGCACATGGTTCAAGGATTATATCTTCTATCCCGTCACCATGTCAAAGCCGATGAAAAATCTTACATCTTCCGCACGCAAAAAGCTCGGCAACCACTTTGGCCCGTTGCTTGCGGGAAGCATAGCGTTGTTCTGTGTATGGTTCTGCAACGGACTGTGGCACGGTTCTGCGTGGGGTTACATATTCTTCGGTATGTACCACTTTGTGCTTATTCTGTCGGGTAACATCATTGCCCCTGCGGTTACCGCATTCAATAAAAAGCTTCACATCAATTCCGAATGCTTTGCGTACAAAGTGTTTCAGATAGTTCGTACATGCATACTTGTTGTTATCGGCGAAATGTTTTTCAGAGCAGAAAGACTTACAACAGGTCTTTCAATGTTCGGGAAAATGGTGACCGATTTCAGCTTTTCAAGCCTTAACTATGAGCTTATGAAAAAGCTTAAAATTGATATGCATGATGTTATGATCGTGCTTATTGCGCTTGCTTTTATTTTTGTAATCAGCGTTCTCAATGAAAAGGGAATATGTGTGCGTGGCGCAATTGCAAAGAGAAATGTTGTTATAAGATGGGCGGCTGTTTACGCTCTTATTATGTTCATCATAATCTTCGGTGCTTACGGCAAGGGTTATGTTCCCGTTGATCCGATTTATGCGAACTTCTAAGGAGGTCTGATTATGAAGAAAATAATTAAGAGAATTGTCAGCTGTGTCCTGTTTGTTGCAATACTTCTCGGATTACTTCAGGTGTCCTCACTCATATTTCAGCCAAAGTCAAATGACAAGGCGGCGGGCATTCATTATCCGAGAGCAAACGGTATTTTCAGCGAACCTAAAGACAGTATTGACACTGTATTTATCGGTGACAGCGAGGTATATCATTCGTTCATTCCGCTTAATATCTGGAGGGATTACGGAATTACCTCGTATGATGTTTCTTCTCCGGCTCAAAAGCTTGTGTACTCAATGGAATTTTTGAAAAAAACTTTTGAAAAACAAAGTCCGAAGATTGTGTTCCTTGAAACCAATGCGATTTTCAGAAAATCTTATTTTGAGGATGTAATCACATATAAGGCAGAGCAGATTTTCCCTGTGTTCAGATATCATGACCGTTGGAAGAATCTTCAGCTCAAGGATTTTTCGGCTACAGTTGAATATACTGCGAACGAGGAAAACAAAGGTTATTACTTTACTAAAAAGTCTAAGCCTGCGACAGATAAGGCTATCAAGAAATATATGAAGTATTCCGATGTTTCTGCACCGATACTTTCTACCAACAAAAAGTATCTCAACGAAATTGCGAAATTCTGTAAAAAGCACGGTACAAAACTTGTGCTGATAAGTACCCCAAGCACAAAAAACTGGAACTACCAGCGACATAACACTATGGAAGCAATTTCAAAGGATCTCGGTGTTGATTATATCGATACCAATCTTCTCCGTGACGATATCCCGATTGATTGGAAAAAGGATACAAAGGATAAGGGCGATCACCTTAACTACAAAGGTGCTGTGAAGCTGACAAATTATATCGGAAAATATCTTGACGATACAAAGCTCTTCAAAGATAAGCGTAACGATCCGTCATACGATAACTGGAATACCTGTCTTGATAAGTTTGAAAAGAAGGTCAAAAAGGCTACAAGTTAGGAAAACTGATTTATTTAGAATCTAAAATCTTTCCCCTGTGTTGCAATTCAATGCAGGGGAAAGAAATATTAAAAAACTTTTAAAAAAGTATTGACAAAAATTCAGTTTTACCGTATAATCAATACTGCTCACGAAAATAGTGAGAGATAAATGCGAGTGTGCTGGAATAGGCAGACAGGCACGTTTGAGGGGCGTGTGTTTCACGACGTACGGGTTCAAGTCCCGTCACTCGCACCATAGAAAAGACTTGATACCTTGCGTATCAAGTCTTTTCTATTTTATGCAAGCAAGCGATGACGGGACTTGAGGTAGCCTTGCGACCGCCGCCTGTGGCGGAAAAAGGGAGCAAAGCGCTGTCTGAAATAAGGAGCATAAGGAAGTGCATCCATGCACAACGCAATGCGACTATATTTCAGACGGGGAGAGAGTAACCGTAAAAACAAAAGTGGATAGGAGAAAACAACTGTTATTAGGGAGAGCGTTGATGAAAGTATGACGATGAACAAGCCACATTAGCGAGGTTGTAAGTTTGACATATAGCAATCACCGTCACTCGCAGTTACCATTACAACAAATTGCAATAGTGAATATGACGGGACTTGTTTTTAACCACATAATTTTTTGTAGTCAGTAGGGCATTTATCGAACGCCCACAGGTAAAGTAACATATCTACAGCACCATACCTTGACAACCAAAATCCGTTGTGATAATATCGTTTTGGCAACGGGCAACCGTTAAACATATTTAATTTGGAGATATGAATTTATGAAAAAAGCAGTTTTATTTGACCTTGACGGCACATTGTGGCACACTTGTGATGTGATTTTGCCTGTGTGGAACGATATACTTAAAAAACATAAAGAAACAACAAAGCAAATCACACTTGAAGAAATGAACAGCTATATGGGAAAAACGGTTGAACAGATTGCGTCAATAATGTTGCCCGAACTTACGCTTGAAAATTCGGTTGCAATTGTAAAGGAGTGTTGCGCTGAACAGATTCCGTCACTTCGTAAAACGGGCGGTCATTTGTATGATAATCTTGAAAGTACACTTCAAATTCTTTCAAAGAATTATTTTCTCGGCATAATCAGCAATTGTCAATGCGGATATATAGAGGCATTTTTGTTTGCTCATAAGCTTGAAAAATATTTCTCCGATTTTGAAATGTCAGGCAGAACAAATCTGACAAAGGGAGAGAATATAAAGCTTGTTATGGAGCGTAACGGCATTGATAAGGCTGTGTATATCGGCGATACAATTGGTGATCAGCTTGCCGCCAAAGATGCAGAAATACCGTTCGTGTTTGCATCATACGGATTCGGCACAACGGAAAATCCCGAATATACAATCAGTTCGTTCGATGAATTGCCAAAAGTTGCAGAAAAAATTCTCGGCTGATTGCCAAAAAATAGGATGATGTCGGGATACAGCCTATCCCGATGTCATTTTTGTAAAAGCATAAAGTTTCAGTTTTTATGCGTTTTTTGCAGATAGAGAAAAAATTATGTAAGAAAATTGAAAAAACTTTCAAATATGTGTTGACAAGTTGAATACCTTATGATATAATCTTGATTGTTGAGTTGAGAAACCGACAAAAATCCAATAAATGCGAGTGTGCTGGAATAGGCAGACAGGCACGTTTGAGGGGCGTGTGTTTCACGACGTACGGGTTCAAGTCCCGTCACTCGCACCATAGAAAAGACTTGATACCTTGCGTATCAAGTCTTTTCTATTTTATGCAAGCAAGCGATGACGGGACTTGAGGTAGCCTTGCGACCGCCGCCTGTGGCGGAAAAAGGGAGCAAAGCGCTGTCTGAAATAAGGAGCATAAGGAAGTGCATCCATGCACAACGCAATGCGACTATATTTCAGACGGGGAGAGAGTAACCGTCAAAACAAAAGTGGATAGAAGAAAACAACTGTTTTTAGGGAGAGCGTTGATGAAAGTATGACGATGAACAAGCCGTATTGGTGAGGACGGAAGTATGACATATAGCAATTTTTCTATTTAAACAGATAAAACCGCTGAAACACTTGTCTGACACAGACAAACACAGCTCAATGTTTTGGCAACCCGAAAAAATAAAAATACGGAACAGATTTCTGTTCCGTAAAAATTATTTAAAGAATATCCAACCTTCAACCTTGTCGCCGTCAACCATAAAAGCTTTTTCTGCAATTTCCGCAAGCGGCGAATCACTGTAACTGTCCGAATAAAAATTGTCAATTTTTCCGTCAGGAAAAGCCTCATAAAATCGTTTTACCTTTTCCTTGCCGTGACAGTTTACACCCGAATATTTTCCGCTGTGCATATCTACCTTTGACGCCATAAGGTTTTTTATTTTGAGCCTTTTGCAAACGGGTTTCAGCAAAAATTCGGGTGACGCCGAAATAATTACATCATCATCTTTCTTTTGCTCAAGGTAAAACGGTTTTATATTTCCTATGTATTCCTTCCAGAAATCATTTACATCCTTTTCAGTATCGCAATAGGTAAGAAATCTGTACATTTTTTCTTTAAAATCAGTTTTTGTACCTTTTTTGAATACATAGAATTTTAAAAATGCTCCCAAAAGCGATGGGGCAAGAGTGAGTATTTTTTTATGCCTTTTAAGGCAGAATAAATAGAAGTCGGCTGTTGAGTCCCCGTAGTAAATCGTTTTGTCAAAATCGTAAACATTCATAATATGCAAATTCCTTTTTAGTTTTGCAAATAATTTTTGATATTCAATTCTTAACAGAAGAGAACATCTGCACTATGATTATAATATGAGAAGAAAATTTTTGCAACATTTCCCGTTAACAAGCTCATTTTGGCTGATTATCCAAAGAATATACCGTTATTCTGTTGCTTTTAACTCTGTTTTGTTGTACAATATACTATGTATTATTGTATAAAGGAGAAAATCCGTGTTTGGTTATTTGCAGATTCAAAAGAGCGAACTGCTTGTTCGTGAATCCGAGGCTTATAAGGCTGTGTATTGCGGTCTTTGCAGGCAAATGGGTAAGGATTACTCCGTGTTTACAAGATTTACGCTAAGCTATGACTGCACATTTTATGCAATGCTTTTAATGTCGCTTAACCGTTCATGCAAAGGCTTTAAAGACGGCAGATGCACCTGTAATCCTCTTAAAAAATGCAAGTTTGCAACAGATTCGGGTGACGCATACAGAAAGGCTGCCGCATTTTCAATGATATCGGTTTATTATAAAATTATTGATGATATTCAGGACAGCGGATTTTTTAAAAAGCTGTTGTGCAGAATCATAAAGCCTTTCTTTTCTCATCAGAGGAAAAAGGCGGCAGATAAGTATCCCGATATGGACAAAGCGGTTTCTGATATGATTAAGATGCAGTATGATGCAGAACATTCGGAAAAGCCGTCTGTAGATATGTCGGCTCATCCAACGGCATTAATGCTCGCTGCTGTATTGTCGGCTGAGGCTCATGATGAAATTCAAAAAAGAGTTCTCTATGAATTCGGCTATCATATCGGTAGGTGGATTTATCTTGTCGATGCCGCAGATGATATAGAAAAAGATATCAAATCAAACGGATTTAATCCGTTTGTAAACAAGAAAACAGGTGAGGTAAAATCATCGGATTTTATAAAAGCGGTGCTGAATCAGTCACTTGCAAGGGCATATGATGCCTACAATCTTTTGAACTTTACCGATTTTAAGGGAATTTTAGATAATATGATGCTTTTGGGATTCCCTGCATCACAAAACAGAGTAACAAGCAAACTTGATACGGAGGTCAATAATGAATAATCCATATGAGGTTCTCGGTGTGTCTGAAACAGCTACCGATGAAGAAGTAAAAGCAGCGTACAGAAACCTTGCTAAAAAATATCATCCCGATAACTACACCGACAGTCCTCTTGCGGATGTTGCGGAGCAGAAAATGAAGGAGATTAATGAGGCATACGATATGATTAATCAGATGCGTCAGAAGGGTAAGGGTACAGGCTCAACAGGCAGTTCGTCATATAACGCAAATTCTTCAAGCTCACAGTTCTACAATGTAAGAATTTACATTCAGAGAGGACTTCTTGATCAGGCCGATCAGATTCTTGAAAACACAGCACAGTCAATGAGAACCGCCGAATGGCATTATCTCAAGGGCATGATTGCATACCGCAGAGGTTGGTCTGAACAGGCTTTTTCATATTTCACAACTGCGTGCAATATGGACCCCAACAACACGGAATACCGAGCCGCTCTTAACAATATGCAGAACCAGAGAGCATACAACTACGGCGGTTATACTCAAACAAATCCTAACGCAACAGGCTCATCCTTCTGCGATGTTTGTGCAGGAATGATGTGTGCAAACTGCTTGTGTGATTGTTGCAGAATGGGATGTTAATATGAAGAAAAACGGTATCAAAAAGGGGACAATGCGTATTGCGGTTTGCGGAATTATTGCGGCGCTCTCACTCGTTTTTATGATGATGACATCTCTTGTTCCAATCGGAACATACGCTTTGCCCTGTCTTGCAGGAATTCTCATTTCCTGCATAGTTGTTGAATACGGCTATGGATGGGCAATCGGTGTGTTTTGTGTAACTGCCGTGCTTTCAACGCTTCTTGCCGGCGATAAAGAGGCTGTTATATATTTCATTGCACTTTTTGGCTATTATCCGATTTTAAAGGGCGCTTTTGAATTTAAAATCAAAAACAGGGCAGTTCAATACATACTCAAGTTTGCGGTATTTAATGTTGCCGCCATCGGTTCGTTCTTTGTCGCAACATGGCTGTTGTCAATTCCGACAGATGAATTTACCGTTTTCGGTTTTTATGTCCCGTGGGCATTTTTGATTGCCGGAAATATTTTCTTTTTGCTCTATGATTATGCAATTACCGTCTTTGTTATGCAGTATGTTCGCAGATTAAGAGGAAAAATATTCGGTAATTTTCACAAGTAATTATAACAAGTAATTATAATTCAAAGAAGTTTTGAGAAGGTGTACTTAAATGAAAAAGCAAAAATTGTTTGTCCGCATAGTCTGCATTGCCCTTGTGGTTCTTATGGCAGTATCGGTAGGTGCTGTTGCAATAACTGCATTTTCGGCTAATGCGGCTCAATCAACCGAGGAGGTTTCCGCAAGCGTATCAGCAGGCGCATCAGGCTATATAAATGCGTCGTATGTAAATCTGAGAAGCGGAGCAGGCACGAATTATTCGGTTATAACCTGTATGGCAAAGAACACAAAATTTACTTTTGTTGACGGAAAGCTCTATAACTCAAAGTGGTACAAAATCAAGCTTAAATCAAATTCAAAGACAGGCTATGTTACAAAGGAATATGTTGCCGTAAGTTCTTCGACAACGGCATCAAGCGTAACAGGTTATGTTTCTGATGATTATGTAAATCTCAGAAGCGGAGCAGGCACAAATTATTCTGTTGTTGATTGCCTGAGAAAGAACACTAAGCTTACTTTTGTAAGCACTTCACTCTACAACTCCGCCTGGTATAAGGTTAAGGTTACTTCAACTGCTAAAACAGGTTACATAAAAAAAGACTATGTAAAAATGAACAGTTCAACCCAACCTACAACGAAGGCAACACAACCTACAACAAAGGCAACCAAACCTGTAACTCAGCCGACTGCGTCAGCGTCAACTGTAAGCGGTTATATAACAGACGATTATGTAAATCTCAGAAGCGGTGCCGGTACAAGCTATTCGGTTGTTGATTGTATGAGAGTAAATACAAAGGTTACTTTTGTAAGCACAAAGCTTTATAACAATGATTGGTATAATATTAAGCTTACATCAAATTCAAAAACAGGCTATGTAAAGAAAGACTATGTTAAGATGAACAGTCAGACACAGCCTACAACAACTCGGCCTACAACCGCAAAACCGTCAACAGGTTCATCTGTTAAACTTTCCGTATCAAGCAAATCAATTTTCACAGGCAACAGATTTGCAATTACTGCAACAGCGTCCGGAAGTGTTTCATGGTCAAGCTCAAATACAGGCGTTGCAACCGTTGACTCTCGTGGTATTGTAACAGCCAAGAAAGCAGGCTCTGCAACAATTACTGCGAAAAGCGGTTCGCATTCTGCAACCTGCAAAATTACCGTAAAATCCGGCTCATCTGTAAATATATCCAACAGCAATGTAAATCTTCCGTGGCAGAAGTCAATGCTTTTGAAATCAAGAACAAGCGGTGTCACATGGTCAAGTTCAAATACGAAAATCGCAACAGTTAAGAACGGTGTAGTTGACACGGTAGGCAAGGGCTATGTAACAATCACAGCCTCAACATCATACGGTGCGGCAACCTGTCTTATCCATGTTATGCCGAGGGAAAGCGTGCGTTTCTGCTATGCGTCACCGAACTCCGCTCCGCTTAATTCAAATGTAAGCTTTAAGGCTATTACCGACACAGACAGGGTAGGCGTGTATTTTGTAGTTACAAACGGTTCAACCTCTTATAAGGTCACCGCAAAAAATAAGGTTAAAGACGGTAACTCCTATATCTGGACAGGTACACAAAAGCTTTCAAAATCAGGCAAATGGTCTGTAAAAGCATATTCTAAATTTAAAACCGAATCAAAGTATTACACCACGGCAGGCGGCGGTGAGGGCGAGGTGTTTGTAACCTCAACAACCAATAAAACCACCACAGCTTGTGCCGAGCGCAGAGCGAGTGATGAGGTAATCAAGCTTATTGCAAACTATGAGGGATTTCTCTCAAAAGTCACAGCAGACAGCATTACAACCGATCCTACACTCGGTTACGGTAAGGTTGTAATTTCAGGCGAACAGTTCTACAACAACATAACTTCAAATCAGGCATATGCTTATCTTTGCCAGACCGTGAACAAGGGCGGATATACCACCACAACAAATTCCTACCTTGTAAACAACGGCATAAAGTTCAATCAGCGACAGTTTGACGCACTTGTGTGCTTTGCATACAATGTAGGCAGCGGTGTGTTCTACAATGATTCCGAACTTCAGTCTGTTCTCTTGAACACAGGTTCAAGCGGTACTATCAAAGCAGGCGCTTCGGGTACGGTTACAGGTTCAGATGTAAACCTCAGAAGAGGTGCAGGAACTAACTACTCCGTTGTTACCCGTATGAACTACGGAACAAAACTTAAATTTGTTGACGGCAAGCGTTATAACACAAACTGGTATAAAGTTAAGCTTTCAAACGGCACAACAGGATATATTCACAAGGACTATGTTTCTGCTTCGGGCGGTTCAAGAGATTTGAATAATGTCAATAAGCAGAACCTCATTGATGCACTTTTGCAGTACCACCATGCGGCAGGTTCTTGCTATTGGGGACTTTTGTACAGAAGAGTTGACGAGGCGGAAACCTTCCTCTACGGCGATTATGACCGTGACGGTCAGCACAATTATCACAAATTCCATTTTTCATGTTACTCAAACCCGAGTTTCGGTATCTGATATTAATTTTTGCAAAGAAGGTCTTAAAATGAAAAAAATAGGTTTCATAGGCGCAGGCAATATGGCAACAGCCATTATAAAAGGTCTTATGGCACAAAACGACGGCAAGGCTGATTTTATCAATGTTTTTGATGTAAGCGAAGAAAAGTGTGCCGCTATGAAAAATATGGGTGCAAATGTAATGACATCTGCCGATGAAATTGCAAAGAACAGTTCAATTGTTGTTCTTGCAGTCAAGCCGCAGAATTATCCCGAAGTTCTTGAGTCCCTCAAAAACAGCATTACAACAGCCAAAACCGTAGTATCAATTGCCGCAGGCATATCTATTGCATATGTAAGAAAAGGTCTTGAGTGTGACTGCCCTGTTGTAAGGGTTATGCCTAATACGCCTCTCCTGCTCAAAAAGGGTGCAACAGCCCTTTGTCCGTCTGAGAATATCAGCGATGATGACAAAACAATCGTTTACAATATGTTTGCAGGCAGCGGTGTTTGCGAATATATTGACGAAAGCCATATGAATGAAATAATTGCGGTAAACGGCAGCAGCCCTGCTTATATTTATCTTTTTGCAAAGGCTATGGCTGATTACGCAAAGAATTGCGGAATCGACTATGACAAGGCCATGAACCTTGTCTGTGCAACTCTTGAGGGTTCGGCAGCAATGCTCCGTGACAGCGGTGAGCCTGTTGAAACACTCATTGACAGAGTTTGCTCAAAGGGAGGCACAACAATTGCCGCTATGGATAAGCTTAAAGAACACGGCTTCTATGAGGCTGTTCTTGACGGCATGGGCGCTTGTACAAAGAGGGCAGAGGAGCTTGGCAAATAATTTTGCCTTAACATAAAATGAATACATTCCTCATATATTTTAACGGACAACCAATGAGAGGAATGTATTTTATGAAAAGCATTGTATTTTCTTTTAAAAAGCGTTATCTTTTTCGCAGATCAAAGGGAATTTCACCGTCTGATGTCAGATTTTTTATAAGGCGATATTCCGTGGTGCTTATCTTTGTTTCGGCTTTTCTTACCGGACTTGTTTTCGGTTCAATTTATGCATCAAAAGCCGATAAGCAAATGCTTGATTCCCTTGATTTTCTGTTTACTACAAATCTTGATGCAAGGCTCGGTCAGAATGCCGTCAGCACATTTTGCGCCTGCTTTGCATCTGATTTTATATTTCTCACGGTTGTATTCCTCTTGGGACTTGCACCGTGGGGAATACCGTTTTTGCCGTTTGTTTCAGCATTTAAAGGCTTTGGAACAGGACTTACTGCGGCATATCTTATTATTACATATTCACTTAAAGGAGCAGGTTTTTATCTGCTTGTTGTGTTGCCGGGAACATTTTTGTTCTGTCTGGCACTTGTAAAGCTGTCGGCATATGCTTTTGAAATTTCAAAACAGATGTTTTTCAGCTTAATCGGTCATTCTCATCAAACAAATTCTTTGAAAAATGAGGTGATTGATTTTTGTTCCCGATCTGTTTCGGCGCTCATAATGACCTTTTGTTCAACCTTGCTGGACACGGCTTTGTGGTGCTTGTTTTCGGGAGCGTTCAATTTTTAATTTTGGAGGGCGTTATGGCATCGGAAAAGAACGCTGTAGCATTGACAGGATTTTTCTCGTCATTGTTTCACAATTTACCACGACTTTTGCTAACGAATGTGCTTTTTGCATTGCCGTTTGCCGTAATATTCGGAATTTTCTTTTTGATTAATACCCTTACGGGTCTTAATTCAATGTTTATATATTTTCTTACGATAATTCCGCTTTTTCCGTTTTATGCCGGCGTAACTCAGGTTACTTCCCATATGGTAAGGGGAGAGGAAAATGTTGATGTTTTCTCAAATTTCATCGGCGGAATAAAGGAAAATCTGCTCAGATTTCTCATACACGGCGTTGTGATGTATGCCGCTGTTTTTATCAGCTACTACTCAATTGTTCTTTATCTCGGACTCGGTTCAAAGAACGGAATGTTTTATGTTCCGCTTGTTATTTGTATTTTAATTGCAATTTTCTTTCTGTTTATGTTCTTCTATGTTCCGCCTATGACGGTTACTTTTGATATCAAGATGAAGGATATTTACAAAAACAGCGCACTTATGACATTCGGTGAGCTTAAACACAATCTGTTTGCAGTTTTCGGAATTCTTATTTTATTCCTCGTTTGTGCAACAGTGCTTATGTGCAGCTTTACTCCGGTACTGCTCATCATTTTCACAATTGTTCTTGCATTGTTCATTGTTCCGTCAATTCTATCTTTTATAATCAATTCTGCAGTTTATAAGAATATGTATTCAATGATTGTTGACAAGGATTCAAAGAGCAAAACAATTGATAAGAAAATGGAGAACAGACGCAAAGGTCAGTTCCGTGATGATGAAGAGCCTGTCGCAGAAGATTATTCGGATATTGAAATTGATGAATCGGCTGACGGTGATGAATTTATTTTCTATAACGGAAAAATGATGAAAAGAAGTTATCTTTTAAAGCTTAAAAAAGAGGCTGAAGAAAGGAAGAACGCAAAATGAGCGGTAAACACGCAGTTAAAAGTTCAAAAAAATCATTGATAATAATTATTTGTGTTGTTGTACTTGTTGCAGTAATTGCAGGTGCGGTTATCCTGTTTATGAATCTTTCGGGTAAAAATAATAATTCGGCAACAACCGTACCGACTGTGGCTGCTTCAACAACCGCCGATAATACAAACTCAACACAGAATGTTTCCGACTCTGTATCCGAAACCACACAACCTGCAACCAAATCGGGTGAAGCTTCACAAGAGCCGACAGAACAGGGATACACAGCCGAAACATCTTCAAATGACAGTGAAATTGTTGTTCCGACAATCAGCGGAGAGAAGCAAAAGCCAAAATTCAGTGCAACTCTTATTCCGTACTATGCAAAAGATGAAAATTCTTCTGAAGAATATTCTTTGAGAGATCTTTTCGGCTCTGCTTATTCAGGCGGCGGATTTACTTTTAATGAGGACGGAACATTCATTGACGGAATCACAAGTGCATCGGCAAATTCGGGTGCGTACATCGTTGAGGGCGACTCCGTTGTAATAACATATTCCAACGATAAAAATGTTATTGCTACCGTAACCGAATGGAACGGTGATGTTCCTGCTGAAATTACTGTAAACTACGGCGGAATTATTGTATCCTTTAAGTAAAATATCGGTGATTAAATGAGTAAAAAATCTGTTAAAAAGCCTGACTATGCAAAATTTGAGGCTAACAGGGCTGTAAAAAAGAAGAATAAGAAAAAGAAAACAACAGCAATTGTTTCATCGGTTATTGCCGCCTGCATATTTATTCTTGCGGCAATCGTTGCCGTTAATGTGCTTTCACCGTCAGTAACCGCCGAGCTTACCTCGTCTGCATGGGTTCCCGAAGGTGCAAAGAATGCGAGCGGTGATGAGGTTGAAATGAGTGAGGTTTACAACACAAATTACAGCGCTTATCAGGGCTCTATGTCATTTTCCGATGACGGCACTTTTACTTTATGGCTTTCGCCGGGAAGTCCGGATGATGGAACTCACAGCGGAAAATATACCGTGTCAGCTTCGGACAAGGTCAATTTGTCATTTGATGACGGAACAAATACTTCCGCCGCACTCACACAAAAGAACGGTAAAGTTTCGGCTGTCGTGCTTAAATATAACGACTATGAAATCACATTTGTAAAACAGTGAATACTTAAAAAACAAAAGATATACGGTAAAATTTTCTGCCGTATATCTTTTTTATTTTTCTATATTCCGTCAAACAGACTTAGCTGTTCGGCTTTGCTTTCAAACTTATGCAAATACGAAAACACATTTTCAACTCCGAACATAATTCCGTGATTTCTGCAAACTTCTGAAATCCTGTTCATCAGAACATTATTGTTACTGCTCGTAAGCTGATATGAATTTCCGTATGTATAAATGTATCGTTCCTTCATATTCGGAAAGTGTTTGTCAAGCCGGCTGTAAAAATATTCTCTGTCACCGTCACGCAGAGTAAGACCTATGCCAAAGCATATTATTCCACGAACCTTTGCGTCAATGCAATACTTTAAAAGTCCGTCGATATTTTCTTTTGTATCATTTATAAACGGTAAAAATGGAGAAAACCACACAACACTCGGAATACCGTTTTCGTGAAATGCCTTGAGCGTTTCAAATCTTTCTTTAGTAACGGAAACATTCGGTTCAATTATTCTGCAAAGGCTTTCGTTTGCCGTTGTAAGCGTCATCTGTAACACAGCCTTGCTTTTATCGTTTATTTTCGTAAACAGGTCAATATCTCTCATAACAGATGCCGACTTTGTATGTACGGTTACACCGAATCCGTAGCGGTCGATTATTTCAAGACATCTTCGTGTCAGTTTCAGTTCTTTTTCAAGAGGAATGTACGGATCGCTCATCGCACCCGTACCAATCATACATTTTCTGCGTTTCCTTTTTAAAGCGTTTTCAAGCAATTCCGGGGCATTTTCTTTCACCTCAATATCTTCAAATCGGTGATTCATCTGATAGCATTTACTGCGTGCGTCACAATAAATGCATCCGTGTTGGCATCCTCTGTAAATGTTCATGCCGTTTGCGGCAGATAAAATTCCCTTTGCTTTGACCTTATGCATATAATCCTCCGCTTATTGTTTGGTATCGACAAACCACCTGTTTTCCTCCAAAAACAGGTATCGTTCTTTGCCGAGGATATGGCAGGTGTAGCGTATTCCCGCACCGCCTGCTTTGAGAGATGCCGCATACCGCACATCGGAAATTTTGTCAATGCGGTATCTCCTTCCGTCATCCCACACAATATATTCGGGGATAAGATCTCCGTCACAATCAAATGTGGCAGTAACTTTAACATACTTTTTCATAGCTTGTTACCTCCCTTAAAATCAGAGAAACATCTTTAATTTTTCGCCTAAGATGCATCGTTATCATAAATATCCGACAGGATGAATTGTATGATCCTCCTTTGGGTTAAAATCCGAAAGCTCCTTGTCATCAAGCAAAACGGCAGGGCGAACAGCATAATTGCCGAATCGCTTTTTTAATCTGTCAAGTGTTTTGTCAAGCTGTTCGTTCTGAATAAGTCGTTTTTCATCACGCAAAAGGCTCATCTGGTGCGGCTGATCATCGTGAATAAAATCCGTAACGCTTACCCCGATACTTCTCAGCGGTTTTTCCATTTTATAGCTTTTTTTGAAAAGCTCAATAGCCGTATTTGTGATATCCTTTGTAAGATTTGTGTGGATTTCCGTTGTGTGCTGTCGGTTGAATGACATCAGCTCGTTGTCACGAATCGTAATGCAAACCGTTTTTGCCATAAATCCCTGTTCACGCATTCTTCTGCAAACGCTGTCACACAAAACGAATATAACCTGTTTTACATCGTTAAAGGTTACCATATCTTTCGGAGTTGTGGTTGAGTTACCGATTGACTTTACCTCGCTGTTTTCGTTCATATGGGCAACAGGGGAAGAGTCGTATCCGTTTGCAAAGCCGTAAATTAGGTCGCCCCATTTTCCAAGATATGACCGCAACAGCGTAACATCGGCAGTTGCAATATCTCCAATCGTATAAATGCCGATAGATTCAAGCTTTCTGCCCGTTGCTCTGCCAACATACAAAAGGTCTTTTGCAGGACAGTTCCACACAATATCTCTGTAATTTTCCCGTGTGATTTCCGTTATAGCGTCAGGCTTTTTATAGTCACTTCCGAATTTGGCAAAAATTTTATTAAAGCTGACTCCGATGCTTACGGTTATTCCGAGTTCCAGCTTTATACGGCGATTAATTTCGAGTGCAATCTCTTTGCCGTTCATATTCTTATTGTCGGTAACATCAAGCCATGCCTCGTCAAGTCCGAACGGCTCGATTTTGTCGGTGTATTCGCTGTAAATTCTCCTCGCCATTTTTGAAAATCGCTTGTACAAATCAAAGTGGGGAGGAACGGTTATGAGGTCGGGACATTTCTGCTTTGCCTGCCAGATTGCCTCACCTGTTTTTATATTATACTTCTTCGCAATCTCATTTTTAGCAAGAATAATTCCGTGCCGATTTTCCGCATTACCGCTCACGGCAACAGGTTTGTTTCTGATTTCGGGATGATGCAAACACTCAACGCTCGCATAAAATCCGTTACAGTCGCTGTGAAGAATAACCCTGTCCTTTTTATATTTGCTTTTGTCAACGGCACAATTAATATTCACAACGCATTACCTCGAACATTTGTTTTTATTCAATTATAGAACACTTGTTCTATAAAGTCAAGCATAATTTTGTCGCTTGCGGCAAAAGAATTGGTGTACAATTTTGTTTGATTAAATAAAATTTTTAATGTTCTATAATTTCTTCTTGTAATTATTGACAAATATTGTTGAAAGTGATATTATGAGAACCAAATAAGATATCTCTATCTTATTTGATGTAATAAATTTATAACGAATTTATTGTATGGTCGTGAGTTTATTTTTTGCTTTTTTGAAAGGAGAATTGTTATGAGTGTTAAAAAAATAAGTGCTTTATTACTTGCTGTATTATTAATTGCAAGCACTGCCGTTTTTTCTGTTTCAGCGGTGTCACGCAGTTATTCGTATATTTATAATTATGCGTTAAAAGTAAAGATGGATATTTCATCTACCGGTGAAAAAAAGCCGTATGCATATTACTATTATGACCATAGTTATAAGTTGGCGGAAGAAATTTTATCTTTATCGGAAGAAACTGAGAGTATAGAATTACAAAATAAATATGATGAATTAAAGGATTTTTATGAGAATCCGTGGATAAGCCCAAGTGGTGCCGGCTATACTTGCTATTATGCTGTTAATGAGAAAAACGATAATAACTGGTACTCTGACGAAATTTGGAATACATTTGTTGAAAAAAGGGAAAAGCTTTTTAATGCCCTTAGTGTTAACAATCCGAATTTTGAACTTAAAGAGTATGGCGAGGGAATTTTAGATAAAGATTATACTATTAAACAACAGAAATACATAAGTGAATGTTTCTATGAATTATTGGAAGTTTTTAATACAATGACCTGTCAGAATATTGTTCTCGGTGATGTTAACGGTGACGGAGTTGTTAATGTATTAGATGTTACGCTTGTTCAAAAATATATAGTAGGTGTGGTTGATTTTAACTGTGCACAGAAGTTGAGAGCAAGAGTGAATTGGAATGCCTTTCCCATAACTGTCAAAGAGAGCACTACCATACAAAAATATATTGTCGGTTATACAGATGTATATTTCTATACCGGTGGAATCGTAAAAAATGAAAGCGATTTTGCAACATCTTTGGATAACTGGGAGATTTGTTCTCAGTGGTAATTAAAGTTATATCAAAAAAGACTTCGTACTCTGTTGCGAAGTCTTTTTCTGTTTTAACATAACATTACGATTGATTACAGCTGTGTAACTGTCATTTACAAAAACGAGATATTGTGGTAGAATTTACAATGTTGAATTATGTAAAACTGTCGGATATTACAGATGTTTGTCCGAAAGCTATTTTGTATCGGAGGTTTTATTGATGGAAGCTTACAAAAAGGAATTCATTGAATTTATGGTTGATTGTCAGGTTCTCAAATTTGGCGATTTTGTTACAAAGAGCGGAAGAAAAACTCCTTTCTTCGTAAACACAGGTTTCTACAGAACAGGTGCTCAGCTCCGCCGTCTCGGTCAGTATTATGCAGAGGCTGTCAACAACAAGTTCGGTCTTGATTTTGATGTTCTTTTCGGACCTGCATACAAGGGCATTCCGCTTTCTGTTGCCGCAACTATCGCAATCAGCGAAAAATACGGTCAGGATATCCGTTATTGCTCAAACAGAAAAGAAGTTAAGGATCACGGCGACAAGGGCATTCTTCTCGGCAGTCCTATCAATGACGGTGACAGGGTTGTTATCATCGAAGATGTTACAACAGCAGGCACTTCAATTGAAGAAACTCTCCCGATTATCAAGGCTCAGGGCGATGTAAACCCAATCGGTCTTGTTGTTTCCGTTGACCGTATGGAGCGTGGCAAGGGTACAAAGAGCGCACTTTCCGAGATCGAAGAAAAGTACGGCCTTAAAACAACTGCAATCGTAACAATGGCAGAGGTTGTTGAACACCTTTACAACAAGGAATACAAGGGCAAGGTTATTATTGACGACAAGCTCAAAGCCGCTATTGACGCTTACTATGAGCAGTACGGCGTAAAGGAATAACAGCTTTTATAATTATTAATATTAATCAGTCGGGGCGGTTTTATCCGCCCCCAAAGTTTGAAAAAACTTATTTTGCGGTGGGGATAATATGGCACGGACAACCGATAACGAACACAGCGGTCATCGTGAAAGAATGCGTAAAAAGTTCATAGAAAACGGCTTTGATGTGTTTGAAACACATGAGGCTCTTGAAATGTTCCTTTACTATGCTATTCCGAGAAAGGACACAAATCCTCTTGCACACCGTCTGCTTGACCGTTATATCACTGTCGGCGGAGTGTGTGACGCTCCGATTGACGAGCTTATGAAGGAATTCGGTCTGTCTGAAAATGCCGCCGCATTGCTCAAAATGTTGCCCGAAATGGCAAGACTTTATACCGAATCAAAGATGTCACATGATAATATCATCGACTATGAAAATCTCGGTAAAATATTTAAAGCAAAATTTATCGGTCGAACAAACGAATGTGTCGCTCTCATGCTCGGTGATGCAAAGGGCAAGATGATTTATTTTGATATAATTTCAAAAGGTTCACTCAATTCATCCGATATGCCCGTCAGAAAAATTGTTGATTTGTCACTTCGTCACAATGCCAAAACTGCGTTTATAGCACATAATCATCCCAGCGGAACGGCTCTGCCTTCGGGAAGTGACCTTGACACAACAATAGTTTTGAAGAGTACGCTTGCAACTGTCGGAGTTGAGCTTATCGACCATTTCATAATAACCGATGATGATTATGTCTCTCTCCGTGAAAGCAGGCTTGCGGGGAACATCTTCTATTATGAAAAGTAATAATGTTCTTTAAAAGAAACATTTGACAATTTAAAACATCTGTTCTATAATTAAAATCGAAATTTTGTTCGGATATGTTTTCTGTTACAGGACTTTTGTAATAAAGAGCCTTGTAACAGGAAACATAATAAAAAAATCCGTATTTGGAATGTGATATGTATTATGGAATTTAAACTTCATTCAAAATATCAGCCGACAGGCGACCAGCCGCAGACAATCGAAAAGCTTGTAAACAGTATAAATGCAGGCAACCGTGAACAGACGCTCCTCGGTGTAACGGGTTCGGGTAAAACTTTTACAATGGCAAATGTTATTCAGAAGGTTCAAAGACCGACACTTGTGCTTGCACACAACAAAACTCTTGCGGCTCAGCTTTGCAGTGAGTTCAAAGAGTTCTTTCCGGAAAATGCGGTTGAATATTTTGTGTCATACTACGATTACTATCAGCCTGAGGCATATGTTGCACAGACGGATACTTATATTGAAAAAGACAGTTCAATCAATGACGAGATTGATAAACTCCGCCACAGCGCAACGCTTGCACTTTCCGAAAGACGGGATGTAATTATTGTTGCCTCGGTTTCTTGCATATACAGCCTGGGCGATCCTATTGACTACCGTAATATGGTAATCTCACTTCGTCCGGGAATGGAAAAGTCCCGTGATGAGCTTGTAAAAAAGCTTGTTGAACTGCAGTATGAACGCAATGATGTAAGCTTTACCCGTAATAAATTCAGGGTTCGTGGTGATGTGGTTGAAATTTTCCCTGCCGCATCAAACGATTCTATAATCCGTGTCGAATTTTTCGGAGATGAAATTGACAGAATTTCCGAAATCAATCCGCTTACGGGCGAACTCAAAGCTGTTCTGAAACATGCCGCAATCTATCCTGCGTCACACTACATTGTGTCGGGAGATAAGATGAAAAAGGCTCTTGCGGAAATTGACAGGGAGCTTGAGGAAAGACTTGCATATTTTCGTGAAAACGGAAAGCTCCTTGAGGCACAACGACTTGAACAGCGTACAAGGTACGATATGGAAATGTTGCAGGAAATCGGATTTTGTACGGGTATCGAGAACTATTCAAGAATAATGTCGGGCAGAGCGCCGGGCTCATCACCGTACACGCTTTTAAGCTATTTCCCCGATGATTTTCTGCTCTTTGTCGATGAGTCCCATGTAACGCTTCCACAGGTACGGGGAATGTTTGCGGGTGACTATGCAAGAAAAAAGAGCCTTATTGACTACGGTTTCAGACTTCCGTCTGCACTTGATAACCGTCCGCTCAACTTTGACGAATTCTATTCAAAAATAAATCAGGCTGTTTATGTAAGCGCAACACCGGGTGATTTTGAGCTTGAAAAATCGGCTGTTGTTGCAGAGCAGATTATCAGACCTACAGGACTTCTTGATCCTGAAATTTCGGTAAGACCAACCGAAGGTCAGCTTGACGACCTTGTGTCAGAAATCAATATCCGTACAGCCAAAAATCAAAGAACCCTTGTCACAACCCTTACCAAGAAAATGGCGGAAGACCTTACCGCATATCTTGAAAAGCTGGGTATCAGGGTTCGTTATATGCACCATGACATTGACACCGTTGAAAGGATGGAGATTGTCCGTGATTTAAGACTCGGAGAATTTGATGTTCTTGTCGGAATCAACCTTCTGCGTGAAGGACTTGATATTCCCGAGGTTTCTCTTGTTGCCGTACTTGACGCCGACAAAGAGGGATTTCTCCGTTCAACCCGTTCGCTTATTCAGATTGCCGGCAGAGCCGCACGAAACAGCGAGGGTACGGTTATTATGTATGCCGACAGCGTAACACCGTCAATGAAGGTTGCAATAACCGAAACACAGCGCCGCCGTGAAATTCAGAATAAATATAATGTTGAACACGGCATCGTTCCGAAGACTATTGTCAAAAAGGTCAGCGATATACTTGAAATTTCTACTCACGATGACAGTGAATTTAAAAATACAAAAAAGCTTTCAAAGGCACAAAAACAACAGTTGATAGAAAAACTGACAAAGGAAATGAAAGCTGCCGCAAAGTTGCTTGAATTTGAACACGCCGCATATCTGCGTGATAAAATCAAAAAACTGCGTGGTGAAAAATGATAAAGGAAGAGTAAAATGCCAAGAAAGAAAACCACCGATTATGATAATACCAGTATCACAACGCTAAAGGGTGCCGACCGTGTCCGTAAGCGTCCTGCCGTAATTTTCGGCTCGGACGGTATTGACGGCTGTCAGCACTCCGTGTTTGAGATTCTTTCAAACTCAATAGACGAGGCGAGAGAGGGTTACGGTAAAAAAATCACAGTTACACGCTATTCCGACGGCTCAATTGAGGTTGAAGATCACGGCAGAGGAATTCCCGTTGACTACAACGAAAACGAAAAGCGCTACAACTGGGAACTGGTTTTCTGCGAACTCTATGCCGGCGGTAAGTATAATAACAACGAGGGTGAAAGCTACGAATTTTCCCTTGGTATGAACGGTCTCGGTCTTTGTTCAACCCAGTACAGCTCCGAGTATATGGATGTTGATATCCGCCGTGACGGCTACCGATATACTCTCCGTTTTGAAAAAGGCGAGATTGTCGGCAAGCTCAAAAAAGAGCCGTACAGCAAAAAGGATACGGGTACAAAAATTCATTGGAAACCCGACCTCGAAGTCTTTACGGATATCGACATTCAGCCCGAATATTTTCTTGACATAATGAAAAGACAGGCTATTGTCAACGCAGGAATTGAATTTGTTTTCCGCAATCAGAACGGCAAAAGCTTTGATACAACAAGCTATAACTATGTAAACGGTATTGTGGACCATGTTGCCGAGGTAGTCGGTGAAAACGGACTCAGCTCAATTCAGCATTGGGAAACCGAGGTTAAAACCCGTGACCGTGACGATAAGCCCGAATATAAGTGCAAAATGGATATCTCGGTTGCATTTTCAAATAAAGTGCATCTCACCGAATACTACCACAACTCAAGCTGGCTTGAACACGGCGGCGCTCCCGATAAGGCGGTGCGGAATGCCTTTGTTTACCAGATTGACAGCTACTTAAAACAGAATAATAAATATAACAAAACCGAAAGCAAAATCAAGTATGACGATGTTGAGGACAGCCTTGTGTGCGTTATTTCGTCTTTTTCAAGTGTTTCATCATATGAAAACCAGACCAAAAAGGCGGTTACAAACAAGGGTATTCAGGACGCTATGACTGCATTTCTCCGTCAGAGTCTTGAAATTTATTTTATTGAAAATCCGCTTGAGGCAGAAAAAATCTGCGAACAGGTGCTTATCAATAAGCGCAGCCGTGAAAATGCTGAGAAAACACGACTTAACATAAAGAAAAAGCTTTCGGGCAATCTCGACATAACAAACCGTGTTGCAAAATTTGTCGATTGCAGAAGTAAAGACACGGAACAGCGTGAACTGTTCATAGTAGAGGGTGACTCTGCTCTCGGTGCCTGTAAACAGGCAAGAAACCCCGATTTTCAGGCAATTATGCCAATCAGAGGTAAAATACTTAACTGCCTTAAAGCCGACTACGATAAGATTTTTAAGAGCGAAATCATTACCGATTTGCTCAAGGTTCTCGGTTGCGGTGTTGAGGTTAAGTCAAAAGCAAACAAGAATCTTTCAAGCTTTGATATGAACGCACTTCGCTGGAGCAAAATTATTCTCTGCACCGATGCCGATGTTGACGGCTTCCAGATCAGAACTCTTTTACTTACCATGCTTTACAGACTTACACCTACACTCATTGAAGAAGGCAAGGTGTTTATTGCCGAATCGCCTCTTTATGAGATTACATCAAAAAACGATGTATATTTTGCATACGATGAGGTTGAAAAGGATATGTTCATTGAACAGCTCGGCAAGGAGAAATTCACAATTCAGCGTTCAAAAGGTCTTGGCGAAAACGAACCCGATATGATGAACCTTACCACAATGAACCCCGAGTCACGCAGACTTATCAAGGTTCTTCCTGCCGATGCAGAACAGACAGCGGAAATTTTTGATGTTCTTCTCGGTGACAATCTTCAGGGAAGAAAAGATTATATAGTAGAACACGGCAACGAATATATTGACCAGCTTGATGTAAGCTGATTGGAGGTGGAAATAAATGGCGAAAAAATCTTCAAAGACTCCCCGCAGAACTTCACCGTCAAAAACTCACGGTGTAATCAACGGTGCAGGTGAAGTAGTGGAACAGCCAATCGTTTCCACTATCAGAGAGAACTATATGCCGTATGCAATGAGCGTAATTCTCTCCCGTGCAATTCCCGAAATCGACGGGTTCAAGCCGTCGCACAGAAAGCTCCTGTATATGATGTACAAAATGGGACTTCTGAATGGCGGAAGAACAAAATCGGCAAACATTGTCGGTGCAACAATGAAGCTCAATCCTCACGGCGACTTTGCAATTTATGACACAATGGTTCGTCTTTCAAGGGGCTATGAGGCACTTTTGCATCCGTATGTAGATTCAAAAGGTAACTTCGGTAAATTCTACAGCCGTGACATGGCGTGGGCGGCATCCCGTTATACTGAGGCAAAGCTTGACGCAATCTGCAACGAGCTGTTTCGTGATATAGACAAAGATACCGTAGATTTTGTAGATAACTACGATAATACGATGAAAGAACCGTCACTTTTGCCGGTTGCATTTCCGTCTGTACTTGTAAACGCAAACACAGGTATTGCCGTTGGTATGGCGTCAAATATCTGTTCATTCAATCTGCGTGAAATCTGCGAAACAACAGCGGCACTTATACGTGATCCCGACCATGATATAAAGTCAACTCTGCCGGCTCCTGATTTTACAGGCGGTTGTCAGATTATCTATGATGAAAATGTCATCAATCAAGTCTATGAAACCGGCAGAGGAAGTATCAAACTCCGTGCAAAGTATGTCTATGACAAGTCTGCAAACTGTATAGATATTCTTTCAATTCCTGCCACAACAACTTGTGAGGTTATCATTGAAAAGGTAATCGACCTTGTAAAACAGGGTAAAGTCAAGGAAATTTCCGATATTCGTGACGAAACAGGTATTGACGGACTTAAAATTACAATTGACCTCAAGCGTGGCATTGATGCCGACAAGCTTATGACAAAGCTTTACCGCTTTACAACACTCGAAGATTCCTATGCCTGCAACTTCAATGTGCTTATTGCAGGTGTTCCGAGAGTTCTCGGTGTAAAGGCATTGCTTGAAGAATGGATTGCTTTCAGAATTGAGTGCGTCAGAAGAAGAACATATTTTGACCGCAACAAAAAAGCTGACAAGCTTCATCTTTTAAGAGGTCTTGAAAAAATTCTTCTCGATATTGACAAGGCAGTAAAGATTGTCCGTGAAACCGATGAAGAATCCGAGGTTGTGCCAAACCTTATGATTGGATTCGGAATTGACGAAATACAGGCTGAATATGTTGCCGAAATAAAACTTCGTCATCTTAACCGTGAATACATTTTAAAGCGTACAAAAGACCTTGAAGACCTTGAAAAAGAGATTGCCGAGCTTGACGAAATTTTAAAAAGCAAGGCAAGAATCAAGACAATCATTGTCAAAGAACTCAAATCAATTGCCGAGAAATACGGTCAGCCGAGAAAGAGTATCATAATCTATGACGATGTTGCAAGGTATGAGGAAGAGACAGTCGAAATTCCCGATTATCCTGTTAATCTTTTCTTTACAAAAGAGGGATATTTCAAGAAGATTACTCCGCAGTCGCTCAGGATGAGCGGTGAACAAAAGCTCAAAGACGGTGACGAAATTATTCAGGAGCTTGAGTTCACAAACAACTGCGACCTTTTGTTCTTTACAGACAAGTGTCAGGTGTATAAGGCAAAGGCTGATGATTTTGCACAGACAAAGGCAAGCGTACTCGGTGACTATGTTGCCGCAAAGCTTGGCTTTGATGAAGGCGAAAATGCTGTGAAAATGGTTGTTACAAAAGATTACAAGGGTATGCTGCTCTTTGCTTTTGAAAACGGCAAGGCTGCAAAAGTTCCGCTTGAATCCTACGCAACAAAGACTAACCGTAAAAAGCTTACGGGCGCATATTCCGACAAATCTCCGCTTGTCGGACTTCTCTATATACCTGAGGACGAAGAGGTACTCTTCAAGGCGTCGTCGGGAAATATGCTCCTTGTTCACACGGGTGCACTCGCTCTCAAAACAACCCGTTCAACACAGGGTGTTGCCGTTCTCAAGCCCAAAAAAGGTCACAGACTTTTCAGCATAGAACGCTATAAAGACGGTACTTTTACAAATCCAAAGCGTTACAGAACAGGTTCACTTCCTGCAAGAGGTGCGTTGCCCGTGAACGATGATTCAAAAGACGAACAGCTTTCGCTGATTTGATTTTGAAAAAAATTAATAAAAATCTTGTAATATCTCTTGAAAAAGCTGTGTTTATGTGGTATTATAAAACAGTTATTAAAGCAGAATTTGTTTTATTCGTATTTATTAAATGAAAGGAAGATAAAAATGAGCATTTGGGGCATTGTTTTAGGCGTATTGCTCGCAATCGTATCTGTTGCCATTATCGTTGTAATTATCCTTCAGGAGGGTAATCAGCAGGGTATCGGTGCTGTAACAGGTGTTGCCGATTCTTATTTCTCAAAGAATAAGGCTCGTTCGATTGATGCGTTCCTCTCACGCTGGACAAAAGTTTTTGCTGCAATATTCGTAATTTTTGTAATTGCACTTAATGTGCTTTCAAAGTTCGGTATACTGTAAGCATATTAACTTAATAATCAGCATAAAATTAACCGTCAGGGCAATCCTCTGGCGGTTTTACTTTTTATATGGAGTTGTTAAAAATGCCTTGGTGGGGAATATGTCTGATTATTTTTGTAACATTTATAACTTTCGCAATCTTGCACTTTCTCGGCAAAAACAAGCATCCGTTCAAACGCTCTCTGCTTTCAATGACTTTGGGAGCGGCAACATTGTTTGCGGTCAATCTGACGGGAGCTTTTACGGGCGTAACTTTGCCCATAAGCCTTTTATCACTTTTGGTATCAATAATAGGAGGAATACCCGGAGTAACGCTTATGCTCGGTCTTAATCTTTTTTTCTGAATAATCACAGAAGGGGCGGTCACATCGACAGCCCCTTAATTGTTTGTATGAAATTTTATACAATGCCGTAAAGTTCCTCAAGAGCCTCACCAACGGTTTCTTTATCTTTGGTCAGGAGCGCAAGCATAATTTTGTACGCTTTTTTCGGATTGTCAAGAAAATTTTTTTTGAGAATAAGAGCCTGTTCCATTTCGGGAGCATAAACATCAAGCTTCATCAAATCCATATCACCGCCGGATACAGAACATTTAACAGTAAATCCGTTTGAACTTTTTACAATATCAACCTTGTTTTCAATCTCATTTTTCTTTACGGCAAGGAGCTTAACCGCACAAGCGTATGCCTTTTCTTTGATAGAGTACGCAAGAATGCTGTCAAGCTGTTTTGCAATTTCAACACCGTTTTCCGTGAGCGCATATGTTTTGTGTTCATCATCGGCAGGCACAAGGTTACCGTTTGTAACAAGGTCGTCAAAGGCGGAACTTGTTTCAAAATAATTGGCAAGTCCCTGCTTTAGAATTGCCTGTATGACAATTCCTTTGTCTATATTTTCTTTTACAGAATTATACAAATAACATATCAAGGTTTTAATTTCGTTTTTGCTTCTCATTCCACCGGGATTAATACCCTCGTCAAATGTATCGAAAGCCATAAAATCACCTGCTTTTGCTGATAGATTCGTAGTGACAGTTTAATTTGTGCAAAAATAACTTAAATTATATCTGTCTATTGTTATTATAGCACATTATCTTCACAAAAGCAAAGAGGTTGTGCGTATTTATTTTATTCATTATTAAGTAAATTTGCAAGAGTTACACTGTCAAGGTAATTGTTGATTAAATTGTCAAGCTGTTGCCAGATAGGATGTGAGGGACACGATTCCATATGATTGCAATGTTCGTGAGTTTTTGAAGTGCATGGGACAGATGAAAGGTCGCCCTCCGTAAGCCTGAGAATTTCACCGAGTGAATAATCTTTTGGTTCTTTGGTCAGCTTATAGCCGCCGCCCTTTCCTTTTACGCCCTCAAGCAGATTGCGGTCAACAAGGGTTTTGAGTATGCCTTCCATATATTTTTTGGAAATATTCTGTCTTTCTGCAATTTCTTTGAGCGGAATATATCTGTTCTGCCCGTTTTTTGCCAGATCGACAAGCACATACAGCGTGTAACGACCTTTACTTGAAATCAGCATAAAATTATCCCCTTTTGGCAAGGCTTGCATATTTTGTAAGCCTGTTTTGCTTATATACCTTGATTATATACAAAAAATGATAAAAATGCAATACCAACCCATTGACAAAATGGGTTGAAAAGGTTATATTTTAATTATCCACTCCTTTGGTGGGTTGATAATATAACAAGGTGGGATTATGAAATGGCAGACAAATTACTTGATGTAAACGGTTTGACTGTAAGTGTAGAGGAAAAGGAAATTCTGCACGATATAAATCTTAGTATAAACAAAGGTGAAACGCATGTGCTTATGGGACCAAACGGTGCAGGCAAGTCAACGCTCGGATTTGCACTTATGGGCAGTCCTAAGTATACGCTTAATTCAGGCGAAATACTTTTTAACGGAAAAAACATTAACGATGAAACACCCGATAAAAGGTCAAAGGACGGAATTTTTCTTTCATTCCAAAGTCCTCTTGAGGTTCCGGGGCTTTCGCTTTCATCGTTCATTCGTAACGCTCTTGAAAAGAACCGTGGCAAAAGAATCCGCCTTTGGGACTTTAAAAAAGAGCTCAGACAGGCAATGGAGCTTTTGCAGATGGATCCGTCATATTCCGAGCGTGATCTAAATGTAGGCTTTTCGGGCGGTGAAAAGAAAAAAGCAGAAATTTTGCAGATGCTTTTACTCAATCCAAAGCTTGCAATTCTTGACGAAACAGACTCGGGTCTTGATGTTGATGCGGTTCGCACAGTTTCAAAGGGCGTTGAACACTATCAGAAAAACCGTGACGGTGCATTGCTCATCATCACACACAGCACAGGTATTCTCGAATCTCTCAAAGTTGATTATACCCATATTATGGTAAACGGCCATATAGTTAAAACAGGCGACGCATCGTTGATTGATGAAATCAATGAACACGGTTTTGAGAAGTATCTTGAACTTTATGCAGAAAAGTTCTGACGGAGGTATTAAGATGAAAGAAAGAACATATGTCGATGATGTTGACAGAAGTGTCTACGATATCAAAGACGAAGAAAATGATGCCTACCGTATCAAATCAGGTCTTGATGCCTCAATTGTAGAAAAAATTTCAAAGGAAAAGAACGATCCCGTGTGGATGCAGAATTTCCGTTTGCAGTCACTTCAAATTTATAATGAACTCAAAGTTCCAAACTGGGGACCGCCTATTGACGGACTTAATATGGACGATATTGCAACCTATGTTCGTCCTAACACAAGGATGACCGCAAAATGGTCGGAAGTCCCCGAAGATATCAAGAATACATTTGAAAGACTCGGTATTCCTCAGGCAGAGAGAAAGTCCCTTGCAGGTGTCGGAGCACAGTATGATTCCGAGCTTGTGTACCACAATGTTCGTGAAGAGGTTGCCTCACAGGGCGTAGTATATACCGATATGGAGAGTGCGTTAAAGGGCGAATATGCCGATATGGTAAAAAAATATTTTATGAAACTTGTCCGTCCGAATGACCACAAATTTGCCGCACTTCACGGTGCAGTATGGTCAGGAGGTTCGTTTGTGTATGTTCCGCCGGGAGTATCTGTAGAAATTCCGTTACAGTCATATTTCAGACTTAACGCACCCGGTGCAGGTCAGTTTGAACACACGCTCATTATCGTTGACGAGGGTGCAGACCTGCATTTTATAGAGGGTTGTTCTGCTCCGAAATATAACATAGCAAATCTTCACGCAGGATGCGTTGAGCTTTTTGTAAAGAAAAATGCAAGACTCAGATATTCAACAATTGAAAACTGGTCAAAAAATATGTACAACCTTAACACCAAAAGAGCGCTTGTTGAAGATGGCGGTACTATGGAATGGGTATCGGGTTCATTCGGTTCTCATGTGTCGTATCTTTATCCTATGACAATTTTAAAAGGCGACCGTTCAAGAATGGAGTTTACGGGCATTACATTTGCAGGCAAGGGACAGAACCTTGATACAGGCGCAAAAGTAGTTCATATCGGCAAAGAAACATCTTCGTTTATGAACACAAGGTCAATTTCAAAAGACGGCGGTATCAGCACATTCAGAAGCTCCGTTGTTGTAAACAAATCTGCCGAAAATGCAAAATCTGCCGTTTCATGTCAGTCACTTATGCTTGATTCAAAGTCACGCTCAGATACTATTCCTGTAATGGATATCAGAACTCCGCACGCAGATATCGGTCATGAGGCCAAAATAGGCAGAATCAGCGATGAGGCTGTATTCTACCTCATGTCAAGAGGTCTTAGTGAAGAGGATGCAAGGGCGATGATAGTCAGCGGTTTTGCAGACAATGTGTCAAAGGAACTTCCGCTTGAATATGCGGTTGAAATGAACAATCTCATTCAGCTTGAGATGAAGGGCAGTATCGGATAAGGAGGACATTATGGTTGATAATAAAGACTTAACAGTGAACTTTCTTCCGTCACCCACTTGGAACCGATTGGGAGTGAATCGGGCAAAAATCCGAAATATTCCCGTTGACGGTTGGAACAGTATTCCTGTTCAAAAAGAAATAATCGAAAAATATACAAATATTTCAGATTCAAAAATCCGGGATTTATTTGCAAATATTCAGACAGGTATGGGCGAGGAGATTGACGAAATCTCAAAAATATCACAGCCTGAAAAAATCAGAATATCGGCTGATAAAACAAAAAGCGAAAAGCTGTTTTTTAATTGCAAAAACGGTGAAAACGCTTTTGCAGACATAGAATTATACGCTCCCGAAAACACAGAGCTTACCGTGTTTATGACAATGCAGTCAGCGTGGAATGCAAACGGTATTTGTGCCGTAAGAACGAAATTTAAAGCTGAAAAAGGCGCAAAAATCAGACTCGTACAGCTTAATCTCCTTTCGCAAAATTTCCGCTTTATAAACGATGTCGGTGCAGAATGTGAAGATAATGCAACCGCAGAGATATTACAGCTTTTTATCGGCGGAAATGAAACCTATACAGGCACAAAGACAACGCTTTTGGGCAGGCAGAGCAATCTTGACCTCAATGTCGGCTACTATTGCAAGGACGAGCAGTTGCTTGATATGAACTATGTTGCCGAGCATATCGGCAAAAAGACCGTCAGCTCAATGAATGCCGGAGGTGTTTTGAGAGATAAAGCACATAAATTATTCCGTGGTACAATTGATTTTCCGCTCGGCTCATCGGGTGCAAAAGGTAATGAGAACGAAGATGTTCTCATTTTAGGCGAAGATGTAATCAATCAGACCGTACCGCTCATTCTTTGTGCGGAAGAGGATGTTGAGGGCAACCACGGTGCGTCAATCGGCAGACCGTCCGATGATGTGCTTTTCTATCTTGCATGCAGAGGGCTTGACGAAGAAGAGGCTTGTAACCTTATGGCTCGTGCAAAGCTTGACGCTTTATGCTCAAAAATCGGTGATGAAGAGCTTGAAACGCTTGCAAAATCCTGTCTGGAGGAGGTTACAGGCTATGCAAATGAAAAACTTTAAGGAAGATTTTCCGCTTTTGCGAGAAAATCCTGTAGTCTATCTCGACAGTGCCGCAACTGCTCAAAGACCTGAATCAGTTATAAATTCGGAAATGGAGTTCTACAAAAAATGCAATGCAAATCCTCTGCGTGGACTTTATGATTTGGGCTTCAAAGCTACAGAATGTTATGAGCAATCCCGTGAAACAGTCAGAAAGTTCATTAATGCAAGGTCGGAGCGTGAAATAATATTTACACGCAATGCAACCGAGAGCCTCAATCTTGTTGCCTACAGCTACGGAATGAATTTTCTAAAAAAAGGTGACGAAATTCTTGTCACTGTAATGGAACACCACAGCAACCAGTTGCCATGGAGAGTTGTTGCAGAAAAAACAGGCGCAGCGGTAAAGTACATTGAATGCAACCCTGACGGCACAATTACCGAAGAACAGCTGAAACAGGCTTTTTCGGAGCGTACAAGGCTTGTGGCAGTAACTCACATATCAAATGTACTCGGTTGCAAAACTCCCATAAAGCGTATCACAGAGCTTGCAAAGGAATGCGGTGCAGTTGTTGTGCTTGACGCATCACAGAGCGTTCCGCACATTCCCGTTGATGTTCAGTCGCTTGATGTAGATTTTCTTGCATTTTCCGGTCACAAACTTATGGCACCCTTCGGAATCGGTGTATTGTACGGCAAAGAAAGCCTTCTTGAAAAAATGCCGCCGTTTTTAACGGGCGGTGAGATGATTGATTCCGTTACAAGGGACAAGGTTATCTATTCCGAATTACCGCATAAATTCGAGGCAGGAACGGTAAATGCGGCTGGTGCGTGGGGGTTGAAAACCGCAATTGAATACATTCAAAATATTGGTTTTGATACAATCGGCGGTATTGAAAAAGAACTTACCAAAAGAGCCTTTGACGGACTTATGAAAATTCCTCACATCAATATTCAGGGAAGCAACAATCCGAAAGAGCATTGCGGAATTATCAGCTTTACAATTGACGGAGTTCATCCGCATGATGTCAGCAGTATTCTTGACGCTGACGGTATTGCAGTCCGTGCAGGACACCATTGCGCACAGCCTTTGATGGAATTTTTAGGCATTCCGTCAACAACAAGGGCAAGCATTTATTTCTACAATACGAAAGATGACATTGATGCGTTTTTGAACAGCGTGTCATCTGTCAGAAGGAGAATGGGATATGGAAAATAACAGAAGCTTTTACAATGAAATCCTGACCGATCACAATCTTCATCCAATGCACAAACATCCGCTTGATACGGCAACGGCAAGCCTTGAGGGTGTGAATCCAAGCTGCGGTGATGACATTGTGCTTAATCTTAACATCAAAGACGGTGTGATTACAGACGGTTCGTTTACAGGTGACGGCTGTGCAATTTCCCAGGCGTCAGCCGATATTATGCTTGATTTGATCATCGGCAAAACAGTTGATGAAGCCGAACATCTGAAAGATATTTTCCTTAAAATGATTCAAGGCAAAGCAACTGACGAAGAAATTGAAGAGCTTGAGGAGGGCGGAGCATTGTCTGACATTTCTCATATGCCTGCCCGTGTAAAATGTGCAGTTCTCGGTTGGCACACATTTGAAAACATTGTAAAAGAATAATTTACCGAATTTAATATTTTATAAAACACATTCGGGGAACAGATAAAATGATTTCTGTTCCCCGATTTTTATTTAAAAAATCGGGATTAATGTATTAAAATGACTAATACAAATCTTGACAAATATTGCTTTAAAATAGTATAATAAAAGCGCAAAGAGGTGATACTTATGAAAAAGAAATGTACTCTCGTTTTAATATCCGTATTGACAGTTGCATGCATTGTATCTGCATATTTGCTTTTCTTTTATAATCCTTCATTTAATATGGTTTACGATTCCGACACAGATTCATATTTTAACAACAGTTACCTGTCCTATAATGACGGAACGCTTGCAGCGGCAGATTACAGAAAAACTAAGGTTACGGCTTATGATTCAAAAAACAATTCAACCGTAAATTTGCCTTCAAACGGTTGTCTGATTAACGATAATTTATTCTATATTAACGGCGATAAGCTCTGCTGTCTTGATACAACAACAAACACACGAAAAATCATAGACACCGATTGCCGAAGTTTTGTCAGTAACAATGAAGTTATTGCTTATACAAAGAATGATTCCGTAATATTGAAAGACTCTGATACTCTTGAAAATATAGGAGATATTAAGTTTGATAATCAGATTTATTATATAAATATTTCAGATGGCAATCTCTATATTGCGGAGCGTATTTTTGAGTATAAAACAGATGAATACGGTTACAGCTTCAAAGTAGGAAAGCAGTATATTTTTAAAAAATATGACCTAAAATCCTGCAAATTGCTCAAAAGTAAAAATGCAAATTATGTAAACGGAATTCGCTATGTAACGGTATGCCAAGATACTTTCTATTTCTTTTGCGATGAAACCCAAACCGTAAACAATGTATGTCTTGATAAAGATGTAAATTATCCGACAATTCAGCATCCCGATGTTAAATTTATTACATCCAATAACGATTGTGTTTACTACATATCCGAGAAAACAGAATCGGCGATAATACTCAAAACGGTTGAAAGCCCTTATAACGGTATATGGAAACTCGAAGTCGGCTCTAATAAACCTGTTAAAATTGCTGACAAATGCGACTGTGACGAACTGCTTGCAACAAAGAATTTCTTGTATTGTTACACAATTAACTACATTTTGCCTCGAGGATTGGCTAATTCATGGGTGAAAGGTTACTTAATTGATCAGCTTGCAATAAGCTGAAATTCATGAAAATACAGTAAGAAAGCATGATGATTTTTAACGGTCATTACTGCTAAAATTATTCACTCTTCCTTGTTATATATTCCAAATTTGCCGACAAAGCCGCATAATTTGTTGCATATTGGATTTTTTATAGTTATAATTAAATTGTTAAAATTATAATATCTGTTTTGATTTTAGAAGTATGATATGCTGATAAAATATCTTAATGATATTTGCTGTAATATAGACTTATCAAAATTTGGTGTTTAAGGAGAGAGTTATGAAAACCAAATTAAATTGCTATTATATTCTGAATACTCTTTTATTAATAAGCGGTATTGCTTTTGATTTCATATTGTTCTTGCATCCGTTTTTTATTTCTGTTGCAATGAAAATTGGCATTGCAACAGTATTGTGCGTTGTGGTGATTTTAGATGTATTTGTTTGCAAACAATTACTGTCTGAGGGTAGTCAAAAAATGCCGAAAACGGAGTCGGTTTTTGTATCTGTTCTTACATTTGTTTTGCTAATATCACAAAGTATTTATCTGACAATTATTACACTTATGGGTGCAAATGAAATATTAGGTACGATAAAAGCTATTCATTATGTTGTGTTAATTTCAATAATTTTGTTAGTTGCAACTCGACTGCATAATAAGTACATAACTAAAAAACACACTTTAGCTTTTGGTATTGATATTATAGCAATTGTGATGTGTCTAATCATTTGTGCCAATTGCGTTTTGTGTCTTATAAACGGGAATGATTTGTTTAGTTATATTGCAATTAATGAATATAACAAATTGAACTCTTAATGAGGTGATATTATGCCGAATTTTAAAGAATTAAAAAATAAAATCAAACACGGAGATTTTCAGTTTGTATATGACGAACTTAAAAAATCCGACTTTGAATATACACTTGAGAACATTGAAAAAGAATTTTCATCGGTTGATAACCGAGATATGTTCTGTTATCTTCTTTATGTGGTTTCAAATGAGAATACACCCAAGCATACAATTCTGTTGTGTGATTATCTAATGTATTCAGGTACATTTTTCTACAATCGTGAAACAGTAATTAGATATTTGCTCGACAATTGCCTTGTTAAAAACAGCAATGATATCACGCTGATTGAGTGGATTTTGTCAATGTATGAATACAACCCCGATTCACCGTATAATGAGAAAGAAATTGCAAATTTCAATCGCATTTACGATTCTTTAAAATGATGGTGTTAACTATGAAAAATTTTAATTACAAAAATATTAAGTCGGTAGAAAAAATTCATTTACTTTTGTTGTTATTCATTATAATGTCTACGATAATTAATTTTATTGTAAACTTGATGAGTTGTACCGAAAACATCTTTTTGACAAGTCTGTGTTTACCGATTCAGTTTGTGTCAAGGTTTGTTGTAAGTCATAACCCTTTTGAAATTTCAGTTTCAATTGTTTTAATAGCTGTAACTTTAATTATGTTGTTTTGGCTGTTTAAAATGTATTCATCGGATAACATGAAAAAGTGGATAGCAAGCGGTATAACGGCAATTTGGTGCTTGCTAATCGGGTCAATTATACCTATTTTGCTTGATTCAGATTTAATCGGTCAATCTGTAAATAATCTCACATATGAAGAAAAAGCAAACGAACTTCTTTTGTGCGTATGGTTCGGAATTGCTTGCTCCATTTTCTGCGGAATTCTCTTTTTTATTCAAATTTCAAAGTATGCAAAATTTATGGATAGGAAATATGACAACCCTATGAAGGCTGTTGCATATGCAGAAAAGAAAAATAAAAAGGAATATTACCATACCTTGAAAAAGCCTTTGATTTTGCCGACTGTTTATGCAATTATTCCGCCGATTACCTGTAGCTTTCTAATATATTTTGGTGTCAAGTCTGCATTCCTTATTTGTTTTATTTATGTGTGTTTAGGTATAGGTATAGTGTATCATACGGCATACAATATTTCTGATTTTATAAAATCGGAAAATCAAAATATAAAAGTAACGTCAATACAAAATTATAAATGCAAACTAATTGTAATGCATATACTGCTGATGTTGTTGTATTGCATTTCATTGGTGATAATATTACTTTGTATTTAAAATATCGAAATCAGATAGGAAGTATACTATGGGAGATTGCCTTAAAAATTTATTTGTGCAACAATTTGATTCGTTTATGGCAGAACACGGTTATACGCAAAATATAAATTGTTTCAGTAAACTTTATAATGATATCTTTGCGAGAGTGTATCTGTTATATCATTATGATAAAAATTATGACGAACTGCTTGCAACAAAGAATTTCTTGTATTGTTACACAATTAACTACATTTTGCCTCGAGGAATGGCTAATTCATGGGTGAAAGGTTACTTAATTGATCAGCTCGCAATAAGCTGATTTGTTATCATAAACCGAATTGCTATATAGTGAACTGAAAATAATCATTAAGAAGGTGATATTATGAAAAAAGATGTTAAATTATACAATATGATTTTGCCGCCGTTTATGCTGTTCTTCTTTGTTCCCGCTCTTTGGATTGTATCAGCCTTAGGGAATTTCATAATAGATTCAATAGTTCTCTTAATAATTTCAATTTTTATTTACAAGAAATTCACTTGGCAATTGTATAAGAAATCAATAATTTCCGTATTCCTGTATGGATTTCTTTCTGATTTTTTAGGTGTGCTGTATCTAATGGCAATATCTATTGGATCAGGTGCGGAATATTACGAGGGCAACGATATAGGAAAACAAATTCTTTCGGGAATATATCTTGCAACCAACCACTCCTGTTATGACAGCATCTACGGAGTTTTGTTTATTGTCAGCGGTATTCTGTTTAGCAGTATTTTTATTTTTGCTTTTAATTATCGTGTGTCATTTAACAATAAAGGACTTTCTAAAAAGCAGAAAATAATTGCATCTCTTACAATGGCAATAATAACCGCACCGTACACATTTTTGTTGCCTAAAGAGCTTTTTTATCCGTAATAAAAATATATCTCGGTTTGGTACGGCAATTGCAGTAATTACAAAATACATAAAATCAGCGAATTCAGACGGACAGGCTGATGAATTTTTAAAATATTATGAAGAAAATTTTTAGCGTTGTCAAAAAGATACTGAAATATATTGAAAATGATAATGAGTGTTTTTATGTTTAAAAAAGTTGTTTGTACAATAGTGAGTACTTTATGTATCCTTTTTTTATTATCCGCCTGCAATGCTTCGATTGATGATTATGAATCTTATAAAAATCTTAAAGTAGGAGAACATTTTTCGGTTAACCGTGATGGATATGCAGTCAAAATAAACGATACGCTTCTTATTTGGCACAACCTTGCTGATGGCGAAAAGGATTGTGTTAAAGTCATTGATAAAAATATGGTTGACTCAAGCGGAATGATAGAAGGTGAGGATGTTCTGAACGGTTCAAAAGAACTTCTTGCTGATAAAATTAAGAATTGTTATTCTTCAAATGATTATGTTATAATGGAGTTGTTAAACAATGATACCATTATTCTGGTCGATTGCAATAACAATTTCAAATATTCTAAATTTGATAATTTGAAAAGCACAGGAATTGATTACAGCAAATTTAATCACATATCAATCGGCTGATTATTTTTTTCGGAAAGAAATTTCTTATGAATAAATACTATTACATCATAAATTTGTTTGATTCAATAGACAGATTGTTTTTAAATACCTATAGTACCCCTGCATACTTTCTGTCAAAAATCAGTTTTGTTATCATATAAAATTAGTTTTTAATAGGAGGAATAGTTTTGAATAAGTTTAAAGCTATATGTGAATCGGTGAGTTATTTTTTTATTTTTTCATTTACACCAATAATATGTGCATTAATAATTTCATTTATATATGTATGCTTTAGTAAAATAAATTTAAATCTCCCTCAAATGTCAACCTATGCTATGGAGATAATTGCTTGTTCATTAATTATGATTATTTTTTATTTTATTCTAAAAGTAAAGAAATATAATTTTGTTGATAGTATAAAACTAAATAAAATAACTCTGCGTTCGGCATTGCCTTTTATTCTTTTAGGATTATCAGTATATTTTATTTTTATAATTCTATTAAATTGTATACCATTCTTTCAGGGAGAAGATACTGTTTCAAATACAAATGATTTGCACAAATCAGTCAATGGAATAAATGTAGTTTTTTTGTTTGTAGCCAAGAGTATATTAGCTCCAATTGTAGAGGAGGTTACATTTCGTGGCTTAATCTATTCAAAACTAAAATTGGCTTTTCCAATATGGGTATCATCACTTTTAGTTTCGTTGACTTTTGGTGTTATTCATTTTTCATCATCTATATTCACAGTATTGTCAGCAATTTTATTGAGTTTGATTTTTAATTACCTTGTTGATAAATATAATTCAATAGTACCTGGTATACTAATACATTCAGCTTATAATTTTACAGTTACATTTATACGATATAATATTAGATATTTTGATTTTGCGACATATGAAATTCCGATTATGGTCGTTTCAATTCTAACTTTTATCTTTTCTATAATATGTATTATTTTTAACACTAAGAAATTAAGTAGTAATTAGGGGTGAGAAGCAAGTGAAATTAAAAATACTTGGTTCTGTGTCAAGATTTAGCACAAAATAAAATGAGAAGTTCTGCCAACTAAGCTGCTGGCAGAGAAGATACCCTCTCAAACAATTACCCAGGTTCTTTGCACATTCAACCTGTGTAAGATCAGGGTGCTCTTTGCGATAGTTGATAGCATCCAACTTGAATTGCTTGGTGTGATGAGTTTTTTGTTGTGATATAATGAATTCCTCCTTTTTTTTATTATACAACACTTAAAGGGGATATCTCATTTTGTTTTGTATTATTTAGATGCTAACACTAAGATAAAATGAAAGACAATATAAAGATAAATCAAACAAAGCTGAAAAATTTATGAGGTGATACGATGTATTCGGAATTATTAAAAGCTTTTCAAAGCAATAAAAATTGCAGTTTTTACACAGATGATGAATGTGACAAGTTTATTTACGGCAAGATTATTGCACTTAACGAAGATGAGGTTGCAATTCAAATGTACAATACAGACGGAACTTGTGACGGTGTAATTGTAAAAACAGTGTCAGATTTCTTCAGAATCGAGTATGATTCAAAATATAATCAAAAAATGGAGAAACTTATTGAAACGGATACTTTTGAAGACAGCGTTGAAATTGACGGTAACGCTGTATTTGATTCCGCAATAAAATCCGCAATCATTAAAAACTTCATAGTAAGTATAGAATTGCTGCACAGCGGTAATGAGAATATCACGGGATTACCGTTGTCGCTGGAAAACGGAATCTGCACCGTCAGACAGATAGACGATTATGGTTGTGATGACGGAGTAACTTCGTTTGTATTCAATACCGCAACGCAAATTACAATCAATGCAAAGTATGAAAAATTACTTTCAAGCTTAATGAACAAGTGATATGGAAAAATGAATAATTTGTTATTTGAAAAATATTAATAAGTATTGCTTTTTACAATGTCTATTGATACAATACAATCAGAATATGTATTTTCATTGCGTAAGAAGCGTATATACAAAAAAAGACCGACTTCAAAATCAAATTTGAAATCGGTCTGTAAATTTTAAAAATATCCGAACGGAATTTATACTATTCGATTACATCTTCGGCTATAACAGCTTCCTGTCTTTTTGTAATCTGATGGTCTTCATGCAAAACAATGCAGTATGTAACAGTTGATATGAGTGCAAGAATAAGTACAACCGCAATAAGTCTTTTGATGTATTTGCCTGTCCTTATTTTTTTGACAACATAGGGAATCCCCGTTATTGTTCATTGCCCTTGTCCTCTTTTAAAATATTTAAAATGCTCTCTACACCGCTGTAAGCATTATGAAAACTCTCCAAAAGGTTTTCATAATATGCCCGACCTTCGTCCTCAATATGATAATAAATTCGTGTGCGCTTTTTGCCGACAAGCTTTGAATATTCGCTGATTTTTCCTTCGTTAACAAGCTTGTAGGTGACTGCGTAAACGGTGTTCTGAGATATGGACAGGCATCCGTTTGATTTTTCTTTTATGAATTTTACAATTTCATACACATAACTGTCATGCTCACACAAAATGGCAAGAATCAGTATGTCCGTAATTCCGCTGAAAAAATAATTTTGTTTTCCCATAGATACCTCCCAATATACATTATACACACTTAATCACTAAAAATCAATCTAATACATTCAAGAAGAATTTAATATGAGCAGTTATTACAGCAAAGCCTTTTGTTGCCGACATTGTGATTTTTTCGTCAATAGTATTCGTAAAAAACGAATTGACCAAAAAATTCCTTTGTGTATTAATCTCATCAGCCATGATATCACCATACACATTATTGATTTCGTTTGAATTCTTTTTGATATAGTCAAATATGAAAAGTAAAATAACAGATAGGATGTTTTAAATGAAAGCAAAGAAAATTTATTATTCAATTGTCGTAGGATTACAAAGCTTATTTATATTATTGCTGTTTGTGAACATTGGTTATTGCATAATTACTTCGGATTTAACTATGTTTCCCACAACTGCGTTGTATTTGAATTTTTATCCTTTTATGAATTTTTTTAAAACACATAATCCGTATGATTTGCTTGTATTTATATCTTTGTTGCTTTTGCTGTTTGCAATGCACTTTGCAACAATATACATACTTTTCAAAAAGGTTAAAAGAATATATGCTTGGGTAGTTATAGTTAATGCTTATTTTTATGCTTTAACTATGTATAGCGACGGAGATTTAGTTTATGTCTTTCACGATATTGAATTTTCAATCTATATTTACAGTAATTTAGCAATGTTTTTATTGCTGTTGATTGCAGCTTTATTAAAACTCTACCGTAAGAGGGTTCATATTAATTCAAGCCTTGCAGAGGATTATTTTCTGCCGAATGAAGAGGATAATAAGCCTGAGGATAAATGTGACGGAATAATTCAAGGAAGTATTTTAGCTCCGATTTTCCAGACAGCTTGCTTTGCATTTTCTTTGATTACAAAATATTTTGGTTCGCTTTTGGAGAGTTATTTATATGTGTTTTATACTGCATTTATAATTGCTTCAATCTTTATGTTTGTAATGTCTTATCGAGATTACAAAAAAGCAGTACAATCAAATGCTTTTTCGGAAGAACGAATTGCAAAAGTTGAAAAATACATAAAAATTCAGCCGATTACCTTTGCACTTTTTCTCGCATCGGCAGTTTTGATATTTGCATTTTGACAGTAACAAACTCTACAATAAAATAGGGTAGAACAACTGCTGTAAGGAGGCTCGAAAGAGCCTCCTTTTTAATGCTTGAACAGAATACAAATTTATTGTGATGACAAACCGCTTTACAGCTATGTAAAATTTTTATACAGATATAACGATGAAATAAAAAATATCGGAATAAGAATAAACCTCCTGCACAGAGTAAAATTTGTTGCAGGAGGTTTTGTTGTACGAAAATTATATGGGCTTAATTATTGGCATATTTGTTGGAATCTATATGTAAAATTTACAGAACCTGAAAATATGCATTATTGATACTTTGTCGGGACAGGGCACACATCAGTTCTTACTGTTTGCAATTGCCTGATCAATCAACTTTTGCAGCTTTTCAGACTGCTTTTCGGAGGTTATTGCACCGACAATCGGCTCTCCTACAATATTACCGTTTTTATCGACAACATAAGTTGTGGGGTAGGAGTACAATCCGGATGTGAATTCTCCGGCTTTACTTTTTGAATCAAACCAAATGTTTTTGTAGGTTACACCCTTTTTTGCCAGAATATTCTTTGCGTCAGAGATAGCCGTTTTGTCACCGTCAAGTGTAAATGAATTGATTCCGACTACTGCTCCGCCTTTTTTTGCAAGCTGTTTATTCAGAGCTTCCAGGTCGGCAAGTTCTTCCACGCAGGGATTGCAGGTGGTAAACCAGAAGTTTACTACAGTAACGGTATTTTTTGCAAAAAGCGTACTGCTCTTAACTTCGTTTCCGTCAAGATCCTTGCCGTCAAATGTCGGGAATTTCTTCAGATTATCCTTTTCGATGGGCTTACCGTTTTCAGCCGGAACGCTCATATCTCCATCAGACGGCTTTTCTCCGCATCCGGGAAATTTTTGTTCCAAAAGCGTCAGCTTTCCTTCAATTTCCTTAATCTCTTCGGCGCCTTCATTAAGCAGCTTCAACTCATCTGCACTGAACTGATCCTTGATACCGTCAATCGTTTTCAGAAGAAAATCACCGTAGTTTCCGCCGTCCTCAATCATCGCCATACCCTTATCGGCTGAAATAAATACCTTTTCCCAAAGTTCGCTGTTTTCGGAAAGAATAGCATTTTCCTGTGCCATCAGTTTTTGATGCAGGTCGGCGGCCTCGTCTTTTGTTTTCGGATTCACAGCTGTCAGCATAGCCGTTTCGCTTTTCTTATTTGCAGTAGTATTCGTCGTATTGCCTTTGGCTGTGCCACAGGCGGCAAAGCTTAACAACATCACCAAGGCAGTCAGTAAGGTTAAAATTTTTGTTGTTTTCATGGTGTTTACTCCTTTTCTGTTTCAATTTCTGTTTCAATTTTTTGTTTTGCTGTTTCCGCTTTTTTAGCGGGACAATCATTTTCTTTTCCTTTGCCAAAGCCGTAGCAAAAGCTGACCGCCTCGACAGGACAGGCACGGATACACTTACCGCAGCGTATGCATTCGGTATGGTTGGGAGTTTTGGTTACATCTACATCCATCTTGCATACTTTGGCACACTTTCCGCAGGAAATGCATTTGTGTTTGTCTACTTTCATTCCGAAAAGCGACACCTTGTTAAGCAATGCGTAAAATGCACCGAGAGGACACAGCCACTTGCAGAACGGTCTGTAGAAAAGTACACTCAGTACGATTACCGTAATCAATATGCCCAGCTTCCACGAAAAGAGCGTACCCAGTGCGGCACGGATTCCCGAATCGACGGCGGAAAGAGGGATTGCCCCCTCAAGTACCCCTTGAGGACAAAGATACTTACAGAAAAAAGGATCTCCCATACCCACATCGTTTGTAATGAGCATTGGCAGCAAACCTACAGCAAAAAGCAAAACTGCATATTTTATGTATGTCAGCGGCTTCAGCTTTTTAGTGGAAAGCTTTTTTGTCGGTATCTTATGTAACAGTTCCTGAAGCCATCCGAACGGACACAAAAAACCGCAGATAAAACGCCCGAGCAGAACTCCTATCAATATGAGGAATCCTGTGATATAATATGAAAAACTGAATTTTGACGAACCCACCACAGCCTGAAACGAGCCGATTGGGCATGCACCCGATGCCGCAGGGCAGGAATAGCAATTCAGTCCCGGAACGCAAACAGCCTTTCCTTTGCCTTGATAAATTCTGCCCTTCAATAAATTCGGCAGATGAATATTACTCAGCAAAGTTGCTCCTGCTTGAATAAGCCATCGAAAGCGTGAGAGAAACTGCGATACACCGCCTCTTTTTTTCTTCGGTTCTTTGTTATCCAATTCCCACACACTCCAAACACAGCCGGATTGCCTTGCTTAACACGGTTTCTGCCTCTCCACGCAGAGCTCCGTAACACAGCATCGTAATTCCGCAGATAATCAGTACGATTTGAAATACGGCTTTTTTCTTTCGAGTCAATTCGGTCACTCCTTTCTTTTGTGCTCTCATTGTAGCACAGAGGATGTAAAATCCCTGTTAAGAACGAAAACTTAACAAAAACTTTATGTCAGAGCGATATAATGATATAATTAAATTATCAAAGAAATATGAAAACACAGCAAGGAGAGTTTCTATGCGTATTTTAGTAATTGAAGACGAGCGTGCGCTGTGCGAGACAATTGTTCGCAGCCTTAAAAGATTGGCGTACAGCGTTGATTTTTGTTATGACGGAAACAAAGCAAATGAGTTGCTCGGAATAGAAAAGTACGATCTTGTTTTACTTGATCTGAATTTACCCGGTGCAGACGGGATGACGGTACTGCGAACTCTGCGACAAACCGACAGAGATACCGGAGTGTTAATTCTTTCGGCACGCTGTGAGGTTGCCGACAAGGTGGAGGGGCTGGATGCCGGAGCAAACGATTACCTGACAAAGCCTTTTCATTTGGAGGAGCTTGAGGCAAGAATACGCAGTCTGACTCGCCGGCGGTTTACACAAAACAATGTTGTTTTGAACTGTGGAAAGGTTGCTTTTGACACCAAAGCCCGTGTTGCCGTTGCTGACGGTCAGGAGCTGTCACTTACCCGAAAAGAAATCGGAATACTTGAATATTTACTTCTTAATCAAGGTCGCCCCGTCAGTCAGGAAGAACTGCTCGACCATGTTTGGGATAACAGTGTTGACAATTTCAGCAATTCAATAAGAGTACATATTTCTGCATTACGAAAGAAACTGCGTGCGGCACTCGGCTATGACCCGATTCGCAATCGCATTGGTGAAGGATATGTTATGGAGGAAGAAAAAGTATGAAAAAGCTATCCTTGCAATGGCGCATAACTCTGATGACTGCACTTCTTATCGGGGCCACCTGTATTTTTATGAATGTTCTTATCGGCTATTCCGGCAGTCATTACATGGATTCCATAGGCTCTTATGTTACAGGTTACGGTGATACGGACAAAGGAGAACCTGACTTTTTCGATCCCGAACACGAAAAGCTTGATCGTGAATTGACTATTGTAATTAACGGAGCACAGGAATCCTTTATCGCTACCAATTGGTATATTACGGCGGCGGCAACATTGTTAGGCGGTGTGCTTGCGTATTTTTTAAGCGGGCATGCACTGAAGCCTCTGCGTACTTTTACCGCTCGGGTTGAAAAGGTTCAACCTAACAATTTGACGGATATGAAGATAACCGAAGATGTTCCGCCTGAACTGAGACAGTTTGTCAAGTCGTTCAATCGGATGCTTGACCGTCTTGATGAGGGATTTACCGCTCAACGACAGTTCACGGGAAACGCCGCACACGAGTTGCGTACGCCGCTTTCGCTTATGCAGGCACAGCTTGAACTTTTTTCGGCAGAGCATCCCGGGGTATCGCCTGAAACGGCGGAGTTTCTCCGATTGTTGCGTGAGCAGACCGAACGAATGACACAAATGACAAAAACCCTGTTGGAAATGAGTGAGCTTCGCACAGTATCGTGTGCCGACCGCATAGAGATAGGACCTATGGTAGAAGAGATTTTCACTGACCTTGCACCCCTTGCAGAGAAGAACAATGTTACACTTGAAAGCACGGGCGATGCTGTTATGACAGGCAGTGATACGCTGATTTACCGTTTGTTATATAATCTGACCGAAAACGCTATACGCTACAACCGTTTTGACGGTACAGTGAATATTACCGTAATGAACAAAGACAATCAGCTTGTTATTACGATTGCGGATACCGGCTACGGCATCCCCGAACAATACAGAGAAAGTATTTTTCAGCCCTTCTTTCGTGTGGATAAATCCCGAAGCAGAGAATACGGCGGAGTTGGATTGGGACTTTCTTTGGTGTGGGAAATCGTTGCATTGCACAATGGTAAAGTTCGTGTGGAAGAGAGTTCGGAAAAGGGTACTGCTATATCAGTAAAGTTTCCGACAGATGTGATAAAAATTTAATATTTTGCGATTTTTTCTTAATTAATTGTTGAAATTACCGTAGCTCTGTGCTATACTATAATTAATTAATCGATTAGTTATCAAAAGGAAGCGAACTTTATGAGAACAACAGAGGAACAGCACAACGAGCGTAAGCGTGAAATGATGGAAAAATGCTTTGAATGCTATGCTGAAAACGGATTGACCGGTACGGGCATCAAGGCTTTGGCGGCAGCGTGTGGCTGTACAACGGGAAATCTGTATTCCTATTTCAACAGTGTTGATGAACTGATTATTGAATCAACTGCATACTGTATGGAAAAGGTCGAGGATGATTTTATGGAAAAAGCTCCCACCGACCCGAAGGATGTTGTTCGATTTGTGAAAGAGGTTCCGTACTGGACCGCAAAGAAGCACGGCAAGAAATATCGGCTGATGTATCAGGTCTATACCCATCCGAAATATATTGAGCACGGCAAGAAATTCTTTGAGGGGGTAAATGAGCGCTATACCGAGTATGCAAAGCGGCTTGAGCCGAAAATCGGCATTCCGTACACGGTGATTACACCGCTCATTTTTATATTTGTCCGTGCCTGTGTACACTATGCTATGTTTGAGGATGAATATTATTTAAAAACCCAAATGGAGGTCTTAAAACAGGGTGTTGCCCTGTTTACTGATAAATACCGTTCACAATATTTGAGAGGAGGCAATGACAAATGAAAAAACGAATATACTGTATTACCACCGCACTCTGTCTTGTGCTTTGTATCGTACTTTGCATTGCATTTGCTGCCGTATGCAGCAAGGCGGAAAACAGCAAAACCCTGTTGCCGGAGGTGCGAAACAACGGCACAGCAATCCAATGGAGAGATACCGCCGAAGAGGAATGGCACGATCTTGTAGCTCTTAACACGCTCAGAGGTACTGACGGAAAAAACGGTACTGACGGAAAGAACGGTCTTGACGGCAAAGACGGCATTGACGGCAAAAACGGCATTGACGGAAAAAATGGTGCTGACGGTAAAGACGGTACTGACGGTAAAGACGGTACTGACGGCAAAGACGGTATTGACGGCAAAGACGGTATTGACGGTAAAAACGGCGTTGACGGCAAAGATGGCACTGACGGGAAAAATGGTACTGACGGTAAAGACGGTCTTGACGGCAAAAACATAGAGGTACAAAGAACAACAGAATATATACAGTGGCGCTATGAGGGAGAAGACTGGCAAAACCTTGTTGCCATTTCCGATATAAAAGGACCCACAGGGCAGAACGGTAAAGACGGAGCAAACGGAAAAACACCGGAGTTCCGTGTAAATGAAAACAATCTTCAATGGCGTTATGTCAACGATGAAATATGGTTAAATCTTTACGATCTTTCAAATTTGAAAGGTCTTGACGGAAAAGACGGAATCGACGGAAAGAACGGTGTCGATGGTCTTGACGGCAAAAACGGCGATACGCCGTTCATCGGTGAAAACGGCAACTGGTGGCTCGGAGTGACCGACATTGGCGTAAAAGCCGCAGGTGTTGACGGTGAAAAAGGCGACAAGGGAGATAAAGGAGATGCCGGAGAGAACGGTAAGGACGGAGCAAACGGAAAAACACCTGAGTTCCGTGTAAATGAAAATAACCTACAGTGGCGTTATGTCGGCGATGAAATGTGGCTTAACCTTTACGATCTTTCAATTTTGAAAGGTCTTGACGGCGCAGACGGTAAGGACGGTATAAACGGCAAAGACGGTGCTGACGGTAAAGACGGTGTTGACGGTAAGGACGGTGCCGATGGCAAGGACGGTGTTGACGGTAAGGACGGAACAAACGGACAAAACGGCGCTGACGGCAAAGACGGCAACACCCCGTTCATCGGTGAAAACGGCAACTGGTGGATTGGAACGACCGATACGGGAGTGAAAGCCACAGGAGTTGACGGTGAAAAAGGCGACAAAGGAGACACTGGTGAAAAAGGCGAAAAGGGTGACAAAGGAGATAAAGGCGACAAAGGTGACGCAGGTCAGAACGGCAGCTGTTCGGGATATTTTTACGGAGAGGCAAACGCTCCGAGGACAGTACTGAATAACAGTCGTGTCTATATTTCTGTCTACGAAAAAATAAACAAGGGCGGCTTGATTTCATCCTACAGGAATAATATTACCCTCAAAAAAGGACATATTTACAATGTCTGCTTAAGCGGTTCTCTCGAAGTTGGTTCAAACGAATTTAACAACAGCGGCAATTACTCTATTCAGATGACAGACGGTTATGATGACGATCTGTGCAGGGAGCTTACACGAATAAAAAGGGACGGGGCAAAAATACCGTATACCAATGATCAACATTCTTTTAATTTCAACAGAATGTATGATGCGTCAAATAAAGACATTACATTGCAGTTGTGGTTTGAAAATTCGGCATACAATACTTATCTAGGTGGCTTCAGTGGCACTATTACAATAACCGCTCTTGATTAAATTCATATAATGGAGGTGGCGAAAAATGAAAAAACGAATACTTAGTATCCTGCTGACTTTATGCATGACGCTCTGCCTTACGCCGATAAGCGTATTCGCCGAGGAGGTTGGGGCAGGGGGCTCTGCTGCGATACAGCTTGGTGCAGATGCACTAAGTGTGTTAAGTAAAAATGTAAACACAGCGACCGCACCGACTGTGTATTTCGGGCAAAACCATGAAAATAATCCCGCTGCATGGCGAGTTATCGGCTATGACGGAAGCGGTGTTACAAGCTCACAGGGGGATATTACCCTGCTTGCGGCAGGCGCTATGGGAGTTATACCATTTGTCGATACCATATTAAACAACGAATACGCACCGAGTAATTTGAAAACCGCGATAGATGCGCTTGCAGCAAAGCTGACGACAGAAGAAAATGCTGCCGTAAAGAAACGGGCGCTTACAAGCGGAAGTTACGACGGAGAGAATACCGACTGTGTAGCGGGAGGGCAGGTGGATAACGCTGTATTCTGGCCGCTTTCCACAGCGGAAGCGTTTGCGGTAAACAACGATCTGCGTGCCTTGGAGCCTGCACATCCGAATTGGGTGACAACCGCTTGGTGGCTGCGCTCCCCCGGCTCCAATAAATATCATCTCGCCGTCGTGACTAGTGATGGTTCTGTCCAATACTCTGGGCACACTATCCTCATTTTCAATAATCATCGGACTGTTCGTCCCGCTTTTAAATTAAATATGAACTCTGTCCTTTTTGCATCTGCCGCTGTGGGCGGAAAGCCTGACGGAGGGCTGACCCCGATTCCCGAATACAGCGGAAACGAGTGGAAGCTGACGCTTTTAGATAGTAGACGCAATTTTGCCGTGACGGAAAAAACTGTCAGCGCCGCCCCCGACGATACCGTTACGCTGAATTACAAAGGGGCGACCACAGGGAAAAATGAATATATCTCTGTCATCCTGGCGGATAACAACGGCGCACAGTATTACGGCAGAGTAGCACAACCTACTGCCGAAAGCGGAACGGTTGAAATCAAAATCCCGTCTGACATTGCACCGGGCGACTATACCATGAAGGTATTCAGCGAGCAGTATAACGGTGACTGCAAGACCGACCTTGCAAGTGCTTTTGCGGATGTCACGCTGACGGTGGAAAGTCAGCCTGACGAACAGTTTACCCTCGCCCCTGGCGGCAGATACTATTTTGATCTGTCGGCGATGAACATCCCCGGAACGGTAAACAGCAATTTGCCTGACAGCACACTTCATTATGTGTCTTTTACCTATGTGGGCACGGTCAACGCTTATAAGCTCACATCGGAAATGGCAACCACCGAGGAGTATGCTCAGAAGAATAAATATCCCCACAGCCTATTCATTGCGGACTATGCCGTAACGCATACGGTAAGCTGGGATGACCTGAATACCGCAGGTCTGATTTTCGGCAAAAATTATGCCAGCGGCGGCGTGGACTATACCCTGCGCACACCGTCTGTGGGAAGTGACTGTACGGGTTTAGACGATTCCCAACGCGGCGTGCCCCAAAGCAACGAATGGGACAGGATACTGAACAAGGACAGCAGCTACATCAAAAACTGGAATGGCATATATTCGTGGGGGCAGGACACAACAAGATACAACTCGTCGCTCCGTGCGGTTCGCGGGTACGATTCGGGCCGACGCTGGAACGACGACGATGCTACGGACTCCCTCCCGCTCGTCGGTTTCCGCCCTGTCCTTGAAGTCCTGAACCCTGACACACTGAGCTCTGACGGGCTGAAAGCCGTTACCCTTGACCTTGGCGGCGGAACGCTCGGCGGCAGCTCCGAGGATATTCAAATCATTGTGAAAAGCAGCGAGAGCTTTGCCGCGCCTGCGTCCGACGGCATGACCCGCCCGGACGGAAATACAGGCAGCTACTTCATGTGGCTCGGAAGCAACGGTAAGCTCTACGCGCCCGGTGCCAGTGTTCCGGCTGATGTGACGGAACTGACGGTGCAGTGGACAGCACCGACCTACGCCGTAACCTTGAATACGAACGGCGGCACGATCAACAACGGCAATGTCACCGGATACACCTACGGCGTGGGTGCAACACTCCCGGCGGCGGACGATATGACCTATACAGGCCACACGTTCAAGGGCTGGTATGACAACGAAAATCTGACCGGCTCTCCTGTTACGGCAATCGGCGGTGCAGAAACAGGTAATAAAGAGTATTGGGCGAAGTGGGAAATCAATCAATATACCGTCACAGTCAAGCCCGAAAACGGCAAAGCGGATATTATCATAACGCAGGATTACGGCACACCGATTACCGCTCCGACCCTGACAAGAGAGGGTTATACCTTTAAGGGTTGGGATAAGGAAATCCCCGAAACCATGCCTGCGGATAATATAACGGTTAAAGCACAATGGGAAATAAATCAGTACACAATAGCCTTTGATACCAACGGTGGAAGTGAGATTACACCCATTACACAGGATTACGGTACAAAAATTACCGCCCCTGACAAACCTACAAGAAAAGGTTATACCTTTAAGGGTTGGGATAAGGAAATCCCCAAAACCATGCCTGCGGAGAATATAACGGTTAAAGCACAATGGGAAATCAATCCGTACACGATAACCTTTGATACCAACGGCGGAAGTGAGATTACACCAATTACACAGGACTACGGTACGGAAATTACCGCCCCTGACAACCCGACAAGAAAAGGTTATACCTTTAAGGGGTGGGATAAGGAAATCCCCGAAACCATGCCGGCGGAGAATATAACGGTTAAAGCACAATGGGAAATCAATCCGTACACAATAACCTTTGATACCAACGGCGGAAGTGAGATTGCACCAATTACACAGGACTACGGTACGGAAATTACCGCCCCTGATAATCCGACAAGAAAAGGTTATACCTTTAAGGGGTGGGATAAGGAAATCCCCAAAACCATGCCGGCGGAGAATATAACGGTTAAAGCACAATGGGAAATCAATCAGTACACAATAACCTTTGATACCAACGGCGGAAGTGAGATTGCACCCATTACACAGGATTACGGTACAGAAATTACCGCCCCTGCCGACCCGACAAGAAAGGGTTATACCTTTAAGGGATGGGATAAGGAAATCCCCGAAACCATGCCTGCCGAAAACATTACAATCACGGCACGGTGGAAAGATACCGAAAAGCCAACGGGCGAAATTATCATAGGCACAAATAAATGGAATCAATTCTTAAACGAGCTTACCTTTGGCATATTCTTTAAGGATACACAGGAGGTAACTATAAATGCCGTAGATAACAGCGGAGTTGTGTTTGTATCCTATTTGGTAACAGATAAGGAGCTTTCCGAGGCTGAACTGAACTCTCTTGTATTCCGTGCATATGAAGAACCGTTTTGCATAGACCCCAACGGAGAATATATTGTTTATGTAATGCTTGTTGATGAAAATATTAACATAACATACCTTCGCTCCGACCGTATAACGCTTGATAATATTCAGCCTGTAATCAGCGGTATTGAGAACGGCAAAACCTATTGTGAGGCACAAACCGTTACTGTTGATGAGAAGTATGTTGATACCGTTACTGTAAACGGTACGGCGGTTACGCTTGATGCAGACGGAGGTTTTGTTCTCCCACCGACAAACGGCGAGCAGAAGATAGTTGTCACCGACAAAGCGGGCAATAGTGCAGAGATGACCGTAACAGTCAACAACGGTCATACCTTTGGTAAATGGGTATCTGACAATGACGGTAAGCATACCCGAAAATGTACCGTGGACGGATGCGATGCTTTTGAAACCGAAAATTGCTCAGGCGGCAATGCCACCTGTACCGAAAAGGCGGTATGTGATGTCTGCGGTAAAGCCTACGGAGAATTTGACGGAACAAACCACGAGGGCGGTGTACAGGAGTGGACGACAAGAACCGCTTTTAATCACGAACAAAAATGGAACTGCTGTGGTGCTGTGATTGTGGCAAGTGAAGCACATGAGTGGAAAGACGGTGTGTGCCGAGAATGCGGATATGTATGTCTGCATAATGACGCAGATAAAGACCATATCTGCGATTATTGCAAAAAGACAATCTCTGAGCATGTAGATAAGGATAAAAACCATATCTGCGACTACTGCGAAAAGACAATCTCTGCTCATGAAGATGCGCCAACCGAAGAAATCAAAAAGGCTGACACCGTAACGGCTAAATTGCCTGATGATTCAAAGTCCCCTCAGACAGGCGACAACAGCAACCTTATTTTGTGGATTGCATTGCTGATTATCAGCGGCGGCGTTATGAAAGGAGTAACGGCATTCGGTAAGAGTAAAAAACATTCTGCCAAAATTAAAGATAAGTAATATTTTCCGCTCTGTCATGGAAATATAGTGAATACGGCACAGTAGGTATAGAAACCGCTGTGCCGTATTTCTTTCAGAATTACTGCTTTTGAAAAACAGGCACTTTCTCGGTCATCATACGATAAGCAAAGACAAAGAATAAATGCGAAATCCGGAATTTAATGCCAATGCTTCCGAAAATCGGCACACAAGTTTGTCAATAAGTTCGTATAGTTGCATTTGTTTTTATTTATGATACAATTAAAAGCAACAAACTTAACAGATTCTTATGCAGGTAAAATTCGGAAAATATGCCGATAGCCTTGCACGAAAAAGTAAAATTGTTTCAAATTGCTATTGCACTTTTGCGATTTTTTCTTATATCTCTTTTATAATAAATCAAAATGTGATACAATATGACTGATAATCTGAAAACGGAGTTGATTAAATGAATTTCATCAACAGAAATGAAATTGCAAACGGTGTTTACTTTACAAACATTAAGGACAGCCGTTTTAAAACTATGAAAATCAGCGTGAATATTGTTGTTCCGCTTTCTGTCGAAACAGCGTCGGAGAATGCGCTTGTGGGCGGATTGCTTGTTCGTTCATGCAAAAAATATCCCGATTTTACTGTTCTCAGCAAAAAACTCAGTTCACTTTACGGTGCAGACCTCACTTCATCGCTTTCAAAACACGGTGAAAGCCAGGTAATTAAAATTTCCGTATCAGGTCTTGATGACAGATATTCTCTTGATGATGTCAGCATTGCCAAAGAACTTTCGGAGCTTTTATGCAGCGTAATTTTTGAGCCGAATGTCAAGAACAACGCTTTTATTGAAAGTGAACTTGAACAGGAACGCAGACAACTTCTTGATGTGATTGATTCGGAATTCAACGAAAAGCGAATCTATGCAATGGGACAGCTTATAAAGCATATGTGCAAGGATGAGGTTTTCGGAATCAAGCGTTACGGTACAGCCGAAAAAATCAAGGCTGCAACTGCCGAATCACTCTGCAAGGCATGGCAGAATCTTCTCAAAACCGCAAAATTTGAGATTCTCTATATAGGCGACAGCCCTGCCGATAAGGCGAAGGAGGTTTTTGCGAAGGCCTTTGCAAATATCGAAAGAAATGTTGTGACTTCATCTACTGATGTTGTTAAGAATGTTTCAAAAGAAAAACATATTACAGAGGAAATGGAGCTCTCACAGTCAAAACTTGTCATGGGATTCAGAACACAGATTTCCGCAGGTGATGAAGAGGCGGTTGCCGAAAGACTTATGTGTGCTGTTCTCGGCGGTACTGCAAGCTCAAAACTCTTTAACAATGTTCGTGAAAAGCAGAGCCTTTGCTATTACTGCTCGTCCTCCTATGATTCAATCAAGGGCATAATGTATATCAACAGCGGTGTTGAGGGCGAAAATCTTGAAAAAGCCGAAAAAGCTATTCTCAAAGAAATTGAGGATATGAAGAACGGCGAAATTACAGATTTTGAAATTGATGCAACAAAGCTTGCTGTTGTTAATTCATTCAAGTCAAGCAGCGACAGCGTAAGCGGTATTGAAAACTGGTACACAGGAAGAATCTTTAACGGCGACCTTGAAACTGTTGAAGAAGTTTCCGCTGAGGTTAATGCCGTTACAAAAGAGCAGATTGTAAATGCCGCAAACAAGCTCTTGCTCGATACGGTTTATGTTCTCAAAAATAAGTAAGGGAGGCGGACAGAATGAATATTACAGAAATTAAATCGGAAATTGCAGGCGACAGCTATTATAAAGTTGAACATCCATCGGGACTTACAATTTTTGTTTATCCAAAAGAGGGTTACACTTCTTCATATGCAATTTTCGGCACACGCTACGGCAGTATCAACACAAAGTTTTCCGTTAACGGCGGCGATATAATTACAGTTCCCGACGGTATCGCCCATTACCTTGAACACAAGCTTTTTGAAAGTGAAGAGGGCGATGCGTTTGTAAGATATGCAAAAACAGGTGCAAATGCAAACGCATATACAAGCTTTGAAAAAACCTGCTATCTTTTCTCATGCACGGACAAGTTTGACGAAAGTCTTGAAATTCTTCTCGATTTTGTCCAGGATCCCTACTTTACGGCTCAGACAGTTGCAAAGGAACAGGGCATTATCGGTCAGGAAATCAAAATGTACGACGACTCTCCCGATTGGCGAGTAATGTTCAATATGCTTGAGGGTATGTACCACAATCACCCTGTAAAAATTGATATTGCAGGTACGGTCGAAACAATTGCGGAAATTACAGCCGAAAAGCTTTATGAAGTTTACAATGTGTTCTACAACCTCAATAATATGATTCTCTGCGTTGCGGGTAATGTAACGGTTGACGGTGTGCTTAAAGTTGCCGACAAAATGCTCAAGCCTTGTGAGAAAAAGGAAATCAAAAACTATTTTGAAACAGAGCCTTATGAAATCAAAGAACCTTATGTTGAGCAGACTTTCCCTGTTTCAATGCCTTTGTTCAATCTCGGCTTCAAAGAGAAAGCAGACAAGCCTCTTAACGAAAAGCAGCTTGCATGCACAGATATTCTTCTTTCGGCACTTGCATCAAACACGAGCATGCTCTACAGAAATCTTATGGATTCAAACCTCATCAATTCAAGCTTTTCTTATGAACTCTTTGAAGGTCCGGGTTATTGCTCGGTAATCTTCGGCGGTGAATCAAGAGCGCCGAAACAGGCTGCTGAGATGATTAAGCAGTATATCTCGGATATTAAGAAAAACGGTATTGACAAAGAGGACTTTGAAATTGCAAGAAAGTCTGTTTATGGTGATTCGGTTTCATCGCTCAACTCAGTAAGCGCAATTTCAAATTCAATCATCGACTACGCAATGCAGGGTAACGAAATTTTTGCCTACATTGATGCGGTTGCAAATGCAAAGCTTGAGGATATCAACGCAAGGCTTGCCGAAATGCTCGATGTTGACAACTGTACTTTGTCTGTTGTAAAACAGCCTGATGAGGTGTAATTATGCCGTATCATGTGCAGTTTCCCGGATTTGGCTGGGAATTTGATATTAACCCGATTGCATTTTCAATCGGTGATTACAAGGTCTATTGGTACGGAATAATCATCGCCTGCGGACTTTTGCTTGCCGTACTTTATGCGTGGAAAAGCGCTCCCCGTTACAAGGTTGACGGTTCAAAGCTTATCAACTGTGTTTTTGCAGGAATGATAACGGGAATTATCGGTGCAAGACTGTACTTCTGTTTCTTCAAATGGGATTATTACGGACAGAACCCGATTGAAGTTCTCTATATCAACAACGGCGGACTTGCTATTTACGGCGGAATAATCGGTGCGTTGCTCGGCGGTCTGACTGTTGCCAAAATACAGAAAATGGAAATTATGCCTGTTCTTGACATTGCAATGGTCGGTTTCCTTATCGGACAGGGAATAGGCAGATGGGGCAATTTTATGAATCAGGAGGCATACGGCTCTCCTACGGATTTGCCCTGGAGAATGATGAGCGAGGGAACAGACAACATAGGAGTTCACCCGTGTTTCTTCTATGAATCAATGTGGTGTTTGCTCGGATTTGTACTTCTCCATTTCTACGGAAAATATAAGCAGAAATATTCGGGACAGATTTTCTTTATGTACCTTGTGTGGTACGGATTTGAAAGAACAGTTGTTGAAGGACTGAGAACAGACAGCCTTTATCTTCCGTTCCAAGTTTTCGGAGCAGACATAAGGGTGTCACAGGTTCTTTCGGCAGTAATTTTTATAACAGGTATTGTATTCTTAATTATAAACAGAAAAAAGGAGGATTCTTTCTATGCAGATTATCGACGGAAAAAAGGTATCGGCACAGGTAAAGGAAGAGGTAAAGAGGCAGACGCTTGAGTTAAAGGAAACTCACAAAATAACCCCCGGTCTTGCGGTAGTAATCGTAGGTGACGATCCGGCGTCAAGAGTATATGTAAACAACAAGAAAAAGGCTTGTGAATTTGTAGGCTTTAAGTCTGAGGAGTATGCACTCCCGGCAGAAACAACACAGGAAGAACTTTTAAACCTTGTTGAAACTCTCAACAATAAGAAGGATATCAACGGTATTCTTGTTCAGCTTCCGTTGCCGAAACACCTTGATGACAAGGCTGTTATTGAGGCAATCAGCCCGCTTAAAGATGTTGACGCATTCCATGCCGTAAATGTCGGCAAAATTATGCTCGGCGAGTATGATTTTCTTCCATGCACGCCTGCAGGCGTAATGGAGATGCTCCATTCCTACAACATTGAAGTAAGCGGTAAAAACTGCGTTGTAATCGGCAGAAGTAATATCGTAGGCAAGCCTATGGCAATGCTTTTGCTCCACGAAAACGGCACGGTAACAATCTGTCACAGCAGAACAAAGAATCTTGCTGAAATCTGTTCACAGGCAGATATACTCGTAGCCGCAGTCGGCAGACCGAAGTTTGTTACTGCCGATATGGTAAAAGAGGGTGCGGTTGTGATTGATGTCGGTATGGACAGGGATGAAAACGGCAAACTCTGCGGTGATGTTGATTTTGAAAATGTCAAGGATAAATGCTCGTTTATCACACCCGTGCCGGGCGGTGTAGGTCCTATGACAATTTCAACTCTTATGAAAAATACTCTCAAGGCTTGCAAAATACAGAATAACATTTGATATACTCAAAAAATATCGGGAAAATTGTTGACAGAAAGTTTTCTTTGTGATATAGTATATAAGCCGCATATTGTGGGTTTTAAGTGATTCGTTCCACCTGCACATAGCGAGCCCAATGTAAAGGATGGTACTAAAATGTACGCAGTTATTCAGACAGGCGGCAAGCAGTACAAGGTAACTAACGATGAGGTTATCTTCATCGAGAAGCTTGACGCAGGAGCAAACGACACAGTAACATTTGATGTTGTGGCAGTCGGCACAGACGACGGCATCAAGGTTGGCACACCGCTCGTTGAGGGTGCTAAGGTTACAGGTGAAGTTGTAAAGAACGGTAAAGGCAAAAAAATCAGAGTTTGCACTTACAAGCCTAAGAAGGGCGAAAAGAGAGCAAAAGGTCACAGACAGCCTTACACACAGGTTAAGATTACTTCAATCGAAGCCTAAAAATGACTACGGTAACATTTTTAAAATCAGATGATATAATTTGCGGTTTTGAAATATCGGGGCACTCCGACTTTGCCGAAGAGGGCAGCGATATTGTATGTGCGGCAATCAGTTCTGCCGCATATATGACTGCAAACACTGTCACCGAGATTTTGCATATTAATGCACAGGTTACCGAGGATGACGGTCTTATGAAAGTAAGAATGTCACCGAATGATGCTTTAAAGGCTTGTGATATACTCTCAGGCTTAAAGCTTCACTTAACTGCTCTTTCGGAGCAATACAAAAATTTTATTAAAGTTAAATTTTCGGAGGTGTAAGGTAATGCTTAAAATAAACATTCAGTTATTCGCTCATAAAAAAGGTATGGGTTCTACAAAGAACGGCCGTGACAGTGAATCAAAGCGTCTTGGCGTTAAGCGTGCAGACGGTCAGAAGGTTCTCGCAGGCAACATCCTTGTAAAGCAGAGAGGCACACATATTCACCCTGGTGAAAATGTAGGCAAAGGCTCTGACGATACACTGTTCGCAAAGATTGACGGTGTTGTAAGATTTGAGCGTGTCGGCAAAGACAGAAAGCGTGCAAGCGTTTATCCTGTTGAGCAGTAATCTCAAAATTTATGAGGGTGGATTTTATATCCACCCTTATTTTTTACATTTCTGTTTATACTAATAACAAACAGGTCTGAGATTCTTTACATTTGTACTGATAATTAAACAGCAAAACTGTTACGGAGAAAAATATGTTTGTAGATACAGCGAAAATTAAAATAAAAGCAGGAGACGGCGGTGACGGTGCCGTTTCGTTTCACCGTGAAAAATATGTAGCGGCAGGCGGTCCCGACGGCGGTGACGGCGGCAGAGGCGGCAACATTGTTTTTGTTGCCGATTCCAACCTTTCAACACTTGCCGATTTCCGTTATAAAAGAAAATATGCCGCAAAAAAAGGCGAAAACGGCAGAGGCGGCAGATGCCGTGGTAAAAATGCCGAAGACCTTGTTATCCGTGTTCCTGTCGGAACTGTTGTAAAAGAGGAGAACAGCGGAAGAATCCTTGCCGATGTTTCGGGTGATGAACCTTATATCGTTGCAAAAGGCGGTAAAGGCGGTTGGGGCAATCCACATTTTGCAACTCCTGTCCGTCAGGTTCCCCGTTTTGCAAAACCGGGACTTCCGGGTGAAGAGTTTGATGTTGTTCTTGAACTCAAGCTTCTTGCCGATGTAGGTCTTGTAGGTTTCCCGAATGTCGGAAAAAGTACCCTTGTTTCCGTAGTTTCACAGGCAAAGCCTGAGATTGCGAACTACCACTTCACAACAATCACTCCCGTTCTCGGAGTTGTGTCAATGGGTGAGGGCTCATCATTTGTTATGGCTGATATTCCCGGACTTATTGAGGGTGCATGGCAGGGTACAGGTCTTGGACATCAGTTTCTCCGCCATGTTGAGCGTTGCCGTATGCTCGTTCACATTGTCGATGTTTCGGGCAGTGAGGGCAGAGATCCGAAAGAGGATTTCATAACAATCAACAATGAGCTTAAAAAGTTCAATCCCGAGCTTGCAGAGCGTCCGATGGTTGTTGCAGGCAACAAGTGCGATATGGCAACCGATGAGCAAATTGCAGACTTCAAGAAGTTTGTCGAAGATCAAGGTTATGATTTCTTCCCGATTATGGCGGCAATTCGCTATGATGTTGATCCGCTCCTCAAAAAGATTCAGGAAATGCTTTCAAAACTTCCTCCAATCACTCACTACGAGGCAGAGCCTGCTCCGATTGTGACCGTTGATGATTTTGATGACCATTCTGTTATAATCAAGAATGTGAACGGAATCTATACAGTTGAGGCTGACTGGCTGTTGCAGGTCATGAAGGGTATCAATTTTGACGATTACGAAAGCCTTAACTATTTCCAAAAAGTTCTCATAAACGGCGGTGTAATTGACGCACTCCGAAAAAAAGGCTGTTCGGACGGCGACACGGTTTCAATTTATGAGCTTGAATTTGACTTTATGGATTAATATTGCGTGATACGGAGTTAATATGGAAAATACATCTGTTCATTCATTAGCCGATGAAATTTCTCCGCTTACACTTGCCTTTGTGGGTGACGGCGTCTATGACCTGCTTGTGCGTGAATACCTTGTTCGCAAGGCTAACCGCAGTGTCGGAGAACTCAATAAAATAAAGGTTTCGCTTGTAAACTGCAAAAGTCAGGCTGAATTTGCAAAAATTCTTATGCCGACTCTAACCGAAAAGGAGCTTGCCGTTTATAAGCGAGGCAGAAATGCCGCACCGAAATGTACTCCAAAAAACGGTTCTGTTGCCGATTATCACAGTGCAACGGGACTTGAAGCGCTTTTCGGATACTTGCAGATTAATAAAGAATTTGACAGAATAAATCAGCTTTTTGAAATAATTATACATACTCGTTTCGGGGAGTGATTTTATGCAAATGAATTTAAAACCGAATTCCTGTCTTGCAAAGGCAGGAACACTATTTTTTGATTATCTTGTAATTTTCGCCGGAGCAGTTCTTTACGGCATATCGGTAGCAATGTTTACATCACCTAACAATGTTGCCCCGGGCGGACTTACGGGTGTTGCCACAATGCTCAACTATATGTTCTCGTTGCCGATAGGTATTATGATTTTTGTGATGAACATTCCGCTTTTCATCTGGGGATTTATTGAGAACGGAAAGGGCTTTCTTACAAGAACCCTTGTTGCAACGGCACTTGTTTCGGTTATGATTGATGTTCTTACACCGATTTTGCCTGCATATACGGGCGATACAATTCTTGCCGCAGGATTCGGCGGAGTGCTTAACGGTCTCGGACTCGGTCTTATCTTTTACCGAGGCGGTTCAACAGGCGGTACAGACATCATCGCACTGAATCTTCACAAGCATTTTCCGTTTATTTCAACGGGTACGATAATCCTTGTGTCCGATATTCTTGTGCTATTAATGGTGTTCTTTGTTTATCACAGCATTGAAAATGTACTCTATGCTTTGCTTGTAATTTTTATCAGCATAAAGGTAATTGATGCTGTAAGCTACGGTACTTCAAGAGGTAACGGCAAGCTCATGTTTGTAATTTCGGATAATTATGAAGAAGTGAGTGCCAATATTATGAAAAACCTAAAGAGAGGTGTAACATACCTCAACGGCGAGGGTGCATACAGCGGTAAGGATAAGAAAGTTATTATGTGCGCAGTCCGTCCTCAAGAGGCTTACAAAATCACATCGGGAATCAAAAATGTTGATCCCAATGCCTTTATTATCGTAACGACTGCAGGCGCAATAAAGGGCAGAGGTTTTGTAAATATTGACAGCAACTGAAAATTATACAAAAAACGGTGGCATTTTCGTGTCACCGTTTTCGTTTGTTTTATTTTCTTTTGCTTCCGGGAGTTCTTTTAATTCTGTTGCTGTCCTTGAAAACCCATATTCTCTGCATTTTGTAATTGACCGTCCACAACAAAAGATCGACAATCGCCTTTGTGAGTGTAACGGGAATCGGCAGGAACCAAAGTGCCGATACAATAAGTGAGCTTGCACACATTATGCAGAAAAACAGAATGAAAAATCTGAGTGCCTGTTTTGCTCCGTTATCCGTATTACCGAAGATGACTTTTCTGTTGATGAGAAAATTAATTCCGCCCGAAACAACTCGTGCCATAAGCGTTGCCAGCATAATGTTAAAGAACATATGTGACGGCAGAATATACGCAAAAATCGTGAATAAAACAAGGTCGATTATCGTACAGCCGATTGATGCCGTCGCAAATCTCAACGGAGTTCTGTAGATAAGGTAGGTGTCCTTAATAAGTCGAAAATTGCTGCTGCAGTTTGAGCAATCGGCTATAATGTTCACAAAGTAAAACGGGACTCTCATGTCGGCACATTTTGTGAGAAAATTCATTTCAAAATCAAAACGACTGCCCTTTGTTTTCATCACCGTGTCATACAGAAATGCAGGAATACCTCGCAGTCCAGTTTGAGTGTCCCTGCAGCTTTTGCCCGTAATAACCTTGAAATATGCCGAGGACAGTCTGTTTCCGATTCGTATATTAATCGGCATTTTAGACTTTTTGTAATCTCTTTTGCCAAGAATCAGACTGCCGTTTCTAAGGTCAAGCATACGGCTGATTTTCATAACATCATTTGCAGTATGTTGTCCGTCAGCGTCACAGGTAATGTAGCCCGTGATATTATAAAGATTATCGTGAGCGTATTTGATGCCTGCTTTAAGGCTTGCACCTTTGCCGTTGTTATTTTTCAGGTGAACAAGATGACAGCCAATACTTGTCAATTCGTTAAAATATTCCGATTTGGGATTAAGACCGTCATTGACAACAACAATATGCTCAGCTCCAAAATTCTGTAATTCATTGCAGAGGTTGATTGTATTTCTGTTTTCACAATAAATAGGAATAATTATCGCGTGACTCATGCAGCTGTTCCTTTCATTTTAATATTTTTAGTATACAACAATTTTTCTTTTGTGACAATATTCAATTTTTTTCTATTGTAAACATTGTAACGATTTTTTGCTCAAAAACACAGTTTATGTCATTATTGGCGTTTTAATAAAAAAATATGGCAAAAATGCCAAAAACTATTTAAAAATCATATCATTTATGTTATACTGTATCTCAAGTAAGTTAAAACAGAAAGATGGTGAATTATGTTTAAAAAGATATCAGCAGGAATTCTTTCGGCTCTTATGATTACTGCCGTTGCAGTATCGGGTACGGGCTGCTCACAAACTCAGCCGGCGTCAATTGACTACAAAACAGCCGACAAGGTGGCTGACGGTGCGATTCTTCAAGCATTTTGTTGGGATTTCAACACAATAAAGGAGTCAATGGGGGATATTGCCGCAGCAGGTTTTTCGGCTGTGCAGACATCTCCGATTAACGAGTGTCTTGAGGGCGAAGACGGCGGTATGGATCTTTACGGCAACGGAAAGTGGTACTATCACTATCAGCCGACTGATTTCAAAATCGGTAATTATCAGCTCGGTACTCGTGATGAATTTAAGGCAATGTGCGATGAGGCCCATAAGTATGGTATAAAGGTTATTGTCGATGTAATTGCAAACCACACTACTCCCGCAACCGATGAGGTAAGCGAAGATCTTATTGAGGCCGGCGGCGGAAGTCTTGAAACCCTTTATCACAAGGAGGGCAGAACGCCCCTTAATGATTTCGGCGACAGACTTGCCTGCACCACGCATGAGATGGGAGGACTTCCCGACATCAACACGGAAAGACCTTCGTTTCAAAAGTATTTTTTTAATTACATTAACGATTGTATTGCCTGCGGTGCCGACGGTTTCAGATATGACACGGCAAAGCATATCGGACTTTCCGATGATCCAAAAGAAGATGACGGCTTTAAAAATAACTTCTGGGAAAAAGCAACAAAAGAAGTTGATAACGCAGAAAATCTTTTTATCTACGGCGAAGTGCTTCAGGGCGACAATGACAGACTTGCCGACTATATAAAAGAAATCGGCAGAACCACATCAAGCACCTACGGCAGTAAAATTCGTTCGGGAATTGCAAGCGGCAATATCGACACGGCAGTTGTGTCTGATTATTGGATTGGCAATGCAGACCCGAATATCGTAACATGGGTTGAATCCCACGATAACTACATCAACGACTGCACATACAACAATATCGACAGCGAACAGGTTGTCCTCGGCTGGGCAATAATCACGGCAAGAAAAGACGGAACACCGCTCTTCTTTGACCGTCCGTATAACAGTTCAATCGACAATTCATGGGGCATGAACCGAATCGGCACACAGGGTGACGATATGTACAAGGACAACCGTGTTTCCGCAGTGAATTTCTTCAGAACAGCAATGAAAGGTGAAGACGAAAATCTCGTTAATCCTAACCTTGACTCAACTGCTCTTATGATTGAAAGAGGTACAAAGGGAGCTGTAATTGTCAATACAAATGATGCTCTCAAGGTTGATTTTGAAACAAATCTTGCTGACGGAACATATGTTGACCGTGTTGACCGCAAAACCGAATATACTGTTAAAAACGGTAAGATTACCTGTGATACGGATATCCCTGAAAATTCAGTTGTAGTTCTTTATAATGAGGGATACACTGAATATGCAAGACCTGCAAGTGTTGGTGTTGACTCAAAAACAGAGTTTACATACAGCGATGATACATACGAGGTAACTCTCACCTGTTCAAACACAGATAATGCCACATATTCCCTTGACGGCGGAAAGGCTGTTTCGTACAAAGACGGTGACAAAGTAACAATCAAGCACGGTGACAGCGATGTTTCAAAGCTTGAGCTTCGTGCGGAAAATGCCGAAGGCGTCAAAACTTACGAAAGACTTGAATTCACTTATATGTAAAAGATGAATTTTATGCTATGCTTGCACCGATGTCTGTAATGCAAAACCACACATCGGTGCAGAAACAAAAATAAAAAGACGGAACTTACGACTGCATAATCAAAAGAGATTTAAATTCACCGAATATTATTTTCTTTGACGGTGAAGTATCCGACGATTTGCAGTATTTCCCGACAAAAATCATACAGCAGAATAACGGAGGTAACAAAGCATGAGCGAACTTAAAGGCGCAAAAATGGAAGGAAGCAAAGTGCCGGCAGAGGAAATCAAGAATCCAAACCTCGTAGCCGCTATTGAAAAGATGCAGGATGACAACACAACCGAAAACATCAACAAGATGATTGATGAGGTTATGAAGGCGAAATTCATTCTCCCTGCAAAGGTAACACCAAAGACAGAGGCTAAGACAACCAACGGTCAGACTGTTATGCAGCAGTCAACTCAGGTTCAGTTCAGACTTCTTGAAAACGGCAACAAAGAAAAGTTTTTCGGTGTATTTACGGACACAGAGGAACTTTTCAAGTGGAAAGACACTCAAAATGCACAGAAGGTTGTTACAGACTTTGACAGTATTGCCCAGATGGTAATGGATCCTCAGGCTGATGTAAAGGGCTTTGTAATCAATCCTTTCGGAAAGAGCGTAACATTCCCGAAACAGATGGTTCATTCTTTCAAACAGCAGAAGGACTATATGAAACTCAAAAATCAGACAATCGAACCGGGTTCACCAATCAGTCTCGGTGAGCCTAAAGAATATCCGATTGATCTTATGGCTGCTCTTATTAATCATTTCAGCACAGAGCCGACAGTAAATGCCGCATATCTTCGCTTGATTGAGCAGAACGGTCAAAAGAGCTACTTCATTGTGGTTGATTTCTTCGGTGATATGGAAAGCACATTCGATGCAATCAGTAAGGTTGCAAATCCGTTCCTTGACGATGAAATCCAGCTTTCAATGATGCCGTATTCAATGGATTTTGCAAAAAATGCAGTAAAGGGTGTTGAACCTTTCTACAGAAAAGAAAACTGATTATTCAAATATTGTTTTTGCAAAACATTAAATCCGCTGACAGTTTATGTCAGCGGATTTTTTATGGTCAAAATATGTTGCAATATAGTCAAAAATAAGCTTTATTTAATTAAGTCTACAAAACTCTGCACAATAACTTGTACAAAGAAACAAAAATGTGATAATGAATTGAAAAAACAAGTGCAAAATGCTATAATAAAAGCAATCGCATTACCACGATTATGAAATGGAGGAACCAAAATGAAAAGAACAAGAAAAATCACGAGCATTGTTCTTGCCGCACTCATGGTGCTTTCAGCACTTGTCGTGTCGGCAGGTGGTGTTTCGGCAGCAACATCGTCAGGTTCAGAGGTGTACTTTGACAACTCAAAGTACGGATGGAAGGATGTTTATGTTTACGCATACGGCACAAAGGAAAATGCCGAATGGCCGGGAGAGCTTATGACAAAAGAGGACAGCGGTCTTTATAAGGCAAGCTTTGCGTCTTCTTTTAAATCGGAAAAAATCATCTTCAACAACGGTCTTGAAAAAGGCAATGGCAAGGAGCAGTATCCTGAGGCAGCAGGTCTTTCACTTAAAGCCGGCGAATGTAAAATGCTCACAGCCGAAAAGCAGTGGATTGACTACGGCAAGCCTGATGATCACGCTTACGGTTACACACTTACAGCAAACAATACGTCTTTTTCAACAGAATCACTTGATGTAAAGCTTGCGTTAAAGAATGCCGACAAGGGCTATTACTCAGTTGACGGTTCAGCTAAGAAAGAGTTTGCAAACGGTGATTCGGTAAAAGTCGGCGAGGGTAAAATCGGCAATTCAAAAGTTACGCTTACACTTTATGCAACAGGTGCAGACGGTGTTGAAACGGAGCAGACATATACCTTCAAAAAGACTTTTACAGCGTCAAAGACAACTTTCTCCGCTAAATCAGACGGTCACACAACAGAGCCTGAGGGCGGCTATTACGGCACAAACCCTGAAATGCAGCTCGGCAAGCATAAGACAATCTCTGTTGACGGTGATTTAAGCGACTGGGACAGCTCAATGATTATTGCTCAGGGTGTTGCAAACGATGATCCCCGAGTTTATATGCCTTCTTCAATGCATGAACAGCCGTGGGATGCTTATGCTCTCTACAGTGCATGGGATGACGATAATCTTTATTTCCTGCTTGAACTGGCTAACACAACATACATAACTTCTCCCGAGGACAACTTTGCCGCATCAAATGAGGCTCGTCCTTGGAGAAACAGTATTCCTATGTATCTTGCTCTGTCAATTGACCCTGCAAAGCAGGCAACAGGCAAGGCAGTAGGTACAAACAAGGACGGTTCTGTGTATACCAATCCGTTCGTATGGGGTTGCACAAACGGCACTGCAAAAGACGGAGGCACAGGCTTTACAACTCATATAGACACACTTGTTGCCTTTGACTCCAACAACTCAAACGGCGGCGCTTCAATCTTTAAGGCAGATACTCAAGACACAGACGGAACATATATGTTTAACTATGACACAAGAATTCCGATCGGTGTAACAAGCTTTCAGGCTCAGGACAATAAAAACGGATTTAAAATCAAATACGCTAACGGAACAAAGAGTACATCACTCTTCGGTATCAACGCTCCAAAGGGTTCAAGAGTAATGGGCGATAACCTTGATATGAACTCAAACTGGGTTGACTTCTTCGATGAAGGTTACAAGAACTCATACGGCTATGTTTACGAAGTTGCAGTTCCGCTCAATACTTTAGGTATTGACCGCAGCTACATTGAAACACAGGGTATCGGTGCAATGCAGATTCTCACATACGGCACATCGGGTATGGATACACTTCCGCATGATCCCTCAATGCTCGATCAGGCAAATCTTGAGTACAGCTACGATCCTTCAACCTCACACGAGAAAGAAGATATCGACAATATCACAGTTCCGCTTGCAAGAATCGGTGCGCTTCTTCCCGACACAGAAGTAAACGAAGCTCCGTTTGAGGTTAACTTCGGTGCAAACCTTAATTCGGGACAGAGCGCAGGCACACCTATCACACTTTTGGCAGAAAGCTATCACGCTACAGGTGATGTAACTTATTCATTCACAGTTAACGGTGAAACAGTTCAGAACTCAAACACAGATTCATGTGTATGGACTCCGTCGGCTGACGGCACATATTCAATCGGTGTGGTTGCAGTTGATGCAAACGGCAACAAGGCAGAGTCAACAAAGACATTCGTTGTAGGTTCTTCTTCATCGGATGAAACTCTCAAGGGCGATGTTAACCGTGACGGCAGTGTAACTGTTGCTGATGCAACACTTGTTCAGAAATACATCGTAAAGCTTGAAGATTTTGATGCAGAAACAATGAAGATTGCCGATGTAAACGGTAACGGCATTATTGAGATTACAGATGCAACATTGATTCAGAAAATCGTAGTTAATCTTGCTTAAACGATAAAATTTAATCTTAAAAACTTTTAAGGCGGTTGTGCATATTCTGCATAACCGCCTTTTGTATAAACCTTGTATGTAAATTAAAGCCTTACGGGAATTCCTTTTTTGTTGAGATATTTTTTAAGTTCGGGAATCGGAATTTCACCAAAGTGAAAAAGTGATGCTGCAAGGACTGCGTCAGCCTTACCTTCTGTAAAAGCATCATAAAAATGCTCAAGTGCGCCCGCACCGCCGCTTGCAATTACGGGAATGTTCACCTTTTCGGAAACTGCTCTTGTAAGCGCAATGTCATAGCCTTTTTTCTGACCGTCCTCGTCCATGCTTGTAAGGAGAATTTCTCCCGCACCGAGTTTTTCGCATTTTACAGCCCATTCAATTGCATCCATACCGACAGGAGTTCTTCCGCCGTTCACATAAACTTCCCAGCTGTCACCGTTTCTTTTGGCATCTATAGCGGCGACAACGCACTGACTGCCGAATTTATATGCCGCCTCGCTGATGAGTTCGGGACGATGAACAGCGGCTGAATTTACGGACACCTTGTCTGCGCCGGCTCTGAGCAGAACATTGAAATCTTCAACGCTTCTGATACCGCCGCCGACCGTGAACGGAATGAAAATTGAATTTGCAACCTTTTCAACCATGTCAATGGTGATGTTTCTTGAATCGCTTGATGCGGTAATGTCGAGAAATACAAGCTCGTCAGCACCTTGTTTGTCATACTGCATTGCAGATTCAACGGGATCGCCTGCGTCAACAAGATTTACAAAACTCATACCTTTTACAACTCTGCCGTTTTTTACATCAAGACATGGAATTATTCTTTTTGCGTACATATTTATTCCTCCCTGCCTTTTACAATGTCAGCAAAATTTCTGAGAATTTTAAGTCCCGTTTTGCCGCTTTTTTCGGGGTGAAACTGAGTTGCAAAAACATTGCCTTTTTCAACAGCGGCGTCAATCGTAACACCGTATTCCGTCTGAGCCGAAACAATGCTCCTGTCGCTTGCGTTCAAAAAATATGAGTGAACAAAATAAACATATGCATTCTGTTCTATGCCTTTGAAAAGTCTGCTTTTTTCATTGATTTTAAGGCTGTTCCAACCGATGTGCGGAATCTTTAAGCCTTCGCCTGACGGAATCTTTGTGATTGTACCGTCAAAAACCGAAAGACCTTTTACATTCGGACTTTCTTCACTTTCGGGGAAGAGGAGCTGAAGTCCAAGACAAATGCCTAAAAACGGTTTTTCACTGTTTATGTACTCAATAACCGTGTCTTTAATGCCGTATGAATTCATTGTGTCCATTGTATCGCCAAACGAACCGACACCCGGCAAAACAGCACCGTCTGCATTCATAATTTCGTCTTTATCTCTTGTAATCACACATTCACAGCCGATATGCTTTAACGCTTTGTAAACACTGCGGATATTGCCTGCGCCGTAATCAATAACTGCTATCATTTTTATCAACTCCGTCATTTGCTTTCTGTTAAACAATTTTACCATACAACATTTATTATTGCAACATAAACCGACGCATATTTCATAATTTCGTAAAATTTACAATAATTTAATTTATATCTTATTGTAAATTGCAAGTTCTTGTGTTAAAATGAATTAGTTAAGACAGTGTGTCTGTTTTTACTATTTATAATGGGAGATATTAAAAAAATGATTACTCATTTGCTCACAAGAATAGATTTAATGATGAATTCCCTCTCAAAGGGACAAAAAAGGATTGCTCTTTTTATTGAAGAGCATTACGATAAGGCGGCATTTATGACCGCATCAAAGCTTGGTGAAACTGTTGGAGTCAGCGAGAGTACGGTTGTTCGTTTTGCAACCGAGCTCGGCTATGACGGCTACCCTAAGCTTCAAAAAGCAATGCAGGAGATGATTCGCAACAAGCTCACATCTGTTCAGCGAATTGAAGTTACCTCCAACCGTATCGGCAATGACAATGTGCTTGACAGCGTTCTTAATCAGGATATCGATAAAATCCGCAGAACAATTGAAGAAACATCTCATGAGGATTTTGCCCGTGCAGTTGATGAAATTTGCAAGGCAGAGCGTATTTACATATTCGGTGTGCGTTCAACAGCCGCAATCGCAAACTTCCTTGCATACTATTTTGAAATGATTTTTGACAATGTGCGTGTTATCACAAGCGGCAGTCAAACCGAAACATTTGAACAGATTTTCAGAATCACCGACAAAGATGTTATGATCGGTATTTCATTTCCCCGTTACAGTTCAATGTCGGTTGAGGCAATGGACTTTGCCCGTTCAAGGGGTGCTCACGCAATTGCAATCACGGACAGTATGGTTTCTCCTCTTGTTCAGAGTGCCGATTCCGTGCTTATTGCAAGAAGCGATATGGCGTCAATTGTAGACTCACTTGTTGCACCGTTAAGCCTTATCAACGCTCTTATTGTTGCAACCGTGCTTAAAAAGAAGGATGAAGTTTCCGACACATTCCGCAGACTTGAACTTGTGTGGAACCGTGACGGAGTTTACACCAACCGTGACAGAGAAATAATGGGTAATATAGAAGATGATGATAAGTAAAAAAGTTGTGGTAATCGGAGCAGGTGCGGCAGGTCTTATGGCGGGTGCAACTGCGGCGCTCTATGGTGCATCAGTTACGATAATCGAAAAGAACAAGCGTGTCGGCAGGAAAATTATGATAACGGGCAAAGGAAGGTGTAACCTTGCCAACAACTGCGATGTGCAGACTTTTATCAATAATGTTCCCGTAAACGGAAGATTTCTCTATTCTGCAATCAATGCATTTACTCCCGAGGATACAATCGAATTTTTTGAATCCAAAGGACTTAAAACAAAGACCGAAAGGGGAAATCGTGTGTTCCCTGCATCCGACAAATCGGTTGATGTTGTTGATACAATGCATGATTATGCCGTTGAATCGGGTTGTAAAATAGTGTGTGATACGGCAAACGCTCTTATTCTTGAGGACGGTGCCGTTATAGGCGTTAAGTGTGAAGAAAACACCTACTATGCCGACAGCGTAATTATCTGTTGCGGCGGTAAAAGCTATCCGCTTACGGGCTCAACAGGTGACGGCTATACACTTGCAAAACAGGCAGGACACACAATCGTTCCGCTCAAACCGTCGCTCGTGCCGTTTACCTCCGGTGATAAACAATGCAAGGATATGCAGGGACTTGCCCTCAAAAATGTTGCGCTCAGAATAGTTGATAAGAACAGTAAAAAGGCTGTTTACAGCGACTTCGGCGAAATGCTTTTTACACATTTCGGAATGAGCGGACCTATGATTTTATCGGCAAGCTCGCACATCCGTGATATTCAGCCCGACCGTTATATTGCGGAAATTGACCTCAAGCCGGCACTTGATTTTGAACACCTTGACAGGCGTATTCAGAACGATTTCAAAGAGAATTCAAACCGTGATGTTTCAAACGCATTTTCAAAGCTTTTGCCGAGAAAAATCATAGTTCCCGTTCTCAAACGCTGGGGAGTTCCCTTTGACAAAAAGTGTAATTCAATTACAAAAGAGGAGCGACACGCTCTTTGTGAAATTCTCAAATGCTTTACGGTTGAAATCAGCGGTTTCAGACCGATTGAGGAGGCAATCATAACCTCAGGCGGTGTAAAAACTTCCGAAATCAACCCGAAAACCATGGAAAGCAAGCTTGTAAGCGGCCTGTATTTTGCAGGTGAAGTAATCGACTGTGACGCCTACACAGGCGGTTTTAATCTCCAGATTGCATGGAGTACAGGACGGCTTGCCGGAGAAAACAGTGCATATATCTGATTTGATTATACATAATATATTTGATTGAAAGGATGTAATTTATGTCAATAGCAATCGCTTTGGACGGTCCTGCAGGAGCAGGTAAATCCTCAATTGCAAAAAGAGTTGCAAAGGCACTTGACTGTATTTATGTTGATACAGGAGCGCTTTATCGCACAATCGGTCTGTCGGCAACAAGAAATTCCGTAGCTCCCGAAGATGAAAATGCGGTAAAGAATTTGCTTTCAAAAATCACAGTTGACCTAACATTCAATGAAAAGGGCGAGCAGATTGTTCTGCTTGACAACGAAGATGTGTCCGGACTCATCAGAACTCCGGAGGCATCAATGATGGCATCAAAAATTTCTGCCGTACCGATTGTAAGAGCATATCTTCTTGATTTGCAGAGAAATATGGCAAAGACGCATGATGTAATTATGGATGGCAGAGATATCGGCACGGTTGTGCTGCCCGATGCACAGGTTAAAATTTTTCTTACAGCGTCCCCCGAGGCAAGAGCCGAAAGAAGATATAAGGAGCTTGTTGAAAAGGGTATGGATGTAAAATACGACGACATTTTAAACGATGTAATAACCCGTGATTACAATGATACTCACCGCAAAACAGCTCCGCTCAAGCCTGCCAAGGGTTGCGTTACCGTTGACACAACAGAGCTTGATTTTGAGCAGTCGGTTGAAAAAATAATTTCCGTTATAAAGGAGAATATCTGATGGGTCAGTCAAAGGCACTTTATGCAGTCGGCAAAGCTGTCTGCAAGCCTGTTTTCAAACTTTTGTACAGATATAAAACTATAATTGAAGAGCCGCTTCCGCTTGTGGGAGGCATGATTATTGCAAGTAACCATATATCAAATTCAGATCCGGTTCTTCTCGGTTTGTCGCAGAAAAAGCGCAGACTGTTCTTTATGGCAAAAATTGAACTTTTTAAAAATAAATTCTTCGGTGCGTTAATCCGTGCGCTCGGTGCATTTCCCGTTGAAAGGGGTGCAGGTGACGGCAAGGCTATCAAGACAGGCGAAGACCTTATCCGTGACGGCGAGATTATGACAATCTTTATTGAGGGCGGTCGTTCCAAAACAGGCGAACTTATGCGCCCCCGCAGCGGATGTGCTCTTGTTGCACAGCAGATGCAGGTGCCTGTTGTACCTGCCTGCATCACAATTGTAGGCAACAAAAAGCATACATTTGCAAAGAGAGTTATCCACTTCGGCAAACCTCTCACACCCGAAAAGCTTGGACTTACTCCGGACAGCGGAAGACGGGAGCTTAAAGGTGCAACAACCATGATCATGGACGAAATCAAAAGAATGAGGGAGCAGGATTTAATTGAGTATAAAAAAGGCTGATTCGGCAGGATTCTGCTTCGGCGTCAACCGTGCAATTAATATCGTAAATGAACTGCTTGAAAAAGGAATAAAGGTTGCAACCCTCGGACCTATTATCCACAATATGGAAATGGTTCACGAGCTTGAAGAAAGAGGATGCACTCCCGTTAAAGCAGTTGACGAGCTTACTGACGATACAACGCTTGTAATCCGTTCACACGGAGTTGAAAAAAGCGTTATTGATTCTCTTGTAAAAAGAGGAATTAACTTTGAGGACGCAACGTGTCCTTTTGTTAAAAAAATACACAAGATTGTATCAAACACAAACCCTGAAAATGATGTTGTTTTGATTGCAGGAAATAAAAATCATCCCGAGGTTTGCGGTATAATAGGTCATTGTGCAAGTGATTGTTACACATTTAATAACGAGGCAGAGCTTGATGATTTATTGCCAAATATTCTAAAAGAGAATAATAAACAGGTGCAAATTGTCGCACAGACAACATTTGACACACAAGAATGGAAAAAATGTGTAAAAAAGATAAAAAAGCTATGTACAAATGCAAAAATATTTGATACAATATGTAATGCTACGCAAGTTAGGCAAACCGAAGCTTCTCAGATTGCCGCCGAATCCGACTTTATGGTTGTAATCGGCGACAGGCACAGCTCCAACACGGGAAAGCTTTTTGATATATGCAAAAGACAGTGTGAGAACACGGTTCTCATTGAAACCGCTGCCGAGCTTGATTTAAACAAGGTTTCGGTTGCCGAATCAATCGGCGTAACTGCGGGTGCTTCAACGCCTGCAAGGATAATAAAGGAGGTACTGGATACAATGAGTGAAGTAAAATCCGGTGAAACAAATTTGGAACCATCTTTTGAGGAGATGCTTGAGGAGTCCCTCAAAAACTTTAATACAAACGAGAGGGTAATGGGCACAGTTCTGAGCATAGCTCCCAACGAAGTTCAGGTAGATGTCGGCAGAAAGCAGACAGGCTTTATTCCTGCTTCAGAGCTTTCAAACGATCCTAACGCAAGACCCGAAGATGTAGTTAAAGTAGGCGATGTTATTGAGCTTCTTATTATGAAGACCAATGATCAGGAAGGCACTATCATGCTTTCAAAGCGCAGAGTAGATGCACAGAAGGGTTGGGAAGAGCTCAAAGAAAAGGCAGAGTCACAGGAGGTTCTCTCCGGCAAGGTTACTGAGGCAGTTAAGGGCGGCGTAATCGTTCTTTACAACGGCTCAAGAATCTTTATCCCTGCATCACAGGCAACAGCAACTCGCGAAGAGAGCCTTGAAGACCTCGTAGGTCAGGATGTTGACTTCAGACTTATCGAAGTTTCACAGAACGGCAGACGCAGAAGAGCTATCGGTTCAATCCGCAGCGTACTCAAGGAGCAGAGAGCTGCTCAGCGTGAAGAATTCTGGAAAACCTGCGAAGTTGGCAAGCGTTACAAGGGCGTTGTTAAGTCACTTACAAGCTACGGCGCATTTGTTGACCTCGGCGGAGTGTTCGGCATGATTCACATTTCAGAGCTTTCATGGACACACATTAAGCATCCGAGCGAGGTTGTTAATGTAGGCGATACAGTTGATGTTTACATAAAGGATATCAATGAGGAAACAAAGAAGATTTCTCTCGGCTTCAAGAATGCCGAAGACAATCCGTGGGAAATCCTCAAGAAAAACTATCCTGAGGGAACAGTTGTTAAGGCTACAATCGTTGGTCTTACAACATTCGGTGCATTCGCAAACATCATCCCCGGCATTGACGGTCTTATCCATATTTCTCAGATTGCAAACAAGAGAATTGAAAAGCCCGCTGATGTACTCAAGGTTGGCGATGTTGTTGAAGCTAAGATTACTGCAATCGACTTCGACAAGAAGCGTGTAAGCCTTTCAATGCGTGCACTTCTTCCTGAAGACGAGCAGGCACCTGCTAAGTCTGAAGAAGCTGCTGAATAATCAGAACTTTTGTGGGCATCCGAAAGGATGCCCTTTTGTTTTAAATTAATTTAATCGGGTACAGGCTATGAAACGACTGATTTCCCTTGCTGTGGCTGTTATGCTTATCACACTCCTCGGTGTGTGCAGAAGCCGTGCGTATGATGAATACAATCTGACTGACCTTGCCGCTTGTTCGTCTGTAAAAAGTGACAGCAACGGCAAGGGCGGATTTGTGTGCGCATTTTCGGGAAATACAGTGTTTTCAGCAAGGCTTGTGCCCGATTTTTCTGCATACAATTTTTCTGTCGGCGGTCGGATAAGAAGTGTGTCACAGAGCGGAAACTACACTTATGCACTTGTTTTTGACGATGCTTTCACTAATAAATATTCAGTGTATTCTCTTAATCTTGATAACGGAAATGTTTCACAGAACACTTTTGTTGACGAAAATTTTATGACCAATTCCTTTTCGGTAACCGATAACCGCATTTACTATATCAAGACCGACAGCCTGAAATCTTATGTTGCGTGTAGGGATTTTTCATCTGATAAAAGGTCGAAAATAACTTTTTCAGACAATGTAAACGAGGTTTTTAATAATAACGGAAAGTCATACGCAAGACTTTGTGACGGTTCAATTTACAAGCTCTCGCAATCGTCATCAACCTATGTTGCCGATACAGGTGAACTTAAAAATATTTATAACGCTGGAATAAACAGAGTTATAAACGAAGACGGGTTTATTGTTTCGCTGTCAGATAATTCAAGAGATTATGTTTCAAATGCCACAGCCGAAAATGTTTCGGTATCTGACGGAAAAGTATATTCTGCCGTGAATTATCGACTTAATCTGAAAATATCCGAAAAAACAAAAAGCGTGTCAATTCCCGACAGAGCAACTGCTGTTGTATCTTACAAAAATCAATGTGCTGTTTTGCTTGATAACGGAACGGTTCAGGTATTTGGCTCGGGTGATTTTGTAGAAAAGAAAACAGGTGGCAATGACGGCAGTAACGACAATCACAATTCTTCTAAATCAGATATTCAACCGAATAATTCCGAATACCTGTTTTCTGACGGGATAGTTTACGGGATTTACAGCGGAGAAACCGTTGCTGATTTCAAAAACAAAACTTCTGCCGAAAATGTATATAAGGCGGACGGTACAATTGCAAAGAGCGGAAAGCTGAAAACAGGCTTTACTGCCGTTATAGATTCAAAGACTTATGTTATTGCAGTTTGCGGAGATGTGACGGGCGAGGGCAATGTAAATTCAAAAGATGTCACGCTTTTGCAAAAATACCTCTGTGATAATGCAGAATTAGACGGTGCATATCTCAAAGCCGCCGATTTTAACCTTGACGGCGAAGCAGATAACCGTGACCTTGTCTTAATTTCAAGACAAAACTAACTGAAAATTTCCAAAGTGGCAATTGCCAATTCGGAAACCTTAATTCCGTACTTATTAAAATTGTGATATCATGTTTAGAGTAGTTGGTATGTCAACTATTTATTTAGTGAAACGGAGGTTTTAATATGTCGGAATCAAGAGTATTTTCATTGAACGGAATGGATGTCGGTGCTGTTGTAAGTCGGGTTGAAGGATTTTTCCGTACTGAAAAGGGTATGGAGGTTCAAAGCTCTAAAACAGCTGACGGATATGTAATGCAGGCGAGTCAACAAAAGGATGGTTGGAAAACAATTTCAGGTACTCGTCTTGCAATTACAATCCAGATGGCCGTTTTCGGCAATCAGTTGAATGTTACCATAGGAGAGGGACAGTGGTCGGATAAAATCGGTGCAGGTGCGATAGGACTTTTTATCGCATGGCCACTTGCAATTACGGCAGGCCTTGGTGCTTATAAACAAAAGAAACTACCTGAAGAGGTTTTTCGTGTTATCGAGAATTTTATTGTTTCGGGTGGTCGTACAGCTGTTGTAAATGACGCAGGTGCAGTTGTTGCTGATGGTATGATTGTCTGTCCGAAATGTAAGTCACAGGTAGTCGGTGGTTCAAAATTCTGTAACTACTGTGGTACAAAGCTTGAAAACGAATGCCCCAACTGCGGTGCAACCGTCACTCCTGACAGCGTTTTCTGTGCCGAATGCGGTCATAAACTTTAATTTAATCATTTCAACAGATTCAAGGACTGCTTTCACGGCAGTCCTTTTTACGTGTAGATTTATATTAAAAATATTGTAATTATCATTATGTTGTGATAATATGTATGTATTGAAATTGATAAAGATCTAATGGACAAATCAATGATGACTATTACGCTTGAATTATATCTAATGAAAGACTTTGTTTAAAGGTGATTTTACTATGCTTGATAATTATGGTAAAGTTGAATATTATATTATAAGTTGCCCTGATGAGGAATGTGAATATAGTTATTCTGCCAAGAAACTTCAAGAGGATTTAAACTCTATTGTAAAAAATCAAAAGTTGCAAGGTGTATTTATACCATTAGATCGTTATCCTGAGTCAATGTACGATTCCGTAAATGTCATTGATATGAGTTTATTTGGTGCAAGGTCTCTTTTGATATTTGAAAATAATGTTATTGAATTACTAATCCGTGCTGAGGGGATGATTGAATACCGTTCATTTTCAAAATGTAATTTAGAAATGAAAAAAATTAATGATTATCTTCCTGAAAATTTTGATTTAAGTGATGATTATATATACGATATTTCTAACTTCGATATTACTTACCAATACACTAATCAGACTGTGAAAAATGTTATTGTAAGAGAAACAAATGAATGGTCATTTCCTCTTAGTAAATATGACGAAGCGTTGGCTGAAATAGCTGCCGAAAATTATGACTTGCCCGAAGAGATAGATTTTATTTTGGATAACGGAGTTCAAATTAGATTTGTTGGTGATTATATAGAATATTATTCGATAAGCATAGAAAAATGTGAAGAGGGGCTGCTGTGAAAGCAGTCCTTTTTATGTCTATAACCAAAATAAAAACGGCACAACTTTTTATGTTGTGCCGTTCAACGCTATTATCAATGAAATGAAATCAGTCCATTTCCCAGTTGTGCCATACATTCTGGATATCATCGTTATCCTCGAACATATCAAGCATCTTCTGCATCTTAGTTGCAGTTTCTTCGTCCTCAAGCTTTGTATATGTGCTTGGAACCATTTCAATTTCAGCAGAAACGAATGTGTAGCCGAGTTTTTCAAGCTCATCTCTTACAGCGCCGAAATCATCTGTTTCTGTGTAAATTGTAAATACATCATCGTCAGCCTCAAAGTCTGATGCACCGCACTCAAGAGCATCGCTCATCACGGTATCTTCATCCTTTTCAAGGTCCTCACGCTCAATAACGAGAACGCCCTTTTTTGAGAACATAAAGCTTACACAGCCCTGTGTACCCATATTGCCGCCGAATTTATCAAAGTAATGTCTTACTTCGCCTGCTGTTCTGTTTCTGTTGTCTGTAAGTGCCTCAACAATTACGGCAACGCCGTTTGGACCGTAGCCCTCATATGTAACAGCCTCGTAGTTTGTTGAATCTGCATCGCTTGACGCTTTCTTGATGATTCTTTCAATGTTGTCGTTAGGTACATTTGCAGCCTTTGCTTTTGCAATACAATCCTTGAGTTTTGAGTTAACGGAAGGATCGGCACTTCCGCCTTCCTTGATTGCAACAATAAGTTCTCTGCCGATTTTTGTAAATACTTTAGCTCTTGCGGCATCGTTCTTACCTTTTTTCTGCTTGATTGTACTCCATTTGTTATGTCCTGACATTAATATCATTCCTTTGTCAATAAAGTATAATTATCTTATTAAGTATATCACACACACCTTTGTGATGTAAATAAAAAAAGTTATTACAGTTTTGTAATAACTCCATTGTCAAATATCGCCTGTGGTGCTATAATCTATGTTATAGAAAACAAATGCCGATAAATTTGATGTAAATATAAAAAATGAAGCTTAAATGCCGAAAATATAATTTTACGAAGGGAGTTTTTGAAATGATCAGATCTATGACGGGTTTCGGAAGATGTGAAACCGTTATCAACGGTCGGGAGATTACCGTTGAAATCAAAAGCGTGAATCACCGCTATTTTGAATTTTCCTGCAGAACCCCAAGAAGTTACGGATTTCTTGACGACAAACTTAAAAACTATGTAAATTCAAGGGTTTCACGAGGCAAGATTGATATGTTCGTATCAATCGGTGCGTCCGATGAAGAACCCTGTGATGTAACTGTTAATCATCAGCTTGTTTCGGGATATATCAACGCTTTTAAGGAAATCAGCGAAAAGTACGATATCCCGAATGATGTTTCAACAGTTTCACTTTCACGCTTTCCCGATGTTTTCACGGTTCACAAAGCGCCTGAGGACGAGGATCAAATTACTGCCGATGTTCTTTCAGCCGCAAAGATTGCAGTTGACGCTTTTGTTGCAATGCGTGAAACTGAGGGCGAGAAGATGAAAGAGGACATTCTTTCAAGAGCCAATACAATTCTTTCTGTTGTTGGTGAAATTGAGGAGCGTTCTCCGCAGACTGTTGCCGAGTATGAACAAAGACTTATGGAACGCATCAAGCAGACGCTTGCTGAAAATGATGTCAAGGTTGACGAGCAGAGGGTTCTCACAGAGGTTGCCGTGTTTGCGGATAAGGTAGCCGTTGCGGAGGAAACCGTAAGACTTCGCAGCCACTTTGACCAGCTTTCAAAGTTCCTTGAATATGACGAGCCTGTCGGCAGAAAAATTGACTTTATCATTCAGGAAATGAACCGTGAGTCAAATACAATCGGTTCAAAGGTTCAGAATGCAATTCTTGCACATAAGGTTGTTGACATCAAGAGTGAGATTGAAAAAATCCGTGAACAGGTTCAGAATATCGAATAAGGTGAACAGATGAAGCTTATTAATATCGGTTTTGGTAATCTTGTCAGCTCCGACAAGATTGTTGCAGTAGTTGCTCCGGACTCTGCTCCCGTAAAGCGAATTGTTCAGGATGCAAAACAGAACAATCTGCTTATTGACGCAACCTGCGGACGAAAATGCAAATCGGTGATTGTTGCCGAGAATAATCATGTTATTCTCTCGGCAATTTCATGTGAGGCAATTCAGAACAGAACGGACGAAAGTGAGGAAAACAAGGATGAGCATTAACAGAAAAGGAAATCTTATTTTGTTTACCGGTTCATCGGGTGTAGGCAAGGGTACAATAATCAAGGAACTTCTTGACCGTGACAAAAATATCCGTCTTTCGGTTTCAAACACAACAAGAGAACCGAGAGAGGGAGAGATTGACGGGGTTCATTATAACTTTTTGACAAGAGAACAGTTCAACGATGTTCTGAAAAAAGACGGCTATCTTGAACACGCAGAGTTTTGCGGTAATCTCTATGGCACACCTAAAAAGCAGGTTGAAGATATGCTCAATCAGGGTTATGATGTTCTGCTTGAGATTGAGGTCAAGGGCGGACTTCAGATTCTTGACAAATATCCCGACATTCTCAGTATATTCATTCTTCCGCCTTCAATGGAGTCGCTTGAAAGACGGCTTCGCAGAAGAGGTACAGAGGATGAAGAAACTATTCGGAAAAGGCTTGCACAGGCTGCCGAGGAAATCAGCTACAAGGACAGATATAAGTACAATGTGGTAAACGGCGACCTTGAAACAGCAATAAATGAGGTTCTCGATATTCTTCATAAAGAGGATGAAAACCTCATTAAATAATATACAAAGAAAATTAACATAAAATATTTTAAGAGGAGAATTATTATGCATAAAGTTGATGTGGATTCATTATTACAGGGTAAGCAGAGTAAGTACGCACTTGTTGTAGGTGTTGCAAAAAGAGCAAGAGAAATTACTCAGACTTTTGAAGAGGAACAGATTGTAACAGAGGATAAGCCTGTTCTTATCGCAATCAAGGAAATCGAAGGTCATGAAATCAACATTCTTGAGCCTGACGAAGATGAACTCTGATTTAACAGTCAAAGTTGCCGTTGAAAACACAACATATGTTTTCGACAAATTATTTGACTACCTTGTACCGTCTGCCTTTACCGATTTTGTTCAGGTCGGCAAAAGGGTTCTCATTCCGTTCGGCAGAGGCAACAAAAAGAAACAGGGAATAATTTTTGAGCTTTCTCCCGTGAGTGATGACATTCCGGTTGAAAAGCTCAAAAGCATTTGTTCCGTTCTTGATGACGAACCTGTCCTGTCAAAAGAACTTTTGAAGCTTGCCGAGTTTATGAAAGAGCATTATTTCTGCACCTATTATGATGCGGTAAAAACAATGCTCCCTGCGGGTATAAATTACAAAATCACAACGCTTTACGGTGTTCGTGAGGGTGTAGATGAAGAAGAGCTTTCCGAGGAACAGCAAAGAATTTTTGCTTACCTTCATTCAAAAAGAAAAGCCGTAAAGTCCGATAAAATTCTTGACGATTTCGGATTAGATAACACGGTTATTCTTGAAGATATGGTAAAGTCGGGATATCTTTACAAATCAGATGAGGCTTTCAGAAAGGTTTCGGATGCGGTTATGAAAATGGCTGCTCCGACCGAACTTGCCGACAGCGACAATATCAAGCTTACCGAAAAGCAGAAAGCCGTTCTCGACCTTATCAAAATGACAGGCGGAACTTCCGTTAAAGAGGTTTGTTACTTCACGGGTGTCACAACAGGCGTTACGGACGCACTTTATAAAAAAGGTCTTATCTACTACTATGACGAAGAAGTGTTCCGTATTGAGGACAGGACGAAGGACGAAAGTCTTGCACCTGTTGCGTTGTCAAAACAACAGCAGACAGCCTGCGATAACCTCTATGCCGAATATGCCGATTCAAAACCGCATACAAGCCTTTTGTTCGGTGTTACAGGTTCGGGAAAAACAAGCGTTTTTATGAAACTGATTGAGCGTGTAATAAACGATAACAAGGGAATCATCGTTATGGTGCCTGAAATTTCGCTTACACCGCAGTTTGTTTCAACCTTTTCAAAGCGTTTCGGAGAGCAGATTGCCGTATTTCACAGCGCACTTTCACTCGGTGAAAGGCTTGATGAATACAAGCGTGTAAAAAAAGGTCTTGCAAAAATCGTTATAGGAACACGAAGTGCCGTGTTTGCTCCGTTTGAAAAAGTCGGTCTTATCATAATGGACGAGGAACAGGAGTACAGCTATAAGTCTGAAAGCTCCCCCAGATATCATGCAAGAGAAATCGCAAAATTCAGATGCAGCTACGATAATGCCTTGCTTGTTTTAAGCTCGGCAACTCCGTCGGTTGAATCCTACTACTACGCAAAAAACGGAAGATATTCGCTTAACACGCTCACCGAGAGATACGGCGATGCGGTTTTGCCGAAGGTTGTTGTCGCAGACATGAATGTTGAACAGCAAAACGGCAATGTAACGGGATTTTCCGAAACCTTGCTTGAAAATCTGCGCTATAATCTTGAAAATAACAAGCAGTCAATTCTGCTTTTAAACAGACGGGGATACAACACCTTTGTAACCTGCCGAATGTGCGGTGAACCTGTTGTGTGTCCCAACTGTTCAATATCGCTCACATATCACAGCGCCAACCGCAGAATGATGTGTCACTACTGCGGATATTCCGTGCCTTATACGGAAGAATGTCCGTCCTGCCACAGCAAATCTTTAAGATTTGGCGGAACCGGCACTCAAAAGGCTGAAAGTGAAATTTCAGAGCTTTTTCCCGATGCAAGAATATTGCGTATGGATACCGACGCAACATCTTCAAAATCATCCTATGAAAAGATGATAACGGCATTTGCAGACGGTAAGTACGATATTCTTGTTGGAACACAAATGGTTGCAAAGGGACTCGATTTTCCCAATGTGACGCTTGTGGGTGTCCTCAACACTGACTATATGCTGTATGCCGATGATTACAGAAGCTACGAAAGAACATTTTCTCTTTTAACTCAGGTAGTCGGCAGAAGCGGCAGAGGTGCGTCAAAGGGTATGGCTGTTATTCAGTCCTACACTCCCGACAACCTCATAATCTCTATGGCGGCAAGGCAGGATTATCTTGCCTTTTACAGCACCGAAATTCAGGTCAGAAAAGCAATGCTTTATCCGCCTTTTGCGGATATCTGTCTTATCGGCTTTTCGGGTGAAAAACAGCAGCTTACAATGAAAGCGGCTAACAGCTTTTTGCAGTGCTTTGTCAGTCACGCAAGAAGCGAATACCCTGCCATGCCTTTGAGAATACTCGGTCCGTCACCCGCAAATGTTGTGAAAGTGAGCAATAAATTCAGATATAAACTTATAATAAAATGTAAGAATAACCGTGATTTCAGAGCATTGCTCTCAGCGGTTATGACAGAATTCGGAAAGAATAAGGAATTTGGAAAGGTCAGTACATATGCGGATATGAACGCTCTGACCTGTTAGTGAAAGGATATAATTTATGGCTTTAAGACAAATTGTAAAAGAGGGCGACAGCGTTCTCACAAAAAAATGCAGACCTGTCGTAAAGTTTGATGACCGCCTTGCAGATCTTATTGACGATATGATTGAAACCTTGCACAAGGCTGAGGGAGTGGGACTTGCCGCTCCTCAGGTCGGAATTTTAAGAAGAGTTGTGGTGATTGATGTCGGCGAAGGTCCGATTGAGCTTGTAAACCCGAAAATCATCGCTTACAGCGGCAAGCAGGAAACTCTTGAGGGTTGTCTTTCAATCCCAGGCAAGTGGGGTTACACAGTAAGACCCGATTATGTAAAGGTTAAGGCTCAGGACAGACACGGTGACGAATTTGTTATTGACGGCAAGGATTTGCTTGCAAAGGCTTTTTGTCACGAACTCGACCATCTTGAGGGAATTCTCTTTACTCAGGTTGCAACAAGAATGTTGACTCCTGCAGAAATTGAAGAAATGAATAGCTGATAAACAGGTGAAGATATGAAAATAATTTATATGGGTACTCCGGATTTTGCCGTACCTGCACTCAAGGCTCTTGCAAATTCGGAACATGAGGTTTGTGCCGTTTTTACACAACCCGACAAGCCGAGGGGAAGAAAGATGATAATGACTCCTCCCGATGTCAAGGTGTGCGCAGAAAAGCTGAACATTCCCGTGTATCAGCCCGAAACCTTTAAGGACGGCAAACCTCTTGAAATTATCAATAAATATAATCCCGATGTCATTGTTGTTGCGGCTTACGGAAAAATTCTTCCCAAGTCGGTTCTTGACTCTGCAAAGTACGGCTGCATCAATCTTCACGGCTCGCTTTTGCCTAAATACAGAGGCGCATCTCCTATTCAGCAGAGCGTATTAAACGGTGACAGGGAAACCGGTGTAACGGCTATGCAAATGGATGTCGGACTTGACACAGGTGACATTCTGAAAGTTGTCAAAACGGAAATCGGTGTGAACGAAACCTCGGGAGAGCTTTTTGACCGTCTTTCTCTTATGGGCGGAGAGCTTATTCTTGACACACTTTCTGCTCTTGAAAAGGGCGAAATCACTCCGATTAAGCAGGACGAAAGCCTTGCAACTCACACTTCAAAAATTGACAAGTCACTTTGTCCGATTGATTTTACAAAACCGGCCTTTGAGGTGCATAATAAAATCAGAGGACTTAATCCGTGGCCGATTGCCACAACCGAAATTAACGGTAAAAAGATAAAGGTTCATTCTTCTTTGCTCTGTGAAAAGAGCGGAAAAGCGGGAACTGTAATCAGCACAAAACCGCTGATTGTTGCCTGCGGTGAAAAGTCGGTTGAGCTTTGTGAAATTCAGCCTGAGGGCAAAAAGAAAATGACCGCCGAGGCATTCCTTGCCGGCCACAGGATTTCTGTCGGCGATGTAATCGGTTAAAAATTCCCGTCTGCAATATGCAGACAGAAAGGTGTTTGATTTATGGGCTTCTTTTACGGATTTGATATGACCTATCTTGTGTTTATTGTTCCTTGTATCATAATAACATTGATTTGTCAGGTCAAAGTTAAAACAACTTTTTCAAAATATTCACAGATAAGAAATTCAAGAAATATGACAGGCGCTCAGGCGGCTGAATATGTTCTTCGTCAGCACGGTGTAACAGGCGTCAGAATTGAACATGTTGCAGGCAGTATGACAGACCATTTTGACCCGAGAACAAATGTAATCAGACTTTCCGACACGGTTTTTAACAGCACTTCCGTTGCGGCTGTAGGCGTTGCCTGTCATGAGGCAGGTCATGCAGTTCAGCACGCAGAAAATTATCTGCCTAACAGAATCCGTTCGTTTATTCTTCCTGTTGCAAGACTCGGTTCAAGCCTTAGTTGGATTTTTATTATAGTCGGTTTTTGTTTTACACAGAGAGTAGGTTTTGTAATTCTTTATATAGGTATAATCCTGTTTGCGCTTTCCGTACTCTTTACAATCGCAACACTTCCCGTAGAGTTTAATGCATCAAAAAGAGCGCTTGAAACAATCAGAAACGGCGATCTTCTTTACGGTGAAGAATACACAGGCGCAAAGAGAGTGCTTCAGGCAGCCGCAATGACATATGTTGCAGCGGCTCTTACTGCAATTATGCAGCTTTTAAGATTAATTATAATTGCGAACAATCGCAGAAGATAATTTATTTTGGAGATTAAAATGGCAAACACACGCAATATTGCACTGAATGTGCTGCTTAAAATTGAAAATGAGGGAGCATATTCAAATATTGCTTTGAATAATGCCATAAAGGAAAACCGTCTTTCGGGTGTTGACAGCTCTTTTGTGTCAGCACTCGTTTACGGCGTTCTGGAAAGAAGAATCACGCTTGATTATATTATCAGGTCTTATTCTAAAATTCCGTTAAGGAAAATTGAAACAAAAACAAAAAATATTCTTCGCCTTGGAATACTCCAGCTTTTGTTTATGGACAAAGTTCCCGACAGTGCGGCAGTCAACGAAAGCGTTAATCTTGCCAAAAAGCACAAACTTCAGAAATCATCGGGTTTCATAAACGGAATTCTTCGCAACATCACAAGGGCAGAGGATAAATATACATTACCCGATGAAAAGGACAGGGCTCGATATCTTTCGGTAAAATATTCTGTTCCCGAAAACATTGTAAAATTGTGGATTAATTCTTACGGAGAAAATAATGCAGAACAGCTTTTGGCATCTCTTAACGGCAGAGCCAAAATCTGTTGTCGTGTTAATACCCTCAGAACAGATGCAGACACATTAATTAAGAAATTATCCGATGAGGGCGTTGTTGCGGAAAAAATCCCGTTTATTGACAACGCGCTCTATCTTGAAAATACAGGCTCGGTTGAAAGACTCAGAGCGTACAAGTCCGGACTCTTTCATATTCAGGATGCGTCAAGCCAGCTTTGTGTGAATTTTCTTGACGCAAAGCCTCGCAATATTATGCTTGATGTATGTTCCGCACCGGGCGGAAAGTCGTTTTCGGCGGCTCAGTATATGAACAACCGTGGCAGAATTTTTTCCTGTGATATGTTTGACCATAAGCTGAAACTGATTTCGGCATGTGCTAAAAGGCTTGGCATCACTTGTATTTCAACGCTTCTGCGTGATGCGTCAACCAATGACACGGCACTTCCTGTGGCGGACAGAATCCTCTGCGATGTTCCGTGCAGCGGTCTTGGAATTATGTCAAGAAAGCCCGAAATCAGATACAAGGATGACCTTATTTCCAACGATTTGCCGGATTTGCAGTACAGGATTCTCTGTGCAAGTGCGGATAATCTGGCAGTAGGCGGTAAGCTTGTCTATTCTACCTGTACATTGAATCCTGATGAAAACAATAAAAACACAAAGCGTTTTCTTGAGGAACATCCCGATTTTTACGGTATACCGTTAAAACTTCCAAACGGAATTACCCGTGCATTTGATGAAGAACCATACGAAATAACACTTATGCCGCACACTTGCGGAACAGACGGATTTTACATCAGCTTATTCGGAAAGAAGGCGTCAAATTGAATAATTTAACGGATATCAAGTCAATGACGCTTGATGAGCTGACTGAATTTGTCACAGAAAACGGTTTTCCAAAGTTCAGAGCAAAGCAGATTTATGATTGGTTGTACAAAAATGTGACCGATTTTGACAATATGCGTAACATTCCTGCCGATTTAAAGGCTTTTTTGAAATCAAGTAGTTACATTTCTGTTGCAAATATTGAAAAAAAACTTGTTTCAAGGTATGATAAAACAGTCAAGTACCTTTTTTCGTTTAATGACGGCGAATGTGTAGAGTCTGTTGTAATGAGTTACAAGCACGGATATTCAATCTGTATTTCAACACAGGTTGGTTGTAAAATGGGTTGTACATTTTGTGCAACAGGCAAAAGCGGTTTTTCACGGAGTCTTGCACCGTCGGAAATGCTCGGACAGATTGAGGCCGCACAGCGTGATCTTAACATAAGAATTTCTAACATTGTTCTTATGGGAATGGGTGAACCGCTTGATAATTTTGATAATGTCGTAAAATTTCTCCGACTTGTTTCGTCCGACAATGGTCTTAACATTGGAATGCGACATATTACGCTCTCAACCTGCGGTATAGTTCCGAAAATTTATGAGCTTGCAAAACTTCATCTCGGAATAACGCTTTCCGTTTCATTACACGCGCCGAACGATGAGATAAGACAGCGAACAATGCCCATTGCAAGAAAATATTCTATTGAAGAATTATTAAAGGCTTGTTCAGATTATTTCAAAACAACAGGTCGCAGAGTTACATTTGAATACTCTATGATAAGCGGAGTTAATGACAGCGATGAAAACGCAAGAGAGCTTGCAAAACGACTTGAAGGTACACAAAGCCATGTTAATCTGATTCCCGTCAATACAGTTGAGGGAACAGGCTACTTAAAAAGCAATATTAAAAGACAGCAGACATTCATAAATATTCTTGCTGCTAAAAATATCGGAGCAACCGTGCGCAGAACACTCGGAAGTGACATAAACGCATCGTGCGGTCAGCTCAAAAGAAAGCATATTGAAGAAGGAGGTAAATAACTTGGAAGTATTCAGCAAAAGTGATATCGGACTTGTTCGTAATCAGAATCAGGATGACTGTCGCTTCGGAGTTATTTCTCCCAGCTGTGTCTGGGCAGTTGTGTGTGACGGAATGGGCGGTGCAAACGGCGGTAATATTGCCAGCGCAACGGCAGTTGATTATATCAGCACCAAAATTACCGATTTGTACAAAGATGATATGACCAAGGAGCAGATTGGCGAGCTTATGGCAGAAATTGTTGTCAATGCCAATATGAAAGTCTTTGAAATGTCCATGAAAGATCCCGAGCTCACGGGTATGGGAACTACATGTGAATTTGTCTTTGTAAAAGATACAACCGTTCATGTTGTTCATGTCGGTGACAGTCGCACATACGCTATCAGAGGCGGTAAAATCAAGCAGCTTACAGAGGATCATTCCGTTGTTCAGGAAATGGTTCGAAGAGGCGAGCTTACATATGAGCAGGCGCAAAATCATCCGAACAAGAACTTTATAACAAGGGCGCTCGGCATAAAACCGTCCGTTCGCCTTGACTATATTGAAGCCAACTTTATTTACGGTGATGTTCTTCTCATCTGTACCGACGGACTTTCAAATTGCGTCACAACAGGAGATATGGTCAAAATCTGCCATGAAAACCGTGGCGAAGGTCTTATCACAAAGCTTGTTGACAAGGCGAAAGACGGCGGAGGTTCTGATAATATCACAGCTACCGTAATTTACTAAGGATAGGAGTTGACCGTTTTGGATAAATATTTGGGCAAAAGACTTGACGGAAGATATGAAATCCACGAGCTTATCGGTGTCGGCGGTATGGCAAATGTTTACCGTTGTACCGACACAGTCGATGACCGTGAAGTTGCCGTAAAAATTCTTAAAGACGAGTATCTCAACAATGAGGAGTTTATCCGCCGTTTCAAAAATGAATCAAAAGCCATCGCAATGCTTTCACATCCGAATATTGTAAAGGTGTATGATGTAAGTTTTGGCGATATGATTCAGTATATCGTAATGGAATATATTGACGGCATTACCCTCAAAGAATATATTGATCAGCAAGGTATTATTGAGTGGAAAGACGCAATCCACCTGACCGCACAGATTTTAAAGGCTTTACAGCACGCTCACGAGTGCGGAATTGTACACCGTGATATAAAGCCGCAAAATATTATGCTGTTGCAGGACGGTACAATCAAAGTTACCGATTTCGGTATTGCAAGATTTTCCGATAAATCGACACGCACAATGACGGAACAGGCAATCGGCTCTGTTCACTACATTGCCCCTGAGCAGGCAAGAGGTGACGCAACTGACGGAAAAACGGACATTTATTCTGTCGGTGTAATGCTCTATGAAATGCTTACGGGAAAGCTTCCGTTTGACGGTGACAGTGCCGTTACAATTGCGCTTATGCAGTTGCAGTCAACACCGAAGCATCCTCGTGAAATCAATCCGGGAATCCCGATAGGTCTTGAGCAGATTACTATGAAGGCAATGGAAAAGCTTCCGTCCGACAGATACACTTCTGCCGCAGAAATGCTTTCTGATATCGAAAGATTCAGACTTAATCCGTCAATCGTTTTTGATTACGGCAACAAGTCTTTTGTTGATAATCAGCCCACAAAGTTTGTTCACTCTCTGCGTAACAGCGGGGTAAGAAATAAAATTGACAACGAGGCAACCAAAGTAGTTGATATGCCGCAGGACGATGTTGTTGTTAAAGAAGAACAGTTTGCCGATGAGGATTTTGTAAAGGAACATAAGCCGTCATACTATGCAGTCAAGGGTATTGTAATTGCGGCTGTTGCAGTGTGTGCAATTTTCTTTGCGCTTGCAATGTTCAGAGGCTGCTCAACCTCACAGGCTAAGGATGTTGAAGTTCCCGATTATGTCGGCAAATCCTTTGTTTCAATAAAAGAAGATAACCCGAATGATTTCAAGTTTGAGGTTAAGAGTGAATATGATGAGTCAAAGGAAATGGGCGTAATTCTTGATCAAGAGCCTAAGGGCGGTTCAATGAAGGTTAAGTCAGGCTCAACAATCACGGTAACCGTAAACGGAACGGACACAGAGGTTTCTGTTCCTTATGTAACAAATTACAGCGAAAAAGAGGCTTCTCAGGCTCTCAAGGAAAAGAATCTTATTCCTGAAATTGTCTATGTAGAAAACACTAAAACACCAAAGGGCTACACAATTGAGTGCTTCCCGAAAGCAGGTGTAAAAACTACAATCGGTTCAACGGTATATGTATATATTGCAAGCGGTGAGAGAACCAAACAGGTTACACTCCCGTCGGTTGACGGACTTATGCTTTCCGAAGCAAAGCAGACTCTTGTTGATCTCGGACTTACCGTTGAAACAGTACAGGATGATGAAAGCAAAGAACCAAAGGATACAGTCCTCGGTATGTCGCCTCTCCAGTACGGCAAGGTTGACGCAGGCTCTGTTGTAACCCTGACTGTAAGCTCGGGACTCGGTGACGAAAACACGGTTAATATCTTCGTTGACCTTCCGTCGGATGTTGAAGATTCAGTCGATATGACTGTAATTGTTGACGGAGCAGTTGATTCCCGTAATTCAAAGACACTTGTTCCGAAATATAACAAGACCTATACTCTTGAGCTCAAGGGCTCAGGCACTTCAACTGTAGTAATTCAGCTTGACGGTCAGGCTTACAGAGAGTATTCGGTTGACTTTGCATCGGCAGCGGTAACCACTACGGCGTCACATGATTATGTCCGTGCGACAACCGCTCCTCCCGAAACCGAACCGCCGACGCAGTATTACACAGATCCGTATGTAGCGCCTGACACGACCGTTCAGCCGGTTACGGATGATCCTGAACTTTAATCGGTGAAGTATGGATACTAAAAGCGGAATTTTAATGAAATCAATCGGCGGATTTTACTATGTCCGTGCCGATGGCGAGGATTACGAATGTAAGGCAAGGGGGAGCTTTCGCAAAAGCGGAAACTCTCCCGTAGCGGGGGACAGGGTAAATATATCTGTTCCGAATGACGGCTTTTGTGCGATAGAAGAAATTCTTCCACGCAAAAACAAGCTCCGCAGACCTGCTCTTGCAAATCTTGATATTCTTCTTCTCGTGTGTTCAACTGTTGAACCGTTGCCGAATTTTACGATTATTGACAAAATGACTGCGGCGGCGGTGAACAATAATATGGAACCCGTAATTGTCGTTACAAAAAATGATCTGGAAAACGGAGATAAGATTGCCGATATCTACAGACACGCAGGTTTTGAGGTTTTTCTTTGTTCGGAAGATGATTCTTCACAAACCGAAGAACTCAAAAGCTATCTGTCCGGCAAGGTTTCAGCCTTTATCGGTAACAGCGGCGTCGGCAAGTCCACATTGCTCAATAAGCTTTTTCCATCGCTTTCTCTTGAAACAGGGCAGACAAGCAAAAAACTCGGCAGAGGAAGACATACAACAAGAGTTGTTGAACTGTTTGAACTTGACGGTTGTTTTGTGGCAGACACACCCGGATTTTCAACCGTTGATCTTCAGCGTTACGAAATGATTGACAAAAGCCGGCTGCAATATTGCTTTCCTGAATTTGAAAAATATTTAGGGGAGTGTATGTTTACTTCATGTTCGCATACCTGTGAAAAAGGCTGCAGGATTCTTGAGGCGCTCTCTGACGGTGAAATTGAAGAAACCCGTCATCGCAGTTATGTTCAGATGTATAACGAGGTCAAGGACATTAAATCATGGCAGATAAAGGAGTAATTATGCGTTGTGTGATTATTGCAGGCTCGCCTGACACAAATTCGGATTTTTTGTCCGAGGTTATAAAACCTGATGACTATGTGATATGTGCCGACAGAGGCTGCAATTTTGCAAAACAGGCAGGTATTACTCCGAACCTTGTTGTAGGAGATTTTGATTCCGAGCCTGATGTACTGTTTCCAAACTGCGAAACGGTCCGCCTTATTCCCGAAAAGGATGATACCGACACAATGCACTCTGTTGACCTTGCACTTGAAAAAAGGTTTGACGAAATAGCAATTCTCGGTGCATTGGGCGGTCGCTTTGACCACAGCTTTGCAAATGTGGCGGTTCTCTCTTATATTCACGAACACGGAAGTAAGGGCGTTCTCCTTTCTGAAAAAGAGAAAATAGAATTTCTTCCCGTAGGTCATTATGAATATAAAAACTTTAAAGGCAAAACATTTTCGCTTTTCCCTTTCGGATGTCCGAGCGTCTGCGTAAGCTATTCGGGAACAAAGTATCCTCTTGAAAAATACTATGTTTCGAGCAGCGTTACTCTGGGTGTTTCAAATGTATTCACTTCCGATATGGCAACAATTGACATATATGACGGAAATGCAATACTTATAATTAATTTGATAGACTGTTAAAATTACAGCTTGACATTGTTTGCAAATGTATCTTGTATATGTCAAAAGCAATGTCAACATTATATGGGGGTATAGCTCAGCTGGGAGAGTGTCTGACTGGCAGTCAGAAGGTCACGGGTTCGAGCCCCGTTATCTCCACCACATTTTTTATACAACAATATTTGCAAAGAATTTGCTTTATAAGGCTTTGCAATAACAAAATTGTAACTATATTAACACCTTTAAGTCTTGAAAAGAAATATGTTTTTATGGTATAATTCTTTTCAGACAAAATTTGAAATTGATACTTATTTGGAGTTGAGTAATAATATGTCATTGTGTATGGGATGCATGCAGGAAATAGGTGACAACAAGATTTGTCCGTCCTGCGGATTTGATACAACTGAAAAACAGCAAGCTCCTTTTTTACCGTACGGAACAATTCTTCAGAACCGCTATATCGTAGGTGCGGGAATTGATACCAACGGCGAAAGCACACGCTATATAAGCCACGACAAGCAGACAGGTGACATTGTAATCATCTGCGAATTTCTTCCTATCGGACTTTTTTCTCGTGAAGAAGGAACTACCGAGGTCAGAATAAATTATGAAAACCGCCTTGTATATAATAAACTCAAGGACGATTTTCTTAACTATTACAGGATTCTTTCAGAACTCCGTGAGCTTTCCGCTCTTATGAATGTTCACAACATTTTTGAAGAAAATAACACAGTTTATGTTGTTGAGGAAAACGAGGATCTTATTCCTTTTGAGGAGTATGTTGAACGCAGTAACGGTCATCTTGAATGGGATATTGCCCGTCCGCTTTTTATGCCTGTAATTTCTGCGCTTGAGGCTCTTCACAAGAGAGGTGTCGGTCACTATGCTATCGCACCTAAGAATATGTATATCACAGCATCGGGTAAAATTAAGATTTCAGGCTTTGCGTCGGAAAATGAGCGTAAAAGAGGCACGCCTCTCAAATCTCAGCTTTTTTCAGGCGCTGCGGCTCCCGAACAGTATGACGACAATTTTCCTCTTGACGATATTACGGATATCTACGGATTTTGTGCAACCCTTTTCTATGCCCTCACAGGTCATATGCCAAAGAGTGCGGTAGAACGCCGTAAGGACAGCCGACTTCTTATGAGTACAACAACTGTAAAGAGACTTCCTCCGCATGTTGTTTCGGCTCTTGCTAACGGTTTGCAGGTTGAGCGTGAAAACCGTATTACGGATTTTGACGAGCTTCGTTCACAGCTTTCCGTCGCTCATACAGCAAAGGCAATTCAGGACGAAATTTCAAGAACAGCAAGCATGAACCTCACAAAGTCAGAGCGTACACGCAAGACTTCAAACGGTATGTCACACGCTTCAATTATTATTATTGCGGCTGCTATCACAGTTCTTGTTCTCGGTATTGCCGGTGTGTTCTGGCTTATGCAGAATCCGCTTGCCGGAATGTTTTCGAATAATACTGATGCGAGTGTAAGCTCAACTCAAAGCACAGAGTGGACAGGTGCTACTGTTCCTAACTATGTCGGAATGACATATGAAGAGGCTGTTAAGAGTGTTGACAGCAACAGCAGTATCACAATCTACAGAACCTTTAACGATGAGTACAGCGATGATTATGCAGAAGGTAAGATTATGTCACAGACTCCTGCTGCAGGTTCAAAAATTACTCAGGAAGATTCCGTAGTAGTGAGTGTTTGCGTAAGCAAGGGATCACAGATGAGGACTCTGCCGAAGGTTGAGGGTGAAAAACTTGATACCGTTGCATCCGACATTGCCGCTCAGGGACTTCTTGCAACAGCAGAATATGAGTACAGTGACAAGGTTGCTGAGGGAAGGGTAATCCGCTATAAAGAACATGTTGAGGGTGACACTCTCGAATACGGTTCAACGGTAGTTCTTGTTGTCAGCAAGGGCAAGAAACAGACAAGTTCTCAATCATCAAACAGATAAAATTAATAACAATGTTTAAGACGGACTTTTTGCAGTCCGTCTTTTTTATTGATACAAAACAGTTATAGTTACTGATTATCTTAAAATACTCGATAAAATAGAGATTGGAAAAAGTTTCAGAAAACTGTCACAAAATAAAGGTCAAAAATAGTCAAATTTCTCTTGACTTTTCTTGAAAATGGTATAAAATATAATTAGCACTCAGGGAACAAGAGTGCTAATTAATTAAAAGTAATTTAAAATTTTTACAGGAGGCTGTATTTATGACAATCAAACCATTACTCGACAGAGTCGTTTTAAAAGTTGAAGAGGCTGAAGAGAAAACAAAGAGCGGTATCATTCTTTCATCTGCTGCTCAGGAAAAGCCACAGTTCGCATCAGTTGTTGCTGTTGGCCCCGGCGGTGTTGTTGACGGCAAGGAAGTAAAGATGTATGTCAGCGTAGGCGATAAGGTAATCGCAAGTAAATATGCAGGCACACAGGTAAAGATTGACGGCGAAGAATACACAATCGTAAACCAGTCGGATATACTCGCAACTCTTGAATAATTAACTAAATATACGGAGGTAATTTACAATGGCTAAACAAATCGCATACGGCGAAGATGCAAGAAAAGCTTTAATGAAAGGTATCGACCAGCTCGCTGATACCGTTAAAATCACACTCGGACCTAAGGGCAGAAATGTTGTTCTTGATAAGAAGTTCGGTGCTCCGCTCATCACAAATGACGGTGTAACAATTGCAAAGGAAATTGAACTTGAAGATCCTTTTGAAAATATGGGCGCTCAGCTTGTAAAGGAAGTTTCTATCAAGACTAACGATATCGCAGGCGATGGTACAACAACTGCCACACTTCTTGCTCAGGCTCTCATCAGAGAGGGTATGAAGAATGTAACTGCAGGCGCTAACCCAATGGTACTTAAAAAGGGTATTGCAGACGCTGTAAATGTTGCAGTTGAGGCTGTAAAGAAGAACAGCAAGCAGGTATCCGGTACAGATGATATCGCAAGAGTTGCAACAGTTTCATCACAGGATGAATTCATCGGCAAGCTTATTGCCGAGGCTATGGAAAAGGTTACAACAGACGGTGTTATCACAGTTGAGGAGTCAAAGACAGCCGAAACATACAGCGAGGTTGTTGAAGGTATGATGTTTGACAGAGGTTACATCGCTCCTTATATGGTAACAGATACAGATAAGATGGTTGCAGAGCTTGACAATCCGCTTATCCTTATCACAGATAAGAAGATTTCTACTACACAGGAAATTCTCCCACTTCTTGAGCAGATTGTTCAGATGGGTAAGAAGCTCCTTATTATCGCTGAAGATGTTGAAGGCGAGGCTCTTACAACTCTCGTACTTAACAAACTCAGAGGTACATTCACTTGTGTTGCCGTAAAGGCTCCGGGCTTTGGTGACAGAAGAAAAGAAATGCTTCAGGATATCGCAACACTCACAGGCGGTACAGTAATCACATCCGACCTCGGTCTTGAACTCAAGGATACAACAGTTGATCAGCTCGGTACTGCCCGTCAGGTTAAGATTGAAAAGGAAAACACAATCATCGTTGACGGCTCAGGTGACAAGGAAGCTATCAAGGGCAGAGTTGCTCAGATCAGACAGCAGATTGAAACAACAACATCTGACTTTGACCGTGAAAAACTTCAGGAGCGTCTTGCAAAGCTCGCAGGCGGCGTAGCAGTTATCAAGGTTGGTGCTGCAACAGAAGTTGAAATGAAAGAAAAGAAGCTCCGTATTGAGGATGCTCTTGCCGCTACAAAGGCTGCTGTTGAAGAGGGTATCGTAGCAGGCGGCGGTATCGCTTGCATGAACGCTATTCCGGCTGTTGCTGAGTTCGTTGACACTCTCGAGGGTGACGCTAAGACAGGTGCTAAGATTGTTCTTAAAGCACTTGAAGAACCGCTCCGTCAGATTGTTGCTAACGCAGGTCTTGAGGGCAGCGTAATCTGCGATAATGTTAAGAAGGCTAACAAGGTTGGCTATGGCTTCAACGCTCTTACAGAGGAATACACAGATATGGTTTCGGCAGGTATTGTTGACCCAACAAAGGTTACTCGTTCAGCTCTCCAGAACGCAAGCTCTGTTGCAGCAATGGTTCTTACAACAGAATCACTTGTTACAGACATCAAAGAGCCTGCAGCTCCGGCAGCTCCCGCAGCACCTGATATGGGCGGAATGTACTAATCCCGTAAGCTTATAATATTATAGATAAATTTTACCGCAGACTCAAAAGGTCTGCGGTAATTTTATGCTCAAATCCTTTTTCTTGCTTTTTGTCGAAAGGTATATTATAATTTAAGTACGTACGAAAAAATTTCACGCGGAAAACAGGTGATTTTATGAAAATAAAAGAAGATTTTGTTCTGCGAAAGGTTGCAGATTCGTATGTTGTAGTTCCCGTAAATAAGCTGACGCTTGATTTTAACGGAATTATCAACCTCAATGAAACGGGTGCATTCCTTTTTGAAAAGCTCCAAAACGATTGCGAAAAGGCTGATTTGCTCAAAGCAATGCTTGATGAGTATGAAGTGAGCGAAGAAAAGGCGAGTGCCGATATTGATACATTTATTCAAAAGCTAAGAGAGGCTGATGTCCTTGAATAAAGAAGTAGGTCTTGATGATGTAATGCAGATTATAGCCGAAAAGCTTGAGGCCGGAGGATCGGTTACTTTCAATCCAAAGGGAACAAGTATGCTCCCAATGCTCCGAGACGGTGACGATACGGTTGTTTTATCAAAACCGAAGGGCAGACTTCATCTTTTTGACTTGCCTTTATACAGGCGAAAAGACGGCTCGTATGTATTGCACCGTGTCGTCAATTTCGGAAGTGACGGCAGTTATACTATGTGCGGTGACAATCAGTTTGCCGTTGAAAAAGGTATTACCGATGATGATGTAATCGGAGTGGTAACTGCTTTTTACAGAAAGGGCAAGCCCTACACGGTTGACTCAATGAAGTACAGAGCATACCTTGAATTTATGTTCTATTCAAAACCGTTAAGAAAGGTTATTGCATCAACTGTGTCAAGAAGTAAAAATGCATTCTCAAAGCTTAAAACGAAAAAAGGGAAAAAATGAGGAAACATCTTAACGATAACGAAAAAATTGAATTTAAGTATCTACTTGAGCTTGTTTCATCGTCTGTAAACGGAACAGCACCTCCGATTCCTTATGAGGGGATAAAATGGCAGTCGATAAAAATGCTTGCAAACTATTGCAGTGTTGAATCGCTTGTTGCCAATGCGGTTTTGTCGCTCGACAAAAAGTATGTTTCGCCCGAAGTATATGAAAAATTCAAGCAGAATTTGTCGGTTGAAATGCTGATTGACGGAAATCTCTCATATGAAACCGAGAAAATTCTCAAGGCTTTTGATGAAAACAAAATTAAGAATATTCCCTTAAAGGGCTATTTTATGAAAAAGGAATATCCTCGTTCCGACTTTCGTTCCGTGTCCGATGTAGATATCCTTTTTGACAGAAAACAGGCTGATTCGGTCAAAAAAGTATTTTCAAAACTCGGATACACTTTTCTGAATGAAGATGACAACCAGTATCATTTTGAAAAAAAACCGATGATGAACATTGAAATGCATGCAACTCTTGTCCACGAAAATGAGGAATCTTATCCGTTGCTTGTTAATCAGCTTGACCGTTCAACAAAGCGTGACGGCTACAGCTATTCATATGAAATGAGCCATGAGGACTTTTATATCTATATGCTTGTTCATAACTCGAATCATTTCAGAATCGGCGGAATGGGAGCAAGAATGGTGCTTGACAGCTACGTTTTCTTGAAAAATCATCAATCTGAGCTTGATTATGACTATCTTAATGTGATGCTTGAAAAAATCGGTATTGCAAAGTATGAAAAGCGTGTGCGTGAGATTGCGTTCAACTGGTTTTCAAAGCCACAGGCTGAACTTAAATTTGATGATATCGAAGAATATATTCTGCTCAGCGGTACACTCGGCAGGGTAGATGTCGGCACGATGATAAATTCCCACAAGACAATTACCGAGAATAACAAATCAAAATTTTCATACCTTGTATCCTCAATATTTCCGCCAAAATCCGAAATGCAGTATAAGTATCCATATGTAAAAAAAACACCGTTCCTTTTACCGATTTCATGGTGTCATATGTGGGGAAAAAGGCTTTTTGTAGACAGAAATATCAATTTTAAATCGGGTATCAAAAACCGTATGTCATACACGGATGAAGATGTAAATTTGTACAAGTCCCTTTTGGATGAAATGGGCTTTGACGGTATTGGAATAAATAATTTCGGAAATTGAATATGCAAATCAACCTCCCGACAGTTTTTGCTGTCGGGATTTTTGCATAATAAAGGTAAATTTGAAAATAATATTTCAAGATATTATTTTTGAGGTGATACCTAAATGGTCAGAATTATTACCGATTCAGCCGCCGATTTTGAACATTCAGAAAGTGAAAAATTCGGAATTTCTACAATTCCGTTAGCTGTGTATATTGACGGAAAAGAATATAAGGATGATTTTTTACATTCAAAGGAACGCTTTTACAGGCTTGCAAAGCTGTCGAAGACTTTGCCGAAAACCTCTCAACCCTCGCCGTATGTCTACGAATGTTCTTTGAAAAAGGCGAGAGATAACGGCGAATCGGTTGTGGTGATAACTGTTTCTTCGGCATTGAGCGGTTCATATCAGAGTGCAGTTCTTGCAAGAGATTTGCTCGGATATGAGGGGTGTTATGTGATAGACAGCAAATCTGCTTCGGCAGGTCAGAAGCTTCTTGTAAACGAGGCACTTCGCCTGCGTGACAACGGGTTTACAGCAAAAGAAATTGCCGAACATCTTCTGAGGTTCAGAAGTAAAATTATGGTATATGCCTGTATTGACGATATGAAGTACCTCTATGGGGGTGGCAGACATACAAATGCCGCCGCATTACTCGGCTCAACAGGAAGAATAAAACCCGTAATCAGCATTACGGGTTCGGGCAGTGTAGCCTTTGAGGCGAAAACAATCGGAATGCGCCACGGTATGAATCATATGCTGATGTCGTTGAAAAAGCTTGGCATAGACCAAAATTATCCGCTGTATATAATGCACACAAACGCAAAAAATCAGGCATTGTATTTATCAAAGCTCATAATATCAAAAGGAATTCCTTTTGTTGAGGGCAGTATTGTCAGCGTAGGTTCCGTTGTCGGCAGTCATATAGGAGAGGGCAGTACGGGTATTGCATTTGTCAAAAAAGAGCAAAGAAAAAGCGGACATGATTAACTGTCCGCTTCAATCATTTTATCAGGCTTTTTCGCTTTCTTTACCGTCGGGAATTTCTTTAAGCTTTCCGACAAATTCTTTGATTTTTGTATATTTGCCGTTAAGAATACACTCAAATGCAAAAGACGCAGTAGGAATCATAAGAATTATGTAAGTCAGCACATACTGCGACTTGCCTTCAAATAAGAGGTGATATCCGAACGCTCCCAGAATAACAAGAGGGAGAAGTACGGTTTCAATATTTGTCTTTCTGTTAATGAACAAGAAGTAAATTCCTGCCGCAAACGCAATGAAAAGAATCTGCATATAGAAGTTAAAGTACAGTTCAAAGAACTGTCCGATACTGCCGTCATACATTCCGTTGCCGATCCAATTAAGCTCGTTTGTATGAGACTTGACCTTGCTAACCCATATGCTTTCGTATGTCGGTTCATTCCATTGGCTGATAATTTTCTTCGAGAAGAAGTCAATCATATAGTTTGTGTTTTTACCGAAGTAATTCATTCTTGATTTTATATTGGTCCAAGCCTGTGCATTTGCGGCTTTTGCGTCAAGACCTGCGCTTTTATAATCGTTGAGGGCAATTCCGTTGTACCAACCGGGAGCCATATATGAATCGTTAATGCCCATATCAAGGTACATAGCCTGTGAAACACCGCTTGAAAGCTTCACTCCCGAACGGTTCTCATAACTCATGATAACAAGGTTGCTTGTTCCGACAACAACAATGCAAATTGCAAGTGCAAACGCAATGCTCTGCCACTTTTTAGCCTTAATTGTGTGAATAACCAGCATAACAACAAACGCAACAAGATAAATCAGGTTGTTGTATTTTGCAAGTGTTGAAATAACGAGAAGTACAGCACACGGAATGAGGAGCAGGTACTTGTTTGTCTGAAAATACTTGATGAGGAAGTATGATGCCCAGATTGCAAAGCACATTCCGATGATGTTGCCGTAAACGAATGTGCAGAAAAGTACGGGCTGAAAACAGCCGGCAAGCAGAAGAATTGTAATAAATTCAACCGAACGCTTTTTGAAAAGAAGTCTTGTGATGTTTACAATACCTATATAAGCGGCAGCTGTACACATTACATTGAATACCTGAATCGGCATTGTACTGTCCGTACCGAAAATCCTGTAAAAAATTTCGCTGATGAAAACAAAGCCAAGCTGGAACGGATAGAAGTTGTAGTAAGAATATCCGCTGTAAAAATCGCTGTTGTAAAAACCGCTGTTATTGTTGAATGACGAATAGTTGCCCTTAGCAGCTTGCGACGCTGTTTCATAGATGTTGTAGCTGTCAGCCGCGGGAACAGAGGTTACCGAGAATATCCAGACAAGTCCCACAATCATGACGAACGCCGCAAGACCTATATGCATATATTTTAGATTGACCTTTGCAAAAAAGTCACAATGCTTTTTCATTTTGAATATAAAAACGGTAAACAGGGAAGTGAACAGGATGTTCAGCGCAATGTTATCCGTCTGATACAAAATTACTTCACTGCCGTAATTTGCCGAATCAAACACGCTTGTCTGCACAAAGCTCATAATTGCTATGTATGCAAATGCTATGAATACAAACAGACAAAGAATGTTTACAATAACATACTCGACTGTATTCTGCTTTTTAACAGAAGTAACCGTTTTTCCAGTCTGTTTAGGTTTATTTGAATTGTTCTTAGTTTTAGTATTACCCATATTATGTACCTGCCCGATTAAAATTCTTTCTTGACAGAACGCATAAACAGAGTTCCGAGTGCCTCTTTGATATCTGTTCCGTCGAATAAAACCTTGTATACAGACTCAACAATCGGAAGGTCAACACCATATTCCTGACCGAGCTTGTATAACGCTTTTGATGTCATAACACCCTCGGCAAGCTTTGTAAATCTGTCTCCCTTTGCAAAGCTTTCACCGTACATTCTGTTGTGACTCCATTTTGAAAACAAGGTAGCCTCATAGTCGCCGAGATGACAAAGACCGTAAGCACTCATCTCATTGCCTCCGAGTGCCTTAATGAGTCTCGCAATCTCTCGTGTGCCTCTTGCCATTAACGCACCTTTTAGAGAGGTGTAGTTAAGTCCGTCAAGCATACCTGCGGCGATGCCGATAACATTCTTTGCGGCAGCACCGATTTCACTGCCGATAAGATCCGTTCCAAGGTAAAACCTGATAAGGTCGCTTGTGAATTCATTTACAAGCTTTTCCTTAATATCGTGATTATTGCTGTCAATAACCATACAGTTCGGAATACCTCTTACATAATCCTGGGGATGTCCCGGACCTACCCAAACTGCAACGGGTGTCTTGCTTTCGTCAACAAATTCACCGACGACCTCACTGAGCCTTTTGCCTGTAGTTGCCTCAACACCCTTCATGCAGAGGACAATTGTCTTGCCGTCAAGATTGTACTTTGAAATATCTGCAAAATACGAACGCAGATACTGCGATGAAATCGAAATTATAATAACCTCGGCTCTTTCAATCGCATATTCAAGATCCGAAGAAACCTCAATTGACTTTGGAAAGGTGAGATAGTCGTTTTTGTGTGTTTCTTTAAGCTGTATAAATTCGGGTGCGTCGGCAAGTCCGCAGCTTAAAACATTGTGACCGATTTTGTCGAGATACCAGGCAATGCAGCTGCCCCAGCGTCCGCAACCTAAAACGGAAATATTCATATTATTACTACTCCTGTTTATATATTATTTATATTTTTTATAGCTTTAATAACAATAAAAAACCCGCCCGACCGTATGATTTTTGCAATAACCTGCCTACTTGAGTGACAGGTGGGTGCCCGCCCTTGAACTTCAGGCTCCCTTCTTCCGAGAAAACGGGAGGTCTGCACACCGTTCAATGGAGCTAAGCTCCCGATTTAAATGTTGTAGGGTTATTTTAAAATCATTCGCGTATCGGGCAGGAATTAAAACTTATTAATCTTTAGTCCTGCAATACTATTTATATGCAGAAAAATGAACTGTTAGTCATCTTCATCATAAAATTCTTCATTGTAATGCTCTTCAAAAACAGCGGCAATTTTGTCGAGCTTGTCATCATCCTCAATTTCGGCAAGCTCTTCTTCGCCGTCAATTTCGGTAACTTCAAAAATATAATATTCTCCCGAATCATTTACAGCATCCTCGGGATTTTCAAAGAACGGGTAGAGTACATAAAACTTACCCTCATCGTTTTCAATGATATCAAGAATTTCAAATTCTATTTCTTTACCGTCATCACCGATAAGGGTAATGAGGTCGGGTGTATATTCGTTAGCCATTCCAGAACCTCCGGTTTTTAAGAAATTTGGGTTTGCTTTTTTTCACCGTAATTATTTTACAATTTTTTGAGCGTTTAGTCAAGATGTTTAACACTTTTGGTTGAAATAATTAAAAAGTATTAAAAAATTTGAAAAAGTGATAAAAAAGTGTTGACAATGACTAAAAGGTATGGTATAGTATAAACACGATAAATCATATATCAATATTAATTAACTAACAACTTCCTTTCTATGTGCTTGATTACTCCATAAAATTACCTAAAAACCGACGGCTGCATACCGTCGGTTTTTACGTTGTGTTAAATTTTTTTATTGTAAACTTTTTGTAAGACAAATAGCCTTGAAAAATGATTTTAAAAGATATATAATGCTTTTGATAATGGATTAGTGTGGGAAAATAAGGAAAAATCAACTTTTATCGCATAAATCCGTTCCGCCGTATGTTCAATATACACACAGAATGGAGTTTTTTATTTAATGAAATCATTTCAAAAGCTTCCGCCGCAGTTTCAGTGTGCCGAAGTAAAAGAATACTATGACATTCTCTGCAAAAAACAGGGAAGTTTTGTTTTAAAGCGAATTCTTGATATTTTTGCTTCTGTTATTCTTCTTGTGTTTCTCATCATTCCGATTGCAATTATTGCGATTTTAGTTAAAACCGACTCAAAAGGTCCTGTGTTTTACAGACAGGAAAGGGTTACAACCTACGGAAAGAAGTTCAGAATTCTTAAATTCCGTACAATGGTAACGGGAGCCGACAGGCTCGGAACACTTGTCACAACCGACAGCGACTCCCGAGTTACAAAAACAGGAAGAGTTTTGCGAAAATATCGTCTTGACGAGCTGCCGCAGATTTTCAATGTTCTTTCGGGCAGTATGTCAATAGTCGGAACCCGTCCGGAGGTTCAGCATTATGTAGATATGTACGAACCCGAATATCTTGCAACACTCCTTATGCCTGCCGGAATAACCTCGTTGGCATCAATTATGTATAAGGATGAAGAAAAGCTGTTGAAAGGCGAGATAGATGTTGACAAGGTTTATGTTGAAAAAATTCTTCCCGAAAAAATGAAGTTCAATCTTTCATATGTCAAAAATTTCAGCTTTGGTTCCGATATAAAGCTGATGTTCAAAACTGTAAAAGAAGTTTTCAGCTGATTTCGTTTTGATTGGAGTATTCAGATGACCGATTTTAAACAAAAGCTCAGAGGATTTTTTTCCGATTCATCGCTTTTTAGAAGAATCTACATTATAGATTTGTTTTTTACAAACATTGCGTTTCTCCAGATTCCTGCGTATGTACTTCTTGTTTTTCTCTTTATATGGGGTGTATGCCTTTCGGTATATAATCAAAGACATAATAATACTTTTTTTAAACTGCGCTTCGGAATATGGATCGGAGCATTTCTTGCCGTAACGGTATTTACGATGCTCATCAATTTTTCACAGACATTTCTTTACAGCCTTCTTATGCTTCTGCACGTTGTAATGTGTTTTTTTCTTTTTTACGGAATGCACACAGAGCCTGAATTTGATTACAGAATAGAGCTTTATCACATTGCAAAATTCATAATGTACGCAACCACGGTAATGAACATAATCGGTATAACCTGCCTTATGTTCGGCTTTAAATTTGAATGGTACTGGATTAAATTTACCGTTTACGAAAACAGGTTCACCGGTTGTTATGTCAACCCGAATCTCCTCGGCTTCATATCTGTGGTGTCGATTTTCTGTTGCCATATACTTTCAAAAGGGCATTTTATGCGCAGAATTGCCGAAAAAATTCCTGAACCCGGCATCAGTAAGATATGGATTGTAGCCTGTCTTGCCACAAATGCGTTTTCGCTCATTCTGTGCGATTCAAACGCCTCACTTGTGCTTGCTCTCGGATATGCAATTGTTTATATAGTTTATATGTTCTTTGCCGACAAGGCGGGACTTTCACCTTCAAAAATTATTTTGAAAATTACAGCGCTGTTTCTTGTGGGAGTTTTCCTTACAGGCTCTGCCTTGATGTTCAGAACGATTTGTCAGGAAGGCTTTTCCGTTGTTGTATCAAAGACAACCTCTGTTGTCGATTTGCTTTTAGGCAAAACCGAAAGCGAACTTGTGCAGGAAGGACTGACTCCCGAACAGAGAGAACAGCTTGAAAAGGATAAAATCACCTTTTCACACGAAAACAAAAACATTGACAGTGGAAGAAAGAAGCTTTGGCTTGAATCAATCAATCTTTTCAAACTGTCGCCGATTATCGGAATTTCCAACGGAAATATTGTTCTCTACAGTGCCGAATATTCAAACGGTGCTTTGGAATATTCGTATCACAAAAGTGATTTGCATAACGGCTTTCTTACAATTCTTGTTTCAACTGGTGTAATCGGTTTTGTTCTTTTCGGAATTTTCGGTTTTCGATTTGCAAAACACTCCGCACAGCACCTGTTTTTGCAGAAAAAAACATATCGTGATGATGTTTATCCCTGTTTGTTTGCTTTTCTTTTCGCATATTTGATTTTTGCCTGCTTTGAAAAGGCATTGCTTTATGACATATCGTTTATGGTGGTGTGGTTCTGGCTGATTATGGGATATATGAGTTGCTACATCACAAAGTTTGAACCGACGCTTGAAAGTCAGTATCTTTTTCACGGAAAAAGACTCAGACGGGTAACAAGAACAATGCTCTGATGCTTGTATAATCGGAAAATTTGATGTATAATAACCGTAGGAGCGTTTTGCTTCTGCGGTTATTATTTTGTGAGGTATAATTTTATGAAATACGGTTTCATCAAGGTTGCATCCGCAACACCGAAAATCAGGGTTGCAGACTGTAAAACCAACACAATAAATATTATTGAACAGATTAAAGAGGCACACAAAAACGGTGCGTCACTGGTTGTGTTTCCCGAACTTTGCGTAACGGGCTACACCTGTTCCGATTTATTTTATCAGCGTGTTTTGCTTAATGCGGCTGAAAAATCAGTAGAGAAAATTCTTAAAGAAACAGCAGACCTTGACATAATCTCAATTGTTGGTGTTCCGGTTGCAATTGAATCGGCACTCTACAATTGTGCCGCAGTAATTTATAAGGGCGATATCCTTGGTATTGTACCTAAGGTCAACATCCCTAACTACAGCGAATTTTACGAGGTTCGTCATTACACAAGCGGAAAAAATCTTTACGATGAAATTTCATATGCAGGCGTCGAAACCATAATTTCAGACAATATTGTGTTCTGTTGTGACAAAATGCGTGATTTCAGCTTTGGTGTAGAAGTTTGCGAGGATTTGTGGGTTGCCGCATCTCCGTCTGTTGAACACGCAAAACACGGCGCAACTATAATCTGCAACCCGTCAACATCGGATGATGTAATAGGCAAGGCACAGTATCGCCGTGACCTTGTAAAAATGCAGAGCGGTAAGCTTTGTTGTGCATATATTTACAGCGATTCGGGCTTTGGCGAAAGCACAACGGATATGGTATTTTCGGGACAGAACATAATCTCCGAAAACGCATCTCTGCTTGCAGAAAGCAAGCGCTTTACAACAGGCATTATCTATGCCGATATTGATGTTCGGAAGCTTTCGGCAGAACGCAGAAAGACAAATACTTTTACAAAAAGTGATGACAATAACTTTACCTCGGTATATTTTGATATGCCGTTAAAACATACCGAACTTACTAGAGAGTTCTCTCAGACTCCGTTCATTCCGTCAAACAAATCAGATCTTGATGCCCGTTGTGAGGAGATTATAACAATGCAGGCAACAGGTCTTGCAACAAGACTTGCTCACACGGGAATTCAAAATGCGGTTTTAGGACTTTCAGGAGGTCTTGACAGTACGCTTGCTCTCATCGTCTGCGTTCATGCTTTTGATATGCTCGGTATTGACAGAAAGAATATTCATACTGTAACAATGCCGTGTTTCGGCACAACAAAGCGTACAAAATCAAACGCACAGCTTCTGGCTGAGGCTTACGGAGTGTCTTTTGAAGATATCAATATTACAAAAGCTGTTCGTCAGCATTTTGCAGATATCAACCACGATGAAAGCGTTACAAATATAACCTACGAAAACTCACAGGCGAGAGAGAGAACACAGATTCTCATGGATCTTTCAAACAAATATAACGGTCTTGTTATCGGCACAGGCGACCTTTCTGAGCTTGCTCTCGGTTGGGCAACCTACAACGGTGACCATATGAGTATGTATGCCGTAAATGTGTCAATTCCGAAAACCCTTGTTCGCTATCTTACTGCCTATGAGGCACAGCACAGCGAAGGCGTTCTAAAAACTGTTCTTCTTGATGTTCTTGACACCCCTGTAAGTCCCGAGCTTCTTCCACCAGATAAAAACGGCGAAATTGCACAGAAAACCGAAGATGTGGTTGGTCCTTATGAACTCCACGACTTCTTCTTATATTATTTGGTAAGATTTGGCTTTGAGCCGAATAAAATATACTACCTTGCAAAGAAATCATTTGCAGGAAAATATGACAATGCCACGATCAAAAAGTGGCTCACAACTTTTGTCAGAAGATTCTTTACTCAGCAGTTCAAGCGTTCATGTCTGCCTGACGGACCGAAGGTTGGTTCTGTAACACTTTCGCCTCGTTCAGACTGGAGAATGCCGAGTGATGCGTGTGTAAATCTTTGGCTTGAAAATCTTGAAGAAGATTAAGAAATAAAATTTTGACGGTGATTTTATGAAATTGTTTATTACACGAGATGTATCTCCGTCCGATGTTTGTTTTCTGATTCGTGATGAATTGGGCAGGGATAAATATACTGCTGTTATGAAACGCAGAAAGAGAAGTATGCGTGGTGTTGTCAACAACATTGTAAGACTTAATATTCTTGATGAGAATAAAAACCTTGTTGCAAGACTTCGACAGTTGCCCGTTGCAGGAGTAAATTCATTTACTCTAAAAACAGACAAAACAGCGGCAACCCTCGTGGTGCTTATGACCAATAATATGGTTCAATGCAGGTTCTACGGCAATAATTGGAGAATTCTCGGTGATGTAATTTCAAAAAATTTCAGCATTGTTGATGTTGACAACGCACAGATATGCAATCACATCAAGCACCCTTTAGGATGCGAACTTGAAATTGCCGATGCGCAAAACGAATTGATATGTTTGATGACCGCCTTATGCGTCAATATGATAAATACAGTTGACAAGCGAGAGGTACAGGTTGTATAATCTATGTGCAGACAGTTCCCACCGCTAAAGCCATGTGAACTGCCACAGAGCAAGCAAATAACAGTGCAAACAGCGCAGATAAATATTAAAAATTGAAATTGTCAAAGCGACATCCTTTGATGTCGCTTTTTGCAAATTCAGCTTGCAACGCAAAATTTTGCGTTTAATATATTCTCAGGGAGGAATAAATATGGACAAATTATTAAAGCTTTTAAGTGAAAATTCCGGTTTTACAACAGCGGAAATAGCGGCAATGCTCGGCGAGCCTGAGGATTACATTAAGGCGCAGATTAAGGAATACGAAAATTCGGGGGTAATCAAGGGCTATCAGGCAGTCGTAAACTGGGATATGGTTGACGACAGCTATGTTGAGGCTTTAATCGAACTTCAGGTAACTCCCAAAAAGGAAACAGGCTTTGACGAAATGGCAGAACTCTGCATGGGCTTTGAAGAGGTTGAATCTCTCTATCTTATGGCAGGTACATATGACTTTGCTCTCATTGTAAGAGGGGAGTCAATGCAGGATATCGCAATGTTTGTTGCCAAAAAGCTTTCTACAATTGACGGTGTGCTTTCAACGGGTACACACTTTATTATGCGTCGCTACAAGGACAGAGGAGCGTGCCTCTTCAGCGATGAAGAGAAGCGTGACGGGAGGCATTTAATTCTGTGATAGATTACAATAATTTTATTAATAAAAAGATTTCAACGGTAAAACCTTCGGGTATCCGTAAGTTTTTTGATATAGCTAACGAAATGGACGATGTCATTTCTCTGAGTATCGGCGAACCAGATTTCCAGACACCGTGGCACATCCGTGAAGAAGGTATTAACAGTCTGAAAAAAGGTAAGACTTGGTATTCCCCGAACAGAGGCTTTGCCGAACTTCGTGAAGAAATTGCAGCTTACTACAAAAGAAGATTCGGTATTGAGTATGATGCCAAAAAGCAGACGCTTGTTACTGTCGGCGGCAGCGAAGCAATTGACCTTGTTTTCAGGACATTGCTTGATCCTGGTGATGAGGTTATCATTCCCGAACCTTCATTTGTTTGTTACGAACCGCTTACGGTGATGGCAGACGGCGTGCCTGTTATTATCAACACAAAAAACGAAGATAATTTCAGACTTAAAGCGTCAGACCTTCGTGCCGCAATTACTCCAAAGACAAAGCTTCTTGTACTTCCGTTCCCGAACAACCCAACTGGTGCAATTATGGAAAGGGAAGATCTTGAAGAAATTGCAGAGGTAATTAAGGAACATAACATTTTTATCCTTTCGGACGAAATTTATTGTGAGCTTACATACGGCAATAAGAACCATGTTTCAATTGCTGAAATCGACGGTATGTATGAGCGCACCATTGTTGTAAACGGCTTTTCAAAATCATATGCTATGACAGGCTGGAGGCTTGGTTATGCACTCGGTCCTGTTCCTGTTATTGCTCAGATGACAAAGCTCCACCAGTACGGAATTATGTCTGCTCCTACAACCGCACAGTATGCTGCTATTGAGGCTTTGCGCAACGGTGACAGGGATGTAGAGATGATGCGTGGCGAGTATGATATGAGGAGAAGACTTGTTGTGGACAGCTTTAACGCAATGGGACTCACCTGCTTTGAACCTTTGGGTGCATTCTATGTGTTCCCGTGTATCAAAAGCACAGGCCTTACAAGTGAGGAATTCTGTACAAGACTTATTGTGGACAAGCATGTTGCCGTTGTTCCGGGTACTGCGTTCGGCGAATCAGGCGAAGGCTTTGTCCGTGTGTCATATTCATATTCTATCAAGCATCTTAAAATTGCGCTTGAAAGAATCAAAGAGTTTCTTGATGAACTGAAAAAGGGTTAAAATATGGAAGTAAAAGTTCTTGCTCCTGCAAAAATAAATCTTTCTCTCGATGTTCTTTCGAAGAGAGCAGACGGTTATCACAATATTTCAACTGTTATGCAGGCCGTTGATTTGTATGATACAATCACAATCACAGACAATGAAAGCGCCACGGTGACAATTTCATGTAACTGTGAGGGCGTGCCTTGCGACGATTCAAACATTTGTGCAAAGGCGGCTTACAAGTTCTTTGATTATTGCAAAACGGATGTTAAGGGCATTCATATCGACATTGACAAGAAAATTCCCACACAGGCAGGTCTTGCCGGCGGAAGCAGTGACGGTGCGGCTGTTATTTTAGGCTTGAACAATATGTTCGGAACAATGCTCAAGCCGGCAGAGATGAGAGAAATCGGTGAAAAAGTAGGTGCGGATGTGCCTTTCTGCCTTGAGGGCGGAACAAAGCTTTGCACGGGAATAGGTACTGCAATCAAAAAAGTGGCCTCTTTTCGTTGTGACAGCATTGTAATCTGCAAACCCGACACAGTCAGCGTGTCTACTGCCGATGCATACAAAAAGGTTGACGCACTCAATCCTCACGCCTGCTATACCGATGAAATGGTAAAGGCACTGTTCAGCAGAGATATGTTTATGATTTCAACAACAATCTTCAATGACTTTGAACTTGCTCTGCAAATTCCGGAAGTTAATGAAATCAAGGGTATTATGCTCAAGTCAAAGGCAAGGGGAGCAGGTATGAGCGGTTCGGGTTCAGCCGTGTTCGGTGTGTTCACTTCATCACGCAGAGCCAAGAAGTGCTATGACAAGCTTTGTGAAAGCTACAAAGAAGTTTTTCTCTGCAAGCCCGTTTCGGACGGCTGTAAGGTGCTTTGATAAAATTTAATAATTCTGATTAAAATTACGATAACCTGTCCATACTTATTTCAAGAGAGGACAGGTTATTTTTATGAAAACAAATAAATCAATACTTTTAATTAAATCAGCAATAATTGCATTCATACTTACAACACTCTATTCGGTAATTCCTTTTCAGGCGGTGTGTGCTGAAATCCCTAACAATGTTTTTCGTTTTCACATACTTGCAAATTCTGACACGGAAGAAGATCAGACTTTGAAGCTCAAGGTGCGTGACAAGGTTCTTGAAAGGACAAAAATTCTTTTTGATACGGCAAATTCAAAGTCGGATGCCGAAGAATTTGTAAAAGCAAACCTTGAAACTATAGAAGAAATTGCACAAAATGAGGTGTACAAAAACGGCTATAACTATCCTGTAAAAGCTGAAATTGTCAATATGCACTTTGATACCCGCCATTACGAAAGTTATACTCTGCCTGCCGGAATGTATGACGCACTTCGCATAACAATCGGCAATGCAAAAGGTCATAATTGGTGGTGCGTAATGTACCCGTCAATCTGCATTTCAACGGCAGACGAGGGAAAAGACAGGGCAAAAGATGTTCTTTCGGATGACGAATACAGCGTAGTAACTGATGATAAGGTGGAATATAAATTTTTCATAGTAGAACTTTTTCAGAAAATTTTTGTTTAACAACTGCAAAGTTCTTTAAATAACCCACAAAATATGTTATTATTTGTACAGATATTTAAAATAAAATTACTTTGTTGTAAATTAAATTTATGGAAGTGATGAAATGTTGAGATTTATTCTCGGAAAAAGCGGCAGCGGCAAAAGTACCGAGACTTTGAAGATTGCAGGCGAACTTGCCGACAGCAATCTTCCCGTAATGCTGATTGTGCCTGACCAGAGCACATTTGAATGTGAAAAAACCTTGCTCGATGTGTTCGGTGCAAAAAAAGCCGAGAAAGTTCTTGTATTCGGTTTTTCAAGACTTTGCAAATATGTTTTTGAGTTGACGGGAAATTCAGCCGATAATGTTATTGACGAGGGTACAAGAGCCGTTGTAATGAGCCTTGCGCTTGAAGAACTTACCGAAAAACTCCGTCTGCTTTCATCAAAGGGCAACAAAAGCCTTGTTGATGTTATGCTGCAGACTGTTTCCGATTTGAAGAAAAGTTCGGTTACAAGCGATGAACTCAGAAGTGCGTCAATGCTAGTTTGCGATGAAACCTTAAAGACAAAACTCAACGAAACCGCCCTCATAAGCGATACATTCGACGCTCTTGTCAGCCAAAGCTATATTGATCCTATGGATGATTTGACAAGGCTTAATGATATTCTCTTAAAGAATAATGTTCTCAGGAATTATACGATAATCTTTGATGGATTTTCAGGCTTTACAATGCAACAGCTCAAGGTGGTACGAAGCCTTATTCGTGACTGTAGCGCTACATATTTTACCCTTACTCTTGATCCCCTTACAGACGGTTCTGAGGAGGTTTTTGCAACCTCACAACAGACATATAAAATTCTCAAGGAATATGCAAAGCGTGACGGAGTTGATATTAAAGCTCCGATAAAGCTTACCGATTTGCACCGCTTTAAAAATGATAACCTTGCTTTGCTTGAACAGAATATTTTCAGACCGCACATTGAACCGCTTGAAATTGTTCCTGAAAATATCTGTGTTTATAATGCCGTTGATATGTATGACGAGTGCGAATATGTTGCCGGTAAAATCAAGCACCTTGTTATAGAAAAAGGTTATCTCTACTCCGATATTTCCGTAATTTGTCACGATACAGAACCGTACAGAGGTGTTTTGTCCGAAATTCTTGAAAAATACGAAATCCCGTATTTCAGCGATGAACACGCCGATATTGATGTAAAACCGGTAATAAGGCTTGTAAACTCAATTTTCAGATGCCTTATTTACGATTTTGACAGAGAAGATGTGCTTGCACTTTTGAAATCGGGTTTAACTGAATTTTCTGTTGAAGAAATAAGTCTTTTTGAAAACTACCTCTTTGTATGGAATGTTTCAGGCTCGGCTTTTAAAAATAAATTTGTTCAGAATCCAAAAGGCTATTCTGACAGGTTTTCGGATTATGACAGAGAGGTTCTTGCAAAGGTTGAAAATCTGCGTGAATCAGTTATTGAACCATTACTTCTTTTCAAAGAAAATGCAAAGGATAAAAACGGACTTGAAATTTCAAAGCTGTTCTATGCTCTTCTTGAAGAACTTAAAGTTCCCGATGCGTTACGCAGAATGTATGCGGAATTTGAACGCTCATACGATAAATCGGTGGGTGCGGAGCAGATAAGAGTTTGGAATATGTTTATGGCTGTTCTTGACAAAACCGCCGCTGTAATCGGTACAAAAACAATGACTGTAAAGCGTTATTACGAGCTTTTGAGCTTACAGATTAACGCAATGCAATTGTCCGATATTCCGAGAACAATAGATTGCGTAACGATAACAACCGCTCAAAGGGTACGAATTTCTAAGCAGAAAGCGTCATTTCTCATTGGCTGTGTTGACGGAATTTTCCCGGCAATACCACATACATCAGGCATTTTCTCACCGTTTGAGTTAAAGATGCTTGCAATGAACGAAATTGAACTCGGCGATGATTTTGCGGCACTTAATAATCTTGAAACATTTATGGCTTATTCCTGTATGACCTCTGCAAGTGAGTTTCTTTCCGTATCTTTTTATTCATCGGATATAACGGGAACAACCTATCAGCCGTCCGAAATTGTCCTGCAATGTAAAAAGGTATTTAAAAATATCATTGCATATGACAAATTTGATTTTGACGGTAAAAAAGAAAGTATGTACGCACTCCGCCCTGCTTTTGATACAGTTGCCGATATGATCGGAAAAGGCAAAAAAGTGCCAGAATCATTGCTTGAAATTTTTGCACAAAATCCCGAATATTCTGCAAAGCTTGATTCGCTCATAAATGCAAAGGACAAAGTTCCCTTTAAGATATTTGACAAGAAAAATGCCGAAAAGCTTTTTGGTAAAAATCTCAATATTTCAGCTTCACAGCTTGAAAAATTCAATCTCTGCAGATTTTCCTATTTTTGTAATTACGGCTTGAATGTTCGGGAAAGACAAAGAGCAGAAATCAACCCCATGCAGTACGGAACGATTGTTCATTATATACTTGAACGCTTTTTCGGCGAATATACTAAGGAAGAATGTTTACCGCTTGAAGAAGATAAATTCCAAAAAATTGTCTGCGCATATCTTGCGGAATATGCAGTTAAATATTTCGGTGAAGAACAGCTTGAGTCAAATTCATTCACATACCGCCTAAAGACAATTCTTGATAATGTGATGTATCTGATGAAACATATTATGGAGGAGCTTTCCCAGAGTGAATTTTTTGTTGCCGATTGTGAACTTAAAATTGGCGAGGATATTCCGTCATATACAATCGTACTGCCCGATGGCCACAAAATTGCAGTCTGCGGAAGTGTTGACAGAGTAGATATTATGCAGAGAGCCGATATAACATATTTGCGTATTATTGATTATAAAACAGGCACAAAACAGTTTAAGCTTTCCGATATTCTCTACGGAATCAATCTTCAGATGCTTTTGTATCTCCATTCAATCGAGGCTTCGGGCGGTGACAAATACGGAGAAATTGTACCTGCCGGGATTTTGTATATGCCTGCAACCGTTCCATATATTTCGTCAGACAGTCTGAAATCAATTGACAAGCTGCCCGATGAACTTAATAAAAAGCTCAAGATGAACGGACTTTTGCTCAAAGATACAGAAATAATTCACGGAATGGATAAGACAGACGTCGCAACATACATTCCTGTAAAAATTAAAGCGGGCGAACCTGTTTCTTCAACAAGCCTTGCAACACTTGCAGAATTCGGTAAAATCTTTAAAAAGGTTGATATGCTCATCGCTGAAATGGGCAAAAATATCTATAACGGCAACATTGAGGCGAAACCGCTCAAAGGCGGTCACGATTCATGCGAATACTGCCCTTACGACAGCGTATGTGCCTACAGACAGAGTAACCCGATAACTTGTTTTTCTGTCGATAACAAGACCGTTATCGAAGAAATTACAAACGAAATTAACGGAAAGGAGGAAGAGTAATGTCAAGAAATTGGACTCCGCAACAGAAGAATGCAATCTATGCAACAGACGGTTCTGTGCTTGTATCGGCTGCCGCCGGTTCAGGAAAAACTGCCGTGCTTGTAGAGCGTGTAATAAAGCTTATTACACGGGAGAAAAATCCCCTTGATGTTGACCGCCTTCTTATCGTAACATTCACAAGGGCGGCGGCTGCCGAAATGCGTGAAAGAATACAGGCGGCAGTCAACAAACTTCTTGAAGATGATCCGTATAACGCTCATTTGCTTGCACAGCGACAGCTTTTGTACAGTGCAAATATCTCTACAATAGACAGCTTTTGCGGAGATATTGTCCGTGAATATTTTCATACGCTCGATGTTGCAAGAGATTTTCGTATTGCCGATGAGGGTGAGCTTGAAATTCTCAGACAAGAGGCACTTGATAATACATTTGAAAGCTTTTATGACAGCGAAGATGACTGCTTTTATTCTTTGCTTGATCTTTTTAAAGGAAAACAGGGCGACCAAAAACTGCGTGAAACAGTCCTTAAAATATCCGAGTTTCTTACAACTCAGCCGTTCCCCGATAAATGGCTTGATGATATGCTCGAAAACTATTCGGAAACCGATATTGAAAAAACTGTGTGGGGCAAAATTATAATCGACTATGCTCTGAGTGCCGTGCTTCACGGAATCAATCTGACTGAAAATTCTATTCTTCGATTAAAAGATGACGAAAAACTTCAGGATGCAGTCGAACCCCTTCTTGTCGGTGATTTAGCATATTTTACCCTTGTTCAATTAAAATTTGTTTCTTCATCATGGGATGAAATCAGACAGGCAATATTTTCTTTTGAAACAGGAAGAATGAAAAGTCCGAAAGGATACAAGGATAATCCGATTAAAATTTCTGTTTCATCCAACAGAGATGAGGTCAAAGAAACGGTGAAGAAACTCCAATCATTGTTTTTTTGGAGTGAGGAAGATGCAAGGCTTGAATTGTCGCAGCTTCATAGGTTCATATCTACCTTGTTTACACTTGTTCGTGCATATGACAAAAAGCTTTCAGAACTCAAAGCGAAGAAAAATATTCTATCGTTTGCCGATATTGAATCGCTTACTGTAAAACTTCTTGCAAAGCCTGATAATGAAAACGGCTATACCAAAACCGTTCAAGCTCAGGAGATTTCAAACAGATTTGATGCTGTTATGGTTGACGAATTTCAAGATGTAAATGATGTTCAAGACCTTATCTTCAAGTCGGTAAGCAATGATGAAAGCAATCTTTTTGTGGTTGGCGATGTAAAGCAGAGTATCTACGGATTTCGTCAGGCAAAGCCCGAAATTTTTATTGAACGCAAAAACGAATATAAACGATTCAATGAAGAAAATCCCGAATATCCTGCAACTATAATTCTCGACAGAAATTTCCGCAGTCGTTTTGAGGTGTGTGATGCGGTCAATTTTATTTTTGAAAGAATAATGACCAAGGAATCCGCAAAAATGGAATATAATTCCGATGAAAGGCTGGTAAACGGTGCTGAGTTTCCAAAGTCTGATGATTGCAATTTTGAAATTTCATTGATTGAATCCGAAAACTCAGACCTTGAAAAAGAAGAAATTGAGGCAAAGTACATAGCGGATAAAATTCACGATATGATTAATTCGGGCTTTAGAGTTAAGGACGGAGATATAATGCGTGAAGCCCGTTACGGCGACTTTGCAATAATTCTTCGCAGTCCAAGCGGAAAGGCCGCAACTTATGTCAATACCCTGAACAACAGCGGTATTCCTGCCTACAGCGAGAATAAGTCTGGTTTTTTTGATGCAGTTGAAATCAAAATTATGCTCAACCTTCTGCGTGTAATTGACAACCCGGGGATTGATATTCCGCTTTTGTCGGTTTTGTGCAGTCCTATGTATGCGTTCACTCCCGATGAGCTTGCCGAAATGCGTTGTGACAGCAGAAAATCTTCGCTTTACTCTTCTGTCTGCGAATATGCGAAAACAAACGATAAGGCAAGAAAATTTGTTGATGAACTTAAAATTCTGCGTGATTGTGCCTGTACAAATTCCGTTGACGCTCTCATTTCAAAAGCGTGTGAAATGACAGGATTTATGTCTATTTCGCTTGCAGTCAGCGGTAATGATTCGGCACTTAAAAACCTGGAGCTGTTGCGTGAATATGCAAGAAGTTTTGAGAGCAACGGCTATAAAACCCTTTCTGATTTTATTTCATATACCGACAAGCTTATTGCCAATAAGACAAACCTTGACGCATCATCACAAAATGAGGGTGACTCTGCAAATGCCGTGAGAGTTCTCAGTATCCATGCGTCAAAAGGACTTGAATTTCCGGTTTGCTTTATTGCCGACATAACCCACCAATTCAATAAAACCGACCTTAGAAACGATATTCTTCTCGACAGCAAAGCAGGACTCGGCATCAAGACTCAGAGCAATGGTGTTGTTTATAACACATTCCCACGCCTTGCAACAGGGCTTAAAATTGAAGAAAACCTTATTGCCGAGGAAATGCGTGTGCTTTATGTTGCACTCACAAGAGCAAAGGAAAAGCTTATCTGTGTCGGTGCAGTAAAGAAGTGCAGTGATTATCTTGAAAGGCTGTATTCAAAGCTTGTGTCCGAAAGTGTAATTGAACCCTATACTGTCACAAGCTGTCAAAGCTATTGCGACTGGCTCTGTCTTTGTGCATTAGTTCACCCGTCACTCAATAATCTGCGTAACGATATTATGCCGGGTTCAAAGGTAATTCCGCACAACGGAGAATCAGATTGGAAATTGCAGATTATCGTTGATGAAAAAATGATTGATAAGGATAATGTCTTTGAGGACGATATTACTTCAACAAATCTGTTACAGGTTGCCGATGTATCCGATGATACTTTTGATTATGCAAAACTTTTGAAAAAGAATCTTGATTTCAAATACAGAAACAGGGATATTCTTTCACTCCCGCAAAAGGTCAGTGCATCCGATATTGCACACAGTCAGAACGGTGATTATTTTGAAAAGATTCTTTCAAAGCCGTTATTTATTGCTGAACAAAATTCCGCTCCTGTTGCAAGAGGTACTGCTCACCACAAGTTTTTGCAATACTGCAATTTTGAACAGGCAAGAGCAAGTCTTGATACTGAAATAGACCGTCTTTTAAATGACGGAAAACTTACACAGGAACAGGTTGATATGATTGACAGAAAAACACTTAATGAATTTTTGTCAACCAAACTAATTGACCGTATAATTGCATCACAGCTTGTAATGCGTGAAAAACGATTTACCGCAAGGCTTAAACCGTCGGAAGTATTCGATGAATATAAAGGTGTAAAAACCGATGCAACAGTAATAATTCAGGGTGCGGTTGATCTTGCGTTTGTTGAGGACGGAAAGCTTGTTATTGTCGATTACAAAACCGACAGGGTAAAAGATATAACAAAACTTGCAGGACTTTACAAGAAGCAACTTGATTTGTACAAATCGGCAATGGAGCAGTCTGAAGAACTTACCGTCAAAGAATGTATTCTTTGCAGTATTCACCTTGGCGCATACATTACCGTATAAAAAAAACCGTCCGTAAATTCTGCGGACGGTTTAATCATATTCAGTTTATATCGGTTGCTTCTGCATCAATCATTCTTTGATTGCGGTCATATTCTTTGTGATAACGGCTGAGCAGAATAATAAGTGAAAATCCAGAAACACCTTCATAAATAAGCGCAATTCCGAGTGCAATCATAAGCAATGCACCAAAAATGTTTGTAAAGAAAATTGTTGTAAGACTGAAAATAATCATTACAATTGCTATAATAAACGGAATCCACCATTTTCTCATACCGAGCGATCTCAGCGTGAGCGAATGTTTCATATCCATAATGCTGTCAACAATAATGATAATGCCAATCGGAATATTGATTATTGCCGCAATTGAAGTGGGTGAAAACAAAGCAAATATACCGAATCCGGTTGAAATAACGCCTATTACAAGTTCAAAGTACATTCCGCCTTCTCGGTCAACAAAGAAAGAAATTATGTTGAACAGTCCGTAAACAGTCATTGCACCGCCGAGTGCATAGCACAAAACATCAAGCACCTTTTGCGGAAAGACAACCGTCACAATGCCGAGTACGATATAGGCGAGAGAGGTCATCATCATAGTAGCCGCCGGATTTTTCTTTTTCTTATGTTCACTCATTTAATACACCTCAGTCTATTCTCTTGTCGCAGTAACCGCACATTACCATGCCGAGCTTTTCGTAGCTGAGGTTCGGAAGATATGGCTCCTGCTGTGTGATACATTTCGGATTGTTGCAGTGATGATTCGATACAACAAACGGTCTGTTTTCAACAAAGAACTCATCATCCTGCAAAAGCAGAAGAATAAGTGCCATTCTGCCGTACATACCGTACTGAGCCTGTTTGAAATACAACGCTCTCGGGTCATCATCAATATCAACTGTAATTTCGTTTACTCTCGGCAATGGGTGAAGAATTATCATATCTTCTTTTGCCTTGTCAAGTTTTTCTTTGTCGAGAACAAAAACATTTTTCTGTGCCTGATAATCTTCTTCGCTTGCAAATCTCTCACGCTGAATTCTTGTCATATACAGAACATCAAGGTCTGTGATTGCATCTGCAAGGCTATGAGAAATTTCATACTTACAGCCGTTCTTTTCAAGTATGTCAATAACATAAAGCGGAACGCTGAGTTCCTTTGTTGAGATAAGTACAAAGCTGTTGTTCGGATATTTTGCAAGTGTCTTGATAAGCGAATGAACTGTTCTGCCGTTGAGAAGGTCACCGCATACACCTACTCTGAGGTTATCAAGTCTGCCTTTTTCACAGCTGAGAGTGATAATGTCGGCAAGCGTCTGAGTTGGATGAAGGTGACCGCCGTCACCGCAGTTGATAACGGGAACACCTGCATAGAGAGATGCCGCAGCGGCAGTACCCTCAACAGGATGACGCATTGCGATAATATCGGCATATTCGCCGACAATTGTAATTGTATCTTTAAGGCTTTCGCCCTTTGAAACGGATGAATTCATCGGATTGTCAAAACCGATTGTTCTTCCGCCGAGTTTAAGCATAGCCGTCTGGAATGACATCTGTGTTCTTGTACTCGGTTCATAAAATAATGTAGCAAGAATCTTGCCATCACAGGCGTGTCGATAGTCGGCGGGACTCTGCATAATCTTTTTAGCTTTTCTGATAATTTTGTCAATCTGCTCGGTAGACATAACCGATAAATCAATCAAATTTTTGTCAAACATAAATAACACAGCTTTCTGCAATTTTTTCTATTTTATCAAAATTTTCTGTATTTATATATACTTAAAAGAAAAATAGGAATAAAGAATAAAACAATTTTACTCATTCTCGCATTTTTCCGCATTAATTTTATAAGGTATGAAAAATATTAAATTGTGCGTCAAAATGATGTGCCTAAATAAAAAGCATTTTGAAAATACGGTATAAGAAATTAACCGTAAACCGGCAAAGTCGATTAAAACATTCGTACAAAGTATTTTTGTTGACAAAAAATGCATTAATGTGGTATCATATTAATAGTTATATCAAAGTGCAGGTGCGTTTTTTACTGCGTAATTCTGCTGTTAAAAAAATAAATTTGACTGCATGTTTGTAAAGTGAAGTCTGATTTGTGTTTTGAAAGGATTGTCTTACTATGGTTACAGCTATGTTATTTGCAGGCGGTATCGGTGCAAGAATGAAGTATTCCGATATGCCTAAACAGTTTCTTGAGGTTGGCGGAAAGCCGATTATTATTCACACAATGGAGCATTTTGCCCGTCATCCTAAGGTTGATGCGATTGTTGTTGCCTGTAAGGCTGACTGGATCGGCTACCTTAATGAGCTTATTGAGGCATTCAATGTTCCAAAGGTAAAGGCTGTTGTTCCGGGCGGTGCTAACGGTTTTGATTCTATTCACAACGGCGTAATGGCTACTGCTGAATTTTCAAAAGATCCTGAGGATATCATCCTCATCTGTGACGGTGTTCGTCCTATGCTCAGCGAAGAACTCATCACTAACTGTATCAAGGATACAAAAAAGTACAAAACAGCCGTTCCTGTTACTCCGAGTATTGATTCACTTCTTTACAGTGAGGACGGAGAAACCTGCGGCAAGAGTTACCAGAGAAGTACAATGTACATTACACAGGCTCCGCAGGGATATACAATGGAAAGAATTCTTTGGGCTCACGAAGAAGCTTATAAGAGAGGTATTACAAACCCTGTTTCCTCAAGTGAACTTTTTATTGAGCTCGGCGAAAAGGTTCATCTTTTCCTTGGTGAGAGATTCAACATTAAGGTAACAACACCTGAGGATCTCACAACATTGCGATCACAGTTCTATTATGAAAACTACAAGCAGTTTGCAAAGGAAGAACTTAAATATGGATTATAATGTTCAAAGTAATATAAAAAAGACGGTTTTTTCCGATATTAAAGAAATTACAAATACAAATGTTGATTGGAACAGATTTAACGGTAAAACTGTTCTTATAACCGGTGCAGGAGGATTTATCGGTTATTATCTTGTCCTCACATTTCTCGCAAGAAATGACTTTTATAACAATAACATCAAGCTCCTTGCGTTTGTAAGAAACAGAGAGAGAGCCGAGAAAAAGTTTGGCGTTCTTCTTGAAAGAGATGACATTGAGCTTGTTGTTGCCGATGTTACAAGTAAGATTGAATGTGAGAGAGCGGATTTTATTATTCATGCCGCAAGTCAGGCAAGTAATATTCAATTTGAAACCGATCCTGTAGGCACTATTAACGCAAATCTCAGCGGTACATCAAACATTCTTGATTTTGCTCTTGAAAGCAAAAGTGAGTCTGTACTTGTTGTTTCAAGCCTTAAAGTTTACGGTGCTTTGCACAATGGTAAAAACAGTATTTCCGAAGATGATATCGGTTATATTGATTTTACTTCCTATAAAAATTGTTATGCAGTAGGAAAGAGAGCGTCTGAAACTCTTGCCGCAAGCTATTGCAAACAGTTTGGACTCAATGTAAAGATTGCAAGACCGAGCTATATTTACGGTGCCAGCAGTCTTACGGATGATCGTGTCTGGGCGCAGTTTATTGCAAATGTTGTTCGTCACGAAAATATTCTTCTCAAGAGCAACGGTGCGGCTAACCGTTCATTCTGCTATGTTACAGACACGGTTTCTGCTCTCATATACATTATGCTTAACGGTGAAAATGTTACACCGTATAACATTTCTTATGAAAAATCAGATACAACAATAAGAAATTTTGCAAAGACAGCTTGTGAGGTTTTCCCTGAGAGAAATATGACTTTGGCTTTTGCCAATCCCGAAGATGAAAAGGAGCCTGAGGTTGATACTTCCGCTCTTGCAAAAACTCCCGAAATTCTTGACAGTTCAAGACTTTGCAGTCTTGGATGGAAGCCTCTTGTTGACCTTAAAGAAGGAATAAGAAGAGCAGTCGGAATTCTTGAAGAAAATTAATAACAGAAATTAGGAATACAGTTATGTCTGAGTTGTTACTTAACCAATTTGAACAGGACAGAGCACTTGTAGCTTTGCGTTATAAGAATTTGAACATCCGTAAATTATTCGGAAAATCTGTTTTTATAGCAGGAGGTGGAGAACTCGCCTTTTCTCTTGTATCATCGCTTCGCACGGTTAACTTAAAAAAACAAGCAGGCATAGCTGTATTTTTGCTTGTAGAGGATAACGAAAGTTATGACAGGAGATTCGATTATATCGATTCATCAGATTTTTCCATCGTAAAGTATTCTTCACTTAATTCGGTTAATAAATGCGGAGATATACTCATTGAAACGGGATTTTTGCTTTCTGATAGAGTTGAAGGTGTTGATGTATTTAAAAATCATATCAACAGGGCAAATAATATTATCTCGGCTGTCAATGCGTTAAAGATAAAAGAAACTGTTCTTGTGTCAGACGCCTCAATTTACGGAACACTCGGAAAAGATTTCGTTATTTCCGAAAAAGAAAAAACACATTCCGCTTTTAATTCGGATTCATTAAAAGCAATGCTGATTCAGTCTGTTGAGAATCTTTATTTTTCTGCATCTCATATGTATGATTTTTCAATCAAAGCAGTAAGAAGCGGCAAGATTATATCTGCAAATTCAAGTTCCGATTTTGTAAGGAATATGCTGGAATCGGCTGTTCACGGAAAATCTTTGAATGTTAAGAACAAATCACCCAAAGTGTCTTATATAAGTATTAATGACTTGATTTCTGCTGTTCTGTTTGTTCTTTGCAACGGTGAGAACAATCAGGTGTATAACGCCTGCTCAGATAGTTCAACCGTAAATTCGGCAGAATTTTCACTTACGCTTTCGGATGCTTTTGATGAGTGCGAGGTTAACATAACTTCTGCAGGTGATTCTACGGACGGCTGTGCCATTGACTGCACAAGACTTAAAAAGCTTGGTTGGTTATCAATGGTCAACTACAAGGACGCACTCCTTATTTCGGGACACGAGGTAATGGATGATGACAGTATATTTATGTTTTCCGATTCATATGACGGCAAGCTTAATGATATTCAACAGATACTTCTGGGCTTTTTACTTGAGGTTGACAGAATTTGCAAAAAGCATAACATTAAGTATTTCCTGGGCGGAGGAAGTCTTTTGGGTGCAGTAAGGCATAAAGGCTTTATTCCGTGGGACGATGATGCAGATGTTATGATGCTTAGAAAAGATTACGACAGGTTTCTTTCGGTATTGCCGAGTGAACTCCCGAATTATCTTTTTGCACAGACTCAAAAAAATGAAAAAGACAGCCATTTTCCTTTTACAAAACTGCGAATAAACGATACTCTGCTTTCTACTGAGTTTACATCAAGATTTCCAAATATTCATAACGGAATTTTTCTTGATGTGCTTGCACAGGATTATACTTCAAACAATGCTTTCTTACGAAAAATTCATATGAAAGCAACTGCAAGCTCAAGATGGCTGGTGCTTGATAAGTGGAGAGGCACTTCGGTGAACGCAAACAGCAGATTTTCTTCTTTGTGTGCGAATATCCTGAGAAAGATTTTTCCGCTTGGATTTTTGCAAAAGGTTCAAAACAAACTTATTTCACTTCATAAGAATATGAAAAATCCGAAATATCTGTTTGACAGTATGGGAAGAAATGTTTCAAGAGGAGCTTTCCCTGCCGAATGGCTTGATGAGGCAATATGGGTTGATTTTGAAAATGCAAAACTGCCCATTCCTAAAGAATATGATAAGTACCTGAAGTATCTTTACGGGGACTATATGGAAATGATTCCTGTAAGCGAAAGACATGTAAGTCACGATATCAAGCAAATTGATCTCGGAGAATATGCAGGATATGTCTGCAAAGACAGTTTTGCAAAGCTTGAAAAATAATTCTATTTTGCATTATTAAGTGGTATATTATTAAAAATTTCAGCTTATAGTAATTGTAAGCAATATTAAGACAGTACCCATTTTTATTGACAAATTCAATCCCCGAAAAGTTTTTTATCGAACTTTTCGGGGATACTTATATCTTATGGCTCTGTTAACAATTCAGCATAGGATAGGGGATAATATCATTCGGGTTAGGATTGTGTTCGGCAATAAATTTTTCCATCCATATCATATCGTACCACTTATCAAATTTGTAGGCACATTTATGAAAAATACCGACAGTTTTATAACCGAGTTTTTTGTGAAAGCAAACACTGTCGTTATGCAGATGTTTATCCTCATGTTCAGTGTACGCAATACAGGCATTTACATTTGTCACACCCTGCTTTGCGAGAACTTCTTCGAGCTTTTCGTAGAGTTTTCTGCCGATTCCGTTTCCGTGATTCTCAAGGCGGATATAAATACTTGTTTCAACTGACCAATCATACGCTTTTCTGCCTTTGAAAACTTCGGCATACGCATAGCCGACAATTTTTCCGTTTAGTTCGGCTACAATATAAGGGTACTTTTTGAGCGTAGTTTTTATGCGATTTGCAAATTCTTCAACGGTTGGAACATTGTATTCAAATGTGATTGCCGTGTTTTCAATATATGGTTTGTATATGGCGAGCAATTCTTCGGCATCGCTTATTTGTGCCGTTCTGATATGCAATTTATCGTTCACAATTATGACCTCTTTAATACTTTATAACATCATAATAATACACTAAAGTTTAGTTATAATCAATATTTAGGCATTTTGAAGTATATAAAAAAGAAAAAAAGTCGGCACTCAAAAAAGTTGCCAACTGATAAACACCCCAACATTTTTATTATAACACAATGTAAATTTTACTTCAATAGATTTTCTAAAAATAAAATTATAAATATTTTTAATAAAAGTGTTGACAATGTGGACAACTAACTGTATAATATAGACAAAGAAAAGAACTTAAGGAGGTTTTAAAAATGAAAGCAAGAAAACCTTACTTCAAACAAATCAGAGATTATATGCGGAGCTTACCACCTAACTCTACAGCCCGTGTATTCTAAGAGATGATCTTCTAATTCTTACTTGTTTTGTCGGAACAGCTGATTATTTTGATGTTATAAAAACATATTTATTAATTTTTAATCGCAAGAGCATTCCGAATTCGTCTTTAGCAATCTACATCTTATGATTGAAATTCGTCCAATTAAGCATTAAAGGTTATCGAATTTAATACTCGGGAGAACGGAATTTTAATTATAACTTAATATATATTGAAATCTAAAAATTGGTGGTTGGTCCAATGGAAGCTTAATCGTTATTAAGCAAAATAAGTCCGAAACGGAGATAAGTCCAATGGAAATTAATACTAAAACCAATGGATGAACAGCTTATACAACGGCACACAGAGTAGTCTGAATTTAAAGAATGTAAGAGGCTGAATTTAATAAGCAGTTCAAACGGAATGTAAATTTGGAAACTTATAATACAGAGTGAAACCGTAAATTTCAATCTGATTTCTAAAATTCAAGGTAAACTAAAGTGTCAGGAGTTAATTCCGATGAGATAAGAACTTAAATTAAATCTCGCTTATGCGACAAGATTGGAGATATTCCGATGTATGCTTGAGATTTTAAACCGATACAAGGTCAAAAATAAAATCCATTAACGGGAATTGACGGTATACGGTTACTGATATTGATTTGACGAAAAGTTAATATAAGTCGTAAATAAAGCATTGATTAGCAGTAAAGAAAATGTCGGGATGACATAGAAATCTGCAAACAACAGGAGATTATTCCAATGAGAATTTAGGTCTTATAGTTTGATTGTAGTATACATACTCTGATGTATAAACACAGTTAGTCGAAGCTAAAGTAAAAGGAGTTAATTCCGATGACTATGTAGGCTGACAGTCCAAAATTCCAAAGACTTAGTTTAAGGACAGGTACAATTGATTCAGAGGAAAAGTTGATAAGCTTTTAAGCAATCTTTGTACTGATTGATATTATGAATTTTAACGGTCAAAAGACTTTTATATTCAAATTTAAGAACGGAGATAAGTCCAATGTAATACAAAGTTATTATTGTCAAGGGCATAATATCCGATATTGGAGATGAGTCCAAAGGGCATATTATTTAATTTAAAATAACAACATACCCCTTTAAAAATTGCTATTTATAAATCAACCGATTACGGAGGTGACTGCAACAGCAGTCACCTCTGTTTTGCGTGTGATACAATGTATTATCACGAGAAATAGGGGAATTGCGTTTTTGATAAAATACACATAAAAACAGGGGACAGAAAAATCTGTCCCCTTAAATTTAGGTGCAACTATTATATGTCGATTCCAATTACTCAACGCCGAGAATCTCTTTGCTTGCAACAACAAGCTTTTCACAGATTTCTGCAGCATTATCTTTATCCTTACCGACTGAAGTAATATAGAGCTTAATCTTTGGCTCAGTTCCGCTTGGACGGATAATAACAGCGTTGTCATCCGCAAGGTGAAGAGCAATAACATTTGACTTAGGAAGGTCAATGTCGGTAACGCTGCCTGTTGCAACATCTGTTTCTTTCCTGAGAAAATAGTCGGAAACCTTAACAACATCATAGCCTGCAATGCTCTTTGGTGTGTTATCTCTTACAGCTGTCATAATATCAGACATCTTTTGCATACCGGCGGCACCGTCAAACTCGAATGAGTATGTCTGATTGAGGTAGTAACCAAATTCTTCGTAAAGACCGTCTATAACCTCAGCAAGTGACTTGCCCTGTTTCTTATAGTAAGCTGCCATTTCACAAACGAGCATTGATGCAACAACAGCATCCTTATCTCTTACATATGTGCCTGAAAGATAGCCGTAGCTTTCCTCAAAACCAAAGAGATATCTGTTTTCTTCATGCTTTTTCTCAAGGTTGAGAATAACTTCACCGATATACTTAAAGCCTGTAAGAACATTCTTGAGTTCACAGCCGTATTTTTCGCAAAGCTTGTTGATGAGTTTTGTAGTAACTATAGTTTTTACTACAACAGGCTTTTCAGGAAGCTTACCGCTTGCCTTTTTACAAGAGAGAATGTAATTGGTGAGCATTACACCGTCCTCGTTACCTGAAATGAGTCTGTAACTGCCGTCATAATCCTTAACGGCAATACCTACACGGTCAGCGTCTGGATCGGTTGCAAGGAGAAGGTCAGGCTGTTCTTTTTCACAAAGCTCAAGACCTTTTGCAAGTGCTTCTTTGATCTCAGGGTTCGGATAAGGACATGTTGTAAAGTTGCCGTCAGGAAGTTCCTGCTCGGGGACAACAACTACATCATTAACACCAATCTTGCCGAGAACCTTTCTTACAAGCTTATTACCTGTACCGTTAAGCGGTGTATAAACAACTTTAAGGTTTGCACCATTGCAAACGCCGGGGTTAACCTGCTGTTCCATAACTTTTTCAAGATACGTGTCATAAACGCTCTCGTCAACATATTCAATCATGCCACTCTTAACTGCCTCGTCAAAATCGGCAATTTTAACATCCTTGAACATATCAAGCTTTGAAATCTCGTCATATACAGTGTTTGCGGCAACATCAGTCATCTGGCAACCATCCTCACCGTATGCCTTATAGCCGTTGTATGCTGCAGGGTTGTGGCTGGCTGTAACCATAATACCTGCCTGACATTTAAAGTAACGAACGAGGTAAGAGAGAACGGGAGTAGGCTGAAGTTCTGATGTGATGTAAACCTTAATGCCGTTTGCCGCAAGAACTCTTGCCGCCTCATTCATAAATAAATCTGCTTTAATTCTGCTGTCGTGAGAGATTGCAACAGAACCATTGCCGTACTTTTTAAGCACATAGTTAGCAAGTCCCTGTGTAGCCTGACGAACAACATAAATATTCATTCTGTTAGTACCTGCGCCGATAATGCCTCTGAGGCCTGCGGTACCGAATTTTAAAGCTGTGTAGAAACGATCATAAATTTCATCTTCGTTGTTTTTTATACTTTCAAGCTCTGCCTTAAGGTCTTTGTCCTCAACTGCGTTTTCAAGCCATTCGTTATAAGTCTGCTTAATATCCATGATTATGCCCCCAACTTAAAATTTTCACAAAAATGCGACCAAATTCTGTGACAAGCCCTTTTTGCCTATCATAATTCACTATACCATAATTCACAAAAAAAAACAAGTTTTTTATTTGTACATTTTCAAGAATATGTGCTGAAAAACAAAAAAATATCACGCAGAAATCATAATTTTTATCCCTGCGTGATATTTATGTCTGAAATCTGTAAAATATTATTTATTTTACAAGTTTATACGAAACTTCGTTTTCGCTCAAAGAGTAACCGTTCTGCTGTGCCTCAAGAAGAATCTTCTGAAGATTATCCCACTCTGAGTCCTTCGGAATGTAGATATATTTCGGAATTTTTTTGCTGTTTACCGAATAATATGAGCGAAGTCTTGCAAGACTGTTCTGATTTTCACCCGTAACATATGCCGAAAGCGTTCCGTAAGGAAAATCCTCCGCCGCAAGATAAGTCCATGTTTTTTGTGTAAGGAACAGTATGTTTCCTTTTTCAAGATTCTGATACTGACTGATATCGGCATAAATCTGTTCATAGGTTTGTGCGTTATTCGATGTTGTTTTTATACCCTTTGCAGGGCCGTTCTGAATTGTCTGCGTCAGCTGTTTCGGTTCACTGTCCCAGAAGCAATGCTCTGCCTTGACGGTAATCTGAAAACAAGCCTGCAGAATAATCAGAAACGCAGTCATCACGAATGCTAAATATTTACACGGAACAGCGTAGTCAAGGTTATCGGGATTTGCTTTCATTTCTTTAATCAGATTCCCGATGAATACAAAGCTTGCAATATTTGATGCGGTGCAAGCCATTGCAGTTACATAAAAATACTGATTTGAAGAGAAACACAATGCAACAGAATAAAAAATTCCGAGAACAAAGAGTGACGCAAACAGTTCTCTTTGCTTATTTTCAGAAAGAACATACGCTGTGATGCCCATGAAAATCATCGGGAACATAATCGCATTGTAGTAAACGCTTGTCATTGTCGGCATAAACATTACAAGCGCCAAAATAACGATTGCACTTGTAAGAATAAGATAAACCGAACGGTGTTGTTTTCTCTTTCTGTCAAGCAACATAACAATTGCGGTAGCACCGTATGCCATAAGTACATATTTAAAATGAGTGTGACATTCTACGATTGTTTTAAAGTAGTAGTTCATCTTTGCCATAAAGCCCATTTGCGGATGGTCGGGATCGGCAAGAAGATAGGGGAGATTTGAGAAAATCTCATTAATACTTACTCTTGAAAGTACAAATACAAGGAAAATAGCCGCAAGTATTCCTGCTCCCAAGGTAAACCACAGAAAAGTCTTAATCGAGAAAAGTTCAGAATTGAACATATTTTTATTAAGGGCAGTTTTCTTAATTACATAGTGAACTCCTACTGCAATAATATACATTACGTAAACTGCCGCAAGGTACGGACAGCAGAGAACTGCGCCTGCAAATGCAAGTCCGCTGATTATGAGCGGTAATTTTTTTGAATAATCGGCTGTTGCCATTAAAACACCCGTGAGCGCAATTAGGTCAAGTCCCATTGTATTATAACTCAATGCCATAATGTCAAATGGTGTAAAGAGGAAATAAAGCACACAACCGAATACTGAGAAATATCCGTACTTTTTAAGTCTTGAATAGATAACGCACACAATAACAGCGTGACAGATTACATAGAAAACTCTTGCCGCAAAGATTATTCCGACAGTAGATTGCGTAATCATTGTGTAGAGCCATACGAACGGCAAAAGTAGAAATCCTGAAAGCTGTGTGAGGTGCCATTCGTCACCGAGTAACGAATCACCGAGAGTTACTCGGTGTGGAATTGTAAGATAAAACGATTCGTCGTTACCGCCAAAACCGTAAAAGCATTTCCAAAGTGAAAATCCAATAGCAAAAGCCATAAGCACAGCAAAAATTATGTGCTGCCACTTTCCTTTGTCAGGCTTTGAACGCAAATCCTCTATTATGTTCGCAAGCGATTTAAAACCGTCAATAAGCAGTTTTGCAACAAGATTCATAATAAATGATGCGGCGGCGGAAAGCACAAAAACTATCGGAACCGTAACAAAGTAATACGGAAGTCTGTCAGGCATTAATATTACTTTTTCGCAGAGTACGGGGTAAACAATGCTGTCAAAAATAAAAGAAATAAGATAAATTCCAAGTGCAAGGTCAGAAACTTTCCATAGTACAATTTTAGCGGCTTTCGGGAAGTTATCGGTCTTGATTCTCTTAATCAAGAGAAAAAGCAGTACAGATAAAACAAACGGTTCAAATCCGTACCAATAAATGTATGTACCCGATTTGAATGTTGTGTCGTAGCTTCTGAAATAATTAAATGTGCTGAATATGAAAAGTGAAAAAACAAAGAGTACAAGCATTGTTCTTGTTTTCATTTTCAATCCGTATTCTCTTATGTAACAACCCACAAAGTAGTATGCAACGGGGTAGAATCCCTGCCACCAGCTTGGGACAAGTTTCTGAAACTCATCAGATGAAGTCGGATTAGTCCACCAATCAAGTGAACCAAAATTGAAAATATTAAATAACGAGGGGATGATTGTCAGAAAAACAGCTGTTACAAGGAGTACTTGCTTTTGCTTTTTGCTTTTAAGTTTTCCGTAAGCAAGATTAAGGAACGGTGCAAGCAGAAACAACCCTATGTACATTTCAATGTACCAGGAGTAGTTGGAACCGGTAAAATCAAGCGTTCCGAGTATGAAAGATTTCAGGTCAAAAACATCACCTTGTGCAATGTTTTTGTAAATCATACACGCAAGTGTTGAAATTACAAAAACAACAAGTGTTTTCGTAATTCCCGAATAGTACTTTTTACTCAGTTCTTTTTTACTCATCAAATAACCTGTCAGCAACATGAACAAGGGAACACAAACGGAAAACAGGGTTCTCATTACAACAGCAACATACATCGGTGTCCCTTCGATTGTCTGGCTGTAAAATCCGTTGTGTAGGAAAAAATGAACCGATAAAACGGTAAAGACTGCGATTATTCGCAAAATGTCCAGCGAGGTATCCCTCTTTTTCAGCTTTTCATAATCCATAATTTTTACCTTTCAAGCTTGAAATTTGCAAATCATTGCACATATAGTAATAATAGCATAATTTAGGCATCATTACAATAAATTGCAAACGAAAATATTGATTTTTAATGAAAAAGTTTGTAATGTTGTAACATTGATTTTATGACAAAAAACAAGTGACAGTTTCGGCTGTCACTTGAAAACTTTATTAAATTATTCCTGTTTTTCTGTTTGTTGTTTAGGCTTTCTGAATGAATCAAGAAAAGCTTTTGCGGTATCCATACCGTCAACCATAAGCAGAATAAACAGAGGCGTCATATCAAACAGGTATCTTGACCTTGTTTCCCATAACAGGAAGAAAAGGAATGCCGCAAATACAACTCCTTTGATTAACAGCATCTCATCAACTTTAGGTTTGATAAGAGTTTTTACTGCCGAAATACAAATCATCAATAAAATGAACAGTTGTAAAGCCGAACTGTAATTTTGGAAAGCCTTGTTGTACTTTCCGTCAATATGCAGAAAATCCATAAGAATATTATCATTCTTTGGTTTTCTGTTATGGTACGAAATGTAATATGTACCGTCCTGCCATGTCCAAACAGCTTTTTCAATCATATGTTCATACAAACCGCTAAATTTGTAATCTTTTATTCTTTCTTTAATAACCTTAATGTTAGCATCCTGTTTTTCTTTTTTCGAGGGAAATGAACGAGTGTAATAGTCATCATGCTCATCGTATTTTCCAAGACCTTTAAGCCCCATCATAAGCCAGTGAGTAACAGGATATTCATATTTTTCATACTGCTGTTTCGTGATCGGATTGACAGCGTCAACGGCTGTATTGTATGCGAATCCAATCACACCAAACCCTGCCGAAAACACCAGAATAAGGCAGATTGCTTTTTTTAATCTGAATTTCAAGAACAACAATAAAAGTCCGACTGCGAACAGTATGATAAGACTGCCCTTAACCTTATATCCGAGGAAAATCAATGCACCTGCAGCACAAAGCTTTGCGTACAAACTCTTTCTGTTGTCAACCTGTAATGCGGAAACAATGAGATAAACAGCTCCGATAAGAAACGGCATCGACATTGAATCGCTGTAATAGTACGGCAGATAGGTGAGATAAGGTAAAAACAATGCACAAAAAGCAAGTACAAAAAGAGCCTTTTTGTTGCCGAAAAGTCTTTTTGCTGTAAATGCCGTCAGCATTATTGAAATATTAATCGCCAAAATATTAACAACAACAGGTGCAAAATCAACATAATGACCGAATATAAGGTAATTTAATCTTCCGACAAGCGACACAATCAAAAGCAATGCCATATTATTCGGATATCTTACAAGATACTGATAATCGTTTGCGTAATCCTGTTCAATGAGGTTAAAATTGCCGTGGGTTGAAAAATACATTGCATATCTTTTGATGTTATGCAAATCGGCAACAGGTTCAAAATCGGTAAGCAACGCAAAAATAATTTCAACAATCAGAAGAATACCGCATCCGATAAAAATAACCTTTTTGGTATTTTTATCATTAAATTCAAATCTCGACTTCGCTTTAATCTTCTTACAGCCTTTATCGGAGGTGTAATGAAAATACAATGCACATATTCCGACGGTCAAAACGGCAAAAATCAAAAGAATGAACATCTTTGAAAATGAATCGAATCTTCTGTCAACATTTCCGTCAAAGCCGATTATGATAATATTTACAAACAGAAAAACAAAACAAACCGTAAATACTCCGCCGAAAATTCCGGTCAGGACTTTGGTGATTCTATTACTGTTCATCGTCATCAAGAACCTTGTCAACAATAAATCTTGGTCTGCGCTTTGTTTCCATATAAATCTTTCCGATGTATTCGCCTATAACACCGATTGCAAGGAGCTGAAGTCCTCCGATTGCCCAAATTGAACATAAAAGGCTTGACCAACCGCTTACAGACCAACCGCAGAAAAAGCTGATGAGTGAGTAGATAATCATAATAAGGCTGATGCCGAACACGATTGCACCGAGCCATGTAATCATTCTGATTGGCTGAATGCTGAGAGATGTAATACCTTCCCATGCAAGTGCAAGCATTTTCTTTAACGGATATTTACTTTCACCTGCAAGTCTTTCGGAACGCTCATATGTAACAATATCAGACTTAAAGCCGATCATCGGAACCATACCGCGCAGGAATATGTTTGTTTCCTTATATAATGAAAAAGCGTTGAGTGCTCTCTTGCTCATAAGTCTGAAATCAGCGTGGTTAAAAATAACCTTAGCACCCATATGATTAAGAATTTTGTAGAATCCTTCAGCTGTAAATCTCTTGAAGAAGGTGTCTGTTTCTCTTTTAGAACGAACACCGTATACAACATCGCAACCGTTCTCGTACTTTGCCACCATTTCATCAAAGGTGTTGATATCGTCCTGAAGGTCTGCGTCAATTGAAATAACAGCGTCAGCCTTATCTTTAAGAGTCATAAGACCGCAGAGAAGTGCATTCTGGTGACCTCTGTTTCTTGAAAGCTTGATGCCCTGGAAAATAGGATTTTCTGTATGGAGTTCTGAAATAATCTCCCATGTCCTGTCCTTTGAGCCGTCATCAATAAACACAATACGGCTGTCGGCAGAAATTTTGCCCTCTGCCATCATCGTGTTGTATTTGTTTAGCAGTTTTTCCGCCGAATCCCTCAGAACTTCTTCTTCGTTATAACAGGGAATAGCCAGATATAACTTAGTCATATAAATTATCCTCCCGAAAAATTGTCACTCAGGTGACTTGTCGCAAGACAGGCACAAAAGCTGTCTTCTATCCTAGGGTAATTATAAAACCATATTATATAAAAGTCAACAAACTTACAGGCTTTGTTACAAAATATTGTTATTTTATCGAAACAGAGAGGTGAAAACAGTGTATTTATGAACAAATTCACAGATTTCTGTAACAAAACGGTAAAAAGAATTAAATGCTTTTGTAATAAAATCTTTTATTTTTTTAAAATTGCGAAAATCCACTTGTAAACAAAAAACAATTGTATTATAATGGTAGAAGTTAATAACCTATGGAGGTAGATTATAATGTCACAGACACAGAAATCAATTGCAGTATTAACAAGCGGCGGCGATGCTCCCGGTATGAATGCGGCTGTCAGAGCTGTAGTTCGTGCCGGTATAAATAAAGGAATGAAGGTTTACGGTGTTTACCGTGGATATAATGGTTTGCTCAACGGTGATGTTGAGGAAATGAACCTCAGAAGTGTATCTGATATCATCGGTAACGGCGGTACAATGCTTTACACAGCAAGAAGCGAAGAGTACGCTACTCCTGCCGGTATTCAGAGAGCTGCCGATTTTTGCAGAAGCATCGGTGTAAGCGGTGTTGTTGTAATCGGCGGTGACGGTTCATTCAGAGGTGCTCGTTGCCTTACAAACGCCGGTATTAACTGTATCGGTGTTCCCGGCACAATTGATAACGATATTGCCTGCTCCGAATACACGGTTGGTTTTGATACAGCCATGAACACAGCTATTCAGATGGTTGACCGTATCCGTGATACAGCACAGTCACACGACCGTTGTTCTGTAGTTGAGGTTATGGGCAGACGCTGCGGTGATATTGCTCTCCAGACAGGTATCGCAACAGGTGCTACAGCTATCCTTGTTCCTGAGGTTCAGTACAATATTGAAAGAGATGTAATCGCAAGAATCATCAACACTCAGAAAACAGGCAAAAAACACTTTATCGTTGTTGTTGCCGAGGGTGTCGGCGGTGTAAGAGATCTTGCAAAGTATGTAGAACAGCGTCTTGGTATCGAGGCAAGAGCTACAGTCCTCGGTCATGTACAGCGTGGCGGTTCTCCGACACTTCGTGACAGAGTTGTTGCAAGCCAGATGGGCTTTAAGGCTGTTGAACTTCTTGAACAGAATATCGGTAACAGAGTTGTTGCAATGCAGGGCGGCAAGATTATTGATCTTGATATCAACGAAGCACTTGATATGCCTCGTGTGTTTGATGAAGAGCTTTACAAGATTGCTATGACAATTTCTATCTGATTTAAATATAACTCGATTATTTCAGGGCGGACATTGTTCGCCCTTTCTTTTCTTTTAGGGTTACGCTACACAGAATTTTCTTGAAAGGAATAATTCATAATGCTTGAACAATCTCAAAAGCTGACTGACGGCTTAATTATATATTCCGTTCTTGTTTCAGACTATGAAAAGCTTGATTTTAAGAATGATGCACTTGCGGGTGTCCGTGCAAACTATTTTAATTCAGGCTGCAAAGAGCAAAAAGAAATTACCGAAATCGAACTTCACGGTATGGATTACAAGATGTCTTGTCTGCTGACGAAGAATGAACCGCTTTCGTGGAAGGTAACAAGGGATAATCTTCCTTATCAGTCCGTAAAAAGGGCAACAGGCGGAGTTTATTCTGTTATAACTTACAATGACAGGGGAATTGTATTCAAAAGACAATTTTTTGACCGTAATCATACATGGTTACGCACGGAATATTTTAACAGAAGCATCGCCGATAAGCTTATCACGAGAATATATCCACGCAAAGTCAGCGGAATTATAACTCTTGTTACCGAAGATATTGACGATAACGGGATTGTTTCCGTAAAAACTCTTTTCCCGTCTGATAAGCAGTCAAACGAAAATTCAAGGGTTTTGATATATTCAAATGTGGGTATGCTCTGGTATGATGCAAGTTTTTTACCGTCAGATATGCCGTTTACGGAGAAAAAATCCTACGGCAACAGCGGATTTGTGTTTAACGGTGATTTGTTCAAAAATGATTTTGTTCCCGAAAATGCTTATAATCTTGAAGATTGCACTTATCTTACGGATGAAGATATTCCAAATGTTTCCGACACGGCTGAACCCGTGAGTAAGAAAGATTATTCGGCATACGATATTATCGAGAAAATTCTTGTTGAGGCTCACAAAACAAATAAGGATTTGTTCGGTGAAATTATAAATCATACTGCCGAAGAAGATTTTGAACCGGCGGAAGTTAAAATTGTAACAGGCGAGAAAGACGAACAGCTTTCGGATGATGAGGTTGAAGAAAATTCTCAAATTTCAGAACATGAAATTGCAGATGATACAGACGCTGTCGCAGAAACAGCAGTTGAACAGACAGAAGATTCCGAAAGTGTTGTAACTGTTGACAGCTCCGGTGAAGCTTCCGAAGATGAAGAAACTGATTTTGAAAATGTTGAAGCAAATATCGGCACACATTGCCAAATAGATGATGTGCCGACAGAAGAATCCGATGAAGAAAATCCTGAAATTGTAAACGAAGAAGAACCCCATTGTGATGTGGTGATTCTTACTAAATCGGGAAGATATACCTACTTCGGTAATCTTGATGAAAATAATTGCAGAACAGGCAGAGGCAGAACGGTTTCTCCTGACGGTATGACCTCATATGACGGTGAATACCTTGATGACAGGCGCAACGGATTCGGTGTTTGCTATTATAACAACGGCAGTATAAATTATGTTGGAAACTGGACCGATAATTCACGCAACGGCGGCGGTGTCGGTTACAGGCTGAGTGACGGTACAATGCATGCGGGTAAGTGGGATAATAATACTCCTGACGGCTATGGTGCAAGATTTGACAGAAACGGAAATCTTATTGATGTGAGCAATTATGAAAACGGTGTTCGCACAGGTAAGAGCGTTTCTTTTGATGAAAACGGCAATATAGTGGTTTCTGTTTATGAGAACGGAGAGAAGATTTCTGAATTTCTTGTTGATGCAGAGGTGTAGATATGAATATCACTGAAGAAAAGTTGCTTGAATATCTTTCAAAGGCTCTTGTGTGTGTAGCTGTAATTGTTATCGGATATATAATTACCAGGTTGATTATAGGGATTCTCCGAAAAATCCTTAATAAATCACGAATGGACGGTACAGCCGAAGGCTTTGTATTGTCCGTTCTCAAGGTGATTTTCTATTTCATTGTTGCAGTAACTGCACTCGGGACAATCGGTGTGAATGTTGCGTCGCTTATTACGGCACTCGGTGCGGCAGCCCTTACGGCAGGTCTTGCATTACAGGATTTGCTGAAAAATGTTGTCAGCGGACTTGTAATTTTGATAAACAAACCGTTTGTGTCGGGTAATATTCTTGATTTTGAGGGAGTAAAAGGAACGGTTGAGGAAATCAATATTTTCTCAACAACCGTGCATACACTTGATAATAAGCTTGTGACAATTCCTAATTCAAGACTTACATCAAACAATGTTGTAAACTGCACAATGGTTGAGCAGAGAAGGGTTGACTGTACTTTCTCGGTAAGCTATGATGATGATATCGACAAGGTGCGTGAGATTATTCTCAACCTTATGGCAACAAATGAGATGATTTTAAAAGATCCCGAACCTACTGTAAGAGTCGGTGAACATCTTGACAGCGGAGTGCAGATTAAGGTTTTTGCATGGGCAACTCCTGATGATTACTACGAGGTTTATTTCTTCCTGCAAGAAAATGTCAAGAAAGAGTTTGATAAAAACGGTATCACGATTCCGTACCCTCATCTTGTTATTGCCAAAGATTAAAATTATTAAATTCCAAATTAAATATTACGAAAAATTCCGTAAATAATAATGGTGCTGTTGATTCAGTACCATTTTATTTTTATAAGGATTGATTAGTTTGAAAAAATTTTTAGGTCTGTTTGCCGTAGCTTTAATTTCAGTATGTTTTATCACAGGTTGCGGCAATGATAAAAACGACAGTATGACTGACACAACAAGTCAGACTTCACAAACATCAAATACGCAGGAAACTTCAAAAAGTATGACTGAAAACGGAGAAGTTTCAGATTCGGACGGTTTCATCGGTAACGAAGAAAATGAAACAGGAAATTCGGGTTCGGATATGATGGATGATATTGAAGACGGAATTGACGATATTATGGGTGACGGAGATAATAATGATTCTGATACTGTCACCAATCCCTCAGATACTGTTTTATAAAAACGAGAGCAGCAGGACAAAATTGCCTGTTGCTCTCGTTTTTAATACGAAATATGTTATTGGTTCGGGTTCAGACAAAAATCATACTGCTTTGTCAAGGTCAATTTTTAATTGGCGAATAATTTTCTTTTCAAGCCTTGATATGTAGGACTGCGAAATTCCAAGCTTGTCGGCAACCTGCTTTTGCGTGTGTTCCTTTCGTCCGTTAAGCCCGAACCTTAACTCCATAATAAGACATTCTCGGTCACGAAGCTTTGAAACTGCCTGCAAAACAAGACTTTTTTCAAGCTCGCATTCAATATTTCTGTTTACCGTGTCAGGATCGCTTCCGAGAACATCGCATAAGAGCAGTTCATTGCCGTCCCAGTCCGTGTTCAGCGGTTCGTCAATCGATACCTCGTTTTTCAGTTGCGATGATTTTCGTAAAAACATCAGAATTTCGTTTTCAATACATCTTGATGCGTAGGTTGCAAGCTTAATATTCTTTTCGGGAGAAAAGGTGTTCACCGCCTTGATAAGCCCGATTGTGCCTATTGAAATCAAATCCTCCGCACTTGCATTCGGAGTTTCAAACTTTTTTGCAATATATACCACAAGTCTTAAATTGTGGACAATAAGCGGTTCTCTTGCCTTACTGTCTCCTTTTGCAATATTCTCCATAATATGCTGTTCTTCTTCTCGTGTAAGCGGTGGGGGGAGAGTTTCACTGCCGTTAATGTAGAATATTTCATTTTCAATAACGAGTGCAAATCGGATTTTCTGAATAACCTTCATTAAAAACATAACATTGCTCCTATTCTGATATTTTTACAAGTTCGTATGGTATGATTGCCTTAACATCTCCTTTCAATACATCATTACATATGCCTATATAAATGTTTTTGCAGATTTCCTTGCCGTCAATTTTAACCTTATCGGGAGGAAATCCTTTTACAATTCCGTTTCCGCCAAGGCTTTCAAACGGAATAATCCTTGTTTTGGTTTCATCGGGAACATAATCATCAAAAATATTTTGTTCAGCAATAATGACATAATTTCCCGAAAACGGTTCAACAAGGTTGCAACCCGTATCAATCTTTGCAGGGAAAAAATAGCTTTGTTCGTTAACCTTGATTTCAACTTTGCAAACTCCCGAACCGTTGCCCCCCTTCGTCAATATTTTCGTCAATTTGAGAATATAATAACAGACAAGAGTTAAAATAATCAGGAGGACGGGCGAAATGTTAAAATACACTGTGTCGTTGTATACTTCCATACCTTTCGGTTTGAAAGCGTTGTACAGAAACATCATAATTCCGCAGAATGAAAATGAGAGAGAAAGAAACACGGATATTCGTTTGATAAAACACTTAAACGGACACTTGCCGAATGCACATAATACAATTCCGGCGGCACATAAAACATCGATAGGTATATTCAAAAAGAAAGGCAGGGGAGGGAAAAGTGCAATAAGACTTTGCACTCCCCCCAGAAGCGACGCAAGCAACATTTTTTTAAACGAAGTGTTGATACAAAGAGCCTTTTTGGCGCATAAAATAAGTATAAAGTCAATGAAAACATTTACGGTAATCAGTACATCTATGTAAACAGATTTCATTTTATTCCCCCTGCGGAATGCTGTTCTAATAACATTTCCATTAAATTTATTACCTTTGCTTATTATCTCACAAGCGAAAAATAATAATTGTCAAAATATGGTCAGGAGGTAAATTATTGATTGCAGGATTAATTATCGGATTGTTTATAGGCGGATTTGTCGGCGTAAGTGTAATGTGCCTTTTATATTACACAAGGGACTGACAAAAGAAAAGCGTGCAGTTTAATTCAGACTGCACGCTTATTGCATATTTTGCTGTATTTTGATTATGATTTAAGGTTTCTTGTGCCGAGGAAAAGGACTGCCAGCATTCCCGAACCTACATGAGTACCGATTACAGGACCGATATCCGTCATGACAACTTCCTTGCACTTACCCTTGATTGCCTTTTTAAGTTCTTCGGCGCCTTCCGGATTATCCGCATGGGCAACCATAACAACGCTGTCTTTGAGATTTTCGGCGTCTCTTTCAAGGTGTTTTACGAGAGCCGGAACAACATTGCTCTTACCTCTGATTTTTGCAACATTGATAAGATGACCTTCATCGTCAACACTGAGGAGCGGTTTAATTTGCAAAGCTTTGCCGAATGTTGCGGAAACAGCGGAAATTCTACCGCCTTTCTTGAGTTGATCAAGGTCTTCAACAACAAACCAATGACATACTTTTATACGGGTGTCTTCAATGTATTCTTTTAGTTCGTCAATTGTAGCGCCTTCGCTGTATTTTTTGCCTGCAAGGTAGATGAGAAGTCCAAGTCCTGCCGAATCGCAAAGAGAATCAATTGCAATAATCTTTCTGTCCGGATAAACTTCCTTTAAATCCTTAACAGCCATCATACAGGTGTTGTATGTTCCGCTCAAGCCTGTTGAAATGCCTGTGTAAATGATATCTTTGCCGGCTTTAAGATAGTTTTCAAAGCTCTTGTAAAAGCTGTCATAGTTAATCTGTGTTGTCTTTGAATCAATACCATCTTTAAGCTTACTGTAGAATTCCGAGAGGCTCATCATTCTGCAATCCGGATAATGAAGATAGGACTTGTCCTCCATATGAAATTCCATCGGAAGAACTTCAACGCCGATTTCGTTAACAAGCTCCTGTGTAAGGTCGCAGGAGGCATCTGTCATAAATACATAATTCATAATTATCGCTCCTTTTTTGCGAAAATATTGTGATTCAATTCTAACAAATTATGATATAAATGTCAATGAATATAATGACCGTTCCTTTTCATATATATGTATATCAAAAACAGATTTCGGAGTGGTTATATGAATTGCAGATTTACCGATTTAAGACATAAGGAAGTCATAAGCGCCTGTGACGGAACAAGAATAGGATTTATCGACGATGTTATTGTGGATACCAAATGCGCAACTGTTGTGTCAATTGTTATTTTCGGCAGACCGGGATTTTTTAGTCTGGTGGGAAAATGTCAGGACTACATAATTCCGTGGGAGAAAATTGACCTCATAGGAGAGGATACGGTAATCATCAGCTGCCAGACTCCAAAGCCAGTAAAAAAGCCGAAAAAAACCCGTTTTGGGGCTAAATTTTGAATTTTTTCAAATTTTCGCATTAAGGCAAAATAACCTAAGAAATATTTGCTAAATTATGCATAATGCACAAATCATTATTTTTTTAAGAAATTAAAACCACATAAGTAACATTTCGGTTACAATTGTTACAATTTATCTTCCCCTGTCAAACTTGCAATTTTCAAAAGTTTGTGCTTTAATACAATTGCAATTGTGTGTTTGATAAAATTTTACGACTAAAGGACTTGGCACATTTTTTAACAGATAACTACATCTTGTATATACGATTGCTTTTGATGGCAGTTATAGTAGTTACCTTAATGTGCAAAAATCACAGGGAGGATAAATTTTTGAGAGCGACAAACTATAAACACTACGGATGTGACAACAATTCGGAGAGTTCAAAGAGAACTCGCAAACCCGAAAAGAAGTCAAAACGCAAAGGCTTTAAGGCATTATCCTATGCTATTGCGGTATCTCTGGCGGCAGCTGCTCTTGTTGTTCCGACAACAACTCTTGCACCGGATGTAGATGCTTTTGAAGACAGCCGTGCTGCTTCGCTTGCAGTCGGTAACATCAATGATTTTTCACTCGTTATTACAGATAACTGCGTTGAAGAAACTACTGCCCCCGTAACCCAAGAGATTGCAACATCCGCAGCGACTACACAGAAAACAACTGAAAAGGAAACTAAATCTGCAAAAACTGCGAAGAAGAAAGCCGAAAGTTCACAGGCTTCCAAAAAAGCTGAAAGTTTAAAGTCAGAGCCTTCAGAGTCAGAAACTTCACAGAGCTATACAAGCTATGTTGACAGTTCATCGGATAACAGCAGTTCCGCATCTAATTCATCGGATTACGGCTATACAGACAGTAATCAGAGTGGCTACCTTGTAAGTATCGCCAATCCGGATCCGTCCTACAATCCTTCTCCTGTTTCTCTTTCAAGTTATGACAGAGAGAAACTCGAAAGACTTGTAATGGGCGAAGGTGGTTCAATGGGTTACACAGGCTGTGCCCTTATTGCACAGTCAATCCGTGACGCAATGAACCGTTCAAACACAACATCAATTGACAGAATTATTTCGGAATATCAGTATTACGGTTCGACTGATTATGCACCGAATCAAGATGTAAAAGATGCTGTTTCCTTTATCTTTGATCAGAACGGCTCGGCAGTTCAGCACAGAGTTCTTTGCTTCTATGTCGGTTCAAGCAGCTGGCATGAATCACAGAATTACATCACAAGCATCGGTAATGTAAGATTCTTTGATTTGTGGTATTGATCGGAGTTTCCGAAAACAATTTAATATTTAAGAAAATATCAGGTGTTTTTGAAAAAACTTTTTCGAAAACACTTGATTTTTTTTACTTTTATGGTATAATATACAGGCAATTCGCACGCTGATGCTTGTCAACAGGGTGGCAGATTCATAGAATTTGCTTATTGCGTTGATAAAAACAAAGGCACAGCGGAGGTTTTAACCTAAGGAGGATTTTTATTATGGCAGTAGTTTCAATGAAACAGCTTCTTGAAGCAGGTGTTCACTTTGGTCACCAGACAAGAAGATGGAACCCTAAGATGGCTGAGTACATTTTTACTGAGCGTAACGGTATCTACATTATCGACCTTCAGAAGAGTGTAAAGAAGCTTGAAGAAGCTTACAACTTTGTTCGTGAGCTTTCAGCAGAAGGCAAGAGCGTTCTCTTTGTAGGTACAAAGAAGCAGGCTCAGGATTCTGTTAAGGAAGAGGCAGAGCGTGCAGGCGCTTACTATGTAAATGCAAGATGGCTCGGCGGTATGCTCACAAACTTTGCAACAATCAGAAGAAGAATTGCTCGTTTAAAGCAGCTCCGTGCTATGCAGGAAGACGGCACATTTGATCTTCTTCCTAAGAAGGAAGTTATTAAGCTCAACCTCGAAATTGAGAAGCTTGAGAAGTTCATGGGCGGTATCAAGGATATGACAGAGATGCCGGGCGCACTTTTCATTGTTGATCCAAGAAAAGAAAGAATTGCCGTTTCAGAGGCAAAGAAGCTCAATATTCCGATCGTTGCTATCGTAGATACAAACTGCGATCCTGATGAGATTGACTATGTAATCCCGGGTAACGATGACGCTATTCGTGCAGTAAAGCTTATTGCAGGTGCAATGGCTAACGCTGTTATCGAAGGCAGAGAGGGCCGCATGGGCGCTGCAGCTGTTGAGGAAGAGACAGCTGAATAATCATTTGTGATTATAACCCCGTTTTATATAAATTTATTTGAAAGGATGTTTTCAAAATGGCAGCATTTACAGCTCAGGATGTAAAGACATTAAGAGAAAAAACAGGCTGCGGCATGATGGATTGCAAAAAGGCACTCACAAATGCCGACGGTGATATGGATAAAGCAGTTGACTTTTTAAGAGAACAGGGACTTGCTAAGCAGGCTAAGAAGGCAGGCAGAATAGCAGCAGAAGGCGTTGCATACGCTTGCACAAACGATGACCTCTCAGTAGGTGTTGTTGTAGAAGTTAACGCTGAAACAGACTTTGTTGCTAAGAACGATTCATTTATGGATTTTGTTAAGGCTTGTGCTAACACAATTATCGAGCAGAACCCTGCTGATGTTGAGGCTCTCCTCACACTCAAGGCAACAGGTTCAGAGCAGACAATCGCTGAAATGCTTCAGGAAAAGGTTCTCACAATTGGCGAGAATATCCAGATTCGTCGTTTTGAGCGTATGGAAGGTGCTTGTGTTGCTTATGTACACGCAGGCGGTAAGATTGGCGTTCTCGTTAACTTTGATACAGACCTCGCTGCAAAGCCGGAGTTTGTTGCATACGGCAAGGATGTTGCAATGCAGATTGCAGCTCTTAACACTCCTTACCTCAATGAGAGTGAAGTTCCTGCAGAAATCATCGAGCATGAGAAAGAAGTTATGCGTCAGCAGGTAATCAATGAAGGTAAGCCGGAGCAGATTGCTGACAAGATTGTTATGGGTAAGATTGGTAAGTTCTACAAGGAGAACTGCCTTCTTGACCAGGAGTTCGTTAAGGACAATAAGATCAATATCAAGCAGTACACTCAGAATACTGCTAAGGAGCTTGGCGGTTCTATCGAAATCAAGAAATTCGTTCGCTTTGAAAAGGGCGAGGGCATTGAAAAGCGTCAGGATGACTTTGCTGCAGAAGTTGCAAGCATGGTTAAATAATTATTTTGGCGTACAAAGCATAATAATCGGAGCAGAGAATGACTTCTCTGCTCTCGGTTTGCAGAAAACTCGAAATTCAGTTTGACCGAATTTCGAGTTTTAATTTTTGGGAATTTTTAAATATCGCAAATTGCAATAGCAAGTTGAAAAAATAAATTTTATTTTTTCGAAATTAACGCTTGACAAACAAATGTATATGTAATATAATAGTCAGGTAAAATAAAGCAAAGCAGAGATGCTTTCACCTGTGGGGTGCCGTCTGCATGGGTCAATACCGAAGTTTTCTAGTATTGTTATGCGGACGGAGTGTTTCTGTCCGCATTTATTGTTTTTATGAGACTTTGGAGGTGTTTACCCATCAGCAAGAAAGAAATTCAGATTAACGAAGAAATCCGTGACAAAGAGTTGAGAGTTATCGGCTCTGATGGTCAGCAGCTTGGCATTATGTCAGCTAAAGAAGCACTTGATTTGGCAGAACAGAAGAACCTTGACTTGGTTAAAATTGCTCCGCAGAGCAATCCTCCTGTATGCAAAATTATGGATTACGGAAAATACCGTTTTGAACAGGCTAAAAGGGAAAAGGAAGCAAGAAAAAATCAGAGAGTTGTTGATATCAAGGAAGTAAGGCTTTCTCTTAATATCGATACACACGATTTTAATACAAAGCTTAATAATGCTCTGAAGTTTATCAAACACGGCGATAAGGTTAAGGTTTCAATTCGTTTCAGAGGTCGTGAAATGGGACACCCTGAAATCGGTCTTGAAACAATGAAACGATTTGCTGATGCTTGCAGTGAAACAGCTGTTGTCGAAAAGCCTGCAAAGCTTGAAGGCAGAAATATGCTTATGTTTCTTGCACCAAAGACTAATAAGTAATTAAAGCTAAGGAGGATACTAATATGCCTAAAATTAAAACTCACAGCGGTGCCAAAAAGAGATTCAAACTTTCTAAGAACGGTAAGGTTATCCGTGCTCACGCTAACAAAAGTCACATCTTGAACAAGAAGACAACAAAGCGTAAAAGAGGTCTTCGTCAGACTGTTGCTGCAGATAAGACAAACACAGCTCAGATCAAGCGTCTTATTCCTTACAAATAATCATTGAGGACTACTAACTAACATAAACGGAGGTAATATATAATGGCACGAGTAAAAGGTGCGATGATGACTCGCAAAAGAAGAAAAAAGACATTAAAGCTTGCTAAGGGTTACTGGGGTGCAAAATCAAGACACTTTAAAATGGCTAAACAGGCTGTTATGAAGTCCGGCAATTATGCATATATCGGTCGTAAGCAGAGAAAGAGAGATTTCCGTCGTCTTTGGATTACTCGTATTTCGGCTGCCTGCAAGGCTAACGGCACAAATTATTCAACTTTCATGAACGGCTTGAAGAAGGCTGGCGTTGCTCTTAACCGTAAGATGCTCTCTGAAATTGCAATTTCAGACCCTGCTGCTTTTACTTCGCTTGTTGAACAGGCTAAGAACGCTTAATTTAACTTACTTTGTAATTGCGTTTGGGTTATCCCAAACGCAATTGTTTTTTACAGAAAATTGGATGGTTTTATGACTATACTTTCAAGTAAAGATAATTCTAATATAAAAAATGCCGTAAAGCTCAGAAAAAGTGCAAAATATAGGCGTGAATCAGGACGTTTCATTGCAGAAGGTGTTCGCATTTGTATGGATGCAATGCTCAGTAAGGCACATATTGACACCTTTTTCGCAAGTGAAAAGGCCAGTGAGAAATATGCGGATGACTTTTCAAATCTGCAAAAATATTCCGACAAAACATTCATTGTATCTGATAAGATATTTAATCAGATGTGTGATACAGAGTCGCCTCAAGGATTTCTGTGTGTAATAAAAGCACTTGACAAAACTGCTTGTTTTGATAAAATAAAGACTGGTGACAAATTTTTGGCACTCGATAATCTGCAGGATCCCGGCAATTTAGGTACAATTCTTAGAACGGCTGAGGCTCTGAATGTTACCGGTATCGTTCTTTCTGCCGATTGTTGCGATATTTACAGTCCTAAAGTTGTAAGAGGCAGTATGGGGGCAGTGTTCAGACTTCCGTTTGTTGTGTCGGATACAATTTCAGGTTATCTGAATGCACACAGTGAACTTGAATCTTATGCGGCGGTCGTATCGGCGTCGGCTGATAAGATTACAACGACTCCCTTTGTTTCACCTTGCATCGTTGCAGTAGGTAATGAAGGAAACGGTCTTAAAGAAGAAACAATAAGTGCCTGTAAACATAAAATTACTATTCCTATGGATGGAAGAGCCGAGTCGCTTAATGCCGCCGTTGCGGCGTCAATAATAATGTGGGAAATGATGAAATGATTTCGCGTAATGCCTGTTACTGGATTTGGATTACACTTTCGATAGGCTATAATAATCCAAAGGTAAAGAGAATATCCGAAATGTATTCCGATGTGTCTGCCTTTTATTACGGTGGTATTTCGGAGTGGCGTCTTTGCGGAATTTTTTCACAAAAAGACATTGAACGATTTTCTTCAACCGGTCTTGATGACGCTAAGAAAATCGTAGACAGATGTATTGAATGCAATTATTCGATATTATGCATTGACGATGAATTGTTTCCGAAATGTCTTTACAATATTGAATGTCCTCCTGCTCTCATATATGTAAACGGTGTTATGCCTGATATTGATAATACTTTTTCAATCGGTATTGTCGGTACTCGCAGAGCAACTAAGTATGGAATAGAAAATTCCTATCGCTTTGCATATGCACTTTCAAAATACGGAACAATTATAGTCAGCGGAGGCGCATTAGGTGTTGACGGTGCGTCGCACAGAGGCGCACTTGCTACGGACGGAATTACAATTTGCGTCAGAGGTTGCGGACTTAATTGTTCATATCTCAGGGAAAATTCAGATATTAGAAGTACAATTCCAAAAAGAGGTGCTGTCATTACAGAGTATCCGCCTGATGAAACGCCGAGGAATTACTATTTCCCTGCCCGAAACAGAATTATAGCCGCTTTATCGGACGGATTGCTTGTTATGGAAGCGGGAAAGAAGAGCGGTTCGCTTATTACCGCAAATCTTGCCGCAGAACAGGGCAAAACAATTTTTGCTCTGCTCGGAAATAACAGTCCTCAGAATGAAGGTTCAAACGCTCTTATTAAAGAAGGTCTTGCAATACCCGTTACCGATTTTATGGACATACTCTGCGAGTTTGACAGCCTGTATGCAACCACTGATGATGAATTTGATATTGACAATATTTCTCTTGCTGATACGGGCAATTTTCCTGTTAAAGGTATAAGAAAACAAGCTCCTGCAAGAATTTATGTTAATAAACAAAATGATCAACCGCCGGCTAAAACCGCAGTGCCGTATGTATCAGAAAAATCAGAAACGGTTGTGCAAAAACCTGTTCATAAAGAAAACTTAAATTTGCCAAAAACAGCTCAGGATGTATATGAATACATCGGTAATGAGCCTGTTCATATAGATAAAATTTCAGCTGATTTGAAAATCCCTGTGTTTAAGGTGCTTACCGCACTTACGATGCTTGAAATGAAAGATCTTGTTTCGGCACTACAGGGAAGAAATTATATTTTAAAATGATATTTACCGAATATTCTTATTCGTTATCCGATATTCCGTTGCCCTTTTACACATAACAGGGCAGAAAGGCAGTGAAAACATATGTCAGATTTAGTAATTGTTGAGTCACCTGCTAAGGCAAAAACAATTAAAAAATACCTTGGTAGTGGTTACGAAGTTGTTGCTTCAATGGGTCATGTCCGTGATTTGCCTAAATCAAGATTAAGTGTTGATATAAAAAAGAACTTTGCTCCAAAGTATGAAATTATAAAAGGAAAAGAAAAACTTGTTGATGATTTAAAATCAGCCGCTGAAAAAAGCGAGCATATTTATTTAGCAACCGACCCTGACCGTGAGGGAGAGGCAATTTCTTGGCATCTTGCCTATATTCTCGGTTTACCCACAGATGAAACTAACCGTGTGGAATTCAATGAAATTACAAAATCCGGTGTTACAAACGGTATGAGCAATCCGAGATCAATTAATATTGACCTTGTAAATGCTCAGCAGGCAAGAAGAATTCTTGACAGACTTGTCGGTTATAAACTCAGTCCGTTTATTTCTCAGAAAATTAGAAGAGGTCTTTCTGCAGGTCGAGTTCAGTCTGTTGCTGTAAGAATTATTGTTGACAGAGAAGAGGAAATCAGAAAATTCAAGCCTGAGGAATACTGGTCGATTGATGCAAAGTTCATCCCAAAGGGCAGCAGAAAATCTTTTTCTGCATCTTTATATTCCGATGAAAACGGTAAGATTAAGATTACCAACGGTGAACAGGCTGATAAAATTGAGGCTGATCTTCAAAATGCCGAGTATGTAATTACAAAGGTTAAGAACGGTACAAGAAAGAAATCTCCTGCACCTCCGTTTATAACATCAACTCTTCAGCAGGAAGCATCGAGAAAACTCGGTTTCCAGTCGAGAAGAACAATGAAGGTTGCTCAGGAACTCTACGAAGGCGTTGATATCGAAGGTATGGGTGCAACCGGTCTTATCACTTATATGAGAACAGACTCACTCAGAATTTCAAATGTTGCAATTGAAGAGGTAACCGAATACATAAAAAATTCTTACGGTGAAAAGTTTCTTCCGCCAAAGCCAAGATTTTTTAAATCAAGAAGTAATGCACAGGACGGTCATGAAGCTATAAGACCGTCAATGCCCTCTCTTACTCCCGACAGCGTAAAGGCAAGCCTTACATCGGATCAGTATAAGCTATATAAGCTCATTTGGAACAGATTTACTGCATCACAAATGGCTGATTGTATCCAGAAAACAACACAGGCTGATATTGTTGCCAACGGTTATACATTTAAGGCGTCGGGATACAGAGTTGATTTTGAAGGCTTTACAACACTCTATGTGGAAAGCAAGGATGTTGAAGAAGAAAAGACTACACAGCTTCCGCCACTTGAAAAAGATATGATTGTGAGATGTAAAGAGTTAAAGAAAAATCAGCACTTTACACAGCCGCCTGCAAGATATACGGAGGCGTCACTCATCAAAGCACTTGAAGAATACGGCATTGGCAGACCGTCAACTTATGCCGCAACTATTACAACAATTACAAGTCATGAATATGTTAAGCGTGAGGGCAAAAGCCTTGTTCCTACGGAACTCGGTGAGGTTACAACCAATCTTATGAAAGAGCGTTTTCCAAAGATCGTAAATGTAAAGTTTACAAATCAGATGGAGGAAGACCTTGATAAGGTTGAAAAAGGAACAGAAGAGTGGCATGCTTTGCTTGACAATTTCTACGGAGATTTTGATAAAACTCTCAAAAAAGCAAAAGCAGATATGGAAGGTGTAAAGCTTCACTTAAAAGAAGACGAAACTGATATTATCTGTGACAAGTGCGGTCGTCAGATGGTTGTTAAAGTCGGCAGATACGGTAAATTTATTGCCTGCCCCGGATACCCTGAATGTAAAAACATCATTAAGTATGTAGAAAAAACGGGTGTTAAGTGTCCTAAGTGCGGCGGCGATGTCATTATCAAGCGTACAAAGACAAAAAGAATTTTTTACGGCTGCTCCAACTATCCCGAGTGTGATTTTGTAAGTTGGAATGAGCCAACAAACGAGAAGTGCCCGCAGTGCGGAGGAATTCTCTTCAAGAAAAAAGGCAAAAAGCCGACATTATTCTGTGCAACAGAGGGATGCGGTTATACTAAAACAGCAGATACGGATGATAAATAAATGCATATTAATGTAATCGGTGCAGGACTTGCAGGTTGTGAGGCGGCAATGCAGATTGCCTCTCGCGGAATAAAAGTGCATCTTTATGAAATGAAACCGAATAAAAAAACGCCTGCTCATCATACTGAGAAATACGCTGAACTTGTTTGTTCAAATTCTCTTAAAGCTATGCGTGTTGAAAGCGCCGCAGGGCTTTTGAAAGAAGAAATGCGCAGACTCGATTCTTTCCTTATGAAGTGTGCAGATGCCTGCAAAGTTCCTGCAGGCGGAGCACTTGCCGTTGACAGAGATATTTTTTCTTCTCTTGCAACTGAAGGCATAAAGAGCTGTGAGCTTATTGAGGTTTACGAAGAAGAAGTTTGTGAAATTCCGAAAGATGAAATCACGGTTGTGGCAAGCGGACCGCTTACTTCTGAACCGCTTGCCGAATATATAAGGGGAATGTTCGGTTCCTCACTTTCGTTTTTTGATGCCGCCGCTCCTATTGTTACCGCTGAAAGTATTGACATGGAGTACGCTTTTTGTGCATCAAGATACGATAAGGGCGACGGTGACGATTATATCAACTGTCCGATGAACAAGGAAGAATATGAAACCTTCTACAATGCACTCATATCGGCAGAAAGAGCACCTTTGCATGATTGCGATGTCAGCAATCCGAAAGTGTATGAGGGCTGTATGCCTGTTGAGGTAATGGCACAAAGAGGCGAGGGAACACTTCGCTTTGGTCCTATGAAACCTGTCGGTCTTGTGAATCCAAAGACAGGTCACAGACCTTGGGCGGTTCTTCAGCTCAGAAAAGAAAACAAAGCCGGCAATATGTACAATCTTGTAGGATTTCAGACTAATCTTAAATTCCCCGAACAAAAGAGAGTGTTTTCGCTTATTCCTGCACTTCATAATGCAGACTTTGTTCGTTATGGTGTTATGCACAGAAATACTTTTCTTGATTCGCCGAGAATACTTAACAGCGATTTTTCTGTTAAGGACAATCATAGTCTTTTTTTTGCCGGTCAGATTACAGGTGTTGAAGGATACATGGAATCTGCAGCTTCGGGAATTATGGCAGGAATAAATGCTTGTCGAGTTGCTGAGGGGAAAAGCACAATTACATTACCAAATGATACAATGATTGGCGCACTTTCGGCATACATCTCTGATTCGTCGGTTAAAAAGTTTCAGCCAATGGGTGCAAACTTCGGAGTTTTGCCGGAGCTTGAAAACCGACCGAGGGATAAAAAAGAGCGTGGTGCAGCTTATTCTGCAAGAGCGTTGAAAAGTTTGGATAATTATTTAAAGGATATTTAAGGTGAATGGAATGAACATAATTGTTGACGCATTCGGCGGTGATAACGCTCCATTGGAAATTATCAAAGGCTGTGTTGAGGCAGTTGCCGAATATAACATAAATGTAACTTTGACCGGTGATGAAACCAAAATTAAAAATGTATTTTCGGAAAACTCACTTTCAATGAATAATATTGATATTTGTCATTGTACACAGAAAATCACAATGGAAGATTCTGCTGAGTCTGTTCTTAAAGAAAAAAAGGACAGTTCTATGGCTGTAGGTCTTCGCTTGCTTAACGAGGGCAAGGGCGATGCATTTGTCAGTGCAGGAAACAGCGGTGCGTTGTGTGTCGGCGCAACTCTTGCAATAAAAAGAATCAAGGAAATTAAACGCCCTGCATTTGCTCCTGTTATGCCGTCTGAAAGCGGATTCTTTATGCTTATGGACGGCGGTGCAAATGTTGAGTGTCGTCCCGAAATGCTGTATCAGTTTGCTGTTATGGGTTCAATATATATGGAAAAGGTTATGGGTATCAAAAACCCCCGTGTCGGACTTGCCAATGTCGGTGCAGAAGAACACAAGGGAACAGAACTTTACAGAAATACGCATGAACTTCTTCAGAACAGCAACTTGAATTTCATCGGAAATGTAGAAGGCAGGGATATTCCGAACGGAGTGTGTGATGTTGTAGTTTGTGACGGCTTTACAGGTAATTTGATTCTCAAAACATATGAGGGCGTTGCTCTTGTAATGATGAATCAGATTAAAAATATGTTTATGGGCAGCGTCAAGGGTAAACTTGCAGCAGGTCTTGTTATGAAGGACCTTAAAAATATGAAAACGCATTTTGATTACAACAGATACGGCGGTGCGCCTATTCTCGGTGCATCAAAGCCGGTGTTCAAAGCACACGGAAGTGCCAAGGCTGTTACAGTTAAGAATGCTATCAGACTTTCTGTTGAATATGTAAAAGCAAACGCTATTGAAGCGATCTCTTCATCACTTTAATTTTTGCAAATAATGTTGCTTTAGGAGTTTTATAATGGAAGATTTACAAAAGAGAATCGGCTATACATTCAAAAATACAGATTTGCTTACAGAGGCACTTACTCATTCTTCTTATGCAAATGAACATAGGGCTAAACACATAAAATATAATGAAAGACTTGAATTTCTCGGTGATGCGGTACTTTCAATTGTTGTTTCCGATTATATTTTCAAGCATTGTCCCGAACTTCCCGAAGGCGAATTGACAAAGCTCAGAGCGTCACTTGTCTGCGAGAAAACTCTTTTTGAATTTGCAAAGCAGATTGAACTCGGAAAGTACCTTGTGTTAAGTAAAGGCGAAAGAAACAACGGCGGTGCAGAACGCCCGTCAATTCTTTCGGATGCCTTTGAGGCTTTGATTGCAGCAATTTATATTGACGGTGGTATTGATCCTGCGTCGAAACATATTCTTAATTTTGTAATTCCTGCAATCAAGAACTCAAAGAAGAAGAAGCTTAACGATTATAAAACCGCCTTGCAGGAGATTATCCAGAAGAATCCCGGCGAACAGCTTGAATATGTTCTCGTTGGTGAAAGCGGTCCTGACCACAACAAGCACTTTGTTGTTGAAGTTCATCTCAACAGTAATGTAATCGGCAAAGGCGGCGGAAGAAGTAAGAAAGAAGCGGAGCAACAGGCCGCCAGAGAAGCTTTGGAGCTGATGGGTTATTAAACACAGTAATGTATCAATTTTTATTCCGCACAACGGTTGTCCGCATATGTGCAGTTTTTGCAATCAAAATAAGATAACAGGTCAGGCATATCAGCCGACTCCCCTTGATGTTGAACAGACACTTGGTAAAGCGGCTTCTGATTTGGGCGAACGCACCAAAAATGCAGAAATTGCATTTTTCGGCGGAAGTTTTACAGCTATAGACAGAACCTATATGTTATCTCTCCTTGATGCAACTAAAAAGTTCAGAGATAAATTTTGCGGAATAAGAATTTCTACCCGTCCCGACTATATTGATAAAGAAATTCTTGATATTTTGAAAAGCTATGGTGTGACATCAATTGAACTTGGTGCGCAATCTATGTCAGACGATGTACTGCTTGCAAATGACAGAGGACATAGCGCTGAAAGTGTTTTCAAATCCTCAGAGCTTATTAAAAGTTACGGCTTTTCACTTGGCTTGCAGATGATGACGGGACTGTATAAATCAGATATTCAAAAGGATTTATACACAGCCGAAACATTTGTGAAAATAAATCCCGATACCGTAAGGATTTATCCTACGGTCATCATGAAAGATACAAAGCTTGCCGAACTTTACCTTAACGGAGAATACACACCGTATAATCTTGAAAAGTCCGTCAACCTTTGTTCAAAGCTGATTGAGCTTTTTGAAAAGAACAATATAAAAATTATCAGGCTCGGACTTCATTATTCCGACAGCCTTGTAAATAACAGCCACGGTGACAACTATCACCCGGCTTTTAAGGAATTGTGCGAAAATAAGCTTTTTTATGATAAGTTTATCGAAAAAGCAAAAGATTTTCCCGATTTGAATGAAATTAAAACGGTTGTTATCAATTCTAAATCTCTGTCGAAATTTCTCGGACAAAAGAGAAGTAATGTAAAAAAATTGAATGAACTCGGATATAATTTTTCGGTTTGTTTTGACGATACTTTGCAGAAATATGAATTATATTTAAAATAGGAGCTTGCTGATGCGATTAAAGTCTTTGGAAATTCAAGGTTTCAAGACCTTTCCCGATAAAACTAAATTATCTTTTGAACAGGGAATTACCTCGGTTGTCGGTCCTAACGGTTCAGGCAAAAGTAACATCAGTGACGCTATCCGCTGGGTTCTCGGTGAACAGTCCCCGAAGAGCCTTCGTTGTGCCAAAATGGAAGATGTTGTCTTTAACGGAACAGATAAGCGTAAAAGACAGGGCTATGCCGAAGTTACTCTGAATATTGATAACAAAGACCGTGCTCTTGATTTTAACGGTGATGACATAGCCGTTACAAGAAGATACTACAGAAGCGGCGAAAGCGAATATCTTATCAATAAAGCGGCTGTTCGTCTTAAAGACATCAACGAACTCTTTATGGACACAGGCCTCGGTCGTGATGGTTATTCAATGATTGGTCAGGGTAAGATTGACAGCATTGTTTCATCAAAGGGTGAGGACAGACGAGAGATTTTTGAAGAAGCTGCGGGTATTTCTCGCTACAGATACAGAAAAATTGACGCTGAGAGAAAGCTAAAAAGTACGGAGGACAACCTTTTAAGACTTCGTGACATTGTAACCGAACTTGAAGAAAGAGTCGGTCCTCTTGAAAAGCAGTCTGAAAAAGCTCAAAAATTTCTTGAATATTCCGAAGAAAAAAGAGGTCTTGAAATTGCACTCTGGCTTTTAACTCTTGACCGTTCACAAAATGAATTAAAGGTTCAGGATGAGAAAATTTCAATTGCAAAATCTCAATATGATGACGCAGAAACTGCACTTGAACAAATTCAGACCGAAAGTGAAGAAATTTACATAAGAAACGGTGAGTATTCTTCTAAAATAGAAAATATCAGAACCGAAATCACGGATATTGAATCGCAGATTTCAGAGAAGCGTTCTCTTGTGTCTGTTGCGGAGAATGATATTCTGCATAACAATGAAAATATTGACAGAATAAAAAATGACATTGCCCAATTTGATGTAAATTCCGATGAACTTGAAAAGCGAATTGCGGATAAAGAAAAAGAAATTTCGGAGCTTGATGCTGATATAATCGCTAAAAAGAAAAAGTACAGTGAGCTTTCGGAACAGCTTAACGAAATTAATACGACTTCGGGTAAAAGCAGTGATGTTTTGCAGGAAATTACTGCCGAACTTTCTGTTCTTACTTCAAAGTCGGCTGATGCAAGAGTTACCGAGATGACTGCCGAAAGCACGGTTTCGGAACTTAATTCAAGAATAGAATCTTTAATTTCATCAAATGACGAAAAGAAAACGCAGTCTGAAGAACTTGCCGATATTTCAAAAGATTATGATAATAAAATCGGTGTTGCAGAAGAAAAAATTGAATCGCTGAAAAATACAATAGACGGTTTACAGCTTAAACTGTCTTCAAAAGAAAAGAAAAAAGACGAACTCCGTGAAGAAAGCAACAAACTTATGCTTGATGTCAAGGAGCATATGAGAAAAATTTCATTCCTTGAAAATCTTGAGCGTAATCTTGAGGGCTTTTCAAAGAGCGTAAAAACAGTTGTCAATGCTCAAAGTCACGGCAAGGTTCACGGAATATGCGGTCCTGTTTCACGAGTAATTTCAGTTCCGAAAGAATACGGAGTTGCAATTGAAACGGCTCTCGGTTCGGCTATGCAGAACATTGTAACCGAAACCGATGAGGATGCAAAGCGGGCAATTAGATATCTTAAATCCGTTGACGGCGGTCGTGCAACATTTCTTCCGCTTAACACAATCAAGCCGAGAGAACTCCGTGAAAACGGTCTTGAAGATTGCTACGGATTTGTAGGGGTTGCCGCAAATCTTTGTTCATGCGATAATAAATACAACGGAATCCTCTATTCCTTACTCGGCAAAATTGTGATTGCAGAGGATTTGAACTGTGCAACAACAATTGCTAAGAAATATTCTTACAGATTTAAAATTGTAACTCTTGACGGTCAGGTTGTTAATGCCGGCGGTTCACTCACAGGCGGTTCGCTTAACAGAAACACAGGACTTCTCAGCAGAGCAAATGAGATTGAAACACTTAAAAAGCAGACTACCGTCCTTGAACAGAAATCAAAAGATGCCGAAAACAGAAGTGTTGAAATTTCTCGTGAATATTCGGCGTTTGAGGCTCAGCTTCTCGGTTCAAGAGCAGATCTTTCAAATCTTCGACAAGACCTTGTAAGACTCGAGGCTGAAAAGAGAGCTTGTGACAATGAACTTGCCAATGCAGGTGCTTCTGTTGAAAATTCAATGAATGAAATTACAAATTGTCGTCGGAGAATTGAAACTCTTGAAAAAGATAAAAATTCCGCAAAGCGGCTCCTTGTTGAACTCAATAAGAAAATCCTTGCTGCCGAAGAAAAGGTAAATGAACTTACGGGCAGCAGAGCAGAGCTTACAAAAAAGCGTGAAGAAATTTCTTTGCAGTTACAGAATCTGCGACTTGAAATTGTTTCTTCGCAAAAGGATATCGACGCTCTTAATTCGGATATTGTTTTTGCAAAATCAACAGGCAATGAAAACCTTGAAAGAAAAGCAGAATTAAATCAAGAGATTGAGAGAATCAAAAGTGTTATTCTTGAAAAGACAGAGCTTATAAATTCTACAAGTGCAGAAATTGAAAAGTTGATTGCCAATCAGAATGAACGCTCAAAAGCTATTGAAAAAATCAATGCTGACAGAGAACAGCTTGAAAAACGCAGTGCCGAAATCAGAACTATTGAGCGTGATAAAACATCAGAGCGTGAAACCTCCGGCAGAGAGCTTGCCAGACTTGAAGAGAGAAAAATCAACATTCAGAAGCAATATGATGATATCATCTCAAAGCTTTGGGAAGAATACGAACTGACGAGACGAGAGGCAGAAGATTGTGCTGTTGAAATTGATGACTCAAAACAGGCACAGAGGCGACTTAACGAGCTTAAACAAAAAATCAGGTCTTTGGGAAATGTAAATGTGTCCGCTATTGAAGAGTACAAAGAAGTTTCCGAAAGATATGAATTTATGAGCGCACAGGTAAATGATGTTGAAAAGTCAAAGAAAGAGATTGAAAAGCTTATTACTGACCTCACAAAGCAGATGAAAGAAGTGTTTGTGGAGAGCTTTGACCAAATTAACAAGAACTTTACCTACACCTTCAAAGAACTTTTCGGCGGCGGTACAGCGTCACTTTCGCTTGCGGATCCGGAAAATATTCTGACAAGCGGAATTGATATTCTTGTTCATCCGCCGGGTAAGATTGTTATAAATCTTGAGGCGTTGTCAGGCGGTGAAAAAGCGCTTGTTGCAATTGCACTTTATTTTGCTATAATGAAAGTAAGACCTGCTCCGTTCTGCGTAATGGACGAGATAGAGGCGGCTCTTGATGATGTAAATGTTTATCGTTTTGCCGCATATCTTCGCAGAATGACAGATAATACACAGTTTATTCTCATTACGCATCGCCGTGGTACAATGGAAGAAGCCGATGTGCTTTACGGTGTTACAATGCAGGATGAGGGCATTTCAAAATTACTCGAACTTCGTTCAACTGAAGTTGCGGAAAAACTCGGTATAGATTCAAAGTAATTATAAGGACAGTGATAATATGGGATTTTTCAAAAAGATTAAAGAGGGACTGAAAAAAACTCGTGATGCGGTTGTAGGTCAGATTGACTCAATGCTCAAATCTTTTACAAAAATTGACGATGAGCTTTTTGAAGAACTTGAAGAATTGCTCGTTATGGGCGATGTAGGTGTTCCGACAGCCGAAAAGATTTGTAAAGAACTCAGGGAAAGAGTAAAAAAGGAAGGTATAAAAGATCCGTCTGAAATTACTTCGCTTCTCAAAGAAATTATTGCCGATATGCTCAGAGGCGGTGAAGAACTTGATCTTGCAACATCTCCGTCAATTATTCTTGTAATCGGAGTGAACGGTGTAGGAAAAACAACTACAATCGGTAAGCTTGCAAATGCACTTTCAAAAGAGGGTAAAAAAGTTATTCTTGCCGCAGCCGATACATTCAGAGCTGCCGCAATTGAACAGCTTGAAATCTGGGCAGACAGAAGCAAGTGCGAAATTATTAAGCAGAAAGAAGGCAGTGATCCTGCTGCTGTAATTTATGATGCAATTTCAGCCGCAAAGGCAAGACATGCAGATGTAATAATCTGTGATACTGCGGGCAGACTTCATAACAAAAAGCACCTTATGGATGAGCTTGCAAAAATCAACCGTGTAATTGACCGTGAGCTTCCGGATGCGTCAAAAGAAAAGCTTCTTGTTCTTGATGCGACAACAGGTCAGAATGCGGTTAATCAGGCTGAGCAGTTCAGACAGGCAACCGGAATTACGGGCATTGTTCTTACAAAGCTTGACGGCACTGCAAAAGGCGGTGTGGTTCTTGCAATTAAGGACGGTCTTGGAATCCCTGTTAAATATATCGGTGTAGGCGAGCAAATTGACGATTTACAGCCGTTTAATCCGGATGCTTTTGCAGACGCACTTTTCAGCATTAAGGAATGATGAATATGAAGTTTATAATTGCGAGCAATAATAAAAAGAAACTTGTCGAGCTTGAAAGAATACTTAATCCGCTCGGAATCAATGCGGTTACTCCGAAAGAAGAGGGAATAACTCTTGATGATGTAGAGGAGAACGGAACTACTTTTGCCGAAAACGCTTTTCTCAAAGCTAATGCGGCTTATTTAAAAACGGGACTTCCGGCTGTTGCCGATGATTCGGGTTTGTGTGTTGACGCTCTTGACGGCAGACCCGGCGTTTACACGGCTCGCTATGGCGGTGAAGGCTTGACAGATGAAGAAAGATACATTAAACTTCTTGATGAGATGAAAAATGTTGATGATGACAAGCGTTCTGCTCACTTCACTTCTTCAATCTGTTGCATTCTTCCCGACGGTTCAAAGATAACAGCCGAGGGTATTTGTGAAGGTAAAATTGGTTATGAGCCAATCGGCAAAGACGGATTTGGCTATGATCCGATTTTTATGTTTGGTGACAAGAGTTTTGCAGAGCTTTCAGCCGAAGAAAAGGATGCCGTAAGTCATCGAGGAAAGGCTTTGACAGAACTTAAAGCTAAACTTGAAAACTATTTCAAAAACAACTGATTTGAAAGGAATTAATATATGTTGAACAGCAAACAGAGAGCATTTCTCAGAGGACTTGCAAATCGTATTGATACAATTCTTATTGTTGGTAAGGGTGAAATTACGGATAATATCATCAAACAGGCAGACGATGCTCTTACGGCAAGAGAAATTATAAAAGGTAAGGTTCTTGAAAACAGTGCATATTCATCAAGAGAAGCAGCCGAAGCTATCGCAGAAAAATGTTCTGCGGATGTTGTTCAGGTAATCGGTTCAAAATTTGTACTTTACAGAAGAAACGATGATGAGCCTGTTATCGAGCTTCCTAAGGCAAAGAAGTAATTATGAAAACAGGTGTTTTCGGCGGAACTTTTAATCCTGTTCACAAAGGACACATAATGCTTGCCGAGTATTGTATGGACAGTGTTCGACTTGATCGTATTATTATGATACCTACGGCTGTTCCGCCGCACAAAATAAGCAAGAATCTTGCAAGCGAAAACGATCGCCTTAATATGTGTGAACTTGCGTGCAAGGGAAAGAAAAACTTTTCTGTGTCCGATATCGAAATTAAAAGACAGGGAAAAAGCTATACCTACGAAACTGTTACACAGCTAAAAGAAATTTATCCTGATGATCACTTATATACAATAATGGGTGCGGATATGTTTCTGACTCTGGATAGGTGGAAAAATCCCAAAATTATATTTGAAAAATCGTCAATAATAACAATTCCCCGTGATGATGAAAATAAGTCTGAACTTGAAAAATTCTACAAGAATGTTCTGAAACCTATGGGAGCAGATGTGGTTATTCTGCCAAATCCCGTAATAAGCGTATCGTCAACATTCATAAGGGATAACCTTGATGAATTTGATTTGATAAGCGGTATGCTTGATAAAAGTGTTTACGATTATATTATAAAAAATAATTTATATCGGAAGTGAGTGCTTTGAATATCTCTGATTACAAAAAAATAATCCGTGAAAGAATGGGCGATTACAGATTTAGTCACAGTGTAAATGTTGCGAAAGAGGCTAAAAAGCTTGCAAAACATTATGGCGCTGATGAAAATAAGGCTGAGATTGCCGGTATTTTGCATGATATAACCAAAGAAATGCCAAAGGAACAGCAGTTGCAAATTATTATCGACAGTGGTATAATTTTAGACAATGTTCAACTTCATGCACCAAAGCTTTGGCACGGAATGAGCGGAAGCATTGTTGTCCGTGATGAGCTTGGCATTGACGATGAAGATATACTCAACGCAATAAGGTATCACACAACAGGACGAGCGGGAATGAGTCTTTTGGAAAAAGTTATTTTTACCGCTGATTTTACTTCCGAGGAGCGTACATACAGCGGTGTGGCAACAATGAGAAAGAAATCTAAAAAGAGCCTTGAGGAGGCTATGCTTTACGGCTATCAGTTTACATTCAAGGATCTTTCTAAAAGACAGCTTGCGATTCATCCCGATGAAGTTGCCTGCTATAATGAAATTGTTCTGCAAATATCCCAAACGAAAGGAAAAAACAAATGAGTTCTTACGATGAAGCAATACTTGCAGCAAAAGCCCTGAGTTCAAAAAAGGGACTTGATATTCAGATTATAAAAATTGCCGATGTTTCTGTTCTTGCCGACTATATGGTAATTGCAACAGGTACAAGCTCAACCCATGTCAAGGCGCTTGCCGATGAGGTTGAATACAAGCTTGATCAGGCAGGAATTTCGGTAAGTCATATAGAAGGTTACAGATCAAATTCATGGATTCTTCTTGACTACATTGATGTTATTGTCAATGTGTTTGATGATGAGGCCCGTGATTTTTATGACCTTGAAAGACTTTGGCAGGACGGCGAAAGCGTTGACCTGACAGGTATCGTTGATTAATTGCAGGAGGGGTTACTTTGAAATACAATCATAAAGCCGTAGAAGAAAAATGGCAAAAAATTTGGGAAGATAAGGGTGTGTTCCACGCAAGTGAGGACACAGGAAAAGAAAAATTCTATGCTCTTATCGAGTTTCCGTATCCATCGGGACAGGGTCTTCATGTAGGTCATCCCCGTCCGTACACAGCACTTGATACAGTTGCAAGAAAACGCAGACTTGAGGGCTACAATGTTCTTTATCCTATCGGATGGGACGCTTTCGGTCTTCCTACCGAGAACTATGCAATCAAGAACCACATTCACCCTGAAATCGTAACAAAGAAGAATATTGCCCGCTTTAAAAAGCAGATTCAGTCACTCGGCATTTCTTTTGACTGGAGCAGAGAAATCAATACAACAGATCCCGAATACTACAAGTGGACTCAGTGGATTTTTATTCAGCTCTATAAGCACGGTCTTGCTTATAAAAAAGAGATGAATGTAAACTGGTGTACTTCATGCAAGTGCGTTCTTGCAAACGAAGAAGTTGTAAACGGTGTTTGTGAGCGTTGCGGAAGTGAAGTCGTTCACAAGGTTAAGTCACAGTGGATGCTTAAAATTACAGAATATGCAGACAGACTTATCAATGACCTTGACCTTGTAAATTATCCTGACAGAGTAAAAGCACAGCAGAAGAACTGGATTGGCAGAAGTAAGGGTGCGGAGGTTGATTTTACAACTACAACAGGCGACACACTTACAATTTATACAACTCGTGCCGATACACTTTACGGTGCTACATACATGGTAATTTCTCCTGAACACCCAATGATTGAAAAGTGGGCTGACAAGATTTCTAATATGGACGAAATCAAGAAGTATCAGGAGGCTGCCGCTCGTAAGTCTGACTTTGAAAGAACAGAGGTAGCTAAAGAAAAGACAGGCGTCAGAATTGACGGTGTTAATGCTATAAACCCTGTAAACAATAAGGAAATCCCGATTTTTATTTCTGACTATGTTCTTGTATCATACGGTACAGGTGCTATTATGGCTGTTCCTGCTCACGATACCCGTGACTGGGAATTTGCAAAAAAATTCGACCTTCCTATTATTGAAGTTGTTAAAGGTGGCAATGTTCAGGAAGAGGCTTACACAGATTGTGCCAAGGGTATTATGGTTAACTCGGGCATGCTTGACGGCCTTACTGTTGATGAAGCAAAGAAGAAAATTATTGACTGGCTCACAAGTGAGGGTAAGGGCCATTCAAAGGTTAACTACAAACTCCGTGACTGGGTATTCTCCCGTCAGCGTTATTGGGGCGAGCCTATTCCGATGGTATATTGTGAGAAGTGCGGCTATGTTCCGATTGATGAAAAAGACCTTCCGCTCAGACTGCCTATGGTTGAGTCATATGAACCGACTGATAACGGAGAATCACCGCTTGCCAAGATGACAGACTGGATTAACACAACCTGTCCTTGTTGCGGCGGTAAGGCTAAGAGAGAAACCGATACAATGCCTCAGTGGGCAGGTTCATCATGGTACTATCTCAGATATATGGACCCGCACAATAAAAATGCCATTGCATCAAAAGAGGCTCTTGACTACTGGTCACCTGTTGATTGGTACAACGGCGGTATGGAGCATACAACTCTCCACCTTCTTTACAGCCGTTTCTGGCATAAGTTCCTCTATGATATCGGTGTTGTTCCTACTCCGGAACCATACGCAAAGCGTACTTCACACGGTATGATTCTCGGTGAAAACGGCGAGAAGATGAGTAAATCAAGAGGCAATGTCGTAAATCCCGATGAAATCGTTGACGAATACGGTGCAGATACAATGCGTTTATATGAAATGTTCATCGGTGACTTTGAAAAGGCTGCTCCGTGGAGTAAGGCAAGCATCAGAGGCTGTCGTAGATTCGTTGAGCGTTACTGGAATCTTCAGAGTGTTCTCATTGACGGTGATAAAATCCGACCTGAGCTTGAAGGTGCATTTAACAAGGCAATCAAAAAGGTTGGCGAGGATATTGAAAATATAAAGTTCAATACTGCTATCGCAACTCTTATGGCTTTAATCAACGATATTTCAAATGTAAAGTCAATTAATAAGGAAGAACTCAGAATTTTCTCAATTCTCCTTAATCCGTTTGCTCCTCATGTTACGGAAGAAGTTTACGAGGCTTGTAAGCTTGGCAACGGTATTCTTGCCGAAGCTGAGTGGCCTGAATATGATGAGTCAAAATGCGTTGACGAAAGTGTAGAAATTGTTGTTCAGGTAAACGGCAAAATTAAAGCTAAGCTTAACATTCCTGTTGATGCAGACAAGGACGCTGTTCTTGATCTTGCAAAGAATGACGAAAATGTCAAAAAGGCTATTGACGGAATGAAAATTATTAAAGAAATTGTTGTTCCGAAGAAACTTGTAAACCTTGTTGTTAAGCCATAATTCAACTTTTAAAATTAATTTGACCTAAATTTCTACAATGCTATTGACATTATTCGAGTTATAATGTATAATAACATTTGCAATTATATGCAAATTACCCATGCCCGGTGGCAGATGGGAGGGAAGATAGATGGCAGAGATTAGACTTAAAGAGAATGAATCCCTTGAAAGTGCTTTAAGAAGATTCAAAAAGCAGTGTGCCAGAGCTGGCGTTATTGCTGAGGTTCGCAAAAGAGAAGCTTATGAAAAGCCCTCTGTAAAGCGTAAGAAAAAATCCGAAGCAGCTCGCAAACGCAAATACAGGTAATCAAACAGGCGGACAGAGCATTCTGTCCGCTTTTTGTTTTATCTTCATATTTCTTTGAAAAAAGGTGACACTATGAAAAAGATTCTTGTTATACTCGGACCTAACCTCAATATGGTAGGCGTCCGTGAAAAAGGAATATACGGAGAAGAAACTGCCTCCGATATTGAAAAGCAGATTATTTCATATGCAGAAAGCAACGGCTTTTCTGCCGAAGTTTTTCAGTCAAATCACGAGGGAGATCTTATCGATAAAATTCATTCGGCAAAGGGTAACTTTGACGGTGTTGTAATTAACGCAGGCGCTCTCACACATTATAGTTATGCTTTAAGAGATGCCATTGCTTGCGTAAAGATTCCTTTTGTAGAGGTTCATATGTCTAATATTCACGCAAGAGAAGAGTTCAGACATACATCTGTAATCGCACCTGTTTGTGTCGGTCAGATTGCAGGTTTTGGCAAAAACAGTTACTTTCTCGCAATCAATGCATTAAAGGACTTGATGTAATGCAAAACACTTTATTTGAGCAAAGACTTGAAAATTTAAAGACGGTTCTTGACAGTAACAGTCAGGCTGTTTTGTTGACTAATGAGAAGAATATCGGCTATTTTTGCGGATTCTTTCACAGCGAAGGCTATTTACTTGTGACTGAAAATGAAACTGTCCTTTTTGTTGATTTCAGATATTATGAGGCTGCTTTAAAAAAATCAAGCGGATGCAGGGTTGTCTGCTTTACTAAGTTGTTTAAAGACCTTATAAGCGAATTGAAGAACAATTCTGTTGTGAATGTATTTTTTGAGGCATCCGATATTACGGTTGAAAAATATAATCGTTTTAAAAAGGCTTTTTCGGAAAATAATATTGAGTGCGTTTGTGACGGCAGTCTTGATCATAAGATTGAAGAAATCAGATGTATCAAGGATGAATCGGAAATTAAAAAAATAGCTAAAGCACAGGAGATAACCGAAAAGTCATATCTTGAGGTGTTGAATTACCTAAAACCCGGTGTCAGCGAACGCAGGGTTGCACTTGAGCTTGAACATCTCATAAAGCTTAACGGCGGTGAAGGTGTTTCATTTGATCTCATCACGATTACAGGCAAAAAGACTTCATTGCCTCACGGAGTTCCGTCAGATGATATTGTCAGTGAGGGAGATTTCTTTACTTTTGATATCGGCTCAATTTTTGACGGCTATCACAGCGATACTACGCGTACGGTAGCAATCAAGTCGGCTGATGAAGAAATGAAAAAGGTTTATGACATCGTATTAAAAGCTCAGCTTGCTGTACTCGACAGCGTAAAACCCGGAGCAAAATGTTCTGATGTCGATAAAATTGCAAGAGATATAATCTCGGAAAACGGTTACGGAAAATATTTCGGTCATGCAACCGGTCACGGTGTAGGACTTGATATCCACGAATCTCCCGTTGTATCTCCGAGAAGTGAAACAATGCTGAAAAAAGGTATGATAATAACCGATGAACCGGGAATATATCTGCCGGGTAAATTCGGTGTTCGCATTGAAGATATGCTTTGCGTGACTGATACAGGATACAAAAACTTTGTTTCACTCCCCAAAGAACTCATTATTGTGTAATAAAAGTCTTGCATTTTTTGTCATTGTTATGTATAATGTAAATTGTTATATTACGGCATACATTACCGTATTTCCGTATGAAAGATAATTAGGAGGTATTACTAATGGTATCAGCAGGTGATTTCAGAAACGGCGTTACATTTGAAATGGACGGTCAGGTTGTATCAATCATTGAATTCCAGCATGTAAAGCCCGGTAAGGGTGCTGCATTTGTAAGAACTAAAATCAGAAATGTTATTACAGGTGCAGTAGTTGAAAAAACTTTCAACCCGAATGATAAGTATCCCACAGCTTTCATTGACAGAAAGGATATGGAATACAGCTATTCAGACGGCGATCTTTACTACTTCATGGATACAGAAACATGGGAGCAGATTCCGATTAACAAGAGCGTTCTCGGCGACAACTTTAAGTTTGTTAAGGAAAATATGGTGTGCAAGGTTCTTTCTTACAAGGGCAATGTATTCGGCATTGAGCCTCCGAACTTTGTTGAACTTAAGGTTACAAAGACAGATCCCGGCTTTAAGGGTGACACAGCAACCAACGCTACAAAGCCTGCAACTCTTGAAACAGGTGCTGAAATAAAAGTTCCTCTCTTTATTGATGAGGGCGAAGTTATTCAGATCGACACAAGAACAGGCGAATATATGGGCAGAGCATAATTTCTGCGGGAGAATCAGTTATGAATCTTACTGAAAAAATTTCTTACATTCGCGGCCTTTGCGACGGTCTGGAGCTTGATGAGTCAAAACCTGAAGTAAAGGTTCTTAATGCAATCGTTGATCTTCTTGATGATATGGCTTTTGAAGTATCTGACATGGAAGAACTTTACGATGAGTTAAGCGCTCAGGTTGACGAAATTGATCAGGATCTTGCTGATGTTGAGTCTGATGTTTATGATGACGAGGACTATGACATTGAAGATTATGACGATGAAGATAACGATTACGATTTTGATGATGAAGAGAATCCTTTTTACGAGGTGACTTGTGATTCATGCGGTCAGAAGCTTAATGTTTCCGAAGATGTCCTTCTTGAAGGCGAAATCGAGTGTCCTAACTGCGGTGAGAACCTTGAATTTGATTTTTCAGAGCTTTTCAGCAATGAGGAAGATGACGAGTGTGATGCCGATTGTGCATCATGCGACGGTTGTTCGGACACAGAAGAATAATTAACAAAACAAACACCCTTCGTATAGTATATACGAGGGGTGTTTTTATGTTGTACAGAAAAAGGTGTAAAAGAAAATTTGTTCTTTTAAAGAAAATGCTTCTTTCTGTGGTTTTACTGATTATCGGTGTTACTGTTTTCTGCGAGGTGCATTTGTCAGATTTCAGACCGGAGTACATAAGAATTCAGGCTGAAATATTGTCTGTAAATTCTGTCTGTGATGCAGTGAATAACACACTTGACAAGCTTAATTATTCTTACAGTGATATTGCAAAGATTAATTGTGATAAAAACGGAAATGTGCAGTCAATTGAAACGGATTCATTCAAAATCAACAGAATTAAAGCCGACATCACGAAAGCTGTCCAAAAGGAAATAGCTAAGGTATATGACAATGAAATTGAAATACCTCTCGGTGCATTTACGAATATTACAATACTCTCAAATGTCGGACCTTGCATTCCTGTGAGTTTTAACCTTACAGGAAGCTTTTCCTCGGAAGTTATAAGTACATTTGAACAAGCGGGAATAAATCAGACAATCCACCATATAAAGCTTTTGCTCACCTCAAAAATAATGACAACCTCGCTTGATTATTCAGGCAAAATAACATTTACTACCGATTTTGAAATTGCACAATCCGTAATAGTCGGTAATATACCGTCCGGATACGGTTCTCTGTTTCAGACTTATAAGAAGTAAATTTTGAAAAACCTGTGAAAAACATTGAAAAACCGTATATCTTGTGTTATAATCTAACAGTTAATACAATGGGTTAGGAGGCATTTCTTTGCCTGACAGTCAGAAAATTTCCGAAAAACAATCGGAGTATATGAATTTAATAGCTGAAATTATGGATATTCGCAAAAGAGGAGAGAAGCCTGTTGCGTATATCAGAACATACGGCTGCCAGCAGAATGTGGCTGATAGTGAAAAAATTAAGGGTATGCTTGAACAGTCGGGATTTGAGTTTTCAGATGAACCGGATAATGCGGATTTCATACTTTTTAATACCTGTGCCGTAAGAGAACATGCTGAGGACAGAGTGTTCGGCAATGTAGGTGCATTAAAAAATCTAAAGCGTAAGCATCCGCAGATTCTTATTGCTTTGTGCGGCTGTATGATGGAGCAGGAGCATGTTGCCAATAAAATTTACAAGAGCTTTCCTTTTGTAGGACTTGTGTTTGGTACTCATTCATTGCACCATTTTCCTGAGCTTATGTATAACGCTCTTCTTGACGGCAAAAGAGTGTTTGAAAGAGGTAATGACGATAATCAACTTTATGAGGGATTTCCTGTTAAGCGTGACGGCACTTTCAAGGGTTGGTTACCGATTATGTACGGTTGCAACAACTTCTGTACATATTGCGTTGTGCCTTATGTAAGAGGCAGAGAACGCAGTCGTGAAAAGAATATTATTGTTTCTGAGGCTAAAAATATGATTGAGTCGGGTTATAAAGACATTACCCTTCTCGGTCAGAATGTAAACTCTTACGGAAAAGGTCTTTCCGAGAAAGTAAACTTTTCACAGCTTTTGCGTGAGGTCGATTCAATTGACGGAGATTATTGGCTTCGCTTTATGACATCTCACCCGAAGGATTGTTCAAAGGAGCTTATTGACACAATTGCATCGGGTACCCATATAAGCAAGCATCTTCATCTTCCGTTCCAATGCGGTTCGGACAGAGTGCTTAAAGCAATGAACCGTCACTATGACCGCAGAAAGTATCTTGAAATAATCAATTATGCTAAAGAGAAAATTGACGGTCTTTCACTTACAAGTGATATCATTGTAGGTTTTCCGGGCGAAACATATGAAGATTTCAAAGAAACTTTATCGCTTATCCGTGAGGTTGAGTTTACATCGCTCTTTACCTTCATTTTCTCACCGAGAGTAGGTACTCCTGCGGCTAAAATGGACGATCCGATTTCCGCTGAAGAAAAATCAAAATGGTTCCGTGAACTTCTTGATGTTCAGGAAGAAATTGCGGCAAAGCGTTGTTCTTCAATGGTTGGCAAAACCGAAAAGGTACTTATTGAAGGTGAAAACGATAAGAACGGTGAATTGTGCGGTCGTACAAGCGGGAACATAATAGTTGAGCTTGAAGGATCAAAGGACTGTATCGGAACATTCAGAAATGTAAAAATAACAAAGGCTCGCAACTGGATATTAAAGGGTGAGCTTGTAAAATAATCGGAGGTTAAAACTATGAATATCATTGAGAAAGCAAGGGAACTCGGAAGACTCATTCAGGAAGAGGACTCATATAAAAAATTGCAGGACGCTCAGAAGAATGCAGATGCAGATATGGAGCTTCAGCGTCTTATCGGTGAATTCAATCTTAAAAGAATGTCAATAAACAATGAAGCATCAAAAAAAGAGAGAGATCAGGAAAAGCTTTCTAAGCTTAATACCGAGATGAGAGAGGCATATTCTCAGATTATGTCAAACGAGAATATGATTGCCTACAATGATGCAAAGGCTGCTTTTGATGTTGTTGCAAACAGAGTTCTCGCAATTGTTCAGCAGTCTGCTGAGGGCGCAGATCCCGAAACTGCTGATTACAGCCAGTCATCATGCTCAGGCAGCTGTGCTACATGCGGCGGTTGCGGCTGATAAACGGTTCTAAATTTTGTTAAGGAAGTGAAACAAATGGCGGAGTTATCTCCAATGATGCAACAGTATTTCAAAATTAAAGAAGAAAACAAAGACAGCATTTTGTTCTTCCGACTTGGAGATTTCTACGAAATGTTTTACGATGATGCAAAGCTTGCATCAAAGGAGCTTGAACTTACTCTTACAGGAAGAGATTGCGGACAGGCCGAGCGTGCTCCCATGTGCGGAGTTCCGTTTCACAGCTGTGAGGGTTACATTGCAAGACTTGTTGCAAAGGGCTATAAGGTTGCAATTTGCGAACAGACGGAAGATCCTGCAAAGGCAAAAGGTCTTGTAAAGCGTGATATTATTCGAGTAATTACTCCCGGTACCGTAATGGAATCGAGTATGCTTGATGAGAGCAAAAACAACTACATTTGCTGTATGTATTCTAAAAATAAAACTATAGGACTTTGCTTTTGCGATATTTCCACAGGAGAATTATACGCTACGGAAATCAGGGGTAATGACAGCTATAATGTACTTACCAATCAGCTTACAAGCTATAATCCCCGTGAAATTCTCATTGGCGGTGACATCGTAAAGCTGAAAGAGCTGCCTAAGTTCATTAAAGCGAAACTTTCGGCAGGAGTCGAAATGCTCGAAGATGAAAAATTTGACGAGTCGGTATGTACTGATGTTGTAAAATCACAGTTTGCGGATGAATACAGTACCATATCTGACAAATCTGTTGTTGTATGCGTTCTCGGTGCATTGCTTTCATATCTTCGTGATACTCAGAAAACGGGACTTGAAAGAATAAATCACATTGAGTTCTACAAAGAAAATCAATATATGAGCCTTGATTACAACACACAGCGTAATCTTGAGCTCACACAAACAATGCTGACAAAGGATAAAAAGGGTTCACTTTTGTGGGTGCTTGACAAGACAAAAACCGCAATGGGCAAACGCCTTTTGCGTTCATGGCTTGAACATCCTTTGCTTAATATAACTTCAATCAATAACCGTCAGAGTGCGATTGAAGAGCTTGTAAACGATAATATGCTCCGTATGGATGTTACAGACACACTCTCGGGTATATTTGACATTGAAAGACTTATGACAAGAATCGTTTACGGTTCTGCAAATGCAAGAGATTTGCGTTCGCTCTGCGGAGCAATTCAGAATCTTCCGCAGATTTCTGATTTGCTCGTTGATTGCAAATCAGTCTATCTTAAATATATTTATAAAAGCATTGATAAGCTTGAGGACATTCATTCTCTTATTGATTCTGCAATCGTTGAAGAACCCCCGTTTACAGTCCGTGAGGGCGGTATGATTAAGAGAGGCTATAACGAAGAGCTGGATTCCGTGACAGGCGATATGAATGACTCAAAGGGGATTCTTGCCCGTATTGAGGCTGAACAGCGTGATATAACGGGAATTCCTAAGCTTAAAGTCGGTTATAACAGGGTATTCGGATATTATATTGAAGTATCAAATTCATATAAATCCATGGTACCCGAAACATACATAAGAAAGCAGACACTCACCAATTGTGAAAGATATATTACTCAGGATTTGAAAGATGTAGAGGGCAGAATCCTCGGTGCAAAAGACAGATCGGTTGCACTTGAATACAACCTCTTTGACGATGTCAGAAAGACGGTTTCGGATAATCTTGAAAGAATTCAGAAAACCGCAAAAGCCATTGCTAATCTTGATGTTATTACATCACTTGCAAATGTTGCGGCTGACAACAGATACATAAGACCTGATGTAAACCTTTCAACCGCAATAAGAATTAAAGATTCGAGACATCCTGTTGTTGAGGCTCTATTAAAGGATGCACCGTTTGTTCCGAATGATGTCAGCCTTGATTCTGCCAATGACAGAGTAGCGATTATTACAGGTCCCAATATGGCGGGTAAGTCAACCTATATGCGACAGATTGCCATTATTGTTCTTATGGCGCAGATAGGCAGTTTTGTTCCGGCGTCTTCTGCCGAAATCGGAATTGTAGACAGCATATTTACTCGTGTAGGTGCGTCTGATGATCTTGCATCTGGACAGTCAACCTTTATGGTTGAGATGAGCGAGGTTGCCAATATTATTAAAAATGCAACTTCAAAAAGCTTACTTATTCTTGACGAAATCGGCAGAGGTACTTCGACCTTTGACGGTATGAGCATCGCAAGGGCTGTGCTTGAATTTTGTGCCGACAGAAAAAAACTCGGTGCAAAAACACTTTTTGCAACTCATTATCACGAACTCACGGTTATGGAGCAACTCCTTGACGGTGTAAAAAACTATAACATAGCAGTTAAAAAGCGTGGCGATGACATTACTTTTCTGCGAAGAATTGTTCCCGGCGGAGCAGATGACAGCTATGGTATTGAGGTTGCAAAGCTTGCAGGCATTCCGCAGTCTGTAATTTCAAGAGCAAAGGAAATTTTAAAAGACCTTGAACACGGCAAATATAAAAACGAGAATGCCAATATTCAAAAGCAGGATAATTCAGACGATATGCAGCTTTCGCTTATCGGTTCGGCTGAAAGTCCCGTGATTGAAAAGCTGAAAGATACAGATATAAATACCCTTACTCCGATTGAAGCAATGAACTTGCTTTACGAACTCAAGGGTATGATTTAATATTAGGAGGTGACACAAATGGGTGTAATCAATGTACTTGATAAGCATGTTGCAGAACTTATCGCCGCCGGCGAGGTCGTTGAAAGACCGGCGTCGGTTATAAAGGAACTTGTAGAAAATTCAATTGACGCAGGCGCAAAAAATATCACTGTTGAGATAAAAAACGGCGGTACAACATTCATGCGTGTTGCCGATGACGGTTGCGGTATTTACCGTGACGATATCAAAGTTGCGTTTTTAAGACACGCAACCAGTAAAGTTAAGGTTGAATCTGACCTTGACAGTATTTCTACACTCGGATTCAGAGGAGAGGCTCTTGCGTCAATTTGTGCAGTGTCACGACTTCAACTTATTACGAGGAATGTAAACGAGGAAATCGGAACTTCATATGAAATTGACGGCGGTGAAGAACAGAGCTTTGATGATGCAGGTTGTCCTGTCGGCACAACCTTTGTTATCAGAGATTTGTTCTACAACATTCCTGCCCGTGCAAAATTTTTGAAAAAAGATGTTTCGGAGGGTAACGCAGTTTCAAATATAATCGACAAAACTGCTTTATCACATCCCGAAATTGCATTTACATACATTAAAGACGGTAAGCAGGTTCTTCGTACATTCGGCGACGGAAAACTTATTTCTGCAATATATTCGGTTTTTGGAAAAGATTTTGCGAAAGGACTTATTCCGGTTGATTATCAGCTTGATGCAATAAAGGTTTACGGTTATATTTCAAAGCCCGAACACTCAAGACCAAATCGTAATATGCAGAATTTTTTCATCAACGGAAGGTACATCAAAACCAGAACGGCTATGGTTGCACTTGAAGAGGCTTTTAAGGGCTCAATTATGGTCGGAAAATTTCCGTCGTGTGTTCTTAATATCGAATTGCCGTGTGAAATTATTGATGTCAATGTTCATCCTTCAAAGCTTGAGGTCAGATTTATAAATGAAAGACCTGTTTTTGATGCGATTTATCATGCGGTAAAATCTTCACTTATGAAGTATGACAGCCGTAAAAAAGCGTCATTTAAAAAGGAAACGGCTTTTAATGAGGTGCAAAATAAATTTAATCCGTTTAACAATGCACCTGCCATTCTGAACAAACCTGTTGTGCAAAGTTCTAAAAATGATTTTGTACAAAAACAGTATGCTAAACCGATACCTGACATACAAAAAACAGAGGTTGTAAAACCTGTTGCTACATCCGAAAAATCCGATGATTTTAATCCGTTTTCCGATGTCGCATTTAATGATAATAAGAAGAATGATGAGGCAGCTATTCGTTCTGTTACAAAGTCCATTGATGATATAAAAGTTGCGGATATATCCAATCCGTTTGATATTTTCAGCAAACAGGCGATAAATAAGGCAAAAGAGGAAGAAAAGTTAAAATCAACTTTCAAGCCTGAAATTCTTCAGCCAACTTCGCTTGTCGAAGATAAAAAAACTGATACAGAAGGTATTACCGATAAAAATCCGATTGTAAGCCCTAAAGAGGTTAATGTAATTGTTTCGGAAGAATCTATTGAGAAATCAAAAGAACCTGTTCTTGTAAACGATAATCAGACGAGCATCAAATATATCGGAGAGGCTTTCGATACATATATCATTGCAGAAAAAAACAATAAAGATATTCTTTTGATAGACAAACATGCCGCTCATGAGAGAATTATTTATGAAAAACTCAAAGCCGAAAAGGCTGCTGACTACAGGCAGATTTTACTTGCTCCTGTTACAGTCACTCTCGGAAAAACCGAGTATGATGCGGCAATTAATAATCTTGATATGTTTTCCGATTGCGGCTTTGAAGTTGAAGATTTCGGTAACAGTACGGTTATTGTAAGAAGTTCTCCGCAGTATATTCCGGCTGTTGAAATTGAAGATTGCATTACCGAGATGTCGGGCTACATTTCTCAGGGGAAAACCGATATCTTTACCGAAAAAATGGATTGGTTTTACAGCAATGTTGCTTGCCGTTCAGCTATAAAAGCAGGCAATAAAAGTACGCCTGAGGAGCTTATAGGGATTGTAAAACACCTTGAAGAACATCCTGAAATCAAGTATTGTCCTCACGGCAGACCGATTTGCATTGTTCTTACAAAGGGTGAAATTGAAAAACAGTTTGGCAGGGTGTGATTTTTTGGAAAAATCTATTAATACGGTTTCAATTGTCGGTCCTACCGCATCAGGCAAAACAAAACTTTCGGTTGAACTTGCAAAGCATTTTAACGGTGAAATCGTATCTGCCGATTCCATGCAGATTTATACGGGAATGCAGATTGCAACAGCCAAACCTACCAAAGAAGAGATGGACGGAATTCCTCATCATATGATGGACTTTCTTCCGCCTGATAAAACATATTCGGTTGCGTCATATGTAACTGATGCTTCAAAATGTATAGCAGATATTCATTCAAGAGGCAAATTACCGTTTATTGTCGGCGGAACAGGTCTTTATGTTGATTCACTTCTGAACAATGTTTCTTTCAGTGATGATAAACGGGATGAAGAATATTGCTTAGAACTTCGCAAGATTGCCGAAGAACATGGAACAGACAGGTTGCTTGAAATGCTTGCAAAATTCGATCCGGAATCGGCAGACAGACTTCGTGAAAGCAGAAATCTTAAAAGAATAATCCGTGCCATTGAATTTTACAAAACAACAGGAAAAACTATCACACAACAAATTGAAGAATCACATAAAATTCCGTCTCCGTATATAACTGTAAAAATCGGTCTTAATTGCCGTGACAGACAGGTGCTTTATGACAGAATAAACAAGCGTGTAGATATTATGCTTGAAGAAGGTTTGCTTGAGGAGGCTGAACGGGTTATTAATTCCGACCTGAGCTATACATCAATAAAGGCGATAGGATACAAGGAATTGATTCCTTATTTTAAAGAAAATAAAAACCTGAATGATTGTGTTGAAAAATTGAAAATGGAAACCCGCAGATATGCAAAAAGACAAATTACTTGGTTTAAGCGGGATTCGGAGATTAATTGGATTTATATTGATGAATATAATTCATTTGAAGAAATATACAGTTATGCAAAGGCTGTAATCGAAAGAGGCTTACTTTATGGATAAATTGCTTTTCAGACGAATTTTGATGATTGCGTTATCAGTTCTTGCAGTTGTTTATGCCGCCTATCTTCTGATAAGTACAAATTTTAAAATGTATCCGACTGAAAATGCTGTTCAAACAACAGTTACGGATAAAATTTATTCAAACGGATTTATTATCCGTGATGAAAATATGATTCAGAATAATACTTCGGGTGTGCTTTCATATACAGTGCATGACGGTGATGAGGTAAAAGCCGGCGGTGAAATTGCAAAATCGTATGCAAATGATGATGATGCAGCTTCACAGTCAAAAATTAGCGCATTACAGGAACAGCTTTCCGATTTGCAGACACTTCAAAAAACAAGCACGGCCGGCAACATAGGTATTGATACTATCAACAACAATATAAATAATAATATCATTTCACAAATTCGCAGTATCAATGACGGCGATTTGGCAAATATTGATAATGTCACAAATAATCTGCTTTATTCAATAAACCAAAGACAGATTTACACAGGCAAAGCCACTAACTTTAATGACAGAATTTCAGAACTCCAGGCTGAAATAGCCACTCTTGAAGGCAAAACAGGAAAATCAACAGGTAATATTACGACTGAAAAATCAGGTTGTTTTCTCTCACATTGTGACGGATATGAAAATGCGCTTGATTACAATAATCTTGATCGTCTGACTCTTTCTGACCTTGATAATGTAAAGCAGACAAAAGTGTCCGGCAATATTGCAGGCAAGGTTGTAACGGGATTGAAATGGTATGTTGCCTGTAAGGTTACGGCTGATGAGGCAACAAGACTTTCTTTGTGGGACGGTTCCGCTACGGTACTGTTCTCTGACGCATCGTCTGAAAGCATTCCCGCCACTATCAAGAGGATTTATCAGGAATCAAAAGACAGCGATGCCCTTCTTATTCTTGAGTGTGACTATATGAATTCCGACCTTGCTCAGGCAAGACAGGAACCGATTGAAATAGGTCTTGGTTCATACACTGGCTTGAGAATCAGCAAAAAGGCTATTCATGATGACTATGTAACAAAGACAACCTATGATGACAATGACAATAAACATACCGAACAGGTTAAGGTTCAGGGTGTATATGTTCTTCACGGAAGTGAAGTGAGATTCAAACAGATATCTATTCTGTATGCCGACGATGATTATGTTATTTGCGATCCGGAGCCGGACAGCAAAGACCTTGTTGACGGCACAACAGTTGAGTTATATGATCAGGTAATTCTTGAAGGAGATGATTTGTATGACGGAAAAGTTGTTAACTGACGTTGAATACAATTACAAATTTATTGATGAGCGAATAGCCGAGGCTGCCGAAAAGTCCGGAAGAAAGCGTGAGGATATTACATTTCTTGCCGCAACAAAAATGGTTGAACCTGAGGTTATTAACCACGCAATTTCACTTGGACTTGACCACATAGGTGAAAACAAGGTTCAGGAGCTTTTGTCAAAGTATGATAAGTATAACCTTGACAACTGTTCTCTTCAGTTTATCGGTCACTTGCAGACAAACAAGGTAAGACAGATTATCGATAAGGTTGATCTTATCCAGTCTGTCGATTCAATAAAGCTTGCATCGGAAATTTCTAAACAGGCTTTAAAAATCAATAAAAACTGTGATGTTCTTGTTGAGGTAAATATCGGCAGAGAAGAAAACAAGTCAGGTGTTATGCCCGAACAGCTTGAAGAATTACTTTGTCAGATTGCCGAATTGGACGGTATTTCAGTTAAAGGTCTTATGGCAATACCTCCGATTTGTGAATCTTCACAGAAAATTTCTGAATTTTTCAATAAAATGCATAATATATTTATTGACATCTCGCAAAAAAAATTAGATAATATAGATATGAATATTCTTTCAATGGGTATGTCTGCCGATTATTACGAAGCTGTACTTGCAGGTGCAAATATGGTCAGAGTTGGTTCGGCATTATTCGGTGCAAGGAATTATACATAATTTTAGGAGGATTATATAATGGCTGGTTTTGTAGATAAGTTTAAACGCATGTGGGACGCCCCCGATGATGAGTATGAGTACGATGAATATGGTTATGCTGATGAAGGTGCAGAAGAAGACTATAAAGAAGAACCTGTAAGAAACACTAAAAAAGAAAGAGATCTCGGCGGCGGAAACAAGGTCGTAAACATTAATGCTACCACCAATCTTCAGGTTGGTTTATTCAAGCCTGAGCGTTTCGGCGAAGAAACCCGCACAATTGCCGATGAGCTTATGAAGGCTCACACAGTAGTTCTTAATCTTGAAGATACAAATAAAGATATGGCAAGAAGAATCCTTGATTTCCTCAGCGGTGTTGCGTATGCAAACCGTGGTAAAATCAAGCGTGTCGCTACAAATACATATATCATTATTCCGAGCAATGTTGACCTGACAGGCGACGATTTACTTGATGAGCTTGAGAACAACGGTGTTTACTTCGGATGATGACAAACAGCTGATTGCTCGGCTTAATAACGGTATTGACCTTTGTCTGACAAGACAGAAACCGTATTTTATGTCTTTTATGAGTGAAAGGAAACAAGCTCTTCTTGTTTCCGAACTTAAAAAAGCATATTTCGACAACTACCTTTTCTTTGGCGGGTATGATGATTCCGAGAGAAAAATGCTTGGTTTGTTTTTTGACGAACCGAGTACGAGTATGTTCCCGATATGCGGCATTGAATTTTCATTCAGAAAATGCGACCGACTCACTCATCGTGATTTTCTCGGTTCTTTGATGTCGCTCGGAATAGAGCGTGAAACTGTCGGGGATATTCTTGTTGAGGACGGACGGGCTGTTGTATTTGTAAAAACGGAATTGTCCGATTATGTCAAGTCGCAGATTTCAAAAGTCGGCAGAGTCGGCGTTAAGGTTGATGATGCTGATTTGTCAAAGCTTCCGCAGGGAAGAGGAGTAGAAGAAAAAACATTTATAGTTTCTTCTTTACGGCTTGATAATATTGTTGCCGCTGTATGTAAACTGTCACGAGAAAAAACAAAAACTGTCATTATGTCGGACAGCGTATGTGTTAATTTTGAAGAAACTAAAAATGTCAGTTTTAACCTAAAGGAAAATGATGTTTTTACAATTCGCGGAAAAGGCAAATTCGTTTTAAAAGGTATACTTGGAACTACAGGAAAAGGTCGAATGAGAATTTCGGTTATACATTATAAATAAGGAGTGCAGATAAATGCTTACAATTGATGAAATTAAAAATATAAGCTTCAGAAAAGCCACTCTTAACGGTGGTTACAGAGCTGAAGATGTTGACTCATTTATTGATGAAGTCATTGTTTCTTTTGAACAATTGAAGAAAGAAAAAACTAACCTTGTTCATAAGATTGATGTTCTTGCAACAAGAGTTGAACAGTACAGAGCAGATGAAGAAACAGTAAGAAACGCTTTGCTTGCTTCACAGAAGGTTGCTGATGCCTGCATAAGAGAAGCAAAGGAAAAGGCTGCAAAGATTGTTCGTGATGCTGAAACAAAGGCTCAGACTCTCCTTGTTGACGCAAACAATATGACTGCTGCCGAGAAAGAGCATTATTTACAGCTTCAGTCAGATGCGGCTAATCTCAGAAATGAACTTATTTCACTTTACAGTAAGCATATTAAGTCAATTGATGATCTTCCTTCAACCTCAGATGTTGAGGCTTCAAAAGCTGAACTTGACGAAAAGTATCCCACAGAGGATGTGACAGCTCCTGCACAGTCTCAGGTTGAAGACGATGTTAAGATTGCAGTACCTTCGGAAATGAAAGCTGAGCCGATTGCTGAAACTGAAGAAGTATCTGCTCATCCTAAAAGACAGAGCAAGTTCAGTCATCTCAAGTTCGGCGATAACTATGATGTAACTGCCGACTGATTTTTATTTAGATTTTAGATATTGGAGAGAATATAAAATGTCCCAGGATTATAATTCAACACTTAATCTTCCAAAGACAGACTTCCCTATGAGAGCAGGTCTACCGAAAAGCGAGCCTGTTACACTTCAAAATTGGGAAGATGAAAAGGTTTACGAAAATCTTATGAAAGTAAATGAGGGAAAGCCTCTGTTCATTCTTCATGACGGCCCTCCTTATGCTAACGGTGACATTCACCTTGGTCATGCACTTAATAAGATTCTTAAGGATTTTATCGTAAGATATAAGAATATGGCAGGCTTTAAAGCTCCGTATGTTCCGGGTTGGGATACACACGGACTTCCTACGGAACTTAAAGCAAGAAAGAAAGCCGGTATCGGTAATTCTGCTGAAATTTCTGTTGTTGAACTTCGTAAAATGTGCGAAGAGTTCGTAAAAGGCTACATTAACGACCAGCGCACGCAGTTTAAAAGACTTGGCGTAATCGGTGAATGGGATAAGCCGTACATCACTCTTAATCATGAGTTTGAGGCTGAACAGATCAGAGTGTTTGCAGAAATGGCTACAAAGGGCTATATCTACAAGGGCTTAAAGCCTGTTTATTGGTGTCCGGAGTGTAAGACTGCTCTTGCCGAGGCTGAGATTGAGTATGCTGAAGATCCTTGCCATTCAATCTATGTAAAGTTTAATGTAACCGACGATAAGGGCGTTTTCTCAAATATGGGAATCGATCCTTCAAAGGTTAAGTTTGTAATCTGGACAACTACAACTTGGACACTCCCTGCGAATGTCGCAATTTGCGTAGGTCCGAGATTTGAATATTCTGTAATCAAAACAGGTGATGAATACCTTGTTATGGCGTCAGAACTTTATAAGTCTGCTCTTGATGAGGCAGGTATAACAGACTTTGAAGTTGTAGCAACGGTAAAGGGCAGTGAGCTTGAGTATATAAAAACAGCACATCCGTTCCTTGACAGAGAGTCCCTTGTTATCGTTGGTGAGCATGTAACTCTCGAAAGCGGTACAGGTTGTGTACACACAGCTCCCGGACACGGTGTTGACGACTACAATGTATGTCAGAATTACCCTGAGATTCCGATTATCTGTCCTGTTGATTCTAACGGTGTTCTTACAGAAGAAGCAGGTCAGTTTGCAGGTCTTACAACTGATGAGGCTAATAAGAAGATTGCCGCCTATCTTGAAGAAAACGGCTCACTTTTTGCATTAAAGAAAATTGTCCATCAGTATCCGCATTGCTGGAGATGTAAAACTCCTATCCTTTTCAGAGCAACAGACCAGTGGTTCTGTTCGGTTGACGATTTCAAGGATGAGGCTGTTGACGCTATCAATACGGTTAAGTGGATTCCTGCATGGGGCAAGGATAGAATTACATCAATGGTAAGAGAAAGAAAAGATTGGTGTATTTCCCGTCAAAGAAAATGGGGTGTTCCGATTCCGATTTTCTTCTGTAAGGATTGCGGAGAGGCTCTTATTGATAAGGATGCTATGCTTGCTGTTGCTGACTTATTCGGTAAAGAAGGCTCAAACGCTTGGTACAATCACACAGCCGCAGAGATTCTTCCTGACGGCACAAAGTGTAAAAAGTGCGGTTGTACTGAATTTGATAAAGAAAAAGATATTATGGATGTTTGGTTCGATAGCGGTTCATCACATGCCGCTGTTCTTGAACAGCGTGATAACCTTGAATCACCTGCTGACCTTTACCTTGAGGGTAACGACCAGTACAGAGGTTGGTTCCAGTCATCACTCCTTACATCCGTTGCTACAAGAGGCAGAGCACCTTACAAGGCTGTTCTTACTCACGGTATGATTCTTGACGATGAATCAAGAAAGATGAGTAAGTCACTTGGTAACGGCATCAGCCCACAGGATGTTATTAAGCAGTACGGTGCTGATGTACTCAGACTTTGGGTTGCATCAACCGACTATCAGACTGATGTTCATATTTCCAAGGATATCCTCAAGCAGATTTCCGAGTCATACAGAAAAATTAGAAATACCGCAAGATATATTCTCGGTAACATTTCTGACTTTAATCCCGATACAGATATGGTTGACTTTGACAAGGTGTTGCCGATTGATAAATGGGCACTTGCAAAGCTTAATGACCTTATCACAAAGGTTAGAACTTCATACGATAATTATGAGTTTCATATTGTATATCACAGCATTCACAACTTCTGTGTTGTTGATATGTCTAACTTCTATCTTGATGTTCTCAAGGACAGACTTTATACAGAAAAGGCTGACAGCCTCTCAAGAAGAGCCGCTCAGACCGTAATCTATGTTATCCTTGACGCAATGACAAGAATGATTGCTCCGCTCCTTGCGTATACATCAGATGAAATTTGGAAATACATGCCTCATTCCTCAAATGAGAATGCAGAACATGTTATCTTTAATGAGATTCCCGAAAACATCGCTATTGATGTTGACGATAAATTTATGGCTTTCTGGGACAGAATCCACGAACTTCGTGATAATGTTAAAAAGTCACTCGAATCCCTTATAAAGGATAAGACAATTAAGGGTTCGCTTGAAGCAAAGGTAACACTTTGTGCAGGCGGCGAAACACTTGAATTCCTTAAAAAGGCTGAGCCTGAGCTTTGTGCAGCATTCATAGTTTCCGAAGTTGAAATTGTTGATAACGGCGGTGAGCTTGAAATCAAACCTGAAAAAGCTGAGGGTGAAAAGTGCGAGCGTTGCTGGGCTATCAGCAAGACGGTGGGTCAGTGTGCAGAGCATCCTACAATCTGTTTCCGCTGTGTTCAGAATCTTAAATAATAACTGCTATTACAATAAATCGGTGTGATAAAACACACCGATTTATGTTTATGGAGGATAAAATGCCTGTTATTGCTCTTATAATCGGTGTGCTTTTAGCTGCCACTGATCAGATAATAAAATATTTTGTGCTTACCTATCTTCAGCCTGTAGGTTCGGTAACTGCCATTGACGGGTTACTCGATTTTACTTATGTTGAGAATCGAGGCGTTGCTTTCGGAATGTTTTCGGATATGCGTTGGTTTTTCGTAGCGGTTACTGTTGTTCTTATTGCAATAATAATATATATTATGTTTAAGAAGAAACCGTCAGGAAAGATGTTCTATATTTCTGCGGCACTTATAATCGGCGGCGGAATAGGTAATTTGATTGACAGGATTTTTTACGGTTTTGTAGTCGATTACATCAGCGTTTCATTCTTTCCCCCTGTTTGTAACTTTGCCGACTACTGCATTACAGTCGGAACACTACTTCTTATAGTTTATGTTCTGTTTTTCTCTAATGTTATGAAATCCGAAAAAAAGGTCAACAAAAGCAATGAATGAATTTAAACTTAATTGTGAAACAAGCGGTGTAAGACTTGATAAATTTATTTCGGATGCAAATATTGATTTATCACGCTCTGCTGCTGTTAATCTTATTGAGAACGGAGCTGTGCTTGTAAACGACTCTGTTGTTTCAAAAAAGCACAAGCTTTCGCAAGGTGATATTGTTGTTGTAAATGTTCCCGATCCGACGCCTTATGAGGCTAAAGCGGAAAATATTCCTCTTGATATAGTTTATGAAGATGAATGCTTGCTTGTTGTGAATAAGCCAAAGGGAATGGTGGTGCATCCTGCCGCTGGAAATTATGACGGTACTCTTGTAAATGCTTTGCTTTATCATTGCGGTGACAGCCTTTCGGGAATTAACGGCGTACTTCGTCCCGGCATTGTTCACCGTATCGACAAGGATACAAGCGGTCTTTTGATTGTTGCAAAAAATGATTTTGCTCACCGTTCTCTTGCAGAACAAATTAAGGAGCATTCTTTTACAAGGGAGTATGAGTCAATTGTATTTGGTAATCTGAAAGATGATGAGGGAACAGTTGACGCTCCAATCGGAAGAAATCCTAAAGACAGAAAGAAAATGTGTGTTATCGAAAAGAACAGCAAAAATGCGGTTACTCATTATTCGGTAATAACAAGGTATAAAGGTTACACACATATAAAATGCAAGCTTGAAACAGGTCGTACTCATCAAATCAGAGTGCATATGGCTTATATAGGTCATCCCGTGTCGGGTGATAAGGTGTATGGCGTAAAGAATGAAAAAGTTGATTTTGAAGGACAATGCCTTCATGCAAGAAAAATCGGTTTTATTCATCCAAAAACCAATGAATATATTGAATTCACTTCCGAATTGCCTGATTATTTCAAAAAATATCTTAAAAAGCTTGAGAATATATCATCACATTAATCGGAGCTTTACGGGATGTATTCCGATTTTTTAAACTAAATTGAAAAAACACTTGCATTATTATTCCGTATGTGGTATTATATTAAAGCATTTGAAACCGTCGTAACTCTCGACGAGGTTCAAATAACGGTTTAACCGTCATTTTGATGTGACAGTCCGCTGCTCGTATGAGTAAGAATGTCGGAAAAATAAGGAGGATAAAAAATGGACGCATTAAAGACTATTGCTGCAGCAAGCGTGAAGGAAACAACACCTGAGTTCAGCGTAGGTGATACTGTAAAGGTATCAGTAAACATTCGTGAAGGCGAAAGAGAAAGAATCCAGATGTTTGAGGGTACTGTTATTGCTAAAAGAGGCAGTGGCGTAGCTGAAACATTTACTGTAAGAAGAGTAGCTTACGGCGTTGGTGTTGAAAGAGTATTCCCTCTCCATTCACCCAATGTTAAAGATGTACAGGTTGTTCGTTACGGTAAGGTTCGCAGAAGCAAGCTCTACTATCTCCGTGACAGAGTTGGTAAGGCTGCTAAGGTTAAAGAGCAGATTCGTAAGTAATTCACGAAATCAAAAGGGACTTTTAAAAGTCCCTTTTTTTACTATTTTTCTTTATAGCAGGTGACAAAGTTGAAGAAAAGCAAAAATAATGTCAATGAGGCTAATATGGCTGTGCTTCAGCCTGAGGGTGTGAACGATTCTTCAGATATCAATCCTGAAATGTATGTGGATAAGAAACCGTCAATTTCCGAAAAACAATTTCTTGTTGCAAAAGAGGAAGGCGCAATGTCCGGTTTTTATGACTGGGTAAGATGTATCCTGTTTGCAATTTCGGTTGTTGTGGTTTGCCTTATCTTTTTGTTCCGCCTTGTTGATGTTGAAGGCAGATCAATGAATAACACACTTGCCACTAACGACAAGGTTATCGTAACAAATCTATTCTACACTCCACAAAATAACGATATCGTTGTTATTTCTCACGGTGCAGAGTATAACAGTCCGATTATTAAGCGTGTTATCGCTGTTGCGGGACAGACTGTTAAGGTCGATTATGACAACGACCAAATCATAGTTGACGGTGTTGTTCTTGATGAACCGTACATAGAGGGTTCAACCTACGGCAACAATATAGGCGACAATGAAATTCCGGAGGTTATTCCTGAGGGCAAAATTTTTGTTATGGGTGATAACAGAAAGGATTCAATGGACAGCCGCAGTACAAAAATCGGTCTTATAGATGTTGATGATGTAATCGGTAAGGCACAGTTTGTAGTTTATCCGTTTGACCACTTCGGCTATCTGTACTGATGCTAAAGATTGTAAAAATTTAATGTTAATTTAAATTTTGATATTGTGAAAAGCTTATTTCTGTTTTATAATAGAAATAAGCTTTATTTTTTACGGAGGGTTATATGCCTCAAAAACATAAAAATAATAAAATCAGAATTAAAATTAATGATAAAAAAATCACGAATTATATGTTTGATTTTACACGGACAATAATTTTTGTGTTTGCAATTATATCAGTAGCGTTTACTTTTATCATCAGAGATGCCAATGTTGTAGGAAATTCGATGCTTGACACGCTCCACAGCGATGATAAAATTTTCATTACAAATTTTATGTATGAACCAAAATGCGGCGATATTGTAGCTATCAACGCTGAAAATCAGATTGAAAAGAGAATTATAAAACGGGTTATAGCCGTTGAAGGACAGACGCTTGTCGTGGATTACAGTAAAAATGCAGTTTATGTTGACGGTATAAAAATTGATGAACCGTATGTTTCTTCTTTAACACGAGAGCCGTCAAATCCATTGCAAATTCCGTATGTTATCCCTGAAGGTTATGTCTTTGTAATGGGTGATAACAGAATTATTTCTCTTGACAGCCGTGATAAGAGTATAGGCCTTGTGTCTGTCGATGATGTAATCGGAAAAGCACAATTTATATTTTTCCCGCTTGACAGATTCAAGTATTTATATTAACAGAAATTTTTAAAGGATGTACATATATGAGCGAAATGCAGACTATTCAATGGTTCCCCGGTCATATGACCAAAACAAAAAGACAGATTCAGTCAAGTCTTAAACTTGTTGATGCTGTCGCAGAAATTATTGATGCAAGAATTCCTGTTAGCAGTCGTAACCCCGACCTTGCAAAACTTGTTCAGAACAAGCCGAGAGTTATTCTTCTCAATAAATGCGATATGGCTAATCAAACTGCTACGAAAATGTGGATTGACTATTTTAAAAAGCAGAATCTTGTTGCTATCCCGGTTGACTGTAAAAGCGGCAGAGGCCTTGACAAATTTGCACCTGCCGTAAATACGGTTATGAGCCATAAGATTGCAAGATTAAAAGAAAAAGGAATGGTAAATCCCACAATCAGAATTATGATTGTCGGTATTCCGAATGTAGGCAAATCTTCTTTTATCAATAAAATGGTAAAGAAGAACCGTGCAAAGGTTGAGGACAGACCGGGCGTTACAAGAGGTAATCAATGGTATACAATTGCAAAGAACCTTGAAATGCTTGATACTCCGGGTGTGCTTTGGCCAAAGTTTGACGATAAGACAGTCGGAGAGCATCTTGCGTTCACAGGTGCGGTTAAAGACCAAATTCTTGATATCGAACTTTTGGCGGTGAGACTTCTTGATTTCATCAAGGAACTCAAGCCTGCTGATTTTATAACAAGATTTAAATTAGAAAACGAAGATATCGAAAATATTGATTCATACGAGCTTTTGAAAATGATTGGCAAAAAGAGAGGTATGCTTGTTTCAGGCGGTGAGATAGATACCGAGAGAGCCGCAATTATGTTGCTTGATGAATTCAGAAGTGCAAAGCTTGGCAGAATTACAGTTGAAATGCCGCAGGGGAGATAACAATGGATTGGCTTGAATATGAAAATAAAAATATTGCAAGAGGTTTTCTGAATATCTGCGGTGTTGATGAAGCCGGCAGAGGACCGCTTGCAGGACCTGTGTGTGCCGCCGCAGTTATACTTCCCGAAAATACCGTTATTGAAGGAGTCAATGATTCAAAAAAGCTTTCTGAAAAAAAGAGAGAGGCTTTGTTTGATGTAATAAAGGAACAGGCCTTGGCATACAGCATTGCATTTGCAAGCGTTGAAGAAATTGAGAAAATGAATATTCTTAATGCTGCTATGCTTGCAATGAAACGGGCAGTTGAAGGACTTGAACCAAGTGCTGATTATGCTATGATTGACGGCAACAGAATGCCTCCGTTGTCAATTGAAGGCGAATGTATTGTAAAAGGTGATGCAAAGTCAATGTCAATTGCCTGTGCGTCAATTCTTGCCAAGGTATCAAGGGATAGACTTCTTTATGAATACGACAAAGAATTTCCTCAGTACCTATTTGCAAAGCATAAGGGTTACGGCACAAAGGCTCATATTGAGGCGATTCTTAAATACGGACCGTGTAAGTATCACAGACCGAGCTTCTTGAAGAAAATATATAATAAGAAATGATTTTTACTACTAAACAAACAGGTGATAAGGGAGAGGCTTATGCCGCAAAATATCTGAAAAAGCATAAGTATAAAATTATTGCCAGAAATTATAAAAAGCCTTACGGCGAAATAGATATCATAGCCGAGAATAAGGAAGTAATTGTCTTTGTTGAGGTTAAAACAAGAAAAGAGAATTCTCTTACACAACCCGTTGATGCGGTTAATCGTAAAAAGCAGATGAAAATTTTAAAAACTGCCGATATGTATATGTATGAAAACAATATAGATAAAGAATGTCGATTTGATGTATGCGAAGTTTTTGTCAACAGTGATAATCTTAAACTTGTCGGCATTAACTATATTGAAGATGCATTCTGACGGGAGGTTGCCATGAATTTTTTTGACTTGCATTGTGACACGCTCTATAAGGCAGTAACCGAAAAGTCCGAACTGGATAATCCCTCATATGAAGTGAAATTAAACAACAATTCCAAATCCCACAGGTTGCAGTGCTATGCTATATGGTTGCCCGACACGCTTGACGGTAATGAGGCGGAAAAATTGTTCTTTGAATCGGCTGATTACCTGAAATCCGAATGTAACCGACTTGGAATTGAATTGTTAGGTATCGGTGAATTCACAGACAATGCTTTTTCAAAGTATAGAAACTCAGCGTTTTTTACAGTAGAAAACGGAAAAGCATTGAACGGCAAAATCGAGAATGTAAAGCGATTTGCAGAACTCGGCGTCAGAATAATGACTCTCACATGGAATGAGATGAACGAGATTGGTTCAGGTGTTTTATCGGAAGATAAATGCGGTTTAACTGACTTCGGAAAACTTGCAGTAGCCGAAATGGAAAAGTACGGTATTGTAATTGATATATCCCATGCAAGCGATGGACTGTTTTATGATGTTGTCAATCAGACGAATAAGCCGTTTATCGCAACTCATTCAGATTCACGGACAATTACTCAAAATCCGAGAAATCTTACAGATGAGCAGATTAAAATTATAATACAGAGAGGCGGACTTATAGGTCTAAATTTGCACAATGCTTTTCTTAATAATAATCCGGATAAAGCATGCATGAACGATATTTTAAAGCATTGCGAATATATGCTGTCACTCGGATGTGAAAATTCTCTTTGCTTCGGTACGGATTTTGACGGCTGCGATTTGCCGAGGGATATTGTCGGAAGCGATTCAATCGGCGAAATTTATGAACTTTTTCTTGGAAATAACTACAACGAAAGCGTTTTGAAAAAGATTTTTTACGAAAATGCGTATAATTTCTTTGAAAACTTTGACAATCAGCGAATAATGTAGTAAAATACTTGATGTTTAAAGCAATTTGAAAGGAAGATTTCAATGTTATACAACAGCACACAAAATGCCAAAGAAGTAGTTTCTGCGGCACAGGCCATTGCACAGGGTATTTCAAAGGACGGCGGTCTTTTTGTACCGCAGGAATTTCCTAAGTATGATGAAAATACCTTCAAGGCACTTTTGAAAACAGATTACAAAGGAAGAGCAAAGAAAGTATTTTCTGATTTTCTTTCTGATTTCACAGAAGAGGAAATCAGCGACTGCGTAGAAAAGGCTTATACAGCTCAGAAATTCGGCGGTGAAAATCCTGCTCCTATTTCATACTGTAATCTTGACGGAACAACCCTGAATATTCTTGAACTCTGGCATGGTCCTACATGTGCGTTTAAGGATATGGCACTCCAGATTCTCCCGCATCTTCTCACAAAGTCACTCAAGAAGAAATATGACGGCAAGACGGCTGTTATTCTCGTTGCTACATCAGGCGATACAGGCAAGGCTGCTCTTGAAGGCTTTAAAGATGTTGACCACACAAAGATTGTTGTTTTCTATCCTGTTGACGGTGTAAGTCCGATGCAGAAGCATCAGATGAATACTCAGGAAGGTGAAAATGTTCGTGTTTGTGCAATCAAGGGTAACTTTGATGACGCTCAGACAGGTGTTAAGAAGATATTCACTACACCTTCGGTTGCAGAAAAGCTCGCTGAGAATAATATGCTTTTCTCATCAGCAAACTCAATCAACTGGGGCAGACTTCTTCCGCAGATTGTTTACTATATTTCGGCTTACTGCGATCTTGTAAATGACGGTAAAATCGAGCTTGGTGACAAAATTAATGTTGTTGTTCCGACAGGTAACTTCGGTAACATCCTTGCATCATACTATGCAAGTCTCATGGGACTTCCAATCAACAAGTTCATTTGTGCGTCAAACTCTAATAATGTTCTTACAGATTTTATCAAAACAGGCGTTTATGATAAGAACAGAAACTTCTATACAACAATTTCACCTTCAATGGATATCCTTGTTTCAAGTAACCTTGAACGACTTCTCTACAAGCTTTCAGGTGATAATGACGAAGTTACAAGAGGCTGGATGAATGCACTCAAATCAGAAGGCAAGTATGAAGTAAGTGATGATGTAAAGGCTGTTATCAACGAAAAGTTCTACGGCGGATTCTGTGATGATAAGAACACAGAGGCTACCATTCACGAGATGTTTGAACAGGATAAGTACCTTTGCGACACTCACACAGCTGTTGCAATCAATGTGTACAAGCAGTATGTTGAGGAAACAGGCGACAAGACACCATCTGTAATTGCGTCAACTGCAAGTCCGTATAAATTCTCTAAGGCTGTTCTTGAGGCTGTTGAACCAAACGCAACACTTCCTGAAACAGAATTTGATATGGTTGATGAACTTCATAAGGTTTCCGGTGCCGAAGTGCCTGCACCTCTTGCAAATCTTAAAAATAAAACGGCTCGATTCTCTGATGTTACAGAAGTTAGTGATATGGAGAATTATGTTCTCGGAGCACTCGGTATAGATTAATGGCATTATTTGCTATAGCGGATTTACATCTTTCACTTGGTGAAGATAAGCCTATGGATGTTTTCGCAGGCTGGAACGATTATACTTCAAGACTTGAAAATAACTGGAGAAAGCTTGTTACCGATAATGACACGGTTGTTGTGTCTGGCGATATTTCCTGGGCAATGAAGCTTGAAGAAACTCTTACGGATTTTACTTTCATAGAAAATCTTCCCGGTAAGAAAATTTTCAATAAAGGCAATCACGATTATTGGTGGAGCACCAAGACAAAAATGGATGTGTTTCTGAAAAATAATTCACTTGATTCGATATCTATCCTTTTCAATAATTCATATGTTGTTGACGATTACGCAATTTGCGGTACAAGAGGATGGTTTCTTGAGAATGAATCTCAAAATGATATAAAAGTCCTGAACAGGGAAGTCGGCAGACTTGAAATGTCAATACAATCAGCTATAAAAACAGGAAAGGAACCAATAGTGTTTTTACATTATCCCCCTGTTTACGGAACAACAAAGTGTGACGAAATATTTAATGTTCTTTTGAAATATGACATCAAAAAATGTTATTACGGACACCTTCATGGAAAAAAGAATATGAGGTTTGCAATTGAAGGTGAATACGAAGGTATTGATTTTAAGCTGATTTCTTGTGACAGGTTGTCATTTATGCCAATTTTAGTCAGATAAATTCTGTATTTTCTATTGGCAAAATTATTTTGTTGTGATATAATAAGATGATTTCTTGATTTTGAATTTAAACTTTGGAGGAATATTAAAATGGCATTAAAGGAATGTACAAAAAAAGAACAGGCTAATTCATATGAATTAGAGGTTAATGTTGACGGTGAAACTTTTGGTAACGCTGTTAACAGAGTTTATAAAAAGCAGGTTAAAAGCATCAATATCCCCGGTTTCAGAAAGGGCAAAGCTCCCCGTCATGTAATTGAGAAAATGTACGGTTCGGAAGTGTTCTATGAAGATGCTATGCAGGATTGTTATCCGGACGCTCTTTATGAGGCTGCTAAAGAAGCAGGTATCAAGATAGTTTCGGTTGAAACTCTTGAGGCTATTGAGGCAAGCAAAGAAGGTTTCTCATTCAAGGCTAATGTTGTTGTTGAGCCTGAAATGGAAATTAATAACTACCTCGGCATTGAAGTTACAAAGAAGTCAACAGAAGTTACAGACGAACTCGTTGACGAAGAAATTGAGAAGGTTCGTGACCGCAACTCAAGAATGGTAACTGTTGACGACAGAGCTGCTCAGAATGATGATGTAGCAGTTATTGACTTTGAGGGTTTTGTTGACGGTGAAGCGTTTGAAGGCGGTAAGGCTGAAAACTACAACCTTAAGCTTGGATCAGGCAACTTCATCCCCGGCTTTGAGGAGCAGATTGTAGGTCACAAGACAGGTGAAGAGTTTACAATCACAGTTAAGTTCCCGGATGATTATCAGGCTGAAGAGCTTAAAGGTAAGGAAGCTGAATTCAAGATCAACCTTCACGAAATTAAGGCTAAGGAACTTCCGGAAGTCGATGATGAGTTTGTAAAGGATGTTTCCGATAAGGAAACACTTGATGAGTACAAGGCTGAGCTTAAAGAAACTGTTGCTAAACGCCTTCAGGATGAGGCTGACAAGGATATTGACAATCAGATTTCCGAAAAGCTTATGGAACTCCTTGAGGGTGAAATTCCTGAGGCAATGTATGATAATCAGGCTAACGAGATGGTAAGAGAATTTGATATGCGTCTCCGTTCACAGGGTCTTGATATGAAGACATATATGCAGTACATGGGTATGGATGCAAACGCACTCAAGGGTATGTATAAAGAAGAGGCTGAAAAGAGAGTTAAGTTAAGACTTGCTCTTGAAGCAGTTGCAAGAAAAGAAAATATTGAAGTTACAGAGGCTGACCTTGACGCTGAATACGGCAAGATGGCAGAGGCTTACAAGATGGATGTTGATAAGGTTAAGGAGGCTGTTCCTGCTGAATCACTCACAGAAGATGTTAAGGTTGAAAAGGCTCTTAATCTCGTAAAGGACAAAGCTGTTATTAAGTAATTTGAATATTTTTCTTATATCTGTTAATCACTATTTAAGAAAGGTTATGATTAAATGGCATTAGTACCATATGTTATCGAACAGTCAAGCAGGGGCGAACGCTCTTTTGATATCTATTCCCGTCTTCTTGAAGACAGAATTGTTATGCTTAACGAAGAGGTAAACAGTGCAAGTGCAAGCGTTGTAGTTGCTCAGTTGCTTTACCTTGAAAGTAAAGATCCGACAAAGGATATCAGTCTTTACATCAACAGTCCCGGCGGCAGCGTAACTGACGGCTTTGCTATTTTTGATACAATGAATTACATCAAGTGTGATGTTTCCACAATCTGTATGGGTATGGCTGCAAGTATGGGTGCATTCCTTCTTGCTGCAGGCGCTAAGGGTAAGCGTCTTGCACTTCCTAACAGTGACATTATGATTCACCAGCCTTCAGGCGGTGCTCAGGGTCAGGCTACTGACATGGAAATTCACACAAGACACATTCTTGATATGAAAAAACGACTCAATCAGATTCTTGCTGACAACACAGGTCAGCCGATTGATGTTATTGCAAAGGATACCAATCGTGATAACTTCATGACTGCACAGCAGGCACTTGAGTATGGTTTGATTGATAAGGTTATCGAAAAAAGATAAAGGTGAGGTAAACTGATGGCTAACAAAAATAACGAAGATATTTATTGCTCTTTCTGCGGAAAACCTCAGGAGATGGCAGGCAGACTTATTGCCGGCAACGGTGTCTATATTTGTGACCGGTGTGTTGAGCTCTGCATGAATATTCTTCGCGAATCAGGCGAGCTTGAGCGTGAAAATGAAAATAAACTTTCAAAATCGGGAGAACCTCAGACCCCCGAACTGTCCGTTGATGAACTTTTAAAACCAAAGGAAATCAAAGCAATTCTTGATGAATATGTTATCGGACAGGATCATGCAAAAGTTACCCTGAGCGTTGCTGTTTACAATCACTATAAGCGTGCTTTTTCAAATGATGAGAGCGTAGATTTCGCTAAGAGTAATGTGCTGCTTCTCGGTCCGACAGGTGTCGGTAAGACATTACTTGCTCAGACGCTTGCAAAGGCTCTTGATGTTCCTTTTGCAATTGCCGATGCAACTACGCTGACCGAAGCAGGTTATGTCGGTGAGGATGTAGAGAACATTCTCTTAAAACTTATTCAGGCAGCCGATTTTGATATTGAAAAGGCAGAGCACGGCATAATTTACATTGATGAAATTGATAAAATTGCGAGAAAATCCGAAAACCCCTCTATTACACGAGATGTAAGCGGTGAGGGAGTTCAGCAGGCTTTGCTTAAGATTGTTGAGGGAACTGTATCCAATGTTCCGCCACAGGGTGGCAGAAAACATCCGCAACAGGAATATTTACAGATTGATACTAAGAATATTCTTTTTATCTGCGGCGGTGCATTTGACGGTCTTGAAAAGATAGTTGAAAAGCGTAAGGGTTCTTCTGTTATAGGTTTTGAGTCACTTGTTCAGTCAAAGCAGGAGCTTGATTCGACCGATTGGATGAAAGAGGTCACAGCTCATGATCTTGTAAAGTACGGAATTATTCCTGAGCTCATCGGTCGTCTGCCTGTTATTACTGCTTTGAGCGGCCTTGACACGGATGCACTTGTCAAGATTCTTACTGTTCCGAAAAACTCTATTGTTCAGCAGTACAAGAAACTTTTTGAACTTGATGGTGTTGAACTTCTTTTTGAAGAAGAGGCACTCAGAGCTATTGCACAACAGGCACAGGATCAGCATACAGGTGCAAGAGGACTTCGAGGAATTATGGAAGATATTCTTACAGACCTTATGTTTGAGGCTCCGTCTGATCCTACTATTGATAAGATTATTATTACAGAGGGTGTTATCAAAAACGGTGCTGCTCCGCAAATTACTCGCAAAAAGGAATTGTTACAGACAAATTCCGTAAAATTGACTCAAAAAGATGCAAAGAAGCGTCAGAAGCGCAGCACAGCGTCTTGATATTGTGAATTAAAGCTGTATTGCAATTACAATACAGCTTTTTGCTTTTATGAAAGGAATTTAAATGGATTTTGATATGCAAAAAAATCTGACTCTCCCTGTTCTTCCGTTGCGAGGGTTGGTGGTTTTTCCAAAATCACTTATTCATTTTGATGTTGGACGGAAAAAGAGTATTACGGCTATAAATAAAGCTATGAAAGCCGATCAACTTGTTTTTCTTACTTCTCAGAAGGATGCCGCAATAAACGAACCGGATATATTTGATGTTTATGACACGGGCGTAATTGCCAAGGTTGTACAGGTCTTGAAACAGCCTGAAAATACTACACGAATTGTAATCGAAGGTCAATGCAGGGCTACAATTATAAATCCTGTTTTTGACGAAAAGTGTCTTGTTGCAGAAGTTAAACCGTATGAGGAAGAAAGCGAGTATCTTACAGCAAGAGATTCCGCTCTTATGCGAACCGTAAAAAATGAATTTGACAAGTATCTTGAGATTTCTCCGAAGATGCCGTCGGATATTATTTTTAAGGTTGCCCTTTGCAAAAGACCGGGTGAACTTGCCGATTTTATCACAGCTAATCTCATTCTTGACTACAGAGTTAAACAGTCGATTCTTGAAACTTTCCCAGAATCCGAAAGACTTGAATCTGTTCTTGATGTACTTGTAAATGAAAATTTTGTTCTTAAACTTGAGGACGAAATATCTCAAAAAGCTAAAATGAGAATTGATGAAAATCAGCGTGATTATTTTCTTCGTGAACAGAAAAGAGCAATCGAGGAAGAGCTCGGTGAAGATGATTCACCGATTGACGATGCTGAAAACTATGTCGATAAAATTGAGAAGCTTAACCTTGACGAAAAATCTGCCGACATTCTTTATAAAGAATGTAAGAAACTCAGCAAAATGCCTTATGGCAGTCAGGAAGCGGCTGTGATTCGTACATATCTTGATACGGTTCTTGATTTGCCGTGGAATAAGTCATCTAAAGATAAAATCGTTATATCTAAAGTTCAGAAGGCTCTTGATAAGACTCACTATGGACTTGACAAAGTTAAAAAGAGAATCATTGAACAGCTTGCCGTTCGTGTGTTAAGTGAAAAGCAAAAGGGACAGATCATCTGTCTTGCAGGACCTCCGGGTGTCGGTAAAACCTCAATTGCTCAGTCGATTGCAAAGGCAATAGGCAGAAAAAGTGAAAGAATCGCTCTTGGCGGCGTTCGTGACGAGGCTGAAATCAGAGGTCACAGAAAGACTTATATCGGTTCGATGCCGGGTAGAATTATTAATGCATTGCAACATGCCGGCACTAATAATCCTGTACTTATTCTTGACGAGATAGACAAGCTTGCCGCTGATTATAAGGGCGATCCAACATCGGCATTGCTTGAGGTTCTTGATATCGAACAGAATAATAAGTTTGTTGATCACTACATTGAACTTCCGTTTGATTTGTCAAATGTGATGTTTATTACAACTGCAAATGACATTTCAGCTATTCCGGCGCCGCTCCGTGACAGAATGGAAATTATAGAAATCAGCAGTTATACAAGAGAAGAGAAATTCCATATTGCAAAGAAGCACCTCATTCCTAAACAGCTTGAGGAGTGTGGTTTTACTTCAAAGGAACTCAAATTCACTCAGAAAGCCATATACGCTCTCATAGACTTCTATACGAGAGAAGCCGGCGTAAGAACGCTTGAAAGGCTTATTGCATCAGTGATGAGAAAATGTGCCGTTGAAAAGCTTACAGAGGGTACAGAAGTATTCAAGATTGACGAAAAAGAGATAGAAAGATTTTTAGGCCATAAAAAGTTTATTCCTGATTCACTTGCCAAAATGGATGAAATCGGAATAGTAAACGGACTTGCATGGACCTCTGTAGGCGGAGAAATCTTACCTATTGAAGTTGCCGTTATGGAGGGTACAGGAAAGATTGAACTTACAGGTTCTCTCGGTGATGTTATGCAGGAGTCTGCTAAAACAGCAATCACCTGTATTAGAAGTCATGCGGCGGTTCTTGGAATTGATTCCGATTTTTACAAAAACAAGGATATTCATATTCATGCTCCCGAGGGTGCTGTTCCAAAGGACGGACCGTCTGCAGGGATTACAATGGCAACCGCAATTTACTCAGCGCTGACTTTAAAGCCTGTAAGACACGATATAGCAATGACAGGTGAAATTACCCTCAGAGGGAATGTTCTTCCTATAGGCGGTCTTAAAGAGAAAAGCATGGCTGCTTTTAAAAACGGAATTACAACAGTAATCATTCCAAAGGATAACGAACCTGATCTTGAAGATGTAGATAAGGCGGTTCTTGAAAAGGTTAAGTTTATTCCTGTTAGGAATTTTTCGGAGGTAGTTGCACTTGCGGTGAATAATACCGTGAGAATTACCGATAACCAATGGAATGGAATTGATATGACAGCAGTTCGTTCTGCAACGAAAACTGTAAACGCAGTAAAACAGTGAAAGAGAGGGATTTTATGAACTTTAATGAAGTCGCTTTTGAATTTGCGGCAGGTCGTGTTGATCAGTTGCCGGAATCGGATATGCCTGAAATTGTATTTTCAGGTCATTCAAATGTAGGAAAATCCTCTCTTATCAATAAACTTGTTCAGAGAAAAGCCCTTGCAAGGGTAAGCGCTCAGCCGGGCAAAACGGCTACCATTAATTTTTATAAGCTCAAAGAGTTTCGTATGGTTGATTTGCCGGGCTACGGTTATGCAAAGGTTTCAAAAGCAGAAAAAGACAGATGGGCAAAGCTTGTGGAAGGCTATTTTGCACAGGACAGACAGCGTCCGCTCGTTATTCAGATTCTTGACTTGCGTCATCCTCCGACTGATGATGACTTGCATATGATAGATTTCCTTTACAGAGGCGGATTTAACTTTGCCGCAGTTCTTACAAAGAGTGATAAACTCAAAAAGACTGCGTTTGAAAAGCAGATTGAGTATTATAAGGACATTTTCAGTACAATTGAACATGTTCCGCTGATACCGTTTTCTGCACAAACAGGCTTCGGAAATGATGAAATAAGGAAACTTATTGAAACTTCAATAGCAAATTTTAAAAATACGGAGGTATGAGTAAAATGTTCGTTAGCGAATGTCTTAATGTGAACAATAAGGGACATCTCACAATCGGCGGTTGCGATACACTCGAACTTGCCAAAGAATTTGGTACACCCTTATATGTTCTTGACGAAACAACAATCAGAAATGTGTGCAAGGCTTATGTAAAGTCCTTTGAAAAGTATTATCACGGTAACGGTATGCCGTTGTATGCGAGTAAGGCTCTTTCCTGTAAGGAGCTTTGCAGAATTGCAAAGGAAGAGGGACTCGGTCTTGATGTAGTATCAGGCGGTGAGATTTATACAGCCGTACAGGCAGGTTTCCCGATGGAAAAAGTTCACTTCCACGGAAACAATAAAACTGCTGATGAAATCAGATTTGCACTTGAATCTAATGTAGGAAAGTTCGTTGTTGATAACCTTTACGAACTTGAGCTTCTCAATGAAATTTGCGGTGAAATGGGTAAGAAGGCTAATATTTCTTTTAGAATTAAGCCCGGTGTAGACGCTCATACTCATAACTTCATCAGAACAGGTCAGATTGATTCAAAATTCGGTTTTGCTCTTGAAACAGGCGAAGCTTTTGAGGCAGTTAAAAAGGCACAGAAGTACGATAATGTAAATCTTACGGAACTTCATTGCCACATCGGTTCACAGATTTTTGATATTGATCCGTTTGTCACTGCTGCTGAAATTATGCTTGACTTTATGGGCAAGATTCATGATGAGCTTGGAATCGTTATTTCAGAGCTTAACCTCGGCGGCGGTTTTGGTATTATGTACACAAAGGATGATGAACCTGTTCCTTACGAAAACTATATGGAAAAGGTTTCTGAGGCTGTTAAGGCAAAGGCTAAAGAACACGGACTTCCTGTTCCGTATATCTTTATTGAGCCGGGTCGTTCAATTGTCGGCGAAGCAGGTATTACACTTTACAAAGTTGGCGGCAAAAAGGAAATTCCTAATGTAAGAACATATGTATCCGTTGACGGTGGTATGACTGATAATATTAGGTATGCACTTTATCAGTCTGCTTATACCGTAGTAAATGCAGGTAAGGCTGACAAAGAGCCTGATGAAATCGTAACGGTAGCAGGTAAGTGTTGCGAGAGCGGCGACCTCGTTCAGGAGCATACAAAGGTTGCTAAGGTTGAAGTAGGCGATACACTTGCTGTTCTTTCAACAGGTGCTTATAACTATTCTATGGCGTCAAATTATAACAGAATCCCTCGTCCTGCAATCGTAATGGTTAAAGATGGCAAGGCAAGAGTTGTTGTTAAGCGTGAAAGCTACGAGGATATAGTAAAGAACGATATCTGATAATTGAATTTTAATTATTGTGCAACACCGAATCGTTTAATTGTGTTCGGTGTTGTGTTGTGCAGATTAGCGCATAGATTCGGAGTGGAGTATTGTGTTTAGGATAAGAAGTTTTTTTAAGGAACTTGAGCCGACACGACAGATGTCTGAGGCATTTAGAAATTGCATATTTCTTGCGTTATCAGGCGGATTTCAGGATGCATATACATATTTTACCCGTGACGGAGTATTTGCAAATGCACAGACGGGTAACGTTGTGCTTATGAGTACAAATTTTATGACAGGAAAGTGGGGAGAGGGGCTTAAATATCTTTTTCCTATTCTTGCATTTGCGTTAGGTGTCCTTGTAGCTGATTTGATACAGAAAAAATTCAAGTATTTCAAAAAGATACATTGGAGACAGGGAATACTCTTGTTTGAAATTATCATATTATTTGCGGTTGGATTCATGCCGAAGAGTATGGATACCGTTGCGGCGGTAATTGTATCGTTTTCCTGTGCAATGCAGGTTCAGACTTTCAGAAAAGTCAGAGGATATTCCTATGCCAGTACGATGTGTATAGGTAATTTGAGAAGCGGTACGGCTGCTCTGTCAGGTTTTATTCACGAAAGAAAGCCCGAACAGCTCAGACAGGCAATGTATTATTTTGGTGTTATATTTTTCTTTGCAGTTGGAGCAGGTCTGGGAGGAAATCTTTCGTTATCGTTTGGAACGCATATAATATGGGTTTCATGCGGATTGCTTCTTGTAAGTTTTCTGATGATGTTTAAAGAAAAAATTCAATAATTCGGCAATTTTATATAGCAATAAAGCCGTCGTCAATACTCGGATTTGGTATTGACGACGGCTTTATTTTACAAATTTTTCTATTCCGAGAATATAATCACTTGAAGTTTTATAAAGACAACAAAGTGTTATCAGATGCCTGATAGGCAGTTCTCGTTTTCCATTTTCGTATTTGCTGTATTGTTCCTGCCTCGTGTGAAGCATGAATGCAATTTGCCCTTGTGTGTATCCGTTTTTGACTCTTAATTCTTTTAATCTTTTGCAGTAGTCCATATAAATCACCTTCAAAAATATTACAAATAGTATTACTAATAGGATTTTATCATAAAATATGTCCGTTTGCAACTAAAATTTAATTGTTAAATCAAATATGAATTATACAAAATATTGTAATGCAAATGAAATTCTTGGATTCATAAATACATTTTCATAAAATTCAGCTCGTAAAATGTACGAAAATGCAACTAAACTTGGGAGATTTGTAAAATTAATTGCAGAAAAGGAATGAAATCGGCTGTTTTTTCAATAATTTTAAAAAAATTTGCAAGAAACTCACAAAAGATATTGCAAAATCGTTGAAAGTATAGTATTATTAATATGTTGATTGTAGTGCTTTACTGTGCTACAGCATAATCGGAATTTTTTCCGTATAATTTATGCGAATTTTATTAAGGAGGACTTACTTATGTCATATGTAAGTGAACAGCTTGAAAAGCTGAAAGCAAAAAACGCAAATGAGCCTGAGTTTATTCAGGCTGCTACCGAAGTTCTTACTTCACTTGAGCCCGTTTTCGAGCAGAATCCAAAGTATGAAGAGAATGGTATTCTCGAAAGAATTACAGAGCCTGAAAGAGTTATTATGTTTAGAGTACCTTGGGTTGATGACAACGGCAAGGTTCAGGTTAACCGTGGCTTCCGTGTTCAGTTCAACAGTGCTATTGGACCTTACAAGGGTGGTTTAAGACTTCATCCGTCAGTAAACCTCGGCGTTATTAAGTTTCTCGGTTTCGAGCAGATTTTCAAGAACTCACTTACAGGTCTTCCTATCGGCGGCGGTAAGGGTGGCTCTGACTTTGATCCTAAGGGCAAGAGCGACAGAGAAGTTATGGCATTCTGCCAGAGCTTTATGACAGAGCTTTGTAAGCACATCGGTGCTGACACAGATGTTCCTGCCGGTGATATCGGTACAGGTGCTCGTGAGATCGGTTATATGTTCGGTCAGTATAAGAGAATCAGAAATGTATATGAAGGCGTTCTTACAGGTAAGGGTCTCAACTGGGGCGGTTCACTCGCAAGAACAGAGGCTACAGGTTATGGCCTTCTTTATCTTACAGAGGCTATGCTTAAGGATAACGGCAAGGACATCAAGGGTGCTACTGTTTGCGTATCAGGTGCAGGTAATGTTGCTATCTATGCAACAGAAAAGGCTACAGAGCTTGGTGCTAAGGTAGTTACAATGGCTGATTCAACAGGTTGGATTTATGATGCTGAAGGTATCGACCTTGATGCTATTAAGGAAATCAAGGAAGTTAAAAGACAGCGTCTTACAGAGTATAAGAACTATCGTCCTAACTCAGAGTACCACGAAGGCAAATTCGATTGGTCAGTTAAGTGTGATGTTGCACTTCCATGTGCTACACAGAATGAGCTTAACGAAGAAGATGCTAAAAGACTTATCGCTAACGGTTGCTATGCTGTTGCCGAAGGCGCTAACATGCCTACAACTCTTGAGGCTACAAAGCTTCTCCAGAAATCCGGCATTCTCTTTGCACCGGGTAAGGCTGCTAATGCAGGCGGTGTAGCTACATCAGCTCTTGAGATGAGCCAGAACTCACAGCGTCTTTCATGGACATTTGAAGAAGTTGACGCTAAGCTCAAGAACATTATGGTTAACATCTATAAGAACATTTCTGCTGCAGCTAAGAAGTATGGTCATGAAGGTGACTATGTAGTAGGCGCTAATATTGCAGGTTTTGAGAAGGTTGCTGATTCAATGATTCAGCAGGGCGTTTGCTAATTTAAAAGTTAAATTCCTGTAAAATTTACAGCCGTACAGATTCGTTTGAGTCTGTACGGCTGTTGTAATTTAAATGCTGTAAATTAGCATTAGCAATATGTTTCGGATTTATCTTGTTTTACCTGTTCCCTGAATTATACAAAATATTCATTTTGTATAATTTTCGTAATTAGAATATACACCGCCCTTTTTTGTGTTATAATAGCATTATAATCCTTTTAATACAGATTTTAGTTCAACTTCTTTGAGTTATTCTTTATAAGAAATAAATTTACGGTGGTGTGTTTATGGCAGTTGATTTTCGTGATGAAGCTCCTGCAATTTTGAAGGACTATTTAATTTACAAGCAGACAATCAAAAATATGTCGAAGAAAACAGTTGACGAATATTTTATTGATCTCAGAACTTTTTTTAGATTTTTAAAAGTAATGCGTGGTCTTGTGCCTGACGGTACTGAGTTTGATGAAATTAAAATTGACGATGTTGACCTTGATTTAATTAAAACCGTTAATCTTGAACTTGCATATGATTATATGAATTTTCTTTATCGTGACCGCAACAATAAGAGTGCGTCCCGTGCAAGAAAATGTTCCAGTCTGAAAGGCTTTTTTAAGTACATAACAAATAATAAACATTTGCTTGATACAAATCCTGTGGAACAGCTTGAATCGCCAAAAAATAAAAAAGCTTTGCCAAAGTATCTTACTCTTGAACAAAGCATTGAGCTTCTTAATGCTGTTGACGGAAATAACAAACAGCGTGATTATTGTATTTTGACTCTCTTCCTCAATTGCGGACTCCGTGTGTCTGAAATGGCAGGTCTTAACTATAATGATATTCATAGTGACGGTACAATGCGTGTTGTCGGTAAAGGCAATAAAGAACGCATTGTTTATCTAAACTCTGCTTGCATTGACGCTTATAATGAGTATATGAAGGTGCGTCCGATTGATGAAGTTAAGGATAAAAAAGCGTTGTTTATTAGCCGTAATCACCGCAGAATGTCTGTGAAAACAATTCAGGCTATGGTATATAAATATCTTGAGAAAATCGGACTTGATTCTCAGGGATATTCCTGTCATAAGCTTAGGCATACCGCCGCCACGCTTATGTATCAGCAAGGCGGAGTTGATGTCAGAGTGCTTAAAGAGGTTCTCGGACACGAAAACCTCGGTACGACTGAGATTTATACGCACCTGAGTTCGGAACAAATGAAAAATGCCGCTGACTCAAATCCGCTTGCAAAAATAAAACCTAAGAAAAAAGTTTAAAGAATTTTTACTATGCCACCCACATCTGTGAGTGGCATATTTTTGCATAATATTTTAATTTCAATTTTATTTTTTAAACATAATTCTTTGATAGAAGAATAGCATGGATGCATTTCAGCGTTTCCGAAAAACACTACGGTATTATCAGAGATTTTTCCGCTTGCACCGCCTATAAATCCATAATCATATCCTTCAAGTTTTATATCACCCGAGGATATTAATAACACCTCTGCCCCATCTTTTTCAAGGGCATTTTTTATGGATATATCAGCTGTTACGGCAGTGCGATTATTGAGTATTAGAGTTGAGCATCTTGCGTATCCTTGGTTTATGTTTACGATTTCAATATCGTTTTTTACACAATATTTGTAAAGAGTCGGATCTATTGCAGATACTTTACCATAAAGCTTATTATTAAAGAAAAGAAAATTCAGCAATATATTTTCGGGATACTTCTTCCCTGCTTTATTTTTACATATAATCAAATTTTCTTTATATGGTAAAGTTTTTAGCTTTTCGCACTCTTGAAGTACAAAAACAGTATTATTTATCGTCAAAATCTGCATATCGGCATGAGCTTGTTCAGGTTGCGGAAATGCTTTGACAGTGTCCGAATATATAACATTATGCCCCATTTTTGAAAGCTCATCGGCAAAACATGGGTATTTGTTTGATATTACAAAACTGCTCATTGTCCTACCGCTTCAAATGCCTGACGAATGTTTTTTACTCCGATCAATTCAGCGTCATCACATGAAACACCTTTTAGATTATGATACGGCAGAATGATTTTTGTAAAGCCGAGTCTTACTGCCTCGTTAATTCTCATCTGAGCGTTTGATACAGCACGAATTTCTCCTGCAAGACCGATTTCACCGAATACAACAGCGTTTTCGTCAATCGGAGTATCTTTCAGACTGCTTATAAGAGCCATGGCAATTGAAAGGTCAATCGCAGGTTCGTCAACTCGCAATCCGCCTACGATATTTATGTAGGTGTCGCAGTTTGAAAAATAGTATCCTGCTCTTTTTTCAAGAACGGCAAGTACCATTGACAGTCTGTTATAGTCATATCCTGTAACCATTCTGCGAGCGTTGCCGTATCCGCTTTGTGTGGCAAGTCCCTGTGTTTCGGCAAGAATTGGTCTTGATCCTTCAATTGTACAGGTGACGCAAGTTCCCGAAACATTTTTCGGACGCCCTGAAAGCAACATAACAGACGGATTTGCAACTTCGTTAAGCCCTTTATCAGTCATTTCAAAAACGCCGATTTCATTTGTTGAGCCGTACCTGTTTTTTACGGCACGAAGAATACGGCAGCTCATCTGTTTGTCACCTTCAAAATGCAGTACGGTGTCAACAATATGTTCAAGTACCTTTGGACCTGCAATTGAACCCTCTTTATTAACATGACCTACGATAAACATAGGAATATCAAGTCCTTTTGCAGTTCTCATCAGCATATTGGCAGATTCTCGTACCTGTGTAATGCTGCCTGGGGACGAGTTTAATTCTGAAAGATTCATCGTCTGAATTGAGTCAATCATAACAAGGTCGGGCTTGAGATTTTTTATCTGTTCGCAAATAACCTCAACATCGGTTTCAGTCATTACATACAGATTCGGCGAAGTTACACCCAGCCTTATTGCTCGTAGCTTGAGCTGTCTTTTTGACTCCTCTCCCGATATGTAGAGAATTTTCAGAGTATCGCCGAGGTACTGACAAATCTGCATAAGAACGGTCGATTTGCCTATGCCCGGATCACCGCCCAGAAGTATAAGACTGCCCTTTACAATTCCTCCGCCAAGTACACGGTTGAGTTCTCCGCAGCCTGTGTCATATCTGTGCTCATCCTCGGTTGAAATATCCGATATGGCGTATGGTTTTGAGTAGGTTGCAAAAGAGCGTGTTTTTGCAGTTGCTGACTGTTTTGATGTATCTTTAATTTCTTCGTTCATTGTGTTCCATTCGCCGCATGACGGGCATTTTCCGTACCATTTGGGCGATTCGTATCCACATTCTGAACATATGTAAACACTTTTGATTTTTGAAGCCATTTATTTCACTTCCTGTATTTATTGATGAGTATAATCTAAAAATCCTGTTATGATTGCAGTTGCCATTTCTTTTTGATATTCGTCACTTTGCAGCTTAGCAAGTTCATCCGGATTTGAAATAAATCCGCATTCCACAATAACGGACGGGTTTTCAGCCTTTTTTAAAAGATAGATTGAGCCGTCTGCCTTTTTGCATTGCCGTTCGTTATTAGGCTGTAAGCATTTTTTTACGGAATTTCTAATGCATTCCGCAAGATTTTGACTTTGACTGTTATTCGGGGAATAAAAAATTTGAGTTCCGTAATATTTGCTTTGAGAAAATTTGTTTTGATGAATACTGATTACAACATTGTTTTTGTCTGAATTGAAAATTTCGAGCCGTTTTTTTAAATCGGCAACTTTCCTTGAATGAACCGAATCTTCTCCGTTATCAAGAGATACATCATCTGTTCTTGTTTGAACAACCTTATATCCGAAAATTTTTAATAAATCAGCTGAATTATTTGCTATAGAAAGATTGATGTCCTTTTCAAGCACACCGCTTTCGCTTACTGCTCCCCCGTCTTCGCCACCGTGACCTGCGTCAATTACAATTATCGGCTCTGTTTTGTTTTCGGTCATAACAGATTTTGTCGGATTAAGTCTGAAAAAAACAGATACCATAATAATGCAGAATATTGCAAACAGTATAAAGCAGAGAGCATAAAATGTCGGGATTTTTTTATTCATACAAACACCTCTGCATAAAAATATGCCGAGTGTGAGATTATATATTACTTATTCAGTATATACTACAAAACTTTTTCTGACAAGATTTTTCTTTTGGATTTTTGCATATGACAAAGATGTTGTAATAAAATTTGTTTGGTGGTATAATTATCAAGGATTATGAATTGGAAAAATGAAAGGAAGTTAGTAAAATGGAAAAACCTGGCAGAAATGATCCTTGCTGGTGTGGCAGCGGAAAAAAGTATAAAAAATGTCATATAGATTTTGATGAAAAAATTGAGGAATTTGAGGGTGCGGGTCACATTGTTCCCTCCCATGAAATCTTGAAAAATGCTGAGCAGATTGAAAAAATCAAGGAGAGTGCAAGGATTAATATTGCAGTTCTTGATTATGTTGCAGAGCATATTAAGGCAGGTATCAGCACGGCTGAAATTGATAAGTGGGTGTATGATATCACAACCAAAATGGGCGGTGTTCCGGCTCCCCTTAATTTTGAGGGATTTCCCAAGAGCGTATGTACTTCAATAAACAACGAAGTTTGTCACGGTATTCCGTCGGAAGATGTAATAATCAAAGATGGCGATATAATCAATGTTGATGTTTCAACTAATTTGAACGGATATTTCTCCGATTCTTCAAGAATGTTTTGTATCGGTAATGTAAGCGAAGAAAACAGAAAGCTTGTTGAAGAAACAAAAAATGCAGTTTATGAAGGACTTAAACAGGTTAAGCCTTGGGGCTTTCTCGGAGATATGGGTCAGGCTGTCAATGATTATGTAAAGAGTAAAGGTTACTCTGTTGTTCGTGAAGTAGGAGGTCATGGAATCGGTCTTGAATTCCACGAAGATCCATGGGTAAGTTACATTTCTAAAAAAGGTACGGAAATGCTTATGGTACCCGGTATGATTTTCACCATTGAACCTATGGTGAACGCAGGAAAACCTGATATTTTCGTTGATGAGGATAACGGCTGGACTATTTATACAGAAGATAACTCAATGTCTGCTCAGTGGGAAATTCAGGTTCTTGTAACTGAGGACGGCTACGAAATTATTGCATACTAAGTAAAAACAAAAGGCATTTGCTTTGAGAACTCTCATTGCAAATGCCTTATTTTTATAAGTAAAAATTAATTATTCCTTACCGTCCCAACAATAAGTACAGAGTTTGCATTTGTCAATTCCGCAGGAATCAAGCATATCGTCAAGCCTGTTAAAACGCAAGGATGTGAACTTGAGTTCTTTACAGATTTCATCAACCATCTGCTCGTATTTTTCAGAATCGGGATTTGTGTATTCCTGAAGAATTTCGTCTGTAACATTGCCGTTCTCAAGTCTTTCAATAACTCGTCTTGTGATGAGATCCATTTCAGAAGATGATCTTGAGAAGTTAAGATACTTACAGCCGTATACAAGCGGAGGACACGCAGGTCTGATATGAACCTCTTTTGCACCGCTTTCAAAAAGATACTCCGTTGTTTCACGAAGCTGTGTGCCTCTTACAATTGAGTCATCAATAAGAAGAAGGCTCTTTCCTCTGATTAAATCCTCAACTGCGAGAAGCTTCATTTTTGCAATAAGATTACGCTGACTCTGAATTGTCGGCATAAATGATCTCGGCCAAGTAGGTGTATATTTAATAAACGGTCTTGAGAACGGAATTCCCGATGCATTTGCATAGCCTACTGCGTGAGCAATGCCTGAATCGGGTACACCTGCAACGATATCGGGCTTTACGGAATCTCTTTCAGCCATTTTTGCACCGCAGTTGTAACGCATTTGCTCAACACTTGTACCCTCATATGAGCTTGCAGGATAGCCGTAGTAAACCCACAGAAAAGTACAGATTTTCATTTTATCACCGGGCTTTTTGAGTGTAATGCAGTTTTGGTCTGTAATTACCGTAATCTCACCCGGTCCGAGTTCTTTATAATCATTGTAGCCGAGGTTTTTGTATGAGAAACATTCAAACGCCACACAAAATGCGTCCTCTTTTTTGCCGATAACAACAGGAGTTCTGCCGTACTTATCTCTTGCGCAATAGATGCCGTTTTTATTCATCAACAGGAGCGAAACAGAGCCGTCAACTTTTTCAAGAGCATAGCTTATGCCGTCAACAAGGTTTTCTTTTTGATTGATTAGAGTTGCAATAAGCTCGGTTGCGTTGATTTCACCGCCGCTCATTTCAAGAAAATGTGAACCGCCTTTTTCAAAGATCTCCGCAACAAGTTCATCTGTATTATTGATTTTGCTTACGGTGGTAATTGCATATGTACCGTGATGTGAACGAACAATAAGAGGCTGCGGTTCGTAGTCGGAAATACAGCCGATACCGAATTTGCCTTTCATACTCTGCATATCTTTATCAAATTTAGTTCTGAAAGGTGCATTTTCAATATTGTGGATTGATCTGTCAAATCCTTTTTCTTTGTCATAAACAACCATACCGCCTCTTCTTGTGCCAAGGTGTGAATGATAGTCAATTCCAAAGTATAAGTCGAATACGCAGTCCTGTTTTGCTGCAACACCCATAAATCCGCCCATGTTTTTTCTCCTTTAACCTTTTTAATTCTGAATTAAAAGTATTTACAGTTTGCCGTTTTAGATTGTAAATACTGTTTGATTAAAATCAGACATATCAAAATTATAATATTATTTTCGGATTATGTCTATACTTTTGTCGAAAATTTTTGAATTACAGCACAAAAAAACAGCAGAAATTTTATCTGCTGTTTAGGTTTATTCGATAAGCCCGTACTTAACTTTAATTCTGTCAAGCTTTTCAAGCATAGGTTCTGCTCCGAAAAACAGAAATATAACAGTCGAAACTGCGTGAACAATATCCATCGGAAAGCCCTGAATATAAAAAGTTATGAGCATATTTAGATTAAATGCTGAATGTGATGTGAGTGCCGAATAAAGGTTCATAAGTCCGCCGTAAATGACCATTGTGGCAATGAAACCGTATATACAGAGAGAAGTCCTTGTTCTGCCCAAAAGACCTTTCTTAAAGAGAATACCGCCAACGAAGCCTATTATCCCTGCCGCAAACATTTGCCACGGTGTCCAAGGTCCTTGACCGAACATAAGATTTGAAACAAGCATACTTACAGCACCGACAAGAAATCCCGATTCACCGCCGAATGCCACTCCCGAAATTATCACAATTGCCACAACGGGCTTGAACTGAGGCAACATTGTAAATGCAAGTCGTCCTGCAACTGCTATTGCACATAGAACAGAAATTATGACAAGCTCTCTCGCTTTTGGGTGCCTGCCTTCAAAAACGAGAAAAAACGGAATCATACACTCAATCATAACAAGGAGTGAAATAAAAAGATATTTCTGATCCTGAAGATATGTCATTCCTACAAAAATTGTAACAGGAATTGCAAGCAAAACCATAATTGCCATACTGACGGTTCTTTTACTCAGTTTTGAACTTTTTCTCGGCAGGTCAATCGGTCGTTTTGATTTTGTTCCGAAAGCAATCATAAGCAACGCAACAGATACTCCGATAATTCCCCAGTTGAACCAGGTAGGCAAAGTTTTGGCTGAAAAATTCGGAATATATTCCAGATTTACAATCAGACCGAATATGAACAGTACTGCACCAAATAATCCGCAGATTTTTTTAAAAACAGACAGCTTTTTGTTTTCAGCTTTGTTTTTTTGGAGGGGAATATTTTCGGTGTCGTTTTTAAAAAGGTCAATATCAGGTGTGTTTCTGTTAATTTGAATATCTCTGTTTTTACCTGTGCAGGCATATATGACATCATTTGATGATACTGCGTTATCTATTATGCCTTTTGACATTCGGCTTGCAGAGGTGGAATAAAAGCTGTTTGACGAAAAGAAAGTTCTCGGTGTACCTTCCGACACAACTTCCCCGTTAAAAAACATCAGACAGCGGCTTGGATATACAGCACAGAACTCTACATCGTGACTTACCATGAGAACGGTTATGCCGGCTTTATTGAGGTCATATATAATCTGAGCAAACTCAATCTTGAATTCGGCATCAAGTCCCTTTGTAGGTTCATCAAGCAAAAGAATTTGAGGTCTTATGAGAAGAATTTTTGCAAGAGCCGCTCTCTGCTGTTCACCGCCGGATAAATCATAAGGATGGCGATTGCAGAGACTTTCAAGTCTGCACAGCTTTACCACTGCGGTAACCCGTCTTTCTTTTTCCTCCTTGCTGATTTTTCTGCCGTCAAATACTTCGTATAGATCTTCAAGTACAGTTTTTTTCAAAAACAGTGTCTGCGGATTTTGCGGTAATACTGCTACGAGCGTGTCAAAAGAATTTTTGTTAAGCGGAGAGATTTCAACTTTGCCTCTGTATGGCTTGTTAAGTGAACAGATAATTGACAAAGCGGTTGATTTTCCCATTCCGTTACCGCCGAGTATAGCCGCAAATTCCCCCTGATATATTTTTAGTGAAAGACCTTTTAGTACATCTGCACCCGACTTTTCGTACCTGAACCAAATATCATTAAGACTTACTGCTTCTTTATCAGAATGTTTCTGAATGTTTTCGGGCGTGAGCTCATACATTTTATGATTTTGGGCATATTCCGAAAGCCACTTTTTGCCGCTTGGAACAGTTACGGGACAGTCGGTATTGTCATTTTCTGTAACAGCCTGCCATATCTGCATCGGAGCAGGCATAGAAAGAAATGTTTTACTGTTTTTTTCTTTAAGAATTTTTCCGACCTTTTGAGGAGAGTCAAAAGCTGAAATCCCGTTGTTTTCGATGACAAGCACCCTGTCTGAAAGCGGAAGCACCTCATCAAGTCTGTGTTCCGTTATTATCACCGTTGTCCCCAGTTCGTGATTTATGCGTGAAACGCAGTGCAAAAATTCGCTTGCCGCAATCGGATCGAGTTGGCTTGTCGGTTCATCCAAAATGAGAACGGACGGTTGCATTGCCATAATTGAAGCAAGGTTTAAAATTTGCTTTTGTCCGCCCGAAAGTTCGAGAACACTTTTTTCAAAATAATTTTGGATTCCGAAAAATGAAGCTGTTTCGGCAACTCTTTTTCGGATTGTATTGTTGTCATAACCAAGACTTTCAAGTCCGAAAGCAAGTTCGTGCCATACCTTATCGGTAACAATCTGATTTTCAGGTGATTGCATAACAAAGCCGATTTTACTGCTTTGCTCCCTGTGAGAAAGGTCTGATATAGGTTTTTCTTCAAAGAATATTTCTCCCGAAAGAACACCGTGCGGTGAAAGATCGGGTTTCAGATGCCTGAGAAGTGTGCTTTTTCCGCAGCCTGACGGACCGCAGACCGTGATAAACTCGCCCTCGTTTACGCTGAAAGTAATATCTTTAAGTACATCAATACCGGTTTCGGGGTATCGAAAACTCAAATTCTTGATTGCATATGTTTCCATTTTATCCCCTCTCCTATATTTACCGATAGCGGAATCAACATTAAAAATGTGTAGAATATATAAAAAATAACACTTTGCACCGTAAACAAATCGCCCTTGATTGACGGATAGTATCTGAATTTTATTGCGTTTGTAAAAAGCAAAATCATAAGTACCAATCCGGTAAAAAGGATTGTGCAAAGCATAAATGCGTCTCTTTTGTCAAATTTATAAAGTGAATAGGATGTTCTGCCTTTAAGACCGTGACCTCTGCTTTTCATTGAATCGGCTGTTTCAATTGCGTTTTCAAGTGACCATGTTATCATAATCGAAAGAATTTTTACAGCATTTCTTATTCTTTGAAACAATGTTCCCTCGTTTATATCTCTGCCTATTGTGTGTTGTGCATTACGCACAAGTTTCATTTGTGCCGAAAACCTTGGAACAAAACGCAATGCCATTGAAATCACCAGACTCAATGACGGCATTATTCTACCAAACAGGAAAACTACCTTGTCGGAAGTGATTACTGCATTGAATGAAGAAAACCATAAAACTGTTGACGAAAGCAAAAATGCACTTGCAATACCGTAAATGATTGATTCAAGGGTTAGTGGGTTATCCCACGGAAAATATGTGAGTATAGTCATTCCTTCATGATTAAAAACAGGATTTACGAGAACTATCAAGAGTATCATAGGTAAAAGAAAAACAAGTGACAATCTCACAGCTTTTTTGCCGTTAAGGTATAAAGCGGTTACAAGCGCACATAAAAAACTTACAGCAAGACAAACAGGGTTCATGATAAACATCGTGAACCCTATTGTAAGTGCAAAAAATATAAAATTGATAAAGGGGTGCATATTTGAAAAAGTATCCTTCATCATTATTCTCCTGTTGCGTATCCTCCGCCGACATCATAGCCTAAGTTACAAGTGTAGCACCAGACCACATCGTCGCCGTTCTTGAGTACATATCGTGAACAGCCGTAGTTTGGAAACCATTCATTTACTTTGTACATCCAGCCCGAAAGAGAACCACAGTCAAATTCGTAGAGGTTGTTAATTCCTTCAATATAAGCGGAATTATACATAGGAGTCCAGCTCGATTCCATATGAATATTGTTGTCCTTACAAACTTTTACAAGGACATCATATACAGATTCACCCTCTTTGAATTGGACCTTCTGTTTTTTGAGGATTATACCGTCCTTTGGAACGAGTTCAATTTTTTCGGGATCAAGGTCATCTATATTGTCAAGAATTGTTGAACAGGTGATTGTAAAGGTACAATAAAGATTTGTATCTTTTGTTTCCTGTTCTTCCGGTTCAACCGGCTTTGGTTTTCCCGACGGTACGGGATCGGTTTTGTACTTATCCTGTGTTGTCGGCTGAACATCATTCTTTTTGTTCGGCTTTGAAGAACTGTTTGATGAAGAAGACGGTTTTTTCTTATCCGAAGAACTGTTGTTTGAACTCTGCTCGGATTTTTCACTTTTTTCAACAGCTGAACTGTTACTGTTCTGCGAATTATCCTTACTGTTCTTTTTATCTTCGGAATTTTTTCTGTCCTTTTTATCTTTATTTGATTTAGCGGAATCGGTAGGATTTTGAGTGGTTTTCTCTGTTGCAGACACAGAAGTTGTTTCTGTGTCTGCATTTGTTGTCGATAGCGAGGAGGCAGTTGATGCAGTTTGAACTTTATTTTCCGATCTGTTGCCGCCTGCAAAAAATGCTACTGTAAGTGCGGCAATACAAACGCACACCGCAATTAAAAGTATTTGATTTTTTTTAACAAACTTTTTTATCTTTTCCATAACCAATCTTTACTTGTGAACTTTAATCAAACGAGGTTAACGATGATTTTCTGAATTTCTGTTGCATCAACAACATTGATAACACCGTCATGATTTACATCTGCTTTGATAAGTGAAACCTTTGAAAGCTGTTCAAGGTTTACAATCTGCTTCTGAACGAGTGTTGCGTCAATTACAGAAACTGTGTTGTCAAGATTAACATCACCTACGGCATAATTTTCTGCAAGTCGGTCAGTCATATTGTAGAGTGAAGTTTTGCCGTTTACAAGACGGTCAAATGAAACAAAAGCATAGAAACCCTGTTCGGTTGCCATCTGATTGTATGTTGTATCTGTATGACCAAATCCGTTTTCAGCGGAGAAACTCATCATAGCATCGATGAGTGTGTTGCCGTTTTTGATGAATCTTTCATCATTTGTAGGATCAATTCCAAGGCTTGTAAGTGCAACGAGTACCTGTGCACAGCTTTCGCTGTTTACAGAACCCCATGATGCAAATCCGCCGTTTTCATTCTGTGCGTTTGACATTGCTGTGAGTGCTTTATCAATTGCCTCTTTAACATCGCTGTTTGTTGAGTAGTAAGGAGCAAGTGCCTGAATTGCCATACCTGTCATATCAGGATCTGCAGTTGAGCCGAAGAATGTCCAGCCACCGTTTGCTACCTGTGCATCAAGAATTGTCTGTACGAGCTTTTCTCTTGTTGTGGGATTTGCGGCGTCTGTCTGCGGAATTTCATAATCGCCCGTATCAAGTGCAATGAGTGCAAAGACAGGACCGTTGATACCCTGCTTCTTAACATAATCCATATCTGCAAGCGGTTCAAGAAGGTTATATGATGCAACATCTGTAACATCCTTACCGATTGCCGTAAGTGCAAGGATTACTCTTGAATTGTCTGTTGATTTAGTATTGTGAAGCTTTGCAGAACCCTTTTCTTCAACATACTTAACTGCATTCTGATAGTAACTGTCTGCAATTTCGTCTGTGATTTTACCTGCTCTTGCAAGACCGAGGACTGTCCACTCGCCGCCTACTGAAGAAACTGTGGGGGCATCCTGTGATGCAAGATGTTTTGCAACCTCGTCAATCTTGTTTGAAACTGTGTCAGCTGCGGAAGGAGCATATTTCACTGTGAATGTATATACAGTACCGCCTTCACTTGTGTTCATTGACGGCCATGCAGTATCACCGCAACCGATGATAATTTTGTCACCGTCAGAAACACTAACAGTCTGACTTCTCTTGTAAAACGCACTGTCGTCAGAAGGAAGATATTCATTCTTATATTTTCTTGTCTGGAAGTTTTTGTTAGTTGCAGTAGGAACTACATTTACATCAGCTGACGGAGTGTCGATTGTGAGTGTGTAGTCTGTAACTGACGGATCAAATTCGCCCGAAAGCTCGGCACCTGTGATCTCAACCGATTTAACAGTTGTATCGTTATTTGCCCATGTACCGCCGATATCCTCGCCGTAACCGTTTGAAGTATACATAATAGCGATTTCATCACCACTCTCAAGTGTGCCGTCTGCTACTGTATAGGATGCATAACCTGAATTTGTGAACCAGTCATTGAGAGTTCCCATCCAGCCACTCATTGTACCGCCGTCAAATGCAGCAAGACCGTTAATTGATGAGATGTAATTGTTCTCAGCACCTTCCTGTGTGTAGCCGTGATTGTTGAGTGCATCAGCAACGGCTGACATCATAGTAGTGTCATTATTAATGCTTACCCACTCATCAACGAGAACGCCGTCCCACGGAGCGCCGTTTTCTACTGAGTATGTATCATTTCTGACAATTACTCTTACTTTTCCGTCTTCAACTGCGCTTACTGAAAGTGAAACCGTCATAAGTGATGAAATCATCATTACAGAAAGTACAATTGAGAGGATTTTTTTAAAAGATTTGTTCATAGTGTTTTCCTCCATATTGTATTGTGTATATCGAAAGGCAAAATAAAAAAGCCTTCCGTTTTTTGGAAGGCACAACAAACAAAACCATACAGACCAAAAGTCTGTACAGATATGGTCGGTTGCACCTCTTCCCTGTCCAAGATTTGCAAAATCCGAGGTATACGGACAGCGACCTGACTTATGGCAATGCCAAATACAGTAATGACTGTTGCTTCGGATTCTCACCGAATTCTCTGTTATCTACTCTGCAAGATGCATTTTGAACCGTAAACCCATATTAAGTTATATACATTTGAAATCTGCATTTAATTATAACACCTGTTTATAGTCGTGTCAATTCCTTAAAATTTTTCTGATATCAGAGTTTATTCGGGTACGATATAAGTTTAGTTTATGGCCGGCTTTTTGTGTAACTCAGTTGTATGAATTGAATATGCTGTTAATAAAAAGTTGAAATCGGTGAATCAGATGAAAGAAAAATGTTCGCTTGACAAGTTACCGCTTGGAGTTACGGGGATTGTCTATCGTGTGAACTGTAATGAAAATATCAAAAACAGAATATTTGATTTTGGTATTATGGAGAACAGTCCTGTTATCCCCTTGTTTACAAGTCCGTTCGGTGATCCGTCTGCGTATCTTGTTAAAAATGCCGTTGTGGCACTGAGAAATAACGATTGCAAAGATATCATTGTTACTCCTGAATAAAAGGAGGCTTTTTTATTGTTTTCTACGGATAAATCATCTTTTAATAAAAAGGATGTATCGGATTGGGATTACAAAATTTCACTTGCCGGTAATCCTAATGTAGGCAAGAGTACAATTTTTAACGAACTGACGGGATTAAGACAGCACACGGGAAACTGGACGGGTAAAACAGTTGAGTTTGCCAGAGGTTGTTGCAAAATCAAAGACGCAAGATTTTGTATTACGGACTTACCGGGATGCTATTCCCTGCTTTCATTTTCGGGCGAAGAGGCGGTAACAAGGGAGTGTCTTATACAAAATCAAAATGACTGCGTTGTAATAGTTGTTGACTGCGGAGTTATTGAAAGAAATCTTTCATTTGCATTGCAGGTGTTATCTGTCACAAAGAATGCTGTTCTTTGTCTTAATCTTTGTGATGAGGCTGAAAAAAACGGTATAAAAATCGACTGCGACGAGTTATCGCTAAATCTTGGAATACCTGTTGTGAAAACCTGTGCAACAGACAAAAAAGGTTTGGATGAATTAAAAAAAGCGATCTATAATGTATGCAGCGGAAAGATAAAATGTTTTAGGGTAGAAAGAAATTTTGAAGGCGTTGATATACTATCCGAAAAAAACTACAAACAGAATATTGAAAAGCTTTCGCAAATTGGCAACAAAATTTCAAGTGACTGCGTAAAATATGAAAAATCAGAGTTAAATGCTTGTACAAGAAAGCTTGATAAAATACTTACAAGCAAAACCACGGGAATACCGATTATGCTGGCAATGCTTGGCATATTGTTCTGGATAACGGTTGTCGGTGCAAATTATCCGAGCGAATGGTTAAGCAATTTGTTTGGCTTTATAAAAGAGAAACTGTATATTCTTTTTGATTTTTTACACGCTCCCGATGTTGTAACGGGACTTTTGATTGACGGAGTTTATACAACTCTGTCATGGGTGGTATCTGTAATGCTGCCGCCTATGGCTATATTCTTTCCGCTATTTTCACTTGTTGAGGATTCGGGATATCTGCCGAGAATTGCATTTAATCTTGATAGGTATTTTTCAAAGTGCGGTGCACACGGAAAGCAAAGTCTTGCTATGGCAATGGGGCTTGGCTGTAATGCCTGCGGAGTTACGGGTTGCAGAATCATCGAGTCACCAAAGGAACGGCTGATTGCAATTCTTACAAATAATTTTATGCCGTGTAACGGACGGTTTCCCACAATCATTGCATTACTGCTCATGTTCTTTGCAGGTACGGCATTTACGCTGAGCAGTTCGCTTGAGGTAGCGGCATTGTTGATTGGAATAATAGTTTTCTGTGTTTTTATAACACTTGTTATATCTAAGGTACTTTCAGTCACAATATTGAAAGGCGAACAGTCCGGATTTGTGCTTGAGCTTCCGCCGTACAGAAAGCCGCAGATTTTAAAAACTATTGTCCGTTCGCTGTTGGACAGAACATTATTTGTTTTAGGAAGGGCTGTTGCGGTTGCCGCTCCGGCAGGTGCGATAATCTGGATTCTTGCAAATGTGCATATAAGCGATGTTTCACTTTTAAAATACTGTACTGATTTTTTAGATCCGTTCGGCAGATTTATCGGGGTTGACGGCGTTATAATAATGGCATTTATACTTGGATTTCCTGCGAATGAAACCGTTATTCCGATTATAATTATGTCATATATGGCAAGCGGTACTCTTGTTGATTATTCAAGCTACGATCAGCTGTTTCAACTTCTCAGTATGAACGGCTGGACGATTACAACGGCTGTATGCACGATTATTCTTTGTATTCTTCATTATCCGTGTTCAACAACCTGTCTGACAATAAAAAAAGAAACAGGCAGCCTTAAATGGACGCTTGTTTCTATGGCTTTGCCTACTGCAATGGGAATTGTGCTTTGTATGATTACAGCAGGTGTTATGAGATTATTTTAAGTCAATAACTTCAAAATCATCGGGAACAAATATATTTCCGTTAAAAACTGTTCTCGCCTCTGAAGTATATGTTTTTTTGCGTGTTTGAAGTGTTTCGTCCTCGGTGTGATACAGGATAAGATTTTTTGCAAAAAGACTCTCTGCAAGTTTTCCTGCATCAAGCGCTGTGCTGTGGAATTTTTCGTAGGGCTTAAAAATATCTTTTTGACTGTAAAGACAAAAAGCTTCACACATAAGATAATCGCAGTTTTGAACAAAATTTCTGCATTTTTCATTGAACGGTTCATCACCGAGACAGGCGAGAACTTTTCCTGACGGAAAAACAGCCTTGAATCCGAATTGCTTTGTTTTGTCTGAAAATATATCAAAGAAAGTGAGTCGGATACTGCCGGCATTTTGCATTTCACCGTCTTTTACTTCATTGATGAAAATTTTTGTATTGATATTTTTGAGAAATTTCGGTGCAAGTGTGTGGTTGCAAATTGCCGTGATTGAATCAACACATTCATCGTGGCAGTAAATATTAAAATTACCGTCATATTTGCCTGAATTCATAAGAGCGCTTATTTGCCTTATTACCCACACGGCACCTAATATATGGTCGGTGTGAGAATGAGTAATAAACATTGTTTTTATGCTGTTCCAAGCTACTCCGGATTTCTTAATTGCGGATAAAATTCCGTTTCCGCCGCCTGCGTCAACAAGAAGACAGTCGTTTTCGGATTTCAGAAGAAAACAGGTATTATAACAGTCGGTAACCATCGCACTTCCTGTGCCGAGCATAATAATTTTTTCGTTCATACAGCACCTCGAAAATACAGGCAGATACAAGAAAAATGTATCTGCCTGTAAATTTTATTGTAATTTTATCCTTCTGCTTCTGCAACCTTCATCATAATGGCACATTCCATTCTTTTTCTGAAAAGCTCACAGCCGTATTCGTAAATACCTGTGATTGAGCCTGTTGCATGATAAGCGTTTGCGGCACAACCGCCGCTGCAATAAAGTCTTGCCCAGCAGTCTTTGCAGTCGGGACGGGCGTATGCGTTACAAAGCTTAAATTCGTCCTGAATTTTCGTGTTTGAAACACCGTTAAAGATATCGCCGAGCTTGTACTTTTCATCGCCTACAAATTGATGACAGGGATAGAGGTCGCCCCAAGGTGTTACAGCCATATATTCTGTACCCGAACCGCAACCCGAGATTCTCTTATAAATGCACGGACCGCCTGTAAGGTCAATCATATAATGATAGAAGGTGAGCGGTCTGCCCTCTTTTTCACGCTTGAGCATTTCCTTTGCAAGAATTTCGTACTGTTCAAAAAGGATAGGCAAATCGTCATATGTAAGTGCATATGGGTCATCGGGAGCACATACAACCGGCTCCATTGAAAGCTCTGTAAATCCCAAATCCGCCATATGGAAAATATCGTTTGTGAAGTCTGTGTTATTATGTGTATAAGTGCCTCTTACATAGTAACCCTTGTTGCCTCTTTTTTTGACAAATTCCTGGAATTTCGGAACGATAATGTCATAACTGCCCTTGCCGTTTACAGTTTTGCGAAGATGGTCATGCACTTCTTTTCTGCCGTCAAGGCTGAGAACTACATTATGACATTCTTTGTTTGCAAATTCAATTACATCGTCATCAACAAGCATACCGTTTGTTGTAAGTGTAAAACGGAAGTTTTTGTTGTGTTCCTTTTCAATGCTTCTTGCATAGGCAACAATCTGCTTTACAACGTCAAAGTTCATAAGAGGTTCTCCGCCGAAGAAGTCAACCTCAAGGTTTACTCTGCTGCCTGAATTTTCAATGAGAAAGTCAATTGCTCTCTTGCCCACTTCAAAGCTCATCAGCGCTCTCTCGCCGTGGTATTTGCCCTGACTTGCAAAGCAGTATTCGCAGTTAAGGTTACAGGTGTGAGCAATGTGCAGACAAAGTGCTTTGATTACTGTGTTTCTCTTTTTAAAGTCAAATGCAAGGTTTTCGTACTTGTCGTCTGTAAAGAGCTTTCCCTGTTTCTCAAGCTCTTTTACATCATCAATGCAGTCTGAGATTTCTTCTTTTGTAATCTCAGGATTGTCTGCATATTTTGAAAGCATTTCGTCGATTATCTGTTCTTTTGTTGCGTTTTTGTACATTGCAATAACATCATAAGCAAGGTCATCGACTGCGTGTACACTGCCGCTGTAAACATCAAGAACTATGTTGTATCCGTTAAGTTTATACTGATGAATCATAATATCTCCGTTAGACAAAAGGAAAGCCGTTAACCCTTTGGGAAAACGGCGATAATCCTTAATAATCAAATTAAAATAGAATTATTTCTCGCTCATGCACTTTTCACACTGCTGGTTAGCAACGCCGCAAGATGTCTTACACGCTGACTGACATGAAGTCTGGCACTCGCCGCAACCGCCTGTCTTAACGCTCTTCTTGAGGTCACGAGTTTCGATAGTTTTAATTCTCTTCATAATAAATCAAACTCCTTGTTAGATTTTGTTAGTTTAATATTATCACACAGCCATTGATTTGTCAATCTTTTTTAACTACGCTTATGTTGTCCGTCATACCGCCTTTTGTTGACATAATCTCAACCTTGCAGGCTGAAAGATATTCAATGTAATTTATAAGTTCCTTGCTTATAATTTCACCGGGTATGATGAGGGGAATTCCGGGTGGATATGCCCAGATATACTCGGCAGAAGTTCTGAATTCCGAATTTTGAAACGGAATAGTTTCTTTGTTGAATTTGTACAACTCGCAGGCGTTGAAATTTTTGCCTGTGTAGAGATTTTTTAACGGAACACGCTCGGTGTCGGCTCCTTTTGAAAGTTCGCTGTCAATTGAAATCAGAGCGTCTGAAAGCATATCAAAAGCTTTTTCAGTGTCACAAACAGATGTCATGGCAATTACATAGTCCGAATATGCCATTTCGGTTTCAATCTGATAATTATTTCGCAGTATTTCGGCAAGCTTTGTTCCCGAAATATTTGCGTTCGCTGTTGAAATTACAATTTTGCCGATATCATAATCAAAATCAGTATCGCTTTTATCATAAATTTTCAGATATTTTAGATTTTTAAGTTTTTCTCTGACCGTTTTAAGATTGCAACAATATTCCTTGAATTTATCTTTGCTGTTTTCGCAGAAATCAAGGCATTTTTCGATTGAACTCATTAAAATATATGACGGACTGCTTGTTTCAAATACAGCCAAATTTTCGGCAAGAATTTCAGAAAGCTCGCTGTCATTTGTTATGAGCAATGCAGTTTGAGTTAATGACGGCAAAGTTTTGTGCAGACTCAATACTGCTGCGTCTGCACCGCAGTTAAGTGCTTCATCGGGAAAACTGTCTGAAAACGGAAAATGCGCTCCGTGAGCTTCGTCAACAAGTAATTTTGCTCCGTGTTTGTGACAGATTTCGGAGATTGACTTTATATCCGAAACAACTCCTTCATATGTAGGCGAGGTTATGATTACAAGTCTGATTTCATCATTGTGTTTTGTAAGTTTATCTTCTATATCGCAAGGTGAAACCGATGTAAGAATATTGTATCTGCTGTCTGTATCGGGAAAAATGTAATCGACATTGAGATTAAACAGTTCTGCTGAATTATATACAGATTTGTGGCAGTTACGAGCCATTAAGATTTTGTCGCCTTGATTTGTCATTGATCGGATTGCAGAAAGTATTCCGCCTGTTGAACCGTTAATCAGAATGAAAGCATTTTTTGCATTGTAAAGTTTTGCAGCCTTTTTCTGAATTTCATCAATAACTTCGTTTGGTGAATGGAGATTGTCAAAATCATGAATTTCGGTTATATCGATATTATACGGTATTATACCCTCTTCTGTAATGTCCGTTCTTTTGTGTCCGGGCATATGAAAAGGATATATGCCGCTTTTTGAATAATTTTTAAGCTTGTCGTACAGCATATATCCTCCGATATTTTAAATATTTAGTTTGTACCGAACTCAGCGAGTTCAAGTCCCTTGTTGTGTTCAAGCGCCCAGTTTATGCTCCAGTAGCTTGTAAAGAGCAAAAGATGATTGCCTTTAAGATCCTGAATTTTCTTAGTATCCGACGCAAGGTCGAGAGTTTTCGGATCAATGTCATCGTTTACAATCCAACGGATAAATTCATATGGGAGTGTTTCCATAATGATATCACAGTTGTACTCGTTTTGAAGTCTGTATTTAAGAACATCAAACTGAAGTACGCCTACAACGCCAACGATAACTTCCTCCATACCTGCGTCAAGCTCCTGGAAAATCTGAATTGCACCTTCCTGTGCAATCTGACTTGTACCCTTGATGAACTGTTTGCGCTTCATTGTGTCTTTCTGACGGACAAGTGCAAAGTGTTCGGGAGCAAATGTAGGAATTCCCCTGAACTGTACCTTGTGTCCCGGTGAACAGATTGTGTCACCGATTGAGAAAATGCCCGGATCAAACACACCGATGATGTCGCCCGCATATGCCTCGTCAACAATTTCTCTTTCCTGAGCCATAATCTGCTGTGGCTGTGAAAGACGCATTTTTTTGTTGCCCTGAACATGGAACACTTCCATATTCTTTTCAAACTTGCCGCTGCAGATGCGCATAAATGCAACTCTGTCACGGTGAGCCTTATTCATGTTTGCCTGAATTTTGAAAACAAATGCAGAGAAAAAGTCTGACATAGGCTCAACCTTTTCATCAACTGTTTCTCTTGGCAGAGGTGGAGTTGTGAGCTGTAAGAACTGTTCAAGGAATGGCTCAACACCAAAGTTTGTAAGAGCCGAACCGAAGAATACAGGAGTAAGCTGACCGTTGCGGACTGCTTCAAGGTCAAATTCATCGCCTGCACCGTCAAGAAGTTCTATTTCATCAAACAAATCCTGCTTATGATAGTAGCCTATTGTATCTTCAAGGGCAGGATCGTCAAGCGTAAGTTCTTTCTTTTCAACTTCTTTCTGACCGTTATTAGCGGTGAAAGCAAGGATTTTCTTAGACTTTCTGTCATACACACCCTTGAATTCCTTACCTGAACCGATTGGCCAGTTTACGGGATAGGTGTGAATTCCGAGAACATTTTCAATGTCTTCAAGAAGGTCAAAAGAATTTTTTGCATCTCTGTCCATCTTGTTGATGAATGTAATGATAGGAATATTACGCATTACACAGACCTTGAAAAGTTTGATAGTCTGTTTCTCAACACCCTTTGAACCGTCAATTACCATTACGGCAGAGTCTGCCGCCATAAGTGTACGGTAGGTATCTTCCGAGAAATCCTCATGTCCCGGTGTGTCAAGAATATTTATGCAATAACCGTTATATTTAAACTGCAAAACCGATGATGTAACAGAAATACCACGCTGTTTTTCAATTTCCATCCAGTCGGACACAGCATGCTTTGCGGTTCTTTTGCCTTTTACCGAACCTGCAAGGTTAATTGCTCCGCCGTAGAGCAAGAGCTTTTCCGTAAGTGTTGTTTTACCCGCATCAGGATGTGAAATAATCGCAAAGGTTCTGCGCTTGCTGATTTCTTCTTTAAATGAACTCATATCTTTCTTCCCTTCGGAGGTTAAGTATATCCACAATTCTATATTTTACTATTTTTGGATGGTATATGTCAATAAAGAATGAAGAAAATGTGAGAAAAATAATTGCTACAAAAACTTGACAAATTTGTAAATATATTGTAATATATTGGTACAGAAGGACTTAATGTGATTTTTCCTATTTTTTCATATACCTTCCAAATCGAGGCAGAAACTTGTGTTTCTGCCTCAAAATCATTTATGAGGTTTTTTATGAGTAATTCTATCGGTCTTTACATTCACATACCGTTTTGTAAGCACAAATGTCCGTATTGCGATTTTTTCAGCGGCAATGCAGACGAAAACGCTTTCGATAATTATGTGATTGAATTAAAAGATAAAATAAAATACTGGTCTGAAAAAGCCAAAAGAGATGTTGCAACCGTATATTTCGGCGGCGGTACGCCGAGTGTTTTGGGTGCAGACAGACTTTGTGATATTCTTGATTTTATCAAGTTCAATTTTAATATTCAAAATAATGCCGAGATTACGGTTGAAGTCAATCCCGACTCCGCCAAAACTATTGATTTTGAAAAAATGTATGCCTGCGGATTTAATCGCATTTCAATGGGAATGCAGACTGCTGTTGAAGATGAATTAAGGCTGCTTGGGAGAATTCACAGCATAGATGACGCAAAAACTTCTGTTGAAAGGGCTAAAAGTGCGGGATTTAATAATATTTCACTTGATTTGATGATGGGAATTCCTAATCAGACAATTGAAAGCCTTGAAAAATCAATCAGTTTCTGTGCCGATTGCAAAGTTACTCATATTTCATCATACATTTTGAAAATCGAGGAGAATACTCCGTTTTATAAGGTGCAAAATAAACTTAAGCTTGCCGATGATGATATGCAGGCTGAAATGTATATGAAAGCTGTTGAAATGCTTGATTCTCTTGGATACAAGCAATATGAAATTTCTAATTTTTCAAAACAGGGTTATGAAAGCCGACATAATACCAATTACTGGAGATGCGGTGAATATATCGGCATAGGTCCGTCTGCACACTCATTTTTTGAGGGGAAAAGGTTTTTTTATTCGAGAAGCATGGACGATTTTAATAACAATAAGCTGTCTTTTGAAGGTACGGGCGGAGATGAGGAAGAATTTATTATGCTCTCTCTCAGGCTGAAAAGCGGTCTTAATTATTCTGAATTTGAGGAAAAATTCGGATACACCCTCCCCTCTTACATTATCAAAAAAGCTAAAGAGTATGAAAAATACGGCTATACAAATGTTACGGACAAGTCAATCAGCTTTACACCGAAAGGTTTTCTTGTTTCAAATTCAATAATCAGTGAACTGATATAAAAAACGCTCCGAGAATAAATTCGGAGCGTTTTTTTATGTTATGAATTTGTATGTCAGATTAATACCATGAAGGGTATGAACCACCGCCGATAAGCGATGTAAGAACACTTGTTGCAAATGTATTTGTGTTAAATGACCACATAGTAAGTTTTGCGCCGATGAAGAATACAATCATAAATGCAACGGCAACGATGAGTGTGAGAATTAAAGTGAATAATGCAGAGTTCTTTGCTTCGGGAACATTAGCTTTTACCTGATTTACAAGTGAAATAACAAGGTAAAGCATAACGATTACGAAGAAGAACAGGAACATATATACGCTGATTAATGCGCAAAGACCTGCCAAAATCCAACCGATTGATGCCGGAATAGATTCAATTGAAAATGTGATGAATGAATCAATAAATGCTTTGGCTGTGTTTTCTTCGGTTTTGTATTTCTTTACATATGCAAAGAGAATAACAGAATAGAAGCCACCGATAAGGACAGCAGTAACAAGACTTACAAGAAGTGTTTTCGGAAAATCAAGTGCGCTCATAGAAAGCATAAGGAACATATTGCCAAGAATGAGTGCAATAAAGAAAATTGCCGAGAAAAGAGCGCCGAGAATGATGTCTTTTTCAGCCTTTGCTGTTTTGATAACAGTTTTGGAATCCTTAAAGAATGAAGTGAACACAACAGGAATGTTCTTTAAAGCCTTAACAAAAGCATTTTCCCCAATGGGTGCTGTGTTATTTACGGCATAAGGCGACTGCTGTGTCTGAGGGTTTTGCGGCTGTGCATACTGTTGCTGAACAGGGTTCTGATACTGTGGCTGTTGTGGCTGAACAGGCTGCTGATACTGAGGCTGTGCCTGTGCATTTGCCTGCTGAGCCTGTGCTTGAGCGGCTCTTGACTTTTCGCAGTTGCAAACAGCATTGTCTTCAAGCTGTGCTCCGCAATATTTACAGAATTTCATGGTGATTCCTCCAAGATAAAATAATATGTAACAGGTCTTATAGCTACCTGTTGTTTGTTTATTGAGAAGTGATAACATCAACGCTCACATTATATCACAAATTATAGCAATAATTCAATATTTCTTACAATTTTTTAATTTTTTACACTACAGAAAATTATATGTTAAAATAATGAAATGATGTACACATAGCAAATAATGACAATAAAACAGCGGCAAAAACTATAAACTTTAGTTTTTGCCGCTGTGGTTTAGTAATAATACCTTATAAATTTTATATTGTAGTAATCACAGGTTGTGATGTCGTTGGTGTCAATCTCATTTATAAGGATATAATCCTGAGCAACACCTAAAAGATAGCCTGTTTTCTGAACAATTGTGTTTGCTCCCATGAGAAAATCAACGGTGATTCGTCTTCCGATTTGTGTTCGCATAAAACCGTTGTGATATCTCAGATTTTCGGCTGTTACAGGAAACGGATATTGATAATCACTCATCGACATTCCAATATTCTGCCTTATCGGCGTTGCAACGGTGGCTCCGTAGCTCGCCGTTGTAGCAGGGGTTGCAGGCAAAACAGGTATAGATGTATCTATTTTTTTTAAGTCCTTAATGAACGGTATATTTTGAAGACTTCCGCTGTATTTATTTATATTTTCAGGTTGTTCTTCTGATGTACTTCCGCCCTCTTCATATGCTATTTCTGCCTGTTCAAGCGAGGGATTGTCATTTGATTTTTGAACTTTTTCTGTCATATTGGGGTGTGCAACAGACGGTGCGCCCTGATTGTGTCGCATAATTTCGTCAATCGCAGGAATATAACATCCGATATCCGCTGTGTTTGACGGACATGAATTGTTGAGGCAGGCTTTGTTTTTGTCAAGTCCGTAATGATGTTCGGGATTAATCTGATTTGTTATCTGAGTTGTGTTAACTGTCATATTTGAAGAATTATCCATTAAGTTATGCTCCTTTATGTTTTGGAATAAGCCTCGGTAGGCGAATAAAAGCAATGATCCCCTACCCTGTTGTAAATTACTCCGTTGTTTGACGGAAAAAATGTTGGGCAGGTATCTGAAAATGGATTAAAATAGAAAATTGAATTTCCGACAGATGAATCGGTATTGCCCGCCAATGCCCAATCGGCAATGTTATAGTGAATTTCGTCAGGTCGTATATTGTAAACATTCTGAGGATTATATTGTCCTCCGACAGTTGTTTTAAGACAGGTAAATTGATTTGGTTGTTCCATTATGGCACGGAAATCTCCGCCCTTGCTGACTCTTGCAAATTCCCCGTTTGGAACACGGGTTCGGTTTACAATTACCGACGCAACGGCACGCATTCCGTTTTCACCTTCCCCACCTGCCTCACATTTTAAAAGCCTTGCAAGCAATTCTCTTGTACTCAATGCCACCTTTTTTCACCAACCGTTATTTTATTCAATGATATTTTATGCATAAATTAACTTGTTGTTACAAAGAAAAAGCTTGCGATAAATGTGTTATTCACGCAGACAGAAAATTCTGTTTTATAGAAGCAAATCTGCCGTTAAGGCTTCAGAGAACTTTCCACCGTGTTTAGGATTTATTACAAATCAGAATATTACCAAGTTAGAAAGTAATGAATATCAAAAAGAAGTGGTACTGCAATCATAGCAGGATTTTTAGATTATACTTATCAATAAATACAGGGCGTGAAAATAATTAGCCACTTATAAATAACATATACTCGAATTTTTCGGATTACCCCCCGACTATTGATATTGAGCAAAAAACACCGTAATTCTAACAGAACTACGGTGTTTTTTATGGCGGAGACGGAGGGATTCGAACCCTCGTCCCTCAGGGGGCATCATGATTTCGAGTTTTATCGGTTAATGGCTGTTTAGCGATTTTTGAAGGCAGTTTCGGGATACTTCGTATTCGCCGAAAATGCTTGATATTAAAGGCTTTTTGGCGGTTGTGCCGCCGAAATCCCGAAAAATAAAGGAAAGTTCGAATAACGGCATTTTCGCTGTATTCGGAAAGAACAGGCACTATTTTGGAAAAAACTGCGGAAAGAACAGAATAAACACATCAACAACGGCAATACACAGGATAAACTTACACCGACAAAAATATTTACGAGGTGTATCGTTATGAATGAAACAGCAATCAACTGGGATTCAATCCCGGATATTATTACTAAGGACCAACTTTATCGAATTTGCCACATCAGTAAATCAACGGCTTTGTATCTTCTTCGCAGCGGAAAGATACCTTGCGAATACACGGGCAAGAAAACTCGCTGTTACAAAATCAAAAAGTCTGACGTTATTACATATCTTGAAAAGAGAAAAGTATTTCCCGAATCCTATTCCGCACCGGCAGGGTGGTACAAGGGGAACTATGCCGTCAAAATGAACGCCGAAGTGCCCGAACAGACTCTTAAAAATATGAAGCTGTATTACACGGAACTGTTTTCACAGTATCCCGATGTGCTGACTGCGACAGAAATATCAAAAATAGTCGGTTACGGTACAACTTCTATCAATAACTGGTGCAATAACGGACATCTTAAAGCGTTTAAGAGGAACAATATGAATCACATTCCGAAAGTATATTTATAGAATTCTTTTGCTCAAAGTATTTTCGCACAATCACCCGCAAATCCGATTGGCATATCTGGGTGCTTCAAGAATTCCCTCGCTGGCAAGTTATACGAGGATTGAAAACAAAATAGTGAATATTCGCTGTAATTTTTGGCACAAGTAGATTTGCAAATTCATAAATCGCACATTCGACTTTTAATCTCCTCCTTTGTACAATATAAGTGCAAAGGAGGCTTTTACTATGACTGACACATTATTTGAACAACTCGGCGGTACATACACGCAACAAGGCGATTATCTTCTGCCGAATCTAACTTTACCGGCGGAAAAAGAAACGGGTAATATCGGCGTGTGGGCATTAAGGCACAAACGATATTTGAAACATCATCATAAGGTGCTGTACTATAATTTACTCACTTCCGGTAAACTCCATTCCCACCTCGCAGATGTCGAGAAACAAGCACAGGATCTCTTTTCTCGGCTCGTAAAAGAATACGCCGAAAAGGAAAGTGTGACCGAACAGCTCAAATTCATCGACCGAACGGCGTGGGTGTGTAGGATGAACAATATCCGTAGCAGAGCAACTGAGGTTGTTAATTCAGAAGTGGTGTTTGTATGAGAAAGCGAAAATACTATCTGCGCCTTACCAATGCAGAACATCACCTCATCATTCAATGCCTGCTTGAGTACCGAAACAAACTAATATCTCAAGGCAAATACACCGACGGCGTCGATGAACTCATAATCAAATATACAAAATGACAACAGGCACGGGAGCAAATCTCTCGTGCCTGTTGTGTTTACCTCATTACCCTTCTATATTAGAATGCTTGTTCATTATTTTTGTAGAGCCCACACACGTTCAACAATAACCTTAAACCTCTCTCAAGTATTTATATTGTATTTTTTAATAGCGCTATTGAAATTTTCTTTCTAAATACTCTATAAACAGATTGGCTTTTTCTTGCAGTTCCACAAGCTCGTCAAAAGTCTTGTCCAATTTGTATTCAAGAAAATTTCCATGAGCCATCTTATTGCGCTCAGAACCTATTATCATAAATGCTTTGATTTGATCTGCAAGATTCTCTGATGACTTAATTTCCGTTAGCACTTCTTCTTTGAAATTTGGTCCAAACAACCCCAAAAACGTATTAATATTATTTGTTTGTTTCCAATCGAAGTAGGTATGATACTGACGTTGAATTGCTTTGTTATTAACAAATTCACTAATGCGAGAATCGGAAGACTTGGAAGCAACAAAAGCTTTTATAATCTCTACAATTCTTGTTTCATAGTAACTCGCACAAGAGAATAGCAAAATCTTTCGATAGTGTTCATTAACATCTACTGATGCGGATACTTGTCCGTTTTCTAAAAGAAATTTATGTAGATCTTGGTAATCGACAATCAGTTTTTGAATAGGAGATCCCATAGAAAACCTCCTATTCAAATTTCAGCATCTCAATAGCCTTAGTAATTCTTGTTGTAACATTAGTTTTTGAAGCAACACTTCCTTGGTTGGAGTTGATGAATTCTTCGTTTTCTTTTAATGCAACAACACTATTGTCCACCACTTTAGAACTAACCAACTCTTTTTTCTTAAACGCTTCAATACAAGTTGCAACAAAAATGGATTCAAAGAGCGAAATAGAAAATTGACCTTGTTTTGTGCTAAATGCAGTTTCACTTAGGTTATCACATGAATCCAAGAATGAAACAAACAAAGCCCCCAAATAATCAATAAGCTCTAGTTTAAATCCGTTTGCGGTCTTTGAAAACGTATTCAAAAATCTGCCCATAGGAGAGCTATACGTTTTATATTCAAAGAGCATTGCAAAGGCACGCAACAGGATTTCAACATCTTTAAAATGCACATCTGTTTGCACTTGACGTAACATTTTTCTCCATTTAGGTTGCGAGTTTAATTCAATTATCTTCTTATAGAACGGGGAATAATACATACTCATTCGTATTTCTTGAGCTGATAAATTTTGACCACCCGTATTTAAGCGATTGAATATTTCGTAAATTGAGGAATCGTCGTCTGGCTCATTTTGCTTGATAACCACAGAACGAACAGTTCGCAAAATATCGAATGTGTTTTTGTACTCCCCAAGTGTTTCGTACTTCAGCTTGTCAAATTTATTCTTCTCATTATTTGCAGACGAAGGAAGCTTCAATTTAAAGTTCTTGAAATAGCGATCATCCGAAAGGATGCTACTATCTATTTTGGTATCTCCGGTAAGGTATTGTCTTAAAATAAGTCGCCCCTCAGCCGTAGGAAATCTTTGCTTTACAAAGAAATAAATTGAAAGCAAGCGCTGTTGTCCATCAATAACATAAAAGCTATTCTTTTCTTGCTCATATAGGAACACTTGCGGAACAGGCAAACCCAATATGATTGACTCTATGAGTTTTGATGCCCGCTTTTCGTCCCAAACATAGTTTCTTTGGAACGGCGGCATTTTGATAACTCCATTATCAATTAAACTAAATAATGTAAGTATATTAAAGTCGTTGGGAGTTGCGGTAATATCGTATTCTTTCACCACTGTTTCCGGTTCCTCCTCACATAAATCTATGTACCACTTATCATTCGCTTGCACTTCCAATATATCGGTATCTTCATTTTCGTCACGAACGATCTGATTCATTTTGCTTTCATCCATAGTTTTACTCTCCTTATTTTATTCTAAAATAATAACGTTTATTCACATTTTGGTTAAATGTAATAATTCAGCATATAGTCTGTAATTATCTCGTGTTCTTAATATGTTTCAATTCCATAAGAAATCATCGTACTGGAATCAACACTAAATATCCCACAACGTTTCGTCGCCGCAGATATTTCGGATTTTCAGGCGAAGCGGTTTTTGTTCGCAGCGGATTTTTCCGTCCCAGAAGTCCTTTGTTTTATTTCCGTTTACAACGACAAAACCGTTTTTGTCAATCTTGATTTCGCTGTCGGAATGCCACTCTCCTTCAGCAGCAGTGCAATCAATGCTCAAGAACTCAATCAGTTCCAAACCGTCCTCGCTAATTTCAATCGGCTTATACGGCTTCTTTGCCGAAGAATTAAGTAGTGCTTTTTGGTTGAACTCAGCTATTTTTGAAAGCACACGGTCGCTTATAAACTTATCAATGGAAACAGCATATCCACCAAATAAATCATCGTGGGTTTTTTCGGCGTGAAATTCCGCATAATCTCCGATTATGACATCATCAAGAATTGTTTTGAGGTCTCTCAGCTCAATTTCAATATTTGTGCTGTCATCATCTTTTATAAACTTTTGAATCTCGGCTTCATCGGTAATATCTATGTAATAGACGATTACTTTTTTGATGTTGCTATCCAAATCGGGTATAGCCTGATGAATAATGCGGTTCATTGTAACCTTATCAAGCAGTTTCGATGCACTGTCCATCAGGTTCGGCACATATACAGGTATGGTACCGAGCTTACTGTCTGAAATCGCACCTTCCCAGAAGGAATCGAGAGAATCCTCGTTTTTGAGTCCCGGTATCAGCGACTTGATTTTATCCATTGTCTGTACAGGGTTGCGGTAGAGCTGCACACCATCTTTAATTTCAAGCACATCAAATTCCGCACCGTCAGCAACAAGACGGTCACGGGTTGTTTGAATAGAATTCAGTCCGATGTCGCAATGAATAAACTTGCGTCCAAGTTTGTTTGCTACAGCAGCAGTAACACCGCTACCGCCGAAAAAGTCGGCAACGATCATTTTTTTGTTTGAAGAAGAACTAATAATTCTATCTAACAAGGATGTTGGCTTTTGAGTCGCATAATCAACTTTTTCATCAGAAGTTGGCTGTTGTTGGAAAGACATAATATCATTCCAAACATCTCCAAAAGGCTTTCCTTTTGCTTCAACCTCATCCCTATAACGTGTTGTTCCGTGCGCAACCATATAATGTCTGCCGTTTTCATCTACTTTATTGAATGAATCTAAATATTCTTTTGTGTGTGGTTGCATAAGTTTGTTAAATACTCTTTCATCGGACATCGAATAATAAAGAATAGTATCATGTCCTCTTACCCAGTTTTGAGCTAATGTTTTGAATCCGGAAAGTACTGAAATATCCCAAATGATCTCTCTTTGAAAATTATCTTCGCCAAAAATTTCATCTAAAAGAACTTTTACATAGTGAATCATATGCCAGTCCAAATGAACATAGATAGATGCCGTTTCGCTCATCACGGACTTAATCGCCATAAGATTTTCGTACATCCAGTTGAGATACTTTTCTTTATCCCAAACATCACCGTACATCTTTTCTTCAAAGGCTTTGAGTTCGTCAACATCAAGTTCCTGTTTGGCTTGAGCGATAGCTTTGGCTACTTTCGGATTGCGGCGGATATATACTTTCTTAGCATAATCAGCTCCACTGGCAAAAGGAGGATCGATATATACAAGGTCAACTTGAATGCCTTGTTCTTTGAGATAGGCACAAGCAGAAACACATTCGCCGCGAATGACCATATTGCCGTCGGCATTTTCTCCCACGGTTTCCTGTTTTTCCATTTCATACAAGGGCATACCACGCTGAAGCGTCATTGAAACATCGTCAGCGCCTTTGTATTTCAGTATTCTGTTAAAGTTACCGAGCACAGCTTGTCCTTCCACCGGCTCCGGTATAAACGGTACATATTTAATCGGCATTATGCTTTACCTCCGTTGGGTAAACATATTTTAATAAATTGCTTACCATAATTATTCAAAACTACCGCATGCTCGCTTATTATCACAGAAAAATCATATGCGCCATGCTGTCTATATATTTTTTCTCTTCCTGCAACATATTGATTTGACTTCATAGAATCATAATTTTCTCCCTTCAAACCTGCTTCTGTGATGTCAATAATCCCCAATCGCTTCAAGTTAATTAGGGATGTTGATATTAAAAATGGGTCTTCTAATAAACAAAATTCTTCAACAAAATAATCGGGCATCGCATCGGCATAATATTTTGATGAATCCTCTTTTAAACTAAAGTTAATTGTGCCACACTTATACTGTTGCTTTGTTGCAAACATTCTTAAAACAATTGCGTCAAGAGAAGATAATTGCTTGATTGTATCAACAAATGAAGGATGTACTTCGGAGGATACTCTATTATCCATTGCAGATGCAAGGAGATTCTCATACATCTCTCTAAGTTCAGCCTCGTCATATGTATACCTCAATGCTTCCAATGTAGGGCCTGCTATCATTGTAGGAGGAATTTGTATATTTTCAGGGGGAATATGTTTTATCTTTTCCTTCAGGTCATCTTCAAATGCTTCCAATTTGTATCTAAATGTTAAGTTAGCTTTCTTAACAGGATACAAAACAACATTATTGAAAAAGCCAACAACAGTAGATAATGCTCCATCAGTTTGTTTCGCTGTTTCTGGAATATTCTGCTGGATAGCATTGGAAATAGGCTCAATTACATCGGGTAATACTGAATTTTTATTTTCACTCATTATACTTCCTCCTTGAAGAACTCACAGATTTTCTGATGAGTTAATGTTAATCTTTCTTTATCGGGTAGCGTATCTTCTAAATACAGATAGTCAAAGCGTTCGTAGCCGAATGCTGTGTTATTCTGCTTTGAAAACTCAGTTTCCATAAAGGTTTTCTTTTCCTTGAATGTAGGATCTTTAGCGTAAATTTCGCCCTTGGTTTCTACAACGATAATCTTATGAATTCTACCGTTTTTACGCTTGATAATCAAGAAGTCGGGTGTATAGATTCCCACATAACTCCATTTGCTTCCGTTTTTCTTATAACACCTGATCTTAAACTCGGTCATAGCACGGTCGCCGTTGTAGTAAACCTCCAAGCCGAGATTTTCAATCTCGTCAAAGGACAGCACTTCTTTCAAGAAAGCCTGCTCAAAGCCGCTATCGGTACGGTAAGGCAAATAATGGAACGAACGGTCTTTGTTTTTATGAGAAGTATTTTGTGCCTTTAACATATCCGCAATATCCGTTTGACCTGTTTCTTCTGCAAGTTTAATCATTTGTTGCGTTTTAGCATCTATTTTCAGTTTTCCTTTATCATCCTTGATAATGTTTTCTACAACACTCTGAGCAGGATAATAGTCGTTTGGTTTATCGGTATAAACTTCAGGTGTGAAGTTTGCAATATTCAAGAGATTGGCTTCTTCGGGGATCAGTTCCTCGGTGGTGTTAAAGCCAAACTTATCGCAGAAGGCTTTGCGGATATTTGCTTCTACCAACTTGCGATTGTATTTGGAACTGTAATAATGAGAGCCGTCTTTTTCGAAAGTGATTTTTTGATACACGGTTTTCAACTGTTCTGCATATTGCATCAGCTCCGCAACTGTGGGTGAGCCAAATCCGCCTTTCATAATTCCGTATATCCAAGAATTAAAGGTGGCAGGTTCGGTGCCATATTCTGTATCATCAATACTTATACTGGTTTTGCTTTTATCCATGGAGAGATCAGTGGTTTTGATAATACCGTCTGCAATGCGTGCGGAATCGGCTGAAACCGCAATGTCGCTTGCAGGATCAGCTTTCTCGACAGTAAGGGTATCATAATTGATTTTGAGCTGATAAAAATCAACTTTAGGAAGTTTCAAATGTGCTGTACGGTTATAACGCTTCAGCGGTGTTTTGCTATTATCAGCAGACGAAAACTCCTTGAGCGAGATGTGATGTTGCTGTTCGAGCTGTACATTTAACTTGTCAGCATTACTTTCATTCAAATAAATAAGAGCAGTTTCGGGATTGCCTTTAATCACCTGACGCAAGCAACGGCAGGAGGTTTGCAGAACCATATTTGTGGGGCAGTCGCCCTCTTGAGAAAGAATGATACCTGTAAGACTGCGGCAGTCCCAGCCTTCTTTACCGATCTGAACAAGAAGAATAATGCGAATTTTGGAAATAGACTTGTCCAAAATATCAAACTGCATTTGACTGTCGGCAGGCATTTTATACTGTTTGTTGCCTTTGTGGAATTTTAGTATTGTGTCCGTGTCGAGCCCATATTCTACAATAATACGGGATACCAAAGGATAGATAACTTCCTCTAATTTTTCGATAGTACCGCAGTAAATACCGAGTTTAGCGGTCAATCCGTCTGCATAGACAGTGTCCTTGTATGTATCAAGAAACTCTCTGACACCTTTGTCGATAATCAAACTACTGTCTGCAATATCCGCAATCTTAACAACGGGGCGTTTTAAGAAATTACCCACGCCGTCAATAAGAGGGTAGTAATACACAATATTCGTGATTTCAGCAGTCCCGACAGAAAGAGAATCTACAACCTTAAACTTCTCTGCTTTTTCAAGATAAGGTGTACCGGAAAAACCGATGACAGAGTTTACGGTATGATTTTGCGCCCACTTGGTTACAACGGCACGCAGTTTTATCTCATCGCTAACAGCGTGATGAACCTCGTCAATGAAGATGGAAAGGGACGGCAGTTTGCCAATAAGGTTACGGAGTTCATTAGCTTGTCTGTCTTTTTCATCGTCACTTTCTTCAAATAGGCTGATCTGTCCGTTCTTCTCTTGGATACGGTCAAGAATTACTTTTTCGGCATTTGTAACTGCAACCAATCCGAAAAGTTTGGAAAGCGGCTGATGATTAGCAATTTTCTGAACATTCGGGTTCTTGGTTTTGTTTGATTTATTGGCGGTCTTTCCTTGATCAAGTACCTCAAAGGAAATCATACGCTTGATATCTGTTGCCGCAGGTTCGGGAATGATCCACGCAGGGTTAAAGTTTTGAATTGTCTTAAGGCTCGGCACAACAGAGGATTTCAAACCCGATGGTGCAAAAATAATAAAGTTGTGGGCGAAAGCGGGATTTGCAGGCTCATTGAGAGCAAAATATAAATCAAGATAGATAAAAGCTGCCATCAAGTATGTCTTACCTGCACCCATCGGAAGGCTGAACAGATAATCAGTATAGGAAACTCCGTAAAAGGCAGTACGGAAGAAAGCGTCATAGTCAATGCTTGACGGATCTTCCTTGATTTGCTTTTCGAGTTTTTCGGAAACCTGTTCGCCTTTATCGTTTGTTAGGCGAGAATATTCAAGCAATGCAGTTGCAGCAGGGTTTTTCTCTAAGTATTCACGAGTTGCCGTGGATAGTTCTATGTCATTCAGATTGATAGAATTAAAGCAACCGTATCTGAAAAGGAATTCCAATGGCTTACATTCACAACCGATTTTGAGGAACAGATAAACCTTGATAGCTTCAATCTGAGCATCTCGCATTTGCCCGGTTTTCTCTATGTATTCAATTAAGTTACGAACAGTGCATTGGTCTGAGCTATACCATTCTTTGCACTTGTTCTCGATCATTTTATAGAACATACTGTTCCTCCAGAAATCAATGTTTTAGTTTTACACACATATCTACAAATTTCGCATGATGATGCTAATAAACATAGGCTTGAGAAAAAGATATATGTTGAATAATACGATTTAAGTTCTTGAGATTCAAACCAATACATCCCATTTGCCGTAGCGTTTGCCGTCAACTCTGCGGATATATTGTTTCTCTTTCAGAGAGTCTATAATGCGCTTTATGCTTCTGACGGACTTTCCTGTTTGTTCTGCGAGTTCGGCTTGCTTAACAGACGGGTTCTTTTTTATTAAATCTAACACGACAAGTTCTTCTAAAGTACACTTCAAAGTGTCAATTTGGCACTTTGGTGTTTCGCTTTTGGCACTTTGGGAAGTGTTTTCATCCACAAAATCAACATGCATATAGCGATTTTTTAATTCGTAGTTTGTACCGAGCAGAAGGTTTGAGAAAAACAATTCCAAATACTTTGTGGTGGAATGAATACCTTTTTGCAAATCGTTATAGTTTGCTCGGACCAATGCATTGCGGAAATACCAAGAGTTTTCACGGAACGCATCGTTGTTGACACGGAACCCAAAGGTTTTCATGTACTTAATCATAAACACGGCGGTGGCTCTTGTGTTACCCTCTCCGAAAGGGTGAATCTGCCAAATATCCGATGCAAATTTTGCAAGGTGCTTCACCGATGCTTCAACCGACAGTCCCTCATAGGAGAACTGCTTTTCGGTGGCAAAATCATAATCCAAAGTATCTTTTATGCTGCCCCAATCAGCGTAGATAACCGTTTCGCCGTTCAGTATCCATTCTTTTTTGGAAATGTTATATTTACGAATTTGTCCGGCGTGGTCAAATACACCCTCAAACAATCTGCGGTGAATGGTAATCCACTCGGCAGGGGAAAACTGAAACGCTTTTTCGCCCAAAAGCTTCGTTATGCTTGCAGATACGATATCTGCCTCTTTGGTTTCGTTTTCGATTTCGGTGCGGGTGGTTCTCTGCTCGTAGTAACTGTGAATACGCTTCTGAGCTTCGTCGATGGTGATTTTGCCCTCGATGTGATCCTTTGCGGTATCCAGCAAATATTCAGAGGTTTTCAGCCCGTCGACCGCCTGCAAGCCGATAGCAGTTTGCCACGCTTCGCTTTTTTCGACTTTTTCAGGCTCGCCCTGCTTTATATATTCTTCAAGTTCAAATTGCCAATTCTTATCGGGCATATTTGTACCTCATTTCATTATCATAATTCTTCCGTCTTAAAGGTTGTATAACCCTCATAGTAGTAGCTGTGTCGATGCCTTTCATATAGACTTCACGGCTGTTTATTTCGTCTGTAAGCGCAGCTTTCAGCAACACTTTGATTTCCACATCTTTAATCGGACTGCGCTCCATAGCGAGCAGATAATCTTCCTTATCCACCTTGCTCCAATCGACAACCTTGCCGATTTCGTTTTTTAAGATATGGTCAAGCCAAATGCGGGTACTGCGTCCGTTACCCTCTCGGAACGGGTGAGCAATATTCATTTCAACATATTTTTCGATTATTTCATCAAAGTTTGACTGCGGCATTTTGTCAATGTTATCAAGTGCCGCTTGCAAGTACATTAAAGGTGCAAAACGGAAATTGCCCTTTGCAATATTGACTGTTCTGAGTTCGCCTGCAAAGTCGCAAATGTCCTCAAATAGGTATTTATGGATTGCCTGCAATGTAGAAAACTTGCCGGCAGGAAGATTATCTAAAATACCTTTTTCAAAAAGTTCTGCAGCCTTTTTCTTGCTGATGCGTTCTTCCTCACGGGCAAGGTCGGCAGAGCTTGTCAGAGCTAATTTATTTTCAAGTGCCATATTGCACCTCCAAAATCAGATTATAATATTCCTGAAATTAAAACGATTGCAACTACAATAATTAAAATACCTACTAAAAATGTCATACAACCGGCAGTCTGTGGAGATGATTTTCTATGGTTAGAAGTCGGCTGAGAATAAGTGTATGTAGGGGATTCCGGCTTATGAGCTTGTACCGGTTTTTGAGCCTGACGAGGCTTGGTGGCTTTAGAATATAAAGCGAGCGGATCGGTTTGATTCATTATGCGTGAATAAAAACCGTCAAGCCACACAGTATCACACGGTTCACACATATTTTGCTCGGTACAATCAGGTTCATGTGCTATTTGATTCCTAACCCAACGGTAGTGTTTCAGTTGTTTTAGGTCATCATCCCAACCTCTTACAAGATAAGAACCACGGGGAGTATTTATCATTTCATCAATATAAGCGGATATACGCCTATCGTCATTTAATACTTCGCCGCATAGTTTTTCAAGATGTTTATACGATTCAATAAAACCCATATTATACATCTCCTAAACTTACTTATCTGCCGCAACGCCGGATTTCATCCAAGCGTCTACTTCGCTGACCTTGAATTTCCAAAGACGACCGATTTTTGCGGCGGCATATTTCTTTTTTATATCCAAGCGAGTACGGTGTCACGGCTGACACCGAGGTATTCGCAAATTTCTTTCATTGAGTACCAGCGCTCGATGTTAGAATCCATAGTGAAATCCTCCGTTTTAATAAAAGTAGTATTAGTTTTTCTGTAAGTAATCTAATAGCTTTTTTAATTTATTTGCAGTTATCGTTTCATTATAATGCAATCCTTCATATGTAGGATGCAAAACAGGATACATACCTTTGGTTTGCAGAATGAGATGATTATCAATAGCCCATTCAATGATAGCAACTAAAGATTCTCTATCAATCTCTTTAAGCGAAGCATATTCAGTGATGCGGTTCAAACCTGCATTCATAATTTTTTTGCTTTGTGAACCTCTCAACACATCAACTAAAACTGAAACACCATAGTATCTTTTATCACTAATATGCGATAAGCACTGTAACACGGTGTGAAGAACATCGTTTAAGTCTTTTCCGGCATAGTATACAGACTTAATATTTGCTTTTTCAATTTTATTTGATTCTGCATACTCATGTTTAGTTATTTTGGTTTGAAGTTTTGCGCGTTCCGTATTATTCGGCAATATATCCTTGGCTTTTGGAAATGTTTTTGCAGGAGCAGGATCAGGTGAGAGTTTGAACATTTCATAATAGTAAGATGGAGTAATATACCTACCGCAACCGGTCCCGTTTTTATTGTAATTTGTGCACCCTAAAAAATATTGATTTTCTTTGCCGGGTTTCACAATCAAATAACCGTCTCTGCATTGATCGCATTTCATAATAGAAAGTTTTCCGGCTTTGTATTCATTAGTCATAAAGCCGCAAATTTCAGGCTCGTTTGTGCAAATGTATAGTCTAAGACCATAAGCATTTTTGTATCGATATTGCAAAGGATAGCCGCAAATTGGGCAGGTTTTTTTCGCATAATTGTTTTCCGGCGCTTCTTCATTCCAATTTCCACGCAACACTACATTCTTGTAATCTTTTTTTATTTCGAGAAGAAACTCAGAGGGGTTTTGTTCGGGAGCAATAAAGAATACACGATTTTTTGTTCTTGTCATTGCCACATAGAAAAGTCTTCGCTCTTCTGCATAATCTATGGAACGGTCACCTTTGATAACAAACGAAAGTACAGGATCATCTTCAATTTTCGAGGGAAAACCATAGGTTTCATTTCTGCCGTTCACAACAATAACATTGTCATATCCAAGACCTTTTGATGCGTGTGCTGTCATAAAGGTTATGTTGAGTTTGGGATATTTTACGCTTTTGATTTTGTTGCCGCGATCGATATATTCGAATAATCCGGATTTCTCGAGCTTATCTCCGTCAAAGCCAAATCGCCCGAGCAAAAGAATTGATGAATCTTCGGGTTTTCCTTCTTCTTTGTTATAATCTATGATTTGTTCAATCGCGACTTCCACAGCGTGCGCAATAGCATAGTTTACTCCCGATTTATTATTATCATTTGCTTTTTTTCTGGTGGCATCATAGGTGTAAATTATGACCGGATCTGTAATATTTTTAGGAGATTTTAGCTCTTTGGAGATTTGAGCATCATTTTTTTGAATGAAATTACCGGCAATATCGATGACTTCTTGTGAGTTGCGGTATGTTTTTACGATTTTCAGTAATTTCGCATACCCCATTTTTTCTTCAAACTTTGTAAAAAGGGTGATATCTGAGCCGCTAAACGCATAGATTGATTGCCAATCATCGCCTACAGCTATAATTTTTGCATCTGTCACATCGGAAAGTGCCGTAACCAAATCAAAGCGCTGACGAGAAATGTCTTGGTACTCATCAACTATGATGTACTTAAAATCAAGTTTTTGCTTCATTTCCTTAACTTCACGAAGCAAACGAGCAGATTCGTTAATCATATCCTCGAAATCTACGGCATTATTTTCTTTCAAATAGCGCTCATACTCGAGAAAACAATCTTGGCAAATATCCAAAAAGAGGCGCGTTCTAACATTTTGTGTGGAATGATACATACGGTTAAATTCATCCGCAGTATATCCGTTAGTCTTAAAGTTTCCGATGAATCTGCAAATAAGATTAACAAGTTTGCGTATATAACGATTCTCTTCAGATGAGACAAGCTTTTCCATAACTTCTTTATTTGAACGAGGAGTTAAAACAAATCCGTGATTTTCAAGTTCCTCTTGCAAATGTTCGGTTAAAGATCTTCTGTCTGAGTACTGAGAAAATGTATAGATGAGGGTGGTGCCATGTTGTTGATGAAGACAGATTTTATCTTGGATTGCTTTTTTATATGTCTCTAATTGATCATCACTGTATCGGTCGTTTTTACCGTTTTGAGTGATACCAAAATGTTCAATATACGCTACTTTTTCTCCCTGACGAATTTCAAAATCCGGAGTATATGGCTTTCTGGCATGCATTATATCATAGCGATAGATGGGTTCATATTCATATTCAATTGTGTTTAAATACAAAAAGTTTGCAATTTCAACCTCTTGATGCGAACGCATTACTTCGCTTTGTATGGTTACAGCCTTTTTTGTCCTTATATCCATAACCCGGCGTTGAAATTCATTCAAGTCACTTCGTAATGTTGCAAAATTAGATTTTGCTATTTTATTAAAAAAGTTGTTCAAATCATTGCCTTCGTAAGGAGCATCAAAATAGGAGGCGAAGAACATGATAAGGTTATTGACTAAACTCTTATTTTTGAGAATTGAATTTTTAAAATAATCCTGAATAACAAAATAGAGCTTCGATGAATCAACAATGTTTAACTTTTCATCCGATTGCTTTCTTAATATTGCATTACCGGTAGAATGGAATGTTGCAATCGGACAATCAATTTTTAAATCCTTGTTAAGTTTATCTCTCAGTTCCTGCACTGCTTTATTAGTAAATGAAACTACAAGTATTTGAGAAGGATCAATATCTTTCTTCTCAACCAAATATTTAACTTTTGCTGCTACTGTCGTTGTTTTACCCGCACCTGCACCTGCGATAACAAGACAATAATCCTCATCAGTAAGAATAACACGGCGCTGATCATCGTCTAATTTGATTTTTGGGTCAACATCGTGCAAAATATTGTCCAAATATGTTTTTTCACTTTTCATCGCACGCTGAATGTATTCTTCGTTATGCGCATCGACTTTTGCTTCAAAATTTCTATAACGATTAAGTGTTGTTTCAACAGCGCATACATCTATTTTGTTGCTTTCACAAAAAGATTTAAGCATACCGCTATTATCAAGCACAGCGAAATACTCTATCGTTTTCTTATCTTCAAGAAGTCTGTTTCTGTATCCGCTTTTAGGGATATATTGATTTTCGGATAATAGCATATCCATATATTTTTTTAATTCAAAAAGCTTAAGGCATTCGGGATTGCTTGTAAAAGAGCTCTCTGATGTTACTTCCACACTTGTATTCTTCTTAAAGAGTTTAGAAAATAGTCCCATAATTACCCTCTCTTTAAAATTGCTATTTAGCATTTTATTTAAATATTTGGATTAGTTATAATTTTTCAAAATATATTATATCATTATGTGCACTAAAAATCAAGGATTATTGAGGATTTATAAGGAAAAGGCAAGAAAATATTATAAAAGCGGAACTGCTTTTGTTACAGTTCCGCTTGGGAAAAATGGTCGTTTATTGGCAAAGAACGATCATTCTTTCTTCTTCCTATTCGGAAAACTGGCTTCAAGCCATTCTTCAAACTCCACAAGGGTTATTTTGCCGTCGGAGCATTCGTCGCGCTTTGTCATCGCCTGATACTTCCACTTTTTGAAATCAGGCTCTTTAATCTGTCTTACACGCACACGGGCGGCATAGCGCTTATAATACTTTTGATACAACGGAATGGCGGCATTGTCCGCCATTTTCTTTTTGTAGTTTTCCTGTGCGGCTAAGTCCTGGCAGTTGCGGGTTTCACCCTCGGCAATGCGGTCGCAGTAATTAGTATCGTAATTGCCCTTCATAATGAAATACTTACCGCAGCGTTTGCATTTACGCATTCCGATATCGGACTTCAACAACTGTATCAGTTCAAACTCAATTTGCTGTTCAATGCTTTCACAAATACAAGTTTCGTACTCGTCGGCTTGCATTGCAGACAGGGAAATCATTTCCGGCATAGTAAAACCGAGCTTATCCAAATTATTTTGAACGCTCGGAGAAACTTCCGAAGCGGCAGCCATTTTTATATCCAAATCAAAATCACTTTCTACACAGCCCTCAAGTACATTTTCCACCTGATGTTCTGCGTCAACAATGCTGATGCTATGCACAATCGTTCGCTTTTGCTCTGTCGGCAATCCGTGGTTACGGCAGTAGCCTGCAAATCTCGTTTTGTGAGTTATGCGATTAAAAAATCCGTCGCAAAAATTCTCGTCAAATGTCGCTTCAATTAAATGCAATAGATTATTTTGCATTTCTTTAAGATAGTGATAATAGTCCGTCAATTCTTGCTCAGAGTAATGAAGCAGAATCGGCGGAAATTCCGCTGTAAACAACGAAGCTTCTATCAATGGCTTAAAGCGTTTTTGCGTTTCGGTTAAAGCCAAATAATAATACAATTTCTTTTCTTTTTCGGTCAGTAAAGAAATATCAAGACTTGTCTCATCAGGCAAGTCTTTTTTTGTGCGATTCAGGCATTCATTATACGCCGAATCAAAATCAGCATAGAGAAAATTCAAAATTCCTTCGCCCGGTGAAAAAAAGACAGAAGCGGTGTTCATCGGTGAGATATAAGCTCTGCTGTCGCCCATAGTAAGAAAGTCAAATGCAGAATTTATTTTTTGTGTAACGGCTCGCAAACAAGCGAGCGTATCGGCAGTATCCTGCTTAATTTGAGCAAGTTCACCGTCCGATAAAATATATTCTTTTTTGCCGATAACAGCCCAAGCAGTTGCTTCTCGTTTATCGACTTCGATAGTGTTATATAACTCAAAAAGTTTTGAATAGTTGTATTCGTCGTTTACGGAAAGTACGCAAGATTTTTCGTCGTTCGTTACGTGCCATCTGTTTGGAGCAAATCCAAAGGACACGGCACTGTATTTATCTTCTGTTTGGAGTAGGTTTTCGCTCATGTTAAGACCTCCGTTTTAGAAAATGAGAATTTTTAAATAATTAGCAAATCCATATCACTACAAATAACATTATACAAAAGTATTGCCTTCGTGTCAATACACAGCTATAATAAGTTTGCAAATCAAAATTATAATAAATTTGATTTTCTAAAATTGAATGACCGTCCGAATGGGATATGACTTTGCGATGATACGAGCAGGGCAACGCCGCTGAGATGAGGGCAGGGATAACAAAAACGACATTCGGGCAGAACGGCAAAAGGCGACAGAAAGAAACCTCTATTCTATCTGTTGCCTCGTACATAGCTGTACATACCGTACAGCTTTTTTCTCACAAAGGAGGTTAAGAAGATGAGAAAAACAGAATTGAAAGAGCTTTACAAGATGATGTTCCCGGACTATCCGGACATTGTTACAGTGGCTCAGCTTCAACAAATGCTCGGCGTAAGTCGACACTTGGCATACGACCTGATTAACAACGGGTATATCTCCGGCATTAAAATCGGAAATGCTTTTAAGATTCCGAAGGTCAATGTCATCAATTATGTTATGGAAGAAGGTGTGAAGAATGCAAGTTGAAAAGCTGAAAACAATCGATGCGGACACGCTGCTGTCAACGCCGATGAGAAAAACCTTATTTGTGGTTGACGGCTTGATACCGCAAGGACTAAGTGTGCTTTCGAGTTCAAGTAAAATCGGCAAGAGCTGGCTTATGCTTTGGCTCGGTATTCAAGTGGCGATAGGACAGCCCGTGTGGGAATTTGAAACCTACAAGAGCGATGTGCTTTATCTTTGCTTGGAAGATACTTACGCAAGAATACAAAGCCGCCTGCATCAAATCACAGACGAAGCACCGCCCGAACTTCGCATTGCAACAACGAGTTTTCAAATCGGCAACGGCTTGGAACAGCAAATCGAACAGTATCTTTCCGACTTTCCGAAAACAAAGCTTGTCATTATCGACACCTTTCAAAAGGTACGAGATTCAAAAAGCACCGGCGGAAAAAGCGGAATGTATGCAGACGACTACGATGATGTTTCGGCGCTGAAAAATATTTCGGACAAGTACGGCATCGCTGTTATGGTTGTTCACCACGTCAGGAAACCGAAAGATGTCAGCGACCCATTCAACGAGGTATCAGGCTCCACAGGTATCACAGGTGCGGCAGATACGAATTTTGTTTTGAAGCGCAGTCGTGCCAATGAAACCGGAACCCTGCTTGCCACCGGTCGAGATATTGCATATCAGGAGCTGACCTTGAAGTTTGACAACCGCAGTCACTTGTGGGAATTAGTTGAGCGAAAGGATATGGAGGATATTCACCGTGAAGAAATTCCGAGGCTTATTTTCCGGCTGGTTGATTATATTTTGGAACATAAAGAGTGGCAAGGCACTGCAACGCAGCTTATAACGCAGGTGAACGAAACCGAGGTTACACCGAATGTCGTGGCCAAAATGCTTGCCCGATTTTCTTCGGAAGTTTTTCAGCCGCAAGGCATCGAATACAAAACAAAACGCACAGGCACGAGCCGACTGATTTACTTAAAAAAGAATGACGGCAATGACGGCGATGACAATAAATCCGCTATATAGGAAAAGCCGTCACAGCCGTCACTATCGTCACTTTTTGAGAAAGTGGATATAAGGCTATACAGGTAATGCCAATCCGTAAGGATAGCGAGCATAGGTTTTGTGTTGCCTTTGAAACCCACAAAACCGGCGGCAAATTGCCGAAAGGGACTTGCCGCCCCTGTAACCCCGATTATACAGAGAAAGGAATGAAAATATATGAGACAAAGAACAACTGCAATCAATATCCGAGTGACTGAGGGAGAAAAAAGAAAAATGGAAACTGCCGCTAAAAAATGCGGACTTTCGCTCTCTGCTTACCTTAGAAAACTCGGATTGGGCAAGGAAGTTCAGGCAACCTTGCCGCAGGAATTTTACGAAGCTTACCGAGGTTTGACCTCACTTCGTGACAATTGGAAGTCGCTTTCCGAAGCCAATGTAAATGCAAACTTCAACGATATTGTGAGCAAATTATTGAAGGCTTATCACTCCATCGGTGAGCCGGAAAGCGCAAGTGATTCGCCGTGGCAGTAACAAAAATATGGGCTGTAACCGACAGTGTCAGCCGTGTTTTGAGCTATGTTGCGAACCCGGATAAGACGATTTACAGCGATATTTGCAAGGCACTTCACTACGCAAGTGACGAAAGAAAAACCGTAATCGGTGAAGAAAAAGCCATATATGTGACAGGTATAAACTGTGCCGCAGAAACAGCTTTTGCCGAGATGAATGCAGTGCAGGAACGCTTCGATAAAACGGTCGGCAATGTGGCTTATCACGCATATCAGAGTTTCAAAATAGGCGAAGTTGCACCTCAGGTTGCTCACAAACTCGGCGTTGAACTTGCCAAAAGAATGTGGGGCGATCAGTACCAAGTGCTGGTCGCTACGCACTTCAATACCGGCACATAACACAACCATTTGGTCATCAATTCGGTGAATATGTGGAACGGTAAGAAGTTTAACTGCAACGAGGGTGCATACTGGAAACTGCGCAGTATTTCCGATGAACTTTGCAAAGAAAACGGCCTGACAGTTATTAAAAATCCTAAAGGAAAGACTCCACGCAAGCTGTACTTTGCAGAAAAGAACGGCGAGCCTACTCGTTACAATTTAATGCGTGAGGCGATAGATAAGGCTCTTACGATGAGTACAAATCCCAAAACTTTTACCTATGTTATGAAACCGCTCGGATATGTAGTCGATATGAATTCTTATCATAAGTACGCCACAATTTGCTCTGTTAACAGCAAAAAAGCGACTCGTTTGTACCGCTTAGGAGAAGCCTATGACCGTGATGCAATCTATGACCGAATGAGAGATACACTGAAAAACAACTCTCAGGAAGCTTACCGCTTATACTATGAGTTTACCGAAAAAAAGAGCTTCGGTGTAACAATTCAAAAGGCGCATTTTGTTAAAGGCAACTTAAAAACCGCCAAAAAGATTACGGGTCTTAAAGCGTTGTATTTCAGATATTTATATCTGCTCGGCGTGCTTCCTAAGAATAAAAAACACAAGCCGTTATCGCCCGAAATGCGTGAGGCTTGCCGTTGGCTTGACCGCCACACCGCACAGGTACAGCTCATTTGCGACAATCACTTAACCGATATTTCCTCTGTGGAATCGTTTATAAAAAACGCAGATTCGGAAATAAAACTCATATCGGATTACCGCAAAATGCTCTACCGAGATATTGATTCTTGCCACGATCCCGACGAAAAAGCAAAGCTTGTTGCCAAGCAAGATGACTGCACAAAGGCTCTGGCTCAACTACGAAAGGACAAGAAAACAGCGGCAAGGATTATAGAGGATAACCCCAAAATCAAAGAAAACATTCTCATTGAGGAGAATATGCGCAGCCGATATTTCGGACTAAACAAATCAAGAAAGAGAGAATACGAACGATGACAAAACGAAAATCAGATTTTACTTTACCGACACTAGACGACCTGTTTACAACGCAGGCTGAGCGTGACGACGCAAAGCTTGAGCGTGTGAAGAACATACCTCTTGACAAACTTCACCCTTTTAAGAATCATCCCTTTAAGATATTGAATAACGAAGAAATGGAGAGAATGATTGAAAGCATACGCAAAGTCGGCACAATAACTCCGGCGCTTGCACGACCGTTGCCTGACGGCGGCTATGAGTTAATCTCTGGACACAGAAGGCTTGCGGCGTGTCAGGTGCTCGAAATTGAAACTATGCCGGTTATCGTCCGTGAAATGTCAGACGATGAGGCGGTAATCGCAATGGTGGACGCCAATCTGCAAAGGGAAACAATACTGCCAAGCGAAAAAGCCTTTGCGTATAAGATGAAACTGGACGCCATAAAGCACCAGGGTAAAACTTCTGTGCAAGTTGCAGAGAAGTTGCTTAGTGTAGAAAAGGTTGCCGAAGAAGCAGGTGAAAGCAAAGACCAAGTGCGAAGATATATCCGCTTAACTTACTTAATTCCCGAACTTCTCGCAATGGTAGATGACAATAAAATCGCTTTCAACCCTGCGGTAGAAATCTCCTACCTTGACCGAGAAGAACAGCTCACTTTGCTTGACGCAATCAATATGAACGACTGCACACCGTCACACGCACAGAGTATCAGGCTGAAGAAAATGTCGCAAGACGGCTTGCTTACTGCCGATGCGGTCTACGCTGTTTTATCGGAAGAAAAACCAAATCAAAGAGAACAAATCAAGCTGCCTCGTGATGAGCTTCGCAAATACTTTCCGCAAAATTACAGTAATGAGCAAATCAAACGGGACATTGTAAAAGGCTTGGAGCTTCTGAAACGCCAACGAGAAAGCAACAGAGACGCCCGTTAATTCGAACTAAAGTGTACAGCGAGTGACTTTTGCAGAAGGGAAAGAACTATGCCGGCAAGCTATAATAGGCTTGTCGGTGTAGGTCTTTCCTGTGATGTACAATGAAAGGAGTTAAAAACAATGGTATCAGGACACCTACAAGTTAAAAAAGGTTTTTATTATGTAGTGCTAAGCTACTATAACAACAACGGAAAACGCCGTGTGAAATACTTTTCCACGGGACTGCCCGAAAAGGGCAACAAGCGCAAAGCCGAAGCCGAGCTTGTGCGAATCAGAAGTGAATTCGTGCCCCCGCAGGAAGTCGGCGAGCTTGCTTCCGATATGCCGTTTGCAGACTATCTGCTTGAATGGTTGGACATTGTAAAGGTGCGTGTTAAGGCAACCACATTTAGCTCTTACGAGTAAATGGTGAAATCGGTGATTGAACCGTATTTCCGAAAGAAAGCGGTAACGCTTCAGGGTTTGGAGGCAAGACACATTCAGCAATTCTATTCCGAAAAGCTGAAAACAGTCAAGCCAAACTCGGTCATTCACTATCACGCTGTTATTCATCAGGCGCTGAAATACGCAATGAAAACCGACCTTGTTACGCAGAATGTGGCAATGAAAGTGGATCGCCCGAAAAAGAATGATTATCAGCCTGTATTCCTTGATTCAGAAGAACTGCAGCATTTATTTGAAGTAGTTAAAGGGACAAAGCTGGAACTTCCTGTTTTAGTCGCCGCTTTCTACGGCTTGCGTCGTGGCGAGGTCTGCGGACTGAAATGGGACGCCATTGACTTTGAGCGTGGCACAATCACTATAAGACACACGGTCACATCGCTGCAAGTGGACGGAAAAACAAAAATGTACGCGCAGGACTCTGCAAAAACAAAATCCAGTATGCGTACACTTCCGCTTGTCGGCAGCTTTGCGGAATACTTCAAAGAAGTAAAAGCGGCACAAGAAGTCAACAAGAAGGTCTGCGGCAACTGCTACAACTACGAATATGACGGTTATGTCTTTGTAGACGAGCTTGGTGATTTAATGCGACCGGAATATCTGACAAGTTATTTCCCACAGTATATCCAAAAGCAAAGCACGGTTGTAAAAGAATGCGTTTTCACGATTTAAGGTACAGTTGCGCAAGTCTGCTTCTTGCAAACGGCGTACCGCTGAAACAAATTTAGGAATGGCTGGGGCACAGTGATTTTTCCACAACCGCTAACATCGATGATGGCGAAAAGAACTGATTTTAACGGTTCGAATACGCAAAAACGCTCGAAATCGCCTTGTTCTTTCCAAAAAACGGCCTGTTCTTTCCATAGTTTTGAGCCGATTTTGAGCAAACGAGCAAAAAAGAAAAGTCCGGCAAACCCGCTTGTTTACCGGACTTCTTGGCGGAGAGTTAGGGATTCGAACCCTAGGTTCCTTTTGGGAACACAGCATTTCGAGTGCTGCACCTTCGACCACTCGGACAACTCTCCGTGTATGTAATCCCGCATTTCTTCCGAAAACTTTTGGAAAGAACTGACGGAAAGAACAACAAAATATTCAATTTTCGAACCGAAGAAAAGCCTGAATTTATGGGCTTTTTAAGCGGAGGAAACAGCCAACTCTACAAAAAATTTCGAGTCATGTCCGTTATGACCACTTCGATACGTCTCCGAATATTGGTGATTTACCTTGATTATTGTACTTGTTTTTTGTGTGATTGTCAAGTAAAATTACACAAATTTGTAAATTTTAAATTTAATCCGTAAAAGCATAAATAAGTGTCTGCGATTATTATATGAATACTTATGTTTGATTTTGCGGACATTTTTTTGAAAATCATGTACGAAAAGATTATTGAAACAACCATACTCAAATTATAAATCAGCACAATTGCACCTGCGAGATCGTCTTGCAAGACTTTGAACAGCAGAATTATGAACAGCCTGTTGCGGTACATGAAAGGCAGATATAGGCGAATTTATCTTTTACAGCAGACGGTTTTCCTTTTGCAAAAATAAGCAACCTAGCAATTATAAGCAACGCTTATGCGGATTGATGTTCCGAAATTTGATTAAGTTCCTTCTATGCTTTTAGGGTGTATTTTCCGTTTTTGATTATAACAAAATCCTTTGCCATAAGTTTGTGAAGAAGTTGCTTCGATTTTTTATGACTTATTCCGAGAAGTTCGGAAATTTCTTTTGAAGTTACCGTGATGTTGTCAGTAATGTATGAAATTACGGCATCCTGCCTGTCTGTTTCAATATCGGGACGATTTTGTAAAATTTGAGTTTTAGTTGATTTGCTTTCAGGAACAAACGAAAGCTTTAGGGTGATGCTTTCGGGGTTGAAACTTTCTTCAATGACCGGCAGAACAAGTTCGTGACTTTTCCAAACGGAGAAAATATTAGAAATACCGAATCCGTCGTTACTGCCGATTCCTATCAAATTAAACATACGCATAATTGCCGTGTTTCTGGGGTCGGATATACCACCCGCTCTTGCGGCGTCGAGTTCAACTCTAAATCCGCCTGGATTGGATATTGTAATGCTTTCATCATCTTTCATAATAACAACACCGTTTGAACCATAATAGTCGGCATTTATAAGGCAGTTTGCAAGAGCTTCCTGTAAGGCAGTTGTAATCGGTGTAATGTCTGATTTTATGTTTGCTGTCAGTTTTATATCGGATGAAATTTTTTCAAAGACCTTTATAAAGAAATCATAAAGGTTTTCACAGTCAGAATTTAAATCTGATGAAATAATTGTGTGTTTATCATCTTGTGTTGTTTCCTTATATTCAAGACAATAGTACGGGTATTCTTTTTTGATGAACTCTGACTTACCGAACATAAGAAGTCCTGCGGCTGTAGGGTGAAACAAAAGGTCTTCCCCTACTCCGATTGCTCCTATTGCCTGCAAGAAATCTTTATCCGACAAATTTTGAAGCCGATTGTTTGGCTTAACAGTTGACATTTTCATTCGGTAGCTATGGAGTGAATCGGTATTAAATACGGATGCAGTCATGCTTTCGATGATATTCATATCCTGTGTTTTAATCTCGGAATCACGCACCATAGCGTTAATTTGGTCGAGTGTGCAACGGTAGTCACCCTCGCCGTTTCTTCTGTATGAATTATGAATACTGCCGTCAAGATACACAGGACGGTCAAATCTTTTTGCTTTTGGCACTGTAATAACGATAATATGCTTTTCTTCAATTTTTTGCACATAAACATCATCATATGAAAGAATGTTTGTGCTTACTTTTTGAATATCGTTTGCTATCTCCCAAAATTCCTCAATAAGTTCATCCGGATCGGGAAGATTTACGGGATGAAGTGATTTGTCCCTGTATTCTTCTACACCTAAAAGTATAATTCCTCCTAGTGTATTTGCAAAGGATGAATATGTTTCCCACAAGCTTTTAGGTAATCCGCCTGTTGCCTTTTTGGCCTCTATTCGATTGTTTTCTCTGTATTTTTCAATGTTGTTGAGGTCAATCACATTCATCCCTCCGTTATCCTATAAAATAATATTACAGTATTGTTTTTAATATGTCAACGCAGAAAAGGAACAAACGTTATAGTTGTTCCTTTTGCGTTTAGTGGTTATATTTAATTGAGTTTCCAATTACTGCTTTCGGACTGTAAGTTCATCATATGAACAAATATTCCGTTCAATTTTTTAAGGCTTTCTGCTGTACCTTCTTCTGCAACAACACCGTCTGACAAAACTACAATTTTGTCTGCACCTGCAACTGTTCTCATTCTGTGAGCAATTACAATTACGGTCTTATTTTTGATAAGTTTTGAAAGAGCTGTTTGAATAAGAGTTTCGTTTTCTACATCAAGTGATGCTGTAGCTTCATCAAGGAGGATAATCGGAGCGTCTTTAAGAAATGCTCGTGCAATTGAAACACGCTGTCTTTCACCGCCTGAGAGCTGACAGCCGTTTTCACCAATGTCGGTATTATAACCGTTGGGAAGTTTAGAAACAAATTCATCGCAGTTTGCAAGTTTTGCGGCAAGGAGAACTTCCTCATCTGTAGCGTCCTTTTTGCCGAGTCTGATGTTTTCCATAATCGTATTGTTGAAGAGGGTTACATCTTGGAAAACGATTGAATAAAGTGATAACAAAGTTTCGGGTTCAATCTTGGAAATATCCATACCGCCCACGGTGATTTTGCCCTTGTTAATATCCCAGAATCTTGCGGCAAGTCTTGATACGGTAGTTTTACCGCCGCCTGATGGGCCGATAAGTGCGGTAACTTCGCCTTGCTTAGCTGTGAACGAAACATCCTTGAGAACATTATCTTTGTTGTTGTATGAGAATTCTACATTTTTAAATTTAACATCATAGCCTTTATTTGTAAGCCTTGTGTTGCCTGTCTGAACATCATGATCAAGAATTTCGTTCATTCTCGCAACATTCGTGTTTGTGCTGATGATTGCGGCAAGGTTCTGTAAAGCAGACTGCATTGGATCATAGAGTCTTGATACAACAAGCAAAAACATAAAGAATGTAAGTACATCAAGCTGTCCGTTTACGAGCAAAATTGAGCCGACAAGTGCTGTTGTGGCAATGCCGAGTTTGAGGACAAGTCCTGCGGATACAACAAATGTTGATGTGCCGAATTCGTTGATTATTGAGCGTTTTTCTACATTGTCTATCTTTGTGTCAAGGCCTGCCATATATGACTGTTCGGCGTTATTTGCCTTTAAGTCCTGAATTGTTTCGATACATTCCTGAATTCCGTCTGCACAAACCATTTTAGCATCCATTGACTTGCGGTTTAAACTCTTCTGAACTTTTGATGACAAGCCGATTATCGCAAATGCAACCGGAAGAACCCAAAGAGAAGCAATTGCCATTCTCCAATCAAAAAAGAAAAGGCTGATTGCGATTACTACGGTTGAAATCATAGCTCCGATAAACGGCGGGATGAAATGAGAAAATGCTGTTTCAAGGTATGTACAGTCTGCCATAATTGTGCTTGTGAGGTCGGCAAGGTCTTTTTTGCCAAAGAATGACAGAGGGATTTTCCTTAACTTTTCAGCAAGCGTAATTCTTCTTGTGCCTGTTTCTACATATGTTGCAAGAAAGGTTGAATTGTACTGCCAATATGTTACTGCAAAAATCAGAGCAAGTGCTATGATACATCCCACAATGTAGAACCATATTTTTTCGGGTTTTATGCCGCCGTTTAGCAAATCATTTACGAAAAAGTAAAGTAAACCTACAGGAAACATAAATGAAATGTTCTGTACAGCACAGGCGATTATACCTTGAATAAGGTCTTTTGCGCCTCTTTCCGAAAGAGCAAATTTATGCTGAAGTTTTTTAATCATCATTTACCCTCCTTTGAAATTTTCCAGTTTACTGATAAAACATAGTTTTTCATCATTTTTGCATATATGCCGCCTTTTGCAACGAGTTCGTCATTTGTACCTGATTCGGCAATCTTGCCGTTTTCAAGAAGATAGATTTTATCGGCATTTGCAATGGTGGAAAGTCTGTGTGCAATCATAATAACTGTTTTATCCTTTGCAAGTTCATTGATTGCCTGCTGAACTTTAGCTTCGTTATCGGGGTCTGCAAAAGCGGTAGCTTCATCAAGAATAAGAATAGGAGCATTTTTGAGAATAGCTCTTGCAATGCTGATTCTCTGTTGTTCACCGCCTGAAAGGTATGTGCCGTGTGTTCCGATTACTGTGTTGATACCTTCGGGGAATTTCTTAATTATGTCATCACATTGTGCTTTGTGAATAGCTTGAAGTACTTCTTCATTTGCAGCGTCAGGTCTTGCCATTTTGACATTATCAAGAATTGTGCCTTTTATTAATCGGCTGTTCTGGAAAACAAATGATACTGTATTCATCAAAACGGTTTTGTCAATGTTCTGGACATTTACACCGCCGATAAACACCTCTCCCTCATCTGCATCAAAAAATCTGCTTATGAGGTTTGCAAGCGTGGTTTTACCGCCGCCGGACTGTCCGACAAATGCAACTGTTTCATTTGGCTTAATTGAAAGCGATATATTGTCAATTGCTTTTTTTGTTTTATTTTCCTTATCGTAGCTGTAAGAAACCGATTTTAGAACAACGGAATTATCTTTAGGTGTTTTTACATCTGTGCTTTCAAGCGGTTCAAGATTAAGGATTGAGTCAATTCTCTTGAGTGCGTCTGTAACAAGCATTGTGTTCTCACTCTGGAACATTATTTTTGTCATTGTAACGGTTAATACAGGAGTTATGATAATATAGAACAAGATGCTGAGAATTAAATCGGTTGTTACTCCGCCTGAAGTAAACCACATACCTGCAACAAGGATAAATGCAAAAATTCCGTTAATAAGCATTGTAAGAATACACATTGGTTTTCTCATACTCTCGGTATAAGAAATTGCCCATGTGCTGTAGTTGTCAATAGACTTTTTGAAACGGTGAAATGAAAAAACAGACTGACCGAATGTCTTTACGACAGGAATACCTCTTACATACTCAACAGCTTCATTTGACATATCTTCAAGAGCATTCTGATATTCTTCCATTTTAGTTTTAAGTGTAGGTCCTGTCATCTGTGTGAACATAATAACAAAACTCAGCAAAATAGGAATTAAGCAGAAAAGACCGAATCTCCAATCAAAGAAAAACAGCATAAACAGAAGTCCGATAGGTGTTATGTATGCGGTTACCATATCGGGCAGCTGATGAGCAAGGTATGTTTCAGTTGATTCTGAACATTCATTTACAGTCTTTCGTACTTTACCGCTTCCGAGAGCTTCAAGAGTTCCGAGGGGTAACTTAATGATGTGGTGCATCATATCTTTTCGCAGATTTGTCTGAACCCGAAAAGCTGCTTTGTGCGAACATAAAAGTCCTGCAACATAGATTAAAAATGCGGCAGCGGCAAATATTACTGCCATCCATCCGTTGTGTACAAGACTTGTTGCCTTTGAAAAGTCAGGCATTACTTCAAGTACTTCTTTGATAATCTTCCAAAGATAATAGAAAGGAACAAGTGCAAACACAGCACTGATTCCCGAGAGAATCCAGGAAGCATAAGTAAAGTATTTGTGATTTCCTGCGTAGGACATAAGTCTTGATAAATTTGATTGCTTTTTCAAGAATAGACCTCCTCCAAGTGGATAATTTATATCTGATACGAAAACGCTGCAGTCATTTTCTGTTATCATTCAAATTCAAGTTAGCTATCGCTAACTGCTGCTCAAAAATAATAGGGCTTAATCCTGCCCCATTATTTTCATCCAACCTGCCGTATAGAATTCACGCATTTCTTTGAGATAAAGTTTTGCGTCTTCAATCGGCATTTCGTGGATTATAAGTTCAAAATAGGTATTAAACATACCCGTAATAATCATATGCTCAAGTTTAGTATCAATTTTTGGCGACGGTTTTCCGAGTCTTTTAAGCACATTCAAATATTTATGAGTGGCATCAGCCTCAATTTTAACCATTTCATCTATCATATGAGAAAACTTTGTTCCCTCTGATTTTAATAAAATCAGCTTAAAAACATCGAGATTGTCATAGCAATACAAAAGTCCGTCATACATACAATTACCTGATATGCTCGCCATATTGTCAGGTTGTGATTCTTCAGGAAGACTTGCAAATTCATCTTGTGCGGCTTTGTACATCTCGATAATTTTATCGTAGTGCTTCCCTACAATTGCCTCAAAAAGTCCCTCTTTGTCGCCAAATCTGGTATAGATTGAACCTGTTGTTGTGTGTGCTTCAGTAGCAATTGTTCGCAGTGAGGCATCGGCATAGCCTTTGTTCAGAAATTCTTTTGTGGCACAGGCTATTATGTTTTCGTAAACGCCCTCAATTTGCTTTGCCAAATGAAACACTCCTTAGTTTATCTTAACATTTTGAATATTCCCGGACCATCCCAGTCGCACGGTCTTTGTTCAAATCCAAATTTTTCATAAAAAGCAACAGCTTCTTTAGAACTGATAAGTTCAAGGCTTACTGCCCAATTTTTAGGCATAGAATTGCGTATGTAATCTTCAAGAAATTGCATTAACGCTTTTCCTACACCCTTACTCTGATATTCTGGAATAACGTCATAGTCTTTTATATAGAATGACATACCGCCGTCGCCGATAATTCTAACCATTCCGACAGGTTTGTCACCGTCATATGCAACAAATTTTGCATATGAATTATTTAAGGCGGTTTCGATTTGGTCAATGCAAGGCGACTCCCAACCTACCGTTCTGTACAAACTTTCAAAAAGTTTTGGCGTAAGAGTTTCGAATGAAATTGTGTAAGCTGCCTTGTTTTTAATCACAGTAGCCACCTCTAATTCATAACAATGTTATGTAACACTGTTATGATTATATAATTAAAATACTCGTTTGTCAACGTTTATCAGCAAAAAATAAAAGCACCGCAGAAAAAATCTACGGTGCAATTTAAAGATTCGGTTAAAAAAATCAGTTTTCTCTTCCGAGAAGGTAGTCAACAGACACTTCAAGAATATCGGCAAGCGCAACAAGCTCAACATCTGTCACGAAACGAATCTGACCTTCAAGCTTTGAAAGTCCTGATGCATTCATATCGACGCCGTTAACCTGTAATTGGGCAAGAAGTTCCTTTTGCTTCATACCTTTCTGCTTTCTTACAGCCTCAACCCTGCTTCCTACGAGGTTTCTGTCTCCAAGTTCCTGTTTTCTTAATCTCATTTTTACTCTCTCCCAAATCGTTTTAATTCTTTTTTAAAATTCTTTAAAAACATTGTGATGTTATTATAATACTAAAAAGGAAAAAAAACAAGGGTTTTTTGTAAATAAATTTAAAAAATTGAAATTTTTTCGTAAATTTGGTTACAAATTGAAATATAGTAGTTATAATGCACTTATAAATAGGTATGCTTTTAATGATATTATACAATTAGCACAACGCATAATTCCGACTGAGAAAGAATAATTTTCCTTAATTTTCTGAATAGAATTAATATTTATGAAATAGTTCTATATCAGAAATAACAATTACAAAATATTACAAACAAGAAATCTAAGTTTCAAAAAGAAAAACGCTCTTAATAAAAAGAGCGTTTTAATCTTATTTTTAATTTGTTTATGCTTTAAAAGTACCGTTTTCAATGTCTGTAATCATTGACACACGGTTTTCGTGTCTGCCGCCTTCATAAGGTGTGTTAAGGAAGATGTCAGCAAATTTAACAGCATCTTCTTCGCTTGTAACTCTGCCGCCCATACAAAGAATATTTGCGTTATTGTGTCTGCGAGTCATTTCAGCACAAAATTCGTTTGAAACAACTGCGGCTCTGATTCCCTTTACCTTGTTTGCGGCAATTGATATACCGATGCCTGTACCGCAACAGAGAATGCCTGTTGAGCACTCACCCGAGGTGATTGCAGTTGCTACCTTGTAGGCGTAAACCGGATAATCAACGCTTTCCTCGCTGAAAGTGCCGTACTCTTTGTATTCAAGTCCTTTTTCATCCAGATATTTTTTGATTGCGCAGATAAGGTTATATCCGCCGTGGTCGCATCCGAGTGCTATCATTTTGTTCTACCTCCAAGTTTTTTATTAAGCTCACGCTGTGCCTGAGGCAAGCGGAGATATACCGGCATAAGCTCTTGTGCCGAAACGGTTTTTCCGTTATTAATCATTTCAAATGCAACAAGTGCAGTTGAAGACGCTCTCTGATATTTAAGATTTACGGGAGCAGACTCTGCATTTTTAATTTCATTACCGATGTATTTACAAGTAATATCGGTACCGTCACCTGCTATGATGATTCTTCCGTCAACAGTTAGCAGTTCGTTTTTTAAGTCATCAAGTGATAATGCTCTGTCATCACAAAGTCGGGTAACAACTCCGTTTTTAATTTCAAACAGAGCATTGTATACCTGTGAACAGCGTGCGTCCATTACGGCACATACAATACAGTCGGTTGAAAGGAAATTATAAGCCATACTCTCAAGTGTTGAAACCGAAACACATGGTATATCATTTGCAAAAGCAAGACCTTTTACTGCCGCAACACCGATTCTTACTCCCGTGAATGAACCCGGACCTGCGTTGACTGCAATTGCGTCAATATCGGATATTTCCGTTTTTGTATTGTTCAAAAGCTGTTCAGCCATAGGGATGAGCGTCTGGCTGTGGGTAAGACTTGTGTTTATGAAAGTTTCACCGATCAGCTTGCCCTCTTCTGAAAGTGCAACAGATGCAGCTGTTGCAGATGTGTCAACAGACAGAATTTTCAAATTTCAACACCTTCAATTTCAAAGATTCTTTCGTCTTCGCTCTCCCCTTTTTCAATCGTTATTCTGATTGCATTTTCGGGAAGTGCGCCTTCTATATTTTCACTCCACTCAATTACGAGAATGCCGTTGTCAATGTAGTCAAAAAATCCCGTTGAGTACAAATCATCCCATGAATTAACTCTGTACATATCAAAATGATAGATATTGTACTTTCCATTGTATTCGTTTACAAGGGCGAAAGTAGGGCTTGACACACCGTCATCAACACCGAGGGCTCTTGCCAGTCCTCTTGTAAAGGCGGTTTTGCCCATACCGAGTCCGCCGAAAAGGGCTATTACCTCTGTGCCGTGGAGCTTTTTTGCAATTTTTTCGCCGATTTGCTCAGTTTCATCGGCGCTGTGAGAAATCAATTTAACCATATCAGAAAAGTCCGCTGATTTTGCCGTTTTCATCAATATTAATTTTTTCTGCGGCAGGAACTTTCGGGAGTCCCGGCATTGTCATAATATTGCCTGTATAAATTACTGCAAAACCTGCACCGTTTGAAATTGTTACATCTCTTACTGTGATTTCAAAATCCTTTGGAGCACCGAGCTTTGAAGGATCATCTGAAAGTGAATACTGTGTTTTTGCCACACATATGGGAAGTTTGTCTCCGCCGAGTGCCGCAACTTCCTTGATTGCTTTTTCTGCAGCTGTTGTGTAGTTTACCTTTGACGCACCGTAGATTTCCTTTGCAATCTTTTCAACTTTTTCCTTGAGTGTGAGATCGAGTGAATAGAGCGGTTTAAATGCAGACGGCTTTTCACAAGCCTCTACTACCTTATTTGCAAGCTCTACGCCGCCTTCTCCGCCTTTTCCGAATACATTTGAAAGGGCAAAGTCTGCACCCTTTGAAATGCAATATTCTTCAATGTATTTGAGTTCTTCATCTGTATCTGTACCGAACTGATTAATTGCTACAACTACGGGAACATTGTACTTTCTCATATTATCAATGTGAACACCGAGGTTTACAATGCCTTTTTTGAGAGCCTCAATGTTTTCATTTGAAACCTCTGACTTTGGAACGCCTCCGTTGTATTTTAATGCACGGCATGTTGCCACGATTACAATTGCCGACGGAGCAATGCCGGCATATCTGCACTTGATGTCAAGAAACTTCTCAGCACCGAGATCCGAGCCGAAACCTGCCTCTGTAATACAGTAATCAGCAAGCTTTAATGCAAGCTTTGTTGCTCTTATGCTGTTACAGCCGTGAGCGATATTTGCAAAAGGTCCGCCGTGCATAATTGCAGGAGTCCCCTCGAGCGTCTGAACAAGGTTAGGCTTGATTGCATCCTTGAGAAGTGCAGTCATTGCTCCCTCTGCTTTCAAATCTTTAGCATAAACGGGTTCACCGCTGTATGTGTATGCAACAAGAATGTTGCCGAGTCTTTCTTTAAGGTCGGAGATATCATTTGCAAGACAGAGAATTGCCATAACTTCCGATGCAACTGTAATGATGAAGTGATCTTCCCTCGGAACACCGTTCACCTTACCGCCAAGACCGATTGTGATATTTCTTAATGCACGGTCATTCATATCAAGACAACGCTTGAAGAGAATTCTTCTCGGATCAATGCCGAGTGTGTTGCCCTGCTGAATGTGGTTGTCAAGCATTGCGCAACAAAGGTTGTTGGCTGCTGTAATTGCGTGCATATCACCTGTGAAATGAAGGTTGATGTCCTCCATCGGAAGAACCTGTGCATAACCGCCGCCTGCTGCACCGCCTTTAATTCCGAATACAGGACCGAGCGACGGTTCACGGAGTGCGATGATTGCCTTTTTACCGATTTTAGCCATTGCCTGACCAAGGCCTGCAGAAGTGGTGGTTTTGCCCTCGCCTGCCGGTGTTGGGTTGATTGCTGTTACGAGGATGAGCTTTCCGTCAGGATTGTCCTTTACACGGTCTGCAAGTTCATCAGAAAGCTTTGCTTTGTACTTTCCGTAAAACTCAAGCTCATCAGCAGAAATCCCAAGCTGATTTGCAATTTCTGCAATAGGCTTTAATTCTGCACTCTGAGCAATTTCGATATCAGATAACATAATATACCTCCGAATCAAATTCATATTTTTATTATTATAACAAAATGCGAAACTTGTATTATTCTGTATTGAAATTATACTTGATATTGAGAGCGTAATTTAATATAATTATAGGGTAAAATTAATTTCAAAGGTTGTTTTGGGTGAAAAAAGTTATTACAAATATTTATGAATATTTCAGACAGTGTGACGCAGTTTTGTGGCTGTTGACCTTGACCGCTGTTGCTTACAGTTTTCTTTTGATTGCGAGTATGCAACGGTCGGGCGAATATAGTTATCTAAGAACTCAGATTATCGCCGTGTCTGTCGGTCTTGCGGCATCGGTGTTTATATCAATTGCCGATTACAGATTTCTTATACGAAAATGGTACATTGCCGCAATAGTGGGAATTGTTCTTGCCGGACTTGTGTTTGTGTTCGGAGTTCAGGTTAGCGGAACAGATGATACGGCATGGATTAATCTTCCGGGCGGATTTTCAATTCAGCCGTCTGAGTTTATAAAAATCTGTTTTATCATAACTTTTTCAAAGCATTTGTCGTGGCTGAGAGAAAAGAAAATGATTGAAAAGTTTTCGGGAGTACTTTTCCTTGCACTTCATGCAATGATACCAATGGCAATTATTCATATTCAGGGTGATGACGGTACAGTTCTTATATTTGCGCTTATGTTTTTGGTTATGACATTTGCGGCAGGTGTTCAACTGAGATATTTTGTCATTTTCGGAGCATTGCTTGTGTGTGCAATTCCGATTATATGGAATGTGTTTATGAATGAAGAACATCGCAACAGGGTTCTTGCTTTGTTTGACCTTGACGGGAATGCACTGACAAATTACGGTTGGCAACAGTATCAGGGTAAGGTTTCAATTGCAAGCGGCGAAGCTTTCGGAAGCGGACTTTTTGACGGACAGCGTGTTGAACATTCAATTGTCCCCGAACAGGAAAACGATTTTATCTTTACCGTTGCAGGAGAGGAACTCGGATTTGTCGGATGCATGGCGCTTTTGCTGATTTTGTTTTTTATTATATTAAAAGTCATTTTGAATGCAAAAAATTCAAGTGAATTTGAAGGCAAGTATATCTGCTACGGTGTGTTTTCAATGATAGCGTCGCAAACAATTGTAAATATAGGAATGGTGCTTGGATTTCTTCCCGTAGTCGGAATAACCCTTCCCTTGTTCAGTTCGGGAGGTACTTCGGCTTTGAGTACGCTCATTAGTCTTGGTCTTGTACAGAGTGTGAGATATCACAATACTGACGATATGAACAAAGCTTTTGTAAGGCGAGGCAGTTCAAATCGAATCAGAATGTAATTTAATACAAATAAACTAAACCGCAGACATCAAAATGCCTGCGGTTTTTATGGGTTATTTTTCGCTGATTGTGATATTTGCCTTGTAGCTTCCGCTTACCCAACAGGTGTCAGTACCGCTGAGTTTGAAAGTAACAGGCATCTGAACCGAGCCTACTGTTCCGCTCTGATCCGAGGTGTCAATTACGCCTTCAATATCTGAGCTTTTAAGGCTTTTAAGTTCCTTTTCACTGCCGATTACGGTAACATTCATACTTGTCTGTGTTACATCGGCTTTGTATTTTGAAGAAAGACCGCTTACTTTAAATGAATCAACGGTAAAGGTTTTCTTGGACAGACCGCTGAGGTCAAGTACAAGCTTTGCTGAGGTTGAGTTACTGATATTTTTGCAGTCACTCGGAATGTTTATTCCCTGCGTATCGTACTCATAACGCTTGTTTGAAAGTGTTGCAAAATCGATTGACTCAAGCTTTACGCTGTCAGTATTGTCAAGCACTTCTTTTGGACCTGCAAGCAGAATCTTTGAAGGCTCAACCGTAAGCATATCATCGTTTAAATCAAGACCTTTGGGTTTGTTAATAAACTCAGGAATTACATTTACCGTCTTTTCGGGGAGAACGGAAATTGTAGCCTCAACATCCGTAAACTCCATTGTAAGAAGCTCGGTGGAGATTTTATTTCCTGTTTTATCATAAAGCACAATATTTGCGGTCGTTGAGGTCGGCGCATTTAGTGTACTGTCAAGTTCTGCCGATGCCGAAACCTTTGCAATTTTGGCAATCTCTGTTTGAGGACCTGAGATTGTGATATTCTTTGATGCAAGAGAAGTTGACGCATAGTATCCGTCGGCAACCTTGTAAACAACATTTTCCTGAATCGGGAAACTTGTTTCACGCTGATAATCAACAATTACATTGACATTTGAAGGCGTAACGGTTGAGATAATCTGAAAGTTGGCACTCGGGTTGGCTTTTACGGCTGAAAGCGAAAGCTGATAAGTTCCTGCCGAGTCAATTCCGTTTGTAGCACCCGTGACAGTAATATCCTTTGTTCCGATAGAACCGAGAACGGCTCTGCTGCCTGTTACGGTTACCGTGGCAGTCTGCTCCGCATCACGAAATACCTGCAACCCGTTGTTATCAAGCTGATCAGGCAATTCAATCTGAATCGGAATATTGCTTATTGTTACGGTTGTATCATTTGTTGTACCCATACTCATATAAACCCATGTTATTGTTGAGATTACAAGGGCGAGTATAATCAAAAATTTATTATTCTGAAACAGTTTGTTGAGAGAGCGTTTTTTCTTTTTCATTTTTCAGCCTTCTCTCTTTTTGAACTTTTCGGGTTCTTCTGAAAAAACTTTTTGGGCGGTTCATCATCGTCATAGCCACGATCATAGATGAGAAACTGTTCAAGCTTTTTGATTAGTTCTTCTCTTGTAAACTCACGGAGCAAAATACCGTTTACCGCAAGAGAAATTACACCTGTTTCTTCACTTACTATAAGGACAACAGCGTCGCTTTGTTCACTGATACCGAGTCCTGCTCTGTGTCGTGTACCGAGATTGATATCTACATTAGGATTTGATGTGAGCGGTAAAATACATCCTGCTGCAAAAAGTTTTCCGTCACGGATAATGCTTGCACCGTCATGCAATGGTGCTTTGTTAAAAAATATATTGCCGAACAGAGCTACTGATGTTTCGGCATCAATAATTGTGCCTGTAGCGGCTATATCGGAAAGCATGGTTTCTCGTTCAAACACAAGCAAAGCACCTGTTTTTGAACGAGAGAAAAGAACTGCTGTGTCAGCCGCATCTACGATTGACTTTTCTACAGCCTTTTTCCATTCATCACCTTTGTGGTGCTTAGTAAATATTTTTATATATTTTTTATAGGTGTTGTTACGTCCCATCTGTTCAAGAGCCTTTCTGATTTCCGGCTGAAAGATGATAGCAATAACAACAACTGCTGCCTCGAAAAATGTTCGCAACAGGGATGAAAGCATAACAAGACCAAACAGAGACGAAAGAAAATACACTATCAGGAGCATAATTACACCTTTGAGAAGCTGAACTGCTCTTGTTTCCTGAATAAGCTTGAACAGTCCGAAAATCAACAGTGCAATTGCAAGAATATCGACAATATCTCTTAGCTGTATAGTCTTGATAATGGAAAGAATGCTGTTAAATATTTCCAATCTGCTTTCCCCTTCCTTTATTTTTAAATTCCTCGTTATTATTCTAACATACTTTTGTTATTAATTGCAACCTTTTTAAATTGTTTTTTTCTGTTTGTTGTTCTTAGAAATACGACTTACGGCATTTGCAAAATATACAACATCATTTTTTGTTGTAAATGCCGATACAACAGCTCTTACGGTTCCTGTATCCTGAGTGCCGAAGCTTTTGTGTGCAAGGGGCGCACAATGGAGTCCTGCTCTTACGGCAATGTTGTAGCTGTCATTAAGAATTTTTGCAACTGTTTCACTTTCGGTATTTTTAATATTAAATGAAATTACAGGAACGCTGTGACTTTTCTCAGGCATTTTGGTGTATAATATTACATTTTCCGCTTTTTCAAGCCTTTTGTATAGCATTTGTGCAAGACTTAACTCGGAATTATATATTCTGTCTGTTTTTTTGTTCAGGACAAACTTTATTCCTGCATTAAGCCCTGCTATTCCCGGAAGATTCGGCGTTCCGCTTTCGTACTTATCGGGGAGAATTTCAGGCTGATTGAGGTTTGCGGAATCACTTCCAGTTCCTCCCTGAATAAGACTGTCCGGAGTTGTTTCGCTGTTTATAATAAGCAAGCCTGTTCCCATCGGTCCATAGAGCCCTTTGTGACCTGCGGTGCAGAGAAAATCAATGCAACTGTCAGAAAGGTTTATATCTGCTGTTCCTGCACTTTGTGCGGCATCTACACAAAAAAGAATGCCGTTTAATCTGCAAAGAGCGCCTATTCTTTCTATCGGAAGTTTGATGCCGAATACATTTGAAGCATGGGTACAGATTACAAGTTTTGTGTTAGATTTGAATTGTTTCCTGAAATTCTCGATTGTTTGCTCATCATCATAAGGGACACATTCGGCAACAGAGTATTCAATCTTATTTTTCTTGAGTGTTTCAAGCGGTCTGACGACAGCATTATGCTCAAGTGATGAGATTACGGCATGGTCACCCTGTTTTAATATGCCTTTAATAACCGTGTTTAAAGCCGTTGTGCAGTTAAGCGTGAATATTATATTTTCGGGATTTTCCGAGCCAAAAAGTTTTGCGGCATTATCTCGGCAGGAATACATTATTTCAGATGATTTCACCGACATTTTGTGACCGCTTCTTCCCGGATTTGCTCCGTAGTCGGACATAGCTTCGTTAATCGCTTTTCTTACGGATAAGGGTTTCGGAAAGGTGGTTGCACCGTTGTCAAAATATATCATAAGGTATCAACAGCGGCTGTTCCTTTGACAGCAATACCGTTACTCCTGATAATTTCCAATGCCCTTTCAAAATTTCCCGGGACATAAAGGCTGTATCCGCATGATTTTCGATTGAGGTGTATAGGAGTTCTTACAAGCCCTGATTTAATATTGTTTTTTAAAAGTAGGTTACGGCTCTTCATGGCAAGAGTTACCGAGCCGAATATTATTAAATTATTTTCCATAACTTCCACCCTTTGTTAAATCTTTGTGACATCTCAAAACAATATATCACACTACATATTATGAAAGTAGGCAAAGTTTGGACATAAAAGAAAGCACGGCTTTTATGCCGTGCTTAAAGGTGTTATTTTTCAGTTCATTTTTTCAGAAAGAAGGTTGCCCATGTTGTACATACCTGCTTTCTGATCTTTAAGAAATACTGCCGCATTAACAGCACCGACAGCGAAAACTTCTTTTGACTGAGCCTGATGAGAGATTGTTACAACCTCATCGTGACCTGCAAAGATAACTTCGTGTTCGCCTACAATTGTGCCGCCTCTTACGGAATGAATACCGATTTCGTTCTTTGAACGCTTTCTGCGGTAGCTGTGTCTGTCATAGACATACTGCGGATCTTCGTCAAGCTGTTCCGAAATTCCGTCTGCAATCATAAGAGCTGTTCCGCTCGGAGCGTCAAGCTTGAGATTATGATGCTTTTCAACGATTTCAATATCGAACTGGTTTCCGAGAATTTTTGCTGCCTCTTTTGAAAGCTCAATAAGAAGATTGATGCCGAGTGACATATTACCTGAATAGAAAACAGGAATTGTCTTTGCCGCATCTTCGATTTTTGCAATCTGATCTTTAGAAAAGCCTGTTGTGCAGATAACACAAGGTACTTTGTTATCAACTGCATACGAAAGCATACCGTCAAGAGCTGCAGGATTTGAAAAATCAATGATTACATCAGGTGTTTCGGTTGCCTCGTCAAAAGTCTTGAAAACATCAAAATCATAATTACTTTCACCGAATGCGTCAACACCGAACAAAACATTGCAATCCTCACGGCTCTGAACAGCCTGTGCCACAAAGCAGCCCATTTTACCGTTACAACCGACTATTGCTGTATTTACCATTTTTATTCCCCTTAAACTTCTTGAATTTTAAACGAATCAAAGGTTGATTATTTAACCTTCTTGCTTAAAAGGTCATACTTCTCCATGCAATCCTTGAGGTCATGGTAACCTTGAACGCTCATGGGTACGAGCGGAAGTCTGCATTCGCCTGCTTCATAGCCGAAGAGGTTCATGGCAGTCTTTACGGGAATCGGGTTAACATCGCTGAAGAGTATATGCATAAGCTCAAGATAGTGGAAGTTAAGCTTCTGTGCCTCTGCAAAGTCATTGTCAAGACAAAGCTGACAGATGTCATGCATTTCCTTGGGGCAGATGTTTGCGAATACAGAGATAACACCGAGAGCGCCGAGTGACATGAAAGGAACAGTCTGGTCATCGTTACCTGAGTAGATGTCAAGATTGTCACCGCAAAGTGAACGGATGAGAGCAACCTGAGAGATGTCGCCGCTTGCCTCTTTTGCGGCAACGATGTTAGGATGCTTGCAAAGCTCCTGATAAGTCTTTGGCTTGATGTTACAGCCGGTTCTTGAAGGAACATTGTAAAGAATAATCGGAATATCAACCGAATCTGCAACAACGTTGAAGTGTCTTACAAGACCCTGCTGAGATGTTTTATTGTAGTAAGGAGTTACGCAGAGAAGTGCGTCAACGCCTGTGCTTGCGGCAGATTTTGAGAGCATAACGGCTGTTGAGGTATCGTTACTGCCTGTACCTGCAATAACAGGAATTCTGCCGTTTGTCTTTTCTGCAACGAAAGAAATTGTTTCGCAATGCTCTTTTTCCGAAAGAGTTGCCGCCTCACCTGTTGTACCGCATACAATAATTGCATCGGTACCGTTTTGAACATGAAATTCTACGAGATCGCCGAGAACATCGTAGTTTACGCTTCCGTCAGACTTCATAGGAGTGATAAGTGCAACACCTGAGCCTGTAAAAATGTGGTTAGACATAATTTACCTCCGTAAGTAATCAGTCCATGTAGCCCTCAGCACAAAGGAGCTCTGCAAGAAGAACTGCACCGCCTGCTGCGCCTCTTAATGTGTTGTGTGACATACAAACGAACTTGTAATCATATTGAGTATCAGGTCTTAATCTGCCAACCGATACTGCCATACCGTTTTCAAGATTTCTTTCAGATTTAATCTGCGGACGGTCGGGTTCTGTGAAGTAGTGGAGAAAATGCTTTGGCGCACTCGGAAGATTAAGCTCCTGTGCTCTGCCGCTGTAATTTGACCAAATGTCAATAATTTCTTCGACAGTAGGTTTCTTTACGCCGTCCTTAAATGACATAAATACAGCTGCTGTGTGACCGTCAGATACGGGAACACGGATGCACTGTGATGTGATTGAAATATCATCGGTTTTAACAATCTTGTCGCCTTCAATCTTACCCCAGATTTTAAGCGGCTCCTGCTCTGACTTCTCTTCCTCACCGCCGATGTAAGGAATAACATTATCTACCATTTCAGGCCATGTCTTAAATGTTTTGCCTGCGCCTGAAATTGCCTGATATGTGCAAGCGAGAACCTTGTCAACGCCGAGTGCTTTTAAAGGATGAATTGCAGGAACATAGCTCTGAAGTGAGCAATTGGACTTAACTGCAACAAAGCCTCTTTTTGTGCCGAGACGCTTTCTCTGAGCGTCAATAATCTTAATGTGATCTGCGTTAATTTCAGGAATAACCATAGGAACATCATCTGTAAAACGATGAGCACTGTTGTTTGATACGATAGGACATTCTGCCTTTGCATATCTGTCTTCGAGATCACGGATTTCATCCTTCTTCATATTAACTGCGCAGAAACAGAAATCAACCTGTGATGCAACCTCTTCAACATTTTCAGCGTCAACAATAACCATATCCTTGTACTTCTCAGGAAGAGGAGCCGTCATATGCCATCTGCCCTCAACTGTTTCACCGTATGTTTTGCCTGCACTTCTCTTACTTGCGGCAAGAACAGTAACCTCAAACCACGGGTGATTCTCAAGAAGAAGTGTAAAACGCTGACCTACCATACCGGTAGCGCCGATAATACCGACTTTATACTTTTTCATAATAATTCCTCCGAATTAAACAAATTTTAAAAAAGCGGTTGCCTTATTCAAACAAATATTATATTATATGAAGAGATGTCTGAAAACACGACTGTTTGTCGATTATGCAAACTGCTCATAATAAGATAATATATCATTTTAAAAGGGTAATGTCAATTATTTTGAGAATTTTACAGGACAAATACTTGTGTTTTACAAAGATTTTTGACAGAACAGCTTTTAAAAAAGCAATTTTAGTTCTTGAAAGGAAATAAAATGAAGACGAGTGATTTTTATTACGATTTGCCTAAAGAGCTTATCGCACAGACTCCGCTTGAACCGAGAGACAGTTCAAGACTGCTTGTGCTTGACAGAGAAAAACAAACTCTGGAGCATAAACATTTTTATGACATTATTGATTATCTTAACGAGGGTGACCTTCTTGTTGCCAACGATTCAAGAGTTTTGCCTGCAAGAATTTACGGTATCAAAGACGAAACAGGTGCAAAAGTTGAATTTCTGCTTTTGAAGCAGGTTGCGAACAACCGTTGGGAAACACTTTGCAAGCCGGGTAAAAAAGCAAAAGTCGGCACAAAATTTTCATTCGGCAACGGCATTTTGCGTGCAACTGTTGTTGAAGTTAAGGATGACGGCAACAGAATAGTTGATTTTGATTGCGAAGAGAATTTCTTTACCACTCTTGACAAAATCGGTCAAATGCCTCTTCCCCCTTATATTACTGCCGAGCTTAAAGACAAGGAACGCTATCAGACGGTTTACAGCCATGAACTCGGTTCAGCGGCAGCTCCAACAGCAGGACTTCACTTTACAACCGAGCTTATGGACAGAATCAAGGCTAAGGGTGTAAAGATTGCGTATGTTACACTTCATGTGGGACTCGGTACATTCAGACCGGTTAAGGTTGACGATGTCACAAAGCATAAAATGCACAGCGAGCATTATGAAGTCCCCGAAGAAACCGCAAAGCTCATAAATGAAACTAAGAAAAACGGCGGACGGGTTATTGCGGTCGGCACAACATCCTGCAGAACGCTTGAAAGTGTTGCGGCAATGTACGGAGAAATCAAGCCCTGTGAGGGATTTACGGATATTTTTATTTATCCCGGATTTGAATTTAAGGTGCTGGACGGACTTATTACTAACTTTCATCTTCCCGAAAGTACACTCATTATGCTTGTATCCGCTTTTGCGGGATATGATTTTATTATGAATGCATACAAAGAAGCTGTAAAGGAAAAGTACAGATTCTTCTCTTTCGGTGACGCTATGTTCATATCATAGGAGGATTTATGTTTAAGGTAATTAAAAAGGAAGGTAGCGCAAGACGAGGCGAATTCGTTACGGTTCACGGTACGGTTCAGACTCCCGCCTTTATGAATGTTGCAACATGCGGTGCAATCAAGGGTGCTGTTTCTGCGCTTGATTTAAAGAATATAAAATGTCAGGTTCAGCTTTGCAACACCTATCATCTGCATCTTCGTCCGGGTGATGAAAAGGTTAAGCAAATGGGCGGACTTCACAAATTTACAAGGTGGAACGGTCCTATCCTTACCGACAGCGGCGGATTTCAGGTGTTCTCTCTTGCAAAGTTGAGAAATATTAAAGAAGAAGGCGTTTACTTCAATTCTCACATTGACGGCCGCAAAATTTTTATGGGACCTGAGGAGAGTATGAGAATCCAGTCAAATCTTGCATCTACAATTGCGATGGCATTTGACGAATGCGTTGAAAACCCTTCTCCATATGAATATACAAAAAACAGCGTTGAAAGAACCACAAGATGGCTTAAAAGATGCGTTACAGAGATGAAAAGGCTCAACAGTCTTGATGATACCATAAATAAAAACCAGATGCTGTTCGGCATAAATCAGGGCGGTATCTATGACGATTTGCGTGTCAATCATATGAAAGAAATTGCAGAGCTTAATCTTGACGGCTATGCAATCGGAGGTCTTGCCGTGGGTGAGCCTGCAGAAACGATGTACCATATCATTGAAGAGGTTGAGCCGTTTGCTCCGAAAGATAAAATCAGATATCTTATGGGAGTCGGAACTCCCGTGAATATTCTTGAAAGCGTTGCAAGAGGTGTTGATCTTTTTGACTGTGTTATGCCGAGCAGAAACGCAAGACACGGTCAGCTCTTCACTTGGGACGGAGTGCGTAACATCAATAATGCAAAATATGAAACAGATGAATCTCCGATTGACGAGCATTGTGACTGCCCTGTTTGCCGAAACTTTTCAAGGGCATACATAAGACATCTTCTCAAGAGCGGTGAAATGCTCGGAATGCGACTTGCTGTTTTGCACAACCTCTATTTTTACAATAATCTTATGGAAGTTATCAGAACTCAGCTTGATAACGGCACATATATGGAATTTTACGAGAAATATCGCAACATTTTAGGCGTGCGTATCTAATATTTTTTCAAAACAGAAAAAATACTTGCAAGATGTGATTAAAACTGATATAATCAGTACATTGTATGAAAGGAATGACGAAAATGACAAACTTTTTACCTGTAGTTGCAGAAGCAAGTGCAAGCGGCGGAAATCAGTCATCAAGTATGATTTTTATGATTCTCTTCTATGTTGCTATTTTTGCAGCTCTCTATTTCTTCCTCATCAGACCTAACTCAAAGAAGAAAAAAGAAGAAGCTCAGCTTCGTAACTCTCTTGAGATCGGTGATGAAATTACAACAATCGGCGGAATTATGGGCAGAGTAGTTGCCATTAAGGACGACGAGGATGCTATCATCATTGAAACAGGCTCTGACAGAGTTAAGATGAAGTTTAAAAAGTGGTGTATTTCTACTGTTGACACAGTTAAGGAACAGCCACAGCAGGCAGGTCAGCCTGAAAAGAAAGGCTTCTTCGGTTTTGGCAAGAAGAAAGATTCTGACGAAACTAAAGCTACAAAAGAATAACTTTTTGAATGAATGTTCTTTCCCCCGAATATATTTGTAACAGAATATATTCGGGGGTTGTTTTATGTCTGATAAAAAACTACTTGCAAAGGCTGTTTTGTTTTCATCAGTATGCGGAATACTCATACTGGTAATTTTGATGTGTTTGCTTGCAGCCGTGATGATGTCATCGGGAGTAATTTCAGCAGATATACTTAATTACTGCACGGTTGGCATGGTTGGTGTTGCAACGCTGATGTCGGGAATAATATCATCAAGAATTACAGGAAGTGCAGGTCTTGCGGTGGGTTCGCTGACAGGATTTTTTATTTTTCTTGTCATAACCTCTATTGCATTGATTTTTAACGGTGAGCCTATAACGATATTAACCCTGCTAAAACTGATGTCATCCGTTCTGGGAGGAGGAATAGGCGGAATTATCGGAGTCAACAAAAAGGAAAAAATAAAAATCAGATAAGATCGAGTAAGATATTTCACTGAAATTATGTTTTCGGCAGTTCGTTTAGGCGGACTGCTGTTTTTATGTCGGATTTAATTACAAATTAGAATTATTTTTTAAAAAATTGAAATATCTATGGTAAAACAGCTCGTAATATGGTACAATAATCCGGAGAATGAGATAGTGAGGGTTAATGACCTTGATTTAGATATAATATGTAATATGAAAAATAAGGAAATATTTAAGGAGTGTTAGTATGGCAAAAACGATTAAATTGCCGGCAGATTTAAGGGATTGGAAGGTTACTTCATTTGTTGGGGAAGACAACGGCTGTGAAGTTTACAAGGTATCAAGAAAGATTGATAAAAATACTGCTCAAAATGCGATTCTCAGACACGCATTTGTCGGCAAAAGCAATTATACCGATGAACATGCCGAGTATTTCACCGAAGAGGCTGATTTTATTGAATCGGTTAAGGAGCTTGACGGTGTTTCAAACTATTTGGATGTTTATGTTCAGGATAATCAGAACAAAAAAACCTGTGATTTGTACATATTTACAGAAGAACTCACAAGTCTTGAAGAACTTATGAAAACCAAAACTTTCGCTGAGGATGAAGTTGTTGATTTTGGTATTCAGATGAGTGAAATGCTTGAAACTTTGGAAGCAAAGAATATTTTTCACGGTAATATTTCGCCAAAGAATATTTTTGTAACTGCTGACGGAAGGTATAAAATCGGCGGATTTACAGATTTTGAAGGCAAGATTGCGGATACCTCATTTGTTGCGCCTGAGGTTTATAAGCAGGAAAATGTTGACTATACAACCGACATTTATTCTGTCGGAATAATTATGTATGCAATGTGCAACGGCGGTAAAATTCCGTTTGAAAGTGATTCATGCGACAGAAAGAATGCCTGTGAAGAAAGATTTTCGGGTAAGGCTGTTACCGCTCCGTCTGAGGGTGACGAAAAACTCAAGAGTGTTATTGTAATTGCATGTCAGCCGAATAATACAAACCGCTGGAAGAATGCAGGCAACATTAAAAATGCTCTCACATCTATCAAGGCTGAAATAGGAACATCCTCCCCCGTTCCGAATCCCGATGTTGTTGTTCCGGAAAACACGGATTTTGACGGAAATGTATTTGAAGAATATGACTATGATGAATTTGAGGATACAGAGCCGACTGAACCGCAGGATAATTTTGACGATAAGGATGGGGTTCAGACAGTTGAGGACGCTGTTCTTGATAATGAATTTAAAGGCGGCGAACAGCTTGGTATTGCCGAAGTTTTAGCCGGTGAAGAATCCTTGCCTGTTGACGGTAATGCTCCTGTAGATGCAGATGAAGTCAGTGAGTCTGATGCTGATGAAAACGGCGGATTTGAGGTTGTTGATGTTACAGACGCAGTTGATGAGCCTGAAAATTCCGAGGTTAAAACTAACGAAGTATCAGAAGAAAAACAGCCTGAATTTGAAGATATCAGTTCCGTATCAAGTGAAAATGACAAGAAAGAACAAACTGTTACAGATAAAAAAGCTGAAGAATTTGAAGATGTTTCAAGCAACAGCGAAGTAGCTCCGGAAGTTCTTCCCCCTGTTACAAGCGTTGAAGTGTTTGACGATTACTCCGGTGCAGACCATAAAAATGTTCTTACAAGCAATGAATCAAGCAAGGACTACGGTGATTTCTTTGAGGACGAGCCGTCTGTTAAGCGTACTGACAATAAAGCTGACGATACTAAAAAAATTGAAGAAAAAAACGACTTTGACGATAACAGCTTTGAAGATAATGACAATGAATTCGGATATGCAGATGAAGAAGATAATAAAGAAAATGTAAAGAAAAAGAAGAATAAATTTATCATTATTCTTTGTGCCGTTGTAATTGCCGCCGCACTCGGATTTATCGGTTTCTGCGTTTATAACGGTTTGTCAAATTCATCTACTGACAATAAAGCTACTACAGCCGAAACTGCAACATCTGCCGAAGTAACCACACAGGCGCCGAGTACGGCAATGCCTACTACAACGGAACAGGTTACAACATCTTCTTCATATAACAATGTTGTTCCTGTTGTCGGTTACGGTTACAGTTACGGTAAAAAGCTTCTTGAACAGGCAGGATTTACCGTTGAAATTTCTGACTATGAATACAGTTATGATTATCCGGAAGGATATATTATCTCCCAGACTCCGGAAGGTGACACAAGCGCAAGTACGGGTACAGTTGTTAAACTTGTTATCTCAAGCGGACAGATTCAGAGAGAAACAGAAGCTCCTGCAACACAGGCTCAGCAGTCATCAAATAGTCAGAACAGCTCATCGGGCAATTCAAATTCACAGAGTTCAAATGCACAGTCATCAAGCAATACAAACACTAATAATAACGGCGGATTTATCTTCCCTAACAGCGATTCTTCATATCTCAGCAACGCACAGGTAAGCGCTTTGAGTGATGACGACTTACAGCTTGCAATTAATGAGATTTATGCAAGACGAGGCAGAATTTTTAAGGACGCAAGCCTTAATGCATACTTTAACTCGCAGTCATGGTATGAGGGCAAATATACACCCGAAGAATTTGAGAAGAATGTTAAATTTAATACTTACGAACAGAAGAATCTTCAGCTTTTGATTAACGAAAGAAGATCAAGAAAGTGATTTTTAAACAAGAAAGATAATGCAGAGGAGTTATTATGAAAGATAAAATATTAAACGCACTAAAAAGCAAGACCTTCTTTGCTTTGGCAATTAATATTGTTATTATGGCTTTGATTATAGGTGTTACTGCATTTTCCTATGACAGTGCTGACGATTTTTACAATTCTTTATATATCTGTCAGTATCATAACTATTACAATAATGATATTAACTACATTTTTGCGACAATTACCGGTTCATTGCAGTACATTCTTTTGAATTTCAACTGTTTTGTACTTTTTCAAATTCTTCTCTCCTGTGCCGCTTTTTCTTCTGTTACATTTGTTTTTGCCGATAAATTCGGAAAGCACAAGGCTTTCATATTCACTCTTGTGCTGAATATTTTGTTTTCATTTGACCATTATTCAAACATTTTAAGCAGTAAAACTGCCGCTTTGCTGCTTACGGCAGGGTTTCTGATGGCACTTAATGCAATCAGAAATAAAAGGTACTCTCTCCCATTTTGGATTGGTGTACTTGAAGTTATATTCGGAACATTTTTATGCTTCAAATATTTCTTTGTGGGACTTGCATTTTTTATTACATTCTTCATCGGTGATATGATTGCAAAAAGAAAGTACAAGTTGCCGTTCAGAAAATTCTTCTGGTATTTCAGACCTTTTGTGCTTGTATTTGTCTTTATTGTTCTTGTCGGCTGCGGTCTTGAATATTATTCATATTCGGTCAATAATGCAAATGCAGAAACTTCGGGGTTGTACAGATACAGCGTCCTTGCCGATAAGACCGATGATAATGCTTTTCCAAACTATTCCGATTACTGTGAGGAGCTTAATTCGGTCGGAATAAATTCGGCAAATGAGTATGAACTTTTTGTTGACGGATATTATGATGAAAACAATGGACTGAATACTGCTGCCCTTGAAAAGGTTGCAGATATTCAAAAACGGGAAAATCCGTATAATTTCTTTGATAATGCGGGTGCATTGTTTTCAGATGCATGGGGACATATTATAAATTTTGATTCATATCTTATTGCTTTTGCGGTAATACTTGCCGTTATGGTTGTTTTTGTTACCGTTCAGAAAAAAAGATTTGCCTTCTTCCCTGCTTTGTATTTTGCGGTGGGATTTGCGGCTTGTATGTATGTTCGTTATGCAATGGATTCTTCGGCATACACAATGTACGGAATTTTGCTGATGATTCTTTCGTTTACAATGTATTCGTTTGATTTCGGTCATCTCAGAAAAGATGAATACAGCGATATTACAGATAAAAGCAGAAAAACTGTTCTTATTTCGGTTATTGTACTTGTGATATTAGGTGTGGCAAGTTGTGTGTCATATTTCTTCCATATCACTCCTGTTTCATATGACAAAAAGCCGAGTGATCTTTATACTGAGGTTGACAGACATCCCGAAAATTATTATGTTCTCGATCCTGTAACAGCTAAAGAATACATTTCATATACCGATAACTATATTCATCCGCTGTGGGGATTTTCTTCCGATTTTCTCCATAATGTTGACGGCTTCGGCTATCTTCATCGGACAAATCAGCTTGTGAACCGCAACCTCTCAACAAATATTTATGAGGCGGTCGTTGACGGAAGAAATGTATATGTTATCGATAAAAACATTACTTTTATCAAAGAAAATTATCTTAACCAATATTACGGCAAAAAGGATTCCGTCATTGTTTACAAGGATGAAAAGGAATTCAACGGATTTACAATTTACAGCGTAGACAGAGTTAAATAACATTAAAAAAGGTATATCACGATTTTTGGGGAGACGGTTTAAGTCGTTTTTCTTAGGCATTTAGTTCATTCCTTTTCTGTAATTTTCCAGGCAAACTAAGACAAAAAGCAGAGCTTTTGGGCTCTGCTTAGTTTCTTGAAAATATACTTTTGCTATGGGAGTGATTCAGATTAGATTGCTCGGAATAAAACAATTATCCTTGTCAATCGGTATCGGCTCCTCACACATACATATGATGCCGCCGTTTCCGCGGTTCAAAGAAGCCTTGTCAATTACGCTGTACTTTTTGACCTCACGACGATCAGGAGAAGCACTCTTTTTGATTTCCAACGGATGAATGACATTGTTTTCCTCGATGAAAACATCAATCTCTTTTGCGTTAGAATCACGAAAATAGGTAATATTTACTTTAGATTTAGCGTAAGCGTAGTTTTTCACAAGCTCCATTACCACATAATTTTCGTAGTAATGACCGCTTGCAGCACCGTTACGGAGAGTGTCTGCCGTCAGCCACATCGAAAGGTAAGCACAAAGACCGGTGTCACAGAAATACAGTTTCGGTGTTTTGCTGAGCCGTTTCAGTTCATTGTTTGAATATGGGGCAAGCAGATAAACAATGTGAAGTCCCACAAGTACTTTCAGCCATTCCTTTGCGGTACTTGATGCAATGTCAGCGGATTCCGCAAGAGTAGAATAATTTACCTGCTCTGAAACAAGAGCAGCACAACCGACAAGAAACTTACGAAAACGAACTGTGTCGGTAATACCGCCGGATTCTGCTACATCTCGCATTAAATAGGTGTCAATATAGGAATTGAAATATTCCTGCCGAAGCTCATCATCTACACCTTGTACTTGAGGCATACCACCCTCCCAAATGTGATTGAACACCTGCACTACATCATTTTTGGGCAACTTTCTTTGTCTTGCCTGTAAGGTATCAAGTGAAAAGTCCAAATCAGCATCAAACACAACTCCTGCTTTTTCTCTTGCAGACAAACTGTACAGCTCCAGTATTCCAATTCTTCCGGCAAGAGTCTCTCGTACTCGTTCCATCATCTTGTACTGCTGTGAACCGGTCAGCCATATAAGACCCTTTTCCCCACTTTCATCACAAATCACCTTGATTTGTTCAAACAGCTCCGGTGCTTTCTGCACCTCGTCAATGAGTATCGGGGGTTTGTAGGTCTGAAAAAAAAGTACAGGATCAGATTGAGCAAGCTCTCTTGCCATTGCGTTATCCATCGTTACATAGGTTCTGTCCGAAGATGACAAGTGTTTCAGCATTGTTGTTTTGCCGACTTGTCTTGCACCCGTCACAAGGATGACTTTAAAGAAATCATTGAGCTTGAGAAACTTACGCTCCAGCTCTCGTGTAATATATCTCATAACGCACCTCTAATTTGCAAATTTATGAAAATCTGTGCTTAATCATATATTATCATAACATTTCCATTTCGTCAAGAAGTTATACACATTGTTCTTTGGCAAAAAGCCATTTTGATATGTTCTTCCTTTCGCATACGACAGTTCACAAAACGCACCTACCCTGAACATCTTTTACAAGCTCGCTTCTTGAGTTGGCTGTATCCCTGCTTTTCGGATTTAGCTTCTTGTTTAAGAGATTTCATAGTATCCTTGTCGGTATCATTCGAGATATTGACAAGGATTTCTTTTTCTTTGGCTTTATGCCTGCGGGCTTCATCCAGACGAACAACACCGAGAACATCTCTGCCAAATTGCGACTGCATATGAAACCGATCATATACAATCTGTGCTTTGGTCAAATGCTTTGTTACAAGCTTGTTGTAAGATGCGTTCATGTTCATAGCTACCGCCGCAATAAGGACACCGGACTGACTGCGTAGACCTTACGCTCTCCAGAAACAGTACGCTTTTATCTTTATTAGGACTGATTTTAAATCCTTGACTTTCAAATTCAACTTTGATATCATTTAAATAGAGCATAGGTTTCTCTCCTCCATTGTCTGTCTCTTCAACTACAATTTTGGAGTTTCCTATGCTCTTTTTCAATATTTACTTTTGATTATCCCACATTTTTCTGTGATGAGGGAAAAAAGAGAGCTATCTAACGATAACTCCCCTATTACTTACTGACTATCAGTAGTATTCTACTTTACCGCAACCATTGCACTTACGACCGATTACTTTTGTTTCGTAATGCGACTTTTTGGGTACATTGACTGTCTTAGTGCCAGTCTGTATCTTTACATCATCTACTCGGTAAGAACCTTTGCCGCCGTTAAGAGCGTGGTTACAAATATGTTCTGTTAACTCTTCCTCTCCTAAATCCGTAATATCAGCACCACAGTCATTGCATATTGCTTTGCCTTTTGTTTCGTACACCGGCTCCTCATAGCTGTACGCTTCCTTATCAACAACTTTTACTTTTTCGGTAATGTTTGTCCAACTGTGTACCTTAGCAAAATACTCCCAGTACTTTAGGATACTGAGGGCAAAACTTTTTGCTATGCAATTGTATAATCATTTTTCGGCATCGTTTAATATGTTGTACGCATTGTTATGCACTTCAAATATTATGCTTGTTATGGCTCGTCCTGTTTTTTGATATGTAGGTCTTACCCAAATATCTGATTTCTCGTTAATTTCCCTTACCGCTATATCTATAACCTTGCGTTTGAAATCGGCAAAAAGTTTGTATTTCTTCTCACAATCAAAGCAAACTCTCAATTCTGTAACTGAAAACTCTAATTCTGACTTTGTATTTTTGCTTTCACCATCTCTACATTTCAGCAGTTCGTATAATCGAATAGCGTAATAACTTGAGAATTCTAATATATTTTTTAACTTTGTTATGATTTGGTGTAATCACCATAAGAAAGAAACACGGTAAATGTGAAAATTGCTATTGATAAAATATATATCTTGGTATATACTAATAGTGAAAGGAGTGATTTTATGCTTAAAGCTAAAATATTTGAGAATGGCAGAAGTCAGGCAGTAAGACTTCCAAAAGAATGCAGATTCAATAGTGATACTAATGAAGTGTCAGTCAATAAAATCGGTGATATAGTTATGCTTATCCCTATGACCAATCAATGGAGTTCTTTCATTCAAGCAGTAAATATGTTTTCTGATGATTTTTTTGAAAACGGCAGAGAAGATTCAGAACCACAGGAGCGTGAAAAACTATGAGATACATGCTTGATACTAATATTTGCATTTATTCTATTAAGCATAAACCAAAACAGGTTTTTCTTAAATTACAGGAACATGATCCTGAAGATATATGTATCTCATCTGTAACATATGCTGAGTTAGTACACGGAGTTGAAAAAAGCCAAGCTATTGAAAAAAACCAATTAGCTTTAGCTATATTGCTGGCGAATATTGAAGTTCTTGATTTTGATTCAGCCGCTGCGGAATCTTACGGGAAAATACGAGCCTATTTAGAAAAGCAAGGTACACCAATCGGTCCACTTGACACAATGATTGCAGGACATGCAAAATCATTAGATTATGTGTTGGTTACTAATAACACAAAAGGATTTTCGAGAGTACAAGATTTAAAACTTGAAAACTGGGCTAAATGATTTAACAATAATAGTCATATTTTGTTAGAAGGTGATAAAATTATGAGTACCAATAAGATTACTTGTTCATTTACCGTTGACCGTGATATTTACAACGCTTATAAAAGTATTGTTGTAAAAGGTGGCGAAAATGTAAAGGGCAACCTTATCCGTTATATGCTCAATGTCATTAACTATGAAA